>Ga0209187_1000012_pt1 | contig 408605 bp, 372 predicted proteins | sample BantaG_FD_187430 | JGI IMG/M metagenome (GOLD analysis project Ga0209187, IMG submission 187430) | Marine algal microbial communities from Bantry Bay, Ireland - BantryBay_4 metaG (SPAdes) (version 2) | ecosystem: Host-associated > Algae > Red algae > Unclassified | place: Bantry Bay, Ireland...
ACGCTCAACATCGGCGTTCCTTCCTCACCGATCCTGCAAGATCGGCGATTGATCTCTTTCTTCAAAGAGGAAGGTACGCCGCGCTCCAACTCAAACCCGGCATCCACAGGTTTCGGTTATAACTCTGGGGCAATCATGATCGTCGTGCGACGGTCGTGGCTCGGCTGCGTCGTCGTAGCACTTTTGATCGGAACGCTCGGCTGCGGATCCGCGACTCGACAAGAGCGAACAGGTGTCGTCGCAGAGCGCGAGACTGATACCACACGGGAGATCGCTCACTCGCTTGAACAGGAAGCGATTCGTGTTTGCATGGCAGAGCAAGGGTTCGTCTATATGCCGACGTCGTTCTCTGGGGTACTGGCTCCGGAGAGTTTCGAGAGCCAGTTCTTTCTGGACACCGACGCGGTGGACACCATCGGGGCAACTGTTGGCGGAACTGGCGTCGGAGGAGCCGCGGGCTGTGGCACAGCGGTTGCGGGGACAGCAGTGGCCGGAGGGGCAGGTATTGGTGTAGCTGGCGCGGGCGGGCCGGGCGGTGTTGTCCCATTCCCCTCACACCCGACACCGTCACCGTCGCGATCGAACTTGTTGTGATCAGACCCGATAACGCGAACTGTCACGTTGATATCGCCGCAGTTCAAAGCGTCACCGGAGGTGTTTGGAATGCACGGAGAATAGTTCGGGTCGCAATCTTGCCCTTCAGCGTTGGGCGCTGATGCTGCTAAGAACGTCAACGTCGCAACCACAAGGCCCACCAAGACCAGAATTCTTACCGCCATCGCCGAACCGTAGTGCTCGTGTCAGGATTGAGCAATCGACTGTCTGTCGACAAGAGCGCGACATCGAACGAACCATGATCGATCGGCTGTGGCCGATTGCTGACGACGAAACTGTGGGCGCAGCGTATCTGACTCATGGCTAGCAGTTGGTCGCTGCCTCTAAGCTCTCGGGTCAGCGTTGTCGCAGCGAAGCAACCGAGCGGGGCAGTCCGGAGTCTGCAAGTCGGTCGAGCAGTTCTGCAACTGTGATATGTGGATCTTTGAGAGCAGCTGCTTGTCGTTCGATGGCTGCGGCAACGGTAGTCGGAGACCGATCGATGAGGTGAAGCACGAATAGGTCAGGGGACTGTGCTTCGATGCCATAAGGGGATAGCGCGTTTGGGGGGAAGTCCTTGAGGTTCTCAGTCACGATGACTTGTGAGCCGGATCGGATTGCTGCGGCGAGTACGTGACGGTCATTGGGGTCTGGGAGTACCAAAGCCTCGATGAGACTGTCGTGGCCGGTAACGAGGCAGTCGGGGACTGCGTCGCACATGAGTTGCCGCGTGCGGTCAAGTTGATCGCTGGTCAGGTCGGGACGGTTACGGAGGATGGAGTGCACCATCTCGTCAAGTATCTGGTCGGACCAGACCCCTCTGAATAGACCGGTCATTGCGAGCCGAACGAGCAGATCGCGCATGCCCGCTGGGTAAAGGATGCACGCGTCATAGGTGGCCGTGAAGGCCATTGCTATCGCGTGTCCTAGTAGTCGAGGCCGAGAAGTTCGGCTTCGGCCGTGAGCTTGTCAGCAATTGCGTGCCGTTCCCGATCATCGACTCGTTTGTACGCCAAAAGGTGAGTCAGCAGAACTCTGCGACGGTTCCCGACTCGACGGAACGGGATCCGTTCATCTTCGAGCAGCTTGACCAGGTACGGGCGCGAAACATTCAGCAAATCCGCTGCTTGCTGAGTGGTCAGCTCGGCATGAACTGGGGCAATTGTGACAGCGTTGCCGTTGGCTATCTCAGCGAGAACATCGACCAGGAGTCGCAGCGCCTCGCCTGGAATCTCAAGTTGCGCATTGTTGTCATCAGCCTTGAGGCGCACAGTTGCATCGGCGATGTTTGGGTTGTTGCGCATGAACCGACCCAGCTCGGTTACAGCCTCTGCGGCTTGAGCGACAGCTCGTTCATCAGGAATGTTCAGTTGATGATCGAGTAGTTGAGCAGTTGCCATCGGTTTGTCTCCTAGATCAGGACGGCATCTTGTTAGCACGTCGCCCGGTGTAACGAATGGTTCTAGCGTTACTTCCCAAACGCTACCACTATTCGAAATATTCGCAATAACACGTTTACGAGATTCAGTCGATATAGTCGAATCACACTAGTGTAAGTATGCTGAAGCACACAACAACGAACGCTGACCAATAAGAAAGGCCCATCATGAAGCCGTTAACTATCACTCAGCTTCTGGCGTTTGGCACTGTCATGGGCGTCGCTTCACTTGGCATCTTCAAGTCGGCTCGTATCGCACGCGCTGCTGTATAGCTTCGCCACACGTACGCCACGATGCTCATCGACAACGGTGCGTCGCTACCCGAGGTGCAACAGCTGCTCGGTCACGCGGATCTCGCTACCACCCAGGCCTATCTCGGCGTCACCGCTCAAGGACTGGCCGACGCCGCCATGGTGAATCCAGCACGCAAACTCCTGTAGCAGCGTCGTTCCTCAGCACGCCAGCTCGCTTCGGTCTAGGTTCAGAAACGGGCACGCTCTAGCGGGGACAACATGAAGCAGCAATGGCATATCGATGAGCTGATCGAGTCATGGACTCTCGACAAAGCCGACCTGGCCTTGGTCAGGAACAAGACCGGCCCGACCCGGGTTCGCAGTGTTGTTGAAGTTCTTCGAACTCGAAGCCCGATTCCCAGCCTCAAGTGCAGAGGTGCCGATCGAGGCCGTCGACTTCCTGGCCCGCCAACTTGGTATCGATCTGGCGGAGTGGGAGGACTACGACTGGACTGGTAGCTCATGGAAACGACACCGACGCCACATCCGTATCAGGTTCGGGTTCCGTGGTTGGGCAATGACCGACGTCGACGCTCTCACTGAAACGCTCACCGCCACCATCACCCAGGCCGGTGCCGAGCGCACACGACTCGATGAGCAGGTGTATTCATGGTGTCCAAGAACAGCGCCATTCCGCCAATCACTGCGGTGCTACTTCACAGGGTGACGCACGGATAACTGATATTATCCGTGAGAACGTAGCCAGTATAGGTCGACCGAAATCGCTGCAACATGTCCGATCTCACTTGAGTTGGCGATTTCTCAATATTTTGGCGAATCGTATTAATAGAAGATGGAGAAGTCAGCGCTCAGACAGCGAGCTCGCCCAACAGTGGATACCTAGACCTGCTGTGCAATCGATACACCGCCATCCGAAAGTTCTCGCCCCACATCCTGTCAGCGTTCGGCTTCCTCGCCGCCACCACAGAGGATCCACTCCTGGCAGCCGTCAACCATCTGCGTGACCTCGAACTCAAATCCCGATCTGACTGGCGCTTAGCGTTGATGTCACTCTCTCGAGGTGCCACTGCCGGACTGACCGTATTGCAGCCGTCTCGGCATCGATCGGGTCCAACTAGGAGGCGATCCTCGTCGTTTCGGTCGTCTCCAGGTGGGATGCTCGTAGGAAGCTCCGAACAACTCGTTCGCGTCGAGAGGTTTAACACCATCTGTTCACTGCGGATAGCTACACTTATCCACACTGCTCTCTGGATGGGGCGTCGCCAGATCTGGTATCGTGGTTGTGAGGAGCGAGGTGGTTATGTCGAAACCAGGTCAGCATGTAGTGCCATCTAGTGGCCGTTGGGCTGTGCGGAAGTCCGGGTCTGCGAAGGTTTCTCGAACCTATCGCACTCAGAAGGAAGCAGTCGCTGCAGCTCGGAAGATCGCCAAGAATCAGTCGACTGAGCTATATATACACGGACGCGACGGCAAGATCCGCGAACGCGACTCATTTGGCAACGATCCGGTGCGGTCCAAGGGTTGACTCCAGCGGCGACTGATTTCGACCGCAACGTTTTCATCAATTGCCCGTTCGACGATGACTACCAACCAGTGTTGCAGTCCATTCTGTTCTGTGTCGTTGATTGCGGACTTCACCCTCGGCTAGCGACAGAGCGGCTTGATAGCGGAGAAATACGGCTCGACAAGATCGTTGATCTGATCCGGTCGTCGAAATTCACGATTCACGATCTGAGTCGCGTCCAGGCAAGTAAGAAGAATGAGTTCGCCCGCCTCAACATGCCGTTTGAGCTGGGCATCGACTTTGGCTTCGCGCAGTCTGGGGCGGAACATCTTTCCGACAAGCGACTATTGGTGATCGCTGAGGAGCGATACAAGTATCAGGTCGCGCTCTCCGATATCGCTGGCTGGGATATCCGAGCACACAACGCCGATTTCGAGGAAGCTATCAAGCAGGTACGAGGTTGGCTTGCGACTCACGACGAAGCTGATCGATCCTCATCCCAAGTCATCGGTGACTACCTTGCCTTTCAGGAGTGGGACTACGAGCGCCTTCTGGCTGACGGCTGGAACGATTCGGATATTCGGGAGCGCGCAACGCCTGAGCTGCTTGGAGCGATGCGCAATTGGATCGCTGTTGGAAGACCGGCTACTTTCTGACGCGCTACTCTACTATTACAGATAATACCGTCTGAGGTGTGACCCCTGTGGTGGTCCACGAGTTATGTGACTTTTGATTGCCCATTCGGGCGAGGAAAAGAGCACAATTATGACAATGAAGCAGTGACGTCGACATACGCCGGATCAGATCATCCGTAAGTTGGCTGAGGGCAACAAGCTCTTGGCCGGCGGTCAACAACTCGACGAGGTGTGTCGACATCTGCAGATCGCGGAGTCGACCTGGCACCGTTGGCTGGGCCAGTACGGCGGGATGAAAGCCAACGAAGCGAAACGGTTGAAAGAGCTTGAGGGCGAGAACGCCCGGTTGAAGAAGCTGGTCGCGAACCAGGCACTCGATATCGACATGCTCAACGAGATCGCGTCGGGAAACTTCTGACCCCGAACCGCAAACGCAGCGCAGTGACGATGCTGTGTGAGCGGTTCGGGGTGTCTCAACGACGAGCATGCAAAGTGGTTCGCCAGCACCGGTCCACGCAACGACTTGGTCCGCCGCCGATCAGCGAGCAAGAAGCAGAGCTTCGAGCCTGGCTGAGGGCCTTCTCGGTGCGTGGTCCCCGGTGGGGGTGGCGCCGAGCAGCCAAAGCAGCCCGGCGAGCGGGCTGGCAGGTAAAAAAGGGTCCGATCTGCTCTACCGTTTCATAGGACACTCTTAACAACCCATAATGCCGCCGGTGGTGTCAGATGTGTGGGCATGTGACATGAGTGAAGGCGGCCCAGCCGCCACCGCCGGAGCCTTGGGCAAGGACTTGTTCCCGACCGTTGTTCGCAAACCCCGGCGAACCCCCCTGCCAATCCAAATGCTGGTACCAGACCAACGAACCGTCGGTTTTAGCTGCGTAGACGACTTGGTCGTCAGGCCTAACAGAGGTATCGAGAGGCGGTCGACCCGTAGCGATAGCCCAGCAGTCGTTGATACTGAGGTCGGAGTTCAGTTGGTAGGGGTCGCTCGGCCGTCCGACTGCGATCGTACATTGCTGTGCGGCGGCGGTGACATTTTGAACCGTCAGTTCGAATCCGGTGTCGTCGCCGCCTGCCCAAAGGAGAGGGATAGCTCCGTGTTCGGTCCGCCAGAGGGCCGGTGAAAGCGCAGGAATACCGGTTGGTGGCGAGACTTGGACGAGCTTTGGCATGTCTTCAACGACGTTCGTGCCCTCGGGTCGAGTTTCAAGGATGCCATCGAGTCCCCAGTGGATGATTGACCGTCCTCCGGTGGTAAGTAGTTGGTCGTCGCCGTTGGTGGTCTGTGGGCTAAACGGAAGGGCGTTGCCGGCATCGTCTACGCCGCGAGTAATGTATGCGTCGCCGCGCGTAATCCCCTTGTCATTAATCTCGGCGCGCCAAACGGCGATGCCATGTTCGGTGAGTCCGACATCAAAGTTGGGTTTACCGCTGGGTGCATTGGGCGTGCGGTACTCCACTAGGAACAGGTTCTGCAGGTCGCGATTGCTGTCATAGAACAGAATCGGTTTCGGTGTAGGTTCGGTGGAACTTACGGATCCAGGCGCGGTGAGTGTGAAGCACGAGTGCCGGAGGTTCGCTAGGTCGACAAGCTGGGGTTCAATCCATCCGTTGCACAGCTTGTTCATCGGGTCGAGCTGTACGTAGTCGGGCTGGAATTGACTAGCCATGGACGCTTTACTCCAGGCCCGGTCGTTAGGCCCATAGATGTCCTCCATGGACGCAATGACGTGTAGCGCTTCGTGCGCGATGAGGGCTCGCTTTGCAACCCCATCGGGGTTGTCGGCAAAGGCGATCGACTTCGTCTGAATCATCGCACCTTGAGGAGTTTCGATGGTTACGGGGTCCGAGCTCCGGACGATGGCAGTGTTATTGCGTCCCGGAGCAACGATGACGAGCATAAGTTCGTTTCCGATGATGCCGTTACCGTCAGTGTCGTAGATGCTGAAATTGATGTCTTGCATGACCCTCTTGATGACATCGCCGCGGATTCCCTCGCTCGTTGTGGCTGTGATACCAGGATAAATTTTTGGTGCTACAACAGGTCCGACATCGCTGAATTCGACTTCGCCGCCTGAGAGTTGCCTGAGGCACGAGGCAACCCCGTCGGCGTCGGCAAGGAAGAGTCCCCGGAAGTAGCTTTCGTCGTGGTCCGCGTCGAAGTCGTTGGTAGAGCCGGCCAGCGTGTATCGCACAATGAGGAGGTGCTGTTGTTTCCACCATGACTTCGACTTGATGCCATGAAGGAAGGTTTCGAGGTTGACCATGTTATTCCGCCTATGTCCGCTGGTTTCGATCGAAACCGGTCTAACACACCATTACGCCCAGTGCTTTCGAAAGCGCACTGTTAGGGGATGCAAGACCCGTCGGCCTCGGCAAATCGTTCGACCCATCTGAGCGTTCTCTTGAAGTCGTGGAGTACGTCAATGGGATGATTGACCAGGAAGGCATGCTGACCAAGAGGGCTCGCCGTGACGGAAGCAAGGTACGGCTGCTAAACGCACGAATCAGACTGGCCTCCACCGCTGAAGCGGCGACTTCCTGCGTCATATGTCAACGACGCCCGCAGAGCCCACCAACGACGAGTCACAGCAAACGCTTCTGTAGCGAACGAGACCGTGAAGATCTTTAACGTCGTCGCAGAAGTAGTCCTCGATCCCGACGTCGCCGACACTGACGTGCGCGCACCGTCATCCTTGACCGAATAGGCCAGAAACGGTTCGGCGAGGCCACAGAGGCCGCTGCTCAGATCGAGATCTCAGATTCTGGCCCGCTGAACCTGGTGTGCTCGAGGTACAACCGTGCGCGTCAATACGCTCCCCATGTTCTTGCCGCGTTCGACTTCCAAACATCGAACCCTGACAGCGGACTGCTCAGTGCCATCAGGATTCTCAAACACCTCAACGACTCAGGGGCCCGAAGCGTTCCCGATGACGCTACGAGAGCAAGGAAGGCACCGAGGCCAACCGAATCAGCGTGTCGGCCTACTGAGGGGGACCCTATAGGTGGTCCAGTTGTTATCCCTGGGTAGGACGTCTCAATGCCGCGCTGAGTACCCGGGCGGCCACTCGGAGGGGTACACTTTCCCTGCATATCACGTTGACGCCCCGATAGAGAGTTCCGGACGATGATCGAACCCAGACCGATGCCCACGCCGGTGACGCCGGGCGCGGTTTCGAACGGGTTCTGGCAGAGTGGGCTCGACGATCTCGATCTCGACGAACTCGAACTTGCCCGGGCGATGCTCGATCTGGCTCCGTGCTCGATGTATGTCAAGGACGTCGATTCCAGGTTCGTCGCGGCAAATCGCCACATGCTCGAACGATTCGGATTCGACAACATCGAGCAGCTCCGCGGCCTCGACGATTTCGACATCCACCCTGCCGACAAAGCCGACGTCTACAGAAACAATGATCGTCGCATCATCGAGACGGGCGAAGCAATCCGCGACGCCGACGAATGGCAGATCAGCCCCGATGGGTCTTCTTCGGTCGTGCGGATCACGACTGTCCCAGTTCGTAGCCGGCGTGGTGAGATCGTTGGACTGTTCGGAGTGTCGACCGACGTCACCGAGTCGACCCGAGTCAGCGAGGCGCTCGCCGACAGCGAAGAACGCTATGCGCTGGCTGCCCGAGCAACGCGCGACGGCATCTGGGACTACAACGTGGTCTCGAGTTCGATGACCATGTCGCCACGATGCGCCGAGATCTTCGACATGCCGATCGCCATCGGAGCCGTCCCACATGAACTTCTCGAAGAGCGGCTCGGATCCGAACAGTACGCCAACCTGGTGATGGTGGTCGCCGAGGCCTTGGCCGATTCCACCGAGCGGTGGGCAGTTGACTTCGAGATAACGCTGGATGACGGATCCACGCGATTCATCAACCTCGTCGGAACAATCGTCACCCGATCGGGCGAACCGATTCGAATCGTGGGCTCGGCGGAGGACACGAGCGCCGAACGACGCCGCCAGAACAAACTTCGGCACCAAGCGCAACACGACGACTTGACCGGGCTACAGAACCGCCGTGCTCTGCACGACGCCTTGAGCAATGCCAGTGGGGCGCTGCTGTACCTCGACCTCGATTCGTTCAAGGTGGTGAACGATTCGCTCGGTCACCACGCCGGCGACGACATGTTGGTGGCGGTTGCGGGTCGACTCAGCAAGGTAGCCGGCTCCGCATCGACGGTTTACCGGCTTGGCGGCGACGAGTTCGCAATCCTGCAGGATCGAGCTGACTCCTTCAGCCCACTCGACCTGGCCGGGGCGATCAACGAGACGTTGCGGGCACCGTTCGTGATCAGGAATCTCGAGATCTACACGACCGTCAGCGTCGGCATCGTTGCAGACCTCGGCGATGGCCGCGACCCAAGCGACGTGCTGCGTGACGCCGACATTGCTCTCTACGATGCGAAAGCCGCTGGGAAGGCCCGCTCGTCAGTCTTCGAAACGGCGATGCGCGACCGGGCGGAGGAGGCACTGGACCTCCAGATGCGAATCCGGCGAGCCGTAGAACAGTCCGAATTCGAACTGCATTATCAGCCCATCACCGATTCTTTGTCGGGAGTGATGATCGGTGTCGAAGCCCTGCTCCGTTGGCGTCAGCCGGACGGGCGATGCGAGCCGCCATCGGTTTTTCTTCCGTACCTCGAAGAGTCCAAACTCATCGTCGAAGCCGGCCGTTGGGTGATCGACGCGGCATGTGCCCAGATGGCGGACTGGCGTCGGGACCACACCACCATGGCGGATGTGCACCTGGCACTGAACATCTCGCGAATCCAGTTCGACGCTTCCGACCTCGTGCAGTCGATTTCCGAAGCGCTTGATCGTTACGGCCTGCAGCCCGGCGACTTGGTGGTCGAGGTCACCGAGACCGCCATCACGGAGCGGACCGCCGAGCTCGAAGAGCGCCTCGGCGTCCTTCGTGAGCTCGGCATCCGGATCGCGATCGATGACTTCGGCGTTGGCCAGTCGTCGTTGAGCGCGCTGTACGAAATTCCGGCGGACATCCTCAAGATCGACCGCAGCTTCATCACACGGGTCGACCAGGGAACGGACGAACCGGTCGCACGCGCCGTCATCGAGATCGCTCAGTCTCTCGGCATGACAACGGTCGCCGAAGGCGTGGAGACCCCAGCGCAATACGGGTGGCTCGTCGAACACGGGTGCGACCGCCTGCAAGGATTCTTGTTGTCCCGACCAGTACCTGCAGACGCCGTGCCTCCAATGGCCGGTGCTCGGCTCCCCTTCGCGCCGCAGAGCTGAGTTGCGTTCGGCGCCACGAGCTGGGAGCACGCGCTCGGCACGGCTCACCGCTCTGCTGGTCGCTTCCGCATTCGTTGCTGCTGCGTGCGGTGACAGCATGGCGGAAGAAGCTGCATCGACGACAGAGACTGTTGCCAGACCACACCGCCCACGTCACCCACACCGTTTACGTCGCCCACAATGCCCAGCACTCCCCCGCCGCCGACCAGCCCGGAGCCGGCGTCGGTCGAATCGGTGCCTGCGGACACGATCGCGGTTGAGACCACGCCGGCGCGTTCCGAGCCGGTTGCTGAGCGTCGGTCCCACCGGTGGCTAGGATCTGCTCATGACCCGCACCGCACGCCAAGTCAATCTCGCCTCCCGCCCCAACGGTGCGCCCGTTCCCGAGAATTTCGAGGTGGTCGAAGCCGACGTACCTGTAGCTCAGGACGGAGAGATCGTCGTCGCCAATCGATTCATGTCGGTCGACCCGTACATGCGAGGCCGGATGAACGATGTGAAGTCCTACGTGCCGCCGTTCCAGATCGGCCAGCCACTCGAGGGCGGCGCAGTCGGCGAAGTCATCGAATCGAATTCACCCGATATTGCCGTGGGCGACCATGTTGTGCACGGGCTTGGTTGGCGCGAGATCGCCGTGCTGCCCGCATCACAAACCCAACCGGCCGCGAACGTAGACGGCGTCTCGTTGTCGGCCAACCTCGGCGTGCTGGGCATGCCGGGCATGACTGCCTATGTCGGGCTTCTCGATGTCGCGTCCTTCAAGCAAGGCGATGCGGTGTTCGTGTCGGGCGCAGCGGGAGCTGTCGGCTCACTTGCTGGTCAGCTCGCAAAGCTGAAGGGAGCATCGCTAGTGGTCGGTTCCGCCGGGTCCGATGAGAAGGTCGCATGGCTCACCGAGGAACTCGGCTTCGACACGGCGTTCAACTACAAGTCCGGATCCGTCGCCACGCAGCTGTTCGCAATGGCACCTGACGGCATCGATGTGTACTTCGACAACGTCGGTGGCGATCATCTGCAGGCGGCACTGCACGCGCTAAATGTGCACGGACGGGTCGCCCTTTGCGGTGCCATCTCCGTCTACAACAACACGGAGCCAGCGCCGGGCCCGAACAACCTGACCCTGGCGATAGGCAAGCGTCTCAATATGCGTGGCTTCATCGTCAGTGACCATGCGGACAAGCGTGATGACTTCGTTCGTGAGGTCGGCGGATGGCTCGCCGATGGCACGATAAAGGCCGAGGAGACAGTGATGCATGGCATCGACACTGCGGGCGAGGCGTTTATCGGCCTGCTCGCAGGGGCCAATACAGGCAAGATGGTCGTCGAACTCTGAGCCAGGATCACCGATGGTTCGTGATCATCGAGACGCTTGCCCTGGCGCTGTGCCGGGGGAACGGTGATACAACCTCGTTGACATAAGCGAGGGCGGGCTCTTCGAGGTGCCGCTCCAGCTTCGGTCGACGGCATCGACTCGCCCGAGTGCGCCAAACAGACCAGATGGGGACACGCCGTTGACCTGACCACGTATCATTCGGGGGGTGGGAGCGTTCGATTCACCAGTGGTTGAAGCACTGGTCGAACGCGCCCGGACCCCCCTCGACAGCGGTCAGGTGAACCTCGAGGTCGTGCGCGTTCTTGCAGGCGACGACTTGTCCCGTCGAGATCGTGGCCAGCTGCTCATTGCGCAGCTCGTGTTGTTGCAAGGTTCGTTGTCGGCTACCGAGGCCGCAGCTCAAGCAGCGGTGGCGGTCGAGACGCTGCGACAAAGCGCCGATGTCGATGCTCTTCTGTCGGCGCTTGCCATCGGTGCAATGATCTCTGCTGCTGCGGGAGATCGGGCGGCGTGCCTTGACATGTGCCTTGACATGTCTGGCATCATGCGATCAAATCCGGGCGCCGCGATGTCCTATCGCTCGGCTGGCAACTTCGGCGCAGCTCTGAACGTGCTGGGTGCATACGAACTTGCGGCGCCCTTGTTCGTCAACGCCATCGAGCACAGCCGGGGCGATAAAAACATGATGGGCCTGGTCGCTTCGTGCGTGAACCTCGCCATCACGGTCTCGCGACAGGCCCTTGTAGCCGGACATACCATTGTGACCAACCCGGTGAGTGTCGCTCAGTTGCAGGTCATCGACACGGCGCTGCGCAGAATCCAGAGCTCGGATCTAGGTCAAGAGATGCGAGCATTCGTTACGGCCGTGCTCACCAACTGCGCTCAGCTGCGTGGTGATATGGCGGGGGCCGATGCACTGTGGGCCGACCTCGACGCACTGACCGCGCACCCCTCCCCCTCTTTCACCCAATACCTGTGTCTGATCGAGGCCCCGCTGGCAGTGCACCGCGGTGATGTCGCCCGGGCCCACACGCTCATCGAGGCAACACTCGAATACTTGCCGACACCGCACATAGTCCCGCTCGGACGAGTCGATGCGCTGAAGCTGCGCTCGAGACTCCACGAGCAAACCGGCGATGTCGCCGCAGCGCTCGAAGACGCACGCGATGCGGCCGACATTGCGTTACAGGGAACGAGTGGGTTCGCCGACCTGCTCATCGCCCAAATAGACAAGCGAGCGGCGCTCGAGCACAGCCAGAGAGCGTTGCTCGACCAGGCGGACCATCTCACAGAGCAGGCATTGATCGACGAGCTAGCGCAGATCGGGAATCGTCGGGCCTACGAAAGCAGGATCGAAGAACTCCAGATGGCCCCTGCCAGCACGGTCGCGGTCTTGTGGTGCGATATCGACGGGTTCAAGCGCATCAATGATCAATTCGGTCACGCTGTCGGCGACGACGTCCTGGTCCGAGCCGCCGAGATCCTGTCTGAGAAATGCCCGAGAACGGATGATGCGTTCCGCTACGGCGGCGATGAGTTCGTGCTGTTGCTCGACAAAACTTCGCGCCAGGTGGCGAGTCTGCTGGCAAAAGATGTTCGCCGCGCGTTTGGTGTCGAACCATGGCTGATCAACGGCAACCCTGTCGAGATCAGCTGCAGCATCGGCGTATGGACCGGCCCGAGCTCCAACCTCCAATATGGTCTCGCCGAAGCGGACAGACAGCTCTACGAAGCAAAGAAGGCGGGCCGCAACACCGTTCGGGTCACCTCAGACGCCGAGACGCAGCATCCTCAGCCCTAGAGTTGGCCGAAAGATGAGAGAGAGTCCTTAGATCTGGCAGTGTTCTGCCGACTGAGACGTAGGCCGTACTCGAGGGACGCATGGGCACTAACAACCAGAGCTACCCCGACTTTGGGAAACTTCGCGGCGAGCTTGCTCAGTCCCTGCGCCAGAATCGGTCTTCGTCCTATGCGGCGCTCGAAGTTTTCTGGCCCTTGCTGGTTGCGTTTCTGTGGTTCTTCCTTCCGTTCGACGTCTCCAACACAGGTCGGCTCACAGGTGCAGCACTGCTCGCGATCCTTGGGCCAGTTGACTATCTGACCCGGACTCGGCTGCCGGCTGCTTGGGACAACTTTGCGCTTCTACTCGTGCGGTTGACCATTGTCTGCGGACTGGCCGCGACGGCACCGGTCGTTTGGCACGCCGCCGTTGTGATTTCCGGCACGATCATTGTTGGATCGATACCGGCGGAGTCGCGGTTGCGAAGCCTGTTCATGTTGTCGGCTACCTCGGTCGCCCTCACGGTTGTTGCGCTTTGGGCGGTGATACCTGATTGGTATCTCTCGATCACAATCCTGGTTGTGGGCACGTTGGCGGTCGAACTGTGGTATCGCATCTGGGCAGCCGAGCGGACCGAAGTAGACCGTCGCCACGGCGAGATACTCGACCGTGCACGACTCTTTTCCTGGGAGATCGATTCCAAGACCGGCACGATCGTGGGGGTGGCCGGCAATGTCGAGCCGATTCTGGGGTTCAAGGCCAATGAGCTGATAGGGCAATCAGCCCTCAACTTCGTCGAAGAAGAACCAAGCGATCGGATCTGGGATCCCGCCGAGGTTCGCGGCGAGGTTGGTCACCGCACGGTTCGGGCCAACCACCGAGACGGACACAGCGTAGTTCTGCGAGAAGTGCGACTCGAGGCCAAAGGCCATATTGTCCGGGGCATATCCATCGATATAACCGAGCTGGCCGGTGCGACCGATGCGTTGCGACACCAAGCAGAGCACGACTCCCTCACCGGGCTCGCAAACCGCGAACTTCTCATGAGAAGCGTCACTACCGCTCTCGAGGCGAACCCGAACGAAGAGATCGCGCTGATTCTCGCCGATCTCGATCGATTCAAGGAGATCAATGACACCCTTGGTCACCCTGTCGGGGATCGATTGCTCTGTGCCCTTGCTGATTGCTTCCGAGCCAAGCTGCACGACGCCGATATGATTGCTCGCATCGGAGGCGATGAGTTCGCTTTCGTTCTGAAAGGAGCACACGCCGAAAAGCGGGCTCTGTTGTTGGCCGAACAGATCCATATGATGGTGGCCGCCCCCATCAAGGTTGATGGCCTGAAACTCGGAGTGGCCTGTTCCGTGGGTGTCGCGTGCGCCCCACAACACGGGACCAACTACGCGGACCTACTCAAGCACTCCGACATTGCGATGTACCGGGCGAAGCAAGCCGGCGGCGGAGTTCTCCTCTTCGACTCGGTACCAAATGTTCTTTCCTTGCAAAGGCTGCAATTGCTCTCTGAGATCGCCGAAGCCATCGACCGGAGAGAGTTCGAACTCCATATGCAGCCAAAGGTAGACCTGAAGACCGGTCGGATCGTGGGCGTCGAAGGGCTCGCTCGTTGGCGCCATCCGGAGTTTGGTTTGCTGTTGCCCGGGTCGTTCTTTCATGCGGTCGAGGTTGCGTCCGACTATCACCGCTTTACCTCCGAGATCATCCGACAAGCGGTTGATTTCGCAGCCAGTGCGGCCGCAGCCGGCCACGATCTCAACGTGGCGGTCAACTTGGGCTCGATGTCGTTCCTCGATCAGAACTTGCCCGTGCGCCTGCGAGAGATGTTGTCTGATCGGAGGCTTCCTGGTCATGCCTTGACGGTGGAGGTAACCGAGTCCGACTTGATCGATGCCGAGGCGCCCATCTTCGATGCGTTGGCGGCACTTGGTCTGCGGCTATCGATCGACGACTTCGGCACCGGCTATTCCTCCCTCACGCGGCTCCGCGCCATTGCGGTGGACGAAGTCAAGATCGATCGGGCGTTCGTCGCTGGTCTCGGCGTTGCGGCCGAGGACGAGATCATCGTTCGGGCGGTAATGGAACTATGTCGGTTGCTCGGCCACTCGGTCGTTGCCGAGGGCGTAGAAACCGTCGAGCAGATGCAAATGTTGCAGCGATTCGGCTGCGCGATCGGCCAGGGATATCTGTTCGCAAAGGCGATGCCGCAACATGAAATGTTGGAAACACTCAATTCGGGATTGCACTATGACGTCGGTGCCCGATTGGAGATAGCACATGGGCCGTAGGGGTGTTGCAACACCGTGGTAGCGGCTGGCTCGTTCAGGAGACCCCGGGTAGCGATTTGGCGCGCAGACCTGCCGCAGTCGCCAGCACGCTGCGCACATACGCCGACGACGAGTTGTACCCCAGCACGAAGGTCGACGGGGAGGAACCGCGGGTTGCGCTCAGGTGGCACAGCAACCGAGCTGCAGACGCCGCTGCGTCGTAGAGATTGTGTGGGTCCGAGACACCGTCGCTGTTGCCGTCGGTGGCCCAACGCGACCAGGTTTCTGGAAGGAACTGCATTGGCCCTACGGCACGATCCCATTGCTCATTGCCGTCCAGCCTCCCGTCATCGGTGTCGAGGACCACTGCAAAACCGTTGCCGTGATCACCGGGTTCTTCGTCGACCCCATTGATGTCGTCGTAGCCTCGAAGCAAGCTCCACATGGAGTTGGCAAAGGCTGTCCGTGCCGTCTGTCGAGCGCTCTCGATCGCTTCCGCGGCTGCCGTCAACTGATCACCGACCTCGCCGGTTTCGTCGGCTTCGCGTTCTGTCTCTCCACCATCGAGGAGCGGCCCGAGAATCGTGGTGGACACCTGCCCAGAGCGAGATACCGACGCCCCACTCATCCGAGCATGGTTCGACTCGATCTTGCCAATGCCGGCAAGAAGTGCCCAGTCGACCGAACACGTAGAACGCGCTGCGGCACGGATGTATGCGTCGACCGTAACGACACTGAGGCCGCCGACGTCGCTCGACCCCAGCATGCGAGCCGCATGGAGATTTGGAATCTGTGCCAGAGCAGACGAGACAAGCCGTTCGCTGTCTTCCCGAGCCGGCCTGATCAAGTTGCGGGCACGCACGAGAAGCTGATCCACTTCGAGGAGAGCGAGTCGCAGGTCCTCGAAGCCGACGAAGGACTCCACGCCCGACCTGGTGACAGCAGCCTCCGTACCGTTCAGAGCCTGCAGTTCGCTGGCGGCTCGATCCCAAAGCACATTCAGTTGGGCCTCGGCGAGAACAAGCGAGTCGTCTGCCGGCTCCGCCGGATTGTCGGGGAGCTGGACAGCCGCAAGCTGGCCCAACGCATCGCCTATCTCGATCAACGTCGTGGAGTCGAATGCAAGCCGATCGTCGAGAAGTAGTGCATCTCGAACCTGGGTGATGACCGAGCGCAATGTGTCGGCATTGGCCTGCGCAGAGTCGATTCGGGCCAAGTCCGTGCGCACCTGTTCGGTCCGGTTGGCCCACGCTTCGAGCGAGTTCAAGAACGTCTGCCGTTGCGCCTGATAGCCCGCGCTGCCATGTACATCCAGGAGTGATGCCTGGGGTGAGATCGGGCTCGCGTCGATCCATTCGTCGAGCAGGCCATACGTTTGGAGCGCATCGATGAGCTCGACATCGCCGTAGTACACGGGCTCTGCGGCAACTTCATCGTCTTCGGTTTCGTCTTCCTGAGCAACAGCGGTTCCGCTCGCCAGCAGCGCCACGAGCAGAACCCACGCGGCCGTCAAGACTGAGAGGTGGCGCAACACGATCTCCTATCGGCCAATTGCTGAACGTTTGAAGGATATGAGACATATGTCGCATCGTGTCTGGTGGCTCCTGAAGATGACCACGCTGCCCGGGGCTTCGAAGATCCGCTCACCGTTGATCATGGGTGCAAGTTAGACCCTTACGGCCCTGTTTGTCGGGCACTCGGACCTGGTGGGCCAGCTCCGTCAGCAGCTACTTCAGCCGCTGCACGTTGGGCAGAGCCACTCGCTACCCAGAACACCAAGGTTGAACAACCCCGACAACGGCCACTCGTCGTGTCCAGTCGATCCCATGGGCTTCCACGTTCGTGAGGCTGGACTAGTTTGGACAAATGACCAACGAACACATGACCCTGTATTTCAACCCCGATTGAGGCCACGCACGTGGGGCGGTCGCCCTCCTCGAAGAACGCAATGTCGATTTCACTGTCGTCGAGTATCTGCAAGAGCCCCTCGATGAACCGACCCTTCGAAGCATCATCGCCAAACTGACAGATCCTGTCGGCGATATGGTTCGACACGACGCGCACTTTGGCGAACTCGGTCTCGATCACGACGCGTACACGGCCGAAGATGCCGTCGTTGAGCTGCTCCTCATGCATCCGAAGCTGATGCAACGGCCCATAGCGGTTGTTGGCGATCGAGCCGTGATCGGCCGCCCATCAGAACGTGTTCTCAAGGTCTTGACCAACTGAGAGCGTGGCGCGAGGGTGAACCGATCGAGGGGCTCAAAGGGATCCCAACCCGAGTGACCACTTGATCTTGGGTCGCCCAGAGCAAGTCCTGCCGCCTGCTCGGCGCAGCGAAACGGTTCACCGAATGAGATCCTGGCGCCTCGCTCCGCTTGCGATCTCGCTTTGACTACTGACGTCATGCTCCTCCGAGACAACATTGGACCATCTGCTGGTCACCGTCCTCCGAGCGTCGGTTCGAATCGTCCTCGGAGAGCCGCCAAACCGAAGAACTGCGACATGGCCGCGCCCTGACGTCTTTCCGTTACGCGCGAAGACACCAGGGAATGGGTGCGGCTCGCCCTCCATTCGAGTGCGCGATCAAGCGGCTCGCCGGCTAGAGCACGTCGTGTTCGACCGGACCTGGAAGCGTGAACCAGAAGGCCGTGCCACCGTGCGCGCTGGGGTCGACGCCGATGGTGCCACCATGGCGTTCGACAACCCGTTTCACAAACGCCAGTCCAACACCCGTCCCTGGTCGGTCATCGGTGTTCTCGAGCCGAGCGAACATGGCGAATACCTCGTCGTATCGGTCAGGGTCGATGCCGATGCCGTTGTCTGCGAAACGGATCTTCCACCAGGTTCTGGAGGTGTCGGGCTCGCGGGGTTCTCGTTCGGCCCCGATCTCGATTGCTGGATCGCGATCGACATGGCGGTACTTCAGCGCGTTGTCGAAGAGGTTTTCGAACACTTGACGGACGAGCGTGACTTCGACGTCGAGAACCGGCAGCGGACCCACCGTGGTGGTTGCATTACTGCTGGTAAGTACCGGCTTCAGCGCCTGCATGGTCTCGTGCAATACGGTTTCGAGTGAGATGTGTTGTCGGGTGTCGGTGGGCGCAACCACTTGCGCATAGGCCAGGGTGTCTCGCAACAACAGATGAAGGTGCTGAACCTGCTCCTGGATGATGGTGGAATAGCGAGCCGCGATCGTCGGTAGCGGAGCGAGCTCGCGTTCCAGCAGTTGAAGATACGAACCAATGCGTCTCACAGGTGCACTGAGATCGTGCGCCACTACTGCGGCAAAGTTGTCCAGGTCGCGATTCGACTGCTCGAGCCGGCGGGCATAGGCAACCAGTTCGGCCCGATCCTGGATGCGAGCTATGGCCCGTGCCAAGACCGGAAGCAATTGCTCCATCAGCGGCAAGCGATGCTGGTCGAGATCCACGCCGGCAGCAAATCGGAAGAAGCAGCCGCCCAACGTCTCGCCGTTCAATTGCAGCGGGAACGCCGCAATTTCGGCGACATCGCCAACGCTGGTTCGCGCCGCGATCCTGGGATACAGCGTGGTGAACTCTTCGGTTCCAACGACAACGCTTTGATTCTTTCGCACCGCATCGGTCATCGGCGTGATTTCTTCGAGATCCAGGATGCGGATCGGGGCGTTCCCCGCGGTCGCAGTTGGGCCCTGAAAGATCTGCAGCGCCGAACGGTTGTTTGCCACGACACCGATGGCGGCATTGGCAGCACCCACGAGCGGCGCAGCGGTGCGGCTGAGAAGGGCGGCGACTTCGTCCATAGACGTGGCGTCGCCGGTTGCAATGCTGAGCTGCAACAGTGCCGAAGTCCCGGCGTTCGACTCGTTCGTCGTCATACGATCTCACACTACGGGCACCTGCGTCGCCGTGCCATTCGTCCATTTCGTCGCAGAGCGCCGCCGCGTTAGGGTCTGGACACGGGCTTGGGGAGGCATGATGAGACATATTCTGGTAGTGGCGAACGAGACTCTGGTGGGGGCCCACATCACCCGCAGACTCCACGAATTACACCAATCTGAGCCGAGCGATGTGGTGGTGGTGGTGCCTGCCAAAGGCGCGGCTTTCGACGAGTCGATCGTTCAGGCGAACGACAACCTGGAGCATGGCCTCGAAGCGATCAAACAGCTGGGTATCGAGGCCACGGGTCGCATTGGCCATGCGGATCCCATGGCAGCCATTGCGTACGCCCTGGAAAAACAACCGGCGATAAATCTTATTCTGCTGTCCACCTTGCCCGTCGGGCGCAGCAAGTGGATTGGCATGGATCTCGTGCACCGGGTGCAACGTCGCTTCGATGTTGCGATCGAACACATCGAGGGCACGCCAACCGACACCAAGCCAGAGGCACACGTCGAGAGCCTTCCGGTCAAGGTGTTGGTGGTCGAGGACAATCCCGATGATCTCGAACTGGCGAAGGTGGCTCTCGAAGGACTCGACACAGAAGTTCAGGTCCTGGCATCGGGCACAGGCGCGGGTGCCATCCACTTTCTCCGCGAGGCTGCGTCGCGGCCCGACCTCATATTGCTCGACCTGAAGATGCCGGTGATGGACGGCTTCTCGATGCTCGAGGAAATCGCGACAACGCTCGGAATCGACGCGCTCAACGAACTCAACGTAGTGGTGCTGTCGAGCTCGAACGCCCAGTCGGACCGTGAACGAGCACACGCGCTCGGGGCCAAGGCCTACGTGGTGAAGCAGCCGGATTTCGACGAGTTCCAGCAAACCCTCGGGTCACTCGTCAATGAAATCGTGGCGCAACAGGTACCCCGGCACTAACCCACGCCCGCCTCTGGCAAGCCAGCCTCACGGCAAGGCTCAATTCCACGCCACGGGTAAGCGCTTTCGACCCCATAGCAGGAATGCACCAATACGTTCGGTGTCCCCGGCGATTCGCAGGTCGGGGAACCGCTCGATGGTCAAACGAAGAGCTATGCGCGCCTCGAGGCGGCTCAGGTGCGCGCCAGGACAGAAGTGGTGCCCGAGACCGAACGCCAGGTGCCTGCGGAGTTCGACTGGGTCCCGGTCGAGACGGAAGCTGTCGGGATCTTCGAACACCTCTGGATCCCGATTCGCCGCGCCATAGGTGGCCATGACCTTGGCTCGGTCATCTACCACCACACCGGCCAGTTGTTGTTCCCCCACCGCAGTGCGGTACAAGCCGAGAACCGGCGCATCCAATCGCAGCGATTCCTCGATCGCCACGGCGTCGAGCTCGGGAGATCTCCGCAGCTGAATCAAGAGTTCTGGCGTTTCGAGCAGGCGCCAGAACAGGTTGGTGATCAACGATGTCGTGGTCTCGTTGCCACCCACGAGCAGCTGATTGAGAACGACGAGAAGTTCACCTTGCACCAAGCGCCGACCGTCGACTTCGGCGACAAGCAGTCCGCTGATCACATCATCGGGGAGCACGTCGTCGAGCACGTCGTCGGTGGCAGCGCCTGGATCGTGCCCAGCCGCGCGTAGCAGTGAGCGGCGCGTCTCGAGCTGCTCCGCGAAATAGGCGGCAATTGCGTGACGAGACGCATCCCCAGCTCGTGGATCTCGCTGATTGGCCGCGTCGAGCTGATCGTCAGACCACTGTTTGAACTGCGCAAGATCGTGGGTGGCGACACCCAGAATTTTGGCGATGATGAGCACCGGTAATGGGCACGCCAAGTCATCGTGGAGATCGCCAGCTTCTTTCGTTTGCATCAGGTCGAGCAGCTCGGTCACCAGCGCCGTGATTTCTGGTTCCATGCGGGCAACATGGCGAGGCGCGAAGCTCTTCTGCACCAGTTTGCGGAAGACCGTGTGTTCTGGCGGGTCCGAGAACAGGCAGCCTTTGACGCTGTATGACGGCATCTGTCCGTAGTGGCTTGACCAACGATCGATGTTGGTCAACAGCTCAACCACATCGTCGTAGCGGGTAGCGGTGTAGAGCGGATGGTCGTAGCCGTCGAACTGATGCAGCGGGCAACCCGACCGCAGTTCGGCATATGCAGGGAACGGATCAGTCATCACGTCGGGACCGAATGGGTTGTAGTCCTGCATCGACAAAGAACCCTAGTTCCGAGATGGTCGTGCCTGCTCATTACCCGCTCTGTCTTGGCTGGCGTTCGGTTCGAATGAGAGGCTGAGAGGGTGAACGCCACCGAGCGCCAAAGGTTCGAGGTAGTCATTGTCGGAGCTGGCTTCAACGGGCTCTATCAGCTGAAGCGGCTGCGCGAAGCCGGCTGGTCGGTTCGGCTCGTCGAAGGCGGCGACGGGCTGGGCGGCGTGTGGCATCACAATCGCTACCCCGGCGCCAGGGTCGACTGCCATGTGCCGAACTACGAGTACTCGATGCCAGAGATATGGCAGGACTGGAGCTGGACCGAGCGGTTCCCCGGGCGTGACGAACTCGTGGCCTACTTCGATCATGTCGACTCGATCTGGAACCTCTCCCCCGACATCGACCTGAACACCCGGATCTCCTCGGCCCACTTCGACGATGAGCGCCATGTGTGGCACCTCGGCACAGACAGCGGTCGCCGCTATGACTGCAACTGGCTGATCATGTGCACCGGTTTCGGTTCTGCTCCCTACGTGCCCGACCTACCTGGGCTCGGCGACTTCGCCGGTGTCTGCCACCACACTGCGAGATGGCCGCTGGAAGGCTTGGCGCTCGACGGAAAGCGCGTGGGCATCATCGGCACCGGCGCCAGCGGGGTGCAGGTGGCCCAAGAGGCCGCTGGCATCGCCGACCAGTTGACGATCTTTCAGCGCAACCCGGTGTATGCGCTCCCGATGGAGCAACGCCGACTCACCGAGGAACAACAGTCCGAAGCCAAGCGCTCCTATCCCGAGACCTTCCGGGTACGAAATGCGCCGCCTGGCAGTTTTCACGACATGGAGCGCGACAATCGTTCTGCGTTGACCGTGACAAAGCAGGAACGACTCGAAGTATTCGAAGATCGATGGGCAAGAGGTGGTTTTCACTTCTGGGTCGGCGCATTCAAGGACACGCTGTCGAACCCCGAATCGAATCGCCTGTCGTACGACTTCTGGCGCGAAAAGACTCGCGCCCGCATCATGGACACATCGTTGCACGAGAGCCTCGCCCCGACCGACCCGCCGTACCCCTTCGGCACCAAGCGGCCGTCGCTGGAACAGAACTTCTATGACATCTTCGACCGAGACGACGTTTCACTCGTGGACCTGAAGCTCGACCCGCTTGTCCAGATCACCCAGACAGGTGTCATGACGCAGGCTCGACATGTCGAACTCGACATCTTGGTGTTGGCCACGGGCTTCGATGCCAACACCGGTGGCTTCACCCGGCTCGACTTCCGCGGGGTGGATGGCGTGACCGTCGCGGACGCCTGGGCCAATGGTGTCGACACACATATCGGCATCGCCGCACCTGGTTTCCCGAACATGTTGATGCTCTATGGTCCGCAGAGCGCAGCGTCGTTCTGCAACGGCCCCGTGTGTGCCGAATTACAGGGAGAGTGGATCGTCGAGTTGCTCGACCACCTGCGCTCGAACGGTCTGACTCGCTTCGACACAGATCCCGATCACGCCGCCCGATGGTCAGAAGAGCTCGCCAACTGGGCCGACATCACACTGTTCGGCAAAGCCGACAGTTGGTACATGGGCGCCAACATTCCGGGGAAGCGCCGCCAGCTGCTCAACATGCCGAACAGCGATGCGTATCTACAAGCACTCGCTGACTGCGCGGCAGACGGGTACCACGGCTTCAATTTCGAATAGCGCCGCACCCGCTACCCGAAGCTCGAAGGCGTCGACCCCTACTCGAGCGGCAACGTGTCGAGCAGGTCTGCCATCCGCAGTCGCTCTTCGGTGATGGCGGAGAACAAGTCCATGGCACAGGACTACATCATCAAGGGAAACTTGTCGAGCAAAGGGGCCGAACACTAACGCGGCCGTCAGCCGGTGTTGCGCAACCCTGCGGCGACGCCGTTGATCGTGAGCAGAAGCGCCCGTTGGATCTGGGCGGCGTTGGGATCGTTCGCCTCGATCGAGCGAGAACGAGCGAGCAGCTCGACCTGAAGCACATTGATCGGGTCCAGGTAGGCGTCGCGAACAGACAGGGTGCGCTTCAGAATCGGCAAGTTGTCGAGTAACGGGCTACCTGTCAACAGGCCTATCTCGAGCAGCGTGCGATCGTGCTCGGCGGCGATGAGGTCGAAGAAGTGGTGCAAACTCGGATCGACCAACCGGTTCACATAGTGATTGGCGATCGCCAGGTCCGTCTTCGACAGTGTCATCTCGACGTTCGACAGGAAGCCGGCGAAGAACTTCCATCCGGCATACATCTCGGCCAGGTCGTCTTCATGGCCCGCGGTACGCGCTGCTTCGAGAGCAGTGCCGACCCCGAACCAGCCGGGGATGATCTGGCGCGACTGGGTCCAACCGAAGACCCAGGGGATGGCCCGCAAGTCGGCGATACCCGAGCTTGAGCTAGCCCGGCGTGCTGGGCGCGATCCGATGTTCATCGCCCCCAGTTCCTCGACCGGCGTAGACGTTTCGAAGTACTCGACCATGCCGGGCGTTTCCAGGAACGACCGATAACTCTCGTACGCACGAGTCGACATCAGCTCCATGACCTGGCTCCAGCGAGTGGTTGTGGCCTCGTCGTGACGAGGGCGGCGGTGAGCCACCGTGGCTTCGACCACCGCGGACAGCGCCAGGTCCAGGTTGCGCCGAGCCAATCGCGGCAGGCCGTACTTGTCGGCAATGACCTCGCCCTGCTCGGTGATCTTGACCGCCCCTGCCACAGCACCGGCGGGTTGGCCCAGGATAGCTTCGTTGGTTGGGCCACCGCCGCGCCCGACCGTGCCGCCTCGACCATGGAACACCACGATCTTTATGCCGGTCTCGCGAGAGACCTCGGCGATCTGGCGAAGCGCTTTGTGGATCTCCCATTGCGATGTGGTGATACCGCCGTCCTTGTTCGAATCCGAATAACCGACCATGACCTCTTGTACGTTGCCGCGGAGTTCAACCAGATCGCGGTATGCCGGGACGGCGAGCAGATCGCGCAGCACCATGCCGATATTGCGCAGGTCTTCGATCATCTCGAAGAGTGGCACGAACCCGATGCGCGCCACCCGCCGGGGCAGATCGATCAGCCCGACATCTCGTGCGAGCACGGCCGGCGCCAGGACATCATCGACGCCTTGGGTCATCGAGATGATGTAGCTCTCGATGATTCCGTCGCCCAGATCGTCCATAGCCGAGCGGATGGCAGCCATCAGCGACAACGCATCGGACCCGTGGGAATCGACCGGTGGGGCCAGCGGCCGACGACTGCTCAGTTCGGTGGTCAGCAGCGCCGTGCGCTCTGCGCGATCGAGCGCTGCGTAGTCGGTGCCCAGTGGTTCGAAGAGATCCGCCAGTGCGGCATGGTGCCCGTCGGTGTGTTGGCGAATATCGAGAATCGCAAGATGGAAGCCGATCAGTGCCACGGTGCGTTGCACTCGCGCCAGCCGACCGTTCGCCAGGGTCTCGCCGCTGTTCGCTTTGAGTGAATCCGACATTTCAGCCAGATCGGCCTGCAGCTCGGCAGGAGAGTCATAGGCCTGGGGCCCGGGGGGCGTCTCGGCAGTTTCGAGCAGTCGGTGGTGCATGACCGAAAGGCGTTGGCGGTACGGCTCTCCCCTGCTCAACATGGCAAAGCGGGCCGACACGGTCGGGAACTGCTCTGCGTCGGTCTCGAGGTGAGCTGCGAGCTCCGAGGAAATCCCGGTGACCGCCGTGCTCACCGAGAGTTCGAGCGACAACGCTTCGATCTCGGTGATCAACAGCCGAAGTGCCCGACCGCGCTGGAAGGCCAGCACGGCCAGTGTGGTTTCGGGCTTGACGTTCGGATTCCCATCGCGATCGCCACCCACCCAGGAGCCAAAGCGAACCGGCACATGATCGGGTGCCAACGACCCGCCGATCGATCGCAGGACTGCGTCGATATCGGCGAACAACTCGGGGACACCATCGGTCACGATTTGGTTCAGGAAATACAGGATCGAGCGAGCTTCGTCGACCGGGTCGGGACGTTCGCGGCGTAGCTCATCGGTCTGCCACATGGCGTCGATCAATTCGTCGATGCGGCGGTCCATGGCGCCCTTGTCGTTCTGGCTCAACGAGGCTTCACCGCGACGCTCGATGAGCACCGCCAGTTCGGCCAACTTGTCGAGAATCGAGCGGCGTGATGCTTCGGTGGGGTGAGCGGTGAACACCGGTCGAAGGTCAGCCGTGCGAGTCGCAGCAATGATCTCGGCATTCGACACGCCAGCAGCCTGCAGCTTCGTGACCGTCTCGGCGAACCGATTGTTTCGCGCTGGTGCGGTGGCGTTCAGATCCTCGACGCGATGTACCTGTTCGGCGGTGTTGGCCAGGTGAAAATACACCGTGAACGCACGCACCAGATGAATGGCGTCGACTACTTCGATACCGGAGAGAAAGTCGACCAGACCGTCGGCCGAGGCATCGTCGCGACGCAGCCCCTGGGCGATTGCACGCACCTGCTCGACACGATCGAGCAGCTCTTGGCCGTGTTGGCGCACCAGAGACTCGCCGAGTTGGGTGCCAAGTCGGCGGATGTCGGTTCGGAGCGCGGCGTCGATCAGATCAAGTTCTGGGTTACTCACGCTCTGAACCTACCGGGCACGAAGTCGACCTACTGGCCCCTGGCGAGGGCCCATGGACCGCAGCGCACTACTGGTATTCGATGATGTCGATCAGCTCGCCCGTGTCGTCGTCGAGTACCACCAGAAATCCACCGGCAAGGGAGGCACCGGTGCTGGGTTCGAAGCTGATCTGCCACTCGCCGAACAAGTTGGCTGGCTTGGGGGTGAGACCCTCGAGCGAAAGCCCTTGAGCAATGGCGGCTTCTTGGGCGGTAGCGAGTGCATCGGCCTCGCTCACCGTATTCGTGCTTTCGACGCCAGATGCAGGCTGACCAGGAGGAGCGCTCTCACCGCCACATGCGGCTATGAGAATGCCCAGTGCAAGCATCGAGACTGCAATTGTGCGCTTCGCCATAGAAAGATGATGCCACGGTCAGCGCCGAGGACGGCTGCATAGTTCGTCTATAAAAACGCGTGAGTCCCCGGCATCGAGCACGCGCCCAGCTTGATAGTGCGCAGCCGTGTCTCTTTCGCAGGCATCTTCGTGTGCCCGCGACACCCGAAGCGTTCGGCCGAAGTCGACGTCGACACTTCGCAGGACAGCCCGGGTTTCGTCGGAAAGTCGATCTCGCTGCGTTGGTGCCGATCGGTTGTCCTCGGCGCAACGCCCGCCAGAAACTCGCTGAGATCACCGGCATGGCTGCCAGCGGCAAGTCCGCAGGTGTGAGGGCAAACGCTCCGGCTTGCTTGGCAGCCGGGTAGCCTGGCGTCGATTCGATCGCAGGACACAGTCTGTTGAAGCTTCTCAAATACCCCGCCGATCGAGTACCGGTCACGGTCTTCTTCACCTTGACGTTGCTCGACTTCGCCATGTTCTTCTTCGTCGACAACGTCGCCGTCATCGTGGTCTATTGGTTGTTGATGCTGCCGGTCAAAGCGCTGGTATCTGCATGGAACCATCACCATCAGCACGTACCGATGTTCCACTCGCGGCCGCTGAATCGACTGCTCGAGATGTCATTCGCACTGCACACCGGAGCAACCACCAACGCCTGGGTGCTCCATCATGTGCACGGCCACCATCGCAACTACCTGGACCAGGGCAAAGACGAAAGCCGCTGGCTGCGAACATCGGGTGAGCAGTACCGCTATGTGGGTTACACGCTCATGACGGCCCTGACTGCGTACCCCAGGGCCTACGTGGTCGGCCGCAACCATCCCCGCCTGCAACGGGCCCTTGTTGGGTACGGCCTGCTGACACTGCTGCTCGTGGCCACCCTGGTGGTGATCGACCCACTCAAAGGTCTGCTGCTCTTCGTGTTCCCCATGATCACGTCACTCGTGATCACCATTGCGGCCACGTATCGCCATCACTCGGGCCTCGACACCGATGACCACATGCACGCATCGCGGAACTACACGCACAAGATCCGCAACATCTTGACCGGCAACCTGGGCTATCACACTGCACACCATTATCGCCAGGGGTTGCACTGGTCGAAGCTGCCTGAGCTGCATGCAGACATCGTCGACAAGATCCCCGACGAGTACATCAGCTCGTGAGTCGAGCGGTGGCACCGTTGTCGCTCTGCGGTGGGCCAAAAGTATTAATGAGACTCTATTCTCATTGAGTCAAACGCATTATCGGGGAAAGAATCTCTGTGTTTTGCGCGACAAACCACCGCGCTGCTGCGTCTACTTGATGTGACGTTCGATTCGCGAACGCCAGGAGCAAAGGAATCAGCCTGTGGGCATGTTCGACAAAGCCAACGAACTCAAGGACCAAGCAGCCGGCATGGCCGACAAGGCCAAGGACCTCGCCTCGAAAGTCCCCGGCGGCGAAGGAATCGCCGACAAGATCGACGATGTCTCCAGTAAAATTCCTGGTATGGGTGATGCTCAGGCTGCCGCCGACGAGGTAACAGACGAAGTCACCGAGTAACGCTCAACCACGGATACACCGGGCCTGAAAAGGCCCGGTGTTTTCATTTTTCGAACACCCGCCAGCACGCCACTCTCCACGCCGCATTGCGTGATCGATGTGGCGCCTTGGGCGTAGTGGTCGGCGACAATGGCACCCTTGCAGGGCGGGACTGGTCACTTGTCGTGGTCATCAACATCACGTAGGTACTTATCGTCATGCGAGCCAACAACGACGGCGAGGGGGCATCCTTACCTTGACTGCGCGGACGCAGCGCCGGTGACGCCACCTACCGACACGGCAGCACCGCGGGACCGCATGGTCGACGTCGGCGTACACGTCGAGCTCTGAACTGAGCCGATCAGCCTGGTTCGACGGCGTACGCCGACACGATCGGCGCCAATTCCGCTGGCGTCGCACCATGCATGATCACACCATCGACGCCCAAATCGAACTGCCGTTGCACCGCAACCGCACACTCTTGCGCGGTGCCGGTCGCAGCCGGAGCCAGCCACTCGGCCGGGATGAGTGTGGCCACGTGCTCGAGTTCCTCGGTTGTCGCCTTACCGTCGAGAGCGCCATTAAAGCCCGCCACGAACGGATCCTGGCGGAATGCGGCGAGCACCGCCGGATCCCAATCGTTGGTTGTCACCATCAAGTCCCCATAGGCCTGCAGATAGGTGGCCAATCGCCCGACGAGCTTCTTGGTCTGCATCGCCGTTTCGATGTGGTCTCCAATAGTTGCGAAGCACGACCACACGCGCACCGACCCGGGATCGCGCCCGGCCCGTTCTGCCGCCTGTTTCACGGTGTCGACGCACCGCAGCACGGTCTCGTCGGTGAAGAAGGTGTGCAAAATGACATCGTCGAAGGCTCGGCCTGCCAGCTCCAGCGTGTTGTGGCCAAAGGCCACGATGGCAAGCGGAATGTCCTCGTCGAAAGCGGCATCTAATCGCAGCGCCGGCCATGACCCTGCCGGGCCGTCGTGTCCAATGATGGTCTCACCCTTCCAGAGTCGCCGCATGAGCCCCGCGAAGTCCTCCATCTGCGCCGTCGTGATGCGGTCGATCCCGAAGGCGTCCTGCAGGCTGGTAATGCCGCGGCCGATACCCAAAGCAAAGCGCCCGCCCGTCAGAAAGTGCATCGTGGTGGCATGGGCAGCAGTCACGATTGGATGCCGGGTGTTGTGGTTGGTCGCAGCCGTGATGATCCGCAGATCGCTCGACGCAGCAGCAGCCGCGCCGCACAGCGTGAAGGCTTCTTTCACGTTGTAGCGCTCGGAAATGAAACACGCGCCGAGCCCGAGTTCTTCGGCGTGGCGTATCTCGTCGATCAGCGCACGTGGCGTCTCGGGCGCACCAGCCAGCGTGTAGAACCCGAGTTCGGGATGAAGAGCCATGGCCTCACCATAGATCCCCGGGTTGGGGCTCCATTGGCTGGCGCAGTCGGAATGACTCCGCCGTGTCATCAGTACGATTCACACCTATGGCATCAGACGAGCAGTTCGTCGCCATAGCGCATGACCTGGAACGCATCGGCTACTCGCTCAGCGATGGTTTGCTCGATCCCCAACTCGTCGACGCGTTGGCGATGGTGGCAGACCAACGCAACACCGACGGGCAACTGATCCCGGCCGGTACCGGCAAAGAACGGTCTCACGATGATTCGGTGCGAGGTGACGCGATTGCCTGGTTGGAACCCGATTCCGGCCAGCCGGCGGTGACTGAGTGCCTGAAACGATTCGATCAGCTTCGCCGCGCCTTGAACCAACACCTTTTTCTGAACCTGCACGATGTCGAAAGCCATTTCGCCTTCTATCCGCCAGGAACCGGCTATGAGAAGCACCTGGATCAATTCGCAACCGGCGACCGGCGTCGCCAAGTCAGTCTGGTCCTGTACCTGAACAGCAGATGGCGAGATACCGATGGTGGCGAATTGCGACTGCATCTCGATGACGATTCACACCTCGACGTGCGCCCTGTGGCCGGCCGTCTGATTCTGTTCGAGTCGTCGCGCTTCTGGCATGAGGTGCGACCTGCAACTCGTGACCGTCTCAGCATCGCCGGATGGTTCCGGACCCGATCCTGAAATCGGTGGCTGGCAGGGTGCGGAAAAACACCTGCCGGTGCCAGAACGACCGTCCATCCGACCCCGCTGCGTCGAACTTTCCGGCCATTCCGATCCAAGGAGTGCCCGAAAAACTCTCCTAGCGTGATCAGCGCCTGGCCGCTCTGGCATCCATCGGCATTCTTCCGCACCCTGCTAGAGCTGGTTGGCCACCGCCGAGGGGCGATGGCGTAGCGCGGCTGCGATCTCGCGAAATGCGAGCACAACGAAGAACTGAAACACACTGAAACCGGCAATGGTTGCGCCTCCGGCGGTTCCGTGGTGGAAACTCACGGTGAGGCCTGCGACCACCGCGACGGCGCCCAGCAAGGTCGACAACGCCATGATCAGCGGCACGCGGTGAACCAGCAACGAGGCCGTGGCCGGCGGCCCCACGAGCAATCCGAACACCAGGAGCGTGCCGATTGCCTGAAAGCTGGCAACGATGCTGAGCGCCAAAATAGCCAGCAGCGCAGCCTGAGCCAATTGCGGACGCATGCCCAGGGCTTGCGCCTTGGCCCGGTTGAATGTCAACGCCAGAAACGGGCGGTAGAGCACGACGGTCACAATGGCCACTACGGAAGTGGCGATGAGCTGCGTGCGGATATCACCGGCGGTGACGCCGAGTACATCGCCGAACAGCAGCCCCGTCACCTCGGTCGCAAACGACTGGGCACGCGACACGATCACGATGCCCAGCGACAACATGCCCACGAAGAGCAGGCCGATTGCCGTGTCCTCGCGAACGACGGTTCTGCTCGAAACCACGCTCACCAGCCCGCTCATGACCAATGCAGCCACGAACGCACCGATGATCGGGCTGAAACCCCACAGCACCGCCAGCGCAATTCCGGGAATGACCCCGTGCGCCAGTGCGTCACCTAGGAACGCCAAGCCTCGAAGCACAACCCACGTACCCACGAGCGACGTCGCCACCACGGCAATCAGACTGCCGAGAAGGGCTCGCTGCATGAACGCAGGTTCGAATGCCTCGAAGAAGACGTCCATGGTTTTTGTCTCGTCTCAGCTCGTCAACGCGTCGATGATACGCGTCGCGTTCGTGCGGATCATCTGCACATAGGTTGCTCCGGCGGAATCACTGGGTCCCAGCGACTCCGAGAACAACTCGACCACCTCTACTGAGCCAACTTCGTCGGCCAGTGTTTGAGCAAGTTCGTCTGACGATGACGTGTCGGCGAAAATTGCCGGGACCTGCTGGTCTTCGACGACCTGCGCTAGCGCCGCCAGGGCTTGTGCGCTGGCCGTGTCCACCGTGGTGCCGCTGGGGATCACCGTGCCGACGATCTCAAATCCGTAGCGGTCGGCGAAATAGCCGTACACCTCGTGATTGGTGACGAGGATGCGACGATCCTGGGGTAGTGCTGCCATCTCTTCGGAGATTTCAACATCGAGCGCCCGCAGCTCAGCCAGGTACGCCTCGGTGTTCGCAGTCAGGGCCGCATCATCGATACCCGTCACCGTTTCGCCCAAGAAGTCCGATATGGCAGCGGCGGCATCCGCGATCCGGAGTGGGTCGGTGAAGAAGTGAGGGTCCACTCCCTCGTGTTCATGCTTGTGCTCGTGTTCATCGTGATCTTCATCATCGTGATCTTCATCATCGTGATCTTCATCATCGTGATCTTCATCATCGTGATCTTCATCATCGTGATCTTCATCACCGTGATCGTCATCACCGTGATCGTCATCACCGTGATCGTCATCACCGTGATCGTCATCACCGTGATCGTCATCACCGTGATCGTCATCACCGTGATCGCCGAACTCGAGCGTGCTGACCGCGCTTATGGCTTCGAAGGTGGGCACACCGTCTTCTTCGGCCGACTCGATCACATCGAGCAATCCCTCCTCGAATCCCGCACCGTTCACGATCAAAGCGCCCGCCTCGCCAATCTGCGCCACCTGCTGCGCCGAAGCCTGGAAGTCGTGCGGATCGGAACCGACCGGCATGATCACAACCACCTCGACGTCGTCGCCGACAAGGTTTTGGACCACGTCGCCGAGAATGTTGGTGGTCACCACCACGGTGAGTCCAGCACTGTCCGCACTGTCGGCATTGTCCGCGCTGCCGCACGCTGCGGCGAGCAGCACCAGTATCGCCACCAACGCGGCCGCCTGCTGGCGCATTACCTGCGTCATCAGCCCCTCTTTCCAATAGTGAGAATCAGTATCATTTCGACAATGTATGGCCTGCGTGACCTCGTAGCAACTCAGAATGAGAATCAGTTTCAACCAACCGAGCCTCTAGCCTTGGCACGTGCCCTCGGCCATCACCACTACCAACCTCGAGGTCCGCTACGGCGATGACGTAGCGGTCACTGGTGTCGACCTCGATGTGCCTTGCGGTTCGTCGCTGGCGGTGATCGGCCCCAATGGCTCGGGCAAGTCGACACTGCTCGGCGCTCTCGCTGGCACGATCGAATCGACCGCAGGTTCCTTCACCGTCGTAGGCGCTCCCCCGGCGCTGGTCCTGCAATCGACCGAGGTCGACAAGAGCTTGCCGATCACGGTACGAGACACCGTTGCACTCGCTCGCTACCCCACCCTGGGATTGTTTCGACGCTTCAGCGCCGCAGACCGTGCCGCCGTCGACCAATCCCTCGAACGCATGGCTATCGACGACCTGGCCGGCCGACAGTTGCATGACCTGTCCGGGGGCCAGCGCCAGCGGGTCCTTGTTGCTCAGGGCCTGGCCCAAGACGCCGACGTCTTGCTTCTCGATGAGCCCGTCAACGGCCTCGATGTCACGTCGCAGGCCATCATCCTCGATGTGATCGACCAAGAAGTGCATGCCGGCCGCACCGTCGTGCTGACCACCCACAGCCTTGACGACGCTCGACGTTGCCACCAGGTGCTGTTGCTCAATACGTCGTCCATTGCGGTCGGACCGCCATCTGACGTGCTGACCGAAGAACATCTACGACATGCCTTCGGCGGACACTTTGTGCGCGTCGGCGACGATCTCATACTCGATGACCCCCACCACCACTGATCCAGTGCACCAGAAAGGCGAACTTCGATGAGCGTGAACGAACTCGACGACGAAATTGCAGCGCTGCTCAACCAGGCCGACCAGCGTTACACCACGAGTCGCCGCCGGCTCATTGCTGCGCTGCAAGCAGGCGATGGTCCGCTCACTATCACCCAGATCGTTGCCGCCGACCAGACCCTCCCCCAGTCCACGGTCTACCGCAATCTCACGATTCTCGAAGAAGTCGGCGTGGTCACGCGCATCGTGACCAGCGATGACTTCGCTCGCTATGAACTGGCCGAGCAGCTCACCGGCCACCATCACCACCTGATCTGCACCAACTGCGGCGACGTCGTGGATTTCTCGCTCGATGCATCGATCGAGACCATGCTCGACCAGGCGCTACACCTGGCAGCCGACCAAGCTGGGTTCGCCGCCGACAACCACCGTCTCGACTTGCTCGGCACCTGCGAGCCCTGCGCCCGATAACACTTCGACGCTCGATCCCGCCATCGGCGACATATTCGAGATCATGGGCCGAAGTCGTAGACGGTCACCGCATCGTCGGCGGCGATAAGTGTTGTAAGAACCTGTGGCCATGAAGCACTCGGTGGCGGTCCGAACTCCCAGATCGAGCATGTGCGAATCCTTATGGAGCTGTCCCGACACTACCTGGGACCAACGGCCGACGAAGCGAGCAAAACGAAGAAGACCCCGCTGGTGAGCGGGGCTTCCGAGTGTCGAAGGGGGGACTTGAACCCCCACGTCCCTAAGGACACCAGCCCCTCAAGCTGGCGCGTCTGCCAATTCCGCCACTTCGACGTGTGCGGCCTCCGATGCTAACGGCATCTGGCTCAATTGTGTGGTGGTTTATCTCAGGTATTGCTAGTTGCCGTCGAGCAACAGCGCCAGAGCCAACGTGCAGAAGCCGAAGATGAGCGACAGGACCACGGTGATTCGATCCAGGTTCTGTTCGACCACGGTCGAACCGGCAGCCGTGCTGCCCATACCTGCGCCGAACATGTCGCTGAGACCGCCGCCGCGACCGCTGTGCAAAAGCACCAGAACGATCAGAGCAAACGCGGTGATCACGTCGATCGGGATGAGAATCCACTTCAATACCACGGGAGAGACGCTATCAACCTTGTAGCCGGTATTGGCAGATGCGAGCAAAGTCTTCGGCGTCGAGGCTGGCGCCGCCCACCAGGGCGCCGTCGATGTCGGGTTGGCGCATGAGCTCGTAGATGGTGGTCGGCTTGACCGAACCGCCGTATTGAATTCGCACCGACGCGGCTGCTTCCTTGCCTTTGAGCCGCTGAACGGTGTCGCGAACCAGTTTGCAGACGTCCTGTGCGTCGGCTGGGGTGGCGGTGAGTCCTGTGCCTATTGCCCAGATGGGCTCATAGGCGAGCACCATCTCGGCGACCTTGGGGCCGCCGACACCACTCAAGCACGACTCGAGTTGCCCCACGACCTTGGCCTCGGTTGCGTCGGCGTCGCGTTCTTCTTGGGTCTCGCCAAACGCCAGAATCGGCGTCATGCCATGTTTGAAGATCGCCTTGACCTTGCCGTTGACATGCTCGTTGGTTTCACCGAGCAGTTCGCGTCGTTCGCTGTGACCAGCGAGCACGTACTTGACCTGCAGCTTGCTCAACATGGCGGCCGACACTTCGCCGGTCCATGCGCCGCTGTCTTCCCAGTGGCACGTCTGAGCGCCAAGGTGGATCGGGATGTTGTCGGCGTCGAGCAGTGTCTGAATCGAGCGGATATTGGTGAACGAAGGGTGGATGGTGACCTCGACGTTTTCGTAGTCGTCGCTGTCGAGCAGGTAGTTCAGCTTCTGCACCAGCTGAATCGCCTCGAAATGATTGAGGTTCATCTTCCAGTTGCCGCTGATGATCGGCATTCGAGCCATGGTCAGTTCTCCGGGTTTGCGGCGTTGCGAAGGGCTTGGAGGCCCGGCAGGTCGCCAGTTTCGAGTAGTTCGAGCGACGCACCGCCGCCGGTTGAAATATGGTCGACGTCTGCGCTCATACCGAATTGCGTTACCGCCGCAGCGCTGTCGCCACCGCCGACGACGGTGAACGCTCGGCTGTCGACCAAGGCTTGGGCAACCGTCTTGGTACCAGCTGCGAATCGTGGGTCCTCGAAGACACCCATAGGTCCGTTCCAGAAGACGGTACGCGCATCGAGGATGATGTCGGTGAACTCAGCCGCGGTTCCCGGACCGATATCGAGGCCCATCCATCCGTCGGGAAGATCGACACCGGCTTGGCGCACCTCTCCCCCAGGACCCAGGATCTTGCCGCCGGGGCTCAGTGCGGTCAAGTCGTGGGGCACCACGATGCGGTCTTGGGCCTGCTCGAGCAACGCCTTGCAGGTCTCGATCATGTCTTCTTCGAGCAGCGACGCTCCCACATGGTGACCTTGGGCTGCCAGGAATGTGAAACACATCCCACCGCCAACGACCAATCGATCGACTTTATTCAACAACGCCTCGATCACGCCGAGCTTGTCGCTGACCTTGGATCCGCCCAGCACGGCCACGAACGGGCGCTTGGCTGCGGTGCGAAGACCTCCGAGAATCTCGACCTCTTTCTCGAGCAGCCGGCCAGCGGCGGACGGTACGTGTTGGGGCGGTCCCACGATCGACGCGTGGCTGCGATGACTCGCACCGAACGCATCGTTGACGTACAAGTCGATGCCGTCTATGAGCTCGGCCACGAACGCCGGGTCATTCGACTTCTCACCCGGGTTGAAACGCAGGTTCTCGAGCAGTTCTACGTCGGGCATCAACTCGTTGAGACGCGTGCGCACCGGGCCCATCGACATCGATTCGACGACCTCGCCTTTCGGGCGACCCAAGTGGCTGGCCGCCACCACTGTGGCGCCACGCTTCTTCAGCCAGCGCAGCGTCGGCAAGGCGGCCCTGATTCGCAGGTCATCGGTGATGACGCCGTCGCGCATCGGCACGTTGAAGTCCACTCGGACCAGTATTCGCTTACCTTCGACATCGCCCAGATCTTCGAGGCGTGGGACTGGGGCCGTCACAGCGAAGCCAACTTCTGTGCCAGCTCGACCATGCGGCTCGAATAGCCCCACTCGTTGTCGTACCAGCCAATGAGCTTGACCATCGTGCCACCCGCTGCAATGGGCATGACCATGGTCATACCCGAGTCATAGATGCACGATTCGGGACGACCAACGATGTCGCTGGACACCAAAGGCTCATCGCTGAAGGCCACCACGCCGGTCATTGGACCCGACGCAGCCATGCGAAACGCATCGTTGATCTGGTCGATCGACACCTCGGAGTTGAGAATGCCGACGAAGTCGGTCGCCGAACCGGCGGGCACAGGCACACGCACTGCCATGCCATCGAGCTTGCCCAGCAGGTGCTCGAGCACCTGACCGGTTGCCTTGGCAGCACCGGTCGACGTCGGGATCAGATTCACCGCAGCAGCCCGCGCCCTGCGGAAGTCCTTGTGCGGCGCATCGACCAGATTCTGCGTGCCGGTGTAGGCATGAATCGTGGTGATCATGCCCTGCTCGACGCCAAACGCATCGTCGAGGACCTTGACCATGGGCGCAAAGCAGTTCGTGGTGCACGACGCATTGCTCACAATGACGTCGTCGGCGGACAGCTCGCTGTCGTTGACGCCCATTACCACCATGGCGTCGGCGTCGCCGCTCGGCGCGGAGATGATCACCTTTTTGGCTCCGGCATCGAGGTGCATGGCGGCTTGGTCGCGCTTCTTGAAGATGCCGGTCGATTCGATGACGATGTCCGCACCCAGGTCACTCCATGGGAGCTCGGCCGGGTTGCGGATGCTCAGGAATTCCATTTTGTCGCCGTCGACGGTGATCTCGCCGTCGCCGACGGCCACATCGAAGGGTGCGGCTCCGAGCACGGTGTCGTGCTTCAGCAGATACGCCATCGTTTCGGGGTCGGCCAGATCGTTGACGGCAACGAAGTCGATGTCGGCGCCCGCCTGCTTGGCGGCTCGCATGACATTGCGGCCGATACGGCCAAAGCCGTTGATTCCTACTTTGAGAGTCACGATGGTCCTCGGGCTCAGTCGTCTACAGCTGTCGAGTCGCTGAGCGCAGATCTAGCGTGAGCGATCCACGTCGCGATGCGACACCCGTGGATGGTACCCCTGCTCTTCGAGATGCCCGCGGAGCTGACCGGCAACCCACACGCTTCGGTGTTGGCCGCCGGTGCATCCAATTCCGATCGACAGATAGCTCTTGCCTTCGCGTTCGTAGGCGGGCATCAGTAGGTCTATGAGCGAGTACAAGCGATCGAGGAAGTCCGCGGTGATGGTCTGGGCTTCGAGATACGCAGCCACTTCGGGATCGCGGCCGGTGAGGGGGCGAAGATCTTCGATCCAGTGCGGATTGGGCAGGAAGCGGCAATCCATCACCAGATCCACGTCGAGGGGCAGCCCGTGCTTGTAGCCGAAACTCACCACTCGAACGCTCATGGCGGTCATATCTGTTGCGGTCTCGAACTCGGCCTCTATGCGATCGCGGAGTTGATGCACACTGGTGTTGCTGGTGTCAATGACCATGTCGGCCTCGGCCTTGATGGCCTGAAGCGCGTCGTGTTCGGCTTCGATGGCTTCGACCAGCGGCAGGCTGGCATCCCAGGGATGCGGCCGCTTGGTGCTCTCGTAGCGTCGCACCAACACCGGCGTGCTCGCCTGCAGGAAAACAACTCGCACGCGCGAATCATCGGCTTGGCGCAGAGTCCGGATGGCGGCGGCGATCTCGGACGCGTCCTCGCCGCTGCCGGAGACCAGCGCAACGCGGTCGTAGCGACTGTCGGCGACGCCGGCGAGTTCGGACACCTTTGGCAACAAAGCCGCTGGCAGATTGTCGATGACAAACCAGCCAAGGTCTTCCAAGAAATTCGCAGCTTGCGATCGCCCTGCTCCCGAATGTCCAGTAACAACTGCGAACTCCACCACGAAAGGGTAACCCACCACGGTGAGTGGCCGGTTGCGTGCGTGTTACAACTTGTCTGTAGCCATCAACAGCAGTCTCGGAACGGGTGGGTCCCGGAGGCTGCGAATCAAAGAGTGTCGTGCAGGGGTTCTGACTCACTCTGGGCCAGCTGGGCCCAATCAGAGAGCGGCTCCGCTGCAAGCGACTCGGTGCAATCGAGTCGGATCACCCCCGCCCGAGCATGCCGCCTTGTATGGGGAACGTCGACATGTAGTTGAGATAGTGCGGCGTCAGCATGGCGCGGAGCACATCGAGGCTGGCGTCGGCTTCGGCGATCCCGTCGCGTTGCAACACATCGAGGTCGTACATGCAGTCTCGAACGGCCGCTGAACGCAACCGATGAGCGGCGCGGATGGTCTCCTTTTCGAGTGGCGCCGGCAGGTCTGGCTCGCTAGCAATGCCGTCGGCTCGGGCGCGCATTCGATCCGCCTCGGGGGCATCGATCCCTCGGAGCTCAGCCGCGGCAGAACGCAACGCCGCGTTCATCTCGTTGTGTTCTCGCACCAGGCAGGCTTCGTATTCCGGAAGGAGCTGGCGGATGCCCTGCAGCAACGATTGCATCATCTGCGCGCTGGCCTGTGCCTTTGGCGAATCGCCGAGCGACGGCATGATGTCGGCGTCGAGGGCCAAAATCAGGCCTTCGAGCAGGTCGTCGATGGTCGGTGACGTGATCATGCGGGCACCCCCGGGTAGCCAAGTAACGTGAGAAAGCTCATGAGTGCCGGTGCCGACGACTGAAGCATGTACAGATGCAAGAACTCGGTCTGTTCTTTGCGGGTGCGTCGAGCGAGTGCCGCGTTTACCGGCACGGCGATGTTGGCGGTGCCGAAGAGGGTGAAATAGCCCAGTTCTTCCGGCGTGATATCGAGCCCACGCAGCTGGTTGTAATACGCAAGAAATCCGCCGTCTGCAACCGGATGCGCCATGACCTGCGTATTGGACAGTACGTCCATGAGTACCATCCAGCCCAGATCTTCTCGCGGGTCGCCAATGCGGGTGTTCTCCCAATCGATCAACGCCGTTACCCGGCCGTCGGCATACAGGAAGTTGGCCGGGTTGAAGTCGCCGTGCACGATCGACAACGGCATCGGTCGTGGCTTGTTGCGACGTAGCCAGAGGAAGGAGTCGAGCATCGTGAGCAGTACTGGGTCGTACTCGACCGACGGATAAGTATCGATGTAGTACTCGAACGTGGTGTCCATGTACGAGTCCCATGTCGCAGGATCGATGCCTACGCCTCGAGGATCTCGTAGTGCACCGTCGGGATCAATCGCCTCGATGTTGCTGGTGTGCAGTTCGACCAGGATCTCGCACAGGTGACGAACCACATCGTCGACCTGGTCGCGATCAGGGCCGTCGTTGAACAGATCCGATGTTCGACCGTTGCCCGGCATACGTTCGATGAGCATCGCTCGTTCGCCAAACACCGCCGGATCCATCTCGGCGCAGAAGCTGCGCGACACCGGTATACCGGTAGTGGCACGCAAGGCTTCGAGCAGGTCGTGCTCGACCTGCCGGCTTGTTTCCAAGATGGCGACCGACGCGGGAGGGTCCTTGCGCAGGATCATGGGCAGATCCGTCGTGTCCGATCCCGAGCGGACCGCGGCATCGAACATGAACGTCTCTCTCGAGAAGCCGCCAGGCAGAGCCTTCAGCCCGCTGATTTCGACGCCATCGGACTCCTTGAATACGGCATACATTGCAGCTGCCAGTTGTTCTTCCATGTTGTTCCCCCTGCGGGAACAATAGATCCTCAGCGCTTGTCGGCGACAAGTACCAGCAGTCGTGGAATCGCCGCCGCCTCGCGATAGGTCGCCGATCGCGCCAGGAAACCTTCGGGCGGCGCCGGCTCGATCATGCGCTTGAAAGCAAAACCAGCGCCGACCATGGCGTTCAGATAGCGACTCAGTGGACGGTGCACGAAGGGGATGTAGACGTCCTTCTGTACCTCTTCGACCGTCGATGCCTCTTGCAGATACGGGCCGATACGCCAGTAGCGCTCGGGCGGGTCCAGCCACTGATCGTCGATCCAGCCACTACCCGGGGTCTGCAACAGAGGATGGTTGAGCATCAACACAAAGCGCCCACCGGGCCGAAGCGCGCGAGCCGATTCCTGTAGCGCGACTTCCATCTCTTCGATGTGTTCATAGACGAGACAGGCGAGCGCACCGTCGAAGCTGTTGTCGGCAAACGGCAGTGCATCAGCATTCGAGCGCAAATACGATGCTCCGCCCCCACGCTTGATTGCCTCGAAGATCTGACTGGCCGTCGGATCGACGCCGACGACCCAATCCGCGTCGGCCTCGATCAGCTTGCGGGCTATCTGGCCTTCGCCCGTGCCGACATCGAGGATCCGGTCGCGGCCCGCCAACAGGTCGAGGGCCATGGGGATGATCTGTTCCTCGTATTCGGCGTCGACGCCGTCGGTGAATTCTTCCTGCCACCAATCGGCATGTTTCTCCCACAGACCCGGCTCGTTCACAGCACTCACGTCACGACGATAACGAACCGAGCGTCGCCACCCCCTCAATTCGTTTACTTTCATAACTTGATGGCAATGCAGTCAGGTTTTCTTAGTGATTTGGGAATGGGGGTCGGTTGGTTGCGTTACTAACTCTGTAACAACGATTTCACCAATGGTGAGAAGTGGAGTAAAGAACATGAGTAAGGCAGTAGGAATCGACTTGGGTACAACGAATTCGGTTGTAGCCACGATCACGGGCGGCGAGCCCGAGGTCATCGCCAACGCCGAAGGCATACGCACGACCCCCTCGGTCGTCGCGTTTGCCCGCGACGGCGAAGTTCTGGTGGGCGAGGTCGCCAAGCGACAGGCCATCACCAACCCTGACCGGACAATTCGGTCGGTCAAGCGTCACGTGGGCACCGACTGGAGTGTTGGTGTCGACGGTGCCGATTACACGTCGCAGGAGATCTCGGCTCGAGTCCTGCAGAAACTCAAGCGCGATGCCGAGGCGTTCTTGGGTGAGTCGGTCACGCAGGCAGTGATCACGGTTCCTGCCTATTTCGACGACGCCCAGCGCACTGCAACCAAGGAAGCTGGCGCTATTGCTGGCCTCGAGGTGCTGCGAATCATCAACGAGCCGACCGCGGCTGCTCTTGCCTATGGCATCGACACCGACGACGACAGCGACCAGACCATTCTGGTGTTCGACCTGGGTGGCGGCACATTCGATGTGTCGGTACTTTCCATGGGCGACGGCGTGTTCGAGGTGCTCTCAACCCACGGCGACACTCAGCTGGGTGGCGACGACTGGGACCAGGCCGTTATCGACTGGATCCTCAAGTCCTTCAAGGACACCGAAGGCGTCGACCTCTCTGGCGATGCCATGGTCATGCAGCGGCTGAAGGAAGCTGCTGAGACGGCCAAGATCGAACTGTCACAGACACAGACAACACGAATCAACCTGCCGTTCATCAGCGCCACCGATGCCGGCCCCAAGCACCTGGACCTGGAGCTCACACGCTCCAAGTTCGAGGAAATGACAGCCGACCTCGTCGACAAGCTACGTGCCCCGTTCGAACAGGCTCTGGCTGACGCCAAGGTGTCCAAGGGTGACCTGGACCATGTGATCATGGTTGGTGGTTCCACCCGTATGCCGGTCATCACCGAGCTGGTGAAGTCCATCTCCGGTAGTGATCCTCACAAGGGTGTCAACCCCGACGAGGTCGTTGCTCTGGGTGCTGCGGTTCAGGCTGGTGTGCTACGCGGAGATGTCACCGATGTCATCTTGTTGGATGTCACGCCTCTGTCGCTGGGTATCGAGACCATGGGTGGGGTCATGACCACGCTCATCGAGCGCAACACCACGATCCCCACCAAGCGCTCCGAGGTCTTCAGCACCGCCGAAGACAATCAGCCTTCGGTCGATGTCCATGTACTTCAGGGCGAGCGCGAGATGGCTCAGTACAACAAGACGCTGGGCAAGTTTCAGCTCGTTGACCTGCCCCCTGCCCCCCGTGGCGTGCCTCAGATCGAGGTCAGTTTCGACATCGATGCCAACGGCATCGTGCACGTCTCTGCCACCGACAAGAGCACCGGCAAGGAGCAGTCGATCACGATCACCGGTCAGTCGTCGCTGTCAGAGGATGACATCGAGCGCATGATCAACGATGCCGAGGCTCACGCCGAGGACGACAAGCGTCGCCGAGACGACGCCGAGACCCGCAACGACGCCGACAACGCGCTGTACCAGGCTCGCCGCCAGCTCAACGATGCCGACGACTCCTCAGACGAGCGTTCGACACTGCAGGCTGCCGTCGACCAGTTGGCTGCTGCTGTCGAGGCCGATGATCTCGAGTCCATGAAATCCAGTGCCGACGACGTGCGCACAGCCGCTGAGAGCTACACCCAGTATCTCTACCAGCAGGCGGCCGCTGCCTCGGAGTCCGGCGACGCAGGCAACGTCGAAGACATCATCGATGCCGACATTGTCGATGCGGAGATCGTCGACGACGAGGGCGTCAACGCCTGATCGATATCCACCAACACCACCGGGGCGCAGTCGGTTTCGAACGGCTGCGCCCCTGTGCCGGCCCATCACCAAGGAGGTGACCGCCCATGAATGCAACCGCCGAATGGCTCGACGTCGATTTCTACGACGTCCTCGGTGTCAACAGTGACGCCACGAAGAAGGAAATCAAATCCGCATACCGAAAGCTCGCCCGCACGGCTCATCCCGATGCCAATCCCGATGACCCCGGCGCCGAAGCACGATTCTCCGACATCGCCAAAGCCTACGAAGTACTCTCCGACAAAGAGAGTCGCACCGAGTACGACGACCTCCGCACCCAGCAGATGCATCGTCGATCCCAGTCATCGGCCGGCTTCGATCCATGGTCGAGCCGTTCGCATCAGCAGTCCAGCTTCGTCGACTTCAATGATCTGTTCGGCGACTACTTCGCCGAGCAGCAGAGCCGACCTCGGCACGGCAGCGATATTTCGGCTTCGCTCGGTCTGGACTTCGTCGATGCAGTGCAAGGCCTGACCACCACGCTCTCGGTCGACGGTCGATCCGTCAAGGTGCGCATCCCTGCCGGTGTCAAAGATCAACAGACGATCCGCCTGGCCGGCAAGGGCGCGGCTGGCGCCAACGGCGGACCCGCTGGCGATCTACTCATCCAGGTCACGGTCAGCACGCACGCCACCTTCGGGCGAGCCGACAACAACCTGACCACCACCGTTCCAGTCCGCTACGAGGACGCAGTACTCGGCGGCGAAGTGTCGGTACCGACGCTCGACGGGCCAGCGGTAACAGTGCGCATTCCTGCGGGCAGCTCCAACGGCCAGAAGCTACGCGTCAACGGCAAAGGCGTACCCATCGCTGGTCGACCCGGCGACCTGCTCGTCACCATCACCATCGAGGTACCCGAGAGTGTCTCCGACGAGGAGCGAGCGCTCCTTGAACAGCTACGAGCTCTCCGCAGCTAGACCCCCTTGAGCGCCCGAGCAAGTTCTGACCACCGCTCCGCCCAACCTGCGTAACTGACCTGGTCGACTACGCAGGTTTTCAAGCACCGTATGTGGCACGCCAGTTCTGACCACCGCTCCGCCCAACCTGCGTAACTGACCCGGTCGACTACGCAGGTTTTCAAGCACCGTATGTGGCACGCTAGTTCTGACCACCGATCCGCCCAACCTGCGTAACTGACCTGGTCGACTACGCAGGTTTTTCAAGCACCGGTCTCTTGTCTCAGGGCTGGTCAGCTGGCTCGGCGGTCTCTAATACCTCGGCCGAATCCACTGGGTGGAGCTTGTCGTAGATCGCATCGGCGACCGCATCGGGAAGCCAGCGAAGACTCTTGAGCTCATCGGCTGATGCGGCTCGGATGGCCTTTACCGAGCCGACCTCTCGCATCAGGCGCTTCTTTCGGGTGTCGCCCAGGCCTGGGATGTCATCGAGCACCGACTTGCGCATGCGCTTGTCGCGAAGCTGGCGGTGATAGGTGATGGCGAAGCGGTGACTTTCGTCGCGAATCCGCTGCAGCATGTACAACGCTTCGCTCTGGCGAGGCAACAAGATCGACTGGGGACGTCCCGGAATGAACACTTCCTCGAACTGTTTGGCCAGGGCCGCCACGGGAATCTCGTCGGTCAGCCCGAGTTCTTCGAGCACCTTGACGGCGACGCTGAGCTGACCCTTGCCGCCATCGACGAGCAACAGCTGCGGCGGGTAGGCGAACTTGCCCCACTCCTCTGGTGGGCGATCCTTGTCCTTCACATAGTTGGTGAAGCGGCGACGCAGGACTTCTTCCATCGCCGCGAAGTCATCATTCCCGTCGACCGTCTTGATCTTGAATCGGCGATATTCGCTCTTCTTGGCCAGGCCGTCTTCGACCACCACCATCGAACCCACGTAGTCGGTGCCCTGGATATGGCTCATGTCATAGCACTCGATGCGCAGCGGCGAGAGAGGGAGGTCCAAGTACTCCTGCAACTGGTTGATCGCCTGACTGCGGCTGTTGTGATCACTCTGGCGCTTCAGCCGATGTCGCTGGAAGGACTCGCGAGCGTTCTGCGTGACCGTCTCGGCCAACTCGCGCTTGTCGCCTCGCTGAGGAATGCTGATGGTGACCGCCGACCCGCGTTGTTCGCTCATCCATTCTTCGTACATCTCCTGGCTCGCCGGAAGATCGGGTACCAGGACTTTCTTGGGGTGGCCCAGCGGGTTGTCGTCGAAGTAGAGCCGTTCGAGAATACGGGCGATCAGTTCGGGTCGATCGAGAGACTCGGCCTTGTCGACGATGAAACCACGGCGGCCCAGCACTCGGCCCTTGCGCACGAAGAACACCTGCACCGCGGCTTCGAGTTCGTCGTCGAACAGAGCAATGACGTCGAAGTCCTCGTTCCGCGTGCCGACCATCTGGTTCTTCTCGTTGGCCTTTCGCACACTGATCAGACGATCGCGATAACGGGCCGCGAGCTCGAACTCGTGGTCAGCACTGGCGTTCGCCATGTCGATTTCGAGGCGTTCGACGATCTCGTCGGTATCGCCTTCGAGAAACTTGATGAGTTCGGCGGTCAGCTCTCGATAGTCATCCCGGCTGATCGCATCGACGCACGGCCCCGAACACTTCTCGATGTGGAAGTCCAAGCACGGTTTGCCGAGCCGGGCGTGGCGGTTGAACTTGCCTTCAGTGCAGGTGCGGATCGGAAACGTCCGCAGCAGCAGGTCCAGCGTTTCTCGAATTGCGTAGGCGTGGCCGTACGGACCGAAGTAGCGGTTGCCCTTCTTCTTCTTTCCACGGATCACCATGGCTCGCGGCCATTCGTCAGCCAGAGTGATCGCCAGGAACGGATAGCTCTTGTCGTCGCGATAGCGCACGTTGTAGCGCGGCTGATGACGCTGAATCAGTGTGTGTTCCAGCATGAGCGATTCGACTTCGGTGCTCACTTGGATCCACTCGACGGTGTCGGCCTCGGCCACCATCTGGGCGGTGCGAACCTGCAGATTGCGAGGGTTCTGGAAGTAGTTCGACAGCCGTGCTCGCAGGTTCTTGGCCTTGCCGACGTAGATCACGCGACCGGCGGCGTCTTTGAACTGATAGGAGCCAGGGGTTGTAGGGATTGTGCCTGTTGGCGGGCGAGTCACCATCCCTGCCGACTCTAGTGGTGGTCTTACTGGCAAACTGGGCCCTGTGAAAGGGGTCATGGTCTATCTGGCGGTTGCGGCATGCCTGCTGGCATCGTGCACGGCCTCGACCGAGTCCGCCGGCAGTGGCACCCTGGCCGCCACACCAGCACCGACCACGCCGGCGAGTCTCGACTCTCCCGTCGCTCCTGCAGTCGACGAACCCCAGGCCTATGTTCCGGCGGGAAGGCCAGGCGACGCCGCTTCCTATGCTGAACTCGTCGACGCACTCACCCAAATCGTGCCGATCGAGCTACGAGGCGAGATCCCGTGGCCTGACCTGCGGCACCCCGATCCGATCGTCGCGCAGACCGAGATCTTCGACCTTTGGATCTGGATGGTCGAGAGCCTGACCGAACCACAATTGGTCGAAATCATGGCCGCTCCCGGCAGCCCCAGTCGCGGAACCGTGGTATCGGTGTTCGGTTCTCTTTCGGCACAAAACGTTTTCGAAGTACGACCAAAGCAGCCGTATCGGGCATTCGACCATCTTGTTGTCACGTTCGAGTCGGCTGGGCTCCCCCTCTGGCTCGCCCGAGACGTTCCCGACGATGCGGTGGTGATCTACTACAGCGACAATTCTGGCCCGGTCGATGTGATCGACCAGGACTCCAGAGAGATCGTGCGCCAGCAGTCGGGTATCGAGACACGCGTGTGGCTGTCGATCATGGTGCCCACCGACGTTGGCTGGCGGTTGTGGCGTGACCAGCTGATCGAGCCGTCCAGTCCCGATCTGCGGGTGCCCGAAGTGCCTCCCCTACCAAGCAGTGACCCCGTTCCTCGAGCCCCGGAGCTCTGACGTGCGTCGGTGTTTGCATCTCGTCTGCATGTTGGTGCTGACCACACTGGCGGTCGCCGCCTGCACCCCACAGGCAACAGAGATCGGTGGCGATGATCCGGGCGCGGTCACACCTGAACCATCGCCTTCTGACCCCGACCCAGACCCGGATGAGGCACCTGGCGGTTTCGAGGATCCCTCAGCCGGACGCGACCGAGCGACCGATGAGCCACGGCAGGTGCCGCCACTCGATCTGCCTGCGGTTGCTCCGGGCAGTGATCAAGCCGCCGCCGATCTGCTGGCCGACTTGGATCGATTCATCACCGATGACCAGCGAGCTGCCGGTGTTCCGTGGCCCGACCTGCGCAACCCTGATCCGGTTGCTGCCTATCAATCGGCGGCCCGGTTCCAGAACTGGATGTCGGGAAACAACCCCACCCCAACGCTCGTCGAGGGCTATACGGCCCCACTCAGTCCCGAACGCAGCTTCGATCTCGAACTGTTCGAATTCCGCAACAGCTTTGATCTGCGAGCGGCTCCGGCGTCGCCGCCGTATTCACTACGGGTCGAAGACCTGGTTCACCCCGCAGCCACCGGCATCACCGATGCTCTGTTGGCGCAGGTGCCCGAGGGCAGCGCCGCCGTCGTCTATTTCGATTCGGTCGGCGATACCGACATCTTCACCGTCGATGGTCAGTACTGGGATACCCGCCCGGGCTGGGGCGACCTCGGCCCGTGGGTCGCCATCATGGCCCCTACCGACGTGGGCTGGCAGGTGTGGTGGGACGAACTGACCGACCCTCCCCCACCAGGATCCCGCGAGCAACGAGGCTTGCCCCAGGACGAACAACCACGCGTCGATGTCTGAGACACACTGTTGTCGGGGTCAGCGCGAGGTCAGCGGGTCAGAAAGAGCTGCAGTTCCATGATGGCATTGTCCTCGACACTCACGACGGCGGCCGCTGTGGGCTTGGGGATGTCGTAGTCGGCGAGCAGCATGCCGTCGAGATTGCCGAAGATGGTGATGACACCTGCCTGAACCTCGGCGGTCAAAGGGATCGTGACCTCGTTGGTGACTCCATGCACGGTCAGGTTGCCGACCGCTTGCACGTCGATCGCTGCTCCTTCGGCCGGGACAGACCCCAGTTCGATCGGTTGGTTGAGTTCGAAGCGGGCCTCGGGAAAGGTGTCGGTCTCGAGGCCACCGTTGCTTGCTCGAAGTGCGCTTGTTCGGGGGCCACTGTCGGTGATCAGGGTGGTCATATCGACGATGAACTCGGCGCCGATCACCTGACTACCCACGATTTCCATCGACCCTGACACGTCTGGTGTGCGACCAACAACGGTCTTGGCGCCGAACCCAGCCAGCTCTTCATCGATTCGGAAGCCAGCGAATGTCGTGCCGCACGCCTCGGTGAGGCAGTCTTGGCTGAATGTGCCGAACGAGGTGTCGACCATCCACACACCGTCGGTTGCCGAGCCCACCGACGCATTCGCATCGGGCTGCCCGGTGTCGAGCGCAGCCTCGTCGCCGGTGGAATCCTGGGCCGCGTCATCGTCAGCAACATCGTTGGTTGGCGCTTCGGCGGTCGTCGACTCGGTCGAATCACCATCGTCGCCGCCCGCTGCTCGCTCGTCGATTGCTTGCTGTCGGGCGTCGGCTCCCTCGACCGAGTCGACCGAGGCGGGCGAGGTGTCGCGGAAGAACACGAAGTACAGCGCGGCAACGACCACCACCAACCCGATTACACCGATTCCACCGATAAGACCTTTGCGATTACTCACGCTGCGATGTTACGACACCCGCAGCGCGCACCGGTGGCACCTGCTCGACGTCCTACTTGCCCCGACCGGCGAGAACCGGTTTCAGGAACATGCCGGTGAAGCTGTCAGGATGCTCGGCGACCAACTCAGGCGAACCTTGAGCAACGATTTCGCCACCGCCATCGCCACCGAATGGCCCCAGGTCGATGATCCAGTCTGCGGTCTTGATGACATCGAGGTTGTGCTCGATGACCAGCACGGTGTTGCCCTGGTCGACCAAACGGCTGAGCACATTGAGCAGCTTGCGGATGTCCTCGAAATGCAGGCCGGTCGTGGGCTCGTCGAGGATGTAGATCGTGTGGCCGGTACTGCGCTTGGCCAGCTCGCTTGCCAGCTTGACCCGTTGAGCCTCGCCACCTGACAACGTCGGCGCCGACTGCCCCAGACGCACATAACCCAGGCCAACATCGACCAGAGTCTGCATGTGGCGCGCAATTGGTGGCTGGTTCGAGAAGAACTCGAGCGCCTCTTCCACCGGCATGTTCAGCACGTCGGCGATGGTCTTGCCCTTGAACATGATGTCGAGCGTGTCTCGGTTGTACCGACTGCCCTTGCAGACCTCGCACGGGACATAAACGTCGGGCAGAAAGTGCATTTCGATCTTGATCGTGCCGTCGCCGGCACAGGATTCGCAGCGACCGCCCTTGACGTTGAACGAGAAGCGGCCCGGCATATAGCCGCGAACGCGAGCTTCTTGTGTCTGCGCAAACAGCTTGCGCACATGGTCGAACACGCCGGTGTAGGTAGCTGCGTTCGAACGCGGCGTGCGACCAATTGGTTGCTGGTCGATATTGATGACCTTGTCCAGGTTCTCGAGTCCATCCACGGTCTTGTGGCGGCCAGGAACGTCCTTGGACTTGTAGATGCGCTGCATGAGCGAGCGATACAGGATCTGGTTGACCAGCGTGCTCTTTCCCGAGCCCGACACGCCCGTGACCGCAACAAAGCAGCCAAGCGGAAACTCGACATCGAGATTCTGCAGGTTGTTCTCGGTGGCGCCTCGCACGGTGATGACTTCGCCGCTGGGTTCACGCCGCACTGCCGGCACCGGAATTTCCTTCTTGCCGGACAGGTACTGGCCAGTAAGCGACTTCTTGTTCCTCAGCAGTTGCTTATAAGTGCCCGAATGCACCACCTGGCCGCCGTGTTCACCGGCACCGGGACCGATATCGACGATGTGATCAGCGGTCTGCATCGTCTCCTCGTCGTGCTCGACAACCAGGACCGTGTTGCCGAGATCTCGCAGGCGCACCAGGGTTTCGATCAACCGTTTGTTGTCGCGCTGGTGAAGCCCGATCGATGGTTCGTCGAGAACATAGAGCACGCCGACCAGGCCGCTACCAATCTGGGAGGCAAGCCGAATTCGCTGGGCTTCGCCACCCGAAAGCGTGCCTGCGGACCGACCCAGAGACAAGTATTCGAGCCCGACATCGATCAGGAAACCAATGCGGGCATTGATCTCTTTCATCACCTCGGAGGCAATCAGCATGTCTCGATCGCTGAGCTGAAGCTCGGACAGAACCTTGGCGGCGTCGCGAATCGACATGGCGCAGATCTCGGCGATGGTGCGACCGTCGACCAGGACAGCAAGTGACAGCGGACGAAGCCGAGCCCCACCGCAATGCGAGCAATGCACCTCGCGCATGTAGCCCTCGATCTGTTCACGCTGTCGATCAGAATCGCTCTCGGAGTGACGGCGAACCAGGTAGGGAACCACGCCTTCGTAGTTGGCTTGATAACTGCGGCGGCGTCCGTAGCGGTTCTTGTACGAAACCTCGACCTGGCCTCTGCCGCCGCCGTACAGCAGCAACTTCTGCTTGGGTTTGGTGAGCTTGCCCCACGGTGCGTTGATGTCGATCTTGTTGTCCTGGCACACCGCTTCGAGGAGGCGTTCGAAATAACGAGAGCGTCCCCCACCCCAGACGGTGATCGCTCCTTCGGCCACGCTGATGTCTTCGTTGGGCACGATCAGCGATGGATCGACCTCGAACCTGGTCCCCAAACCATCGCAGTGCTGGCAGGCGCCATAGGGAGAGTTGAACGAAAAGTTACGGGGTGCGATCTCTTCGAACGACTTGCCGTCGCTCGGACGCGACAGATGTTCGCTGAATGTGAGCGTTTCGGGCTCGACATCGCTGTCCTTACCGGGCACGATCTCGATCTGCGCCAGGCCTTCGGCCAGACCGAGAGCGGTCTCGAGCGACTCGGTCAGTCGGCGATCGATGCCGTCGCGCTGCACCAGGCGATCCACGATCACCTCGATGTCATGCGTCTCGTAACGTTCCAGTTGAAGCTTGGGCCGGCCCTCGTCGTCGTCGCCGGCAATATCGGCAAGATCGTAGAGTTCGCCGTCGATGCGCACGCGAGCAAAACCATCGGCTGCCAAGTCGGTGACCAACGTCTCATACGTACCCTTGCGGCCGCGCACCACGGGCGCGATGACCTGAAATCGAGTGCCTTCGGGCAGGGTCAGAATGCGATCCACGATCTGTTGCGGAGTCTGGCGAACCAGGCGTTCACCGGTGTCTGGATCGTGAGGCACACCAATGCGGGCGAACAGCAGGCGCAGATAGTCGTACACCTCGGTGATCGTGCCCACGGTCGAACGGGGATTGCGTGACGCGCTCTTCTGATCGATCGAGATCGCGGGCGACAGGCCTTCGATGAAGTCGACATCGGGCTTGTCCATCTGACCGAGAAACTGACGCGCATACGCGGACAGCGACTCGACATACCTACGTTGGCCCTCGGCGTAGATCGTGTCGAACGCCAACGACGACTTGCCAGAACCCGACAGACCCGTGAAGACGATGAGCTTGTCGCGCGGCAAATCGACATCGACATTCTGCAGGTTGTGCTCTCGAGCACCCTGTACGACCAAACGTTCCATTATTTCGCTCGCTTCGCTGCTCCTGGCATACGCCAGATCTTGTCTACGTGCATCACAAACTTGGCCCTACTCACTCCAATACGCACCCTATCGACCCGACACGTTCGAACATGCGTTCTAGCGGGCGGAATCCGCGTGGTTGCCGTCGCCCCAGACTTCGACAATCCGTTCACCCATCGGTGTCGACGGTGGTCCCTCGACGAATGGCCAGAGTTCCTCGGCGATACGGCGCCAATTTGCCGTGGCTTCGAGCTCGCCGAACACTGCCAACAAGCCGAGATTGATGCGTTGGACGATCGTGTAGTTCGGAGGCATGTTGGTGAACTGGGCAATGCCATCGGTCGCCTCGCTGAAGGCGAAGATTTTCCGGACCGTCTCCGACGCGTATTCAGGAGTGATCGTGTACTCGTCGTCGTGACGAACGAACTCGTAGAAGTGGCTGAAATAGTCGTGCAGTTGGTCTTCGCCGACCTTCTGCTCAGCCGCGGGAACCATGAGCTTCTGACGGATGGCTTCTGACCGAAACGTCACCATGTCCTCGTCGATCACCATGGCCCGGATGAGCTTCATGAAATCGTCGATGGCCTCTTGGTCGAAGTGCTTGACCAAGCCGTAATCCAAGAACGTGACTTCGCCGCCGGGACGAAAGATGTAGTTTCCCGGATGCGGGTCGCCGTTGAATGCACGCAACTTGTACATCGAACCAAACGTGAAGCGGTAGAGCGTCTCCGCAGCAAGATCACGTTCCTCCTGCGACCAGGTCAACAACTCATCGAAGCGGTGTCCGTCGGCGAGTTCTGTGGTCAGCACTCGACGAGTCGAGTACTCGGGTAGTACCTCGGGAACATGAATGTACGGGTGGCCTTGGTAGTAGTGCCAGAACTTGCGCTGATTGCTGGCCTCGAGTTCGTAGTCGACCTCTTCGACCAGACGCTCGGTCAACTCCTTGACGAGCGGCTCGGGGTCGAGGCTGGGGAATGCTCGACCCATGATGCGCAGCAGCGGATCGGCATTGCTGAGATCGTTCTTGATTGCCTCATCGACGCCGGGGTACTGCACTTTGACAGCGACCGCCCGCCCGTCTGGCGTGAGCGCCCGGTGCACCTGCCCGATCGATGCCGCCGCAATCGGCTCGCGATCGAACTCCGCAAACACGTCTTCGGGTGGCGAGCCGAGTTCGGCACTGATCGCGCCCACCACCAGATCGTGGCTCATCGGCGGCGCATCTTGTTGAAGCGCCGAGAGTGTCTTGCGCATGTGCTCGGGCATGCCTTGGTCGAGGTAACTCGCCATCTGGCCGAGCTTCATGAAGGCACCCTTCATGTTCCCCAGGCGCTTCACTACATCCTCGGCCGTCTTCAACTCGAACTCCCGGTCGAGTTCTTCCTTGCGTTCTGCATCGGCAAAGATTCGGCGTGCCTTGTGCGCACCCCAGCGCGCTCCCACCTTTGATCCGAGCCCGGCGATCTGTACGTTTCGCGACGCACGGCCGACTCTGCTCAGTGGGGAATCTGGACTCACCTGGCGACTCTATTGGCCTCGGTTCCGCCTTGGGGAGCCAGGCGACGAAATGTCGCCGTGACCCTGGACACCGTCGCGACTCGTTCGGTCCAGCGATCTCGAAGATGCCCGTTGCGCACGGTCGTGGGTAGCCATCGGGTCGTACAGTGCACTCACAAATGTTGTGGCTACTCGTCTCGTTTGCGATCGTCTCCGGCGGCGCGTTTATCTTCTACGGGTTCGAGACGCTGTTCGCAGAACCACCCCGTGGCGAATACGAGCGCTTTGGTATGCCGCAGCTGCGCCAGTTGGTCGGCACCATGCAGATGCTCGGCGGTGTCGGGGTGCTCATGGGCCTGGCGTTCGCCCCAATAGGCGTTGCCGCCGCCGCGGGTCTCACCGTCTTGATGATTCTCGGTCTGCTCACACGCTTGCGAGTTCACGACGGACCCCGACTGATGATCCCGGCTGGCACCTACGCCGTGATCAATGCGACCCTGATCGTGCTTTTCCTGATGCGCTGATGGCGCCGTGTCAGCGACGTTTGATCGCTGCCGACAGCGCAGACAGACCGAACACCGCTATGGCGGGCAGCGAGCGCTTGATGGGGTCCTTGACCTTTACATGCATACCAATCGCGCCGAGCATCATCGCGGCAAGCGCACCCGACGCTGGACGCGCCAGTTTCGGGACCCAATTGGCGGCGATCATCGCCGATGCCAGCCCCACCTTGGTGGCACCGACTGCGTACATGGCCGTCTCGGACAAGCCGTACTCGTCGAACTCCTCTTTCATGTTCGAGGCGTCGCCGCCGCGGTAGCCGGTGTCCTTGTTGAAACGCAGAAACCAGACATTGAGAATCCAGAGGCCTGCGGCACTTTGAGCGATTTTTGCGAGAATGTGCACGAGACAACGTCCTTTCGGGCACCCCGACCTTATTGACTTCGGCAAAGGGATGTAGAGCCGGGCGATAAAATGTTGCATGGTCGGCGTCATGACCCTGGCCAGGTTCACACCTGCCAGACTCATCTGATGGACATGTCTACAGTTGCGTTCACCACCGTCACGAATGGCGACATCGACCTGAACGTTGCGGTCATGGGTGAGGGTCCGTTGATCGTGTGTGTTCACGGTTGGCCCGAGCTCTGGTATTCGTGGCGTCATCAGATGACCCACTTCGCTGCGCTCGGCTATCAGGTGGCAGCGATGGACGTGCGGGGTTATGGCGGTTCCTCCAAGCCAGACGAGATAGCGGCGTACACCCTGATCGAACTCACCGGCGACGTGGCTGCGGTCATCGACGAACTCGGCGGTGGCAGCGCCATCGTGTTCGGCCACGACTGGGGTGCTCCGATCGCGTGGAACACGGCTCGCCTGCATCCGGATAAGGTTCGCGCCGTGGCCGGTCTGAGCGTGCCGTACTTCCCCGTCGGACCCGATGACTCATTGGCGAACTGGCGCAAGCAGTACGCGGACCACGACAAGTTCTTCTATCAGCTGTACTTCGCCGACCGGGGCAACGAGGCCGAAGCCGAGTTACACGCCGACTCGTTGCGCAGCATCCGTGCAATCTACTACTCGGCCCGTGGCGACGGCGTCGGAGCATTTCTGAACGACAAGCCAGCCAGTGCAACGATGCTCGAAGGCCTGATCGATCCCGACCCGTTCCCGGACTGGGCCTCACCAGAAGATCTACAGGTGTACGCCGACGCCATGGACGCCGGTGGCTGGAAGGGGCCGTTGAACCGGTACCGGGCCCAGCCGCTCGACGCCGAGCAACTTGGGAAGCAGCCTGACCCGAACCTGAAGCAGCCGACAACATTCATCGGCGGCGAACTCGACATGGTGCGCAACTTCGTCGATGGCATCGACACCTATGACTTCGCTCCCATGGCGTGCGATGACTATCGAGGCACCACGCTCATCGAAGGCGCTGGCCATTGGGTGCAACAAGAAGACCCCGCAACCGTGAACACTGCACTTGAGGCCTTTGTCAACGATCTTTAACTTCTTGCGAACCAGCGACTGACCTCACCGCCTGGGCTGCCATCATGGCAGTGTGTCTTCTCCCAATGTTCGAGCGCCATCACCGATCGATCGCGCCTTTCTCACTGATCAGCCCGAAACCGGCACGCTGTACCTCGTTCGCCACGGACAACAGCAGTGGCCTGACCCCGAAACATCGGTAGCCGGCGACTGGGTCGACCCGCCGCTTTCGGAGACCGGCCGCAAACAAGCCGATTGCGTAGGACGTTGGCTCGCAGACCAGCCCATAGCGGCGGTGTACAGCTCACAGCTGCTGCGGGCCAACGACACCGGCAAGGCCATTGCGGCTCATCATGGCCTCGACGTGCAGGTCATCGAAGCGCTCGAGGAGATCCGCCTGTTTCAGGATCTTCCCCAAGACGAACGCCCGAGCGACATTCTCGGTGAAATGGCGCTCGATGGCATTCGCGAACGATTCGTGCAGACCAAGAAGTGGGACGTCTACCCCCACACGGAACGGTCGCTCGACTTCCGCCGCCGGATCGCCGGGGCGATCGAGTCGGCAATCGTCACCCACCCCGGCGAGACGATCGTGATCGCCTGCCATGGCGGCGTGATCAACGCCTATCTATCCGAGCTCCTGCGGTTGGACGAAGACATGTTCTTCCGCCCGTATCACGCGTCGTCTCATCGCATTCTGTTCGGCCAGGGCCGCCGCGTGATCGACACCCTCAACGAAGAGTCGTATCTCGTCGCCGAGGGCCTCTTGACCCACTGACCGCCGTCAGGCAGATTCGCGGATCTCTCGTTTGAGGTCTTTGATCTCGTCGCGAAGGCGGGCGGCGTATTCGAAGCGCAGATCGCCGGCAGCTTCGTTCATCTCTTCTTCGAGTGTGCGCACCAGCCGTTCCAGATCATCACTGTGCATGTTGGAGATGTCGGCCATGGGCTTGTCGCGCTTGCGTGAGCGCTTGCCGTCGTTCGGCGACGGTGCCTTCTGTTCGTTCGGTCGCAGGAAGGCCAAGATGTCGGTGACGGCCTTGTTGATGGTTTCGGGATTGATCCCGTGCTCTTCGTTGTAGGCCTGTTGCACCGCACGACGCCGCTGCGTCTCACCGATCGCCGCGGTCATGGACCGGGTCATCTGATCGGCGTACATGACCACATGGCCATCGGCGTTACGAGCCGCACGACCCATGGTCTGGATCAGCGATGTTTCGCTGCGCAGGAAGCCCTCTTTGTCGGCATCCAGTATGGCAACCAGGCTGACCTCGGGAAGATCCAAGCCCTCTCGCAGCAGATTGATACCCACCAGCACGTCGAACTCACCGAGTCGCAGGTCTCGTAGAATCTCGATGCGCTCGATGGTGTCGACCTCGCTGTGCAGATACCGCACCCGAATACCGAGTTCGAGCAAATAGTCGGTCAGATCCTCGCTCATCTTCTTGGTGAGCGTGGTGACCAGCACTCGTTCGTCGCGTTCGGTGCGTTTGTTGATCTCTTCGATCAGATCGTCGATCTGGCCCTTGGTCGGGCGCACCTCGACCAGCGGATCGACCAGACCGGTGGGGCGCACGATTTGTTCGACCACCTGGTCGCTGACATCGAGTTCGTAGTCACCCGGGGTGGCCGACAAGAAAACGACCTGGCCGAGCCGGGCCATGATCTCGTCGAAGTTCAATGGGCGGTTGTCGGCCGCCGACGGCAGGCGAAAGCCGTGCTCGATCAGCACTTCTTTACGCTTGCGATCACCGGCGTATTGGCCGTGCAATTGGGGAACGGCAACATGGCTCTCGTCGAGCACGGTCACGAAGTCCTTGGGGAAATAATCGAGCAACGTGTACGGCGCCTCGCCCGGCGCACGGCCGTCGATGGGCCCGCTGTAGTTCTCGATGCCGTTGCAAAAGCCGATCTCCTGCATCATCTCCAGGTCGTATTCGGTGCGCATGCGAAGCCGTTGCGCCTCGAGCAGCTGACCGTTCTTCTCGAAGTGTTCCAGTCGTTCCTGCAGCTCTCGCTCGATGCGGTCGATGGCCTTGGTCATGCGCTCGGTGCCGGTCACATAGTGCGTGGCCGCGAAGACGCACAGCTCGTCGAGGGTCCCCAGTCGTTCGCCGGTGAGCACATCGACCCGGTGGATCGCTTCGATTTCGTCGCCGAACATCTCGATACGAATGGCGTTTTCTTCGTAGGCAGGGTGCAGCTCGATGACATCACCCTTGACCCGGAAGTTGCCGCGCACCAGGTTCATGTCGTTGCGCTCGTACTGCATGTCGATCAGCCGACGCAAAATGTCACGCTGGTCGATCTCCTGGCCTGGTTTCAGCACCAGCAGGTTGCCTTCGTATTCGTCGGGCGCACCCAGACCGTAGATACACGACACCGAGGCCACGATGATCACGTCTCGGCGGGTCAACAACGCCGAAGTACTGGCATGGCGTAGTCGATCGATCTCGTCGTTCACCGAGCTGTCTTTTTCGATGTAGGTATCGCTCGACGGCATATATGCCTCGGGCTGGTAGTAGTCGTAGTACGACACGAAGTACTCGACCCGGTTGTTGGGGAAGAACTCGCGCAGCTCGTTGGCCAACTGTGCCGCCAACGACTTGTTCGGTGCAATGACCAGCGTTGGCCGTTGGACCTGCTCGATCGTCCACGCAATGGTGGCGCTCTTACCCGAGCCGGTGATACCCAGCAATGTCTGGAACCGGGCGCCGGTGTTCAGACCCTCGGACAGCTGCTCTATCGCCTTTGGCTGATCGCCTGCGGGTTCGAAGTCGGTGACCATTTCGAATGGCACATGGCGCAATTCAGGCATGCTCTAGTTCTACCAGCACCATGTGACATTCTCGTGGGCTTACTCTTGTCGCGACCGGGACGTGCGGTAGGTCGCATCATGCAACGTTGGGAATATTTCACCACGACCCTCTCATCGAGCGTGGAGGACACGCCGATTCCGGTTCGCGACGACATCCCGACCGGCGAACACGAGAAATACTCGCCCTACGTTCTGATTCCGCAGCTCAACCACTACGGCGACCAGGGATGGGAGCTGGTCTCGATCGAGCCGGTGTCCATCGGCCGGAACGGCGACGTGGTGCGCCCCGACGCCAACGCCGCAAAATGGGGACGAGACTATTTCTGTTGCTTCAAGCGCCAGATCGCGTAGGGGCCAACCAATGTACGATCCAAGCGCTGGCCCAGGCTGCACTCCACGAATTCGGCGCTGGTCTCAGCCCGTACGGCGTGAACTAGCTCAGCGGAACGACCGTGAACGGCTGCAACTCGAGCTCGGCCAGCGTGTAGGCACAACCGTCGCCGGTCGCAACAAAGACCCGAGGTCTTGCGTCGATCGTCTCGGTGTACTCGTGCTCGAAGGTGATGACCTGATCGATCGTCGACGGTGCTGCCCGATCCTGGGCAGTGTCGAATTCGCTGGCGGCCGACGATGTCGACTCGTACTCGCATGATGCGGTGCACAAGGCAGCATCGTCGACGCCAGCAACCCGGCTGACGGAGCCATCGCCCCAGTCAACACGGGTGTTACACCAGTCGATGACAGAACTGTCATCGTCGACAACCTGCACGGTGACGGACACGTGTGCGCTGTAGACGAGCGGGACCCGAGGAACGATGACGGCAGGCAGCGATGCTGCCTGCCCCATTGGTTCACTCACGTCGACAGCATCCTGCGAGGGCGTGGAGGGGTTCGCCTGTGCAGGATCCTGTTGCTCGGTCAGCGGCTCTTCAACCGCAACAGTTACGTCCTCGTCAGTCGAAGCAGCTGCATCGTCTGACGAGATGTCGGGTGTACTGATTGTCTCTTCTGGTGAAAGAACTTCGGCTGATCCTGCAGCTGCATCGCTTTCAGCTGAGGTCGCAACCGGATCGTCGATTTCGACCGTATCGGCGGTATCGGCGGTATCGGCGGGTTCGACGGTCTCGAGCGGGGCCGTGGTGTCACTGGCCTCGACCCGAACTGCGGCGCTGAACGCCGAGGAATCGAGGTCGTCGGGGGTGGTCGGCCCCGTGGCTTGGCCAGCAACATCTGGGGTTTGTCCCGACGTCGACATCGGAGGGGTAGACGTCGACGCCGGGAGCGATTGGAGAGCTTCTTGGTCAGGAGGTGACAGGGTAAATTCGGGGCCAGTGGGTTCGGTAGGCGCCTGAATCACATCAGCGGGCCCGGGATCACTCGCCGGAGACTCTTCGATGGGTTCGGCCAGTCGCCAGACTCCGTTGGAACCAAACACCCGTGGTAGCTGCGGGTCGGGCGTGCCTGCGTCGGCCACCGACGCCAGACCACCATGGCGAGGTGGGGCAGCAATCATGGCCCCGAGCACGGCCACGGCCAAGACAACCGGTGCAACCATGGCAATGCGACGGTTACGGGAGTTGCGCTTGATGTCGCCGAGCATTTCTGAGACCCGTTGATCGGACAGATCGACCTCGGGAATGTCGTCGACATCGCGGAGTGCGTCGAACATCAGGAATCAGCGCTCATGGTGGCGCGCAAGGAATGCAGCCCTCGCGAGGCATGGGTCTTGACCGTGCCCACCGAGCAATCGAGAATCTCGGCCACGTCGGCCTCGGGGTACCCCGCCAGATAGCGAAGCACGACCACTTCTCGCTGGCGCTTGGACAACCGCGACAAGGCGTCGACCAATGCCAATCGTTCGATGATGGGTTCACCGTCGTGGGCTCGGACCAGATCTTCGGCGGTGAGATCCTGCTTGGAACGTTTGCGCCACGCGTCAATTGCACCGTTGGCGCTCACTCGGGAGACCCAGCGTGCTGCGTCGGGCTTGATGCGCCACCACCGACTGTACGCCTTGGCCATGGTGTCTTGGGCCACGTCTTCGGCCTCGGCTTGTTGGCCCAGAATGCGGTACGCAACGCGGAAAGCTATGCGATATAGCGCTCCGAAATTGTCGTCGTACGTTTGCATGTCCCTTTACACCGGATTGGTAGAGATGTGGTTGTGACGTCGTTAAGAGCTGTTGAGAGATATTGAGAGATGTGGCGCTCTGCAGCGATGTGTACCTATACAACGGGCGAGCAGCCCGATTCGTTGACATGACATCGCAGTTTTCTCAGATTTCTTTTTCTCCTGGCTCGTGGACATCGAGCATCCATTGCCAACACCGGGCGGTTTCGGCATCGAGCGCAGCCAGATCCTGGCTGTTGTCGATAACGAAATCGGCTTTGGCCAGCCGAGTTTCGCGACTCACTTGACGGGAAATCCGTGCTTCGGCATCGGTCGGTGAGAAGCCGCGGAACTGGACCAGTCGTTCAATAGCCAGATCGGTAGGAGTGTCGACCACCACGATCCCGGCCAGCTCGATCGGATTTCCGCTGTCGATCAGCAATGGGATGTCGAGCACGATGATGTCGTGTGTCTGCGCCAGAAGTGCGCGTTGGTGCGCCATGTCTTTTCGAACGGCTGGGTGAACGATCTCGTTGATCTTCTTCAGCTCGTCGGCGTCATTGAACACAATGTCGGCCAGCGCTGGGCGATTCAACTCGCCGTCCTCACCCACGACTCGCTCCCCGAAATGGGCCACGATGTCGTCGAAAACGGGCATCCCGGCCCGTTGCAGCTGCTTGACGGTGGCGTCGGCATCGACGAGCCCGGCGCCATGGCCTACGAGACGCTCACTGGCCGCAGATTTCCCCGAACCTATGCCGCCGGTAAGGCCGAATTCACTCACCCGCTGAAACTACACGAGCGACGCCGGCGACACCATTTACCGGTTCGTGGGTATATCTGCTCGTGGCCCTAAAGAAAGGGGCCAAATGGACGATTGATTACCTATGCCTGTTTCACTGCTACTTGTAGATGACCACCGAATGGTGCGCGAGAGCCTCAAGCGCTCGTACATCGAGTGGGGTTTCGACGTCATTGGCGACGTCGCGAGCGCCGAGGAGGCCGTGCCCCTGGCCGTGGCCCACCAACCGCAACTGGTCGTCACCGACATTGCGATGCCGGGTATCGACGGTATCGATGCCTGTGAACAGATTGCGAATCAGTGTCCCGACACCCGAGTGATTATCTTGACGATGCACGGCGACGAAGACTCGCTGTCTCGGGCCATCCGGGCGGGCGCTTCTGGCTTCCTGCTGAAAGACTGCAGCATCGACGAGCTCATGACCGCAACTCGCCTCGCCGCTTCTGGCGAGACGGTGATCGCTCCTCAGCTGAAGCCACACCTGCTCGCTCAGGTGCGTCGCCCCAGCTCGACCATGACGGCCACACAGACCACGACCACCCACCGGATCACCCCTCGCGAAACCGAAGTGCTCCAGATGATCGCCGACGGCCACTCGACCCCCGAAGTCGCCGAACGACTCTTCATCAGCCAGAAGACGGTGAAGAACCACCTCGCTTCGATCTACCAGAAGCTCGACGCACGTGACCGCACCCAAGCAGTTCTGCAGTCGGTGCGGATGGGAATCGTCACACTCGACTAGTCATTCGGCAAGGCACTCTGTTCACCAGAGTGTCGGATCCGGGAAGCCTGAGCAGGCACAGGACGAACGGATCTAAACGGATCAAAACTCAGAGGCCGTGGACACAATGTCCACGGCCTCTGTCGTTTTTGGTGCCACACTCTTCAGGTGATCGAATTGCGTGCAGCTACCAGCGACGACGTCGACTTCATGTGGCAGATGCTGTTCTATGCGTCGCACAGCGACCACGAAGACGGCACGACACTCGACGACATCAAGAAAAATCCCGACCTGATCCGCCACCTGGTCGGCTGGGGCGAACGCGATGGCGACGTGGGACTCATTGCCCTCGACTGCACCGGCCTCACGCGCGTTCCGGTCGGTGCAGCCTGGATCCGTCGGATGATCGGCCACGAGCAAGACGATGTCACGTTCGTCGACGATGCGACGCCAGAACTCGTGATTTCGGTCGAGCCCGATTTGATCGGCCGTGGCGCAGGGTCACGATTGATCACCCGCATCCTGCAACTCGCCGATGACGCCGAAATCGACCAGATCGTGCTCACGGCCCGAGCGTCGAACCCGGCGGTTCCGCTGTATGAGCGGCATGGATTTGAAACGACCGAACGCATCACGAATCGTGTGGGCACGGATTCGGTCAAGATGTTGCGAGTTCGCTGATCGCGCTGCTCAGCTCGGCCACGCTGCGCTTGCGGCGGCGATTGCGATGTTGTCCTGGCCGCCAGGATTTCCCTGAACACCCGCAAGTGCATAGGTAGCGAGCGCCTTGGCAAGCTGCTCGGGGTCAGCACCGAACCGTTCGACAAACCTTTCGATATGCACAGGTCGCACCGAAGTCTCGGGATTTCGGTAGTGACACTCGTCGATGCCGTCGGTATACACCAGCAGAATATCGCTCGGCCTTGCCTCGAAGAAGAAGCTCAAACCAGGCGTCGGGGTCAAGAACGAGGCGGCCCGAACGAACTGCAGATCGTGCTGGTTCAGTTGCCGAAATCCGCCGTCGGGGCCAACCAGGGCAGCGGTGGAATCGCCATAGCTGATGCCGAATCCGCCGCCGGTTTCACGATCGAACACCGTAACCAACAACGTAGATTCGGACTCGGTCTCCGACACGGTCATGGCGCCGATGAGAGCCAGGACATCGTAGATGTCCTTCAGGCTTGCCGGTGCAGCCCGCATGAGCTGCATGGCGATACCTTCGATCAGGTCATGGCTGGATTCGTGGCCGAAATGTGCGTCGGCGACCGCCAGTACCACCACGGGGCCGATCTCGTAGGCCAGCACGGCGTCTTCATTCAGAATGCCCGAGGCCCCCTTGAACTCCATACTCGGCGACTCGGGGTCGGCCCCGACACTGATGGCGGCGGCCACGCGTGCTGATACCGAAACGGAGTTGACCGCGCCGTACTGATCATGGTTGCAACCAAGCATGACTACGCCGGGCACGTCTGTTGCCATGGCGACGACCCTACACAGCGCTGTGCCCTGGCAGGCCATCTCCCTCCGTGTTACACGGGGTAAAGCAGCAACGGCCCCCGAGCCGAAGCTCGGGGACCGTCGCTCTCGATGTGCTGGTTTATGCCCCAGGCGGCGCCAGCTCAGCTGGCTGCTGAGCCTCAGGCGGTTGGAGGGGCCGACGGTGCTTCGGGTGCCGGTGCAAGTTCGGACTCCATGCCATCGGCCTGCGCGTAGGCAGCTTCGATCTCGGCAGCAGCCTCGGGTGAGAGAGGCTCGAACGACGTGTCCGCCTCGGCTTCACCTTCGACCTCGACTTCACCGATGTAGTTGCCGTCGTCGTCGTAGGCATGCTCACCGAAGTGCTCTTGGTACTCGGCAGCCACCACGCCACCTTCGGCAGCCTGCTTGATCGACAAGCTGATGCGGCGCCGTTGCAGGTCGAGGTCGATGATCTTGACCCAGAGTTCTTCGCCAGGTGACACCACTTGTTCGGGAAGATCGACGTGATGGGCAGACATCTCGGAGATGTGGACCAAACCTTCGATGCTGTCGCCAACCTGCACGAATGAACCGAACGGCACCAGCTTGGTGACACGGCCGTACACGAGTTCGCCGACCTTGTGAGCTCCGGCGAATTGCTGCCAAGGATCTTGTTGGGTGGCCTTGAGCGACAGGCTGATGCGTTCGCGGTCGAGGTCGACCTCGAGCACCTGCACATCGACTTCGTCGCCGACCTGCACGACCGAGCTGGGGTGATCGACGTGCTTCCATGAGAGTTCGGAAACGTGGATGAGTCCGTCCATACCGCCGAGATCGACGAAGGCACCGAAGTTGACGACCGAGCTGACGATGCCCTTGCGAGCCTCGCCTGGCTTGAGGTTGTCCAGGAACTCTTCGCGCTGTTCCTTCTGCGTCTCTTCGAGCCAGGCACGACGTGAGAGCACCACGTTGTTGCGGTTCTTGTCGAGTTCGATGATCTTGGCTTCGAGCGTTTGGCCGACGTAAGGCTGCAGGTCACGCACTCGGCGGAGTTCGACCAATGATGCGGGCAGGAAGCCGCGCAGGCCAATATCGACGATCAGGCCGCCTTTGACGACTTCGATGACGGGTCCCGAGACCATGCCGTCTTCTTCTTTGAGCTGCTCGATCTTGCCCCAGGCACGTTCGTACTGTGCCCGCTTGCGGCTCAGGATCAGGCGACCCTCTTTGTCTTCCTTGGTGAGCACGAGAGATTCGATGCTCTCCCCCATGGAGACGACTTCGCGTGGATCGACATCGTTGCGAATCGACAGTTCTCGGGAAGGAATGACGCCTTCGCTCTTGTAACCAATGTCGAGCAGGACTTCGTCGGTGTCGATGCGAACCACCGTGCCGTTGACCATCTGGCCTTCTTCGACCGATACGAAGGTCTTGCCGTAGGCAGCGTCGAGATCGGCATCGGAGATGTCATCGGCGACGATCTGGCGTGGGGTGTAGTTGCCCTCGGCGTCGAAGGTGCCGAACATGGATTCGTCGTCGGCAGGCGTTGGCTCGGGAGCAGGTGCCGGCGCAGGCGCTGGGGCCGGTGCGGCCTCGGCAGCGGGGGCTGGAGCCGGAGCAACAGGTGCTGCGGCTTCGACAGCGGGCTCAACGGCCGCAGCAGGTGCTTCGGCCGTGGGCTCGGGGGTGGTTGGAATAGTCGTATCGGACACGGAATCTCGTTTGCTTATATGAAGTAGGGAGCGCGGCGATGGATCACGCCACCCGACGAGGCTATCTGCCTTGATCCTGATTCGCCCCGCGCGCCCGGTAGCTGTTGCTGACGGCCCGTTTGGTGGGCCGCCAGCACGGCTACTGGTTCGTTATTCGTTGGCCAGACGGAACCGTTCATCGTTGTCGGTGCTCAGCAGCGTGACATGGATGATCCCGCCGATCACGGCTCCAATGATGGGTGCCAGCCAGAAGACCCACACCTGGGTGAGGTAGTCGCCACCAGCAAACAGCGCCTGTGAGAGCGAGCGTGCAGGATTTACGCTGGTGTTGCTCACGGGGATCGACACCAGGTGGATCAGTGCCAGTGTGAGGCCGATGGCCAGACCGGCCTGGCCGCCTGCGCCGCGACGCTCGGTCGCACCCAGGATCACAATCAGGAAGATCGCGGTGAGCACGATTTCGGCGATCATGACGGACCCGAGACCGAAGCCGCCGGGCGATAGATCGCCGTAGCCGTTCGATGCAAATCCGTCGCTGGCTGCAAAGTTGTCGAGCCCGCTGGCGATCGAGAAGATGATCACGGCACCGCCGAGGGCACCGAGCACCTGCGATGCAATGTACATCGGGGCCTTTGCTGCATCGAACCTGCCGCCAGCGACCAGTCCGAGCGTGACTGCCGGATTGAAGTGCCCGCCAGAAACGTGGCCGAAGGCGTACGCTCCGGTCACGACGGTGAGGCCGAAGGCAATGGCTACGCCGTAGATGCCCACACTGAGACCTTCGTCCGCCAATCCGGTGGCCAGCACGGCAGTACCGCAGCCTCCGAGTACGAGCCAGAGCGTGCCGAAGAATTCGGCCGCCAATGGTTTTATGTTCATAACTAACCCCTTGTGTGCCGGTCGGCACTCTCTAGGCAGACGCTTCGCCGGGGTCGTTAGTCGCGAAATACGTTCGAGAAATATGTATCAATGGTTGACACTGGCGGCCCACTTCGCACGACCTTGCCCCAGATCAAGCCCGGTCGAGCAGAGAACGGGCTACCCCTTGGCTGCGGCCCATGTGGGGCCGTCGGCGAGGTTGACCTCGAGCGGCACACGCAGGTCGAAGGCATTGGCCATGACGTCGACGACGAGGTCTCGGGTGGCATCGAGTTCTTCTGGCGGGACTTCGAGCACGACCTCGTCGTGCACCTGCAAGATGACTTCGGCCCCGAGGCCGCTCTCGTCGAGCGCCTTGTCGAGTTCGACCAGTGCCACCTTGAAGATGTCCGCAGCCAGTCCCTGGATGCCGGCATTCATTGCCTGGCGTTCGCCTGCTTGGCGGATGCGGAAGTTCGATGAGCTGAGTTCCGGGATCTGGCGGCGGCGACCGAACAGTGTTTCGGTGTAGCCGCGCTGGCGGGCTTCGGCCACGGTGTCATCCATGTACTGCCGAACGGCGGGGAAGGCGTCGAAGTAGGCGTCGAGGATGACCTGGGCTTCGCTGGTGGGAATCCCGAGTCGTTGGCCCAGGCCATACGCCTCCATGCCATAGGCCAGGCCGTAGCTGACCATTTTGGCCTTGGAGCGTTGTTCGACCGTCACGTCTTCGGGCTGCACATCGAAGACGCGAGCTGCGGTGGCGTTGTGGATGTCGTCACCGGCTTCGAACGCGCCTATCAGACCAGGATCTTCGGCCAGGTGAGCGATACAGCGGAGTTCGATCTGGTTGTAGTCGGCGATCAGCAGCGTCTTTTCGTCGCCGGCCACAAAGGCACGCCGGAAGTTACGGCCGCGCTCGGATCGCACCGGGATGTTGTGCAGGTTGGGCTGATCGCTGCTGAGGCGTCCGGTCCGAGCAACGGTCTGGTTGAAGGTGGCTCGGATGCGGTCACCGGGGCCGACTTCGGCAACAAGGCCCTCGCCGTAGGTGGAGCGGAGCTTCTCGACTTCGCGGTACTGCAGCAGCAAGTCGACCATGGGGTGGTCGTCTCGTAATTTCTCGAGCGTGGCTGCGTCGGTCGAGTAACCGGTTTTGGTCTTCTTCTGCGGTGTCAACCCCAGCTTGTCGAACAGGATTTCGCGTAGCTGTTTGGTCGAGTTGATGTTGAAATCTTCGCCGGCGGCTTCGATGGTCTCGGCTCGCAGTCGATCGCACTCCGCGGTCAGGTCATCGCGCATCTGGGTGAGCTCGGCCACGTCGACACCGACGCCGAGGTGTTCCATCTTGGCCAGCACCCGAATCAGCGGCACTTCGATGTCGGTGTTGAGTTTCGTCAAGCCGAGCTCGTCCAACGACTCTCGGATCGGTTCCACGAGCCGGGCTATACCGAGTGCTTCGCGGCCCGCCAACAATGCATCGTCGACGGTGTCCTGACCGAAGTCGAGCTGGCCTTCGGGTGCGGCGTCGCCATCGGGGAGCTGCAGCGAGGCGAACCTCAACAGCAGCCCTTCGAGCGGGTAGGCGGATTCGGCCGGATCGATCAGGTATCCGGCAAGAGCAGTGTCCATCGCCAGCCCTGGAAGATCGATGCCCAGATCGAACAGCGCCCGCATGGTTGCCTTGATGTCATGCCCTGCCAGGTCGGTGGTCGGGTGGCCAACGGTCTCTTGTATCGCGGCAGCGACGCCGTCGTCGGCCAGCATGTCGGCGCCGAGCCACAGCACGTCGCCTGCCTGGGGATCGATCGTGATGGCCAACCCCGACAGATCACCCCCATCGCTGAAACGACCGGCCACCCCTGCGGGACCCTCGAGCGGTAGCGACTGAAGTGCCTTGATCGCCGCCGCGGTCGTTTCGGGCACCGTCATCTCGGCTTCGATCACGTCGATGTCGCCCATGGCGGCGCCGCTGTCGAAGTCGAGCACGTCGGTCAGGCGGTCATAGAGCGCCCGGAATTCGAGGAAGTCGAACAGGCGCCGCACTTCTTCGGCGTCGATGCCGCCGATCTGGAGCTCGTCGATCTCTGCCTCGATGGGCACGTCGAGCACCAACGGCATCATCTCGAGATTGCGTTCGACGTTCTCCTTGTACGTCGCCAGGTTCTCGCGCAGCTTGGGCGTCTGTTCGTCGACGTGGTCGTAGATGCCCTCGATGCCTCCGTACTTGTTGATCAGCTTGGCGGCGGTCTTCTCGCCGACACCGGGGACACCGTCGAGATTGTCGGACTTGTCACCGCGCAGCGCGGCGTAGTGCACGTAGTCCTTGGGATACACGCCGGTGCGTTCGAATATGCCGGCCTCGTCGTAGAGCGCATAGTCGCTGACGCCGCGCTTGTTGTAGAGCACCTTGACATGCGGATCTTCGACCAGTTGGTAGGCATCTCGGTCGCCGGTCACCACGATCACATCGTCGCCGGCTTCTTTGGCTCGGGTTGCCAGCGTGGCGATGATGTCGTCGGCTTCGTAGCCCGGCTGTTCGAGAACGGGCACGGCCAATGCGTCGACGAGCTCGCGCACGAGGCCGAGTTGCTGACGCAAGATGTCGGGCGCTGCGGTTCGACCAGCTTTGTAGTCGTCGTACTTCTTGTGGCGGAACGTTGGCTCGGCGAGATCGAACGCCACCGCCAGTCGGTCGGGTTGGTGATCACGTAACAGGTTGATCAGCATCGAGGTGAACCCGAAGACCGCATTGGTCACCTGTCCACTCGTCGTTGCCATGTCAGCGGGGAGCGCGAAGAACGCCCGATAGGTCAACGAATGACCGTCGATCAACATCAGTTTTGCCACGCGCCCGAACCTATCTGATCAGGCGACCCTCGGTGCGACTCGTTCGTGAGCGGGTTGGCATCGCTATTGCCTGCCCGATCGGGCGCAGATGTAGGGGACATTGACGGTTACCGGACCGTTGCCGTTGAGATTGCCGTTGAACTGATACCCGTTGGCGCGCCGTTGATTCCACCTGGCAGATAGGACGACGGATTGGCGCCGGCATCGGTAGTGTCGAACGGTGCCGCGCCAGAATGAACGCTTGGGTCTGCACGGAGAGGTTGCGCACGGCATTGGCACTGTCCTTGCGGATTTGAATGTTCACCCTTGCGTTTCCGCCGTCTCATTACGGGACGCTTGCGGGAAACCCCCAGAATGGTGTCGACGTTTTCAGACGAGAAAACCTACTCGCGGCGTGATGCCCAGCTTCCGGTCGCCACCATCAGCGCGATGAGTAGCCACGAGATGATCGACATTGTCTGCAGAAACGGTTGCGGGTTGTCTTGCGCACCAATGGCCAGCAGTTGTAGCAGTCCGCCATAGGCCAGCCGCCCAGCCAACGAGTTGATGCTCAGCAGCGTGGCTCGATGCCGTTGCTCGGTGCGCGGTGCGATCGCGGCTGACAGAAGTACCGGCGCAGCGGCACCTTGCACACTACGGAAGATGAGCAGGCCGAGAATCACCAGCGAGAACGACAGGGCCATGCCGGTGACGATCACTGCCGAGATCACGCCGAGGCCGATCAAGGTCGCGACCGTGCCGAACCGCTCCCCCGCCGGTGCGCTGGCCCGCGCCGCAAAGGCGCCGACAAATGCGGTGACCGCGAAGATGACACCTGAGACCAACGGGGTAGCGCCGAGTTCGTCGGGAGACTTGCCGAGTGCCTCGGTGAGCCACGGCTGCATCAGGGTGAACGCCACATGTTCCAGTACAACAAGCGCAATGCCGTAGCAGAACAGCCACGCCATGAATCCGTGGCGCAGGTACCCGAGACACTTGCCGATCTGGCTCAGGAATGGGTCGGCCCTCACCTCGTGGGTACCAGGCTCGAAGAACAGCCGAGTCACGCCGAGCTGGACCAGTGACACTGCCAGCGAGACCGCGAAGGTCAACCGAAGGTCGATGAGCCCTAGTACACCACCCAGCAGCGCACTGCCGGTGCGCACGAAATAGCTCAACGAAGAGATGCGCGCCTGGCGTTGCGCGTAGTCGTTGGCTCGGTCGAGTCCTTCGAGCGAATCGAAGTGAAACGATACATTCGTGCCCGAGATGAAGGCGTAGCCTGCGCTCACGAAGAACTGCCCAACGACGATGATTGCGAACTCGTCTCCGCCGAGGAGAAAGCAGGCCTGGCCGATCACGAACCCGGCGGCAGCAACGGTGAGGGTGGGCACCCTTCCGAGCCAGTCGCTCATCCAGCCCGAGGGCACTTCGAGCAACACGATGAACAGGTACGTCAGTGATGCGATCTGGAGCGCGCCCGACACGCCAAAGTTGTCGCGTGTGAACAATACGAAGACGGGCAAGTAGACCATCGAAGACGACAGTGCTTCGTGGTAGGGAATGAGCCGGAGGTTTCGCTCCAGGCTTGCTGATGGCACTACAGCAGTATCTGATTACGGTGCGACGGTGCCGTCGAGAACATCGGTTGCCACGTCGCGCACGGCGCGCCGATTGTCCATGGCCCACTTCTGCACAAAGCGCATGGCTTCGGCCTCGCCCATGCCGTGTTGGTCGATGAGCACGCCCTTGGCCCGGTCGAGCAGGACGCGATCCGACAGCCGCTGATTCAACGTGTCGACTTCGACGGCGAGTTCTTTCATCTGTGCATGTCGGGCGCGAGCGACTTCGATCTGCACTGCCATTTCGTTGCGCTGAAACGGTTTGATCAGGTACGCCTGCACGCCCGCTTCGATGGCTTGGCTGACCAGACCGCTCTGGCTGAACGCGCTGAGAATCACCACCGCACACACCAGGTCATCGGTGAGCCCCGTGGCGACTTCGATCCCGGTCTTGCCCGGCATCTGGATGTCGAGGATGGCAACGTCGGGCACGAGTTCGCGGATCAGCGTCTCGGATTCGTCGCCCCTGGCGGCTTGTCCGACCACGTCGAAACCCATCGATGTGAGCGTCTCCACGATGTCGAGCCTGATGATTGCTTCGTCTTCGGCCACGAACACCCGAATGCCCCGGCCCACGTCGTTCTTGTCGGGTTCGCTCATTGCTCGTTGAATGCGTCGAGTAGCTCGTCTTGGCGAACTTCGAGCCGGGCGATCTCCGACTGGAGTGCGTCGCGATTGCGACGATTGACGTCGACCTGGCGACGGGCCTGTTCGTGTTCTTTCTGTGCGACCGGAGTCTCGGACACGAGCGAACGAAGCCGGGCGTCGTCGGCTTCGTAGTCGACCTGCATGAGCGCTTGTTCCGCCACGGCCAAGTCTGTGCGCAGCGCTTTCAGTCGCTTGCCCACATCGCCAAGCTGTCGTTCAATACGTGACCGCACCATCGGCGCAGATCCTACTAGCTGCGGTAGAACCCAGTGACGCCATTAGCGCCCTCAAGTGACACCCCGTGCGAGGGCACGTCACGCACGGTGGTCGTATCTGCGATACGAGGATCGACGGAGGAGAGCCGGAGAACAAGACCAGCAAAGGATCTGGCGAATGCCAGGAGCAGCCGAAGACGAGCGGCAACACCGCGCACCAAGGATCGACGGAGGAGAGCCGGAGAACAAGACCAGCAAAGGATCTGGCGAATGCCAGGAGCAGCCGAAGGCGAGCGGCAACACCGCCCACCAAGGATCGACGGAGGAGAGCCGGAGAACAAGACCAGCAAAGGATCTGGCGAATGCCAGGAGCAGCCGAAGGCGAGCGGCAACACCGCCCACCAAGGATCGACGGAGGAGAGCCGGAGAACAAGACCAGCAAAGGATCTGGCGAATGCCAGGAGCAGCCGAAGGCGAGCGGCAACATTGTGTACCCGGAGCGGGACTTGAACCCGCACGTCCAATGGACATCGGATTTTGAATCCGACGCGTCTGCCAATTCCGCCATCCGGGCATGATTTGGTTGGCAAAGCGTAGCGCGTCATGCCGCGTTTTGAGTCCGCTTTCTGCGGAGATGCGAATCTCCTGGGCAGTTATCTACACCTGGGACCAGAAACGTGAAACCATAGTGGTCTCGCTCGGGTCCGAAGAGCGGACATTTCTCTACATCAGCGGGTGGAACCACATTCATGATTGCCTTTCTCTATCCGGGCCAGGGCTCACAGCACGCAGGTATGGGAGCGGCGTGGCGTCAGCACGATTCCTGGGAACTCGTTGTCGAGGCCAGCGATGCAACCGGCCGAGATATCGGTCATTTGCTGCTCGAGTCCAGCGACGATGAACTGCGCGAGACTCGCAACGCTCAACTCGCCACCTTTGTGATCTCGATGGTCGCCTTCGACGCGGTCAGTCGTCTGGGCATCGAGACCAGCGGTCATGCCGGACACAGCCTGGGCGAATACACCGCGCTAGCGGCTTCGGGCGTGCTCGATTTCTACGACGCGGTTCGCTTGGTGGCCGAGCGCGGCGAAGCAATGCAAGCAGCGGCCGACGAACACCATGGGACCATGGCAGCAATCATCGGCCTAGATGACGATGCCGTTGAGGCGGCTGTTGCGCCGGTGCAGGACTGTTGGGTTGCGAACTACAACACGCCTGGCCAGGTGGTGATTGCGGGCGGTCCCGATGGCGTCGAAGCCGGCGGTAGTGCCTGCAAGGATGCGGGCGCCAAACGTGTCATGCCGCTGGTGGTGGGCGGCGCTTTTCACACGCCACACATGTCACCGGCGCAAGAACGCCTGGACAAGGCGTTGGCCCAGACGGACTTTCGCGCTCCCGATCATCCGGTGTACGCCAATATCGATGGCGAAGCCCACACCACTGCTGCTCCGTGGCAGCAGTTGCTTCATGACCAGTTGACCGGTTCGGTGAGGTGGAGCCGCACGCTCATGGCCATGGTCGATGCTGGCTATGCAACGTTCGTCGAGATCGGTCCCGGCACTGCGCTGACCGGCATGGTCAAGCGCACCGCACGCGCCGCAGAGCGATTAAACGTGACGGCGCCTGGCGACCTCGATGCCTTGTTGGCAGCATTGGGGGGTCGCGATGAAAGTGAACCCGCCGAGGGTGAGCATCTCTATGTCACCGAGCGCCTGGTCGTCAGCCCGACTGCGGGCGTCTTCGTTCCCGAGACCGATGTGGGCGCGGGCGCGATCCTTCAGACGGGCTCGGTGATCGGCACTGTCGGTGACGCGCAGGTGCTGTCGGCGTTTGCCGGCCAGCTCATCGAATTCCTGGCGCTGCCGGGCGAACGGGTGCAGCTGGCGCAACCAATTGCCTGGCTGCGATCGACATGAGCCACCACCAAGACGTGGCTTTATGACTTCGACCGCCGCCGTTCTACGGTGGAGGCCATGAGCGACTCTCCACCGTCACGCGTAGCCCTGGTGACCGGCGGTTCTCGGGGCATAGGTCTGGCCATCGCCACCAAACTCGCCGCTGCGGGGCACCGGGTTGCCGTCACCTTCAACGCCACTCCCCCAGCACAAGCCGAAGCGCTCGGGCTGCTCGCCGTGCAAGCCGATGTCACCGATGTCGAACAGCTCGACGCCGCCTTCGCCACGGTCGAGGAGCAGCTCGGCAACGTCGACATTCTGGTGGCGAACGCCGGCATCACTCGAGACAATCTCGTGCTACGCATGTCCGACGACGATTTCACATCGGTCATCGAAACCAATCTGACCGGCACCTACCGAGCATCGAAACGAGCCATCAAGAACATGATGCGGGGTCGGTGGGGTCGCATCATCTTCATCTCGTCGGTAGTCGGTCAGGGTGGCCAGGCCGGTCAAGCAAACTACGCCGCGTCAAAGGCTGGGCTGGTGGGCTTGGGGCGTTCCCTCGCCAAAGAATTCGCGTCACGTAATGTGACAGTGAACATCGTTGCGCCCGGGCCGATCGACACCGATATGCTCGCGGCGCTGAACGAAGATCAACACGCTCAAATGCTGAACATGGTGCCGCTCGGTCGCATCGGTCAACCCGATGAAATCGCAGCGGCAGTGACCTTCCTCGCCAGCGAGGAAGCCGGTTTCATCACCGGCACGGTCCTGCCAGTCGACGGCGGCCTGAGCATGGGGTAAGTCCCCAACCACGAACCCGAAAGAGAGAAATCATGAGCGACGAAGCAATGTTCGAGCGTTTCAAGAAGTGCGCCGTCGAGGTGCTCGCCGTCGAAGACGACAAGATCACCAAGGAAGCCAGCTTTGCTGACGACCTCGATGCCGACAGCCTCGACCTGGTCGAGCTCGTCATGGCACTCGAAGAGGAATTCGATGTTGCGGTAGACGAAGAAGAGCTCGAAGGCATCGACACGGTCGGTAAGGCCTACGAACTCGTCACCGGCAAGCTCTAATGTCACAGCGCCGTGTGGTTATCACGGGCGCATCCGCAGTCGCTACGGCAGGCCATGGTCGCGAAGCCTTCTTCGACGGCTTGCTCGCCGCCGCGCCCGACGAGCGACCGCGCAATGTCCCCGAATTCGACCTGACGCCCTACTTCGACCGCAAAGAGGCTCGCCGCCTGGATCGCCACGCGCAGTTTGCGCTGATTGCTGCGGCCGATGCGCTCGCCGAATCGGGCGAGCTTCCGTATGACCCCGAACGTATTGGATCACTCGTCGGCACGGGTGTCGGCGGCATGCGCACCTTCGAAGAACAGGTTCTGGTGCAGAACGAAAAGGGCTCACGGCGTGTCAGCCCGTTCCTGATACCGATGATGATGGCGAATGCATCTTCGGCCCATATCTCGATGAAGTACGGCTTCGAGGGCCCATGCGAGACCACGGTGACGGCGTGTGCGGCCAGCAACCAGAGCATAGGCAACGCGTTCAACATGATCCGCTGGGATCGCGTCGACGCCATGGTGACCGGCGGGACCGAGTCCTCGACCACCGTGGTTGGTCTGGCGGGGTTTTCGAACATGACTGCGCTGTCGAGCTCAGGTACGAGCCGCCCGTTCGACGCCGAACGTGATGGTTTCATCGCCGCCGAGGCTGCGGGCGTGCTGGTCATCGAAGAGCTCGAAGCTGCCCGGGCCCGTGGCGCCACAATTCTGGCCGAGATCCTGGGATATGCCACCACGGCCGACGCCCATCACATCACCGCACCGTCTCCCGGCGGCGTTGGTGCCGTCAAGTGCATGACTCGTGCGCTCGCCGATGCGGGCATCGATGCCCGCGACATTACGTACGTGAATGCCCACGGCACCTCTACGCCGCTCAACGACGCTGCAGAGGCTCAAGCCTGCGCCGAGCTGTTTGGTACTCCCGGACCCTACGTGACGTCCATCAAAGGCGTTACCGGCCATTCCTTGGGCGCTGCTGGCGCAATCGAGGCCGTATCGGTCATCGAGTCGATGGTTCGGGGCGTGATCCCGCCCACCGCCAACACCACCGCCGTCGATCCGGAACTACCGCCGATCAACGTCGTCTTGGACGAGGGCCAAGAATGGACCCCAGGTCCAACGATCTCGAACTCGTTCGGTTTCGGTGGCCACAACGCCAGCCTGGTCTTCGGTCCGCCACCGCAGTAACCACTCCGCACCACCTCCACCAAGCAGGAGCCTGCCGCACGAATTGCGTGCCGCAGGCTCCTCTTTTCTTCCAGAGTGTGCTCAGACGTCTACGCCCACGAACATCAGGTCGCAGCTACATGCGACTTCGCCGCCGACGAGTGCCCGACCGCTGGCCTTGCCAGCACGAGCGGACAGGCGCGTCACCGTGAGCTCGAGGTCCAGTCGATCACCGGGCAGCACCTGACGGCGGAACTTGGCCTTGTCCAGGCCGCCAAAGAGCGGGATCTTGCCGGCGAAGCTCTCGCCATGCAAGACGGCGTACGCGCCGAGCTGCGCGATCGACTCGGCCATCAGCACTCCTGGCAGCGTGGGGCGTCCCGGGAAGTGACCGGCGAAGAACGGTAGGTCCTCGCCCGGCACCCAGAAACCCTTGGCGGACACGCCAGGATCGAGTTCGGTGACCTCGTCGAGAAACAGGAACGGATCTCGATGGGGAATGACATCGATCGGAGCGGGCAGCGCGTTGGACATGCTCTCAATCTAGTTGGTCTCAAAACAGCAGAAGGGTCTGGGCAGACCCAGACCCTTCTGCTGTTCAGTTGTTTGGTTCTCGGGCGAGAATTACTTGCCCTTGGCTGCAGCCTTGAGCTTCGAACCTGCGGTGACCTTCACGCCCTTGGTAGCGGCGATCTGGATGGTCTCGCCGGTGCGAGGGTTACGGCCGGTGCGAGGTGCTCGTGTTGTTTGCTGGAACGCGATCCAACCGGGAACGGTGATCTTGTCATCGGTGCGCGCAACGTGATCAGCAACGACTTCGAACATACCGCTGATGGCGGCGTCGACGTCGGACTTGCTCATGTCCGTCTTTGCAGCAATGGCATCGATCAATTCAGACTTATTCATGGTTACTCCTTAGGGCGACATTCGAGCCAGGGGGGCTTGAACAGCGTCATAAGAAGAGTCTGTGGGCATAGCAAAGTCAAGCATTTCCAACAGTTTTGGCGGTTTGACCATTGCGAGAGGCGAGGCGACCGGTCGGTCGCGAGGGCGACGCCTACCATGTCGGCGTGGAAGCAACGCGCCGTCAGGAATCAAAAGAGGGCGAAGACGGGTTTAGTCGGTATGTCATGCCCGAGCTCGACGTGCTCATGCGTGTCGCTCGCTCCATCACCGGGAATCCGACCGATGCCGATGACCTCGTCCAAGACACCCTGCTACGTGCCTACCGAGCGATCGACAAGTTCGATGGCCGCTATCCACGGGCATGGTTGCTGACCATCATGCGAAACGCTCAGATCAACCGAGTACGGCGTAAACGTCCCGAACTCATGCGTGACCCAGATGTCACGCTGGCGATCGTCGCCAACACCGATTCCGACGCAAAAACGCCTGAATCAGCCGTTCTTGACCAAACTTTTGACGCCGCAATCGAACGGTCGTTAGCCGCAATACCCCCACAATTTCGCGAAGCAATACACCTGGTCGATATCGACGGCCTGTCCTACGGCGAGGCGGCAGCCGTGTTGGATATCCCGGTAGGCACGATAATGAGTCGGCTCCATCGGGGGCGAAAACTCATCCGTAATGACCTAACCTTGGACCCAGAATTCGAACGGACGAGCTCATGACTTTCTTGTCACGAATCTTCAACCGCGGCATGTCGTGTCAACAGGTCGCAGCCCTGTTACAGCAGTATCTCGACGATGAGCTCGACGTCAGCGATGTGCCCAAGGTGCTCGATCATTTGGAGGCATGCAGGAGGTGCGGGCTCGAGGCGGAAATGTACACCAGAATCAAAAATTCTCTGCTCAACCACCGTGAATCGCCGTCAGAAGATTCGATGTCACGCATTCGGACGCTGGCCGACGCGCTCTCGGGTGGCGTTGTTCCTGAGGGTGTCGAGTAGGGATTCTTTGATGCTTCCGGGCTGGTTGTCTCAGTACACCGGTCCGGGAGGGTTCGGCACCGCACCTCTTGCGGCCGGTCCGGGAGGGGTCAATCCTCGGTTGTCGAACACGCCGTCTAGCTGGCAACGATTTTGTTGGTTGCTCGCAGCTTTTCGATCACGGCATGCAGCATCGCGGTCGAGATCTCTTCTCGGTTCTTGTTCCATACGGGAATGAACCCGGTGCGAGCGAGATGCCACACCGATCCACCGTCGACAAAGGTAACGGTGGCGGTCGCCGGCGCCTGGTCGATGAGTGACAACTCGCCTAGGACATCGCCCTCTCGCACCCTGCCGACCTCGTTGCCATCGACGGTCACCACTGCTTCACCGGCGTTGACGATCGACATGTGAGTCATCGTCTGGCCCTGGTCAATAAGAACCTGTCCAGGTGGCAGCTGCAGCAGCTTTGTAGCCCTGGCAATACGTTCGAGTGGCCCCTTCTTCAGCCCCGCGAACAGATCGGTCCTTCCAAGGGCTTTGACAACCTCATCCATGCTTGCTCCTCAGCTGATCCCGACCAACTCGCCGTCTTCGTCCAGACGACCTTCTTCAATATTAGCTTGCAGCGCCGCCTCGCCTTCTTTCGTTCCTACCGGAAAGAAGCAGCGGAACTCGTGCGAAGGATCGATCCCAATACGCAGCGGCGGCTCCTCTTCGCGGCACTCGGGCCGGGCGTACCGGCACCGTTCCGCGAATTTACAGCCCTGTGGCGGGTTCACCATGTCGGGCGGTCGGCCAGGAATTGTGGCCAGCTTGGTATGACTTGGGTACTCGATCTTTGGAATCGATCGAAAGAGCGCCTCGGTATAGGGATGTCGCATTACAGCGAACAAAGTCTTGGTTGCGGCGCGCTCCATGATCCGCCCGGCGTACATGACCATGACTTCGTCGGTACGCCCGGCGACGACGCCGAGGTCATGAGTGATCAGAATCAGCGGCATAAGGCCACCGCGCTGCTGATCTTGCAGCAAGTCGAGAATCTGCGCCTGCACGGTCACATCAAGCGCTGTCGTTGGCTCGTCGGCGATCAAGAGATTCGGATTGCATGAGAGCGCAATTGCTATTACAACACGCTGGCGCATGCCGCCGGAGAGCTGATGAGGATAGTCGTCGACACGTGCCTCGGGCGACGGAATGCCAACGCTGCGCAGAAGCTCGATCGAGACTGCACGGGCGTTACGCTTGTTCATGCCCTGGTGGATGCGCATGCCTTCGCTGACCTGATCGCCGATCTTCATCACGGGGTTGAGCGAGCCAAGCGGATCTTGGAACACCATGGCGATTTGCGGACCCCACATCGCCCGAAGCGCTTTGGGCGATAGCGACATCACATCGATACCGTCGATGATGACGCCGCCATGACTGACGACGTTCGATTTCGGAAGCAGGCGCATAACTGACCGGGCGGTAACGGACTTGCCCGACCCGCTCTCGCCGACAACGCCAAGCGCCTGGCCCTGCTTCAGGCTGAACGAGATGTTGTCCACCGCCTTGAGGGGACCGCCCGGGGTGGCGAACTCCGTGGTCAAGTTCTCGACAACAAGTACCGGCTCTTTTCGTGAGCTCACGGTGCGACCTCGCCGATCAGCGGGAAGTGGCAGGCGACATAACGCTTCTCGGCCACCTCACGAATGATCGGTTCTTCGTTCGTGCAACGTTCTTGAGCCAGCGTACAGCGGGTGCGGAACCTGCAGCCGCTCGGAGGATGTATCGGCGACGGCAACTCGCCCGTCGACTCAGCGCCTCGAGCGTCGAGGTGTGGGTCAGGATGTGGAATCGCAGCGATTAACATCTGTGTATACGGATGAGCTGGCGCCTCGTACAACGAGTTGGGATCGGATACTTCACACACCTTTCCGAGATACATCACGGCGACGCGGTCGCTCACGTTTTTTACCACCGCCAGGTCGTGGGCGATAAAGACCAGGGTGAGGCCGTAGCGCACTTTCATCTCTTCGAGCAGGTTCAGAATCTGGGCCTGTACCGACACGTCAAGCGCCGAAACAGGCTCGTCGCAGATGATCACCTTTGGGTCCATGATCAGGGCCCGTGCGATTGAGAGCCGCTGTGCCTGCCCGCCCGAGAATTCGAAAGGCTTTCGGTCGAGCGAGTTCTCGGGATTGATACCAACCGTTTCGAGCATCTGGCGAACCTTTGGTTCAGACCGCGCTCGAAGAGCTTCACGACGCGCTGCAAGCTGCCCGCGCAGCACCGTGAAGATCGCCGTGTTGACGATCACGCTCCCCCCAAGCATGATCAGCTTGGGAACACCATCGAGTCCCGAAACATAGAACACTTCGACTGCCGCCAAGGTGGCGAGTGCCGCCGCAACGCTCGTCGCTGCCACGTTCTTCGTCAAGGATTGCATGAGGAGAGCAATGGCCATGACGGTGAATATGATTGCCGCCGCCCGCACCGGCCACGCAGGCCATCCGGCGATGCTGTTCCATGTGCGCCAGACAAGAAATGCCCAGGCAAGTGCCGTCAGCACCGCGGCAAATACCCCAAGCGAGCGAGACATCTTGCCAAGTACGCGGCTCATGACACCGAACGGCACGAACAGCGCTAGCAACGCCCAAGTAGCGCCAAGAAGCGCAAGCGGAGCTGCGACAGCCCCGAGTATGGCAAGCACGGGGAAGCCAACGATCCGAGCTGGCACATCGAGCCAGCCGAGTTGGTCCTCGAAGCGTCGCTCTTCGGCTGCCTCGCTGATGACCCAGAGCACCATTGCAAGCGCCCCGAAAGGAATGACGTACTTCAGAGGTTTCGTCAGAATCGTGGCAGCTTTTCGGCAGAAGACCCCGAGACGGTCGAGCGCAACCGAGATCGCGGGCCGACCCTCTTGTTCTTCCCACCAGATCCAAAGCGGCTCAGCGATGATGTCGCGAACTGGACGACGCGGGTTCAGTGCCGAGATAGGATCTTGGAAGATCATCTGAAGCACTGGACGGGTACGGCGCAGGGTCTCAGGGTCCAGCGTCGTGAGTTCGGTGTTATCGAGCACCACTGAGCCCGACGTCGGGCTCGGCACCTGCATGATGGCCTTGCCCGTTGTGGATTTACCACAACCCGACTCACCGACAAGCCCAAGGGTCTCACCCTCGATGAGGTCAAGTGAGACATCACTGACTGCGTGTACAACGTCGCCGGTCTGTCCGATGGGAAACTCGACGACCATATTCTCGACCCGCAACAGGGTCTTGTCAGAATCTCGCAGATGGGCGGTTCCAGAACCAGCCATTAAAGTACCGACTCGCGAGGCTCGTACCGTTCCTGCAACTTGTCTCCCACGAAGTTAAGTGCCAGCACGGTGGCGAACATCGCCATGGCTGGCATAAGAGTGATGTGTGGATGGTCGGCCAGATCGGCGCGCCCCTTGTTGATCATGTCGCCCCAGGTAGGTGTCGGCGGCGGCACCGAAAGGCCAATGAACGACACCGCTCCTTCGATAACGATCAGGTTCGCCATGATGATGAGTGAGTAGCTGATGAGGGCCGGGGCAACGTTCGGCAGGATGTCGCGGAACATGATGCGGCCGTTGCGAGCACCCATTGTCTTGGCTGCAAGCACGAACTCGCGCTCAGACCACACCAGGGTCGCAGCCCGCACCACGCGCCCAATGGGCGCAACGGACAACAGAACGAATACCAATATGAGTATCGGCACTCGGCGCTCGGCTTCGTTGTCAAGAAACAGAATCAGCGATAGAGCCAGTATCAGACCGGGGATGACCAGCGTTGCGTCGGTGACCGTGGTGATGATCGAGTCGACCCGGCCACGGTAATACCCGGCGGTTAGACCCACGAGGCCGCCGAAGAGGAACGCCAGAATGGTGCCGACGGTTGCAATGATCAAACTCACCTGAGCGCCGTAGATCACGCGGGTGAAAATGTCTCGGCCGCTCTTATCAAGTCCGAGTGGGTGAGCCCATTGGGGACCTTCGGTTCGCAACTCCGGGTAGCGCTGATCAGGTTCGGAAAGGAACGGCAAAACCTCGGCCAAGACCGCACCGAGCGTCAACAGTACAAGAAACGCCACCGAAACCCAGAACATGAGGCCGAGGCGCTTTTTGGTGCGAACACCTGCGCTCTGGCGTTCTTGTGCTGCACCCAGGTTTGACTGGGTGACCAGCGCTCCTTCGGTGTGTTCCGGCTCGCCTGGATCGGCATCTGATCCCGCCTTTACGTCAATTACATCAGCCATTTAGCCACCGAGTCCTCCTCCGCCACCGGTACGAAGCCGCGGGTCCAACGCCAAATAGAGGAAGTCGACCATCACCAACAACAAGATGTAGAGGGTGGCGATCACCATCGTGCCGCCCTGTACCGCAATGAAGTCACGCTGGATGATTCCTTGAAACATGTAGCTGCCTACACCCGGCAGACCAAAGATGATCTCGATGATCAGCGAACCGCCGATCAACGCACCCATGGTGAAGCCCATGACGGTTAGCAGAGTGAACATCGACGGGCGTAAGGCGTGGCGCCACAAGATGCGAGTCGTCGAAACGCCCTTACTTCGAGCCAAGTCGATGAATGGCATCCGCAGTGTTGCGATCATGTCAGATCGCAGCAGCCGCATGAAGATCGCCGAAATACCAAGCGCAAGCGATATGCACGGCAAGAACATGTGCTTGAAGTGGGTCAACACGCCTTCTTCACCACCAAATGGCTCATAAAGTGCGCCGGGCAGAATCTTGAAACCAAAGTTGATGCCGCCAATCTCAATGCCACCAATTGCAAAGAACAGCACCAGCGTCAATGCGAGCACAAATGGTGGCACAGCAAAGAAGCCCAGCATGATCGTGTTGATTATTCGATCCTGTTTCTGTCCGTTCCGATACGACGTATACACCCCCAGCGGAAACGAGATAAGAATCGCCAGCAAAAGCGAGTAGCCCATGAGTTGGAGCGACACCGCGATTGTTCGACTCATACCGTCTGCGACCTCTTCGCGAAGCTGCACCGACTCACCGAGATCACCCATCACTGCGTCGCCAAGCCAGTTGCCGTACCGGTTGAAGAACGGCTGGTCAAGACCCAGCTCGGCATTCACCCGCTCTACCGCATCAGGGGTAGCGGCCGGGCCAAGAATATTAATTGCCGGGTCGCCCGGCAGCGTGGCCATCAGGGTGAACACGATAAAGGAGACAACGAGCAGAATCGGAATGACCCCCAGTATTCGTTGTACCGCGTAGCGCCCATTGGTCAAGAAGGCACCGATCGTGCCAATCAGCAAGATGAGCGCGAACGTCCAACTAAAGGGCGGTCGGGCAAACCAGGCCCAGATGACGGTCGCCATCAGGGCGACCATCACATATGGGCCTGGTTTTGCTCGTAAGGAAGGAAATGCTCCCACTCGTGGAATTCCCTCTACTCGTCGGTTTTGCTAACCCTGGCAGTCTCCGTCGGTGCACCAAATCTCGGCGAACTGGTGCTTGCCCGCAATGACAGGCATTGCTGGTGTGCCGTCGGCGAATGTGCCCGAGGTGATGCTCTGAACTCGTGGGTTTGCGATGATGCCCCACAGGGTCCAGGTCGTCCAGAAGTTCCACACGTTTTTGCCGAATAGGCGGTTGACCTCTTCGGCAGCTGCTTGACGCTCGGCCGGATCGCTGCTCTGGCGGATGATGTTGTACTGGGCATCCATTTCTGCATCCTGGAACCGACCGAAATTCAATGCGAGCTCAGGGATTGCAGGATCGATTGGGTTCGCTGTTGCCGAGTTCCACCAGTACCACTGCTCGGTTGGGTCAACGCCACCATGGTTACGCCAGCCCTGGAGCTGGAAGACACCAGCGAGTGCAAGACCGATGTACTGGCCCTGCTCGATTGGCGCAATGCTCACGTCGACTTCATCGCCGAATGCGTCATTCCACATCGATGCGATCAATTCGTTGGTTTCAACGTTGAACGCGTCGTTGGTCGTATTGAAGGAGAAGGCGACCGGTGTGGTGCCATGGTCGGCCTTGCACGTCTCAAAGTCAGCAACCGCTTGGTCGATGTCGAATTCGGGATAGCCGCTGTCTTCGAGGTAGCCGATCGAACCAGGAGGGAATGGTCCGTTTGCTGGGGTTACGATGCCAGCGCCACGCTCTACGGCGACTCGGTCACGGTCGATTGCGTGGGCGAGCGCTTTACGACAGCTCAAGTGCACGAACGGGTTGGTGTCGTTGAGACCACCTGGGTCCATGTCGACCTCGTCCACTCCGCGTACGAAGGCGACAGTGGGGTTCAGACCGGTCGCTGAGTTCACAAGGATGTGACTCGTCTCGCCGAAGTCATTGGCTTGTAGCAAGACAAACTCGTCGTCGCCTTCGAACTTGGCAATCTCGTCGGCATTGGCCGTGTGCACTATGTCGAATTGCCCAGCCTGCAGACCATTTGAACGACCCTGAATATCAACAGCAACAATGAACTCGATTTCGTCGAGGTACGGAAGACCCTCGCCGGTGAGCGAGTTCGGGCCATCGCCACGCCAATAATCCTCGTTGCGGGTCGCTATGAAGCTATTGCCGTTACCCGGAGTGTACGACTCGAAGACAAACGGACCAACACCTACCGGAGCAGCGGGGTCGCCGCTGAGATCGAGTTCAGCCTGTTGTTCTTCGGTCACAAACGGCGCATTGTTGAGCGGATTGTTCGCCAGAGTTGACATCCATGCCGGTGAGAACATGAAGCCGCAACCTTCGCTACGGAGAAAACGTGGGCCCAGTGCTTCGGGAGCGCCGTAGGTCATGGTGACCGTCTGGCCTTCGGCTTCGACTTCGCTTAAGCCAATAAAACTAGGACCGGTTAGTGGACTGAAGCGGCAGGCATCGATGTTGTACTTCACAGCAGCGCCGTCGAGTGGAGTGCCATCGTGGAAGCTGATGCCTTCGCGAATAGTCATCGTCCAGACCGTGCCGTCATCGCTGGCTTCTGCTGTCTCAACCAAGTTCGGTTGAATCTGGCCATCTGTGTCAGTCATGAAGAGACCATCGCTGATCGAGCGCTGGATCATGTCACACGCAATAGCGCATGACACGGCGTAGTGAGCCCATGGGTTGGCCGAGTCTGCCTCGACGCCATAGACCAGCCTGCCACCACGAACGGGGCCAGTCTCGACTTCTCGGACATCTTCGCCAGTCGCTTCGCCTTCTTCGCGAGCCTCGGCGACTTCTTCTTCCTGTTCTTCTGTCAGTGTGTCGGCGGGCTCTTCGACATCGTCAGAGTCGTTGATCTCGACTTCGGCCGACCCGCCCTCGCTGGCAGTGTCGCCGTCGCTTGATCCACCACACGCAGTGGCAAAGACAGCAAGTGCTATCAGGACCGCTAAAAACGACCGCAGTACAGAGTGCTTCATCAGATCTCCCCTAGATTCCCCCTCCGAAGTGCAGGTGCACCCCAGATGTAACTGAGTGAACAGTAGTCGACCCGTGACCGATGACACAAAACCCTCCCGAGCCGATGTGTCCGTGCGATCTGTTGCCCCCTTTCAGAGAGTTCGCACCGACTTTCCGGTCGCTCGGCTAATGCGATGGATCGTCGACATAACGCAGGTACGGCTTGACCTCTTCGAGGTTTTCGAATCGCTTGCGAGCGTCGTCGGTGGACATGCCCGGCGAAGCAATAACCCGATCGCCCTTGGTCCAATCGACTGGTGTGGCGACCGAATGCTGGTCGGTGAGCTGCATGCTGTCGATCACGCGGATGATCTCGTCGAAATTGCGGCCGGTCGACTTGGGGTAGGTCAGGGTGAGTCGGACCTTGTTGGCCGGGTCGATGACGAACACCGATCGCACGGTCGAGGTGTCGCCTTCGCCCGGGTGAATCATGTCGTAGAGTTCCGCAACGGCCTTTTCCGGATCGGCAATGATCGGGAAGTTCAGTTTACTACCAGTGACCTCGGCGATGTCCGGGGCCCATCCGTGATGGTCTTCGATCGGGTCCACCGACACCGCAATAGCTTTGGTGTTGCGTGCATCGAACCCGGACTTGAGCGCAGCGGTGCGGCCGAGTTCGGTGGTGCAGACCGGCGTGAAGTCGGCCGGATGGCTGAAGAAGACCGCCCAACTGTCGGCCTTCCAGTCATGAAATGTGATCTCGCCATCGGTGGTCATAGCGGTGAAATTGGGGGCGTCGTCGCCCAGACGTAGTGACATGATTACTCCTGTGATGATGTACAACTTCTCAAACCCGACCTTATTGGTAGGATTTACGAATGGCTAGTGGCATCCGTCTCAGAAGTGAGCGATTGGACATCCGACCGCCGACCTACGAGGATCGAACGAGGTTCGTCGAGTTGTTCACGGATCCCGAATTCATGGTGTTCGCTGGCGTCTGCGATCATGCGCAGGCAATTCAGCGATTCGATCAGATGCTCGGCGACTGCGCCCTTGTTCCGTTCACGAAGCGCCCCGTCGTAGAACGTGCCACCGGCGAAGTTCTCGGCTACGCCGGCGTTGCACCGTTCGAACTCGGGGGCGAGTTGCGCCTCGAGTTCGGCTACCGCTTGGTCACTTCGGCACGAGGCAAGGGCTACGCCACCGAAGCTGGTCTTGCGCTGCTTCAATCTGCCCGTGAAAGCTGGACGGGTCGGCTGCTCGGCATGATCGACCCCACGAACGCACCGTCGATCAATGTCATGACCAAGCTCGGATTCGAATTCTGGAAGCAGGCCCCGGTGCACGGAGACGCGACCAATCTGTACGAACTTGAGATTCCCTGACATGGACGCCCTCACTCCAGCCGAGTTGGTGACCGATCGGCTTCGACTGGAGCCGCTGCGGGTGGATCACGCACCCGAAATGGTCGAGGTGCTGGCCGACCAGGCCCTGTACGGGTTCACCGGTGGCGAGCCCCCGTCGCTCACCGATCTCGAGCGCCGTTACACCGGCCAGGCCGCAGGCAGTGGCGACCCGGCCGAGCAGTGGCTGAACTGGATCGTGCGGCTCACGGCGACTGGCCAGGCGCTGGGCTACGTCCAGGCCACCGTCGAACCCGAGCACACCGAAGTTGCCTGGACCATCGGCGCACCCTGGCAAGGAAACGGCTATGCCCGCGAAGCGACGGTCGCCATGGCCGATTGGCTTCGCTCCGCTCACCACGCTCCCTTGCTGGCGTGGATCCATCCCGACCATGTGGCGTCGCACCGGGTCGCCCAGGCCATTGGATTGGCACTGACCGACGAGGTCGACGACGACGGCGAGCACGCCTGGCGAGAATGATCAGGTCATCATCGGTCGGTGAGGCTCTCCGGTCAGTGGACCATGCGCCACAGGAACCACGCCAGGTTGATGGTGCACAGCCCCCACAGGAAGTGGCGTATATCTCGTTCGTATTGCCAGCTGAGCGCTATGAGAAACAGCCAGATCGGCCCCATGATCGCCCACTGGATGGCCACGATGCGGTCCGTCTTCGGTAGCACGATGTCAAGAGCGAACTCGCTCCAGTCAACCGCAACCATCTCCGTCAGCACCAAGAGGAAACTCCGCCCGGCATCGATGTCATTCCCGATCCCACAAACGTATCCGACGATCGTCGGCCCGAACGGAGTGGGAACCGCAAATCAGTTGCCGGGGAATGCAGTGTCGAGGGCGCTGCGATATTCGGCGATGAGCTCACGCACGGCGTCGGCTCCGTCGGTGCCGGTTTCAAGTCCGTGCACCAGACGGCGGACCACGGTGCTGCCGATGATCACGCCGTCGGCAACCGAGCAAGCTTCGACGGCTTGTTCGGGGCTGCCGATGCCGACCCCCACGAGCACCGGCAGGTCGGTATGTTCCTTGGCTCGCCGGGCGATCTCGATTGCCGAGGCCGCAAGTTCCTTGCGCTCACCGGTGATGCCGAGCAGGCCCACGGCGTAGACGAAGCCGGTCGCCATGGCACCCGTCCGTGCCAGGCGTTCATCGGGCGACGTCGGTGCAGCGAACAGAATGTTCTCGATGCCGTTCTCGCTCGCCGTCTTGATCCAGTCGGCCGACTCGTCCATCTGGATATCGGGAAGGATGGTCCCGCTGATGCCGGCTTCGTTCAACATGTTGGCGAAGCGCTCGTGGCCCATGCGATAGGCGATGTTGTAGTAGGTCATGGTCGCCAGGGGAATCGGCGACTCGAAGTCGCGCAGATCACCGGCGATGGACATGGGCGTAACGCCGGACTCGAGCGCAATGTCGTTGGCCTGCTGAATAATCGGGCCGTCCATGACCGGATCGCTAAAGGGGATGCCGATCTCGCAGGCATCGGCTCCACCATCGATGACCGCAGCCAAAGACGCCAACCAGTTGTCGCCCAGCCCACCGGTGATGTACGGCACCAGGCATTTGCGGCCCGAGTCACGCACCGCAGTGAGAGAGTTCTGGATCTGACCGCTCATAGTTCGAGGATGCCCATCATCTGGCCGACGTCCTTGTCGCCGCGGCCCGACAGATTCATCAGCACCATCTTGCCTGCCAGTTCATCTTTGGCCCGGATCATCCATGCCAACGCATGGGCGCACTCGAGGGCCGGGATGATGCCCTCGGTGCGGGGCAGGACCTGGAATGCCTCGATGACTTCGGCGTCGGTGACCTGCTCGTACCGTGCACGCCCGATAGCGGCCAGGTGTGAGTGCTCTGGACCGACGCCTGGATAGTCGAGACCAGCAGAGATCGACTCGGCCTCGAGGACCTGACCGAACTCGTCTTGTTTGAGATAGGACAACATTCCGTGCACCACACCGGGGATTCCATCGCCGACTGCTGCACCGCCTGCAGGTTCGACCCCCACGAGTTCGGCATCTGTGTCTACGAAGCCGCTGAAGATTCCGGCTGCATTCGAGCCCCCGCCGACGCAGGCGGTCACGACATCGGGGTGACGCCCGTAGCGCTGCATGAACTGCTCGCGCGCCTCGGTGCCGATCACACGATGGAATTCGCGCACCATGAAGGGATACGGATGTGGGCCCATGACCGAGCCCAGGCAGTAGTGCGACTCTTCGACAGTTGCCACCCAGTCGCGCATGGCTTCGTTCACGGCATCTTTGAGGGTTCGGCTGCCGCTGAGGGCGGGCACGACTTCGGCGCCGAGCAGCTTCATGCGGAACACGTTGAGTTCTTGGCGAGCCATGTCGACTTCGCCCATGTAGACCATGCACTCCATGCCCAGCAGTGCTGCTGCGGTTGCGGTGGCCACACCGTGCTGCCCGGCGCCGGTTTCTGCGACCAGACGTGTCTTGCCCATCCGCTGAGCCAGCAGCGCCTGACCAAGCACATTGTTGATCTTGTGTGAACCGGTGTGATTGAGGTCTTCGCGCTTCATCACCAGGGTGAAGCCGAATTCTTCGGAGAACCGTGGGCAATCGGTGATTGGATTTGGACGGCCGGTGTAGTCGCGTTGCAACCGATCGAGCTCGGCCCGGAAGGCGGGGTCGGCCCACGCTTCGGCGAAGGCACGTTCCAGTTCAATGCAGGCGGGCACCAAAGTTTCGGGCACGAAGCGCCCACCGAACTCACCAAAGCGTCCGGAAGGTCCCGGATCGGTCATCGTCATCGATATGTCACCTTTCAAAGTGGCAGGGGTTCAGGGCTGGGGCGCAAGTTGCAGTGAGCTTGGGCTTGCAGCCAGGAAGCTACAGTGCCGCGTCAGCTTCCCAATCGTAGGGCCCTGTCGCTGGTTCGTCGCAGTCCGGCAGCACTACACTTTTGGCGTTCTTCACGAACGCTGCCACCAGCTTGGGATCCTTCTTGCCCGGTTCGGCCTCGACGCCTCCGGCCACATCCACGCCCCACGGGCGGGCGAGCAGAATGGCGTTTGCCACCGTGTCGGGGTTCAACCCGCCGGCCAGCACAACATGAAGTCCAGCTGGGGCTTCAAGAGCAAGGCGATAGTCGTAGGCCTCGCCGACGGCCAGCGCAGATTCGTCGCCGAGTTTCGGCGCATCAATCAGAATCGGATCGGTCCCCCACTTGCGGGCGTTGGGCACCTTGTCGCTTCCCGCCACGAAGACCTTCATCGTTCGTGGCACTCGGTCACGCACGTACAACGTGTCTTCGGTGCTCTCGTCTCCGTGCAACTGGGCGGCACCCAGGCCCTGGCGATTGACGATTTCGACGACCTTCTTCGGTGCGTGGTTCCGGAACACCCCAACCGTGAGCACGTCGGGTGGAAGCCGCTTGGCGATATCACCCGCTCGAGCTGGGGCGATCTGGCGACTCGAGCCAGCAGCAAAGATGAACCCGACCGCGTCGGCGCCCATGGCAACCGCCAGCAGTGCGTCGGCCTCGTTGGTTATCCCACAGATCTTTACAAACACCAACGCCAACTCTAGCAACAAGCCATCATGGTCCTGTGACCTCTTTTCTCGATGCAGGGTGGACGCAGGTGGCTGGGCTGGCCACCGTCGACGAGTTCATTCTGACCGGCCCAGCCGGTTCGGCCTACGTGTTCTCGGGCCATGTGCTGCATTCCTGCACCCGCAATAAAGCGAACAAGAACGGCCGGCTCTTCAGCTCCAATGGAGCTAGAGGGGCTTGGCCATCGTATGCACGACGACGTGCTCGAAGTCTTCGAGATGCTCACTGGCGACCTCGGTCCAACCGAGATGGGCATAGATCGCCCGATTGGCGGTTGCGAGATCGCCAACGATGAGCTGCAATGACCGATGCCCGGCTTCTCGAGCAGCGTCCTCGACCGCCTGCAGCAGGACCGATGCAATGCCTTGTCCTCGACAATCTGGCGCAACCATTAGACGCTCGACATCGGGGGTGTCGTTGCGACAGGTCCGCAGGCTGACCGCGCCCACGATGCGGTCATTGTTGGTCGCCACCCACGAGGTCGAGCCGTGCATACGCTCGGCGAAAGCCTCGTAGGTCTCTTCGAGCGCTGGCACGAATGGGGTTTCGTAGACCCATGCTTCGTCGACGAAGGCCGCCCGCTGCAGGGTGAAGATCTCACCGAGATCATCTGGCTCGGCCAGCCGGATAGCTCGGCTCATCGGCTAGTCGGCGACGGCTCGAAGCGCCCGCACTGCAGCCGAACGCTCACCGGCCGTCACGACGGACTCGCCGACCAATATGGCGTCGAAGCCGGCTCGGTACAGCACGGCGGCGTCATCTGGTCCTCGCACGCCGGACTCGGCCACTCGAACGAGCTGTTCGGGGATCTGTGGTGCCATGCGCACGGCGCGTTCCTGGTCGACCTCAAACGTCACCAGGTCTCGCTGATTCACACCGACGACCTGGGCGTCGACGGCCAAGGCTCGTTCGAGTTCGGCTTCGTCGTGGATCTCGAACAGGGCGGCCAGGCCAACTGCGCTCGCAGCGCCTGCGAACTCGGCCAGCTCGTCGTCGTTCAGAGCGGCGGCGATGAGCAGCACGGCATCGGCGCCCATCAGGCGAGCGTCGTACACGTCGTTGACAGCGACCGTGAAGTCCTTGCGGATGACCGGCAGGTCCACTGCAGAACGAGCAGCCTGAAGGTCAGCCGCGGAACCGCCGAAGTGATCGGCATCGGTCAACACCGACAAACAGGCGGCACCTCCGGCAGCGTAGGCAATGGCGACTTCGGCCGGGTCCAGATCTGCGGCCAGGTCGCCCTTGGACGGGGACCTGCGCTTCACCTCGGCGATCACGCTCAGTCCCGGCGCACGTAACGCGGCAGCAAAGGCACGAGTGGGTCCCAGCGCCAGACATTGCGCCAGCAACTCTGCGCTGTCTCGAGTATCGGCTGCTGCCGCCTGGCGGTGCGCATGCAGGATTTTGTCGAGGTACGTAGCGGTCATAGATCAGGATCTCTCTCGGCTCGACTCATGACGATCAGCGGGAGCAACAAGAAGCACACCCCACCGAACGCCACCGCTACGAGCCCGAGAGCGAAGACTGCAGTGGCGTTCACCATGGTGCCGAAGGCCAAGGTGACCATGCCAAAGACGAACAAGCCCACGGGCAGGAACGTGACCCAACGAGGTATGCCTCTGCTGCCGACCATCGGCCGGGCATCGAGATCGATGTCGACGCCATCGACCATGCCATCATCGTCGTGAAAGGGCCTGAAGTGCGCATGGCCGCGGCGCTTTTGTCCTGGTTGTCGTGCCGAGGCACCCGCTGCCCCCCGGTCATGGGGCTGCTTGGCGTCGTATTCACGACGCTTGTGGGCGATACCCAGCACGTTCCACGCCTCGTTGATCTGCTGCATGCGAGCTTCGGCCTCGGCCCGAGCTGCGCCGTCGAACTTGTCAGGGTGATTGGCCCGGGCGAGTTTCAGATAGGCGGTGCGCAGATCGGCCGCGCTGGCAGTAGGGATCACACCCAGTGTGTTGTAGTGATCCAGTGCCATGATCAGCCTCGTACGAGCGGAAGTTCTCGCAGCTCGCCAGGTACCGATGCGCCGTCGATGTCGACTGCGACAGTCTGGCCGACTTCGCCGGCTCGACTGATGTAGGCCAAACCCACGACCGCATCGAGATGCGACGAGTACGAAGCCGAAGTGATTGCGCCGAGCGTCGCGTCGCCGGCCACGACCGGGGAGTCGGCTGGGGGCACGGCGTCGCCCGCCAGCACTACCGACAGCAGGCGTTTCGGCACATTGTTGCCTCGACTGTCGATGCGGGCCACCAACTCCTGACCGGTGTAGCAGCCCTTGGTGAAGCTGACACTCTGTTCGACGATGCCGGCGGCCGCAGGGATCGTGGATTCGTTGAGTTCGACACCCATCTTGGGCACGCCGGCTTCGATGCGCAGCGCTTGGAACTCGTCGCTCGTGAGTTCGTCGCCGGCAACATCGCCGAGAGACGATCCGAAGATGTCTCGCACTGGCACCCCGGCCCACGAGGTGATCATGTCGTGCTCCACGCCGTCGACAACGAGATCGTCGGCACCGGGCCCCACAATGGTGACCGAGCTCCATGGGGCGAGCGAAATGTCGATGTCGGTGCGCAGCTTGAATCGGTTCAACCGAGTCAGGACCTCGTCGGCCCAGCCGGCGTCGAGATCCATTACGAATCGGTCGTTGGTGACCCGGGTGATGCGGAACCAGGCCGAGATCTTGCCTTGCGGGTGCAGTACCAGCGACCAGCTGGCTTCGCCGGGCGCGAGGGCATCGAGATCCTGACTGAGCTGGCCTTGAAGGAAGGCCAACGCGTCGGGGCCCTCGGCGATGATTGCTTGGCGTTGGTCTCGAATGACACCACGTGAGGTTCGAACATCGATGGGCATGGTCAGGACTCCTGTTGCGCACGTCGAGCAGCGGTCAGCCGCTCGGCTGCGGGGACTGCAGCCAGCAGCGCGCTGGCCTTGTGGTAGCACTCGTTGTGTTCGAGCTCGGGATCGCTGTCGTAGACCACACCCGCACCGGCTTGCACCGAAGCGCCATCGGCGGTGACGGCCATGGTGCGAATACAGATGGCGGTGTCGAGGTTGCCGTTGAAGTCGATGTAGCCCACTACCCCACCGTAGGGGCCACGCTTCGAGGGTTCGAAGTCGTCGATGATCTCCATCGCCCGCACCTTCGGAGCCCCAGACAAGGTGCCAGCCGGCAGCGTTGCTCGAATGACATCGACCGGGCTCAAACCGTCTCGTAGCTCGCCGGAAACCTGCGAGGTCAGATGCATCACATGGCTGTAGTGCTCGAGCACCATGAGTTCATCGATCTGCATCGAGCCGTATTCGATGACGCGCCCGATGTCGTTGCGGGCCAGGTCCACCAACATCACGTGTTCAGCACGCTCTTTGGGGTCTTCGGCGAGTTCCGCGCCCAGTGCGCGATCTTCGGCCTCGGTCTTGCCTCGACGGCGAGTACCCGCGATTGGCCGGCTGATCACTCGCCCCGAGTCGATGCGAACCAGCGGCTCGGGCGAGGCGCCCGCCAGGCTCACGTCGGCCGTGCGCACAAAGTACATGTAAGGACTCGGGTTGATCTGGCGTAGCACCCGATAGACGTCGAATGGATCGGCGTCGAGATCGAAGTCGAAGCGCTGTGACAACACGACCTGGAAGATGTCGCCGGCTCGAATCAGCTCCTTGGCTGCGTCGACTGCCAGCTGATAGTCACCGCCCGACATGGTGCTGCGCACGGGTGGCAGCGGGTCGTCACGGTTCGGCGGTGTGAGCAGGGGCTCGTCGAGACCCGAAGACCCATCGACGGCGAACTCGTCGAGGCGAACCAGTGCCTGGTCATAGATGGCGTCGAGTTCTGCAGTTGTCATCGACGCATCGACAACGACATTTTCGATCAGCGAGACTCGTTGGCGCCAGTGGTCGAAGGCTGCCACCTGGCCAACGATCATCAGCGAGGCATCGGGCAACCCCAGTTGATCGGGGGGCACGTCGGGCAGCTTTTCGATTTCTCGCACTACGTCGTAGCCGAGGTAGCCGACCAGCCCACCGTGCATTGGTGGAAGCTCGTCGACGATTGGCGACCGGTAGGTCTGCAGCAGCACCTCGATCGTGGCCAGGATGCCTTGATCAGTGGGAACGTCGATGCCCAGATCACCATCGATCTCGACGTGGCGCCCCGTGGTGGTCAGCGTGGCTCGGGGCCGTCGGCCGACAAAGGAGAATCGGCTCCATCGCTCGCCGTTCTCGACCGACTCCAGAATGAACCCGGGTTCATCTCTCACCAGCCGAGCGAATGCCGCAACGGGTGTCGTCAGGTCGGCAACGAGCTCGCGCCAGATCGGCAGCACCGTGTAGGTCTTGGCCCATTCACGAAATTGTTCTCGGCTCGGTCCTGTCGACATGATCAGAGGTACAGGCCGGTGCTGCCCTCTTCGAGGCGCTCGGCTGCCACCGCGTGGATGTCACGCTCGCGCAAGATGATGTAGTCGGTGCCGCCGACTTCGACCTCGTACCGTTCGTTGGGATTGAACAGCACCTGGTCGCCCAGTTCGACAGCACGAACGTTGGGACCAACGGCTTCGACCGCCGCCCAGGTCAGGCGCTTGCCCACTTGGGCCGTAGCGGGAATGAGGATGCCGCCATTGGTGCGGCGTTCGCCTTCGCCCATTTCGATGTTGACCAAAATGCGGTCATTGAGCATCTTGATGGGCAGCTTGTCATCGGGGTTGAGACCGTTGCTCTTGCTGGCCGAGCTCTTTGCGGGAGCGATCTCGGCCGATGCCGCGCTCTTGCTGCTCTTGCTGGGGGCGGTGTCGGCCTTCTTGCTCGCGGTCTTGCTCACGCCCGCAACGGTACCCGACTGCTCCACGGATACGCGGCGCAAATGCTGCCCTGCGTCGGCTCCCGTAAATCAAGGAGGAAAACGCCTGCCGACATGCGACGATAACAGCCATGTCCGTAGCGATTCTCGACTACAACGCCGGCAACGTGACTTCGGTGGCCCATGCGGTACGCCGTCTCGGATTCGCCGCCGAGGTCACAGCCGACCACGACACGATTCGTGCCGCTGATCGAGTGATCTTCCCCGGCGTCGGCGCAGCGGCGACCTGCATGGAGATCGTGCGCGAACGAGGTCTCGATAGTGCCCTGCGAGAAGCCGTGGACTCGGGAAAGCCCGTGTTCGGCATCTGCGTGGGCATGCAATTGCTGTTCGACCACAGCGAAGAAGACGGCGGTGTCGACTGCCTGGGCCTGCTTCCTGGCCGCGTCCGGCGCTTCGATCTCGACGATCCGACGCTCAAAGTGCCGCACATGGGATGGAACCCGGTGCAGTTTGTCGACAACGAACCGTTGGCGGCGGGCCTCACTGGTGAGGTGGACACGGCGTGCTATTTCGTGCACAGCTACTACTGCGATCCGGATCCGTCGGTCACGGTCATCGCCACCGCAGATCATGGCCTCGAGTTTTGCGTCGGCGTGCGCAAGGACAATCTGGTGGCAATGCAGTGCCATCCAGAAAAGAGCGGTCCCGTCGGCATGTCCATCCTCTCGTCCTTCCTGGCTGAACGCTGAGCCATGGCCCTTCTCAAACGAGTGATCGTCTGCCTCGATGTCCGTCGCGGACAAGTCACCAAGGGCGTCAAATTTCAGGGCAACGTCGATCTCGGGGACCCCGTCGAATACGCACTGCGCTACGACGAGCAAGGCGTTGACGAACTCGTTTTCTACGACATCACCGCGTCTGCTGAAGATCGCAATCTCTTCCTCGACGTGGTCGAGAATGTTGCCGCTTCGATCCGTATCCCTTTCTCGGTCGGTGGCGGTATCGACTCGCTGGACACCATGCGGGCCGTGCTGCTCGCCGGGGCCGAGAAGGTCAGCCTGAACTCCCCTGCGGTGCGCAACCCCGAGCTGCTCGCCCAAGGTGCCGAAGCATTTGGCGCGCAGTGCATCGTGCTGGGCGTGGATGCGAAACGAGTGGAGCAGACGGCGGCGATTCCGTCGGGATACGAGGTCGTCATCCAGGGCGGCCGCACGCCCACCGGGCGCGACGCACTGCAATGGGTCGTCGAGGCAGAAGAACGCGGCGCCGGCGAAATATGCCTCAACGCCATCGATACCGACGGCGTGCGAGACGGCTACGAACTCACGCTCACCCGCATGGTCGCCGACGCCGTGCGTATACCCGTGATTGCGTCGGGCGGCGGCGGTGAACCCGCGCATCTGACCGCAGCAGTGACCACCGGCGGCGCCGACGCGGCATTGGTGGCCTCGATGGTGCATTACGGCGATTACACCGTCGGCCAGATCAAAGCCGCCATGGCCGCCGACGGCGTTCCCGTCCGCCTGACGGAAAGCTAACCATCGCTCCAACCTGCGTAATTGACCTGGTCGATTACGCAGGTTTGACTAGGTGCTCGAGAGTACGGCGACGGCTTCGGCCACGGTGAAGGCGTGTTCGTAGATCGCTCGGCCGGCGATGACCCCTTCGAGTGAACGATTGCCCGCTGATAAGCCGCGCAAGCTACGTAGATGATCGAGAGTTCCCACGCCGCCGCTGGCGATCACTGGCACCGAGGTGGTTGCCAGCACTTGCTGCAGACCGGCGGTGTCGGGTCCTTCCATGGTGCCGTCGCGGGCGATCTCGGTGACGACGAACGCAGCCACGCCGGCATCACCAAAGGACTCGACCGTTTCGTACAAGTCCTGTCCGGTTCGTTCTTCCCAGCCCGCCACGGCGATGTCGGTACCCCATGCATCGAGGCCCACCGCCACCTGACCCAACGGCGCCAACTCGCGTACGAGCGAGGGGTTCTGGATCGCGGCAGTGCCGATGACCACCCGGGTCACGCCGGCGTCCCAGAGTCGCTGGGCAGCTTGAACAGTTCTGACCCCACCCCCGACCTGCAGCGGCACGTTCACCCTGGTAGCGATAGCCGCAATACTCGCCAGGTTCAGCTGGTCGCCGGAACGAGCTGCGTCGAGGTCGACGCAATGAATCCAGGCCGCACCCTCGTCGGCGAAAGCGGCTGCCTGATCCGACGGGCTGTCGCCATAAATCGTCTCGCGGTCGTAGTTGCCCTGGTAGAGCCGCACACAGTTGCCGTCGCGGATATCGATAGCGGGATAGAGGTCGATCGGTGGGTTCACCCTGTCAGCGTGCCCTTGGTCGAAGGCACCTCGGTACCTTCGATTCGCACAGCATCCTTCAATGCTCGAGCTGTCCCCTTGAACGTCGACTCGATGATGTGGTGGGTGTTCTTACCCCGCACGAGAATCAGATGCAGCGTGATACCGGCGCTGGTGACGAACGCCCGCCAGAACTCTTCGACCAACTGCGGATCAAACGGAGGCGTACCCAGGATCTTTTCACCCGGAGGATCGATCTCGTACACCATGAATGGACGGCCGCTGAGGTCGAGTGCAACGTCGACCAGGGCCTCGTCGAGCGGGCACGACGCAGTGGCGAAGCGACGCACGCCCGCCTTGTCGCCCAGGGCCTCGGCAAAGCAGGCGCCGAGCGCTATCCCCACGTCTTCCACCGTGTGGTGAGCATCGATCTCCAGGTCACCCTTGGCGTGGACCTTGAGCCCGAAACTGCCGTGTCGGCCGAGCTGATCGAGCATGTGGTCAAAAAACGGGATTCCGGTGTCGCAATCGACCGCACCGCCATCGAGATCAATGGCAATGTCGATGTCGGTCTCTTTGGTCGTGCGCGAACGTGCAGCTGTGCGAGTCATCGCCCCAAGTATGGCTGCTGCTCAAAGGAATCAGCCACCCGCTTCCCCAAATGCAGATCAGGCCACGATGTCGGCGAGAGCGTCGAGGAAGGCACGATTCTCGACGCCGGTGCCGACGGTGATGCGCAGGCAGCCATCGAGGCGAGGCCAGCTCGCACAGTTGCGGACTAGCACACCCCGGTCGACCAGCTGCTGCCACACCTCGTTGCCGGTGCTGTTCGGCGGGCGAAACAATACGAAGTTCGACTGCGACGGCCAGAACTCGATACCCAGATCAGCCAGGCCAGCTTGGATGGTGCCACGCTGTTCGACCATGCGGGCGACGCGAGCGTTCATCTCGTCTTCGAAGTCGAGCGCGGCACTACCAGCAGCTTGGGAGACGGCGTCGAGGTGATACGGCAGGATCGCCGTGTTCAGTCGTTCGATGACCCACGCCGGCGCAATGAGATAGCCGAGCCTGGCTGCGGCCATGGCCCAGGTCTTGGAGAACGTGCGAGTCACGATCAGTGGCTTGTCCTCGTCGGACAAGTCGAGCGCCGTCCAGTCCGAGAACTGCGCATAGGCCTCGTCGACGACGAGCAGCCCGAATTCGCTCACCGTGTCGAGCACTCGTTCGACCAGAGCTGGTGGTTCCACGATGCCGGTCGGGTTGTTCGGCGAGCACAGGAAGGTCACGATCGGCTTTTGGGCGACCAGTGTTTCGATGGCGTGATCTGCATCGATGGTGAAAGCGTCTTGTCGTTCGACTTCGACCACACCCGTGCCCGTGACCCTGGCGATCTGGCCGTGCATGGCGTAGGTCGGCTCGAATGTGAGTATCGATCGGCCGGGCCCGCCCCAGGCGAGCATGATGGTCTGCAGCACCTCGTTGGAGCCATTGGCGACGAAGATGTTGTCGGCGGTGATACCCGGGTGAGCAGCAGCATGATGGGCGGCGAGCTTGGTTCGGAGTTCGGTGACACCGCGGTCCGGATAGCGATGCCAGTCCAGCGCGGCGACCCGATCGACTACCGCTTGTTGGAATCCGGCAGGCGGTGGCTCGGGGCTCTCGTTGGTGTTGAGGCGGTGTTCGACATCGAGTTGCGGCGAGTGATAGCCAGGCAGCTCGGCCAGGTCATCACGCACCGGTGGGCGGAAGCTCATCGGGCACCGCCACCGGACTCGGTCGACAGGTCGCGTAGCCGGATACGCACGGACTCGGCGTGGGCGTCGAGTCCTTCGGCCATGGCCAATGTCTCGACGTGCGGCCCAGCCCAGCGGACCGTTTCATTGGTCACCGACACGATGTGGACGTCCTTGGTGAAGTCTTCGAGGCCGAGTGCGCCGCCGAAGCGGGCCGTGCCGTTCGTGGGCAACACGTGCGAGGGGCCGGCGATGTAATCACCAAGAGACGCCGGCGCCATCTGACCGAGGAAGACGGCGCCTGCATGACGCACACCGTGCACGATGTCGGCGGCGTCGGCGGTCATGAGTTGCAGGTGTTCGGGTGCAATGGCATTGGCCACCTGGACTGCCTGCGCGCCGTCGCGTACGAGCGCAACATGTCCGCCCACCGCCAGCGTCGATTCGATGTCGTTCCTGCGAGGTGCTTCGGCCAGCAGTTCGCGCATGGCCGATTCGACTGCGTCGACGGTGGCCTCGTCGTAGGCAATGAGCCACGACTTGCCATCGGGACCGTGTTCGGCTTGCACCATCAGATCGATGGCGACATAACGAGGGTCGGCGTTGCCGTCGGTAACCACGCAGATTTCTGACGGGCCGGCGAATGCCGACGGCACACCCACGATGCCGCTGACTTCGCGCTTGGCCAGAGCCACGAATACGTTGCCCGGACCGACGATGACATCGACGGGTTCGATCGTCTCGGTCCCATAAGCCATGGCGGCAATTGCCTGAGCGCCACCGCATGCATACACCGCGTCTACGCCCGCAATCGACGCGGCCGCCAGCGTGACGTCGATGACCTTGCCGTCGTCTTTCGGTGGCACACATACAACGACTTCGGACACCCCGGCGGCGCGAGCGATCACGGCGGTCATGAGCACCGTCGACGGGTACCACGCTCGGCCACCCGGCACGTAGCAGCCAGCCCGATCAACCGGTTGACGATTCTGTGTGATCGTCATGCCGTGGCGCTGATAGGTGTGCGCGTCGGTCTTCTGGGACAGATGGAAGGCCTGGATCGATGCCGCAGCTTCTCGCAGTGACGCAACGATGTCGGGCCCGACCCGGTCTACAGCTGCAGCCAGATCATCGGGTCCGAGTTTCAGTGGGTTGGCGGCTGCGCCGTCGAACCGGGCGCCGAGTTCGTTGATGGCTTCGTCGCCTCGATGACGCACATCGGCAATGATGTCGCGAACGATGTCGAGCGGCGCTTCGTCGTCGTCCATCGGGCGGGGCAACACCGAGGCGTAGTCTCCGGCGACGTCACGAAGGTCATGGCGTGTGAGCACCGCCAGAATCTACCTGTCGAAGCCCTGCACGGCGCGGCGAATTCTGCGTTGCGCATTTCGCAGTGATCGTTCGACGTCGTACAGATCACCCGCAACGTCATCTCGTTCGACCGCCCGCCACCGATCAGCAACCTCGACGACTCTGGTCTGCAAGTCCGCCAGCACCGTGGTGATCGACGACAATTCCGCCGCGTCGTTCGATGAATCCGGCTTGTCTGTGGTCACTCGTTGTTTGTATCACGCATCTTCCTGTAACCGGTCCGGGGGAGGATGGGCAGCCGACGCCGTGTACCGAGCCCCACCCCGACCGGGCGCAAAAAGAGGGCGAGCGCCTCCCGGAGGAGACGCTCGCCTGGCGACACAGGGCGGCGGATCCCTGAACTAGTCACCATTTGGTCGGGTGGCGGAACCCGACCGGAGATGAGCATACGTCAACCGTGAGCGAGTGCCAAGTACATCGGTGAAATCGGCGCGTGACGTGTGTCCAACAGGCATCACATTCATCTGCGTCTAGTCTTGGCGGTGTGTCGGTGACGTCGGAATTCATTGAGAAATCAGGGTTGTGGATCATCGATGTGGCTTCGGCCGCCGAAGAAGCGAACTACCCAGACGGGTTGGTCCATTCGATCGATCAGATTGCCACCGCCGGTGGTGGTGCAGCACAGCTGTGGATCCACGGCGTGACCGACGACGCTGACGCCTTGGCCCAATCGCTCGGGGCCGTTGCGTACCGGGACCTGTGGCAGGTGCGGGCACCGTTACCTACGGCTCGCTCGACAATCGAGACTCGTGCGTTCACCCGTGGCGATATCGATGACCTGGTGCGGGTCAACAACCGCGCATTCTCGTGGCATCCCGAACAAAGCGGTATGACCCGGGAGAGCCTCGAAGCAACGATGGCCGAGCCCTGGTTCGATGCCGAGGGCTTCCGACTCTTTGAGCGCGACGGAGAACTGCTCGGTTTCTGTTGGACCAAGATGCACCCAGATATGGATCCGGTACATGGCGAGATCTACGTGATTGCCGTGGACCCGTCGGTGCACGGTCAAGGACTCGGAACTCCCATGACACTGGCCGGTCTCGATTGGATCAGCGACCAAGGGATCGAGCATGCCTTGCTGTACGTCGAGAGTGACAACGACCCGGCCAATGCCACCTATCGAAAGATCGGCTTCAGCCACTTCCGTACCGATCGCGCTTACAACCTCACGATCGAAGCCGCGGAATGAGCCCGGCCACCAAGACGGCGCCGACCACGCTCTATGACCTCGACCGAGAACAGTTCGCCGAGTTGTGCAATGGCGAACCGAAGTACCGGGTCGATCAGATCTGGCAGGGGCTCTACGACGGGCTGAAGTTGCCCGACGACATGACCAACATTCCCAAGAAGCTGCGATCGCACTTGGCCGAACATGCACCACTGGCACTCACCGAAGTTCAGCTACAACATGCCGACAAGGGGCAGACGCTCAAGTGGCTCTGGAAGGCTCACGATGGCCACCAGATCGAGACGGTGCTCATGCTCTACCCCGATCGCGCCACCGTATGTGTGAGCTCTCAAGCTGGCTGCGCAATGGCATGCGGTTTCTGCGCCACTGGCCAAGCCGGATTCGATCGCCACCTGACCACGGGAGAGATCGTGGAGCAGGTCGTGCGAGCCGCCCAGGCTGCCGGCGACCGACGGGTGTCCAATGTGGTCTTCATGGGTATGGGTGAGCCGTTGGCGAACTTCCCCAACACCTGGGCTGCAGTCGAGCGTCTGCACGGCGACCTGGGGTTGTCGGCCCGGTCGATCACCGTGTCGACCGTGGGCGTGATTCCTGGCATTCAGAAGCTGACCGAGGCATCTCTGCCGGTGACGCTGGCGGTGTCGTTCCATGCAGCCAACGATCGGCTGCGCGACGAACTGGTGCCGATCAACAAGCGCTACCCCATCGACGATCTGTGCGAGGCCATGATTGCCTATCGCGAAGAGTCAGGTCGACGAGTCTCGATCGAGTGGGCCCTGATCAAGGGGGTCAACGACAGTGACCGCGACGCCAAGGAACTCGCCCGCATTGCTCGACGAACGCGAGCCCATGTCAACCTGATCCCATTGAACCCCACTCCCGGCTACCCGGTCGTTGGCGCCGCACCCAAGCGCTTGTACGAATTTCGTGACCTGCTCGAAGAAGGCGGCGCCACTGCCACCGTGCGCCGGACCCGAGGCCTCGAGATCGATGCTGCATGCGGACAGCTGGCCGCTCGTCACCGAGGCGACGCAACAGCTGCAACAGAACAACCTGTGGCTGGGCCCCAGCGGCGAACTTCCTGACTGCGAGACTGTCGCCGATGGCTATTCCCACCCGAGATCAACCGCTGCCAACAGGCGACGACAAGGTCGCCAGCGTGCGCACCATGTTCGACACCATTGCGCCTCGCTACGACATGGTGAACCGCATCATGACGTTCGGCCTCGATGTCCGCTGGCGCAACCGCACCATCAAAGATCTGGGTCTACCAACGGGTTCGGTCATCGCCGACCTGGCATGTGGCACCGGCGACTTCTGCCGCACACTCGAAGCGCGCGGCCACTCCCCCATTGGTTTCGATCTGGCGTTCGGCATGTTGGCTCATGCTCGAACCGAGGCGCCGCTCGTGCACGCCGATGCGCTGCGGCTCCCACTCGACGATGGCGCTGTCGATGGCATCACCTGCGGCTTTGCCCTGCGCAACTTCGTCGAGCTCGAACCCTTCTTCGCCGAGCTGGCCCGAGTGACTCGCCCCGGAGGCCGTATTGCGCTACTCGACGTCAGCCGCCCGAAGAGCAAGTTTCTGCGCTTCGGCTACGACATCTATTTCGGCAAGATCGTGCCACTCATCGGGGGGCTGCTGTCGAACGCCGACGCCTACCACTATCTGCCACGGTCACTTTCGTATCTACCCGAGCCCGACATCCTGAGCCAGCAGGTCAGCGCTGCCGGGTTCAGCACGGTTGAACATCATCAGCTGAACGGCGGGTTGGTCCAGCTCATCACCGCCACCCGATGAGATAGCAGCCATACATGGCGCCGCATTCCTCTTCCAGCGAATCATGGTCTACTTCCACTGGAACGTGAAGCAGTACGCCAGCCTGATATTCCCTGACGGGTCGCGGATCCCCGGCGATCTCCCTGCGCCATTAGGATCGAGGAGTGACCGCACTGGAACATCGTGGCGTCGTTGGTGGCCTGACGACAACAGAGCGGTCGGCGTTGCTGGCCCGGTCCAATGCTGCCGGGTTGCAACAGTTGCTGGTACATGTCGGGGCCGTTGCTGTCACCACCACGCTGATCATCGAGCGCGCCCCGTTCTGGCCTGCGGCAATGGTTGTACAGGGCGTGCTGCTCAACTTTCTGTTCACCACATTGCACGAGACGGTGCATCGCACGCCGTTCGCGACGCGCTGGCTCAATGATCTTGTCGGACAGGTGTGCGGACTTGTCGTACTGCTCGGGCCCCGCCATTTTCGCCACTTCCATATGGCCCACCATCGATACACCAATGAGCCGGGCAAGGATCCCGAACTGGCGGAACCACGCCCAGCCACGCGGGCGCAGTACGTGATGTACCTGTCGGGGATCGCGGACTGGTGGTGGCGCATCAAGACACTGGTCAGCACCGCAGCGGGGCCGAACGACCACGACTTCGTTCCCGAGCGGTCCCAGGCCATCGTGCGTCGCGAAGCGCAGCTGTCACTGCTTGCTTACGCTGCACTGGGCGCCGTCAGTATCGGGGCATCGAGCACGGTGCTGCTGACCACGTGGCTAGTGCCGCTCGTGCTCGGCGGTCCCTTCTTGCGCGGCTATTTGTTGGCCGAACACGCCGGTTGTGCGCACACCGACTCGATGTTCGCCCACACACGCACGACGTACACAAACGCGGTGGTGCGACGGCTGGCGTGGAACATGACGTTCCATGTCGAGCACCATGCGTTTCCCGCCGTGCCGTTTCATCAACTGCCGGCGTTCCATGAGCACACCCAACGCCACCTGGCTTGCACCGAGAACGGCTATGTGCGATTCAACCGCAACTATCTACGAAGCCAAACGGCCGAGGCAGTGAAGTCATAAATGGATTTCGATAGTGGCGCATCTGCACTCTTCGCTGGTGTTGCTCACGCGAGACGGGCACTCGACGTCGATGATCGCCTGGCACATGGCCGCGACTGACTCGCCCACAGCGAATGCGGTTTGCCACAATGTCGACGAGCAGTGAATGTCGACGTCCGACCTTCCGGTAAAGTGCGCGGCTGGCGACAATCCACAGGAGCAATCCGGATTCATGGAAGGCCCTACTTCCCACTCATATTTTTCCCAGCGACTTCGGCTCCACTACGTGGACTGGGGCAACGACGGCGCATCGCCCATGCTCATGGTCCATGGCGGGCGTGATCACTGCCGCAACTGGGACTGGGTCGCGCAGGAGTTTCGCGACGACTATCACATCATCGCCCCGGACCTGAGGGGTCACGGCGACAGCCAGTGGGCCGTGGGATCCAGCTATCAACACATCGACTATGTGTACGACATCGCGCAGTTGATCCACCAGAAGAAGATGAACCCGGTCACCATCGTCGCCCACTCGATGGGCGGAGGTGTGTCACTGACCTACGCCGGCCTGTACCCCGAGACGGTGGCGAAACTGATCGTGATCGAGGGCATGGGCCCGCCGCCCACGATGATTGCCGAGTGGGCCGACACTCCCATCAACGAACGACTCGACACGTGGGTACAGGATCTGCGCAAGTCGTCGGGTCGTCGACCGCGGCGCTACGCCACCCTCGAGGAAGCGTACGAACGTATGCAGACCGAGAACCCCCACCTGACCGAGGATCGAGCCCGTCACCTGACCATCCATGGCAGCAGTCAGAACGAGGACGGCACGTTCAGCTGGAAGTTCGACAACTATGTCCGCAATTTCTCGCCGGTCAGGCTGCCGTTCGACGCCCAACATGCGCTTTGGAGCCGCATCTCCTGCCCAACGCTGCTGATCCGTGGCAGCGAATCATGGGCATCGGATCCCGCGAGCGACGGCCGAGCCGATCATTTCCAGAACGCACGGGTCGTGAACATCGACGGTGCAGGACACTGGGCCCATCATGACCAGCTAGACGAGTTCCTGGCGCTGACCCGCAGCTTTTTGGCCGACTGAATGCCCGGCACGATCTCTCGCAACGTCTGTCAGTGGCACTCGGCACCCAGCGTGGCTCACCATGGCAACAGCTCGAAGGGTCCACTGGAGAACTCTGTGCACGCGTTGTGTGTTGGGAGACCTGCCGAGTGCAGATAGCGCTCACCGCGGAAATAGTCCACTGATGTGGCATCCACCGGCATTCTTCCGCACCCTGCTGGTTATGTAACCATTGGCTTCCATGACGGTTCTCGCAGGTGCTGCCTTGACCGCCTTCGAAATTCTGGTCGAATCGGAGCACAACAATGACTGACACAGTCGCATCCGCGGGAACCGTCCTGCCCTCCCAGCAAGTCTTCTACGCTCGCTGCGTCGCTGACCCCGAACTCGGACTCGCCATCCGGCATTGGAATGGTGGCCTCCGTTTCGAAGCGGTAGCCGACGGGTCCGCCGAGGTCGTTGGATTCTCGGTCAGCGATGGGCTGATCAGCGACAAGGTTCCGCAGCCCGGTCCGGGAGTCATTTCGGTCGTTGGCTCGACGCCACTGTGGCAGCCGCTCACCGAAGCGGTACCGGCCCCCTTCATGCAACTCTCTGTGCTGGTGAACATGGGTGGAGATGGGTTGGACTCGTCGGCGACCGACCCGATGCTGTGGTGGCAGTACCTTCCCGCTACCGAGCGGGCCTCGGAGCTACTTCGAGCGCCCGGCGGTACGCGAGCGCCCCGGCGCCAAGAACGCAGCGCGTCGACGAGTGACAGCCCCGTTGGCGGCTATATCCACATCGATCTCGAGACTGCAGAAGGAACATTCGATCACCGCATCTACTACGAGACCGCAGGCCAGGGCATCCCGCTGCTGTTGCAACACACCGCGGGATCCCACAGCCTGCAGTGGCGACATCTCTTCGAGATGCCTGCGATCACCGACCACTTCCAGCTGATCGCCTATGACCTCCCGTTTCATGGCAAGTCCATCCCTCCGGTCGACCAACGCTGGTGGGAACACGAATACAAACTGGAGGGTGCGCTTCTGCGACAGATCCCGGTCGCAATAGCAGCCACCCTCGATCTAGAGCACCCGGTCTTCATGGGTTGCTCGGTCGGCGGCCTGCTCGCCCTCGATCTGGCGCTACACCACGCCGACCTCTTCTCAGCAGTGATCTCGCTCGAAGGCGGGCTCCGCATCGGCGGCAACCGCGACGCCTTGACCGGATTCTGGCACCCCCAGGTCAGCAACCAGTCGAAGGCAAGACTGATGGAAGCGTTGTGTTCTCCCACCTCTCCCGAGGCCTACGTGAAAGAGGTGTCGCAGGTGTACTCGGCTGGCTGGCCGCCGGCCTTCCTGGGTGATCTCTACTACTACATGGTCGACTTCGATCTCACCGAGCGGGCAACCGATATCGACACCCGGCAGGTCGCGGTGCACATCCTGAGCGGCGCATACGACTTCAGCGGATCGATAGCGCACGGCGCTGCCGCTCACGAGGCCATCGCTGGATCCACCCACACGATCATGCCTGACATGGGCCACTTCCCGATGCAGGAGAACCCCGTGGCCTTTGCCGAGTACCTGCAGCCTGTGCTCGATCAGATCACCGGACACATAGCGAACAGCTCAATCGTGCCATGAGTGGGAGTTCCCGACCTCTGGCTACAGCTGATATCCAATGACAGCGAGACAATCGAGCAACCCGGGTCATTCGCCGGTTTGGCCGTCGATGGATTCTCTCAAGAAGTCGGCGTGGCCGTTGTGGCGGGCGTATTCCTCGACCATGTGCACCAGAATCCAGCGCAGGCTCGGCGATCGGCCGTCCGGCCAGGAACGCTTCGCAGATTGACCCATACCACCGTCGGCAAGGGCATTGGCAGTTGCGGCACGACTTCGTTGGACCGCGGCACGCCACAATGCAAACAGTTCCTCGGGCGTGTCGTCGGCAGCCGATGTGAGCTCCCAGTCCCCTGCCGCGTCCCAATCGATCGAGGCCCACGGTTCCACTCGTTCGGTGCCGGGTACCCAACGTGAGAACCACTCGTCTTCGACATAGGCCATGTGCTTCATGAGTCCGCCCAGCGTCAGATCCGATGCGCTGGTCGTCGCTGCCAGCGCGGCCGAATCCAGCCCGGTGCATCGCCACTCGAGCGTCGAGCGTTGGTAGTCCAAGAAGCCGAGCAGCATCTCGCCTTCGGTGCCGTCGAGCGGCGGCTCGGGACGTTCGTCTTCACGCATGGCTCGTCATCCGATCCAGAGCCCGACAGTAAGCAAGATGCCGTAGACCAGTTGGGTCTTGCCGGTGGCTTCGAGTACCGGAATCAGGTCTCGCCCCATGGCACCGGCACGTACGGGCACGATTGCTTTCACCGCCAGCGGCAGCGCCCCCAGGGCAAGCAACGCCCACGGCCGGTCGAATGCCACCACCGCAGCGATCACGAACGGCAGGGCCAAAAATGCGATAAAGAGCCAGCGAGTGGGCCCATCGCCCATGCGCACCGCCAGCGTGTTCTTACCGGTTGCTCGGTCAGTGGGGATGTCGCGCAGATTGTTGGTGACCAGCAGCGCCGTCGACAGACAGCCAACAGCCACCGCCACCAGCCAGGCCAGCCCGGACCAGCCTCCTGGTTGGATGTACGCCGAGCCCACGGTGGCGACGAGTCCGAAGAACACGAAGACGAAGACTTCACCGAACCCCATGTAGCCGTAGGGGTTCTTGCCGCCGGTGTAGAACCAGCCGGCCAGAATCGAAGCCAAGCCAACGGCAATCAATTCGGGGCCGACCGCTATGGCCAACGCCAAGCCAGCAACAGCAGCTGCACCGAATGCGACAAAGGCGGCAATCTTGACCTGCTTGGCCTCGACCAGCCCCGAGCCGACCAGTCGCAGCGGACCGGCTCGGTCATCGTCGGTGCCACGTATGCCGTCGCTGTAGTCGTTGGCGTAATTGGTGGCGATCTGTAGCGCCAAGGCGACCACCAGCGCAGCTATGGCCCGCCACCAGATGGTGCCACTGCTCCAGCCCGCAGCCGGGTCAACTGCAGCCGCAGTGCCCACCGCAACCGGCACCAGTGCCGCAGGCAGTGTCTTGACTCGTGCGCCTGCGAGCCACAGCGCAGCCCCCGATGGTGCCTGCGCCGCCGTCACCACGTTCCTCGGTGCACGATGTCGTCGAGTGCGGGTCGCCCACGCTTGGCGGATTTGCTCATGCGATCAGTATCGCCCGGCCAGCCCAGCGCCACTGCGCCTATTGGGCGAACAGATCCGGGGATACCCAGCGCTTCACAGACCGCGGCCTCGTGGTCGAACACCCCGAAGAACAGTGCACCGAGCCCGGCGTTGGTCGCAGCATGCAGCAGCGTCATGGTCGCCATGGCCGTATCGATATGCCAGTACGGGATACTCCATGCTTCTGCGCTGGAACCCAGGCCTGTCCGTGCCTTGTCCGGCTGGCTGTAGCGCTGCACGTACGCATCGGCGTCGCCGCAGGGCAGCACGATGACCGGGGCGTCAAGCAAGCCCGGCCAGGGGAAGTTCGCTCGTTTGTCCTGGGGCAGTGTCAGATCCCAGTACCGCTGCGTTTGTTCGCCCTCGAGCACCACAAAATGTGTGCCCCAGGTATTGCCAGCCGATGGCCCCTTGGTGGCCAAGGTCAGCAGCTCATCGACCAGCGCTGGTTCGACCGGCTCGGGCCGATAGTTGCGCACCATCTTGCGGGCGCGCACCACATCTGCAAACTCCAGCGTTAACTACCGAGTTTGGCGAGACGCTCCGGTGCGACCCATCCATGACAGACCAGGGTGTCACCGTTGGAGGCATCGTGATCGTCGAACAACGCCGCGATGTCGACCGGGATCTTCTCGGGCGTGGTCGACGTGTAGTCGAGCACCGAGGACTGCGATCCGGTACCGCGCACCTTGAAAGCTCGGTCGTCGTACTTGCTGTTGCCGATGCCGAAGCGCTTGGCCAGCCTGCGACCCCACGCTCGTTCTTCGCCATTGGCCTTGTAGCCGGGCCGGGGGATGTGATCAGCGAGCTGCTTGTAGGCATCGAAGCCTGATGGGTCGTTGAACTGGCAGCCAAAGAGAACGTCTTCGTCGGGAAACGTCATCAGAGCTCGGTGAAACAGTTCATTCATGAGCGCATTGAGCACGGTGGATCGGCGATTGTTGGCCACAGTCGATCCGAGTCCGATGATCACCGCAGGGGTGCCGCCGACCCGTTCAAGGGTCGAAAAGCAGTACCCGCGAAGCTTGCCGTTTTCTCGAGCAGTCGTGCACAGAACCCACAGCTCGGTTTGTTTGGACAGCAGCCCGATCGAGAATGGATTCGGACCCTCGGCGCAGAGATCGGACATCTCTTCGAGTTCCCCGTCGGTGACTGCCGTGCAGTCTTGTGTCGTTACTTCCAATGCCATTCGCGAACCCCCACGAGAAATCTGCAGCCACTACTCCACCCTCTAGTCCAGTCGGTAGAGGGGCCCTTTTGCAAATTTTGTAGGTGGGTCACAGAGTGAAGGCACCCGAGCCCAGTAGAACTCGCAGCTCGCCCATGAGAGAAGAAGCCGGGTCCACGCCGTATTTTTGCGAAAGCCGAACTTTTTTCTTCTTGCCCAGGTCTTCGAACTCGATGAGCACGTCGGACTCTCCTGGATGGCGCAGGATGACGGCTTTGAGCGCATCGAGTTTGGGCTGCTCCAAGGCCGAGGCACCGAGTTTGATGGTGACCGATCCGTTGCGATCGCGCACTTCGAAGATCTCGATCTCATTGCAGATCATCTGGCGCTCGTCGTCGTTGGCCTTGACTCGCCCCTTGACCACCACCACGGCGTCGTCGCGCAACATGTGACCGAACTTGAGCATCGAGCGAGGAAATACCATGACCTCGATGGAGCCTTCGAGATCTTCGAGCTCGAACACCGCCATCAGGTCTTGTTTGCGGGTGTACTTGCGCTGCAGGTTGGTGACCACGCCGCCAACGGCACGAAATTCGCCGTCGGCAAGCTCTTTCAGTTCGGGCACGGTGCAATCACTCTTGCGCCGTAGTGCGTCTTCGATGCCGGCCAGTGGATGATCGCTGATGTACAGGCCGAGCATCTCTTTCTCGAAGCGCAGCTTTTCGGTCTTTTCGAACTCCATGTCGGGGATCTTGGGGCGTTCGTCGAACGTTTCTTCCTCGCTGAGCTCGCCGAACAGTGTCTGGATACCCATGTCGCGTTCACGCCGGCGACTCAGCGTCAGATCGATGATCTGCTCGAACACCTGCAGCATGCCCTTGCGGCCGTATCCCATGCCATCGAAGCCACCGGCCTTGATGAGCGCTTCGATGGTGCGTTTGTTGAGCACCGTTGGATCGACGCGTTCGCAGAAGTCGATGAAGTCGTCGAACGGCCCGTTGGCGTTGCGTTCTTCGACCAGCAACGACACCAGGCCTTCGCCCACGCCGCGGACCGCAGATAGTCCGAACACGATGGACTCGGGTAGGCCGTGCTTGTCGCGGCCGGTGGCGCTGAAGTCACTTTCGGCCAGGTTCACGTTCGGTACGAGTACGTCGACGCCCATGACACGACACTCGTGCAGGTAGCCGGCCGCCTTGTCCAGGTTGCCCTTGACGCTGGTGAGCAGCGAGGCCATGTACTCGACCGGGAAGTTCGCCTTGAGATAGGCGATCTGAAAGGCAACGAAGCCGTAGCCGTAGCTGTGGCTCTTGTTGAAGGCGTAGTCGGCGAAAGGCTCGATCTGCTCCCACCACTTCTCGCCTACTTCTTCGCCGTAGCCGGTGTTGATACAGCCCTGGACGAAGCCGACCTTTTCCTTGGCCATGACCTCGCGGATCTTCTTACCGCAGGCTTTGCGCAGGTTGTCGGCCTCGGAGAGTGTGTAGCCGGCAAACTTCTGGGCGATACGCATCATGGACTCTTGGTAGATCATGAGTCCGTAGGTGCCGCTGAGCATGTCGGCGGCATCTTCGTGCAGCAGCTCGACTTCTTGGCGACCGTTTTTGCGGTCGGCATAGTCGTTGTGCATGTTCATGGCCATGGGGCCCGGGCGATAGAGCGCCACCAGCGCAGCCACGTCGTCGAAGCAGTCCGGTGCCAGCGAGCGGATAAGCGCTCGCATGGGCGAACTCTCGAGCTGGAACACGCCAATGGTGTCGCCCCGCTGCAACAGCTCGTAGGTCTTGGCGTCTTCGAGATCGACATTGTCGATGTCGACCACGATGCCCTGGGTCTTCTTGACCATCTCGAGGGCATCGCTGATGACGTCGAGGTTGCGCAAACCCAGGAAGTCCAGCTTGAGCAGCCCCAGGTCTTCGACCGGACCCATTTCGTACTGGGTGACGACCGGCGCCTCGTCGGGGTCTTGTCCGCTCTCGGGTTTGCGCTGGATCGGCAGGTACTCGGTCAGTGGTTCGTCGGTGACCACTACGGCGGCAGCATGAATGCCGTCGCCGCGGCGCAAGCCCTCGAGACCGAGCGCCACATCGATGACTTCGCGCGCCTCGGGGTCGGCCTGGTGCAATTCACGCAGATCCTTGGCCATGCCGAAGCCGTCTTCGTACTTGGGATGCTTTTCGAGACAGGCGTAGAGCGGCGTGTCACGGCCCATGACCAGCGGCGGCATGAGCTTGGCGATGCGGTCGCCCACGATGTAGGGGTGGCCGAGCACACGAGCGGCGTCTCGCACGGCAGCGCGAGCCTTGATGGTCGAGAACGTGACGATCTGCGCCACATGTTCACGTCCATAGGTGTCCGACGTATAGCGGATCATCTCGTCGCGATAACGCGAGTCGAAGTCCATGTCGATGTCGGGCATCGACCGGCGACCGGGGTTCAGGAATCGCTCGAATAGCAGGTCGTACTTGATCGGGTCCAGGTCGGTGATACGAAGGCAGTATGACACGGCGCAGCCGGCAGCCGAACCACGGCCGGGGCCGACTCGTATGTTCATCTTGCGAGCGTGGTCGATCAGGTCACCGGTGATCAGGAAGTACGACGAGAAACCCATGTCGTTGATGACCTTGAGCTCGAAGGCCAGCCGTTCGACGGTCTCGTCGGGCAGGGTGTTTCCCCAGCGCTTCTTGGCGCCTTCGAAGGTCAGGTGTTCGAGGTATTCGTAGTCGGTGTCAAAGCCTTCGGGCAGCGGGAACTTGGGCAGCTTGGGCTCGCCCATCTCGATTTCGACATTGCAGCGTTCGGCGATCCACAGCGTGTTGTCGCATGCACTCGGCACTTCGCGGAACAGGTCACGCATCTCGGCCGAGGACTTGACGTAGTGGTCGTTGCCTTCGAATTTGAAGCGGTCGGGATCGCTCATGAGCGACGCGGTCTGCACACACAACAGCGCATCGTGGGCCTGATGGTCGTGCTGATGCGTGTAGTGCGTGTCATTGGTCGCCACCAGCGGCGCACCCAGGTATTTGGCGATCTCGATGAGCTGTGGGTTGGTCTGGCGTTGCGCAGCAATGCCGTGGTCTTGGATCTCGACGAACAGGTTGTCGCGGCCGAAGATGTCCTGCAGCTTGCCGGCCTTCTTGCGCGCTTGGTCCTCGTTGCCGTTCAGCAGCTCTTGCAGTACGTGTCCACCGAGGCAGCCGGTGGTGGCGATGACGCCTTCGCTGTGGGTGTCGAGCAGCTCCCAGTCGATCCTGGGCTTGTAGTAGTACCCCTCGAGGTAGGCCCGGCTGGACAGTTGGATCAGGTTCTTGTAACCGACCTGGTTCTCGGCCAGCAGACACAGGTGGTAGTAGAGCTTGCCCGAGTCGGTCTCGCCACCCGAGTCATCGAGGCGACCACGACGCTTGGGGCGCTCGCTGCGATGGTCGTGAGCCATATAGGCCTCGGTGCCGATGATCGGCTTGACCCCGGCGTCTTTGCATGCCGTGTAGAAATCCAGCACGCCGTACATGTTGCCGTGGTCGGTCATGGCCATGGCCGGCTGGCCATCGGCCGCCGCCGCCGCCGCCAGCTCGCCAACACGCGAGGCACCATCGAGCATCGAGAACTCGGTATGAACATGAAGATGGGTGAAGGAACCAGCCATGAAGTCTCTCTCGGCGCGACCTAGTTACAAGCCTGTAATTACTGAATCCGAACCTATCGCAGTTACCCAGCTATTGCCATGGCAGCCCGTCAGACGGGACGTCTCCCAGGTACATGCCGTGGGATGGCGCAGCGAGATGAGCCAGGCGTCGTCTCCGTCGGGTGGGGACCATGTACCTGCTACACGTTGCCTGTCAGCGGGCGAGGTCGAGGTAGATGACGGTGGCGCCGTCATCGAGTGGGCTGGGCACGCCGAGGGCGATCTGCTCGGAGCCTTTGTTGCTGGGCACGAGCGTTCCGGGCACCAGTCGATGCAGCTTGTTCTCCATGAGCCAATCGACCATCTGCCAGACGAAATCGGTCGACTCGTCGATGTCGCTGGTGCAGGCAACGAGCAGATCCATTCGCCTGTAGCGGGCCAAACCGTGCGTCAGCAAGGTCGCACGGCCCGCCGCATTCTGGCCGATGGTGACATTGACGGCCAGGGGCACGGGCACTCGCTCCAGCTCGCCGAAGAGCACCGTGGTGCCGACGAACGTCTGCGCTTGGTGGAAGTACACGCCGTGCCCGAGCATGGCGGCGACGGCGTCGGTGGTGCCCACGACCGCGCAGGTGATCTGCAGCATCGCCAGGTCGATGTTCTCGGGATCGTCACCCACCAGGTGATCGAGATTGAGGGCCGCCACCAGAACGTGGGCACCCGCCGATGCAATCTCGTCCGCCGGCGGGGTGGTTGGCCCCTGCGGCATGTTGATGGCATCGGGGTGTGGCGACGGCACATGGACGGCCACCATCTCGGCTCCGCTCCCCAGGTCGAACGCCACCGAACCGTCTTCGAGGATCTTGCTCACAGCCTCGAATCCCTGTCGATGGAGCGCAACGGTCAGTGCAACAGGACTCGCCTCTTCGATGTCGTTGGTCAGAACGATGGCGAGAGAGTTCATTGGTCTGGCTTGAGTAGCGCCTCGGGCGGATCCGTTACAGGTATTGACCGGGTCGATCAGCTGGAGGCTGAGGCTGGGGCTGAGGCTGACCAGGGATCTGTGGCGCACCTGCGGGAAGGCCGCCACGTAATGATGCGAGTTGCTGTTGCGCAGCGACCTGCTGAGCGAACAGCGTGGCTTGGATCCCCTGCACCAGGCCTTCGAGCCAACCCACGAGCTGAGCCTTGGCGACCGCCAGCTCGGCTTCGCTCGGTGTTGCGACTTCGCTGAACGGCAGGCTCAGCCGCAGGAGTTCGTCGTGGAGTTCGGGCGACAACGCACTGCTGAGCTCGGTGATGGACTGTTCATATATGTCGCGCATGCGCTCGCGACTGGGCTCGTCGAGGTCGATTTCACGGACTTGTTCGAGCAGCTGTCGCATCATTGCACCGACGCGCATCACCTTGGCGGGTTGTTCGATCTGCTCGCCGCTTGCCGTGGTCGCATCGGCAGCGCCGCCCTCGTCGACCAGTTCGGCGCGCTCGATCTGGGGTGAATCTGACGATTCGTCTGATGTGTTCGTGGAGTCGCTCATAGCAACCGCCCAGGATAACCCTGCAACCGGGGACACAGCAGCACTGCGCCTAGGGACACAGCAGGGGGACGTAGAGCTCGTCGGGGGTGAGGGAGCCGTGGCGGCCTATCAGAATCGATGGCGGTGCCGCCGGGTCGACCAGCGCAATCGTTGATTTCGCGATGAGGGCGACATCACCCAGGCGACTCCGGGCTTCGGGACTGACACGACCACCGAGCACACGTTGTTCGATTACCTGATCTACCGGCAGCACCCACGCTTGGTCGCCGTGCGCGTCAGAGGCGGCCTCGAGCAGCGGTGCTTGTGAGCCGGGTTTGGCGTGGAGCCATACGAAGCGGGCTTCGCCGGAGACGGCGTGCGTGTGGCGCATGACGGACCGGTCGATGGGCACCACGTTGTCGCCGGTGTGAACCTGGCCGTGGTCTGCGGTCACCACCAGCGCCACGGCTGGATCAAGTCGTTCCCGAATGTCACCGACCAGGCGGTCGACGAAGGCGAATTCGGCGTCGAACGCCGCATCGTGGCCCCGTTCGTGGCCAACACGATCCAGGCCGTCGTAGTAGGCGTAGACAAATCGCTCTCCCTCGCTGACTGCGGTTTCGATCTCGTGCATCAACGTGGCAATCGTGCTGTAACCCCGGAACTGTCCACCCGAGAGATGGGCCATGGTGAACCCCGACCGAGCGAACTCGCCTTTGGTGATCACCACCGGGTTGCGGGCCCCGAATGGCGGCAACACCTGTAGCTCCGACGGAATCACTCGTTCTCTGGCGTCGCCGTTCTCGGTGACCCAGCGCAGCGCATTGAGCGTTTCGCCACCGGTGCGAATTCGGTAGCCGACCACGCCGTGATCGCCAGGCGGGGCGCCGGTCGTGATCGAGGTCAGCGCCGCCGCAGTGGTCGTTGGGGCAACGGTGGTGATCGGTTGGCCCTCGCTGGCGGCCAGAACCGGCGCAAGATGCTGGCGAGCAGCGAGCTGATTCCAGCCCAAGCCGTCGATGACCAACACCACTACCTGCGAGGCGTCGAGCACACGCTCGGGTATCCACCCCTGGCCCAGCATGCGATGTTCGAGCAGCGCAGGAACGATGTTCGAAACGCATGCGCCCGCGTAGTCCGGCACGGGCATCTCATCAGCGGCAAGCTCGATCGGTTTCATGTGCGCTGGTTCCATCGTGCACAGTCTGGCCTACGATGGCGTTGTGCGAGTGTCAACCCGTGGCGACTATGCCTGCCGAGCGCTTCTGTCGATGGCCATTCGCGACGATCGTTCCAAGCCGGTCTCGGTGCGTGATATCGCCGAACGCACTGCGCTCCCCCAGCCGTACCTCGAACAGATCCTGCTGGCGCTCAAGGGTGCCGGCATCGTGCGATCCAAGCGGGGCGTGGGCGGTGGCTACATGTTGAGCCGCGAACCAGCAGATATTCGCCTCAGCGATGTGGTGAGAGCAGTCGACGGTCCCATCGTCGCCGGCGACTTCGGTGAGCCCCATACCGATGGCGCCTGCGACCATCAGGGTCAGTGCGTGTTGTTGGCTGTGTGGGGTCATGTAGGCGAGCAGATGCGAGAGCTGCTCGATTCGTTTACCTTGTCCGATGTAGCCGAGATGGCCCACGGCGAACGGGCTTGGCCGCCAACGACGACCTCGACCAGCTGAGCTGCTAGCCGAGTTGGCCGAATCGCTGGCCGATCAGCTGTTGTAGATCGTCGGGCAGTGGTGCCTCGAAGGCCAGTTCTTCGCCGGTCGCCGGATGTTCGAAGCCCAGGCGCTCGGCATGAAGTGCAACCCGGCCGAATCCAGCTCGGCTGGAGCGGTCGCCGTAGGTCGGATCGCCGAGCACGGGATGGCCAATGGCCGACAGATGAACCCGAATCTGGTGGGTGCGGCCGGTTTCGAGCTGACAGCGCAAATAGGTCGCCGCCGGTTCGTCGTACGAACGTGCCCGAACTTCGTAGTGCGTTCGAGCTTCTCGCCCATCGGTCAGCACCGCCATGCGAGTCCGGCGTTGTGTCGAACGCCCGATCGGCGCATCGACCACTCCGCGGTCGTCGGAGACGAGGCCGTTCACGACGGCGGCGTAGACCCGCTCGACGGCATGATGAGCCATGGCGGCGGTGAGCGCATCGTACGCCTGAGAGGTGCGAGCAACCACGAGCAAGCCGCTCGTCTCACCGTCGAGTCGATGGACAATGCCGGGCCGGCCCGGCTGGCCCACGTCTTCGATCTCGGGGAATGCCGCCAGTAGACCGTTGACGAGCGTCTTGTCGGGGCGGCCTGCGCCGGGGTGCACGATCACGCCCGCTGGCTTGTTCACAACGACCACGTGCTCGTCGGTGTGCACGACATCGAAGGCAACATCGGGATCGGCGTCGAGCGTCACCACCTCTTCTTCGGTGGGCGCGAACGCGACGCGCTGGCCGCGGGCGACGCGCACCGATCGTTGGGTAACCGCTTGGCCGTCGAGGACCACTTTGCCATCGGCGATCAAGTTCGCTGCCACCGATCGAGAACACCCGTCGAGCATGGCGACGACGCGGTCGAGGCGCTCGCCATCGAGCGCCTCGGGCAGCACCTCGTCGATGAGCGGGGCGCTGCTCATGAGGGCTCGGTCCTTGCGGGTTCGGTCCTTGCTGGTTCGGCCAGTTCGGGTTCGCGGAAACTGAGCACCATCAGGCCCAATGCGCCACACACCACAGCGATGTCGGCGATGTTGAAGATCGGCCACCACTGGAAGTCGATGAAGTCGATCACGCCGCCACTCATGAAACCATCTTTGGCCCGCACGATGCGGTCGATCACATTGCCGATCGCGCCACCGGCGATTGCACCGAACAAGGCCAGCATGCGACGATCGGTGATTGTGCGGGCGTACCAGATCACACCGGCGATGACGAACAGGATCAGGATACCGAGCCATCGCCCCAGGCTGGAGCCGAGACCGAATGCCGATCCGAAGTTGCGCGTCAGGTTGAACCGAGCTGTCCAGAACAGGTCGATGTCTCGATCAACCAGCGCCGACGCAGCCCAAATTTTGGTGATTTGGTCGAGAACGACGACCACCGCGCCGACGATGGCAACCGTGCGCAACGAACGCGCTGGCGCTCCGGCTACGGGATCGTCGTCGGCGTGGGGGTTAGCGTCGGAATCCGGCGACTTTGTATTCGACACGTTCGGCAGCCCAGGGGATGGCTTCGAGGCGTTCTTTGGGAATGGGTTTGCCCGAAGTCACACACATGCCATAGGTGCCTGCTTCGACTCGCTTGAGGGCCTCGTCGATTTCGTCGACGGCGTTCTGGGCATAGCTGCTGAGCGCCAGATCGCGTTCTCGTTCTACTTGCAATGTGTCGCCGTCGCCAGATTCTTCGTCGAACTGTACGTCGCCGGGTTCACGGTCTACGAGCAGGCTGTCGGCTTCGGCTTTCCAGGTATCGCGCGACTTGGTATAGCGAGCCCGCTCTTCGAGCAGCTTCTTTTCTTGAGCGTCGATGAATTTCTGACCGAACGGGTTGGATGGCTTCGATGCCTTGTCGGCAGCCTTTTTCACAGGGGCCTTCTTAGATGATGGTTTTTTGGCAGGAGATTTCTTGGCAGGAGACTTCTTGGCGGTAGATCTCTTGGCTGCAGTCTTGGCGGTAGATTTCTTGGCTGCAGCCTTCGCTGGAGTTTTCTTGGCAGGTTTGGCTTTCGCCGGGACCTTCTTGGCCGTGACCTTCTCGGCCGTGACCTTCTTGGCCGGGACTTTCTTGACTGCAGCCTTCTTGGCCGGGGCCTTCTTCGATGCTGCTTTTTTGGCTGGCTTCTTCTTGGTTGCCATCGCTACCCTCCGCTGTACCCGGGCGGGCGGAGTATAGCCACAAGAAATGGCGATCCATGGTCACCGTGTGCCGCTAGCCTTTCGCAGGTGAGCGATCAGCTTCCGTATCCCCCCGTTGACCCCAAACTACATCTTCCTGAGCTCGAGGAGCGAATTCTCGAACAATGGAAGACCGAAGACGCGTTTGCAGCGTCGGTCGAACAGCGACCGGCCGACCGCGAGTTCGTGTTCTACGACGGCCCACCATTTGCCAACGGACTACCCCATTATGGGCATCTGTTGACCGGCTATGTGAAAGATGTGGTGCCCCGCTACCAGGCCATGCGTGGCAATCGCGTCGAGCGCCGCTTTGGTTGGGATTGTCACGGACTTCCGGCCGAAATGGGCGCCGAACAAGAGCTCGATGTCTCCGGCCGCAAAGCCATCACCGACTACGGCATCGACACATTCAATGCCTATTGCCGGTCGTCGGTGCTGCGCTACACATCCGAGTGGGAGCGCTATGTCACGCGTCAAGCCCGCTGGGTCGACTTCGAAAACGACTACAAGACGATGGACCTCTCCTACATGGAGAGCGTCATCTGGGCGTTCAAGCAGCTGTGGGACAAGGGCCTGATCTACCGAGCGAATCGGGTCATGCCGTATTCCTGGGGCGCAGAAACGCCACTCTCGAACTTCGAGATCCGTCTCGACGACGCCACCCGCCCGCGCCAGGATCCTGCGCTCACCGTTGCTTTCACTCTGGACGACGACGTGCAATTGTTGGCGTGGACCACCACGCCCTGGACACTGCCGTCGAACCTGGCGCTCGCCGTGGGCCCCGACATCGGCTACACCCGGGTTCGAGCCGAGGGGCAACCGACAGACTGGATACTCGGCACAGACGCGCTCGGTCGGTACGCCCGCGAGCTTGGCGAGTACACGGTCGTGGGCGAGCTGACCGGCGCCGACCTGGTCGGGCGTACCTACCGCCCGCTACTCCCCTATTTCGCCGATCATCCGAATTCGTTCCGAGTGCTGAGTGCAGACTTTGTCGAGACCGGCGACGGCACCGGCGTGGTGCATATGGCGCCCGGCTTCGGCGAAGACGACCAGACCGTGTCCGAAGCGAACGGCATCACCATGGTCGTGCCCGTCGACGACGAAGGAAAGTTCACCGAACCGGTCAGTGACTGGGCCGGGCTGAACGTGTTCGAAGCCAACCCGCTGATCATCGCCCATCTCAAAGAGGCCGGCGTCGTGGTTCGCCACGAAACCTACGACCACAATTATCCGCATTGCTGGCGTACCGATACGCCTGTGATCTATCGGGCGATGCCGTCGTGGTACGTCGAAGTCACTGCGTTTCGCGACCGCATGGTCGAACTCAATCACGACATCAACTGGGTCCCCGGCAACGTGCGCGACGGACGCTTCGGGAAATGGCTCGAGGGCGCACGCGACTGGTCCATTAGCCGCAACCGCTTCTGGGGCTCACCCATCCCGGTGTGGCAGTCAGACGATCCCGACTACCCCCGCACCGACGTGTATGGCAGCCTCGACGAACTCGAGGCCGACTTCGGCGTGCGCCCGACCGACCTGCACCGCCCCTTCATCGACGAGCTGACGCGCCCGAATCCCGATGACCCAACCGGCAAATCAACCATGCGCCGAGTACCCGAGGTCTTCGATTGCTGGTTCGAGAGCGGCTCGATGCCCTATGCCCAGGTGCACTATCCATTCGAGAACAAAGAGTGGTTCGAAGAGCACTTCCCTGCCGACTTCATCGTCGAGTACATCAACCAGACCCGGGGCTGGTTCTACACACTGCATGTGCTGTCCACTGCGTTGTTCGACCGTGCGCCGTTCCGCAACGCCATCTGCCATGGCATCGTGCTGGCCGAGAACGGCGACAAACTCTCCAAACGGCTCAAGAACTATCCCGATCCTGAACAGATGTTCAACGAGGTCGGCGCCGACGCATTGCGTTGGTACCTCATGGCCTCGCCCATTGTTCGAGGCGGCGACCTGCGCATCAGTGAACGCGAGATCCGCGACGTCACCCGCCTGATCATCAATCCGATCTGGAACGCCTATTCGTTCTTCAGCCTCTACGCAAACGCCGACGGCATAGCCGCCGAATTCGACGCGTCGAGCACCGATCTGGTCGACCGCTACATCCTGGCCAAGACCCGCGAACTCGTCGAATCGGTCACCGAAGCCATGGACGCCTATGACCTGCCCGGAGCTACCGCCACCGCGCAAGCGTTCACCGACGCGCTCAACAATTGGTACATACGGCGCAGTCGGTCACGTTTCTGGGCGCCCACTTCCGAAGCCGACCCCGCGGACAAGCAGTCGGCTTACAACACGCTGTACACGGTGCTGATCACGCTGAGCCGCACGCTGGCGCCGCTGTTACCCATGGTCACCGACGAAATCCACCGTGGCCTGAACAAGGGGGACTGTGTACATCTGGCTGATTGGCCCGATGCGAACCTGTTGCCTTCTGATCCTGATCTCGTCGACGCCATGGACCGCGTGCGCGATGTGGCTTCAGCCACGCTCAACCTGCGCGAAGACGAAGGCATCGGCGTGCGCATTCCGCTCGCAGAGCTGACCGTCGCAGGAAATGCCACCGACAGCCTCCGTGATTTCGGCGACTTGATCCAAGACGAACTCAATGTCAAGAAGATCACGTTCTCAAACGATCTCGATGCATACGCCTCTCGGGTACTCAAACCCAACGGCAAGTTGCTCGGGCCTCGCCTGGGCAAGGGCATGCAAGAGGTGTTGGCCGCAGCGCGCGCCGGCGATTGGTCGGCCAACGATGATGGCACCGTGGCCGTTGGCGAGCACACCTTGACCAGCGACGAGTTCGAGATCGCGCTGGAACCAGCTACCGAAGGCGCCGTAGGCGGCCTGTCATCTGGTGATGCCGTGGTCGTGCTCGATACTGCGCTCACCCCCGATTTGATCAACGAAGGCCATGCTCGACAGCTGTCACGATGGGTACAAGATGCCCGACGGTCGATAGGGCTCGAGGTCACCGATCGGATCGCTCTCACCATCGATACCGATACCGATGTTCAGGGCTGGCTGGCGCCACATACCGAGCACCTGGCCGCGCAGGTGTTGGCCACCGATCTGACCTTTGGTCCGGTAGAAGCGACCGAGTTCAGCTACGAACTCGACGGGCACCCCATCGGCTTCGAACTCGAGAAGTCCTGATCAGCGATCGTCGTCGAAGAAACGATCGGCGACGTCGCTGTTGAGATCATCGGGAGCGTCGTCGGCAATGCCGCGCAGCTCTGACAAGAATCGGTCGGACTCATCGCTCGCAGGGGCATCACCCAAACCGACGTGTTCATCGCTGTCGGAGGCGGCGCGGACCTCGGCCAAGAACGTGCCGCCGAAATCACCAGTGCCGGTGTCGTCGGCCGCTTCGGTGTACTCGGTGGTCTCGGCATCGATGGCGATGACATCTGCGAGCTCGTCATCGACGGCTCGAAGAAACCCGTCATCGTCGTCATCACCATCTTCGGCGTCGTCGGCGAACACCACATCGTCGAACATGGTTGCGCTGTCTTCGAAATCGTTCACGACGGCATCTGCGGGCTCTTCGCTGTCGGCCCCGACGCTCGACGTTATGCCGGCCAGCACCACGTCGTCGTCGATGAAGTCGGGCAGATCCAAGCTCGCCAGCGGGCCAGATGCAGCTGCGGCCAAGGTGTCTGAGGCTTCGCGGGCCTGACTGCGGTAGCGGTCGAGTGAGGTCTTGAGATCGACGGCCTCGGTCCGAAGGTCATCGCGGACCCGACGCACATGGGCGAGCTCGGCCATGGCCTTGTCGCGTTCGACCTGGATCGCACTTCGTGCTGCGGCAACGCCCTGCTCTCGCACCTCGGCGGCTTGTGCCTCCATGTCGCCCAACAAGCGGGCGGCGCGTTCGTCGGCATCAGCGATCACGGTAGTGGCGTGCTCGTCGGCCTCGCTGCGTCGTCGATCTGCCTCGACCTGAGCATCGTGAAGAACTCGGTCGGCAGTCTCTTGTGCAATGGCCAGGGTGCGAGTAACGGCGCCCTCGGGGTCGTGCAGACGAGCGTCGGTACCGGTGGTGGCGGTTGCGGCATCGAGTGCTCGTCGTTGCTCGACGATTTCCTTCTGCAACTCACTCACATAGGAGTCGACCTCGCTCTGGTCATACCCTTCGGAGCGCATGGTGAGGTTCCGAAACGGGAACTCGCCTTCTGTCATGGTGCTGTCCTCCGACATGCGTCAACAACTAGAACAGCGATGATGGTAGTTCTCCGCCGGGGTCAATGTAGGTATTGCCCCACGTCAGATGGTCAGGGAGCCTTCGACTCAGCCCAGCAGGCCGCTCTCGCGCATGAGTCGATGGTCATCGGCACTGAGTTGCACGTCGGCTGGTGTGACCAGGAAAACCCGGTCGCCAACACGCTGCATCTGCCCGCGTAGGCCATAGGTCAACCCGCTACAGAAGTCGATTAGCCTGCGGCCGAGTTCGGCATCGGTTTCTTGCAGGTTCAGGATCACCGGGGCACCGCCGCGGAAGCGATCTGCGACCTCTTGCGCGTCGTTGAAGCTGCGAGGCGCCACCAGTTGCGGCTTGGAGCCGGGAACCGCGGGCACAGCTTGTACCGATCCCATGGCCGGCTCGCTGGCCCGAGTGACCTCGACAGGCCGCAGCGATGTGTTCGACAGCGGCGCGTGAGTGTCTGTCGCGATCGGTTCGCCTGAGCCGTATTCGCTGTCGCTCATCGGCCCCAACGACCGCACCGCGCTGAAGTCGTTGTGATCGTGCTCGGTGGTCATGGGACTCACCGGGCCGCGGTTCACCTGGCTGGATTCGTGGCCGACGCCGCCGGCGCGAGCTGGTTCGGGTCGCAGCGCAGGATCGCTGAATCCAGACGCTTGCCGGTCGCCGGCATGTTCGTACTCGGCGTCGGGTCCGAGCCCGAGCCAGGTCATCGTGGTTTTCCAAATGGTCATGTCATCGCCCCAAGGGGTTGAGCGTTCGTAAATACTAGTAAGCAACAGCAGCCAGGATGGGGAGGGGTCATTCTCGGGGCCCGAAGAGATCTGAGCCCACGCGAACCATCGTGGAACCTTCGCGAATCGCGAGCTCGAGATCAGCAGTCATTCCCATCGAACATTCGATGAGATCGAGCCGATCCACCGCAGCTCGAAGACGAGCGAAGCCAGCAGCGGTGGCGTCCTGATCCGCAGCGGCACCCACCCCCATCAGGCCAGCAACGTCGAGATCGAGCTCTCGCAGCGCTCGCACCAGGTCGTCGATGTCTTCGAACGAGCAGCCTGCCTTCTGCGATTCTTCGGACAGATTGACCTGGGCGAATATGCGCGCGCCCGGAGCGCGTTTCGCGATCTCTTTGCCGACCTTGAGGCGATCGACGGATTGCCATGTATGCACATCGTCGGCGATCATGCGGACCTTGTTCGATTGCAGTTGGCCGATGAAGTGCCACCCGACGCGAGCGGCCGCACCGACGACCACGGGTGCCTTGGCTGCCAGCTCCTGGGCATAATTCTCACCCAGCTGATCGAGCCCCATTCGCCTCGCCGCGATCGCCGCCTCGACCCGATGACCCTTGGAAACGGGGAGCAGCGCGACGCCGCTCCCACCACACGCAGCCATCCGATCGCGCACCGCTTGCAGGCGCGCAACGAGGCCATCGTGTCGACGTGCCACCTCGGCTTCATCGTGGCTGGCTTCGTGATCGTTCTCAGACATCGCCGTCCTCGATCCAGGCGGTCAGGGCGATACGTCCGGGCTCTTGGCGAGCTCGATGCGACCAGTACTGGTCGGCGTCGGACGCAGTACAGCCTGGCGACCAATGCTCGGCCTGAACGCCCAGCCGGTCGAGTTCGATGGCGATGGCAGTCGTGAGGTCGAGTGCAGGTGTTCCGTGTTCGGTTTGCGACTCGATCGACGGGCCGAACCGTTTGATGAGTCGGTTCAGGTCCTTGACCCCGAACTCGTAGTGCGAAGCACGGATATGAGGTCCGACGGCGGCCACGATGTCCGACGTGGCGTCGAGCTCTCGCATCCGCCGCACGGCCGATTCGAGCACGCCGGCTTCGAGGCCCTTCCAACCAGCATGGGCTGCGGCGACCGCGGTGGTATCGGACAAGAAACCGACCGGGACGCAGTCGCCGGCGTGCACAGCCAGCACCAGGTTGGGCTGGGTTGTCACCAAGGCGTCGGCGACCGGACGCTCATGGTTCGCGTCGCCGGGTCCAACCAGGATTGTGCGGTCGCTGTGTACCTGGTAGGTGGCGCACCACGGGTGCGCCACCGCGCGCTGACGACGCGCTGCGAGTGCTTTTGCCGGGACCATCGACGGGGACAGGTCACCGTCGAGCCGACTCGAATGCGCCAGGTAAGACGTTCGCCCCTGGGACTCGCGCTGGATCAGCGGCTGCATATGCCGCCGCGATTCACAGGCCGAACGTCACTTCAGGAACGAAGGGACGTCGAGGTCGTCGAAGTCGCTCGCCGCTTCGACCGGCGCCGGGACTTCTTCGAACGGATCGGAAAGATCGTCGAAGACATCGATCTCTTCTGCCTCATACGTCGGTGCCGTCGGTGGCGGCGCCACAGCCTGAGGCGGCACAGGCGTCGATGTCGCCGGCGCGGTTGCGTCGGCCCAGCGGTCGAAGCCAGCAGCGATGACGGTGACGCGGATGGCGTCGCCCATGTTCTCGTCGATCACGGTGCCGAAGATGATGTTGGCGTCGGGGTGAGCAACACCCTGAATGATCTCGGCCGCCTCGTTCACCTCGAGCAGGCCCAGCGCAGAACCGCCGGTGATGTTCAACAGGATGCCGCGTGCGCCCTCGATCGAGGACTCGAGCAGCGGGCTCGAGATTGCTTTGCGAGCAGCACCGACACCGCGTTCTTCGCCAGACGATTCGCCGACACCCATGAGCGCCGATCCGGCATCTTGCAGGATCATCTTCACGTCGGCGAAGTCGGTGTTGACCAGACCGGGAGTGGTGATCAACGTGGTGATGCCCTGCACACCGTGCAGCAGCACGTCGTCGGCGATACGGAACGCCTCGATGATCGACGTGTCAGGGCTGGAGATGGAGAGCAAACGATCGTTCGGAATCACGATCTGCGTGTCGACTTTTTCTTTCAGTCGACTGATGCCCTGGTCGGCTTGGACGGATCGGCGGCGACCTTCGAATGCGAATGGACGGGTGACCACACCAATGGTCAGCGCGCCGAGTGACTTGGCGATATCGGCAACAACAGGTGCGGCTCCTGTACCGGTACCGCCTCCTTCGCCTGCGGTGATGAAGATCATGTCGCTGCCTTCGAGGGCGGTGCGGATCTCGTCTTCGTGAGCTTCGGCCGCAGCTGCGCCGATATCGGGATCACTACCGGCGCCGAGACCACGGGTCAATTCGCGGCCGATGTCGATCTTGATCTCGGCGTCACTCATGAGCAGTGCCTGCGCATCGGTGTTGATGGCGACGAACTCGACGCCGCGCAATCCGGCATCGATCATGCGGTTCACTGCGTTCACGCCGCCGCCGCCGACGCCGACAACCTTGATCACGGCCAGGTAGTTGATTGGTGTAGTCACTTGTGCTCCATTCGCGCTGGCAGAAGTCTAGCTGTCCAGAGCTGAACTGCAGGGTTTAACTTCATGAGACTCGACCATTGCTTTAGGGTTGGAAGCTCGACATCGACTAGAGGTTGTCCGCGATTGAGCTGTTGACAGTGTGGCCAGAGTTGACCTTGAGGTCAAGACTTTTACGGAGTTACGGGGTGCCAAGGGTTCGCGTCAGCAGTTGGCGTCAGCAGCCGGCGGCGCGTCGAATGACCGGTGCCGATGGAGCTCGTACATTGAGCGTTTCCAAACAGCTGAGGTCGACCTGGGCCAGAAACGCCCGTACGGCCTCGAACTTTTCATCGAGGTCACGAGCGTCACCCAACGATATTGCACCACCTCCCGGCGTGCTGAGGACCAGCGAATCCACGGTGATGTCGATCCTCTCGGTGATCGAGGCAATGTCACCAGGAAGCTCGGTGGCCACCGTCAGCGCATCGTTCAGAACCTCAGGGATCTGCTCACCCCGTTCGGTTACGAACATGGCACCGGCGATTTCGGGGAGCGCGGCGATGCCCGGGGGCAGGGGTGCAAGATCGACCTCGGTGGCCTCCTGGCCGAGATCAGGATCCTGGGCCAGCGTGGGATCGGCGGGTTCGACGCGGCGGTCGATGACCGATAACACGAGGCCGTCGGAGGCCACCACGACCGTGCCGTCGGGAGAATCCAGGCGTGCCACCGGCAGGCGTTCGATGATTTCGACGGTCACCACACCTCGCCAGCTCGTCGCGGCCGAGACAGTTCGGACTTCGGGCAGCAGTGACAGGCGTTCCTCGATCTCGTCGGTATCGAGACCCAATATCGGGGTGCCCAGCTCCACGCCGGCCGCAGCGCGAAGGTACTCGGTAGAGACGCGCTCGGCGCCTACGATGCGCACCTCGTCTACGTCGAGTAGCGCACTCTGTGTCGACGCGAATGCGAGTAACACTACGACCACCAACCCGGTCAGAATCATCAAGCGGCGTGTCCGCGAACGCTGCGTCTGATCTTCGACCTCGGCTCGCCGTTCACTGATCTTCGGGTGCGGCGCAGTCATGAGAAGCCAACGAGCCGGGTTTCTGGGACCAGCGCGATACCCGCTTCTGCCAACACCAGCGACTGCACTTGCTTCATCAGGTCGAGCACATCGGCGGCGACGCCATGGGGGTCGGCTTGGATGAAGTTCGCGTGCTTGTCGCTCACCTGAGCTGTACCAACGCGCAGCCCCTTGCCTCCAGCAACGTCGATGAGTCGACCTGCGCTGTCACCCGGCGGGTTGGTGAAGACCGACCCGGCATTCTGTCCACCCGGCTGGTTCTGGCGGCGCCACTGCACGATCTCGCTGAGTGCCGCCTCGCCCCGGGCGACATCTCCATGGTCGAGATCGAGGATCACGTCGAGCACCACCTGCGTACCGCTGAGCGCCGATTGCCGGTAGCCGAAAGCGAGTTCCTGGTTCGTCCAGCTTCGAGTCGTGCCGGTACCGATGTCGAGGACGTTGGCAGACACGACCGACGCAGCCATGTCAGAGCCGTGTCCACCAGCATTCATTGCGACTGCTCCGCCGATGGAACCGGGCACACCAACCGCCCACTCGAAGCCGGTCAGACCATGGGCTACCAGTCGTCGGGCAGCGGCAGGAAGCGACACAGCTGCACCCAAGGTGACCATCGTGCCGTCGACGGTGATTGCATCGAAATCGCCTGCGAGCGAAACGGCGAGCCCCCAGAAACCTGCATCGGCCACCAACATGTTGGACCCTTTGCCGAGCAACAGGATTGCGGTGTCGTTGGCCGCGGCGGCGACAACGAGCCGCTCGAGATCTTCCACGCTCGCAACCGTGGCGTGGGCCAGGGCAGCCCCGCCGACGCGATAGGTCGTTCGGGGCCCGATGGGTTCGTTGAGCAACACGACCGTGTTGGCGAGCTCGGGCGACAGGTCGGCGATCCAGTCGATCGACCCAGGCTGCCGAGTACGCAGTCGCTCGAGAACCAGATCAGGCACTGTGGTGAGGTCTCCGGCGCCCATCGTCAGACAGAGATCGCCCGGCCCGAGCGATGCCGCGAGATGATCGGCGACGCTGCCGAGCGTGGGCTGATAACTCACGGAGAGCTCGGGACATGCTTCGGTCACGGCATCGAAAACGATCCGACCCGTCACGCCGGGGCGAGGTTTTTCGCCCGATGGGTAGATGTCGGTGAGCACTAGGTGGTCGACACCGCGGAACGAGGTTGCGAAAGTGGCACCCAGCGCTTCGGTTCGGCTGAACCGATGCGGTTGGTACGCCGCCACTACGCGATTCCACGGTCCCTGCAGCGCCGTTGCGACCGCGGCTTCGACCTCGGCCGGTAGATGCGCATAGTCGTCGACCAGGTGGACACCCCCGTGTTGGCCTCGTGCTTCGAACCGGCGGGCAACGCCATCGAACCGCGCCAGCCCGCTGGCGGCGTCGTCGAACGCAACACCGAGTTGCAGTGCAATGGTGAGCGCACCGGCGGCGTTGAGAGCGTTGTGGTGACCGGGTAGCCCCACGCTGACCCGTCCATGGTCGGTGCCGCCCCAGGTCACGTCGAAGTCCGTTGTCTGAGCACCAACGATGATGTTGGAGATCTGCAGATCGGCGCCCACGTGGGTGCCATAGGTCAACACCCCCGGGTGATCGAGCAGCGCCCGAGTGTCGGCATCGTCGATGCAGACTGCGGTGACGCCGTCGACCGCTTCGATGAAACCGACAAAGGCGGCTTGGAGCCGATCGGCAGTGCCGTAAAACTCCAAGTGATCGGGGTCGAGCGATGTGACGATTGCATGTGCGCCCGCCAGCGCCAAGAACGTGCCGTCGCTCTCGTCGGCCTCGACTACGAAATGCTTCGATGCGTCCCACCTGGCGCCGGTCCCAAAGCGGCCCACGTCGGAGCCGATCACGAAAGATGGTTGCAGGCCAGCATGATCGAGTACCACCGCCAGCATCGACGAGGTGGTTGTCTTGCCGTGGGTTCCCGCGACCAGAATGGCCGGCCGGGTGGCCACGATTGCCGCCAGGATCTCCGCCCGAGAAAACACCGGTGTACCCCGCTGCATCGCGCCAACGATGTCGGGGTTCGCATCGGGCACTGCGGTCGATCGGGTGACCAGGTCGGCGGTGACACCGTGGGCAGTGTCGTGGCCGACGTAGGTCGTGGCACCGAGCGAGTCGAGCTGGTCGAGGTGCACCGACTGCGCCCGATCGGAGCCGGTGACGGTATGACCCATGGCAAGCAAGATGCGGGCGATGGCCCGCATACCCGCTCCCCCGATGCCGACGATATGGACAGCCCTCGGCCGCAAGAGGTCTATGGAGCGAACCGAGGGTCGAAGTTCTGCTGCAACCGCCGATGGATCAACCGACACGAGCGTGGGTCTCGATCAGGTCAGCAATATCGGCGGCGGCATCGGGCCGCGCCTGTGCCTTGGCCCCGAGCGACATGTCTCGCAGCCGCTGCGGATCGCCGAGCAATTCGTCGATCAGTTCGACGACTCGCTCGCCGGTGATCTGGTCGTCGGCAACGTTCAGCCCCCCACCGCTTGCGGTGAGCGCTTGCGCATTCTTGGTTTGATGATCACCAGGTGCACCGGGAAGGGGTACGAAGACCGCCGGTGTTCCTGTTTGCGCAATCTCACAGACCGTAGTGGCCCCCGATCTGCAGATCACCAGGTCAGCAGCGGCGTAGACGTCGTTCATCGATCGTTCGTATTCGACTGCCTGATACTGCAAGGAGCCGCCCACGGCATGTGACCCGAACAGCTCCCAGTCGCGATTGCCGATGATGTGACGAATGGTCAGGTCGGTCCGGTCGGCCAGTGCCGGGGTGGCGTCGACAACCGCCTGGTTGATGCGCCTCGCGCCGAGCGAGCCGCCGAAAGCCACGACGAGTTGGTTACCGGGTGGAACGCCCAGTCGCTCTCTTGCCAGCGCGACCGCCGAGGGGTCACCACGGTCGACATCGAGAATAGGGCCGAGCAGCGGATTACCGGTATGCACTGCCTTGGGCAGTTCGGTGTTGGCAAAGGCGACGGCGCAGACCTTCGCCCATCGACTACCGAATCGGTTGGCGGCACCCGGGACGGTGTTCTGTTCGGTCACGACGATCGGAATGCGCAACGCGACGGCAGCTTGCAGCGCCGGCAGGCTGGCGTAGCCGCCTACCGATACCAGCACCGCCGGCCGTTGACGGCGCAGGGTGCGCCAGGCTTGCACTGTCGCCGATCCCAGGGCGACCGCAGACTTGATATTGTCGACACTGATCTTGCGCTGTATGCCACGTCCCGGCAATGCCGTCAGCTGGTAACCGTGTTCTGGCACCAATTCGGCTTCGAGGCCACGACTGCTTCCGATGAAGTGGATTTCGTCTCTCGACCGGCCACGCGCCACGAGCTCACCTGCGATCGCCAGAGCCGGATGCACGTGACCCGATGTGCCGCCACCGGCGATGACCGCCCAGATGGGGGGCGTCGCGTCGCTCATCGCTCGATCTGTCTCGCCACGTTCAGCACGACCCCCATCGCGGCAAGGTTCATCATGAGCGACGAGCCTCCCATCGACACGAACGGAAGGGTGACGCCGCTGATCGGCAGCACGTTGATGGCAGCGCCGATGTTGATAAATGCCTGCATCGCAATGGCGGTGGTGATGCCGCCGGCCAGCAGCATGCCGAGTCGATCCGGTGCTGCAAACGCCACCCGCAGGCCAAACAGCACCAGGCCGACATAGAACAAGATCAGCATGAGCCCGCCGACGAAGCCGAGTTCTTCGGCCACCACGCTGAAGATGAAGTCTGTGTGAGCCTCTGGCAGAAACCCCCATTTGGCGCGCCCGGAACCGAGGCCTACGCCATCGACGCCGCCCGATGCGACGCCCACGAGTGATTGCACCGTCTGGTAACCGGTACCGCTGGGATCGTTGAATGGGTCGATCCAGGAGTCGATCCGAGCTCGCCGATACGGCGAAGACATGGCGAAGGCGACAAAGGCCATCAGCAGCCCCACGCTGACCGATCCGAGCGACCAGATCGAAACGCCGCCGAGGTAAAGGAGAATCATGGCCACGGCCACGATGATCGATGCCGTTCCCTGGCTTGGTTGCAGCAGCACCAAACCCGCGAAGAACAGCGAAACGAACATGACCGGAATCAGAACCGCCCGATTGTCATGAACCAGATGGTTACGACGCGCGATCAGATCAGCAGCAAAGAGGGCCAACGCCAACTTCGCGAACTCCGACGGCTGAATGGTGAATGGCCCAATGGCCAACCATCGGGTGGCACCGTTGGCCGTGATCGAGTGCTCTCCCGGGACCAGCAACGCCACCAGCATGACGGTCGTGCCCAGCATGAGCACCGGCGCAAACCGAGTGATGTCGCGATAGTCCAGTCGCATGACCACACTCATGGCCACCAGGCCGATCGCTGCCCACATTCCCTGGCGTTGGAGATAGAACCACGGAGTGCCGGTCTCTTGTAGACCAGTGACGGTCGATGCGGACAGCACCATGATGAGGCCTACGAACGTCAACGCCAGAGTCAGCAGCAATAGCACGGCGAATTCGATCGTCCGTTTGCCCGCCACCACGCTGGGATTGCGCAGTGGACGGAGCCATGACATCGAGCCGGGCTCGTTCTGAACGACGCGGGTGGCAGCGCGTCGGCCGGTGCGGGTGGCTGTCATCGGGTTCGACCTCGTTCGCCTTGGGCTGTCAGTCGGGCTCGAACGAGTCGGGCGAAGTCCTCGCCACGGTGTATGTACGAGCGGTACCAGTCGTAGGAGGCGCATGCGGGCGAGAGCAGAACAACGTCTCCGGGGCTGGCTGCGTCGCTTGCCTGCGAAATGGCTTGCTCCATCGATGTCGCCGTGGTCACGGGCACCAGCCCGTCGAAGACGGCGCCGATGTCGTGAGCCGCATCACCGATGGCCACCACATGGGTGATGCGATCAGCGTGCGCGACCATGTCATCGAACGCCAGCCCCTTGTTCTTTCCGCCCGCGAGCAGGACCACCGAATCGAATCCGCCCAGTGCGGCAGCTGCCGCATGCGGCGTTGTTGCCTTGGAGTCGTTCACGTAACGCACGCCGTTGATCTCGGCGATGAACTCCACGCGATGCGCAAGGCCATCGAACTCGCGCAACACCTGTGCGATCGCTGCGGGTTGAGCACCCACCCGCTGCGCGGTCGCCGATGCCGCCAGTCCGTTCACGATGTCGTGGGGAAGGCTGCGCCGCAACTCGCTGACGGCCACAAGCTGCTGTCCTCCACTGATCAGTGCGCCATCGACGACACCATGGTCGCTCGACGAGGGCGGCGCTCCGGCTCCGAACGTCTGCACATCGACGTCGATCAGCGCTCGGGCGTGGGTGAGCACCACGGGGTCATCACGATTGGCAATGGCGAGAGCACCGGGTTCCAGGTGTGCCCAGATGGTGGCCTTGGCGTGTTCGTAGGTGCGGAGATCGTGGTGTGCATCGAGATGGTCCGGACCGAAGTTCAGCCAGGTCGCCACGTTCGGCGCGAAGTGCTGGCTGTGGCCGAGGCGAAACGATGATGCTTCGACCACGAAGACTTCGGTTGATGCGTCATCGATGGCCTGGACCCAGGGCGTGTCGGTGTTACCCACGGCCTTCGCCGCGATCCCCGACCGCTCGAGCATTCGTTCTACCAGTGTCACCACGGTGGTCTTGCCATCGGTACCGGTGACGGCAACCGTTGGGCGATCATCCCAGCGGGCGGCGAGGTCGAACTCACTCATGATCGGCGCCCCGGCGTTGACCGCGGCCGAGAACAGCGGGTGGTGATCCGGCAATCCGGGCGCCGGCACCACCCCATCGACGTTGCGGAGCACAGTGTCGATGTCGATATCAGCCGGTGAGTGCACGGCAAGGTTGTTGTGGGTGGCCCACGAGAGCAGGTCTTCTGACAGCCGGTCGTCGAGTGCGACCACGTCGATCGAGCGACGCTGTAATGCAGTAGCCACCGCTCGCCCGGTGATTCCCATTCCCATCACCATCATGCGTTGCACTAGATGACCGTGCCGGGGATAGACAGAAAGTCGGCATAGAAGATGCCCAGTGCCATGGCGGCGGCGAACCCCGCGGCCAGCCAGAAGCGGACGATGATTCGGGTTTCGGGCCAGCCCAGCATTTCGAAGTGGTGATGCACCGGCGCAATCAGAAAGACCCGTTTGCCGGTCCGTTTGAACACGAAGACCTGGATGATCACCGACAATGTCTCGGCTACGAAGAGTGCGCCGAGAATAGGGAGCAGCAGGTGGGTGTTCGTCGCCAGCGCCAACGACGACAGACCGGCCCCCAGCGCCAGCGAACCGGTGTCGCCCATGAAAATTTGCGCTGGAGCGGCGTTCCACCACAGGAAACCAGCACACGAGCCGACAACCGCAGCGGCCACCACCGCGAGATCCAGGGCATGGTCGACGTCGTAGATCTGGGGGTGACCGAACATCCAGAAGCCCATGACGGTGAAGGCGGCAAAGGCGAAGATCGATGCGCCGCTGGCGAGGCCGTCGAGACCGTCGGTCAGGTTGACGCCGTTCGTGGTGGCGATCATCAACAACACGGCCCAGACACACCAACCAACGGGACCCAGATCGATGCCGATCGAGTCCCACCGGGTGAAGGAGATCTCGGTGTGGACGTCGGTCAGGGTGACCATCAGCACGGCAAAGGTCGATGCGACCAGGAGTTGCCCGCCGAATTTGGTGCGAGCCCGAAGCCCGAGGTTGCGCTCGCGTGCGACCTTGATCCAGTCATCGAGAAATCCGACTGCGCCGGACCCCACGATGGCGAATATCACCAGCAGGCCGCTGCGGGTATAGATGCCGTTGTAGAAGTCGCTCACCACATAGGCGACCACGATGCCGGCCACGATGGCGATGCCGCCCATGGTCGGCGTGCCCGCCTTGGTCTCGCGATGCATCTGCACGCCGTCTTCTTGAATTGGTTGAGCAACGCGGTGTTGGGTCAACCAATTGATGAGGAACTTGGTTCCGAAGAGCGAAACCACCAGACCAACTGCGGTCGCAATGAGAAGTCTGATCATTCGGTATCTGCCTCGAGCATGTTGGCGGCGATGCTCACGTCGTCAAATGGGAGCACATCGCGGCCGATGGTTTGGGTTCTTTCGTGACCTTTTCCTGCGATGAGCACCACGTCACCAGGTGCAGCGTCGATGATTGCACGCCGGATCGCCGACTTGCGGTCGGGCTCGACCACGGCCTCGCCCGGCGAGTCGAATCCTGCGAGCGCATCCTTGATGATGCGCATCGGATCTTCGGATCGCGGATTGTCGCTGGTCACATAGACACGGTCGGCACCCTGCTCGGCGGCACGGCCCATGAGAGGCCGTTTTTGTCGATCTCGGTCGCCGCCGCAGCCGAACACGATCGAGACCCGGGCGCCAGGCGCTACTGCTCGCAGAGTTGCCAGCGCCACTTCGATACTGTCTGGCGTGTGCGAGTAGTCGACCACCACCGTTGGAGACGAGCGCCCGGCATGGGCTGGTGCGGTGACCGTTTGCATACGCCCGGGGACCGAATCAGCACCAGCCAGACCCTCGACGATGTCGCGGTCGGAGAGCCCGAGCAGGCGTGCCGATTCTGCGGCCATCACTGCGTTCGCCACATTCATCCGCCCCGGAAGTGGAACTCGTGCATCGAGCCCCCGCCAGGTGAAGCTTGTTCCCGTCAGGGACTCGTCGCCGATGGTGATGTCACCGAGTGAGACTCGCACTGCGTCGGGGCGCTCATCGGCGAGTCGTGCACCCCATGCGTCGTCGACGTTGATCACTTCGACCTCGGCTCGGCCGTCGAAGAGCTGCTTCTTGGCCTGGAAGTACGACTCCATGTCGTGGTGATAGTCGAGGTGGTCGGGTGTGAGGTTGGAGAACGCGGCCACGGCGAAGTCGGTTGCTTCGACACGGAACTGGTCGAGCGCGTGTGAACTCACCTCCAGGGCAACGACGTCGACGTGCTCGTCGGCAAGGCGGCGTAGCTGACGCTGGAGGTCGGTGCTCTCCGGAGTCGTGTGGATGCCGTCGAGTGTCCCGATCACCGAACACGACTTACCGGCCGAGCGCACGACGCTGCCGAGCAACTTGGTGGTGGTCGTCTTGCCATTCGTGCCGGTGATGCCGAACACTGCCAGGTCGCGACTCGGACGCCGATGCACAATGGCGGCGGCGTGAGCCATCGAGCGTCGAACATTGTCCGTTACCAGTTGGGGGCGGTCAGTCGACGACCGGCGCTCGACCAGCACCGCCGACGCGCCCAGGGAAACGGCCTTGTCGATGTAGTCGTGACCGTCGACGGTCAAGCCGGGGACTGCGCTGAAGAGCGAGCCGGGAACAGCGGCGCGCGAGTCGTGTACTACCTCGGTGATATCGACACCCGTGAGGGGGTTGTCCGGGGTTGGAGTCGACGGGTCCAGGTGCACAACCGAGGCGAGTTCACGTCGTAGTTCCTCGAGCAGCACGTCAGCCCTCGACGTCCAACTCGAAGCGGTCGTCGGCCCCCAGGTCAGCCCCTTGGCCGTCTATCGAGGCATCATCTGCGGTGTCTGTGGCCGCGACTGCGACCTCGCTGGTCACCCGTTCGGTGGTGACCGGAGCTGCGAACTCGGGTTTTACGAAGGCGTCGCCGGCGGCGATTTCCGGCGGCGGAGCGATACCCAGGTGTCGCACTGCGTACGACGCGATCTCGGCAAATGCCGGTGCAGCAACATGCCCGGCGTAGTACGAGACGGTCGGCTGATCGATGGTGACGATGATCGAGAGCTCGGGTTCGTTCGCAGGCAGGAAACCGGCAAACGTGGAGATGTAGCGAAAGTTCCCGGCGCCGTCTTGGTAGCCCTGGCCGTTTTCCAACGGCTTGCGGGCAGTTCCGGTTTTACCGGCGACTCGGTAGCCATCGACCTGTGCGTTCACGCCGGTACCCACGGCAACCGCACGCTCGAGCATGGTGCGGACCTGAGCCGCGGCATTGGGCGAAATGACCTGTCGAGATTCGGGAGCGGACGGCACCTCGTGCGTGCCGTCGGAGCGCACGACTTCGCGCACGATCTGCAGCGGGATGTAGATGCCGTCATTGGCGACGGTGTTGTATGCCGCCATCATCTGCGCAGGTGTGACCGAGATGCCCTGGCCGAGCGCCGTGGTGGCCGTGGCCAACCCTCCCCAGCTGCCGGGCGGGATCATGAGCCCGGCGGTCTCGCCGGGGAAGCCGAGTTCGGCGGCCGTGCCGAAACCGAAGTCGCGCAGATAAGTGTCGAGACGATCGCCGCCCAACTCCTCGGCCCACTGGACGGTTCCGACGTTCGAGGACTGCGTCATGATGTCGGACACGGTCATGTTCTGCGTTGGATGCGGTGACGAATCGGTGAAGGTGTAGTCCCAGAGTTCGTAGGAGTCCGAGACCACCGAGCGAGAGTTTGTGTCGGCAATGCCGGCGTCGATCACCGAGCTGAAGGTCATGGCCTTCATCACCGAGCCGGGCTCGTACGCCCACGACGTGGCCATGTTCAGCGATGTGCTCACGACCTCGCCCTCATCGTTGCGCACTGCGCTGGCAGTCGCCAGAATCTCGCCCGTCGAGGGATCTGACACCATGACCACGCCGCCGATTCCGCCCATGGCAGCAATCTGTTCGGTTAGCACCCGCTCGACTTCGAACTGCAGCGACCGATCGATGGTGAGCACGACATCGGCACCGGGTACCGGCTGGCTGCTGACTTCGCGCTGTCCTGGAATCGTGGGGCCACCGCGGCCGATTTCGAGTAGGAGTTCGCCCTGCTGTCCTTGCAACACGTCGTCGTAGATCATCTCGATGCCGCTCAGGCCGGCGCCGTCGATATCGACATTGCCGATGATCGAGCGGGCCAGTGCCGCACCCGAGGGCTGGAAGCGGGTTGGTTCGGACTCGGTGAATATGCCGGGGATGTCGAGGGCAATGATCTCGGCCGCCTTGGCTTCGCTGGTCTGGCGGATCAGCCAGGCAAAGCGACCGTCGCCGCCGAGCATCGCCCGCACGTCTTCGACAGGCACGTTGAGAACAGGCGCAAGCCGAGCTGCGTCACCGATGGGATCTTCGACATATTGCGGGTCGACGAAGAACGACGTGCTGGGCAGCGATGTGGCCAGCGAATAGCCGTTGCGGTCCAGGATGTCACCGCGGCCGCCGGCGAGTGCCACGGTGCGAAAGCGCTGCTGCCGACCGATCTCGACATACTCCTCGGCGTTGCGAAGTTGCAGTTCCACCAACCGGTAGGTCAGGCCGCTGGCGATCAACGTCGTGATCAAGAGCACACCGAGCAGTCGCCATTTCGGCGGCGCACCGGCGTGGGCCTTGCGTGTGGTCTTGCGTGTGGTCTTGCCCTTGTCATGATGGCTTTTGCGGGCGGGGCTCTTGCGAGTCGGGTTGGCCCGGTTTCGCGGAGTGGGCTGCGTTCGTGGCGCGCGAGCTCGAGGTGTGCGGGTGCGGGTGGTCACTCGTTGTCTCGCAGTTGATTTGTGGCAATCGCGAGCGTTCGATCGTCGAGGCTCGAAGCGGGGGCGGTGAGGTATTCGATCGACGGTGCTTCGATCATGCCGAGTTCTTGTGCTTCCTCGACGATGCGGGCGGGTGCTTCGAGCTCGGCCAATTGTGAGCGCATTGCCTCGGTGTCGCTCGCAATTCGAGTGATCTGGGCTCGCTGTTCGTCGAGATCGCGCTGGTTCTCGATGATCGTTGCGTGCAGAACCAGCGCACCGACCAGCCCGACGATGAAGGTGACGAGCAGTGTGGTGCCCATGAATCGCACGAATCGCGAAGCGACGTCGAGGCCGCCCTCGATGACGCCGAATTCGCGTCGGGTCCCAGCCGCGTCTCGTTCTTGGGGGACAACATTGAGATGGGTGACGGTGTTGTGCGCCATGTCAGATCCGTTCGAAGCTGCGGAACAATGCGCTCGAGCTGCGAGGGTTGGCTTCTTTTTCCTCTTCGCTGGCCCGTCGCAATTTGGGTGCGAGCACTCGCACCTTGCGATCGGCCCCGCATGCACAAGGCAGCCGTGGTGGGCACTCGCAGCCGCCGGTTTCCGCGTCGGCGATCGCCCGTTTGATCAGGCGGTCTTCGCCGGAGTGGTAGGACAGCACGGCGCCTCGCCCGTGCGTTTCGAGCAGATCGATCGCGTCGCCGACTGCGCCGGGGATTTGTGAAAGCTCGTCGTTCACGGCAATACGAAGGGCCTGAAAAGTGCGCTTTGCGGGGTGACCGCCGGTGCGACGGGTCGCTGCTGGGATGGCGTTGGTCACGATTTCTGCCAGCTCGGCGGTGGTGGTGATGGGCCGGTTGTCGATGATCCGAGCGGCGATTCGAGAAGCGAATCGCTCGTCGGCGCCGTCCCGCAGCAGACGCGTCAGCTCTTGGTGTGACCAGCTGTTGACGATTTCGGCAGCCGTGAGGGGATCGTCTTGGTTCATGCGCATATCGAGCGGAGCGTCGAAGCGGTAACTGAAGCCGCGTTCACCGGCGTCGAACTGCGGTGAGCTCACGCCCAGGTCGAAGAGCACGCCGGTTACCGGTCCTTGGGGTTCGCACGACGCCACCAGCTCAGCAATGGCGTCGAAGCGGCCGGCAACAACGGTGGCGCGGTCGCCGAATCGTTCGAGTCGCTGCGTGGCTGCGGCTCGGGCGACCGGATCACGATCGATGCCGATCAGCGACATGTCATCGCGCCGCTCGAGTAGAGCAGTCGCATGTCCGGCGCCACCGAGCGTGGCATCGACGTACACACCGGTGGGCACTTGCCCCAAAACGTCAACGATTTCGGCCAACATGACCGGCTCATGCGCAAACACGGTGGCGCCTCGCATCCGCAGAGGGGTCGAAGCGAAGCGGCTCCCCGACTGCGAGGAACACCGGAGCGGCCCATCGGCCGTTCCTCGAAGAACTGGTGTCTTCCCGGTTTTGTCTCCAGGATAGACTCGATGGCAAGCGGGCGGAGTAGGGGCTCTCCATCGTGTCCTTCGAGGAACGACCCATGGGCCGCTGTGCTCCTCGTTGCTTCGCAATCAGGCATTCGCTTCGCGCCGTGCCTGCTGCGGATTGCGGGGTGTCAGTATTGCTAGTTCCTTGGTTGAGGTCTGGTCGTGGTGGGTTCGAGAGGTGAGTGCCGAAGCGAAGCGGCGTTGCGATTGCGGGGGTCACAGCAGGTCGCTGACGTCGATGAGGTTGTCGAGGGCGGTTTCTGGGTTGTGGACGTCGGCGGGGAAGATGGCGATGTGGTTGGCGGCGCCGATGAGGGTGGCGTCTTTGTCGATGTTGGCAAAGGCTCGCAGGTGCTCGGGCAGATTGATGCGGCCCTGAGCGTCGATCGATGATTGGGCGACGGCAGCCATGAAGTTGGTGAGCTGGCGTTGGGTGAAGCGGCCTTGGCGCTTTGCTTCTTGTAGTCGTCCGACCATGAGTTTGAATTCATCGGCGGGGTAGACAGCAAGGCACTGCTGGCTGGTTTCAGGAGCGATGAAGCAGACGCGTTGATCGCCGAAGCCGTCGCGAAAAACCGCAGGCAGAGCGACGCGTCCCTTGGCGTCGATGCGGTGCTGGTATGCGCCGAAGAATTCCACGAAAAGTCCGAAAGTTCCATCCCAGAGCGAGTCGGTATGACTCCGAGGCGGGGCTGCTTGTTCTCAACGCTGAAAACCATGGTCGGTCCCCTGTTGCCTTTGGCAGTCCGCTTACTCAACATGAGCCACATTAGCCACACACGCCCCACCCGTCAACACTTTTACCCCACATTGCCCCACTTCTCCCCACCAATGTTCCGCATTTCGACCCCAGACCGTTGCCACCGCAACGATTCAGGACTTAGCGAGGGCCTCCGCTTTTTACGCCCAGCACGTCGACCACAGCAGCTTCGAGCGCCGATGTCGTGATACCCAGGTCCTGGGTGGGAATCGCAGCGGTCACCAACGAGCGTTGTTCCGCCAGAAGATAGTCGCTTATGCGCGCGCTCGATCCATCGACAACGGCCATGGACTGCACCCGACTCCCCCACCTCGTGCGGCGTTGCGACAGCCCCACGGTCTTGGCGGGCCCAACGAGCAGCTCGCCCCAGCCGCTTCCGGCCCAGCACGCCACCGTGGCGGCTGCAGTGCGCACGGGCGAGGCGTCGCACAGTTCGGTGTCGATGCCGAGCGTGGTCAGTGCTCTGCGCCACAGCCGGCCGACGATCAGGAAGTTCTCGCTGAGCTGCGACGACCACAGAGGACTGGATCTGGGCGCCAGCACGTCGATCCATACGGTCGTGGTCGGGTCGATGAACACGGCCCCACCGCCACTTCGCCGCGGCGCCAGCTCGATTTTATCGGCATTCAGACGTTGGAGGTCGAACTGCTCGGGTTGCTGCGAGCTACCCATGGCCACCGCTGCTGTCGTTGGGCGCATGACCCAGACTTCAGCGGTGTCGCCCTCGGTCGGCATGGGCAACGCATGGAGTTCGGCAACCGTGCCCCGAAGCTCACGCAGGATGATGTCGGTTGGCTCGGGCGCTTGTTCAACCACGTTCTGGAAGCGATCGCATCGACCGGCACCATTCCAGGTACACGATCGCGTCGTGTGCGGTGGGCGATTCCTCACCGGACAGGGTGGTAGTGCGAAAAGCCATATAGTCCGCGGGCGGGATGGGTAGGTGCGAGCCCGTCGCCCACCACCGGGTCGGAGCAAGAACCGTTGCCTGGCGAATCGCGGTTGGAATGAGCTGTGGTCTCCTCACCAATGCTGACGCAATACGGAGCATCAGTGAAACAGTGTTGCGCACCTGCCGAATGTACCCGCAGAACAGCGCGCCCCGGATTGACCGACCAGACTGGCTATCGTTGCGCGGCAGCCAAGCCGGAGGACACGTGAGCCAACAAGTAGCGGAGACGCCACGGACAGAATCGTTCATCGATCTGTTTCGCTCGATGACAGCCAACATCGAACAAGTAATCAAGGGCAAGCGCGACGTGGTACAGCTGACGTTGTTGGCGCTGTTGGCCGAGGGCCACGTGCTTCTCGAAGACGCCCCCGGTCTCGGCAAGACCACGATTGGTAAAGCACTGGCAGCAACGCTCGACGTGCCCTTCGGTCGCGTCCAATTCACCCCCGACCTGTTGCCCAGCGATGTGGTTGGTGTGTCCATCTGGAACCGCAGTTCCAACGAGTTCGAATTCCGGCCCGGCCCCATCTTCAACGGCATCGTCTTGGCCGATGAGGTCAACCGAAGCTCACCCAAGACACAGTCGGCCCTGCTCGAAGCAATGGCCGAGCGTCAGGTGACCGTCGACGGCGTGACCCGCAGTCTGACTCGACCATTCATGGTGATCGCCACGCAGAACCCGCTCGAGCACGAGGGCACCTACCCGCTTCCCGAAAGCCAACTCGACCGCTTCCTGGTCAAGATCTCGGTGGGCTACCCCGAACGGGCGGCGGAACTCGAAATTCTCGATTCTCACGGTGCGGTCGACTTGCTCGAGAACGTCGAGGCCATCACCGACACCCGTAAGGTCCAGTCGATGATCCGGGCGGTCAAGTCCGTTCACGTTTCACCCGCGTTGCAGGGTTATCTGATCGATATCGCCGACGCGACTCGCCGACACCCGGCACTGTCGCTGGGCGCGTCACCTCGAGCCACGTTGGCCTTGCAACGAATCGCCCGAGCTCGCGCCGCCGCCGCGGGCCGCAACTTTGCCACCCCCGACGATGTCAAGGCACTGGCTCCCCACGTGTTGTCGCACCGCCTGATGTTGAACCACGATGCCGAACTGCGCGGCGTCACCGCCGCCGAACTCGTCGACGAAATCCTTCAGGTGATTCCCGCCGGAGCTGCGTAGCTCCATGCCCACACGAACGGGGATCACGACGCTCGTTTTCGCCGTATTGTTCCTGGCCGCGGGGCGGGTGTTCGCCATCTTCGAGTTGTACATCGTGGCCGCAGCCATGTTGGCACTGGTCGCCTGCGCAAGCCTCTGGGTAGTACTGAACTGGCGGTCACTTCGAGTTCACCGGGCTGTTCATCCTGACCGGCTTCATGCCGGCGCATCCAGCACGGTCACGCTCGATCTGTCGAATGAGCGACTTCTCCCGACGCCTGTTGCCCGCATCACCGACAAGGTCGAAGGCACCGTTCGCGCCGACGCTCAGGTTCCCCCGATCCGACGACACGCGCATACTCGGGCCAGCTATCGCGTGCCGACAGAAACACGGGGCCGCATCGAGATCGGCCCCATGACGACACAGGTGACCGACCCATTCGGGCTGGCGTCGTCGAAACGGACATCGGCGCCCGATGCCAGCCTGCTCGTGCTGCCGCGCATTGATGTCATTGCTCCTCCCCCACAGCCAGGTGGCTCGACGGCTCAGAAAGTGGATCGATCCCCGAACCGAGTCGGCACCAATGGCGAAGAATTCGCCGCGTTACGCAGCTATGTGACCGGCGATGACCTGCGCAAAGTGCACTGGCCGAGTAGTGCCCGCACCGGTGATCTGGTCGTGCGCAACGAGTACATTCCCGAGCACGGTCACTCGATGATTCTGCTCGACGTTCGTGCCAGTGCTGCTGACCCGGAAACGTTCGAGAAAATGGTGTCGGCGGCGGCCAGCATCGTGGTTGCCTGCCGAGAACGAGGAGACCGTGTCCGCCTGGTCACGACCGACAGTGTTGACCACACCGCCGACACCTCGGCTGCATGTGATGCAATTCTCGACCTGCTCGCCGTCGTCGAGCAGACCACAACAGCGTCGGTCTCGCTCCCGTTCAAAATCGGTCGAACAGGCGCGGAAGCCGGCGCCATGGTCGTTGCCAGCGACGCCGAAACGCTGATTGCGTCGGTCCAACGTGGGCGCAAGAGCACAGCTGGAACCTTCGTTGTCCAGTTCCAGCCGGTCGGGGCGAAGGCAAATAGCGGGACGGCCCGACTACCTTCGGGTCGCATGATCACTATCGAGCAAGGTGACGACTTTGCCGTCGCGTGGAGCCGAGCGGTGCTGCGATGACAGCCACGGGGCAACAGGGCACCCAGGACCTGCGTTGGGTCTGGTTTGCATCAGAGGTATTGCTGGTCGCGACCTCGGTCGCCACCGTGTTCATGCTGCAACGGATATTCAGCGACGACACGTTCGTCAACCCACTACTGTTCACACTGCTGGTCGGCCACGGCGTTCTCATCGCCATGCGGTGGTTCGGTTTCGGCACGGTGAGCGCAGCAGTGGTTTCGCTCGTCGCTACCGCAGCCGCCATTGTGGCCATTCACTACTCGGCCTCGGCCATGGCAGCCATTGTCCCGACATCGGCGACCATCGAGCAGTTCCGCCTCGACATGACCCAAGCCCAGGAGCTGTTCAACTCGACGCAGGCGCCTGTCCCCGCGGTCACCGGCTTCCTGGTAGTTTCTTCGCTTGGCCTTTGGGTCATTGCGTTCGCGGCCGATTGGGCGGCATTCCGGCTGTTCGCGCCCGGCCAGGCTCTGATCCCGTTCATCTCGATGCTGATCTTCGTTTCGCTACTGGGGATCGAAGAGAACCGCATCTCCACCACGGCAGTGGCACTGGTCACCGGGGTGTTGTTCCTGCTTGCGCATCGGGCGGCCTCACGGGCAGCGCACGGCGTGTGGCTCGACCACGGGCCGGGGCGCGGCTACGTGTCCTTGATGGTGGCCGGCGGCATCGTGGCCGTCATCGCCGCGCTCGTTGGCGTGCTGGGCGGACCATCGGTGCCGGGCGCCAACGAAGCACCATTGGTCCAACTCGGCGACGAATCCCGAGAACAGAACAAGCCGCTCGAAGTCATCTCCCCGCTCGTGCAGATTCAACCTCGCCTCGTCGACCAGAGCAACGAAGTGTTGTTCACCGTCGAAACCAATCAACGGGCCTACTGGCGAATCGCTGCGCTCGACGTCTTCGATGGATCCCTGTGGCGTTCCCAGGGCCAGTTCCGTTCGGCCAACGACGCGCTTCCCGTGGACTACCCCAGCAATGCACCCGTCGATTCCGTGACGTCGACCTTTGATTTGGGCCAGCTGAACGTCGTATGGGCGCCCGCTGCGTATCTGCCGACCGGATTCCAGAACCTGAGCGGTGCAGGGGTGAACTACGAGTCCGAGAGTGCGACCTTCATCGTCGACACCAACGATCAGCTCGTCTCCGATGGGCTGATCTATACCGTGACTTCGCAGATCCCGCGGTTCACGCCCGATGGGCTGCGGGCGCTTGCGGCATCGAGCGACGAGACCGTCGACGAGCGCTACCTGGCGCTACCCGACGACTACAGCCCGCTGGCTCGCCAAACCGCCGAGCAGATCACCGTCGGCCTGACCTCGCCCTATGACCAGGCGCTGGCATTGCAGAACTATTTTCGTGAGAACTTCACCTACGACATCGACGTGGCCAAGGGCCATGACATCCAGCGGCTCGAAGACTTCTTGACCGTGCAGCGAGGCTACTGCGAGCAATTCGCCGGCACCTATGCATCGATGGCCCGAGCCATTGGACTTCCGGCCCGAGTCGCTACAGGGTTCACCACGGGTGACCCTTCGCCGAACAATCCGAACGTGTACGAAGTCCGCGGCCTTCATGCTCACGCCTGGCCCGAGGTCTTCATTTCGGGCGCCGGCTGGGTGGCCTTCGAGCCCACCCCGGGCCGGGGCGCACCCAATGCCAGCGAGTACACCGGCGTGCCCGAATCCCAGGACTCCTTCGATGCCGACGCCGAGGGCGCCGAGCAAGCTGAGCAGACGCCGGAAGAAGCGGCCGCCGAGTCCAGCGCCGCCCAAGCGCCAACTCCGACGCCGGTTCCCCCGCCTCCTGCCGAACAAATCCCGCCAGCAGTCGAAGTCGAGCCGGTCGAGCCGGTGCTCGAGGCAGAACCGGGCTCCAACGCGCTGCGCAATATCGTTTTGGCTGTCGCTGCGATGGGGGCGTGGGCCTTTGGCGTCCCTGCTCTCAAGCGGTGGCGTAAGCGCCGACAGGCTGCTCGCATCGGCACCGACACGCGTCGGCGGGTCACCCTTGCGTGGGCAGGCGTGGTCGACTTCCTCGAGGCACGTGGTCAGGAACCGTTCGAGTCCGAGACGCTTCAGGAATATGCCGAACGGGTCCAACGTGACCAGCCGAGTATTTACCCGGCCTTCGACAACCTGACTGCTTTGGCTGTCGAGGCGTCGTACCGGTCGGTACTTCCATCAGACGAACACGCCGACGAGGCCGAGCGCTTGGCCGGCGACATCATGCAAACGTTGATCACCGCCCAGTCGTGGCCAAAGCGCGGTGCCATGGAATTGGACCCTCGGCCACTCATCAAGGTCAGCGACCCGGTTGGCGACCTGGCTGACCGCCTCGCAACCGGCGCCTCGGCCTAGCTACCCCAGCGTTTTCTGGCTGCCCGAGCGGTTTCTAACTGCTCAAGGGCCTGGCTGCTCAAGGGCCCGGCTGGCCGAGCGGTTCTAGGCTTCTTCGTCTTTGAGACGGTCGCGGAGTCGTTGGGCGGGTTCAGCGAACGGACCCCGACCCGAGCCACGCAGTTGCTGGGCGATCTGGTCGATGCCGACCTTGCCCAGCGATCGGGCGCCGCGCTCGAGTACCAAAGCAGCACCGAGCATGATGAGAAAGCCCACAAACGCCAGCAGGAAGCTCATGGACAGCGTGGCCACCATGATGATCAAGCCAACGAAAAATCCTGCCGTGGCCCAACGGACGCTGCGTAATGGCGCGGTGTAGACCGTTGTTGACCCGACTTCTTTGGCAAGGCTCGGATCAGTCTCGTAGAGCTTCTCTTCGATCTCGCTGAGAATTCGCTGCTCGTCTTCTGAAAGCGGCACCGTCTTATCATCCCACAGCCGTGGCCGTTCAACAACGCGGAGACGGCAAAAAAGTGCCAAGCGGCCACGACCACACCAAAATCAGCCCCAGGGGTTCTCGTTTTTGTCTCGGGCTGCGAGGCGCTCACCCGGTTTGGCCAGCACCGCGGGGCCGATGCTGTCGATTCCGAACTTGCGTCGGATCTCGTCGACGGCTTCATCGGCCAGCTTCCAGTCCGATCGGCTGGGGTCGTTGGTGTTCGCGTCACCCATGGCGTCGTCGAGGGTCAGCTGCTCGTGTTGTTCTTCTTCGAGACCGCTTGCGCCCACCCCGAGCAGGCGGACACCTTTGCCCAGATCGACCTTGTCGAGAAGCTCGTGGGCAACTTGGCTGATTCCCATGCCGCTGTCGGTCGAGCTCGGCGGGGTCAGGCTGCGGGTGATGGTGCTGAAGTCGCCGAAACGAACTTTGATGGAGATGGTCCGCGCTTGCAGCCCCGCCCTGCGTAATCGCCCGGCGACCGAGTCGCTCATGCGCACCAGATGGCGGCCGAGGTCGCCGCGATCGTGCAGGTCGAACTGAAACGTCTGTTCCTGACTGATGGACTTGGCGCGTTGGTCGGGTTCGACGGACCGATCGTCTCGGGCGTTGGCGAGGTTGTGCAGATGCTGCCCCGACGCTTTACCCACCACCGACACGACTCGTTCGACCGGCATGTCGGCGATGTCGCCCACCGTGGTGATGCCGAGGCGCTCGAGCTTGGTCATGGTGGCAGGGCCGACACCCCACAGCGCTCGCGCCGGAAGCGGCCGCAGAAATTCGAGCTCTCGCCCCGGTGCCACCACGAAAACGCCGGCGCCGGGCACGGGCCCGGCGCGACTCGCGCTCGGCTTGGCTCGTTCCGACGCCAGTTTGGCGACGAACTTGGTGGCCGCTACGCCAGCCGAACACCACAGTCCGACTTCGTCGAAGATGGTTTGGCGCAGTGTGGCGGCAATGGCGCTACCACTGCCGAAGAGCCGACGGCCCGACGTGACATCGAGAAATGCTTCGTCGAGCGACAGTGGTTCGATCAGAGGCGTGAAGCGAGCCATGATATCCATGATCTGGGTGCTGAGGTCTCGGTAGTAGTCATGGTCGCCATCGAGAAAGACCGCATTGGGGCACAACCGGCGGGCTTGAGTCGACGGCATGGCCGATCGAACGCCGTAGAAGCGGGCTTCGTAGCTCGCGGCGGCAACAACGCCACGACGACCAGCACCCCCCACCACCACGGGTGAACCTCGCAGTTCGGGTCGACGCAAGATCTCTGCCGAGGCATAGAAGGCGTCCATGTCGACGTGCAGGATTGTGCGGTCAGGTGCCATCGGTGAAAGCGAGCAGCTCGGCGTGAAAGTCTCGCCCGCTACCGGTGACACGATACTCCCATTGCCCGGGTGCGACCGATGCGGGCGCACCAGGAGCGAACAGCTGGCCGACGCAGTGTTGCAGTGGTTCGCGAACCCACTGCGGGCTCATGTCGAGCAGCGCGTGTGCCTGATCGGCGCTGACCCATCGCCCGTCGACCACCACGTTGTCGGGATCGTCGACATGCAGCTCACCGGCATGGCGCGCGGCTTGGAACACCTGTGCGTGCAGCGTCATGTCTCGGCCCACGAACTCCACGTCGACGCTGTACAGCATGTGGGACCAGTCGCTGACGACGACCGACGTCTCCTCGATGACTTCGCGTTGCAGCGCTTCGAGTACCTGTTCGCCGGGGTCGACGACTCCACCGGGCGTGCTCCAGTCAAGTGAGCCGTTGCGGCGCTGGTTCTGTACGAGCAGCAGTTGTTGTTGGTCGATGATGATGCCCGAAGCAACCGTCCATGCCTGCACCTTCTTAGTATTGCTCACCGTTACCCTGACGGCTGTGCCGAGCAATGAAGACACCCAGCCAACGGTCGTGCCCTCTGCCTTGCCCAGTGGTCGTGCCCGAGCGCTGGCGGCGATAGCCATCTTGATCGGTGGTGCGTGCGGCGCCATGATCGGTTACTCGTTCGCCGAGTTGCAGTGCACCGGCGATTGCACCACGTGGAAAGGCATCGGCCTGCTCATCGGAGCAGTGTTCGCGTCAGTCGGCGTTGCCATCGTCGCTGTTCTGACATTGCGGGCCATGGACGAATGGCAGACCACGACCGAACGAGAGCGCAAGAAGCTCGACTCGTGAGCCTGCACCAGGAACTGCACGACTTGGCGTGTGAGACCGCGCGAGAGGCTGCTGCCATGGTGCTCGGTCGCCATGGCGAACACCACCGAGTCGACACCAAGGCATCGGATATCGACCTGGTCACCGAGGTCGACCGGGCGTCGGAAGTATTGATCACCCAACGCCTGCTTGCGGCCCGGCCCGGCGATGGCGTGGTGGGCGAAGAAGGAGCCAACGTCACCGGAAGTTCCGGAGTGGAATGGCTTGTGGATCCCATCGATGGCACCACCAGCTTCGTATACGGCCTACCCGGCTTTTCGGTCTCGATCGCCGCTCGCGTCGCAGAGCAGGTGGTGGCCGGCTGTGTCGTTGCGCCGGCGTTCACCACCGAGTACAGCGCAATCATCGGTCAGGGCGCCACTATGAACGGCAAGCAGATTCGATGCCGCCAGGTCTCCTCGTTGTCCAAGGCCTTGATCGGAACCGGCTTCTCCCCCGACCACGAACGCCGAGTCCGACAGGGGCGCGTGTTCGGCGCCATCATTCCCCAAATTCGCGACATCCGGCGCATGGGCTCTGCTGCGATCGATCTGTGCGCCGTTGCTGGCGGCCAACTCGATGGCTACTTCGAGATCGGGCTGAGCTTGTGGGATTACGCCGCGGGCGCGCTCATTGCGGCCGAAGCTGGCGCGGTGACCATCGTCGAGCCCGACCACACGTCTGAACGGGCGTTCCTGCTGGCTGCAGCTCCCGGGATCAGCAGTGAGTTGGTCGCGTTGCTTCGAGCCCACAACGCTGACAAGGTATAGCCCCGAACGGGTGTAAATCAGAAACACCCGGTAATGCCGCCTTTTCGGTGGCCGCGTCAGGCACGATTGCATAGTGGAAACACAAGTACTTACCGTCGAAGACGACGATTCGATTCGCACCGTCGTCAAACTCGCGCTCGAAGACGAGGGCTGGGGCGTGATCGAAGCCGACAACGGCGAAGACGCGCTCACCCTTTTTCGAGACGAGGGTGCCGACGTTGTTCTGATCGACATCATGTTGCCGGGCATGAACGGGTTCGAGGTCTGCCGCTCGATTCGCCGCACGACCGACGTGCCCATCATCATGGTCACGGCTCGCAGTGACACCCACGATGTCGTTGCTGGTCTCGAAGCCGGCGCCGATGACTACCTGACCAAGCCGTTCGAGCCCAAAGAGCTCAGTGCACGCATTCGTGCGCTGCTGCGGCGCTCTCGATCGGCGGGTACCGACGCCGCCCAGATGACGTTCGGCGAACTCGAAGTCAGCCCCGAGCAAGGCGTGGTATTGTTGCGCGGCGATCAGGTCCACCTGACCAAGACCGAGTTCAAGCTGCTGGTCGAGCTCGCATCGGGCCCGGGCAAGGTGTTCAGTCGCGAGACCCTGCTGGAAAAGGTCTGGGGCTACGACTACTTCGGTGATGGCCGCTTGGTCGATGTACATGTGCGCCGACTTCGCACCAAGATCGAACCGGACCCGGCAGATCCTCGTTATGTGGTGACCGTCCGCGGCCTCGGCTACAAGCTCGTTCCCTAGCCTCTAGCAATGACAAGGCGGCTGGGGCTCAGAGCTCGAGTGATCATCGCGTTCGTTATTGGCGCGCTGATGCTGGCGACCCTGCTGTCGACCGTGACCTATTCGGTGACCCGGGCGAGACTGACCGAGTCACGCGAGCAGGCTGCACTGATCAGCGCGCAAGAGCATGCGATAGATATCAACGCCGAGTTGGACGCCGACAGCGACATATCGGATCTCGTACCTGCGATGCTCGACGTGATCGTGCCAGAGGGCACTTCCCAGGGAATGTTGTACAACTCGGTGAGCCAGTGGGTTGACGTGTCGGTGTTGACCGAGAACCGACTCGATCCTGAATTCGTACGTACGCTTCGAGCGGGTTCCGCCGCAGTGATGACGGTGGAGATCGACGAGGTTCTGCACCATGTCGTTGGACTCCCTATCCCCCGCTTGCAGGCCAATGCGTCCTATATCCAGGCGGTAAAGCTGACCGAAGTCGAGGACGATCTCAACTCATTGACCCTCACGCTCGTGGGCGCATCTGCGATCACTGCCATGCTCGGTATGGGTTTTGGCGTATGGGTGTCCAAGCGGCTGCTGGCGCCGGTCCACCGGATCAGCGAAGCCGCCGGTCTGGTCGCCGACGGTGACCTCTCCACTCGTCTGAAGTCGGCCGGCGACCCCGATCTGGACCAGCTCATCATGTCGTTCAATGGCATGACCGGATCGTTGCAAGAGCGCATCGAGCGAGACTCGAGATTCGCCAGCGACGTCAGCCACGAACTGCGATCGCCGTTGATGACCCTGACCGGTTCGGTCGCGGTGCTCGAGCGCCGCCGAGACGACATGCCCGAACGAGCCCAGTTGGCGCTCGATCTGCTGTCCACCGATATCAAGCGCTTCAAGTTGCTGGTCGAAGATCTGCTCGAGATCAGCCGCTTCGATGTAGGTGCGGTGCAGCTCGACATCGAAGAAGTCATGTTCGGCGAGTTCGTACGTCAGGCCATCGGGGCGGCGGTGGCTCGTGAGCGCGACGTGCCGATCATCCATGGCGAGGGCATCGACGAGTTGTTCGTAGAGCTCGACAAGAGACGGATCGCACAAGTGATTCGTAACTTGAGCGAGAACGCGGACAAATACGCCGGTGGTGTCACGCAGATTCGCTTGGAACACGACGGCGACGACGTGCGAATCGAACTCGAAGATGAAGGCCCCGGGGTTCCGGTCGACGAACGAGAATTGATCTTCGAACGATTCGCACGCGGCAGCGAAGGTGGGCGACGTGGCTCGGGAACCGGTGTGGGTCTCGGGCTTTCACTGGTCACCGAGCACCTACGGTTGCACGGTGGAACGGTCTCGGTGGCCGATCGCGTAGACGGACTGCTGGGTGCCCGTTTCATCATCTCGTTGCCGGGTGTGGTGGTCGAATGATGCGCACTCTGGCCCAGTCGTTCGTGTTTGTCGCGCTGCTGTTGGTTGCGGGTGCATGCGGCCTGGCGGCCGATGAGTCACCTCGTGTGCTCGACGCAGACGACCCAGACAAATTGCCCGCGGAGTTGCGATTTGGTCAGGACACCACACCTTCCCAGGGACCGGGTGCCGACCAAATACATCTCGTGCAGGGCGGACGGCTGGTCACGGTCGAGCGTGGCATCGTCAACACCGTCGACGAGCTCATGAGTATTCTGCTCGGCTCCACGTTCCCCGGGGAACGGGCGGACGGGATCCGATCCGCTCTCGATCTGACTCGACCGGTGGTGCAGAACATCGAAATCGCGCCCCTGTCCAACGTTGCGATTGTCGACTTCGCGCCCAGCGAGCGCAACCCGAGCAACGACGAACAAAAGATTGCTTTTGCGCAGATCGTCTACACGTTGACATCGCTGCCCGAGATCGAAGCGGTCCAGTTCGTGCAGACGGATCCAAACGACCCCGAGGCAGGGCCGGTAGGGCTTGCCGTGCAGACCGACACGGGCAGCACTCTGCCCGGAGCCGTGGTGACCCGCGACGACTTTTCCCAGTTGAGACCCATAGTGGCGCCCCAGCCCTCTTTCGACATCCCGATCGAAGAGCCGACGGCGACGCCTGTTCCCGGTGCACCCCCGACCATGGAATTGCAGGTGTGGTTGCTGAACTTGGAAAGTCAACTGACGCCGGTGCTGCGCAGCGTCGAACGATCTGCCGATGGGTTACTTTTCGCTCTGATCGAAGAGGGCCTCATACTGGGCAATCAAGAGGAGGCTGGGGTGCGTTCTGCGTTACCCCCTGACGCGTTCGCGAACCCGGTCTCGATTCAGACGTTCGACGTGACGCTATTCGAAGCGCTTGACAACCCCGAGCTTCCCGATGACGTCACCAGCGAACCCGATGCCTCGGGCGACACCAGTGCAGCTGAGCTGCCCGACGACACTGGGACATCCGACGACACTGAGACATCCGACGACACTGGGACATCCGACGACACTGGGACATCCGACGACACTGGGACATCCGACGACACTGGGACATCCGACGACACTGGGACATCCGACGACGAGGAACCGGTACTGGTGACCATTGCCACTGTCGACCTCACCGCCGGAAGCTTGCCATCACCAGATGACGGCAACGAGCTCTACCTGGCTGCGGCTCAGATTGTGTTCACGCTCACGGAACTCGACGAAATCGATCAGGTGTCCATCTCGATCGATGGCTTCGCGGCATCGATCCCGTGGGACGACGGCGTAACCCAGCCGACTGACCCCGATCTGCCCATTGGACTGGACCGCAGCAACTACGCCGGTGCGCTTACCGGACGAGACCAACCCGACGCCACGCCGGTCCCCACACCCGACGGTTAGCACTAGATTGCTTGGGTGAGTGGAATTGTCATCGCAATCGACGCAGGTACAACCGGGATCCGATCCGCAGCTGTGGACAAATCGGGTCAGATCATCTCGTTCGCCTACAGAGAGTTCACGCAACACTTCCCCGAACCGGGGTGGGTCGAACACGACGCGGCCGAGATCTGGGCGACGACCATGGAGACGCTCACCGAGTTGCGATCCAACGTTGACGAGCCGGTGGCTGCCATCGGTATCACGAATCAACGCGAAACCGTGGTGGCGTGGAGTCGAAGTAACGGCGAACCGCTGCACAACGCCATTGTCTGGCAGGACCGCCGGACTGCCTCGGTATGTCAGGAGCTGACCGACGCCGGCCACCTCGACATGATTCGCCAGCGCACCGGGCTGGTGCTCGATCCGTACTTCAGCGCCACCAAGTTCGCCTGGATGTTGAATCAGGGTGGTGTACCCAGGGGACCCGATACGGCGCTGGGCACTATCGATAGTTGGCTCATCTACAAATTGACCGGCGGCGCCGTGCATGCCACCGAACCCAGCAATGCGTCGCGCACACTGCTCTTCGACATCGACGAACTGGCGTTCAACCAAGAGTTGTGCGACGTGTTCGGAGTGCCGTTGTCGGCGCTGCCAGAGGTGTCCACCACTTCGGGACGGTTCGGCGAGACCACCGACGAGTTTCCCTTCGGCGCCGGTATCCCGATCAGTGGTGCTGCTGGTGACCAGCAGGCGGCGTTGTTCGGCCAGGCCTGCTTCTCGCCCGGCGACGCCAAGAACACCTATGGCACGGGTTCGTTCGTGTTGATGAACCTGGGGTCGGATCGGCCCGAGCCCACCGAGGGCCTGCTCACTTCGGTGGCGTGGACGCTGCCGGACCAAGGCGTTACGTATTGTGCCGAGGGCGCGATCTTCGTGACCGGCGCGGCCATTCAGTGGCTGCGCGACGGCTTGGGCATCATCGAAGACGCGTCTGAACTCGAGCCATTGGCGCAGCAGTGCAATGACACCGGCGGCGTCGTATTCGTGCCGGCGCTGACCGGACTCGGGAGCCCGTGGTGGGACCCCAACGCTCGAGGAACCATCGTGGGCATCACCCGAGGAACCGGGCGACCACACATCGCCCGAGCCACGATCGAGGCAATCGTCTACCAGACACGCGATGTGGTCGAAGCCATGGGCGCTTCGGCCGCCACCACCGTGTCACGGCTGCGTGTCGACGGCGGCGCATCGGTCATGGATTCCATGTTGCAGCTGCAGGCCGATCAGCTCGGTGTGCCGGTCGAACGCCCCGTGAACCAGCAGACCACCGTGATGGGCGCCGCCTACCTGGCGGGTATCGCCGAAGGCTTCTGGTCTTCAACCGACGATGTATCTGCCGCGTGGGCGCTCGAAGCCGACTTCACCCCCGCTGCCGACGCCGATCGAGAAACCGGCTACACCCAATGGAAGATGGCCGTAGACCGCTCGCTGAACTGGGCGTAGGACGGTTTGGCTGGCGTCAGGTAGAGATCTGGGCGCCGTCTTCGACCCAGCGTCGTAGGTCCTCGAGGGCATTGCGCAAGATGCGGGACTCGGCCCGGCGACGAAGGAACCCGGACATGGGCATCGAGATGTCGACTTCGAGTTCATAGGTGACTTCGGTGCGCGGTCCGGTGGGGTCGGCTTCGAGGGGGACCAGCACGTAGCGACCGTCGAGCCGGCGGACCAGGTCGCCTTGGGCTAGGCGCCATGACACGCGCAGTGGGTTGGTGCCGTAAAAATACTCGAGCACGTAGGCGGCGCTGCGGCCCATCGCAGCGGCACGGTAGGACACCAGACCGGCCCGGCCATCTTCGTCCATTCGCTCGATGGTCACGTCTTTGACGTTGTTGGCCCACTCGGGGTACTTCGCGTAGTCGGTGATCACATCGAAGATGCGCTCGGGTGTGTCTCGAATAATGGTGCGCTCAAACGCTCGATCACCCATTTTTGGTCCTGTTCATTTCTCGGGCCTTGTATCGGCCGTCGGTGCGCTCGGTGAAAGTTCCATGACGGGCGGCCCACAGGCCGGCAAGTCCGATTCCGAGCATGGGAACAAGGATACCGAACGCCTGGGGGCTGAAGGGGCGTATTGCCGCAGTGGTGATCGCAACCGCTGATTGGACGAAGGTCAGCAGGTGGAATTTGCGCCGTAATTCTCTGGGCGCAACGCCGCTCATGCCGTAGATCATGGCGACGCTGACGTCGTGTTCTCGGCTCCGTTCGATGGCCTTGGCGTAGGCCCACAAGAAGGCAATCGTGCCGATGCCGAACAAGATCGTGGAGAACACGGCAAACGGAATGTCGAGAGGATCGGGAAAGATCGCCGCCAGCACCGCAGCGATGGTGAACGCAATCGTCGCGTACAGGTCGGTGCGGTAGAGATTCGCGCCCTCGGGATCGGTGCCGTCCATCAAGAAGGAACTTTACCGTTCGTGCGCACTATCGCTCGAACTGTGCGAGCGCTTGTCGCAACCGCTCGGCCAGCAGGTCATAGGAGAAATTCTCGACCGCCCATGAGCGAGACGCAGCCCGCATTGCTTCGCTGCGCTGCGGATCCTTCAGCACCCGAGAGATGGCCCCCGCGACTTCGTCGGCGTTCTTCGGGTCGTCGATCACGTAACCGGTCTCGCCGTGAGCTACGGCTTCATCGGACCCGCCGGACTTGCCTGCAATCTGTGGGCATCCGGCAGCTGCGGCTTCGACGAACACGATGCCGAAGCCTTCTTGTTCCAGCCCAGCCCAGCGCTCGCGACACAACATGGCGAAGGCGTCGGCACATCCATAGAGCGCGGGCAGGTCGGCGTCGTCGACGAATCCGAGCAGCCGGGCGGGTGATTCACTCTGGCCGATCTGGCGGCGCAGCCGAGCTTCGTCGCGCCCGGTGCCGGCAATGACGACCTGGATACCCGGGTGCGTGTCTGCCAGTCGAGCAGCCGCATCGATCAAGGTGTCGAAGCCCTTGCGAGGTACCAAGCGACTCACCCCCACCACGAGCGGTGCGTCGGGGACGAAGCCGAGTCGGCGGCGGGCGGCGCGCCGTTCATCGCTGGTGAGCGGCACGAATCGAGCGGTGTCCACGCCGGGTGGCACGTAGACCACCGGCGGCATCTTGTCGACGACGCGACCTGCTTCGGCCTTGGCGTAGTGGCTGGCGCTGATAACGAGATCTGCGCCGGCAACGGTGCGGCGCAGTAACGTCGACGAGCCCGGGAGTCGGCCGGGCACGGTGACCTCTGCGCCATGAAGCACCACTGCGTAGGGTCGCCCCAGACCGGGTCCGATGGCGCCCAAGGGAAATGCCGGGTCGACTACCACGATCGATGCATCGATCTGTTCGGCCTGTGCTCTGGCCCGGTTGCGAACGCGACGTGTCGGCGGCAGCCAGAAGCGGTCGTATCGCTCGATGTGGTGGCCTTGGAGAGCATCGAATGCTGCGGCGTCGGCGTGGGGTGAGGTAAACACCTGAAACGATTCTTGGGGTAGACGTCGCCACAGCTCCCACAGGTAGGTCTGGATGCCACCGACCTTTGGCGGGTAGTCGTTGCTCACCAACAGATGCATCAGTCGGGCCGCTCCCCTGCCCCGATCTGTTCGGCCGCCCAGCGCGCGTGTTCGCTGAGCATGTCGTCGTCACCGATGTAGGCGGCCAGTAGATCGAGGGCTTCGGCCCGCAGCTCGCTGGTGAGCGCGGCATTGCCGAGGGCAACCAGTGCGTTGCGCCGCACGTAGCGCAGATCTCGCTTGGGGATGTACCACCGGCCGACTGCGTCCAAGAGTAGGTCATCGCTCAGCGTGAGTAGCTCGAGCAGATCCAGCGAGGTGACCTCGTCGCCGATCAGTTCTACGTCGGTGCCGCGACTGGGCGGGCACACGGTTTGACAGTCGTCGCAGCCGTAGATACGTGTGCCGAGTGCTTCGCGGAATTCGATCGGGAAGTCGCCGTCGGCCTGCAGTAGCCAGGCGAGACAACGACGGGCGTCGACCACGCCGTCGGCGATGATTGCATTGGTTGGGCAGCCATCGAAGCAGCGTCGACAACTTCCACATGCCGGTTCGATCGGTTGGTTGTGCTCGAGTGGTGCGTCGGTGACAACCGCACCGAGCACAAACCAGCTGCCGTAACCGGGAAGCAGCACATTGCTGTTCTTGCCCGCCCAGCCAATACCGGCGCGAACCGCCGCCGCCCGGTCGACCAGCGCATTGTCGTCGGCTACGACCCGGGCGGTGTAACCCTCGGCTTGCAGCGCAGCAGCCATTTCTCCGAGTGCATGTTTGAGCGACGCGTAGTGATCGCGCCACGCATAGGCGGCGATGTCCGCTTGGGGACGCTCGCTAGTGGCAACGTCTCGATCTGCAACATCATCTGGAGCGCGGTAGGGCCAGGCGCCGACGATGAGCGATTGCGCCGATTGCAGAATGCGCGTCGGAGTGGTCGAGCGTTCGGGATTGCGGTAGGTGAACTGCATGCCGGCATGGAGCCCGGCGGCCTTGCGGGTATCGAGCGCGACGCGGGCTTCGGTGAATGGCTCTGCGTGGGTGACCCCAACGGCGGTCAAGCCGGCGGCGAGGCCGATCTGGCGCAGCTCGGCTGCAGAGGGCACGGTTCTAAGGCGTCGACAGGTTGAGGACAGCGGCGGGTTCGACCACGTTGGCTTGTTGACCAATGGCGGCCCGGCGAACATGGTCGTCGCCGGCGATGACGACGAGCGGCTGGTCGGCGGGAAATCCCATGCAGAGCGCTCGGACGCAGTCGGCGACCGTGTCGGCGCCGGTGATGTGGTGCACGCCAATGGCGGGCAGGTCGGGGGCGCCACCAACCGGTGTCGATACCGGCGTGACCACGACTTCGACCGGGACATCGAAGAAGTCACGTAGCGCTGCGACTCGCTCGAACAATTCGCTCGGACGAATACCGGTGCGGCCACAGGTGCTGCGGGCGTCGACGATCGCGGTGACGCCCGGCTGGTTCAGCAGGTGGGCGACCGCTTCGGGCGTATTCGGTTCAAGATGTGCAGGCAAGACGGCGCGCTTACGTTCTTCGGAGAACGCTGGGGCCAGGCTCGGCGTCTGCACCGGCGAAGTGAACGCCGCGGGGACAAGCGCTGCGGGGTCCATGGTGATCTGCGGAGTGTCGCCGGCCTCGACCTCGATCGGAGCCACGAGGGCTGGCGGCTCCGGGGCTGGTGGCTCTGGCGCGGATGGCTCCGGGGATGGTGGCTCCGGGGCTGGCTGCGCTGGCGCGGATGGCTCCGGGGCTGGCTGCGCTGGGGCTGGCTGCGCTGTGGCTGGCTGCGCTGGGGCTGGCTGCTCGGTTTCGGGCAGGTGGGTCGTGTCCAGAACCCGGGGTAGCGCCGCCTCGGTGGCCATGGCCGGGATCCCTGCTGGCGTCTCGAATCGATCGAGATCATGGTCGATGATCGAGAGGTCATCGTTGTCCAGATCTTCGAGCTCGTCGACGGCGATCGTCGTGTCGACGACCTGCCGGGCGGCAGCTTCGGCGGCTGCAACCTCGGCTGCTTCGGCCGCCATTGCGGCTTCGTTGGCCCGGCGAGCGCTGAGCTCGTGGGCGCGTTCGGCGAGCGAAGAGGCCGAGGCCGATGATTCTGTCACCGGCTCGGCTTCGGTGAGGGTCGCGGTGGACGCGGGTCCCGAGGCTGCGGTCGACGCTTCGTCGCGTTCCATGCGGAGTCGATCGTTGGTGGCAACGATCTCGTCATAGTCTGACGTGCGTTCCGCAATGGTCTCGACGGCGGCTCGTGCTGCGGCAGATTCGGATTGTTCGCTGGCGAGTTGGCGTTCGAGATCGGTGATGCGTCGCTCGGCAATAGTCAGCTCGCGCCGCAGGTTGTTGGCGTCGTCTTCGAATGAATCGGCAGCTTCGATCTTCTCGGTCATGGCGGCGATGCGCCGATTCAGGTAGCTGGCCTCGTTTGCTCGCCGTTCCGCGAGTGCTTCGGCCTTTTCGGCTCGCACATGAGCCTCGGCGGTTTGCTTGGCCATGTCGTCGAGTCGGTCCGAGAGCTTGCTCATCTCGGCCCGAGATTCGATCAGCTCGTGGGCCCGCGCCTCGTGTTCGTGGGCTCCGGTGTCTCGCTCGGCCTCGATATGGCGGATCTTGTCGTCCATCTGCGCCAACCGGGATTCGGCGTCGTCGTGACGGGCGAGCGCCGTGTTGAGCAGTTCCTGGATGTGGTCGCGGTCGTGCTGCAGGCGGTTTGCGACATCGGCGAGTTCCTGGCGCTCGGCCGCCCGGGCATCGAGAAGGGCCGACAGTCGGGCTTGCTCGCGTCGCTCTTCGAGCGTTTGCTGGCGCGCCGCGTGGAGCTCTTGCGAAACAGATTCGCCGCGCGCGATCTCGGCTTCGAAGCCGGTGATCTTGTCGCCGAGCTCGTTGAGCATGCGGTCGCGTTCGTCGAGCTCGTCGGCTTGGCGAGACACCTCAGCTCGAAGCGTCGCGACCTGGCTCACCAGCTCGAAGCGTTCGGTGCTGGCTTCGAGCGCGTCGCTGGGCGAGTTCCGGCGAGAACGGGTAGCAACAAGTTCTTCGCGAGCTTGGATGTACTCACGTTCGAGATCAGCAAACTGGTCGTCGACCTCGATACTCAGTGCGTCGCTGGTGCTGGCCTCGGCTGGCGTGACGGCGTCGACCTGGGCCGAACCGGTTGGTTGGCGAGTGGGAAGCTGCGCATTGGTCGGTTCGGCTAGGGGCACTTCGATGCTCGGTATCTCTGCGCTCGGTACCGCGATACTGGGAGCTCCGATACTGGGAGCTTCGATGCTGGGCGCCGCAACGTCGATGTTCGGCACCTCGATGCTGGGCGCCTCAGGGTTTGTTTCGGCCAGATCCTGGCGTGCTTGGCTGTACTCGCGTTCGAGATCGTCGAATTGCTCATCGACGTCGCGAAACAGGTCATCGACGAGACCTTCGGCCTCTTCGTCTCCTGTAGTCACATCTGCCTCCAGCTGGTCTCGGTATCCGTCAGACAGTTTACGGTGTGACGCAGGGCGGGGTGCCGATGCCCGACCAGTCCAGGCCACTAGCCTCGCGTCGTGAAGAAACTGATACTCGTTGTGCTCTTTGCCTTGCTTGCCGCTGCGTGCGGTGGCAGCGACAGCACGACCAACACCGCTGACTCCTCTGACCCAACGAGTGCCGAGGAGTCGGACCCCAGTACCGAAACCGACTCCGAGCCCGAAAGCGACGCAGGGTCCGGCGCCGACGACGAAGCTGCTGCCGACGATTCGACTCGCGAGAATGTCGAGGTCGAAGCAGAAGAACCCGACTTGCCTGATCGCGTCAATTCCGTGCCCATGCAGGCGCGTGATTGTGCGCACTCGAGCGGCGAACTCAGTGGGGGCGACGACGCAGTCGAGATCGAGCTTCCGCCAGATGTGAAGCCCGAGGTCGATGCAGAGTTCTTGGGCGAGATCGACGAACTGATCGTGACCGATCTGATCGAAGGCACCGGCGACGCAGCTGTGTCTGGGTCATCGGTGGAGATGCAGTATGTGGGTGTTCTGGGCGCCGATGGCACCGAGTTCGACAGCTCGTGGGATCCACAGGATCAACCGTTCGGGTTCGTCCTCGACTCGGGCCAGGTCATTGCTGGCTGGGACGAGGGCATTCAGGGCATGAAGGTGGGCGGACGCCGAGTGCTGCAGATTCCAAGCGACCAGGCCTATGGCGATCAAGCCCGCAGCGAAATCATCGTGGCCGACAGCGATCTGGTCTTCATCGTCGACTTGCTTGCGGTGAGCCCGCCGCCGGAGCCATCGCCTCCTATCGATGACTCGTACCTGGGGTCATTCGACACCCTCGAGATCACCGATCTGGTCGAAGGCGACGGCTGTGAGGCCCTGTCGGGCGACATCGTGGTCGTGAACTACGTAGGCGTCGACACCGATGGTATGGAGTTCGACAGCTCGTGGACTCGCAATGCCCTGTTCCAGCTCACTGTGGGCAAGGGCCAGGTCATCGAAGGCTGGCGTGAGGGTATCGAGGGCATGAAGGTCGGTGGCGAACGCATCTTGCAGATCCCGAGCGGCTTGGCGTACGACGACGGCGACCTCATCTTCCGGGTCCATCTCGAAGAGTTGATCGAGGCTCCCCTGGCGCACACCATCGACTTCGAAGGCTCACCACCGGATGAGCTCGAGGTGACCACGTTGGTCGAGGGCGATGCCGAAGGCGAAGAAGTTGCGCCCGGCAGCATCGTTGACGCGCACATCGTGGTGGCGTTGTACAAGAGCAACACCATCGCCCAGAGCAGCTATCAAGACGGCTCGACAGTCCAGTTGGCAATACAGGAGGGCTCGCTGCTTCCGGGCCTGGAAGAAGGCCTGATCGGCGCCCAAGTGGGTGAGATCCGACAGATTGTCTTGCCAGCTGACGTGGCCTATCCCGATGGGATTCCCGAGGACGGCATCGACGACGACGACGCATTCGTGTTCTTCGTCGAGCCATTGCGCATTCTGAACTAGCCTCCAACCCAGTAGTCTCTGGGCGACGGTGAGTTGGCCGGGTGACCGCAGTGTTGCTTGCAACATTGAGGAAGGTCGGGGCTCCACAGGGCAACGGTGCTGGCTAACAGCCAGTCGAGGTGACTCGCAGGACAGTGCCACAGAAAACAGACCGCCGATGGCTCAGCTTCTTGCTGGAAGGTGAGCACAGGTAAGGGTGAAACGGTGCGGTAAGAGCGCACCAGCATTCCGGGTGACCGGAGTGGCTAGGTAAACCCCACCGGGAGCAAGATCAAAAGCGAGGTAGTGGCGGCCCGCCCGCAGCGCAAACTGCGCCTCCAGGTAGATCGCTCAGATGGATGGTCACACAAGGGGCTTCGGCCCCCGGACAGAACCCCGCCTACAGGCCGACTCACCGTCACATAATTGCAATTGAAACGTTCCAGGCCTTAACCATATGGCTTGTCCAATGGGTGTCCAACCCCCAAACCAGCAGCACCATCATGCAGACTCCGCGGTCAATCGCCCGTCTTGCCGTCGACGTAGTCACGTACAAGCGAAAGGATGACGCCTAAGACGACACTGGTCGCAAGTGCGCCCAACACAGCGAAGATGAGGAACATACCAGCACTGTCACCGTCTTGGCGGCCCACTGCAGCCAACAAGAGACCAACGATGATGGAACATAGAATTAGCCCCGCTTCTTCCCAACGCCGAGCTGCAGCCCGAGCATCCGCCGAGTCATCTGCATGAAGCGATTCGACCGCCATCACCCGCAAGTTGGCCATGTCCTCATCTTGCAGCGCCTGAATGCGAAGCTCTTCTGCTCTGGTCAGCTGCCTCCCAGCCTGATAGGCCGCCCTACTGATCTGGTTCGCCTCGGTACCGGCTTCAGTCTCATAGCGCCACCAAAGTTGTTTGGCCCGCTCTTCAATTTGATCGTCCGAAAATTTGCTGTACTTGCTCATACTCACTCATGTTGCTATCGGCTTCAGGCTGGGCAGTTCGAGCACTGAATTCACTTGCTCTATCGCCTCATAACCTCTAGAGCCAGAGGCGAAACTAGAGCGGTGAATAAGTACGCGCCACCCTTAACAATCCAACTAAATATCCAAGTTCCGACAACGAACACACCGGCGATGTAGATGGCCATAAGAGAGGAAACAGTGTCCGGACCTCCGTCGCCAAAGACTATGTCCTCTTCATTCATCGTAATAAGGGTGCTTCCACCGACTAGCACGTCCAGAACCCACCACAGACACAAAGCAACGACGCTCCATCTGACCAAAGCCAACGCTGCACGAAGCACGATATCGAATCGGAATATCCAGCGAGCCACAACCTGCGTCGACATCATTGCTTCCCGTATCTTGCATCAACGCCCTGGCAAGTCTCAAGAGCAAGCACTCTGAAGAAGGACATGCAGCGCTCGGCGTCGTTGCGCCTCAAGGAGCACCCACCCTTCGTCTTGCTCAGCACATACTTACCCTTGAGCTCAACCTCACCATGCGCAACTTGGTGTCGCACGTTCACCCATGCGTCTACCGTCTTCTTGACCGCCGCGACCTCTAACCGCTTCCGCTTAAAGGTCAGACCGTTCCAAACTCCTTCAGCATCGACGCCCACAGCAGCAAAAAGATCGATCGCGTTGCTTGTATTCGGCGTGTTGAATCGCTGGATCTTCCTTGACGCTGATTCTCGTACCATATGGCTTAGCGCGGCACCCAATGTTCCCTGCAGGGATCCCCGCTCGAGCTCAGCGAGTGCAGCTTTGGCGAGACCTTCACAGAGAACCTGCCAGGCCGCAACCGTCGTGACCACTGCGGCCCGGTTGAGTGAGGATTCCTCCGCACGGCGGCCGCGTCCCTCCCGACGCTTCGCAATTGCAATGAGGTTGTCGGGCTCACCCATGGCGCGCTCGAAGGACTCGTGGGCCCCTTGGGAGATGCTCAGACTCATCGCAGCGCTAGACATTCGCAGCTCTCACGACGCCGCCTGCCCTAACCCGACCATCGTGAAGCCAGTGCATAGGTAGGAGACTTGTCGAGTGATGCGGCTCGCCGTTGATACCCGCGTGTGGTTCGCGGATCGGCGTGACCTGCGGCGTCCCTGCGCAGCTGCAGCCAGTTGGCTGTAGTCACGCCCGGGCGTCTCGCCAGTCAACGTTGGAATCATGCGGAGCACATCGATCGGACCAGCATCGGTCATGAATGTGTGGATCGACCCGCCCTCCAAGAGTTGCGGGTGCATCCGATGGTCTTGCGTAAACGACTGAGCCTCCGCATCGTCGAGGCCGTCAATGCGATACCGCCAGTTGAGCTCGTCGAGAGCGAGCGAGAGATTAGTCAAGTTCCCAATGGCATAGTCGACCACGACATCTGCGTCTTGGGTCGGTCGACTCGCTCCATAGAGCTGTGCTGCACGACCTCCAACAAGGACGAAACGTACCTTGTGCTCGACGAGTGTTTCAATAATCAGATCTGGAGCAAAGATTGGTTCGGCACCCGGATCTGATCCCATAACGGTGTCTAGGCCGTAGCGTTCAGCGCCTTCAGGAGCGAGGCGACCTCGGCCAAGAAGGCCCTGCCCTTCTCAGGCGTGTCGATCCTGGTCCCATCGAGAAGAACGGTGCAATCATCGGCCGTTGGAGCTGGATCGTGGGCAGCGCAATCACGAAACTCCTGCGCGGACTCGAAGGCCCTCAGACAAGTATCAGGATTCACGTTCACCTAGACCATCGTAGTGAGGTTCGGCCATCCTCGCCATCAATGCGGACGATTACCTCCGTATCTATCAACCGGGGCACTCTCACTAAGCGATGGCTATCAGCCGGGGGAAGCTACAAGCCACTCGCTTCCCTGACTTCGGACACGTCGCAGCTACGCCAGCACTCGAGCTGGCGTCTTGCTCGAGTCGGCGCTGATACTTCTCCCGACGTCCACATCGCCCATTACAGGGTCAATCTGGTGACCTACACTGAGGCGCAGGCCAGTTGTTGATCGATGCATTTGTACCGGTACGACAGAACCCACATTTCATAAGGAGGTCACCATGAGCACGCCTGACAAGGTGAACGTGACTCTCCCTGCGGACGTGAATCAGGTCGATGAAACCGGCTGGGTCTGGACTTTTCTGAGCGAGGCCGCCGAATCAGACCGAGTTCGCCCAGGGGCGATCATCGTCGCAGGCGACCAGGTCGAACCCTTCCTGGCTCGGGTGGTCGATCAGCGTTCGGAGCTATTGATATTGAGTACCAAACCATAGCGTTTCGCTATTGTTTGATACTCTGGAGCGGTGAGCGCCGTGTTGAGCCCCAGAGAGGTGCCCGACTGGCTGCTCGCTCGCGGTCGCCATTTTGTGACCACCAACGAGCTCGCAGAGCTCGTTGGCGTTGAGCCTGCCAAGGTGCACCTGAGCATGAACCGCGCTCGCGCGGCTCGCAAGATCGTGTCAGTCACGAAGGGCGGCTGGGTACCCGTTGCACCTGAATACCGAGACGCCGGTGCGCCACCACCGCTGCTCTATATCGATCAGCTGATGCGCCACCTCGGCCACCCACACTACGTCGGCTTGTTGTCAGCGGCCAGGATCCACGGAGCATCACACCAAGCCCCGATGGTTGTTCAAGTCGTCACCCCGGCGCGACTTCGAGACCGCACTATCGGGTCGAGCCGTATCCAGTACATCCGCCGCGCCAACGCTGCCGACCGGCCGACCCAGCAGCACAATGTGTCAACTGGCCGAGTCACGATCTCCACGGTCGAGACCACGATCCTCGATCTCGTCGAAGCACCAGACTTGGCAGCTGGACTCGGTAACGTCGCCACCATCATCGGCGACCTGGCACTCGATCAGCTCATTGATCCCAAAGCAATCGCCAAGGCTGCCGCCCTTTACCCCACAACCGTGGCGCAACGAGCCGGCTATCTCATCGAGCATATGTGCAGCGCATCCCGGGCCGCCCCGATTGACCTTGACCGCCTTGCCGCCGATATTGCCCGCACCGACTACACGAGCCTCGACCCGCGCTCCCCCGCTGACGGCGACCGGAACGAGCAATGGCGAATCATCATCAACACCGCCGTGGAGCATGACCTGTGATCACCGACGCCGACATCCGCCACTGGCGCACCCAAGTTCCATGGATCGACGCAGACAACGTTGAACAAGACCTACTGTTGTCACGGCTGATCATTGAGATCGCCAACCACCCACTACTCGGCAAAGAACTTGTCTTCCGGGGCGGCACCTGCTTCCACAAACTCTGGCTCGACCGCCCCTGGCGCTATAGCGAAGACCTCGACTACGTTCGCACCACCAGCGGCGGAATCGGCGACATCCTCAACGCCGTTCGCGATATCGCCGCCGCCATCGGCTTCGACCGAGCCCAAACAAGAATCGGACAACATCCCAAAGTCCGACTCGATTCGACCTTCGACAGCGGCAACCCAATGCGAGTCAAAGTCGAAATCAACACCTACGAGCTATCACCTGCCCAACCCACCGTCACCCGGAACCACACCATCGAGTCAGCATGGTTCAACGGGAGCGCTGAAGTTCCGACCTTCACCCTCGAAGAACTCATCGCCACCAAAATCCGAGCCCTCTACCAACGCAGCAAGGGCCGCGACCTATTCGACATGTGGCTAGCCGTCACCCACGGCGGAGCCGACCCTGACGAAATCGCTGCATGCTTCCAGCCCTACCGACCCGACGGATGGACCGCCAAACAGGCACTCAAGAACCTTGAGGCGAAACTGAGCGACCAACGATTCAGAACCGACCTCACCCCACTCGTTCCCGAGTGGCCCGACAAGTACAACATCGAAACAGCAGCGACCACCGCAGAACAAATCATCACAGCTGCTGCGTGAGCCAAGAGACCGCACAGCGACCTATCCACGAACTGGATGATGTCATCCAAGTCGTGGATACGAGCAGCATTGACGACTCTCCATGCATCACTGATCTTGTTTGATCGCCGTTGGCTTTGGTCATCTCGTTGCGAGCACGAATCCGCTGACGGTCCTTCTTCGTCATGCGCTGAGCCATAGCGATCGGATCTTCGACAATGCTGAGAAGTAGCGCTAGATCGAGCCTCTGAGCGTCCGGCAGATCGTCAACGTCGACCGCAACTGCCTTGCCAACGATTGCTCCGAGCAATGATGGGCGAGGCACAAGTCCGGTCTGGCCACCACGCACCAGCTTCTCGACATCGCTCGCTCGGGCGTATCCCTCGGCCGCCTCTGGGACCACAAGATCAACCTCGTAGTCAGCTGCGGCGCCCTCACCCCCGCTGCGAACAACCTCTGGCACATCGCTGAATCGATCGAGTACCCCCGGATGGGTATAGAACCAGTGTTCATCGGCTCTTGAATCGAGCCGACGAGCGATAGCGCCAAGCCCTTCGGCGAGCCGCTTCTTTGCCCGCGAGCGGTCGACCGGTGAGAGTTGTGGGTCCCTCCCATCCGCCAAGGCGAGCACCGCCCACGCCGACGCAGCGCTCCAACGACGCCCGGCCTCGGGGCGCCCATCACAATGCTGCCGTTATCGGCATCTTTGTGCAATGGCCCGAGTGCGTTGCGGCACACCGCGAGAGACTCACCTTGGCCGCAGCCGGAGCAATGGCGCTCGACATGATCCAGTCAGGCGGATACGAGCAGATGACGACCAATCAGGCCCTACGCACTACATACAGTCAGTTACCGACGCAACCAGCTCCGCCCCCATGGGCGAGCTTTCCAGTGCCGTTGGATCTGTCACCAGCTGATTGTTCAGCTCGACAAAGGCTGCGAAGTCAACGCCACTGACAGGGTCAGACAATCTGTCAAAGCTGCACTGGCAAATCCGGCTGGAGTCTTCCTGTAGCTCTGTATCGGCAAGCCCGGCCTCACAACCTTCCAGGTAATTCATCTCAATGCCGCTCGTCCAAGCAGATGGAATCGTCGTGGAGGTCGGGACAGGCTCAGGCGTCGCCGTCGGTGCCGGGGCGACTGTCGGCGATTGGGCTTCAGGAAGCGCCGGGTTAGCCGTGCATGCCGCCAACAAGATCGATATGAAAACGACTACCACCGAGATCGGCTCGGGCGTGAATGCCTTAGCGCGAGAACGGCACATCGAGGCCCTCGATCGCAGGGATGACTTCGTCTGTAGCGCTGATGGTCTTATTCGCCACGTTCGTAGTGTACGTAGTCAAACGCCTTCGGGAGTTTCGCGGGCACTACTCCCCGGGCCAAGCGGTGCGCTCGGATTCGATTGGTTCATCCGGCAGCTATTGTTATGCGAGTGGGTCTCGACGAGAATAAGGTTCGCCTCGTGGCAGACTCCAATGTGAGCCAATTGGATGCTCTCGAAGCCGAAGTTCACTTGGTCGATCCGCGTTGTACATCGGACTACGCAAGTCGGCGATCTCGCCTGCGAGCGCTCGATGACCAGGCAAAGCTGTTGGGTCCCCCGGCCAATCGGCTCCGATGTGAGATCGGCAAACGTTTGGCGACGATGTCGGCGTATGTCGGCGACCTAGTCACGCTGCGCGACTGGGCCGAGGGCTCTATTGCTTGGGCAGAGACCGTTGACGAGTGGGGGTACTGCGCCGAACAATACGCAATGCTTGCGGTGTCTCCATTGGGTTCACCCAACCCCGGGCGCATCGACGCCCTCATCCGGGCCCACGAGATCCGCTCGACGAAGGAGATGAATGACGAACAGGGCAGCGCAGTCGACAACGCCATAGGTGCAGCATTCTCCAACCTCGGACTGTTCGAAGAAGCCCAGCAACGCTGGCAATGGAGCCTTGATCGCTACCACGAGAAGCCGTATCTCGGGGTCGGGCTGTGCGCACTCAATTTGAACGACAATCGTCTGTACTTGCTCGAGAATCCGCACTTGCGCGATGTTGACGATGTGCCACCAGCATCCACGCTCGAGCGAATCGATCGAACCAACGACATTCTCCGACAGAATCCGCATTGTCCCAGCGACGTCGTCGCCGCATTCCGCTGCCGGGCCAGTCTCCTTCGAGGAGACGTCGAGAGAGCGGGTTGGGCGCTTGATAACGTCGGCCATCCCCTTACAAGCACCGTAAGTTGGATACAGGTTCTCTACGCAAAATCGAAGGTGGCACAAGCCAACGACGACGTGGAAGCTTTTGTCGAGTTGACCGAGCTCTTAGTCGCTCACCTGGGCGAGCATCCCGTGTTCATCCACCTCGAAGGCGCGGCGCAACGACTGCGCCTCGACGCGCTCCTAGTCTCTGGCGATCTCGACCAAGCCAGCGCGCTGCTGAGAGAGCTCGACGGGCGCGAATCCAAGATCACCGCCGCCAAACTGGCCACGCTCTTCGAGTGGATACGTGTTCAATCAGAGCCCAGGATTCCACACCTGCCCAACGCCACTTCGCGTCGGGGGCGCGTCAGCCTCTGGGAGTTGCCGTAGGCAGAGGCGCCGGCGGGGACTGGTTGAAATAGCCAATGAGCCCTTCGAGCGCAGCCCTACTTTCGGGTTCCGACGAGGCTTGGAACGTTGCATTGCACCGCTGGAGCATCTTGGCCTTGCCACCGCCGCGGAAACTACGCGGTTGAGCCATGTTTGCCGTTTTGGCCACGTCGATACATCGCTGCAGCAACTGCGGGCTCTGCTTCGCTGTCTGCGGCACGAGCAGCTTGTTGACGGCGATGTGCACCGAGGTCGGTAGCGCCACCGGGGCGTCAGAACCGGAATATTCAGCCAGCACGTCATCGAGCCGGGCCAAGACCAGCGGGCCGGCCAGCTGACGCACTTGCGGCACGAAGTCGATCGACCGGTTCGCAAGATGGGGAAGGATGCGATCGTTGGCGAGGTGTTCGGTTTGGTGAACGAAGGCTTCCCGGACTCGACCCGACGGGTGAGCACTGAGTACCCACAGCAGATTTATCGGCCCGCGTTGTCTGACGACCTCGACCTCGGATGGATCCAGGTTGGTCCACCGATCGAATGGGCCCGAGACCTTCCTGATGGCGCTGTCCAGCCCGATTGGTAGCCCGTGAAGCCGAATCTCCTCGGTGCTCGATCGGATCGATGCCACCCAGAGTTCTTCGGCCCGGTCGAGGTCGCGCAACGATTCGTTGGTGCGACGTACGAACGCGGTGGCCCGGTCTTCAGTCGTCATAGATCGTCCCATGGTTGAGCCTCCCGGCCTAACGCCGAGGTTCGCGAGTCGAACGGCCATTCCAACAACCACGATGCCAGTGTCGACGTAGGTCGACGGCCTCATGCGGCATGGCGACGATGTGACCAACACCTGGTGCGATGTCGCGGTTGCAGCCGGGACAGAGATACGTCTTTGTCGCCTGATACGGCTGAACAAAGCTGGTCTCGGCGTCGGCCCAGAAGTCGAACGTGGTGCGTTTGGTCATTCCGGAACAGTCTGCCCTGCCGCCGGGCTCGACCGCCAGGCGCGGGACAATGATCCCGGTCGAGAAGGCGACAAAGTTATCGCCGCTGCCATTTCCATCGGTGCCACCCACGCCTGCCAGTCCAACGGTCGCCCGTCGCGCCAGACGCTTGCACTGATCACCCAGTAACGGCGATGGCGATGACGGGACGGTCGGCAGCGGCGTCACGTCGGCACCGTCCTTCGCGTCTGGCCGACTATCGAGACCCAGGTCTAGCCCGGTCTAGCCCATTTGCGGTACCGGTGCATCAATCCGCGAGTCCAACATGGTGTTCTGTTGACGCAAGAAAGCGCATTATCGCTCACAGTGGAGAGCACGCATTTGACTTTGGGTGCGTGATCCCGTCACGATGAGTGCCGGTTACGGCACGGGCACTGATCACTTCGGGGGAGGAGTTCAGAGTGTCAGATCCAATTTTGGTTGTCCGCAATCTCAGGACGGAGTTCAAGACGCGTGCGGGCGTGGTCGAAGCGGTGAGTGACGTCAGCTTTGACGTTCAGCCGGGTGAGACCATGGCCTTGGTCGGCGAATCCGGGTCCGGGAAATCGGTGACCGCGCTTTCGATCATGCGGCTGCTCGACGACACCGGCCGTATCGCCCACGGCTCCGTGGAGTTCGAGGGAACCGACCTGGCGACGCTCGACGAGAAACGGATGCGAGCGATTCGAGGTCGCAAGATCGCCATGATCTTCCAGGACCCTTCGACATGTCTCGATCCGGTCTTCACCATCGAGAACCAGCTCACCGAAACGTTGAAAATCCACGACTACCCCAAGGCACGCCGGCGGGAGCGGGCGCTCGAGCTGTTGCGTCTGGTCCGCATGCCTGACCCGGAGACCCGCCTGCTCGCCTATCCCCATCAACTCTCCGGCGGCCAGCGCCAACGAGCCATGATTGCCATTGCCTTGGCCCTGGATCCACAACTCATCATCGCCGACGAACCCACCACCGCCCTCGACGTGACCGTGCAGGCCCAGATCCTTGATCTGCTGCGCGACCTGCAACGAGACACCGGCACCGCCATTGTGTTCGTCACCCACGATCTAGGCGTCGTGGCCGAGATCGCCGACCGGGTCGTGGTCATGTACGCCGGCAAGGTCGTCGAGCAAGGCCCGGTTCGTTCGGTGCTTCGCGATCCGCAGAACCCCTACACTGCCGCGCTGCTGCGCTCGATGCCGGGTGCGGTTGCGGGCCGCAGTGATCGACTGACACCGATCGAGGGCGTGGTACCCAGCCTGTTCCAGATGCCCACGGGCTGCCGGTTTGCGCCTCGGTGCCGACATGCCTTCGAACATTGCGTCGACCACAACCCACCATTGGCCGAGATCACCTTCTTGCGTGAGAGCCGATGCTGGCTGCACGACCCCGAAGTCGCCGACGGGCGAACAATGCCGTTGCACCGAGAGCCGAAACCGATACTCGACGAGGTCGTGTCGTGAGCACGGTCGACTATCTGGACCTGCGAAACGGTCAATCGTCGGATGCTGATGGACAGCCGTTGCTGCAGGTCGAAGGGCTCGTCAAGCACTTCCCCATCGAGAAGGGCATCTTGCGCCGAACCGTCGGCCATGTCCGTGCCGTCGACGGAATCACGTTCGACGTAGCTCGCGGTGAAACCCTGGCACTGGTCGGCGAATCCGGATGCGGCAAGACCACCACCGGCCGAGTGGTGCTGCGGCTCATCGAACCCACCGCCGGTACGGTCCGATTCGACGGGCAAGACCTGTCCGAGCTGTCCGCCGACGAACTCCGCAAACTGCGGCGGCGCTGCCAGATCATCTTCCAGGACCCGTACTCGTCGCTCGACCCCCGCTGGTCCACAGCCGACATCGTCGCCGAAGGGCTGACGATTCACGGGATGGGCGACCGCCAGCAGCGGCTGGACCGGGTGGTTGGCCTGCTCGAAAAGGTCGGTCTGTCCGCCGAGGACCTGGAGAAGTTCCCGCACCAGTTCTCGGGCGGGCAGCGCCAGCGAATCGGCATCGCCCGCGCGCTCGCCACGGATCCCGACCTGATCGTGTGTGACGAAGCGGTGTCGGCACTTGACGTTTCGGTGCAAGCCCAGGTGTTGAATCTGCTGCGTGATCTGCAGGTCGAGCTGGGCTTGTCCTATCTGTTCATCACACACGATCTCAACGTGGTCCGCTATGTCGCCGACCGAGTCGCCGTCATGTACCTGGGCGAGATCGTGGAGCTGGCCGAAACCGAGACCTTGTTCACCGACCCCCAGCACCCGTACACCAAGTCGCTGCTCTCGGCCGTGCCGGTGGTCGACCCAGACGAGGCCGTCGGGCGAGAACGAGTGCACCTGCAGGGTGAAGTCCCGAGCCCGTCGAACCCACCGAGCGGTTGCCGCTTTCACACCCGCTGCCCCGTCGCCGTCACCGAGTGCGCCCAGCACGACCCGCTGCTCGTATCGCTCGGCAAGAATCGCCAGGCGGCCGAGTGTGCCCAGTACACGCCCGAAGCCTTCGGGCTCGAAGCACATGTCGAGGAGAACGCATGATCGAATACGCCGTCCGCCGCATCGCTTCGGGCGTGGTGGTGCTGTTCTTGTTGGCGACGGCGCTCTTCTTCGTGATGCGCGCAGTTCCCGGCGACGTGGTGCGCTTGCAGCTGGCAGATGCCGGCTCGGTGTCTCCGGAACGTATGGCAGAGATGGAGCAGGCGCTGGGTCTGGACAAGCCCGCGTTGGAACAGTACGGAACCTGGCTCGGTGGCTTGGTGCAAGGCGACCTCGGCGAGTCGCTGTGGGAACGGCGCCCCGTAACCGAGATGCTCACCGAGCGTTTCCCGGTCACCGCTGAACTCGCCCTTCTGTCCATGGCCGTCGCCGTGGTGATGGGTGTCACGATCGGCGTGATCTCGGCGCGCAAGCGAGGCACCGTCACCGACGACGGGCTTCGAGTCGCCAGCATTCTGGGGTTGTCGGTGCCGAACTTCTTCGTTGCGCTGATCATGATCACCTTCGCCTCGATCTGGTTCAACTGGGTCGCACCGCTGGGTTACGAGCGCCCCTGGGACGAACCCTGGACGAATCTGCAGCAGATGGCCATGCCATCGATTGCACTGGGGATCTCCGTTGCTGCTGCCATTGCCCGATTGACCAGATCGTCGATGCTCGAGGTCTTGGGATCCGACTACATCCGCGCCGTGCGAGCCAAGGGCGCATCAGGCCGTCTTGTCAACTACAAGCACGGCCTTCGCAACTCCCTCGTGCCGATCCTGACGTTGATCGGTCTGCAACTCGGCGCGCTGTTGGGCGGCACCGTCATCCTCGAGTCGATCTTCGGCCTACCCGGCGTTGGCTCCATGGTGTTCCGGGCCGTAGAGCAGCGCGACTATCCGGTGATCCAGGCCGGAGCCATTTTGTACGGCACGATCTTCGTGATGGTGAACATCGCGGTCGACATCGCCTATGGCTGGATCGACCCTCGGACCCGGGAGGCATGACATGACCGCCGAAATCACCGACGCTCTCGTTGACGAGTCCAACGAACCCGAAGTCGTTGTGGACCTGACCGATGCTGCGCAGGAACCCAACGCACCCGCAGCGCTGGGCCGGTGGGCTCGCATGCGCCGAGGGCTCCGTCAGTTTCGCAAGGAACATCCACTCGGGCTGGTCGCCGGGCTGGTCATCTTGTTGTTCATCGTCACCGCGATCCTGGCTCCGATCGTGGCCACCCACGACCCCAGCGCCACCGGCCGACAACCTGGTCAGAAACTGGCGAGCCCGTCATTCAGCAACTTCTTCGGCACCGATCAACTCGGCCGGGACATCTTCAGCCGCGTGGTGTACGGATCACGCATCTCGTTGATCGTGGCTACCTTCACCGTGCTGGTATCCACGGTGCTCGGCACCCTGGTCGGTGCGGTATCGGGCTATCTGGGCGGCAAGGTCGACATGATCCTGCAGCGCATCGTCGACGCCGTCATGTCCATCCCGGTGCTCATTCTGGCGTTGTTCATCGTTTCGCTGCTCGGCTCGAGCGTTACCAACGTGGTGCTTGCACTCTCGATCATCTACATCCCGCGGTTCGCCCGCATCGCCCGCGGCGAGATGTTGCGCATCCGCAATGCCGAGTACGTGACCGCATCGCGCGCCCTGGGGGCCGGTTCGTGGCGAATCATTCGGGGACACGGCATCCCGAATCTGGTCGCACCCATCATCATTTTGGCCAGCTTGACCTATGGCCAGGCAATGATCGCCGAGGCTGCACTGAGCTTCTTGGGGGTGGGTGCGCCCATCACCGAACCCTCGTGGGGCCAGATGCTCTCGAGCAGCCGCGAGTTCATGACGGTGGCCTGGTGGGCCGTGGTCTTTCCAGGAGTCGCGCTGAGCGCTGGCGTCTTGGCTTTCAATCTGTTTGGCGACGCGCTTCGTGACTACTTGGATCCCAAGTTGGTCCAGTAGCGCCGCCACTTACCAAGGGGGAAACTTATGAGACGAACAAACCGGCTGGCGAGATGGCTCGCATTGTTGGTGGCATTGGCGCTGCTCGCTGCGGCTTGCGGGGGCAGCAGTGGCGACGGCACCGACGACGTTGCCACCGGTGACTCCGCCGACCAAAGCGACTCCAGCAACGATGCAGCCGAAGCCGACGATCAAGCATCGTTCAACGACTTGGCGGCCGAAGAACAGGCCCGCACCGGCGATGAAGACGAGGTACTCGGAGCCACCGAGGAGCCCGACGCAGAAGAGGCGCCAGAAGAGGAAAGCGAGGAGCCTGCTGACGAGCCCGACGCAGAACCCGAAGAAGATGCCGCCAGTGAGGGGATACAAACCGGCGGAACCCTGGTCATCTCCGGCCCATCGGACATTGCCAGCCTGGACCCGCTGGGGTCATCCTCGTTCAACACGCAATACCGGATCGCACCGATCTACCAGCGCCTGATCGGTTTCGCGACCGGTCCCGACATCGGCTATACGGCCCAGGTCCTGAAGCCGGAGCTGGCGACCGATTGGCAGATCAGTGATGACCTGCTCTCTTACACCTTCAATCTGCGCGACGACGTGTTCTGGCACGATGTCGAACCGGTCAACGGTCGCCAATTCACCTCGGCCGATGTGAAGGCAACCTTCGATGCAATCCTGGCCGAGGGCCATCAGGCGTCGCTACTTGCCAACATCACCTCGGTGGATGCGCCCGACGACTTCACGGTGGTACTGAACCTGTCCGGGCCGTTCGCACCGCTGCTGAACAACATGGCGAGCCACTTCATGTGGATCCTGCCCAGCGAAGCATTCGAGGACGGCTACGACCGAACGAACACCGTTATCGGTACCGGCCCGTTCATGCTCGATGAACGCGAGGTCGATGTCACCACCACCTACGCACGAAATCCGAACTACTGGGAGACCGACGACGAGGGTCGCCAACTTCCCTACATGGACCGCATCGAATCACTGGTCATCAATGACACGCAGCAGGTCATCGCTGCATTCAAGGCAGGCGAGATCGACATGGTGACCAACACCATGGCGCCCGAGCTACGTGACCAACTCATGAATGACTTCCCCGAAGCGTTCTACGGTGAGTGGGTCGATGCCGGAATGGGCCAGGTCGGTGTCAACATGGACCGACCTCCATTCGATGACATCCGAGTGCGACAAGCAATCTCGTTGGCGATCGACCGCGAGGGCATGGGTCTCACGATTCGTGGCGGCGGAACGATTCCGTCCAACGTTGCGCCTGCGCTCGCCGACTATGTGATCCCGCTCGAAGAGCGACAGGAGTACCTGCAGTACGATCCCGAGGCTGCCCGGGCGCTGCTGGCCGAGGCGGGCTATCCCGACGGCCTCGACGCCACGCTGATTGCAACCGACCGGTATGGCGCGGCCTACACCGCACAAACCGAGTGGCTGGTCGAGGATCTGAACAATGCCGGTTTCAACATTCAACTCGACTTGATCGACTACGCAACCTACTTCGGCAGCCGTTGGCCCGACACCGAGTACGACCTGCAGTTCGGTCCCCAGACGCCATTCCTGGAGCCCGACGAGTGGCTGCGCTTGCAGATGTCCAGCGACGGCGCCCGAAACTGGTTCAACATCGACGATCCGGTGCTCGACGACTTGCTCAACGAACAGCTGGGCATCGTCGATGTCGACGAGCGCATCGCCAAGATCCAGGACATTCAGCGATACGCACTCGAAAATGTGTTGAACCCGATTCCGGTCTGGACGTACTTCACACAATGGACCCTGTCGCCCGAGGTGCAGGACTTCTACCGGCACGCCTCCTACGGCTACGCCGGTATCCAACGAGTATGGCTCGACGAGCCCGACGGCTGAGCCGACCGGGTTCGCCAACAAGCTCTCCCACGCTCGTCTGCTCCCCACAGCAGGCGAGCGTGCGGTGAGCTAGCCGCAATTCAGTTCTGGCCCGCCGCAGCGCAACGGGAGTGTCGCCATCTTGCTGTAGCTTCCATGCAGCATGACACATCCTGCCAGGCGACTTCTCGCACTCGTGGTCGTACTCGGCTTGGTCGCCGGCGCCTGCCAATCGTCGACGACCATCACCGCTCCGAGCGAGCCGATTGTCACGACGTTCCCCGTCGACGAAACCGGTGCCGAAGAATCTCCACGGCCGAGCGAACCTGGCGTTGCGACCGCGACGCCTGCCGCAGCCCCATCGGTCGATCTGTCCGACGATCTCACCACCACCATCGACAATATTGCCAGCGCCTTCACCACCGCCTTGGGGGCTTGGCCGGGCTTCGAGCCGAACGACTACCCCGTGGTGCTGGCGCTGAAAGACGACGACGGCAGTCTGAATGGTGCCCTCGCGATCAATCATCCAGCCGCCGATGCGCTGGGCACAGCCACTGCCTTGGATATCTCTGACACGGCGTTCGTATCTCTGCACCTGGTTGCCGACCCGGCTGAGCGAGCCGCTCTGCAGGCGCTCGAGGCATTCAACTTTCGGGTGGTGCTCGGCGGCGTCGATTCGTTTGCAATGGTCGCAGGCGGCGACGAGTTCTTCGTACCAACAACCAAGATGTATGCCTCGACGCTGGTTCATGAGATGTTTCACGTCTACCAAACCGACGTGTTCGCGGAGCGGGGCGGCTCCCAGGACATCGATGGCTACGACTATTCGCCCGAGAGCTTGGTCTTGATAGGGCTCGAACAACGAGCGCTCCGTGCCGCCATCGGCGCCGACTCGCGCTCGGACCGAGAACTGGCGGCCCGCCACGTTGTGGCGATTCGCAACACCCGTTTGGCTGCGGACCCCCGGGTCGCCCTGGACGGGCGTCAGGAGATACGCGAAGGAACCGCTCGCTACGTCGAGCACGTGCTTGGAGGCAACGACACGAGCTACCCCTATCACCTCGGCAATTTCGCCGACCAGCTCACGGTTGACATCCCAGACGCCGACATCAAGGCGACCATGGCCTTCGGCAGGTGGTACGCGAGCGGTGCCGCAACGATGCATCTCCTCTCACAACTCGATGCCGAAGATGTGTCGACTCGTATCGATCGCGGCGAGCGTCCTGTCGACGTGCTCGCTCAGCTGCTCGCGGTCGAGCCGATGACGTACGACAGCCTGGTCGCAGACGCCCTGGCGGCCTACGACCCCGACAACGAACTGGCCGAGCAGGCGCGCATCGCGGGCGAAGCAGTGCGGAACGAGCCGAGCTTCTGGGGTGGCGCGAACACCGCAACAGATGATGCCGGGGCTGCGGACCTCGAGCAGGTGGCGCTGACACAGCAAGAACTCGATTGCCTGGTCGAGCGCGGCGCAGTCATCACCAACGAGGTATTGGAAATCAGCAACGAGGACTGGGCCGCTTGTTATGGCCAGCCCTGATCGCCCCACGCTCGCGGTCCAGTGGTAGCGCGCGAACCGCCCACAACCAGCCCGCCCACCCCCAGCAAGATGAGGCCTATCACCACCAGTAGCGGCGACAGCGGCGATGCGCCGGTGACCGGCAGTTCGCTGCTCAAGGTCACGATGCACACGGCACCCTCCTGACCGGGGGTCACGATGACACGCGAACCTCGGACCGTGGACGATGCAGCCTGGCCCTCGCAGCTGGCCGCAGATGGCGACAGGTCGGTTCGGCGGATCAGGAGCTCACTCGCTGCTCCTGCAACAGCATCGACTTCGATCGAGCCACCCTGCGAGACGCGATCGTTTCGGTACTCGATACCCGTGTTCACGTCGAGCACGGCTACTTCGCCAGCCGGCGGTTCGCCGCCCGTGGTCACGAACTCGAGCTCGATGACCACGGTGTCCGCTTGGGCGGCAATCGCTGGTGGAGCTGCCGCCCATGCCGCAATGCTGACAAGCACTGCGGCACCAGCCAGAAGACGCCGCGATCGAATCACCCGAACACAATAATTCGATGACGGGCAGAAGTTGGTGATGTGGCACATGTTTCTAAAGTTTGCGATGGTCTTTCACATAGTCACTTGTAGTCACGCACAGTCACGCACAGTCACGCACAGTCATGCATACTCCAATGGGGCTGAGCGGGTGTGCTCTGCGGCAGAGCCGATTCGGATCTCTCTATGATCGCGAGACTGCCGAAGGGGCTCGCCTGCGCTAGTTTCGTCTCACCCAAGACAGCGAGGTCGCCCATGGCTGCATCACCCGATCACGAACCGACCGCGAATGTGCACGACAAATCTCGTGGCGATGGTTTCGCAGCAATGGGGATCCTGGCGCTGACCATCGTCTTCATCGTTATCGTTCTTGTCGCCCTGATCTGACGCCGACCCGATCTCGGGGCGTACCCAAATATGAATCTGTGACCGGTTTGTGATCAGATGGCACGCACAAGGCAAGTTCGAGGTCTGAAGTAGCAGACCGGCTTGCCCATTCTTGGGGGAACAAGATGCAAGCCAATTGGATACGGAAAATGATGGCGTTACTCGCCGCCTTCGCACTGCTCGGTGCTGCCTGTGGAAGTAGCGACTCGTCGACGGAGACGTCGAACGACGCGGTCTCCGGCGACGAGGTAGTGAGCGACGAGGTAGTGGGTGAGAGCGTCGAGGCCGCCGGAGAGCCGCTGAAGGTTATGACGGTCACCACGCTGAACGCAGCTGGTCCGACGTATCAGAACATTGCCAACACCGCCGAGGTCTACGCCGACTACATCAACGAACGCGGTGGCATCGCCGGCCGACCGCTCGAAGTCACCGTTTGCGACGAACAGTTCGATCCCGCCGTCGCCACCTCGTGCGCCCGGGAGGCAGTCGAAGAAGGCATGATTTCGATCGTGGGTTCGTTCACGTTCTTTGCCGAGAGCATCGTGCCGGTCATCGCAGAATCCGACATCACCTGGTTCGGTCCGTGTTGCCCGATCACACCGTCTGAGCTCACGAGCCCACACTCGTTTCCGATCGGCAACCAACCCATGTACTCCGTCGGTGCGGTCAAGAAGGCCGTCGACGACGGTTGCACCAGCATGAACGCCGTCATCATCGATGGCGCGCAGATCTTCATCCCACCAATGGAGAATGCCATCGCCGCACTGGGCCAGAGCTTTGGCGACGTCATCATCTTGCCGCCGACCGCCCAGGACTACTCGGCAGAAGTCGCACAGGCCACCGCCAATGACGCCGACTGCGTGATCACCGTGGTTTCCGAAGGTCCCTACATCACCTGGAACACCGCATGGACGCAATCTGGCACCGACGCCGTGCAATACGGCCCGCAGGGCAACTTGAACGAGGTTTCGGCGGCCGGTAACGAAGAATCGACCAACGGCGACATCATCGCTGGCATGTACCCCGACATCTCCACGGCTCCGTGGGACGAGTACCGCCAGGCACTCGACGACGCCGGCTTGGACACCAGCGAACTCGACTACAACAGTCTGGGCGGCATGGGCACCTGGGCAGCGTTCGTGGGCTTCACGATCATCGCCGAGTCGATCGACGGCGAGATCACGGCCGAGTCGTTCTTCGACGCGGCGTCGAACACGTCGGACCTCGACCTGAACGGCATGGTGCCGAACCTGGACTTCACCCAGGAGTGGACCGACGGCCTCGAAGGCTACGAGCGGCTCTTCAACCGCAGCGTGGTGTTCAGCACCCTCGACGACGGCAAGGTCGTTCCGCTGACCACCGACTTCGAAGACGTGGGCGCACTCGCAACCGGCGACGCCGGATAACCGACGCGTCCACATGGGGGAGGTAGTCAGATTCGCGTTGTTCGGGTTGGGCATTGGCGCGCTCTATGCGTTCGCGTCCCAAGGGCTGATCGTGATCTACCGGGGCACGGGTGTGCTGAACTTCTCGCTGGGTGCAACCGCCATCGCCGGCGTGTTCATGCAATGGGAATTGCAGTACGAACACGGGTGGCCATTTCTGGCGGCCGCTGCCGTTGGCGTGGCGCTGTCTGCTTTTCTCGGGGTGTGGACGCACTGGTGGGTGATGAAACCGCTGCGGCGAGCAAGTTCGCTGGTTCGCGTCATTGCCACGCTGGGTGTGCTCATCTCGATTCAAGCGGGCGTCATCATTCGCTACGGGTCCCAACCCCGGCAGGTCGACAGCTGGTTGCCGACCAACCGCATCGTTCTCTGGGACGACGTGGCGTTCACCGTCGACCGGCTGATTCTGCTCGTCATTGCCTGCGTCTCTGCCGCGCTGCTGTGGCGTCTGTACCGGTCGAGCCAGTTCGGCCTTGCGACCGAGGCGGTGTCGGAGAGTGAACGGTCTGCGGCCGCCATTGGCCTGTCACCGAACCGGATCGCGACGCTGAACTGGGCCCTCGGATCGGCTATCGCCGCTGCTGCCGGCATCTTGGTCGTGCCGATCATCACCCTGCAGGTCACCGCCATGACTTCGCTGGTGCTGGCCGCGCTGGCGGCGGCGCTGGTCGGTGACTTCCGGTCGTTTCCCATCGCCACCGCAGCCGGGCTCGGCCTGGGTGTTTCTCAGAAACTGGTGGGTCGTTTCATCGATCAAACCGGGCTCGAAGCATCGTTGCCCTTCTTGGTAATCATCGTGGTGCTCGTCTTCCGTGGGCGCTCGCTGCCATTGCGTGACTACTTCCTGCGCAAGCAGCCCATGCTGGGCAACGGCCGCATGTCATGGGACTGGACGATCTTCGGCGCCGGTGTGGTCGTGTTCCTGATGCTCACCAAGAGCACCAAATGGATCGATGCCCTGACCGTGTCGTTGGGTGTTTCGATCGTCTTGCTGTCCATCGTGGTGCTGACCGGATACGCCGGCCAACTCTCGCTGGCGCAGTATTCCATCGCCGGATTCGGCGCCTACGTGGCCGGGCGCCTGGTGGCGGTCTATGACATCCCCTTTCTGCTCGCCCTGGTCGCCGGTGTGCTCGCCGCCGTACCGGTCGGGCTGGTCTTTGCGCTACCGGCCGTCAGAACGCGCGGCATCAACTTGGCCATCGTGACCCTTGGCCTGGGCACAACCATGGAACTCATGTTGTTTCGCAACCGTGACTACACCGGCGGCGTGCAAGGAACCCAGGTAGGCAACCCCGACTTGTTCGGTTATGACATTGGTTCGATCACCTACCCCGAGCGCTATGGCATCTTCGTGCTCGCCATGTCCCTCGGCGCAGTATGGATGGTGTCCAACGTGCGCCGGGGCAGAAGCGGTCGCCGATTGATAGCGGTACGGACCAACGAGCGCGCCGCGGCTGCGCTGGGAATCGACGTGATCAAGGCCAAGCTGTTCGCCTTTGCATTTGCCGCTGCACTCGCCGCGCTCGGCGGCATCCTGCTGGCCTTCCGCCTGAGTTCGATCAGCTATCAGTCGTTCACGAACTTCACCTCGATTCTGTACGCCGGGCTCGCCCTGGTCGGTGGTGTCGGGCATCTACTCGGAGCCTTCGTGGGCGCCACCATGGCCACCGCCGGGTTCAATCAGGAGATTCTGGAGTCGACGTGGGGTGGCGTTGCTCGTTGGACCCAACTGATCAGCGGTATTGCCATTCTGCTCACGGTGCTCGGCTACCAAGACGGCGTCGCCGCCGAATGGGTCAAGATCTTCCGGCTGTTCAAGAAATCGAAGAAGTGGGGCCAGCCCTACATCATCGAACTCGAAGACGTTGCCGACATGAGCGCCCTCGACGAGGCGACTCGAGTCCCGGAACGAACACTGCGCATTCGAGACCTGACCGTGCAATACGGCGTGGTCGTGGCAGTCGACAACGTCAGCCTGGATCTGGAACCGGGCCGGGTCACCGGTCTCATTGGACCCAACGGTGCTGGTAAGACATCGCTGATCGACGCAATCAGTGGCTTCACCTCTGCCACCGGCGAGGTCATGGTCGATGACCTCGATCTGTCGAACGACGGCGCAACTCGTCGCGCCCGCGCGGGCGTCGCTCGCTCGTTCCAGTCGCTGGAACTCTTCGAAGATTCCACGGTGTTCGAGAATCTGGCGGTGGCCGCGGACCCGCAAGATCTTCGTTCGTATCTGCGGGACCTGGTGTGGCCGGTGAACCCGCTCTTCCCTCCCCCGGTCGTGCGGGCAATCATCGAGTTCCAACTCGATCAGGATCTGCACCGCGATGTCAAAGACCTGTCCTACGGCAAACGCCGACTGCTCGCCATTGCACGGGCCGTCGCCATGCACCCGAGCGTCTTGATGCTCGATGAGCCTGCAGCCGGTTTGAGTTCATCCGAGAGTGAAGAGCTCGCCTTGGTGGTGCGCCGGCTAGCCGAAGAGTGGGGCATCGCGGTATTGGTGGTCGAGCACGACATGAACTTCGTCATGGGTGTCTGCGACGACGTCGTCGTTCTGGACTTCGGCAAGAAAATTGCTCATGGCACCCCCGACGAGGTGCGAAATGATCCCGGCGTGATCGCCGCCTACCTGGGCGACGAACTCGGCGACGAACTCGGCGGTGTCGACGCCGCAGACGACCACACCGATGCCGTCGTCATCGAGACAGCTTCGTCGGCGGTAGCGGGCGGAGGTGCTGCATGACGGCCTCGACCACTCGACCCCTGCTGCAGACCCGTCTGCTCAAGGCTGGCTATCTCGGACGCGAAGTCGTGCAGGCGGTGAACCTGACCGTGCAACGAGGCGAGGTCGTGTGTCTGCTCGGCCCAAACGGTGCCGGCAAGACCACCACGCTGTTGACGATCGCCGGCGAACTCACACCGGTCGATGGCGTGGTTCTGTTCAGCAACGTGCCCACCTTTACGCCCATGCATCAGCGCATCCGCAGCGGCGGCATCGGACTGGTAACCGAAGAGCGACTCGTATTCACCCAGATGTCGGGGCGCGACAACCTGCGCGTGGGTGGCGGCGACGTCGACCGAGCGCTCGATCTTTTCCCCGAACTGGAACCACGCCTCGATGTGCGTGGCGGCATGTTGTCCGGTGGCGAGCAGCAGATGCTGGCGCTCGCCCGCGCCCTCAGCCGCCGACCGTCGCTCTTGCTGGCCGACGAACTGTCACTCGGCTTGGCCCCCAAGATCGTGGACCGGCTACTCGGCGCAGTGCGAGCTGCCGCCGACGAAGAAGGCACCGGTGCGCTCATCGTCGAACAACATGCCCGCAAGGCGTTGAAGTACAGCGATCGCATGTATCTGATGGCCCGGGGCAAGATCTTGCTCGAGTTACCAGCCAACGAAGCCCTGGCCCGCATCGACGAGATCGAAGCCACCTATCTCAGTGGCACCTCCGAGACCGAAGAAGACCACATCGAGCGGCTACGACGCAAAAACAAACGCAAGGCGTGGCGCCGACAGCGCGTTCGGGAACGAGAACTCGAGCGCCTCAGCGGCAAGGTCCTATCCACCCGTACCGCCGCCGAAGACGACTACTACTTCGACCTCGAACAACAACGACGCGACAACAACGAACGACAGAAGAGAAGAAGCAGGAGATAGATCATGGGATATCGCACTGCAGAGCTGCCCGACGTCGACCTCGACGAGTTCGAGGACATTCCGTTCTTCGATCGCATGAAGATGCTCATGCTGCACTGGGTCGAGGCCGGGTTCGGCACACCGAAGCAGACCGGCATGTTCTATGCGTGGAAGATCTTCTTGTACGCGCTGTTCGGCCTGATCTTTGCCGGTGCGTTCACTGCCGGGCTCGAGTTCAACGACATCGGCGGCTGGTGGGACGAACCAATCCTGTACCAGAAGCTGATGATCTGGACGATCCTGCTCGAGATAATGGGACTCGCAGCGACATGCGGCCCCCTGGCATTTCACTTCGACCCGCCGATCGGCGGCATTCTCTACTGGTGGCAGAACGACACCCTGCGAGTGCCGCCCTATCCCAATCGGGTGCCATTCACCAAGGGCACCCGCCGCACCCCGTGGGACACCGGCCTGTACAAGCTCATTCTGGCCAGCCTGATACTGATGTTGTTCCTGTCGGGCAACCAAGTCGATGGGCTGCCCGAGGGGTCAGCGGGCACGCTGCCCAGGTGGGCCATCTTGATATACGCCAGCCTGATCGTGCTGATGGCAATGCGCGACAAGATCATCTTCTTGTCTGCCCGATCCGAGCAGTACGTGCCCACGTTGCTGGCGTTTGCGCTGTTCACCAACTTCGTCGACATGATCATTGCGGCCAAGATCTTCATGGTCGTGATCTGGATGGGCGCCGGCTTTTCCAAGTTCAACCATGGCTTCTCGTCGACCGTGTCGATCATGGTGCAGAACACCCCGTGGGTGGTGTGGGACAAGTTCCGCAAGGCCACCGTCAAGGACTACCCGAACGACATCCGGCCTTCGAGAACGACTCATCTGCTAGCTCACATTGGTGGCACCACCACCGAGTTGGTCATGCCACTCGTCTTGTTGTTCTCGCCATACAAATGGTTGACGTGGGTTGCCATTCTTTCGATATGGGCGCTGCATACGTTCATCATCTCCACGTTCCCGCTGGCCGTGCCGCTCGAATGGAATGTGTTTTTCATCTTCGCTTCGGCGTTCTTGTTCGCCAACTTCCCTGCCAGCGGCGGCTATGGCGTGACCGACATGAACCCGGCGCTCTTGGCGATCGTGCTCGTCGTGGCGCTGTTCCCGATCGTGCTCGGGGCGCTGAAACCGCAACACGTGTCGTTCCTGGTCGGCATGAAGCAATATGCCGGCAACTGGTCCGCGGCCACGTTCTCGTTCCGCGACAAGTCGATGGAAGATCGCATCAACGAGCGCATCGTCAAGTCCGCCGACAACCAGATCGATCAGATCGAGCCGTTGTTCGGCAAGGAGATCTCCGAGATCTTCATCCAGAAGGCGGTCGCCTTCCGCATGATGCACCCCATGGGCCGCATGCACATCTCGGCGCTCATGTGTCATGTCGACAGCCTCGATGACCGCTTGCAGCGCGAAGGCGAATTCGTGAGCAATGTGTTGACCGGATGGAACTTCGGCGACGGCCACTGCATCGACGAACGCCTGATCGAAGGCATGCAGGAACGTTGTCAGTACGAACCGGGCGACGTGATCATTGCCTGGACCGAGTCCCAGCCAGCGTTCAGCAAGATCGTGCAGTATCGCGTGATCGACGCTGCGCTCGGCACGGTCGAGAAGGGTTGGTATCACAACGACGACGCGTACAACACCCAGCCGTGGCTTCCCGACGGCCCCATACCGCACACCGTGACCTGGCGGCGCGAAGGTTACGAACCCCAGGGTGTTGCCCACCCCGGTGATGCGAAGAAGACTCCCACGGTTGGCAAGCGCGGCGAACGCCCCGATCTCGTAATCGATATCAGAGAATCCAAGGAAGCCGCGACACCTAATTAGACGATGCGCGCATTCGACCCAGGTTGAGCCGTATGACCCAAATGGGTTGTTGTCAGCTCGTAGCCGTCACCTGGCGAACGCAGCTCGCAAGTTCTCCATGGTCGTGCCGCACGCCTTTTCCAGGTTCTCGCAACGACCTTCGATCGTTCCGGGGTAGACATCGGGCTCAGCCAGCATGGGTGCATCGAACCACTCGGTGACCCGGCACGTGTCGGGCCCGGTGGCCTCGATGTCGTAGCCCCACGTCGTCGTGTACTTGAAATCGGGCGGTACGACGTAGGCAAATTTCTTGCCGGGCTCCACCACGGTCACTTCACAGTCGGCATGCCACTCGTAGTCGCCGGCCTTGTTGTGTCCTCGGAAGCGGACACCGACATCCACGGCGGAGGCGTCGCCCAGGAACTCACAACGCTGGTTTTCTGGACTCAGCGTGGGCAGCCGTTCCAGATCGGTCAGGAACGCGTAGACATCGTCGGCCGAGGCATCGACGTCAACGGTCGCTGAGCCAGTGGTGGGATATTCAGGTGCGTCAGACATGGGTCCATTCTCCTTCACCCGGCAGTGTTGCCCCCAATCAGCCAGGCCGCGAAGGTTGGTCTAACTCACGGGCTAAAGCTTCTTGTCCGGGCTAGAGGTCTGCTTCGGCTGTCACGGTGATCGCACGCTGGATGATGCTGTCGATTTTGCTGTCGGGTATGCCCAGAAGTCGAAGCAGCAGATTGGCGACACTGGCTGCAGCGTCGTAGGAGACCTCGTCGGAAACGACCGAACGCATGGACTGCAGCACCGAGCCCAGAACCGCATCGGTCGGCGCATGCCCTGCTTGCACATCGAACCGTCCCGCGTCGGCGCCGTCTTGAATGGCGTTGCTGATGATGGTGCGCACTCGAGCACGAAAGTCGGGAAGCGTGGCCACGAGCGCAACAAAGGCCTTCGCTGCCACCGGATCGGTGTCGGCCATACGCAGCAGCTGCAAGGTGCCAATGGCGACCCGAGCAGCTGGATCATTTTCGATATCCGAGAGCACCGCTTGGCCGATCTCCATTCCCCGACCCACGTCTTGGGCCAGCGCGGCGAAGAAGTCGTCGACGGTCGCAAAGTGGTTGTAGAACGTGCCAGTGGCCACCCCAGCCACCGAGGCGATACCCCCTGCAGATATGCCAGACGGCCCCTGCTCGGCCAAACGGGTATGGCCAGCTCGCAATAGCCGTCGGCGAGTTCGTCGGCGTTTCGCCGGATATCCAGCAGTCGATTCGGTGGCAACCATCACCGCTGTTGTACCAACGGCAAAACTGTGTGTCAAACGCAATATTGACATTGATGTTCAAAAATGCATATGTTACTCATAATTGGTCAGGCGGGTTCGTCGACCACAAACGAGCTATCCCCAAGGTATGACATGAGCAACGAGCAACACGCCGAACAATCCGACAGCGAGCTGATCTCGGCCACGGTCGATGCCATCACCGCCACAGTGCCGGTCGCACTCAAGCCAGGCCAGGCGTTTTCGGCCGCAGGTCGCTTCGTGCAGACGCTGGCCAAGCAACCTCAGGTCGTTGGTCGCCGGGCCGCGAAGCTGGTTGCCGAACAGGCCAAGGTGATCGCTGGCACCTCGACCGTTGAACCCGGTCCAAAGGATCGCCGCTTCACCGACGAGGCATTCCAGGACAACGGGCTGTACAAGCGCCTCGCCCAGTCCTACCTGGCTTTCGACGAACAGGTTCATGGTCTGGTTGCCGATCTCGACATCGACGAGAAGAGTCGCTTGCGAACCGAGTTCCTCGCAGATCTCGCAACCGACGCCATGGCCCCGACCAATACCCTGCTCGGCAACCCGGCTGCACTGCGCGAAGCCCAACGCACCAAGGGACAGAGCCTGCGAGACGGTCTGCGTCATTTCGCCTACGACATGCGGGAAAACGGCGGTATGCCGTCCATGGTCGACTCTCGACCGTTCACGCCCGGCGACACGGTGGCCGCCACCGAAGGAAGCGTGGTATTCCGCAACGAGGTACTCGAGCTCATCCAGTACACGCCGACAACCGCCAAGGTGTACCAGCGCCCGATCCTGGTCGTTCCGCCCCAGATCAACAAGTACTACATCCTGGATCTCGCACCGGGTCGCAGCCTGTTCGAACATCTCGTGGGTGCTGGTCATCAGACCTTCGCCATCAGCTGGCGTAATCCCGATGCCGACCAGCGCGACTGGAACCTCGACACCTACTGCGCCGCCATCATCGAGGGCATCGATGCTGCACTCGAGATCACCGGCGCCAAGGACCTGAACATGTTGGGCGTGTGCGCCGGCGGCATCACCCAAGCTGCGCTGCTCGGCCACTTTGCCGCAGCTGGTGACAAGCGCGTTCGTTCTGCCAGTTTTCTGGTCACCATCATCGACTGGGACGTGCCGTCCACCATGGGCACCATGATCTCGCGTCCGGTCACCGAAGCTGCCAAGCGTCGCAGTCAACAACAAGGCGTGCTCAAGGGCGAAGACCTGAACAAGATCTTCGCCTGGCTGCGCCCCAACGATCTGGTGTGGAACTACGTGGTCAACAACTACCTGATGGGCCGTAACCCCCCGGCCTTCGACGTGCTGGCGTGGAATGGCGACTCGACCAACCTGCCGGCCGCGCTGCACGCCGACTTCATGGACATTGCGAACAGCAACGCCATGACTGTCCCCGACGGCCTGATCGTGCTCGACACGCCGATCGACCTGGGTGCGATCGATATCCCGAGCTTCGTGGTGGGTGCCGTGACCGATCACATCACGCCGTGGGAAGCCTGCTACGAGACCGTCAAGTTGCTCGGCGGCGACTCTGAATTCGTGTTGAGTTCCCAAGGTCACATTCAGGCGCTGGTGAACCCTGCTGGCAATCCCAAGGGCAAGTACTACACCAATCCCGAGATCGCCGAGACGGCAACCGAGTGGCGCAATGATGCCGCAGAGCACGCAGGCAGCTGGTGGGAACACTGGACGAAGTGGCTGGTGAGCCATGGTGGCCGCAAGGTCAATGCTCCCAAGGCGCTCGGCAGCAAGGCCAATCGGCCCATCATGGCTGCGCCTGGTTCCTACGTTCTGAACTAGTCGCACTACATTTGGCGGGTGCAAGCGCAGACAACCGTCACAACCAAGTCGACCATGGTGTCGGTGGGCACCCAGCGACTGCGAGTCACGGTCGAGAACCCAGGCGCGGGTCGACCGTTCTTGCTCATCAACGGCATCGGTGCCACCGGCGACCTGTTCGATCCGTTCCGGCAACACTTCGGCGATCGCGAGACGATTGCATTCGACGCGCCGGGCGTCGGCGGCAGCCCGACACCGATTCTGCCGTACTCGATGCGCAAGATGGCTGGCACCGTTGCTGGCCTGATCGACGAGCTCGGCCATTCGCGAGTCGATGTGCTCGGCTTGAGTTGGGGCGGCGCGCTCGCGCAGGAATTCGCCCATCGTCAACCGGCGATGGTCCGGCGGCTCGTCCTGACCGCGACCATGCCAGGCGTTACCAGCGTTCCCGGACGCCCTGCCGCGGTGGCGACGTTGTTGTCACCATTGCGCTACTACTCCCCCGAGTACCTGAAACGGGTGGCCCCCACGCTGTACGGCGGCGCCATTCGCGACCGCCCCGAACTGCTCGAAGAACACGCACGCCAGCGCGCGGCTCGCCCTCCGAGCAGTGTCGGCTATCTACACCAGCTGAGTGCCATCCAACGATGGTCGAGCCTGCCGTGGCTACATCGTCTACCCCACCGCACCCTGGTGCTCGCAGGCGACGACGACCCGATCGTGCGGCTGGTCAATGCTCGGGTCATGACCAAGCGCATACCCGATGCGCGCCTACATGTGGTCGAGGGTGGCGGTCACCTGTTCTTGTTCACCCGAGCGCTCGAGATGGCGAACATCGTGAGTGACTTCCTCGACAACGGCGCAGCCAAGGCGCATCGCCAGCTGCGCAACGGCCATGGCGGCTGACTTCGACACGGTCATCGACCGTCATCGCACCAACTCGATCGCCGTAGATGCCTTTCGGACATTCCTGCTCGAGGACCATCCCGACCTGCAACTGCCCTGCGACGATGCCGATGCGGTGGCCATGTGGGTGGCCGACATGGCATTTGCCGCTCCCCCGGTGGTGGTCGAAGCCATGCGAAGTCGGCTCGAGCACCCGATCTTCGGCTACACCGTGCTCGCCGACGACAGCTTCTATCAGGCCTACGCCGACTGGTGCAGCGACCGGTACGACTGGCGCCCCCAGGCCGAACACTTCTTCACCTCGCCAGGCGTCGTGCCCGCGCTCTATTCGCTGGTCGACTACTTCATCGGGCCGGGTCAGAAGGTGTTCACGCTCACCCCGGCCTATGGCTTCTTCGAGTCACCGGTTGATGACCGTGGACGCGAGTTCGTGGCCTGCAGCCTGACCCACGATGATGGCCGCTACCAGATCGACTTCGAAGCCTTCCAACAGACGGTCAGCGATCCCGATGTGCGCATGTTCTTCCTGTGCCATCCGCACAATCCCACCGGCCGAGTCTGGACCGACGACGAGCTCACTCGCATGGCACAGTTGTGCTTCGACAACGGCGTGATCGTGGTGAGCGACGAGATCCATTGTGATCTGCTGCGCACCGGGCTGACGCACACACCGCTCGCCAAGCTCTTTCCCGAATCCGACCTGCTCATAACCTGCATGTCGTCGAGCAAGACCTTCAACCTGGCTGGCCTGGGTCTCTCGCAGGTTGTCATTCCCGGCGATGAGCTGCGAACGGTCTGGGCTGACCGATCGCAACCGGTCATCAACCCCATCAGCGTCGCGGCGGCAACGGCAGCGCTGCGCCACGGCGAGCCATGGCGCCAAGAACTGCTCGCCTATCTCGACGCCAACTTCGCCTATGTCTGCGACACGCTTGCTGCGCAGTTACCCGAGGCAACGTTCTCGATACCCGATGCCACCTATCTCGGCTGGATCGACTTGAGCGCCTACTTCGCCGCCGAGACCAATCTCACGCGATTCTTCGCCGAACAGGCGGGCGTGTTGATCGAAGGTGGCGAGCAGTTCATCGCCGACGCCGATGGCTACATCCGCATCAACGTCGCCTGCCCGCGAGCCACTCTCGCCGACGGCCTGGCAAAGATCGTCGCGGCTACGCGGAGCGCCTCGGGGGTGCTCTCGAGGGTGGTTGCGATCTGATCTACGTGGAGCACGAGCGGCAAGAATCAGTTGACAGGTTCCCACGCTTGGTGATTTTCGCACCAGCGCTCGGTGTGAGAATGATCACCATGGGGGCGTTCACGCATATCGCCGTCTTTCGGCTTCGCCTTCTTCGGCGTGTATCGGCTATTGCTGCGCGCAGGTCGACCCATGGTCCGCAACCTAGCTTGCGTCGAGTTCGGCGAGTACTTCCGCCGTGTGATCGCCCAGTGCTGGCGGCGGTCGCCGCACCGCGCCTACGTGCCCATTGATCCGAAGCGCCGGGCCGAACGTGCTGGTCTCGGCTCCGTTGGGCAGCATCAGCGGTTGCACCCAACCCATGTGTGCGACCTGTGGGTCCGCCAGCGCTTCGCTAAAGGTGTTTATCGGGCTGGCGGGAACGCCGGCGGCTGCGAACGCCGCCAGCCAATACTCAACCCGTTGGCTGGCGAAGACGTGTTCGAGCAGCACCCGAAGCTCGTCCTGATTGGCGGCTCGTTTGGCGGGGTCGGCGAAGCGCTCGTCGTCGACCAGTTCTGGGCGGTCGACGACCCCACACACCAAACCCCAGAGATTGTTGTTGCCTGCCGCCATGCCGAAGTGACCATCGGCCGCCTGAAACGCCTGGTACGGCGCATTGCGAGGGTGCGCCGAACCCAGCTTCTCGGGATCGGTGCCAGTGCCGAAGTATTGGCTGATCTGCAATGCACCCACAGCCAGAGTTGCTCCCAGCATGGCCACGTCGATGTGTTGACCCACGCCGGTGCTTGCTCGGCTCTGCAGCGCCGAGGTGATGGCGAAGGCGCCGTAGAGCCCGGATACGAAGTCACACAACGGCACACCACACTTGACCGGGTTGCCGCCGGGTTCACCCGTCACGCTCATGACGCCCGCCATGGCTTGCATCGTGAGATCGAAGCCGCCCTGGGTCGAACGAGGACCACTCTGGCCGAAGGCCGAGATCGAGCAGAAGATCAAGCCGGGGTTGACCTCGGACATGGCGGCGTAGCCGAGTCCGAGTCGGTCCATCACGCCGGGCCGGAAATTCTCGACCACCACATCGGCCGACGCAATCAACTTCTTGGCGCTCTCGATATCGGTCGGCTCTTTCAGGTCCAGACAGATCGATCGCTTGTTGCGGTTGATCGAAGCGAAGTTCTCGCTGTACCCGTCGGTCATGGGCGGCCACGACCGCATGGCGTCGCCGGTGGCGCGCTCGACCTTGATCACATCGGCACCCTGGTCCGCCAGCAGCATGGCGCAGTACGGACCGGCGGCGACCTCACAGAACTCGATGACCCGAATACCTTCGAGTGGCAGGCTGGCGTCGGCCATCAGATCTCGCTCCGTGGTGCCGCGGTCTCGGCATCGCCGGTGTTCGGTGTTCCCGACGGCTCGATCAACAACAGCTCGGCCTCCTCGGCGGCGAATGGTTGATGCTCAACACCCACCGGCACCACGAACATCTCGCCGGGCCCCAGTTCCACATCGCCATCGCGCATGCGAATCGTCAACCGCCCCTTGAGCACCAGGAAGAAGTCGTCGGTGTCATCGTGGTGGTGCCACACGAACTCGCCTTTGACCTTCACCACCATCACATCGTGACCGTTGAATTCGGTCACCGTTCGCGGCGCCCAATGATCCTCGAAGGTGCTGAGCTTCTCTGCCAGATTGATTGCAAACGCGTGCGACTTCGAAGCCATGCAGCAACCGTAGCCCCACATCGCGCTCGGGATTCAGGGCCTTGCGTTCAAGAGCCGACCGTGATTATCGAGCAGGTCCCGACGAAGCTGATCCGACTTACTTCGCGTCGGAAGTGCAGCACGCTGACGCGCGTTATGGGTCGGGATTATCGGGCGGACCCGATTGATCTCATGTATCACTGGTGATACGTTACAAGTATGGCTGAGGTATCGATTCGAGAGCTGCGAAACCACGGCGGCGATGTCGTCGACCGTGTCGCCCGAGGCGAGCACATCACCGTGACGCGTCGAGGAAAGCAAGTCGCTGAACTCCGACCGTTGAGCACTATTGCGGTGCCAGTCGCTGACCTGGTACGCAAGCGGGCACACCTTCCACATGTCGACCCAGCGCGACTTCGCAACGACCTCGACACTGTCATCGACGCTTCACTATGAGCACGAACGGAATCCTCGACACGAGCACGCTGATCCTGCTTGGACGAATCACTGCCAGCGAGGTGCTTCCCGATGGAGCATTCATCACCGCGGTAACTCTTGCAGAACTCTCCGTCGGCCCACTTGTCGCGACCACAGACGAAAACCGGGCAGCACGCCAAGCACATCTACAGGCCGCAGAAGCAGACTTCGATCCACTGCCTTTCGACGCTGCAGCTGCGCGAGCCTTTGGCGGTGTTGCGGCGTCGCTACGACGCAACGGTCGGAAACCAGCAGCACGGGCCTACGACGCAATGATCGCAGCTACAGCGGTCTCAGTCGATCTGCCGGTCTACACCTGCAACCCGCACGACTTCTCCGGAATCGACGGACTGCAAGTCATTGCGGTTCCCCATCCTGATCACGGCTGACGGCTCCATCTTCACACAAGCGATATCGAGCGGTTACATAGCTCGTAACGCCGGTTCCCGAGTGGCTGGTCGAACAATTTGAGTCGCGATTACGAACGGGGTCCTTGGCAATCGAACGCACCCGATCTCATGTGCCGGTCTGGGTCGCGTGTCAATGGTCTAGCGCCGAGGCAGTATGGGCGGGTGGAAGCTGCACCGCGGAGACCGACAGTGAAGTCCTTGGGCCTCGTTGGAGCTTCCTGCGGATTGGGGCTCAAGAATCGACTTACCAAGGCAGCGATGTCGGACTCGCTCGGGGACGGATCCGGCCGCCCTACAGCGCGCTGGCGCCGGCTCGGAGCAACCTCGCTCACTGGGTCAAGAAACATGATCAGAACGAGGAGTAGGACCGATGACTCCGAATTGCGCATTCCGGCTGTCGTCCTGTCCAGACACGACAGCTGTGTGGCGGGAGTGATTGTGAATCGTCACGAACAAGAGCCACCCGATGCAGCCACGATGGCTTCGGGTGAGTCCAATGCCGTCGGTGTTGTCTTGGCCGCGGCCAGAACGCTGCTGGGCTGAATCATGCCGATCTTGGCAGTAGCGGATCTACAACCGGTCTTCGAAGATGTTGCTACGCGCGTGGCCGCGGCGAAGCCAACTGAACGGTGTCCTGTCGCGAGTCGGCTGTACTGGGTCATGCGGATCGATGGCGAGATCCGCAACGGCGGTGTTGCACAACTGATCTGGAATCTGCACCAGCAGTACGACTACGACGTGCTGTACGAAGCTCTCGAAGCCATCGGCGCCGCGCCAGCAAAAAGAGTCGTTGAGCGAGCGGTCCGCTACATCCATGAGAAGCCACGTCGAATTGCGTCCTTCTTCGAGAACGGCCCATTTGATCCAGCCAAGCCGTTGCGAGCGCTGACCGACAAGTACTACGACCTATCGCCCTCTGTTCCTGCGCTACTGCTCGACTACGTCGAAGCCGAATGGCACACACCATCGTTCCACGCGATTATCGACCGGCTTGCGCTCGGCCACATCATGCAGACAGGCTTTGGCGACGGCGATCTGATCGAAGCCGTTGAAGACGCCAACGGCAGTCGGGTTTCGCAGATGCTCGCCGCTGGTCTGGATACGTCCCAAACCGATGACAATGACCGAACCCTGATAATGCTCGCCCTCAATCGCACCGACCAACAGTCGGCCCGCGTCGAAATCATTGAGCAGCTGGTGGCGGCGGGAGCTGATATCAACCAGGCAACCACCAACGGCACTGCGCTAAGCGTCGCAACGCGGCACGGAGGTCAGGTCCGCTATCTCGAGTGTCTGCTGCGGCTAAACGCAGACCTTGAGGCAGCTGACGGGCGCGGTCATACGCCGATCTTCGGCGCCGTCCAGGCGCCATCCAGCTTGCGGTTGCTGCTCGACGCAGGCGGCGATGCGCATCACCGCAGCGATACGGGGCTCTCCCCGCTCGGCTATGCACTCTTCGAATACGGCCAATGTGTCGACAACAGCTACCGGCACGACAAGCTTCCCAACCTTCGAGAATCGATCGACATGTTGCTTGATCACGGGTGTGGCCTCAGTCCGGCGCCGGTGCAAGAAACACTGCGTACCGAACCGTTGACGGAACTTGCGCTCGTCGCGGCTGATCCGGAACTACTCACAAGGCTCGCCCTCCAACCCGACTTTGAGCACATACCCGAAGCCCGACAGGACGGCGTCGATGTTTGGACTGCAGCCCACGAAGCAGCTCGCCGCGGCTGTAACGAGTCGCTGCTCGTTCTCGCCACACACAACGCGTTGGCAACGTTCGCACTCGGCGCGTCGTCGCTAAGGAGAGATGCCTTTGCTGGCTGTACACCAATCGACGTGGCTGCCGACAATGCAACCGCCGACCTTTTGCGCGAACACGGCGTCGAGGCAGGCGTCCAGCGGTCGCACGACGTGTGGATCCTGACTTACGGTGGAAAGCCCCAAACACTCGTTGAGCTCATCGCCGACGCTGATCACATGGCACTCGATCAGGCGACCATGCAGGTTGCATTACTTGCGCCCGACTCAGAAACGGTCCTTGCATGGGGTGAAGACGGCAACCTAATCATCTATGAGGCAATGCGTGCGGCACAGCTAAGCACACGTGCCGAAGCCGATGAATTCGCCGAGCGGTGCGCCGCTGCTGGAGCCAGCACCCGAGTGATCTAGGGATCCACATTGTCGCCGAAACCATCGCGCCCGGTAGCTGAACTTCGCCGGGCATGCCAACTGCGATGTCGAGAACAGGCTTGGCCAGTAGCCCGCTGACTGATGTCGGCCCGATGTGTTCAACGCGGGCTTTTTCGTCATCGAGAGCGACAACGATCTCTTTCGCAGCTTCATGATAGAGGCTGCCCCATCTCGGGTCGTGCTCCACCAGATCAACTACGCCGTCCTTCAGGCCAAGACCTGAATCGCTTGCCATGAGTGAATGTATTGCCGCCGGAATTGCCATGGCTGCGACAATACACAACGCTCTCGTGGCCGCAGAGTGGTTGTGAACGTGGGTTCCTGACTCACCGAACACTGTGTCTTGGTGAGCGCAGGGTCTTGGTGAGCGCAGGGTCTTGGTGAGCGCAGGGTCTTGGTGAGCGCAGGGTCTTGGTGAGCGCAGGGTCTTGGTGAGCGCAGGGTCTTGGTGAGCGCAGGGTCTTGGTGAGCGCAGGGTCTTGGTGAGCGCAGGGTCTTGGTGAGCGAGACAGTGACGCCGAAATCACGGCGTGCATCTCATCGACTGGGAGACCGCTCGGGTGGCACCCCGTGAACGGGACCTGTGGTCATTGATCGACGAAGACGCTCGTTCGGGGCAGGACTACGCCAAGTGGTCGGGCCACATACTCGACGATTCTGCGCTCGATCTGTACCGACGCTGGTGGAGCCTGTGCGAGGTCTCGCTTTACGCTGCCGACCTGCACGCTGAACACACAAATACACCCGAAACCGAGATTGCGTGGAACGGATTGCGCGAGCATCTTGCCACGCACTAGACCAGTGAACTAGTCCCAGGGTTTGGTGATTTCTTCGCCGGCGGGCGTGACGATGCGAATCTGGCCCGTGGTCGGATCTCGCCAAACCGTGTAGCCGCGTTCTTTGTGCCGGTTGTGGCGACCACAAAACAGGGTGCCGTTCTCTTGGGTGGTGGGACCGCCCTGGCGTTTGGAAAGCATGTGGTCGCTCTGGCATTTGCTTGCGGGCACGTTACAACCCGGCCATTCACAGCCCGGGTGAGCGATCTGCAGGGCGGTGCGGGCCAGCCCGGTGAAGAATCGCTTGTCGCTGATGTCGATGACCACACCTTTGGCATCGAGCACCACCCGCCGGAACGGGTTCATGAGTGCGTCGAGGAATGCCTCGTTCGGGTCGAGCGGAACACCGTCGATGGTTTCGCAGCGATAGGCGTCGAGGTCGAAGGGCTGCGGGAGATAGCCGGCGTGGCGCCGAGCCATCTCTTCGAACGTGGGTGCGGACCACACGATGTTGTGCACGAAGTTGATCGGCACCGAGGACTCGGGATTGGCAGCGGCGTCGTAGAAGATCTGCGCCATGGCGTCGGCGGCTCGTTGCTGATGGGTGCGGGCCAACAGGTCGGTGCAGGTGGCATCGCCGTGGACTGCCTGCGCGGCTTCCCAGTCTTTGGCGAACTCGGCATCGATGTAGCTGTCGAAGATCTTGCTCATGGCCGCGCCGGCTTGGGCGCCCTGATTGGACGTGACCAGAAACGACTTGTTGAAGACTTCGTGGACGATGCGAGCGCTACGACGCTCATGGGCGGCGTTGGGGTCGGACCCGTCATCGTCATGGATCTGAACCCAACGGGCGACCAGAATCTCGAATCGCTTGAAGTCGAATCGTCGGGCCTGCTTGAGGAACCAAGATTGTTGACTCACGAACGCATCTCGGACCCGACGGTTGGCATGGATGCGGGCCATCAAACGCAGATGGTCTTCGCTGAGTCGCGCCCTGCGAGCGGCCTGGAAGATACGCCCACATGCATCGAACATTCGGCGGACCTGTTCGAGGCCGAACACGTCGCGGGTCGACTGGTCATTCACCGCCGTGTACATGACCTTGGCCGACGCGTGCCCGTGCTGGTCACAGATTCGTGATTCGGCCATGTCGTGCAAGGTGACGACCGACAAGCTGAAGGCCAAACGCCGAATCTGCTCGACCTGCTCGGCGGCCGCTTTTGCTTGGCCCGGCGTGGCGAAGACTTCTTGCTCGCAGGCAAGGGCCCGCTTGAGAAAGGAAGCCACCTGATCCAGGTTCTCGCACCGTGACATCGACTCTGCGACGTCAGCGACCGGGTCGGTTACGTCGATGAAATTGTCGGACTCTGCAGGCACGTGTCGGCACCTCCTCTTGCGGGGTTGCCGACCGTTCCACGGGTCGCACGAATTGGCGCTTGAGAGAACCGCTGACCATGACGCCGGTTGATGGCGATGGTCCGGTTGGGTGAAACGCTGGAGCCTTGGTGGCCCACTTGCAGTGCTGGATTCTTGAAGAATCGCTACCACCAACTTATCGAACATGTGTACGACTTGTCAACTCGATAGTCGAGAAATTCGCACGGCCGAGTGGCCACCAGTAGCGTCGCCGCCATGAACACCATCTTCGAACCCGACGGCTGGGACGCACGATTGCGGGTCGGCCTACTGGTGCCCGACGGCGACGTGGGTCCCGAGAGCGAATGGTCTGCCATTGCTCCCGTGGGAACGTCGGTGAACGCCAGTCGCTTCCGGTTTCCCGTGACTGCTGTACAAGCCTCCCAGGATCGCATCGGTATGGGTCCGGTCGAATTCGTGGCTGCTCCTGGGCCACTCGATGCGGCGATTGCGTTGCTCAATCCCCCGTCGATCGACATCTATTCGCTGGCATTCACCTCGACCAGTTATGTGGGCAACGACGCCGACCTGGTCGCTCGACTCAGCAATGGCGCACGAGGCAAACCCGTGGTCACGACCGGCCAGGCCCTGCTTGCTGCAGTGCAACACTTCGATGCCACCAGGGTCATGTTGGTCGACCCACCGTGGTTCCCTCAGGAACTCACCGACATGGGCAAGGCGTGGCTCGAGCGCAACGATGTCGGTGTGGCCCGAGCCACCGCAGCCGGGCTGCCGTCGGGTCAGGGCAACATCCATCCCGGAGCGCTGCACCGTTGGCTCTGCCAAGCGGTCGACGACATCGACCTGGTGCTCATCGGCGGCAATGGCTTCCGAGCCGTGGGTGCTGTCCGCGCCGTCGAACACGACACCGGTGTCCCGATCGTTACGGCGAACACAGCACTGCTGTGGCACACCCTGCGCAGTGCAGGCCGCCCCACCGATCAGGTGACCCGCTACGGCCAGATATTCACCTGAGCAGGCAGGCAGCCACGGTGGCGTCGCCGGTGACCGTCATGTCTGTCTGGTGCAGACTAACGCTGGTCGGTTCGCCAAACCGGATCACTTCCAGGCGCTGGCGATGAGTTCGAGGCTGGTGATGCGGTCTTGGAGCGCATGGACCGACGTGTACAGCATGAGCTCGTCGGCGCCGGTGCGCTCGACCAGATCGTGCATGCCTGCGACCACGCTGTCGGTGTCGCCGACCAGTGCATTCACCTTCATGGCCGATGCCGCCGCAAAGTTCGGGTGCTCTACGGCTTCCTCGGGAGTCAGCATGGGGACCATACGACCGGTTCGGAGTCCATGGCGGCGAAGCAAAGCCGGCCCGGAAAGCCATTCGGCGTGTTCGGTGGTCTCGGCGGCAATGGTCGATGCAGTCACGATGGCGTAGGGCTCGTCGAGCACCGGCGACGGGCGGAAGGCGTCTCGGTAGATGCCCACTGCTTCTACGGTGCCACCCATGTCGAAGTGATGTGCGAAGCCGAACGGTAACCCCAGGATCCCCGCCAGTTCGGCACTGAAGCCACTGGAGCCCAACGGAATCACCGACGGGCTGCTCGTTGCCACCGGTGTCGCCTTGAAGCGATTCCACAGGCCCTGCTCGTTGCGCACGTCGCCGAGCAATCCCATGACATCGACCAGGTTGCGCGGGAAGTCTTCGGCGGCTGGATCGTTGCGGGCGCCTCGCAGTGCCATGGCGGTGCCGCCGTCGGTGCCGGGGGCTCGGCCGACACCCATGTCGACTCGTCCGGGGTACAGCGCTTCGAGCATGGCGAACTGTTCCGCAATCGCCAGCGGGGCATGGTTTGGCAACATGACGCCGCCAGAACCGACCTTGATCGTGTCGGTATTGGCTGCCAGATGGGCCATCAGAATGGCGGGCATGGTGCTGGCGACCGTGGCCATGTTGTGGTGCTCGGCGACCCAGATCCGGGTGTAGCCGAAGCGCTCTGCTGCCTGGGCCACCGCGGTTGTCTGGGCAAAGGCATCGCTGCTGGTGGCACCGTCGGGAACCATGGCCAGGTCGAGAACCGAAAGCGGGATCATGATTGTGACACTACTTCTGGTTCGAAGGACTCGATGAGCCGGGCCGCGTCGGCCCGGCTGTCTCGTCGTTCCAGCAAGAAGAAGATGATCGTGGTCCCAGCGGTGATTGCCCCCATGATCACCAGTGCTGTTCGCAGTCCAATGACTTCGGCCAGTGCACCGATCGGCGCAGCTGCGATGCCGAATCCGGCGAAGGACAGTTGCATCAACGATTGGACTCGGCCCTGCATCTCATCGCTCGATGTCGAGAGGGCCAGCGTGTTCGAGAGCGATTGGAATGCCGTGGTGCAGCCACCGATGCCGATCACGACCAGGAACGACAACCAGATGGTGGGTGCCAGGCCGAGCAGGATCACGCCGATACCAAAACCGATTCCCGATATGACCATGATGCGCTTGCCACCGGGGCCATCGGCCTTGGCGGCCAGCGGAAGCGACACCGCAACCGCGCCAATCGCGCTGGCGGAGCTGACGAGACCGACCCAGCTGTCTCCCAACTCGAAGATGCCTTCGACCAGCGCCGGGATGAAGGCCACGTAGTTGAACCCGAACATGATGACGAAGAACGAAGCAACCACGATGCGCCGGAGTTGACGATCCGAATGCACGTAGCGCACGCCTGCCTTGATCTCGACAAGGGGGTTGCGCGGGGTGGCATCGGTGGCAGCCCGGTATGGCAGTCGCCAGATCTGCACCAACGAAGCGAACGACATGGACGCCGACAGCACATATGCGCCGCCGATTCCGACAAAGGCGATGCCGGCCAGGAAACCAGCGAGCGCAGGAGCAAACACTCGGGTGGCGTTCATGCTCAGCAACGACAAGGTGATCGCATTGCCGAGCTGATCTCGCCCTACGAGCTCGGCCGCCATGGCAACGCGGGCAGGACCGTAGAACGCGAAGGCAAGGCCCTGGGCCATCGATGCCAACAGCAGCATCCAGAACGTGACTACGTCGGTCAGCACGACCAGCGCCATCAGTGCAGCAGCAACGAAGATCAGGCCTTGGCTCCAGAGCAACACGCTGCGTTTCGAGAAGCGGTCGGCGACCACGCCGCCGAAGGGTGTCGTGACCAACATGGTCAGACCGAAGACCAGGTAGACCAGACCCAGCGCGCCCTCGCTCTCGGTCAGGTCCCACGCCAACAAGCCGCGCAACACGAATTGGCCCTGCACCGACATGAACGAGAACACCCCGGCCCACCACAGGGTGCGGTATTCGGGGACCTGTAGCGAAGACAGGGAGTCACCGAATCTGGTTTGACGCGTCATGCCAGGACCAACGTAGCGTTTCCGATACGCCTAACTACTGGTTGCTGGTGTGACTTCGTACATCTCGTAGACCAGGTTGTCGGGGCTGTTTTGGCCCACGCCGACCGCCTGCATGCGGTTCAGCCAGTCGTATTTCTCGGCGCCGGTCTGGAACAGCGGCGCGGACACCACCGAGCCATCGGTCAGGTTTATTCGCCCGGAGTATTCGACGTAGATCAACTCGTCGTCGTCGGTCTTGAGTGTGGCTCGCACATCGAGCGTGCCATAGGACCCATCGGGTCCAACGGTCAGCCAGTCCGCGGCTGATTTGCCGACCATCGACGCATTGAGCTCGGGACCGGCAACAACGATGGTGTCGACTTCGGCCACGATTCGAGTACCGACAGGACCGCCCTTGATGACGAAGGATTCGCCGAGTTCGACGGTCATGGTGGCGAAATGAACAAGTGCTGGTTGAGACATACCCAGACGCTAGCTCGCCTGACCCACCGGCTTGTCCTCGATGCCCGGACGATAGAGCCAAGTCAGATCAATGCTCCTCCACTGCGTCTCGGGTGTTGTTCGTTCCGCTCACCGGCCGCTCGACCTCTTGGAGCTTTCAGTCCTCGAACGAGACCAGAATGGCGGCGTTGGCCATGATCAGCACATCGTCACCTGACGGGGTGGTCACATCGAGGCCGCCTTTCTCGGCGATCACGGTCACGGTGCCGTAAGGGACTTCTTCGGCCACGGCCTCGCAGTCGACCTGCCCAGGTTCAGCTGCGCCGATGATGACGTCGACGAACATGTCGTGGCGAGTCTTGCCGGTGGCGTTGAACAGGTTCAGGCTGCTGTGGCGAAGCGCATCGGACACGGCACGCCGGGCGGCTTTGGTGTAGTCGCCGCCGTGTACATCGACGCCCATACCCATTTCGGTGATCCATCTGGTCTTGGCCATCATTCGCCCTTGAAGATCGGGGACCGCTTCTCGACAAAGGCCGCCGCAGCCTCTCGATGATCCGCGGTTGCCATGGTGAAGATCATGTTTTCCGCCTCGGCGTCGAGGGCGGTGGCCAGGTCGACAGTCGTGGCTCGATTCAGGTTTTCTTTCATGCGGGTGATCGCCAGCGGCGCTTGGTTTGCAATGTCCTCGCACCAATGCAGAGCTGCTGTCTCGAAGTCGTCGTCGTCGAGCACAGCGTTGACCAGGCCCAGCTCCTGTGCCTGCGTTGCGGTCAGTCGAGGCGAGCGGAAATACAGCTCTTTGGCCTTGGCTTCGCCAACGAGTCGATTCATGAACCAACTACCGCCGAAGTCACCCGATGCACCCACGTTGGCAAAGGCGGTGACCAACAGGGCATTGGGCGCCGCCACTCGCAAGTCGGCCGCGAGCGCTATGGACAGGCCCGCACCGGCAGCAGCGCCCGGCAACGCAGCCACGACGGGCTTCGGGAAATTGTGCAACGCAAGCGACACCTCGCGCTGGCGCCGCTGAAGGTCGGCGATTCGCTCGTCGTCACCCATGGTGGCCCGAGGCCCCTCGCCACTGACGTGCGACTGATTCATGGCTTTGACATCGCCACCAGCACAGAATGCGCCGCCGGCACCGGTGACCATCACGACCCGGACGTCGTCGTTGCCCTCGATCTCTTGCAGCGCCGTGTTGAAGCCGTCGTACATTTCGCCCGAGAGAGCGTTGCGCCGGTCCGGACGGTTGAACGTGAGGACGGCGACCCGGTCTTCGAGCCTGCCCAGTAGGTCGTTCGTGCCGGTTTCGAGCGTTGTAGACATGGAGACTCCTAGTGGTGACCTGAAGGTGAATTGCCGCTCATGACAGTAGTTCGGCACTAGGTTGAATCAAGATTTCGGAGCACGAGGACCTCGCGACGTGAACAGAGACCGGTCGGCAGAGACTGATGCACGCGATACCGGCGAGCACTTTTTCGGCTCGCTCGTCAATCAGCAACCCGTTCCAACACGGGCGTCGGCGCAACGCGCCGCGGACCTCGCCGCCCAGATCGAGTTCCTCGACCGCGAGGTCAGCCGCTATCGAGATCTCTTGGCGACCGAGCGCATCAAGCACTCGACCGGTCTGGCGGACCTGCAACTCGCATCCGACACCAGACTCGATGCGTTGCAGCAGGAACAACGCAAGCAAACCCAGGCTTTACACGACTCGTATCGGACGCTGCTGAACAATCGCCAAGTCGAATTCGACCAGGCGTTGTCGGAGGCAACCAACGGCCGAGCCACGGAACTGGCCGACGAACTCGGCCGCCAGCGAGAGTCGCTCGATCGAGCCCAAGCCCGCCGCGAAATCGTGCTCGGTGCGAACCACCAGCAGACCGTCGACGAGATGCACGAAGCGCACACTCGTGCTGTCCAGGAGATCAAGCGCGACCTTTCCCATGCAACCAGCACTATCGAACGACTTCAGTCCGAGCTCGCCACTCAGGCCGAGCGGGCGGACAACGCCGAACAAGACCTTGCCCGTTCTGTCCAGCAGGTCGCAGACCTCGAGCGCAAAATCCAACTGATCGCCACCCAAGCGCGATTCAGGGTCGACGAAGCTGAAAAACAGGCAACGGCTACCACCGATCGCCTCAACGCAGAACGCCAGCGCTCGTCCGCGACGCTGGCCGAGCTCCTCGAACGCAGCGCATCGATCGCCGCCGAGGCAGACAAAGCCAGATCCGAACTCGCAGCCAAACAGGTCCAGGTCGAACATGCGGTTGCAAAGGCAGTACAGCGCGCGCAAGCGGACTATCGCCAGCTCGCGACAGCGGCCGACGAACAAGTCGCTCGTGCAATCGCACGCGAGACCGAGCTCGAAGACGCCATTGCCCAGCTTCGCGCCCGGCTCCACAACAATGGGTAAAACCCCCGACTCACCAGTTCGAAAGCCGCGCCGAACTATTGTGAGCACGTGACAACGCAATCAGCGACGGCTGGCGAACCTGGCACCAGACTTCGTTTCCGCTCCTGACCCTGTTTCAGCCCAACTTTCTGAGGCCCCGACTCCCATGAATCCAACCTCGTCCTCATTCTCCGATGCCGCCGGCAGTGCCACACCCCCGGGGCCGTCATGGCTCGAAGAGTCGCCAGACTCACCAGCACCGTCGAGCTTCGCCAGCACAAGCGAGCTGGATCGGCGGGCGCTGATCTCCAAAAACGAGACCGAGCGTCACGAACTCATCTTGGCGCACAGCCAAGAACTTGCCCGTCTCACGGCCGAACACAAGCAGTCGACGGCGGGCCTTCGAGCAGAGCTCGAGTCGCTGCAGAAACAGGTTCGCCTGCAAACCGTGCGGCTCCGGAACCGGTCTGGCGATGACGAGACGCGTACCGGTGATCTCGAAGCCCAAGTCGATGCCCTCGAAGTAGAGCTTGCCGATCTTCGCCGCATACTCGAGACCGAACGCATCAGTCATACCCGTCGCATCACCGAAGATCGTGGGGCGGCGGATCGAGCCCTCGACAATGCTCGACGCGAATATCGCGAAGAACTTGCCAAACATGTACACACCCATCGCCAGACAATCGCCGATTACCGAGCCGATCTCGATGCCGAACTCGCCGATGACCGAGCGCGCCACGCGGCGGCACTCGAAGAACAGCACCATGAATACGAGCGCCAACTCGAAGCAGAACGCAAGCGAGTCGATGCGAAACTCGCAGCATCGGGTGAGCGAAGCCAACGGGAGATCGAAGCACTGCGGATAGCTCACCGTCAAGAGCTCGATCGTCAGGCAACCCAACACAAGACCACGATCAGCAACCTGCGCACCGCCAGTGAAAACAATGAATCGAAGCAGCAAGAGCTCGAGAAGGAGAACCGGGCGCTCCGGGGAGAGCTCACCTCGATTCAGAAACAATTTCGCCAGGCACAGGGCGAGCACGAGTCGATCACCCAGCGCATGAAAGACGAACTCGCTTTGATCAAGAGCGAGCTCGACGGTGAACGTCAGCGCAGCGCCGCACTTCGTGCCGATGTTCTACGACGTAGCGCCGAAGCCCACCAGGCGATCGACCAGGCGGTCGAGGAACGCACTGCGCAACTCGCCGAGCTCGAGGCGTCTGTCGCCCGCCAACGCCAATACGCCGACACCCGGGTGCGCGAGGTCTCGGCTGCGGCCGAAGAACAAGCCCGTCAGGCGGCAACCCGCGAGGCCGGACTCACCGCAACCCTGTCGAAGCTCAAGCGCGAACTCGAAGAAGCCAAGCGGGGCTCCTAGAGCCCATCGAGGTGGGCGGTCACGTTGAATTCGATCAGTCGGGCCGAGTCGAGCGTGGTGGCAATACGGCAGATCGATGCCTGTCCGAGAAACAGCCGCCAGGTGGTGGCATCGTCGGTACCCAGCGCCCATGCGACCGATGCCTTGATCGGCGAGACATGACTGACGACCACGATGTTCTGGTTGACGGCGTCGGCGGCCAGGTCGGTCAGGCCATGGCGCACCCGGCGTCCCAATTCGTTCAGGGTCTCGCCGCCAGGTGGTCGGAAATCCAGATCGCTTCGCCACTCGGCCCACGTCTCGGCTGGCACATCTCTCACGGGCTTTGCTTCCCAATCGCCGTAATCGAGTTCGATAAATCGCTCGTCGGTCTCGACCGACTGGCCCAGGGCTGCTGCGGTTTCTTGTGCCCGCTTGAGCGGGCTGGCGATCACCCGATCAACTGGCCCGATAGCAGCGGCAGCGGCTTGGGCTTGTCGCTGACCGAGCTCGTCGAGTTGCAGGTCGAGACGCCCCTGTAGCAGGCCGTTCGCATTGGCCGTGGTTCGGCCGTGGCGAAGAAGAATGATCATGGTGGTGGTCCTGTCGGTCAGCGCAGAAGCGCTCGGTCAACTCGCCCGCTCGCGCGGAACAGTTTGCGCCGGTTCGCGTCACTGAAGCCGAGGAAACGATAGAGCCATAACATCACGGCGGCACCGATGAGTTCGAGCACGATCGCCAAGGCCGTCGGCGGAATACTCGGCCGGCTGTTGCCCACCCCGAAGCCGAACGCCGGCCACCAGAAGAGCTCCTTGCTGGTCCATGTGGCCGCCAATACCTGGTGCACGAACACGCCGATGGGAAGTCCGAGCCAGCGACGTTGGAACAGGCGTCGACCCCAGCCGATCAGCATGACGGCGATCATCATGAGCACGGGCGCAAACACCGAATGCATGATCCAGGGTGGGCCCCACAAAAAGTCGATCCAGGGCAGAAGCGAGCCCGCCATGATCAGGCGGTAGTCGAGGGCTGCCGAATCGAAAACCAGCAGTACGAGAGCAAGCGAGAGCGCGATGAACCAGAGAAACACGTGGGGCTGTCAGCCGGCTCTCAGCGAACCAGGATGCGGTTGCATTCGCCACAGCGCACGATGGCATCTTCGGATTCTTTGCGCAGGCGGTCGTATTCGACTGCGGGCAACGACAGGTGGCAGCCTTGGCAGGTCTTCTCGATCAGCCGGCAAATGCCTATGCCGCCACAGTCGGCGCGTGACTGCTCGTAGATCTGCAGCAATTCAGCGGCGATCTCGGAGGCTGCTTCTCGGCGTTGAAACTTCTCCGACTCGATCTCGGCGTCGATCGAAGCCTGGGAAGCCGCCAGCGAAGCGGTTGCCTGCTCACGCCGCTGCTCGACCGACGCCAGCTTCTCGTCAAAGGAGCCAAGCAATTCATCGAGAGGCTCGCCTTGCTCCATCGCAAGGATGACCTGATCTTCGATGTCGGCACGACGTCGGTTGAGCGTCACGAGCTCGTCTTGAATGGCCTGCAGGTCCTTATGGGCAGTAACCGAGCCGTCGTAGAGCCGCAGGTTCTCCTTGTCGATCCGACCAGTGATGATGGCAGCCTCGTCTTCGTGGCGCTTCTGCTCTCGTTCGACCTGGTGGCGCTGGTCGGCCACTTTGCTGCGTTCGGTATCGAGGTGCGACTGCTCATCGTCGAGTGTCGTGAGCACCGAGAACTCGGGGAGCGTGGTGAGACTGTGGGTCAATCGGTCAATGGCTGAATCGTGTTCCTGGACGATCAACAACTGAGCGAGGGTCATCGCTGCAGTGTAGAGCGTTGTTTACTAGCCAACAGGATTGGCATAACAAGTGTCGATGACGCCGTCACGATTCGTGTCTGCCCCATAGGGGAATCCTGCAGGACACACGCTGGAACTACCGGCGGCCGGCGGCGGTGGAGCAGGTGCGTTCTGGAAACAGGTGTCGATGCGACCATCACCGGTGGTGTCGCGAGGGGTGTAGCCGGCTTCGCAGACACTGCCGCCCTGCTGCTGTTGCTGCTGGATCGGCGCACACGTATCGGCGAGTCCATCACCGTTTATGTCGATGGGTTGGGTGCCTGACCCGCAGTTCACGCCGGTGTTTCTGGCGGCGTTGTTGCGGCTGGCGCCCGGTTGACAGTACTGGTCGATCAGTGCGCCGTCACCGACGTCGAGCACACCGCAGCGCACGTAACCGGAGCCAGCAGGGTTGGGTATGCACTGATCGATCACGCCGTCGTTGTTGGTGTCTGTCGGCGAGAAGCCGGGAAAGGTGGCACATGGATTCTGGGCCACCAGATCGTTGTTGCCGTCTTCGCGAATGAACCGGCCCGGGCGCGAGTCGGGGCATTCGGGGAACGGCTCCGATGGCAGATCTTCGTGATACGCCGTCATGAACTGGCCCCAGGCCTGCGAGGGGAACGAACCACCGGTCACGTTGATTCCGCCCACGCCACGCATCTCGACACGTTCTTGGGGGTTACCCATCCACACCGAAGTCGCAAGCTGGGGGGTGAAGCCGACAAACCACGCGTCGCTGAAGTTTTCGGTGGTGCCGGTCTTGCCACCTGCGGGCTGATCGGGAATCTGAGCTCGGGTGCCGGTTCCTCGGATGACGTTTTGTTCGAGTACCTGACTTGCGAGGCAGGCAATGTCTTCACCCAGCACGCGTGTGCCCTGGGTCTGGTGTTGGTACAGGATGTCTCCGGCAGCGTTTTCGATGCGGTCGATGTAATACGGCTCGTGGCGCACACCGCCATTGGCGATCGTTGCGTAGGCGCTGGCCACTTCGAGCGGGCGCACCTCGGTAGCGCCCAACGGCAGGCTCTTGTTGTTGTCGACTTCGGGGTCGAGTTCGAGTCCGAGCCGGTTAGCGGTCTCGATCACGTTGAGGATGCCCACAGCTTGGCCGAGTCGAACAAAGCCGCAGTTCGATGATCGAGTCACCTGATTGGTCAGCGTGTCGACGCTGCCGCCGGAGTTGCCGAAGTTGATCACCCGGTAGATCGGATCGACCGATCCGGGGTTGTCGAACTGGCATGGGCCGATACCCGAGATCGTGTCATTGGGAACAAAACCCGCTTCGAGGGCAGCGATGAGCACGAAAGTCTTGAACGATGAACCGGGCTGACGATCGCCCTGGGTTGCCAGGTTGAACTTGGCTTCTTCGAATCGAGGACCACCCACGAGTGCCCGCACTGCGCCCGTCGCAGGTTCGATGGCAGCCACTGCCATGGTGAAGCGAGTCTCGTTCTCTTCGTCGGTGTTACCCGGCAGAATGGCGAAGTCGACCGGCACGTTGGCGTCTCGGGCGTTCTCGGCTTCGGATTGGGCCGACGAGTCATAGGTGGTGAAGATGCGGTACCCACCACGGAACAGGGCGTTGATGCGACTCTCCTGGGTTTCACCCACCAGATCGATCACTTCCTGGGCTTGGTTGGCAGGCAGGTTGCCGTCGATGAAGCGTCGTCGAACTTCGGCTACGTAATAGTCCTCGGGTAGCTGAGCTTCGAGGAATTTACGTTCGTTCGGCAGCGGCACCCGGTTGTAGAAGCGGGCCTCTTCTTCGTCGATCGCACCGACCTCGACCAGCCGGTTGAACACGATTTCGCGTTGGCGTTGGGCCGCAATCGGGTTGATGAACGGGTCGTACTCTGCAGGGCTGGAAATGAGCGCCGCCAGCAGCGCTGTTTCCGGCCAATCGAGATCGGTGGCGTCCTTGTCGAAGTAGACCTCGGCCGCGGCCTGCACCCCATAGGCGCCGGCGCCGAAGTACACCGAGTTCAGGTATGCCTCGAGGATCTCACCTTTGTCCAAGTCGTTTTCCATGCGCCATGACAGCACCGCTTCGCGAATCTTGATCGGTATCGATCGTTCGGTTCGTTCCGCTTCGGTGAGAACCCGGTTCTTCACGAGTTGTTGCGAGATGGTGGAACCACCCTGGGAGATACCGCCCGCACCGACGTTCTCGACCAGTGCTCGAAAGGTGGCCCGCAGATTGATACCCGGATGAGTGAAGAACTCTGCATCTTCGATGGTGACGACCGACGTGATGAGCTGTTCGGGCATGTCCTCGAGCGCCAACAGCTCTCGGTTCGAGCCGTCGTCGATGAAACGAAAGATCTCGTTGCCGTCCTTGTCGTACAGCAAGCTGCGGGTGTCGAGGTTGGCGAGTGAGATCTCGAAGCCAGCCTCGCCCTGCACTGCCCCGCTGAGTGACCCGATCTGAGGGCCAACAACGGCGCCCGCCGAAACCACGGTGACCGCAAGCAGGGTCACGACGAGAAACATGCGTATCAGCGTTGAACCAATCCGGAGCACCGGGCAATGTTAGCGGGCTTCCAAGCGCCCGAATCGGCACCCCTCCACCTTTAGGGTGCGCTCCCTAACCGGCGCCGATACGCCGCTCGGCCCAAAAATCCGAACGCCCCGCCGGGGGGAAGTGGCGGGGCGTGTAAGCAGCGAATTCGGGGGGGGGGTAGAACTCAGCCGCTTTGGACTTGTGAGAAGAACGATAACGAATTACACGCGTGTCGTCTACGTGACAGGTGACACGCGTTTACTGTGTTGCACCGCTCCTCCGTGTTGCACCGCTCCGCTCGGGGCGACGTTCGTCGCATATGGTTGCTCACCATTTTGGTCGCCTCCTCCGTCGGCTCCTCCCGCTCGTCCCTCGCTCCTCCCTTTGTTCTTGCGCTCGCCCCCGAAGCGGAACGCCCCAACCGACCTGAATAGTGCTGCGTGCCAACGCAAGTTGCGCCGCGAAGCAAGCAACTCAAATCAGTACTGCGTGTAGAGCAGTACTCCGGCGATGCCGCCTATGACGAGGAAGAACATGGCGGCTTTGACGGCGGCTTTGGCCATGCCGTAGAAGAATCCCATCACTGCAATGACGGCAATGGCCACCAGAATGATGACGAACGTGGTGTTCACGCCGCTGGCGAGTAGATCAGTGGGGATGCGGTCGACGACCGATTGCGGGAGCTGATTCAGCACCGCATCGGGGACTTCGTCGATCACGCCTTCTCGAAGATCGTCGACGACACCGGGGAACCGCTGGCGCAGTTCTTCGGGCAGCGCCTCGATCTCGTTGGGGTCCATCTGCAGGATTTGCACGCCTTGACTGTAGGACCCTGGGTGGCTCTGGGTCGGGCACCCCGGCTAACATTGCGTGAGTCGAGAACTTACAAGGGGTTTGTCATGGCGAACACAATAGACGAGATCAAGGACCAGATTCACGCGCAAGCAACCGAAGATCTGGACTTCGAAGCCGAACGCCTGCACCGTAAACAGCGCCTGGCTGCGGGCCTTCGCACCATGGGTCGCCTGCATCTTGCCGAGGGTGTTGCCGGCCATGTGACGGTGCGCGATCCCGAGTTTCCCGACCGTTTCTGGGTGAATCCGTTCGGTCACAACTTCAAGCTCATGACGGTCAGCGACCTGATTTGTGTGGACCATCACGGCGATGTCGTGATCGGCGACCGCCCGGTCAACACCGCTGCATTTGCGATTCACAGCGAGCTGCACAAGGCCCGCCCCGATGTGATCGCTGCTGCCCACAGCCACTCGATGTACGGGCGCACCTTCTCGTCGATGGGCACGCCGCTCAAGATGATCTCGCAGGATCACACCATGTTCTACAACGATGTCGCGTATTGCAAGGTCGGCAGCGGCACGCCGGTCGTCGACACCGAGATTTCTTCGCAGATGGCGGCTGCGCTGGGTGACAAGAAGGTCATGATCCACCAGAATCACGGGCACATCACGACCGGCGGCTCGGTCGACGCGGCGGTGTGGTGGTTCGTTTCGCTCGAGCGTTGTATGCAGTCACAGCTGTTGGCCATGTCGGCCGGCACGCCGATCGAGGTTTCCGACGAGATCGCCCAACAGGGCTACGACGTTCAGGGTGGCGACTTGTCCGGCTGGTTCCAATTCCAGCCGTTCTGGGACGAACTCGTCGCTCGCGAACCAGAGTTCCTCGACTAGTCGGCCAGGCGCAGGGCTTCGCCGGGGGCGGAGCTTGGCGGCTTGGCTTGGCGGGCACCACGGCTGCGAACGCCGAGGCCACGAACGGCACTATGTGATGAAGGCAATCACGCCCCACGGAACGCCGAAGGGCAAGACGCCTCCGTCGAACGCGGTCGACCGGGTGGTCGTGAGGTAGCCCGTCAGTACGCCCAGGCCCATGCCGGTCACGATGCCCATGAGCGACACACAAGTTGCTTCGGTCATGAACCAACGACGAACGCCCGAGCTCGTCAAGCCCATCGCCCGTATCAACCCGATCTGACGGCGACGTTCACGCACGGCCCGGAACAGGCTGACGGCAAGTCCAGCAATACCGATGACGGGTCAGCTGTTCATTTCTGAAATTGCGACAGGAATTCTTCGTCTCACGAGGCGGGACTGTCAGTTGACCCGAAGGTGCCTCGTTCGCGTCTCCGGACCAACGGTGCCAAAGTGGCGGGCTAATGTTCTCTACTAGGAGTTAGTAGAAGGACGTGTCGCTCTGGCGAGCGTTCCTTTCCACCAGATCGTGTGGTGAGATGCCGCTACTAGCCAGGTTGTTCGGGTTCGCCTGTCAGACCAAACGGTTCCGGGCGGCCCAGTGGGTGAGTTCATGACGGTTTGACAGCTGCAGCTTGCGCAACACGGCCGACGCGTGGGTCTCGACCGTGCGATCCGAAATGTGTAACTCGCCGCCAATCTCTTTGTATGTATAGCCCCGTGCCAAGTGCTGCATGACTTCGCGTTCTCGCGGTGTCAGCAGGTCAACTTCGTCGAGTGCCGTTGCTTCAGGCTCGACGTCGGCTGGGGGTGCGTGCGCGAACGCATCGAGCACGAACCCGGCAAGCTTTGGCGAAAAGACAGCATGTCCCGCTGCGACTTGCTCAATGGCGCCGACCAGTTCGATGCCATCGATGCGTTTGACGAGATAGCCCCGGGCCCCCGCCCGCACCAGACCCAAGACATCCTCTGGGCTGTCAGACACGGACAAGCCCAGGTAACGCGTGGCACAGCTGGGGTCGTTTGCGAGGACCGCAGTGATGACGTCGCCTCCGAGACCCGAAGGCAAGTGGACATCGAGCAACACCACGTCGGGTTGTTCGGCCAGGATCAGCGCCACGGCAGGCGAGACATCAGCGGCCTCGCCAACAATGTCGACATGGCTATCGATCGCCGCCGCTATCCCTTGACGGAAGAGTGCATGATCATCGACCACAACGACCCGGAGGTCACCGCCAGCGTCTTCCTTGTCGTCTGTCGAATCCGTGGCGGGAGTTGAAATTGGCGTGGCCATCAGCGAGGCACCTCGATACGAACTTCGGTTCCTGTGCCCACGGTCGACCGGATGGCTGCAGCACCGCCCAACCGTTCGACGCGGGCGTGAATGGAGTCGGTGATTCCGCGACGGTCAGGCGCTATGGCGTTGACGTCGAAGCCGGCGCCTCGATCTCGAACGAATGCGACAACGCTCTGCTCGTCGACCTCGACATACAAAGAGATTTGCTGGGTCTTTGCGAACTTGGCCGCATTCACCAAAGCTTCACGGACTGCGGCCGTCATCGCTAGCACCGCTGAATCAACGACGGCATCGCCCACACAGACGAAGTCGATAACTACCGAGTAGTCGTCTTCGACGCCGGCAGCAATTTCACTCAAGTGCGTTCGTATCGGCTGAGCGCCGCTCTGCGGCTCGTCGGCATCGTCGGGCGATAACCGATACAGCCATCGCCGTAACTCTCGTTCTTGTTGGTAGGCCAAAGCCGACGTGACATCGGGTTCGTGCGCCCGGTTCTGGATAAGCGTCAAAGTCTGCAGAACCGAGTCATGGAGATGGGCGGCGAGGTCGGCTCGTTCTTCGGCTCGAATTCGTTCAACGCGGTCCGATGATGCCCCCTCAAGGAGCTGGCGAATCCAGGGAGCGAGCACCGCACCCATCCCAACCGTGACTGCGGCAATCGCAGCACCGACCTCCCACAGCCGGCCCAGGTCTCCAACGGTGGCCGCTCCTGCCACCAAGCCACCCAACATCAACAGAAGTCCAACGACGATCCGGCCGAACGCTCGACCCGAACGTAGGTCATCGCCTAGCGACGTGCCGCTCGAGAACGCTAGCGCAAACGACACAAACGCCACGGGGCCAAGGAGCTCGGGCGGCAGCGACGGCACGAGCGTGAACGCAACAACCAGGCATGCTGCTGTCAAGACAACGATGCCAAGGTCGTACCGCAACGTGTGCGACCGAGAAGGGGCCGACCGGTCGATGCCTATCCACCAGAACACCACGTAACCAATAACTCCGAACCCCGCAGCGAGCCCCAGGATCGCGAACGCAACCCGAACAACGAGTGGCGAAGCACCCAGCCGATAGGCAGCACCACTGGCGACACCACCCAGAAGCGGATCGGAATCATCAAGCTGAATCGATCGCCCGCGAACCACAGGGCGAGAAACAGTATTGGACCCACTCGTTTCAGGCTCGACCACAGTCACTCTCCTAGTTTCGCATCAATACTGGCCAGTCTCTATCCGGGACATCCCGTAGATGACACGTACCAGAAATCCGTGATTGCCCGACTAGTAAAGACGATTCGATTGGCGCACAGTTGGCAATATGGAAACCGACCCGCCAGTCGAAGAGGCTGTTCCGACTCCACAGCCGCCTCGCCCTCAAGCCAGGGCGTCTCGGCTGCCTGGCCGCAGTGCTGATGACCGGTACCTCGGCGGTGTCGCTGGCGGTATCGCCAATCGGTTCGCCATCGATCCTTTCATCGTTCGGGCGGCCTTTCTTGGCACCAGCTTGTTTGCGGCCTACGCCGCCGACTGGGTGCCGATTGTTCCGGCGTTCTACACGTTGCTCTGGTTGTTTCTCCCAAGCACAACCGGGTCTTCTCTAGTCCGCAGCCTCCGCAGCGACAGCGGCCGACGAGAAGCAGTCGCCGCCAGTGCGTCATTCATCGTCATTGCGGTCTTGTTGATCCGGCCGGTATTCGGCTTTGCCCTCGGTCTGGCTGCCTTAGCGTGGGTACTGCTGGCTGATGATGCGCCATCATCTGGTTCATCTGAACCGGAACAAACAGCGGACGGATTCGCAGCTTCTGCCAAGTCGCTGCCCGCCACGTCCGGCGAAGAACAGGCAACATCGTCACGGTGGGGTCGCTCTCGGCGCACGGAACGAGGCGAGACCCTGGTGTCTCCATTCGCCACGATCACGAGTCGCCGTCGCCGTCGCCGAGAGCCGGCACTTTGGCCGCTGACACTCAGCCTGCTGGTAGTTCTTGCTATCGGTGGTGCGATGACTGACGCACTGCTGGACCCGGGTCTTGATCCGGCCGTGCTGGTCAATGGTGCCTTGATCATCATTGGTGGAGTCCTGGTGCTCAGCGCATGGCGAGGCCGAGCTGGATGGACGGCACTGTTGGCGGTTGCACTCGTGCCGCTCTGGGTTGGCTTCTCGGTCGCCGACGTTGAGCGCTTCGGCGGCTATGGAAATGTCACCTACGCCCCCACCTCCATCCCGGAATCTGGAACACTCGAATACGAAAACGGCTATGGCTCGATGATGGTCGATCTGCGCCAGATCGCGTTCGAAGAAGGCGACAACCTTGTGCTCAACATCGGAACAACCGCAGGCACGGTGACAGTATTGGCGCCATCTGATGTCGAGACACTGCTGAGCAGCAAGATCGGCGTCGGTACCGCCGAGGTTCGGGGTAGCGGATTGGACTTCTACAACTACGACCGCGAACCGTTCCTCGATCGGGTCATGGTGAGACGCTACGAAGCCCACGGCGACGGTTGCATAAGCGACTACTGGGCGACGTGGTCAACGCTCATCGAGAGCCACCGCACGGCCGGTATAAACTTTGTCGACCTGTCATCTTCGATCGAAGAGGACGTCGACGCGATTCTCGCAACGATCGAAGGAGCCGGCTTCGAAGCGCCCGAACGAGTCCTCGAGGACAATCAGTTCAACAACTACCACTACCAAGGCGAGTACGGCGAGGTCGAGGTGGATCCACTCGAGATTGTTCCTCAAAATCGAATCGGGTCGTATCGGGTGATCGACGAGTTTGGCAATGAGTACTTCGTTGAGGGTGCTCCGTTGCCCTACGAGGTCGAGCAGCAGATTCAGGCCGATCGAGCACCCTTCGTGCAGGACGTCGGCGACCGCACGTGGAGCTACATGGCCGACTCGAGCGGGGCCCCGTGCGCTCCAACACCGGCGCCGACAGATCCAGCGATAGTCGAGATCAACGCCACCATCGGCATTGGAACACTTGAGGTGAGTCGTGACCAATAAGAACATACCTGCGCCCACCACAGCAGACGGCGACGTCGAGGCCATCGACGATCGGTCGTTTCAGCCAATCGTCGCCTTGATCGGTCTTGTTTCTGTCGCCCTTGGCATCTCGGGCCTAGTCGACGACACCGGACTCCTTGAACACCCGTGGTGGGTGACGCTCGTTGTTGCTGGCGTGGCCGGTTGTGTGCTGGTGATCCTGCGAACGTTGCAAGGCCTTCGTTCCGCTTGATCAGCACCCCAATGCCGCAGCGGCCAGCGGTTGGTGACCTGCGGAGCCGGACCCAAGCGCTGACGTCCTTCAACCTTCCTCACAGTTCCTCGTCTGACGTCGTCGACATTACGGACGCTGAGGTTTGCCGTAGCCGAGGTGCTAGCAGGTGCCAGGACCGCTGGCACCTGCCAGCAACGGTCGGTTCGCTGGCTATGGCAGCGATTCTTGGGGGCCGAGGGGGCCGAGTGGCTGGTCGATGGAGAAGACACTGCTGCTGGCGATGTCGTCGATGGACTGGGCAACGTTGATGGTGTAGTCCCCTGCTTCTACGTACCAGCCCGGCTGGGTCGCGTCACTGCTTCCACCGCTCATGCCGACACCGGAACCCGATCCGGCGAGGCGTTTGTGGGCCTCGATGTGATCCTGATTGGCCGGGTCCCAGATGGCAAAGCTGCGGGGCACGAGATCGATGGCTACAGAGTGTGATTCACCTGGCTGCAGGTGCACCTTGGCCACCCCTGCAAGCTGGTTGGCCGCCCGGGTGAAGCGCGATGCGGGCGGCGAGACGTACACCTGGACCACGTCGCTACCGGCTCGTTCACCGGTGTTGGTGACCGTGAGTTCGACCGTGCACGCTGCAGGGCCAGTGGATACCACCGACGGCTCCGACCACTGGAACGTGGTGTAGGACTTGCCGTAGCCGAACGGGTATTGCACGGCGAGCTTGCGGGTGTCGTACCACCGGTAGCCAACCAGGGTTCCCTCGGCGTAGAGCGAGTTGTTGGACTCGCCGGGGAATGTGCCGAACGACGGCGTGTGTTCGATGCGCAGCGGCATGGTGACCGGCAAGCGCCCACCCGGCTCGGCATCGCCGAAGAGCACATCGACCAGCGCCGACGCCATCTCCTGGCCACCCAACCAGCCGAAGAGGGTGGCGGCGGGTGCGTCGGTCCAGCTCAAGTCCACCGGCGAGCCGGCGTTCACGACCACACAGGTCCTGGGGTTGGCGGCCGAGACCGCCCGGATGAGCTCGACCTGATCGCCGGGTAGGTCCATCGAGACACGATCGTTGCCTTCGGTTTCCCATTCGCTACTGGTGCCCACGATCACGATCGCCACCTGGGCCGCGGCGGCAGCGGCGACTGCACGATCCATCAGGTCCGTCGGGACCGGCGGCTTGTGCCCGGCGACCAGGCCTTTGATGCCGTTGCCTCGGCCGCCGGTGAACTCGATCACGACGTCGACCGTCTTGCCGGCGTCGAGCGGCACCGCTGCCTGCATTTCCACGCTGCCCAAGCCAAAGAATGCGTCGCCACGAGCGGGAACCTCGGTGATGCCGTTGATCACGACCTGGCCGTCGACCATCATGCGAGCGGGTCCCACCTGGGTCAGGCTGAACGTGTGGACACCGCTCACGGTCGGCGTGAGAGTTCCGCTCATGCGGGCGGTGAAGGCTTCGGTGCCAACCGCAGGGTCGGGAGTGCCGAAGTAGAACGTGCGCCCCGACTTCTGCTGCACCTGGGCAGCCACGGGGCCACTCCAGTCGGCGCTCATGTAGATGTCGACATCGAATCCTGCATCGGGTCGAACAGGCGGCGCGTGCTTGTCGATGATGCAGCCTTGTTCGACGGTCACGCGGTCTCCGAACCGCCCGCGGAACATCTCGGCCGGTGCGATACGGCGATGCGCCGGCAGCTGCGATGACCCGCCACCCATGATGTGGGCGGTCACGGCATTCGGACCGATCACTGCGATCGACTCGACCGAAGGATCGATGGGCAACATGCCGTCGTTTTCAAGCAGCACCATTGCTGCCACCGCAGCCTCGTGCGCCAGTTCGCGGTCTGGCTGGTGCTCCACGCTGAGTTCTGGTTCGTCAACGTCGTTGTCCCATGCATCGAGCACTCGGTGGACGTGCATGCGACGCTGAACAATGGCGTCGAGGCGGGCGTGGTCGACTTCACCGTTGGCAATGGCGTTGGCCACCGGGGCGCCGAAAAAGCGATCGGGGCCCGGCATCTGCACGTCGAGGCCGCCCTCGAGTGCACCGACGGTTGTGCCAGCGGCGAACCAGTCGCTCACCACGAAACCCTCGAATCCCCATTCGGTGCGCAGGATTCCGTTGAGAAGCGCCGAGTCTTCGCTGCAGTAGGTGCCGTTGACCCGGTTGTACGACGTCATGACACCCAGCGAGTTGGCATGGCGGATGGCGAACTCGAACGGCAGCAGATAGACCTCGCGCAAGGAGCGCTCATCGATGACCGAGTTGATCGTGGTGCGCTGGAACTCGGCTTCGTTGCCGATCAGATGCTTGGGCGTGGTGGCCACCCCCTGGGCTTGCACACCGGTGATGAATGCGGCGGCGAGTTTGCCCGACAACCAGGGATCCTCGCCATAGGTTTCGAACGTGCGCCCGTAAAGCGGCGAGCGGATCAGGTTGATCGTTGGCGCCAGCAGCACCCGGGCGCGCTTCTGACGCGTCTCGCGGCCGAGCAGGTCGCCGATGCGTGCGAGCAGATCCTGGTCGAATGACGCCGCCAGCGCAGTGCCGGTCGGCACAGCAACGGCTCGCACCTCTCCCCCGCCGATCGTATTCTTGGCGCCACGAGCGCCGTTGGGGCCATCGGTCATTCGCAGCGGCGGGACGCCGAGCGCCTCGATTCCGGCCACCGTCCAGATGTCGTAGCCAGCGGTGATCGCCGCCTTGTCTTCCAACGGGAGGTCGGCGATCTGTTCAGAGGTGGGAATGCTCACCGCGACGCAGGTTACTTCCCCGGATTCAGGGTTGCGGTCTCGATCACTCGGTGCACGAAGTCGAGCTTTCGGATGACCCCCGGGGACAGCACGAACGGGTACATCTCACCCTCGCCGATCGAGCGCGACATGGCATTCAATCCAATGGTCAGGCGCAACCACGCGGTCACGATCGGTGTCACTCGAGCCTGTGCGTCGCCGGTGAATGCCGCCTGCGCAGCTGCTGCTGCTTCGCCGTCGATACCCAACCCGAAGCTGGCAGCGGTGTCCAGGCCGTCGCGTATGTGCAAGTAGTGGGCGAACGTCTCGGCCCAGTCCTCCCACGGGTGCATGGTGGCGTACTCGCTGACATAATCACCTGCGGGATCAAATGGTGCCGGTGAGTCGTAGTGGCGCTGGCGTGCTTCGTCATAGGAGAGGGTTTCGTCGCCGAAGAGCTCCCGGAACTCGTCGATCTGGCCGGCTTGCACCACGATCGATGGCCAGTAGTAGTGCCCGATCTCGTGGCGAAAGTGCCCGAGCACGGTGCGGTAGGCCTCGCCGAGCTGCTGGCGCACGAACTCACGATGCGCATCGTCGGACTCGGACAGGTCCAGCGTGATCACGCCTGCTTCGTGGCCGGTGATGACATCGCCGTCGCGCGCCGACAGCAACTCGAACGCCAATCCACGCTCGGGGTCCTGGGCGTGCGAGATCACCGGTAGGCCGAGTGCGAGTAGCTGATGCATCAATCGACGTTTTGCCGATTCGGCGTCGGCGAAGGCATCACGGCTTGTGTCATCGTCGTCGTTGGGCCGAATCGTGGTCAGGCGACAACTCAAGCAGAGTTGCTCGTCGTCACCATCGGCTATCAGCCAGTTGCAGCGAGCAGCATGTTGATTCTTGCATCGCTGGTATCCGTGGTCGACCCCGGACAAGGTGACCAGCGCGAGCTGCTGCGGGTCGAAGCCCAGTTCGGAACCACAGTGCAGACAGACCGAGTTCTCGAAGAACAGCAGCTGATTACACACCGAACACCAGAAGGGCTGCATGGCACTGTTGTAGCCGCTGATGGCTACAAACGTGGAACGACGTCGACAGACACCGTGAGAGTGCTGGTCTCGGATTCGGTGAAGATCACGCCCTTGAGCGGCGGCACGTCGCCGTAGTCGCGTCCGCGGGCGGTGGTCACGTAGCGAGATCCTGCGAGTTGATCATTGGTTGGATCGATACCGATCCATCGATTGTCACCGCAATAGACGCCAACCCAGGCATGGGTTCTGTCGGCACCGGCGAGGCGCTGCTGGCCCGGTACCGGCACGGTCTCGAGGTAGCCGGACACGTAACTCGCCGCAATATCGAGCGAGCGAAGACAGGCGATCAGCACATGGGCGAAGTCCTGGCAGACGCCGCGACGCAAATCGAACGCTTCGTCGAGCGGCGTGTCGACATCGGTGGCCTTGGGATCGAACACGAAGTCCCGATGGATCCGACGGTTGAGTGCCACCAGCGCGTCTCCGAGCGAGACACCAGGCGTGAAGTCCTGGCGTGCGTAGTCGCCGTATTGCTGACCCCGTGCAACCAGTGGGGAATCAAGCAGGAATTCCGATGCCACCAGGTCGGGCCGACTCGTGGCCGAGGCAACGAACGACGTCCACGGCTCGCTGGCATGGGCGGGCATGACGTCTGGCCGGTCGCTGGTCTCCACGCTGCTGGTGCTGTGGACCTTGAGCGTGGTGTGTGTTTCGTGTATCTCGAGTGCGGTAACCACATTGCCGTAGAAGTCGCGACGCTCGCGTTGAAACGTGCTGGGCGGTTCCGTGGTGATCGTGCGGGCCAGGCATCGCTGTCCATCGGTGTCTGGCGGCAGTTGATAGACCTCTGCGTAACTTGCCGTGACCGGTTCGTCGTACTCGTAGTGCGTGGTGTGCACGATGTCATAGATCATGGATGCCTGGCACCGATCGGGGTGACGACAGAACGTTGCGGCATGAGCTTGGAGAAGTACTGGTCGGTGATGAGATCCGACAGGGTTCGCAGCTCGGACTGGAGTTCGTTCCCGAGCGCCACCAGCGAGTCTCGGCTCCCCGTTGGGCTTGCCGCTGCCAGCGAGGCCGACTCGGCGGCGCCCACCACGGCGATGAGTCGCTGGATCGTGGCCTCGATCGCGACCGAGCGAGCACCGATCTGGCCTGGCAGCAGCAACGGCAGGCTGCGTTCGAGTGCCGCCAGTTGAAACGCAATGGACCGCGGGTTGTCGACATCGTGCACGAGTAGCGCCAGCACGTTGCGAACTCGTGGCATGGAGCGATAGCGACGGCGGTAGGTGATGATGCTCTCTGCCGCCACCAGCACCGACTCGAGCAGCAGGCTTTCGGCCGCAGCGCCACGCTCGGCGCTCAGGGTCGAGGTCAACAGGGCCGAGGTCTGCAGCGCTCGTTCGATTCGACGGCCGCACTCGGTGAAGTGCCAAGCCGGGTCTCGCATGGTGGACTCGCTGCTTACACCGGCGAGCGCGAGCAGCCCCTCGACCAGGTCGTTCAGGACCCGCGTCATGTCGCGCGATTGATCGTTGTCGAGCGACGCGAACACGTCGAGTTCACGCTGCAGCGATCCCACGACCAACCAGGTGTCGACCGAGATTTGGTCACGCAGCACGTCGATGGCGTCGAACATGTGCACGATGGCATGTGCGACCGATCCGGGCTTGTCGCTCTGGGCCAAGAGCGCTCGAATCTCCTGATCGGGATCCGCCATCAGCTCGGTCCCGTCGGCGGCCGCGAATCCAGGGAAAGTACCGGTCGTAGCCGTGAGCGTCTGCAACAACGTGCCGAGCGCTGCTGCCCCCGGCCCGGGAACATGACCGAATTCGTCGCGCCGCTCACTCACTACCCGAAGGAGACGAACCGTGGCCTCGGCCCGCTCGCCGTATCGGCCGAGCCAGAAAAGATTTTCGGCGGCACGCGCCGCGGGCGTCATGGCCCCGACTGGAGCGGCCTGGGGTTCCACTTCGAGGACCTGGCGGCGACGGGCGGCAACTTCTTGGCCCGTGACCCAGACGTCTTTGGCTATGGCCCCCGCACGCAAGGCAACAGCCCGCCGGTCTGCGGGGGCAGCCTGAGCGAGGCCGCCCGCCATGGTTGCGTACTCCCCGCCGCTCGACACGGCATAGGTGCGAAGCACCGTGGGCAGTGGATCGAACCCATCGACGCCCATCAGCGGCGACGTCGCCAGCGAAATCAGCTCTTGGCCCACCCATTCGTGGGGCTGCTGCTGGATGCGATTGCTCAGCGTGTCGAGTTCGGCTTGTGAGCATTGGCTGGTGTCGATCGACGAACCCAGACCGTGTCGTGACGCCGGCCGAACGATCAGCTGTCCCAGGTTGGCGAGCACGTGTGAGCGTTGGGCATCGTCACCGCACCACCACGCCCCTGCCGCCGGCAGCAACAGGTCCTGGCCCAGCAGTCGCGTTGACAACTCCGGCAAGAACGTGTGCAGCGCCGCATTCTCGAGCACACCTGAGCCCAGCGTGTTGACAACGCTCACGGCGCCGGTGCGGGTGGCGTCGACGAGCCCGGCGACACCCAACGTGGAGTCGGGCCGCAGCTCGAGTGGGTCGGCGAACCATGCGTCGACCCGACGCAGGATCACGTGCACCCGTGTCAGTCCGCCGACGGTGCGTAGCCACACCTTGCCTTCCCGCACCTGCAGGTCGTTGCCGCCAACCAACGGATAACCGAGATGTGCAGCCAGCGATGCATGTTCGAAGGCGGTCTCCGACATCGGCCCGGCACTCAAGATCACAATGCCGGGATCGTCGATGTCTGGCGGTGCCGCGCTGCGCAGTGCCTCACCCAGGGCCTGCAGATACGGGGTGATCGGCTGCACGTCGGCATTGTGAAAGATGCTGGGAAACACTCGGGCGAGAACGCGACGGTTCTCGGCCGCATACGAGGCTCCGGATGGCGACTGGGTGCGCTGGGCGAGCGCGATCCATCCGTCTCCCGCTGTTCGCACCACGTCGGTGGCACACATGACCAGCTGATGGTCTCCCGGCAGCTTGATGCCATCACACTCGCGCAGGAATTGAGGATCGCCGAGCACGATCGATGCCGGCAAGATTCCCTCGGTCATCAGGCGACGATCGCCATACAGATCGTCGAGCACCAGGTTCAGCAGCTCGGCACGTTGCACCACCCCACGCTTCAAGCGATCCCACTCGGTTCGAGGCAAGACCACCGGCAGGACGTCGAGATTCCAGGGTTGGTGCCGGCGCCGGCCGCCCGTGCCGACGTTGTAGGTGACACCGTCTTGTTCCAGCAGTCGCCGTATCTCTGTGGTTCGACGATGCAGCTCGTCGGCTCCCATCTTGTCGAACGCATCGGCGATCTCGATCCAATGCGGGCGCGCCTGCCCGAGCTGGTCGACCAGCTCGTCTACACCGGACCCGCGGTCCGTTGCTGCGTACGCCGCGAGCAACGAGTCGGCGGTCGTGGCGGTCATTTCTTGGCGCGAAAGCGACGCAGGTCCAGTGTCCGGCGGTAGTCCACCGGCCGGGTGGCCTGCAGCTGCACCAGCCGGTCGATGTCGATCTTTCCCGGGGTATGGCCGTGGGCTTCGAATCGGCCTGATCGGCGCGCCTCGGCTTCGGCGGCGTTCACCGGGAATGTGTCGTAGGCTCGACCGCCTGGGTGCGACACCCGGTACGTGCAGCCGCCGACCGAGCGACCGTTCCAACGATCGATCAGGTCAAAGGTCAACGGACCGTGCACGTCGATGGTCGGATGCAACGCCGACCATGGCGCCCAGGCCTTAAACCGCACGCCGGCCACCGCGACACCGGGCGTGGTCGTGGTTTCGAGCGGCACCGGGATGCCGTTGCAGGTGACGATGTGGCGGGCCGGGTTGTGTCCCTCGACCAAGACCTGCAACCGTTCGACCGACGAGTCGACGTAGCGGGCGGTGCCACCCTGGCCGACCTCTTCACCAAGCACATGCCATGGCTCGATGGCGTTGCGGATCTCGATGCGGACATCGCCGAGCGTGACATCGCCAATGACCGGGAACCGGAACTCGAAGAACGGATCGAGCCATGATTCTTCGGCCTCGATGCCGTGCGTCGCCAGATCGGCGATCACATCGTTCATGTCGGAGCGAACGAAATGTGGCAGCAGGAACCGGTCGTACAGTTCGGTGCCCCATCGCACGAGCGGCCCGCGGTAGGGATCGTCCCAGAAACGGGCGACGAGCGCGCGCACCAGTAGCGCTTGCACCAGCGCCATCTGCGGGTGGGGCGGCATCTCGAATGCTCGAAGCTCGACGATGCCCAGGCGGCCTCGTTCGGAGTCGGGGCTGAACAGCTTGTCGATACAGAACTCGGACCGGTGCGTGTTGCCGGTCAGGTCCACGAGCAGGTGACGCAGTAGCCGATCAACAATCCACGGCGAGGCTTCGTCGCCTTGTGCCTCGAGTTCCTGAAAGGCGATCTCGAGCTCGTACATGGTGTCGGCCCGGCCCTCGTCGACGCGCGGCGCCTGGCTGGTGGGGCCGATGAACTGACCCGAGAACAGGTACGACAATGCCGGGTGGTGCTGCCAGTAGGTCACCATGGAGCGCAGCAGATCGGGGCGGCGCAGCATGGGGCTGTCGGCTGGCGTGGCGCCCCCGAGGGTCACATGGTTGCCGCCGCCGGTGCCGGTGTGGGTGCCATCCAGCGCGAACTTCTCGGTTCCCAGGCGGGCCTGGCGGGCGTCTTCGTAGAGCGCCTCGGTCGAGTCACGCAGCTCGGCCCAGGAAGAAGTGGGGGCCACGTTCACTTCGATCACGCCCGGGTCGGGGGTGACGTTCAAGGTCTTCAGGCGGGGGTCACCGGGCAGCGAGTAGCCCTCGATGACGATCGGCTGGCCGATCTCCTTGGCCACCAGCTCGACTGCGGCCAGCAGCTCGATGGCGTGCTCGACATGTTCGAGAGGCGGCAGGAACACATGGATGTGCTGGTTGCGGGTCTCGACCGTGACCGCCGTGGGAGGTACATCTTCGCGCTCGACCACATCGGTGCCCTGGGGCAACGTGTTGACTGCGGGTAGTTCCTTGGCGGGAGCAAAGGTGGACTTTTCGGGCTCTGCGGGCGGGTCGGGCCAGGTCAACGAATCGAGCGGTAGGCGCAACCCGATGGGCGAGTCGCCGGGCACGAGCATGAGCTTGGCGCGCCGCATGACCCACTGCGATGTCTGCCATCGACCACCTGTTTCGGCGGGGTGTAGTGGCAGCACGTGGCCAACCGGGCCGGCATCGTCGTGTTCGAGCCGTTCCAGCAGCTGCTGTCGCACGGCTGGGTCTTGTAGCTGCTCGGCTTCGGACGCGGTCGCGTCTGGCTCGGGCGGATCCCCTGCGGGCTGGCGAGCTTCGTGCCAGACCTGGCCCACGGGATCGCTCCAGGCGTCGATCACGAACGACTCGTCGATGCCGAAGCAGCGGGCGAGACCGGTGGCGAACGCCGCGGCATCGGCCTTGGTGGCGGTGCCCGGCTTGGTTGGATCAGCAAGCAGGGCGCGGTTGGACCACAGCGGGGCCCCATCGGTGCGCCAGTGAATACCGATGAGCCAGCGAGGCAGCGGTTCACCCGGGTACCACTTGCCCTGGCCATGTTGCAGCAGCCCATTCGGCGCCACTCGTTCCGCGATGCGGCGGGCGAGAATCTGGGCGAGTTCGCGCTTTTCTTCGCTGTCGGCGGCGGTGTTCCATTCGTCGCCCTCCATGTCGTCGATGGACACGAAGGTCGGCTCGCCGCCCATGGTGAGCCGCACGTCGCCCGCTGCGAGAAGCTCGTCGACATGTTGACCAACCGCATCGATGCGCTCCCACTGCGACGGGCTGTACGGCAGCGTAACCCGGGGGTCTTCTCGAAAGCGCGTGACTTCGTTGGAGAAGCCGAACGTGACCTCGGCCTGTTCGGTCGAACCGGTCACCGGCGCCGCCGACACGGGGTGAGGCGTGCATGCCAGCGGGATGTGGCCTTCGCCCGCAGCCAGCCCCGATGTCGGGTCGAGCCCCACCCAGCCGGCGCCAGGAATGTAGACCTCGGCCCAGGCGTGCAGATCGGTGAAGTCGGCGTTGGGGCCACTGGGACCATCGAGCGATGCCTGATCTGCTGTCAGCTGCACCAGGTAACCCGACACGAAACGGGCGGCAAGGCCCAGACGGCGCAGTGCTTCGACCAGCAGCCACGAGGTGTCGCGACAGGACCCGATGCCGAGATCGAACGTTTCCTGGGGCGACTGGACGCCCGGTTGCATACGAATCGAATAGTCGATGTCGTTGTACAACCGACTGTTCAGGCCGACCAAGAAGTCGACTATGGCGACACCGTCGCCGGGCACGACCACACCTTGCAGCCATGCATCGAGCGCGTCGCTCTGTTCGGTCGCCACCCGCAGATAGGGCTCGAGCTCAGAGGCGGTCAGCTCGTCGTAGTCGAACGGATAACGCTCTGCAGTCTCTTCGACGAAGAAGTCGAACGGATTGATGACCGTGAGGTCGACGATCATGTCGACGGTGAACGCCAGCCGACGGGTGGGCTCGGGGAAAACCAGCCGAGCCAGGTGGTTGCCGAACGGGTCTTGTTGCCAGTTGATGAAGTGATCATCGGGCTCGACCGTCAGGCTGTAGGACATGACCGAGCTGCGACTGTGCGGTGCGGGCCGCAAGCGAAGTATGTGCGGGTGCACCACGGTGAGCCGATCGAAGTCATAGCTCGTGTGGTGCTTGATCCCAACCTGAATGCCCATGCCGCAAGCGTACGAGTTCGACAGCGGCTGGCGACCAGTCGTTGACGAAGTGGCGGAGTTGTTCACATGATCGTTACCTACAACTCGCCGCAGCCGTCAGACGCCTGACCCGACGACGTGGCGGTAGCCTCCCCCGGTGGACGCAGGACGGGCACAGCTCGTACGGCTCACTGTGGCCAAGGCGATCTTGAACACGGCATTGCGATGGCTGCCGTTCTTTCTGCCCACCCTGGCCAGCGCATTTGCCACCACGACGGCTCGACTGACCACGGTGCTGGGTGTGGGCGAGATGGCTGGCCTGTCGACGTTGCTGATCGGGAAGCAACTCGACGGCGGCAAAGAGCGACTGTTCATGGCCGGAGCGCTCGGGCTGGGGGCGTTGTCGTCGTTCGGTGCGCTCGTTGGCAATCTTTGGGTCTTCGGCGTGTCCTACGTCGTGCTGATCCTGGGTGTGTCGACGTTTACCGTGAGCGGCCATGTGTACTGGAGTCGGCGGATCCCGTTCCATCGCCGAGCACGCACAATTGGCGTGTTCGAGACGTCGTGGGCTACTGCGCTGTTGGTCGGGGCACCGGTGATCGCGTTGCTCATCACGGCGTTTGGCTGGCGAGCGCCGTTCATTGCGCTGGGTGTGTTGTTGGCGATCTCCGCCGTCGTTGTCGGCTTCGACCATGACGACTCGGTGCTGCTCGACGATGCAGCGGCGCCAACCGGCACCGATCCGCTTTCGCTCGACGCCTGGATTCTCATTGCCGCGTCTGGCGCCGTTGCGGTGACGGGGCTGACCACGATCGTCATTGCCGGCACCTGGCTCGACGAAGCGCTGGGCGTGTCGACCGGCGGTATCGGGTTGGTCGCCATGGCCTTTGGCGCAGCCGAGATAACTGCGTCGGCCAGTTCTGCTGCGGTCGCCGACCGAGTCGGCCCGATCCGGGCGACACGCGTGGCGCTGGCCATCACCATCGTGGGCATGCTGATCATGACCCAGGCCGATGACTCACTGCTGATCGGCGCCATTGGTCTGCTGTTCTTCTTCCTGGGCTTCGAGTTCTCAATCGTCACGTCGTTCTCGATCGTCAGCGAAGCCATGCCTACCGCCCGTGGCCGTGTGCTCGCCGCCAACAATGCCGTCGGCACGGTCGCTCGTGGAACCGGCATTGTGATGAGCGGGATCGTCTATCAAGCGTTCGGCATCAGCGGCCCGGTCGCCATCTCGGTGACCACCGCCGTGATCGCACTTGTGCTGTTGTCGCTGAGCATGCGCCGCGCCGAATCGACAGCGAGTTAGCGCAGGGCGAAGAAGGCAATAACCACGTAGTGACAGGCGATGCCACCGATCACGAACAGGTGAAAGACCTCGTGGAAGCCGAACACCGCGGGCCATGGGTCGGGGCGCTTGCGGGCATAGATCACGGCACCGATACTGTGCAGCACTCCCCCGGCGACGAGCAGGATGAAGCCCTCGACCCCAAGCGCTCGCCAGATGTCCACGATCACCAGCAGCGCCACCCAGCCAACGATCAGATACGGGGCCACCACCACGGCTCGAGGTGCGCTCGGCCACGCCAAATTCATCACGACGCCCGAGATCGCGCCTGACCATACGAGCCACAAGATGATGTCGCCCTGCGGATCAGGCAGCGCCACCGCTGCGATTGGGGTGTAAGTCGCGGCGATCACGACGAAGATCATGGAATGGTCGAGCGCCTGCATCACCTTGTGGGGGCGAGGGCTCCACTGCACCCGGTGGAACAGCCCCGACACGGTGAACAGCGCAATCACGCCGGCGCTGAAGATGGCCGCCGGTGCTCGGGTTCCCGGCGGCGAGAGTGCAATCAGGATCGGACACAACGTGATGGCGGCAACGGCGGCCAACAGATGGGACCAGCCTTTCAGCATCGGTCGTGTGGCCACGGGGGTCATGCAAGAGAGGGTAGGCGGCAGCACCCAAGAGTTCGTGGCGGTGTGACAACGGCTTCACGAGATGGCGTGTCACTTGCAGCCGGTTGCCGCTAACCTCGTGCCCCTCAGGGCGTTTAGCTCAGTTGGCTAGAGCATCTCGTTTACACCGAGAGGGTCGGGGGTTCAAGTCCCTCAACGCCCACCAAAAGAGTCACATTCACACCCTCGACGTCAATGGCGTTGGGGGTGTTTCTGTTTTCATCCCTGTTACGGGCCGCTTCGCTTATTCCGTCGCTGAGTAGAAGCTCGAATGGCTCGGCCAGAACGTGGGCCGTACCACTGTCATCATCTGCGTCGTCGAGATAGATCTTGTCGAAGAGGGCTTGGTTGAGTTGTCGTCGCACCGTGTCGCCTGCAGCGGCATATGCATCACCAATCTGGCTAGCAAACTTGAGTGCTTGGATCAGGTTCTTCTCAACTTGGTTCAATTTGAGGCTCGATGCTTCAACTCGGGTCTGAGCCTCTTCCAGCTCTCGTCCGATGCGCTCCTGCTCGGTCTTCATGAGATCCAACGGCACGGCGTCAGCAAGATGTGCCTGCAGTAGTTTCGCCTGCTCATCTTTGAGTCTTCGAATGCGCTTGCTCTGCGTCCGTTGATCGCGCTCAGCTTCGACCCGATGAACCTTCATCTCATCGAGGATGAGGTCTCTGATCTTGTCAACCATCGGTTCAGGTAGCTGCACCTTGCGGCATCGCTCACCGACCTTCCACTCAGCAAGATCCATCGGGATGCTTCTTGCTTTGCAGCTGTTGCGCTTCTGGTGGCGACCAATGCAGACAAAATACGAGTAGACCTTCCCTTTGCTACCTCTGTTGTTGCTGACGATCAGGCGTGATCCACACGCACCGCAGAAGATCGTGCCCTTCAAGTAGTGATGGTGCTTACGTTGCTTCTCACCGGCTCGGCCGCGGGCGTCGAGAGTGTCTTGCACCTTGTTCCAGACATCATCGGGCACGAGAGCTTCATGCTTGCCGGGATACAGCACACCCTTGTATCGAACAATGCCTTTGTAGTAGGGATGTCGCAGCAAGCGGCAGAAGTTACTTAGCGCAAGTGGCTTGGCTGGCGTCTTCGGTCCAGGTGATGAGGTCAGCCCACGATCAGTTGCCTCAGCAAGCAGATCCCGCACGTTGATATCACCTCGTGCGTACCGCTCAAAGCACCACTGCATGATCGGGCCGCGTTCTTCGTCAATCTTCACCGTGCGCACTTCCCGACCGTTCTCAACAACTCGGATGTTCAGGTAGCCGCACGGTGCTTTGCCAACTGTCCCTCCATTCTTGGCTTTCTCCAAGCTGCCCTTTTTCACTTCGCTTGCAAGATTGAGTGAGTAGAACTCGGCGATGCCACTCATGATGCTGTGCAGCAGAATCCCGCTGGGTGTGTCGTCGATGTTCTCGCTACAGCTAATGAGTGAACAGCCAGCCTTCTTAATGGCGAGATTTATCTCGACGTCATCAGCCCGATTGCGAGCGAGGCGGTCGATCTTGTGCACGATCACGTAGCTGGCTGGATTGTCGATCAAGTATCGGAGCATGTTCTGCAGCTCGGGCCGGTCGGCATTGCGAGCTGATTCGCCACGGTCGACGAACTCGGCAGTCACCTGTGCTCCCAGCGCTTCGGCCTTGCGCATGCATGCCTCACGCTGAGCGGGGATTGAGAACCCCTCGGCGGTTCCACCGCGTTCCGCTTGCTCCTTTGTGGAGACTCGTAGATAAGTGACAGCCGATGGCTGATCCGTCATGCGGCACTCCTCGTTGTAATGCTGGCGGCAAAGGCTTGCGTGCAGCGTTGTCGTCGCTCGGTCAGTCCAACCTGTTGAAGCCGGTAGCGCATTGCCTGTTCGCTCACGCCGAATCGGGCTGCGAGCTGATCGAGCTGTTGTATGCCCGACCCCCACGCCCACTTGATCTTGTTCTTCGGCATGAGCACGCAGGCTGCGAAGTAGTCGGCGAGTCGCTCGGTTTGGGCTTCGGTCAAGTCCATGCGGTTGCGGTACGGGTGGTCGAGGATGTGTTTGAACTCGTGCAGCAGGCTGAAACGTTGGCGGTTTGGGGCTTCGGTCTGATCAAGTACGACGATCCAGTTGGTGCCGTCCCAGAAGCTCATACCGCTGCTCGGCAGTTTCGGTTCGTAGAGCACTTGAATCCGTGGCAGTTCGCTGACCGCTTCAGATGGGAACGTGAAGTCGTTGTCAGCGTTCCCGAGTCGGGCAGCTTGCAGTTCGGCAAGTCTGTAGCAATCGCTGATGTGCAGCTTTCTTGTGGGGACAATCGCGCGTAGTTCTTTCAGGGTCGATTGATTGGTCTCTGGTTTCGTAGGCACGGTGCCCTCCTTTGCTATTTGTTGATTGTTGTTACGGGTTTTCGTCTTCTCCTGCGGCCGGGCCGTCGGGGTCAATGCCATGTTGTTGGGCAATGGATCGGGCGAACTTCTCGATCTTGGCTGCAGCGTCTTCAGGTAATCCCTTGAATCTGGTTCGCATGTACGGGGTCACGTTCGGCAGGTCCTTGGTGCTGGCATATCCGGCTCGGGCGAAGACGTCGGCGACAGAGAGTCCAAGAGCTTCGGCGATAGCCACGAGCTTGTCTGGCGCTGGTGCAGCGAAGTCACCGTTCTCGATCCGAGCAAGCGTCCCATGATGCATATCGAGTCGCTCAGCAAGCTGGCGACCGGACAGTCCGAGCGATCCACGCTGCTGAGCGAGATAGATGCCAAATTCCTTGGCCTGGTGTTTGTCCATTGCTTTCATTGTTGCACAATTGTCTCACGTTTGTCGCGTTTGGGCGACAGTAGAATTGACAACGTCGACATAGAAACGTGAAACGAATGGACCGGTGGTCGAGTCGAAGTACGTTTGCTCTGTTAATCTTGCTCATCTCCGAGACTTCTGTATAGTTATGCACAACGATGAATAACCAACAAGAAAACCCGAAGCAGACTCCTGACCGCCTTGATCGCCCATTCGGCGAATACGCGGCTGACGAGCTCTTCGAGCTGTTCACACCACCGAAGCCGCGCCGCGTGGAGCTTCCCGATTTTGACGAAGACTCGCCAACTGACGTGACGGTTGACCCGGTCGCTGCCGGCGTGATGGCTCTTGTTGCACGCGAGAATCTTGAGTCAACGGACTTGTAGCGCAGCATTCCTTGGATCTCCGAATCGAGCGCACGGCGGCGCCGAACAAGCTGCTTATCCTTGCTCTGAACGAGCACGACGAGACTGTGTTTGACGTGCAGGTTCGTCGGTGGCCATCGACTAGCAAGTGGATCGGCATTGAGATCGGTCCAGTCATCGAGATCGATTGGTTGGAAGTCAAAGAGGAGTTTCGCAGCACAACCATGACGTTTCGGGCGCTGTGCGAGGCTCTGTCGGCGGCACTGTCTCTCGCTGGAGGAACGGTGCCTGCAATCGGGATGGACATCGACAACGACCGACTTGAGGCGAAGCTCGAACGGCGATCCGACTTTCATCGGATCGATGTCGGCGAGGTTCCTCGCCCGTTTGTCGCTTCGCGAAACACTATTCACCGGCTTGCATCGAGGGCCTGCAAGTAGCACGCACGTTCATGACTCAAACAAGTGAACGCCGTGCTGGTCTTCGCTGACATCCAGGTTGGCCGTGAGCACCTGCCCGAGTCCTGCGTAGTCAACGTTGACGAATGGAGCGATCCAGTCTGGCAAGTTTTCTCCGGGTGTCCAGCCCATGTCATCAAGCAGGCTCTCGGCGTAGTCGGCGAGTGTGTCCCAGCTGCCGAGGTAGTGATCATCGAAACTCTCACTGTCGGCTTCCTCGCTACCGACCGCATGAACCCAGTGAGCAAAGACGGTGCCTTTGGTGGCGATGCCGCCTGCGACTCGGGCAACGACGTCGAGTGATTCGTATTCGCTGAGTTCGAATACTCCGAAGCCTTCGTAGTCGTGGATGGCCCATTCTTCGGCTGGCCGGTAGCTCGAGCCTGCGAGCATGTCGTCGATCTCAGCTTGCAGCTCGTCTGGTTCTTGATCGGCGTAAATCCATTCACCGTGCAGCTCTCCGTTGTTGTAGTCACTGAGGCTGGCGGCGTAGATACGAGGGTTGCCGATGCGCCCCTCGATTTCTGGATGAGTTGATTCTCCTTCCATAGGTAGTTCTCCTTCGTTTCCCGCCGTCATGGGCGGGTAGTTAGTTCTTCCTTTTTCGTCTCTGGATGATGCGGGTGGCGGGCGTCCTGGTTGCGAGTGGTTCACGGCGTGCCGCCTGCATCAGTGATTGCTTCGAGCGCCCGGTCAAATATCGTCGTCTCAAACAATGCCGGTTCGATGCCGTCACGTTTGATGGCTCGTTCGATCAAGGCTCGGCGGTTCTCGTCGGGCGCAATCCAAAGCACCTTGGGAAAGATCCCGGTTACCTTCTGTTCCGCCCCGCTGCGGAAGTAGTCGGTGTAAACCCGACACTTCTTGGCGATGGTCGTTGGTGCTTCGGTGCCGCAATCGACCTCGATGAACCAGTTCAGCTCGGTTCCAGGATCGGCAACAACAATATGCAGATCCGGTTTGACGATGGCCGTGCTGGCCGTCTTGGTAGCGGTGCCGATTGGATGCCGCCAGCAGAACGGTTCCGGCGAGACATCCAATATCTCAACGCCCCTCTCCGGGGCTTCGGCGATGAGTCGAGTCGCTATCTCGGCAATTGCGAGCGTGTGCTGAACAAAGCCGAGTGACGGTTCCGATCGACGACGCCTCCGAGTGCCGCCTAGGAGTCGATGACCAACTGGTGCAAGCGCATAGACGTGTCCTGATGATCCGGCCCTGATGCCCCCGACACGTCGTTCCAGGCGGTGCAGCAGATCTCGGTCATGCAGCCGTTGAAGAACCCGGCGACAGATGCGCTTGCTGGCTTCGGTGGTTTGGTGATCCGTGAAATGCAGTCGACGCACCTGCTCAACCTGCAGCAAGCGAAATGCCTGGATCGAGGTCAGCACCCCGATGTCCCGATCAGAAAGCTCAAGACGCAGGCGTACCCCCGCCGGAGTCTGCGCGCTCACTTGAGTGCGTAGTCTGTCATATCCCAAAACCGGCGAAGACTGAGGAGTTAACGGGGATGCACCGCCATCTGACTCGACGCGGCCGGAATAGCGATCGGACGGGCTCATGACTGGCCTCGCTTACGTCGGCCGACTGATCCCGGTTCAGGTGCAGGACCATGCTCAGAGACAACCGAAGCTAGAAATTCATCAACCGATGCCGGGCCAACCCCATCCCGTTGACTCAGCTGACTAGCAAGGTTGACTGCTGATCGCAACGTGCGTGACGGTCGGGGTGTTTGCGCAGACATCCATCCAGACGGCTCACCGCCACCAAGAACATCTGCATAAATCTGGTAGCGACCAAGCCCACGAAAGTCGAGTGCATCGAGCTGGTCCGTTGTTCGCCCAAAAACGTTCGCATCATCTGCTCCGAGCCGGAAGACCACACGCGTCTGCGCGTTGGCGAGCACGGCAGCCTTTACATCAGGTCGAAGCTGGGCGAGGTGTTGGTGCGCAAGTGTCAGACCGACTCCGAGTCCACGAGCTTGCGCCAGCACATCGGCAAGATCTGTCGGGAGCCGCAGGTAGTCCTGGAACTCATCCAGATACATCATCACTGGCGATCGACTTGAAGCTGAGACCCCGGTCCGAGCCATAGCGAGTTGCCATAGTTGTGCCACGATCATCGAGCCGAGCAGTGAAGCTGTTTCAGCTCCGACCTCGCCCTTACGAAGTGGCACGAGGAGAACGTGGTTGTCAGCAAACACGGATCCGAAGTCGGTCTTTGGCTCGACCTGTCCAAGCATCGTTCGCAGCGACGTTCGCAACAGGAAAGGGCGCAGCTTGTTGAGCGCTGGCGAAATGACGGTGGAGCGTTCAGCTTCACTCATGGACTCGAACCACTTCCAGAACTGACGCAGATGTGGTGATGACAACCGGTCGGTGACTTGGTGCCGGAATCCAGCATCAGTCAGCAGTCCGGGGACCAACAGAATTGATGCCCACGGCGTGCCGATAAGACTCAAGAGACTGGCGTGCAAGATGTCCTGCGTCCGAGGTCCCCACGAGCTTGAGTACAGCTCCTTCATGATGTGCAACAAGGAGTCGACCGCCAACTCTTGGCTGGCCGATGCCACTGCCAGTGGGTTGAATCCGACAATCTGATCTTTGGCGGCGGGGTCGAGCAGGATCACTCGCTCTGAATCAGCCGACCGCACCCGTGCCAGAACGTCAGCAACCAGATCACCTTTTGGATCGATCACCACCGCGCCACGACCGGCTCGAATGTCTCCAAGGATCAGGTTCAGCAGGAGCGTGGACTTTCCAACGCCGGTCGGCCCAAGTACATGCAGGTGGCGGAGTGAGTCGTCGACACTCATTCCGATTGGCGAAGCGTTTGCTGGAAACGTTGACGTGCCGATAAGGCGTTCAGGGTTCTCGACCTGGCCTACAGGAGGCATGACCTTTGCGCCGGATCGATCGACACCGGGATAGGACTGGTCGCCGTAAGGCCAGCCAAGCAACGCCACGAGCTCATCAACGTTGAGGGGCACAGATGAGCGTTTCGAGACCTCAGCCAGACGACCATGCAAAGCGTCATCGGGTCGAAGCCTCAGACCGAGTCCAGGCGATACCAGCGAACGAAGTGCCGCCTCGTAGCCAGAAGCAGAACGTCCATCGTGGACCAGACGCACGTTCACTCGACTGCCGAGTTGGCCTTGCTTGTCAGCGATTGCTCGGCGGGCTTCATTATCGACCCGCTGTTTGCCGTCGAAGGCTGCACCGGCGAGAGCTGCACCCCAGGTCTCCCCCGGGACAGCTTCCAATCGATTAGGCACCGCCATAGGGGCGAGCGACTGGCCGAGAACAAGTTGATGCACGGCCGATGACTGGGTGGCAAGAGCACCAAGCAGTCGAGCCGAAGCCGCAATCGGATCTGACGTATCCAGAGCCCGCTTCTTGGTACTCAGCTGTAGTCGCAGAGCTTGGCAGTCTGACTGCACGAAACGACGAGCAGTTGCCGTCTGCACTAGCGGCACGAAGGCCGTGAGCATTCGAAGCACACGCTGCAAATTCCGGCTGCCCACTCGGTAACCGGCAACCCGACCACCAGTGACCTCGAAGACGACAGGGCCGAGGGATCGATCAGCAATGACGCTGGCGATGAAACCCCTTACAGCTTCCGGCTCAAGATCGCGTGGAAAGTAAAGATTTGCCCACGACAGCGGCACTGCATCAGGCTGATGCCTCCGCCTCATGCCGCCGCCTGATTTCCAGAGTCATTGCCGCCTGGACTGCATTGCTCGACTTCGATAGCTAGCTCAATGATTGCCCGGGCGAGCTTGCGAAGATCAGGCTCTTTTCTCTTTGCTGGGCGCACCCGAATATGGCGCTGCTTGTTTCCCATAATGCCTCCTTTCAGACTTGGTGTCGCGTTTGCGCGACACGTGGGATACCTATTGAACGACAGACATTGCTTTTGAGCAATGACTTTGCGGATTCCACAACAACGATCGGAACGAAGCCGATAGAGATATAAGGACCACTTCGAATTAGGAATCAGAGGGCGATACTTTGTCAGTTATTGGTTGACGCTGCTACCAGGCCGAATGATCATGACGATGACGATTCCACAGGTAGGCAGCTCCGCCGATCAAACCAGCGAGAATCAGGATTGAAAGTATGAGAATGACCCATCCTGAACGCACGACACCGATCAACATCTCCAGAACCACAAGTAGCGCCAAGAGCGCCAACACGAAACTCCACAGACGTTCAGTCGCAGACGGCCGGACAAACCGACTAAGCATCAGTTGACGACCAGCGTGCTGCGTCCATGGCGACCATTGCTCGATCGACGAGCAACTCGTTGAACTCAACGTCCTTGTTCGTTTCAGTCGACGGGCGGCGTTCTGACCGGAGCTGAGCTGCCACCCAGCGACAAGCGCGGACTACTTCGATCGACGCCAAAGACACAGTCACCACGGTTAGTGGAATCATGATCCGCCTCCGAGCTCAGCCTGGTGCAGCTGAGTACGAGTGCGCTCAGCAATGCTGTCAAGTTCAGCCTGAGCCCTGAACACTTTCGCATAGGTGGGGGCCACAGCATTCCACTCGTCAGCTTGACGATCAGCATCACGCTTGAGCAAGCCAAGCTTTGTTCCGATCGCTGTTGCTGCAATGATTCCGCCAGAAATCAGGAGGGTTTCAATCATGGCACTTGAGTTTCATCATTGCGTCATACAGCAAGGCTGCCGCAAACTGGCGTGGGCCATCATTAGCAGAACGAACGGGCTCCACCACGCTGGGATAGCCGGGTGCAATCAGAAGTATCTGCTCTTCGAAGAACTCACGCGTGCGTTCCACGATGTCGAGGATGGTCACCTCGTCAGTGACCAATGGGCATGAACGACACACCATGATTAAAGGTTGCGGCCAAGGTCTCGGATGACGTGGCGCATTTCCATGTTGCCGTCTTCAAGGATGCCCAGGATGCGACCTGCGGCACTCGGGTTGTTCTGGACCGAGATCAATGCCTGAGCATCAAGGCGAGCTTGATTGTCGATTGCAACACCGGTAACCAGGGCAACAGCGCTGACCTTGGCAGCAGAAATGGCGGCGCTGGCATCGACGTCCAGGGCAGCCAATTGAAATGACTCTCGCGCTCGCTTCAGGGCCATAGCCTGCTTGCGAGTCGCGTGTGTTGGCGGTTGACTTCCAAAGGGAACTAGGTCTGACATCAGCAATACCTTCCATGTCGTGTAAGCTTGACACTCAAGCTAGAAGCAAAGGAACGGCCTTGTCAAGTAAAAATGACACATTGCATCCAATCGGGGCGATTCCTGCACCCGTTGCACTGCACCTCGTAAACGCGCTTACGGCCTTTGACGGCTATCGGGACAAGCACGACAAGGAGATCGAGCGAATCGGAGAACTCCTGTATGACGACCCCGACAAACCAAGAAAGGAGTCCGTCCTTGGCCAGATGCTCAATGCCAGATCGATCGAATTCCCCAACCCCGTCGAGGACTATTCACACTTCACCGGGTACGAGCCCCGAGCAAACCCCATTGCCGCAAGTACGGGCAACGCTACGCAAGTGCTCGACCCGAAATATGAGGCCTTCCTTGCCAAGCTTCGAGAGCTAACCCTTCACGTCATCATTCCCGACATCAAAGATCTCATCAAAGCGTCGTTGCCCCACCCGGCAGTGTTCCAGGCGTTTTACGAAATCCTCGCGTACGCGTCCTCGATGACGATCAGCCGCGACGAGTACTACAAGACTTCAGTAAATGAGCGGCTCTACGACAGCGAGACAGAGTCGTTCTACCACAAGCCTCGGTCCCTGAGTGGCGACATTGTCAACTGTGGCGGCAAGGAGCGACTTCGCATCATAAAGGTTGGACTTCTTGACGAAATTGAGAAAAATGGTACAATTTTCTCATACCCGATTATGGAAGGACAAACTGAACCACCGGAACGGCATCTTGCCGCAGACTCGCCCGAAATGGCAGCATTTCTAGGTCGGCTAGGTGTTCTGGAAGCCTTCAAAGATCAAGTTGCCCTCCAAGAGTACGAAATTGTGAGCCAAGCCCGAGAAGACGGGTTGAGCTGGGACAAGATCGGCACAGGTCTTGGGATGACGCGCCAAGCAGCGCACGCAAGATTCACCGAAAAGGGCTACCAGACACAAATGGCCAACAATCAGAAGAAGTTAAAGGCCAACAAGACCCGCAGAATCAAATGATCGAGCGCAAGCAGCGCCGCGTTAGACGAGGCCTTCGCTGAACCCACCAAGTGCCCTTGTGTCACGATGGGCACTTCGTTCTTTAACATCCTGGACGGCGGACCACCCGACCCACATGATTCACCTCAACGGGGAGAGATTTCTGCGTCGAATCGAGTAGTGGCTATCGACCGCCATTGCAGTCCTCGAACAAAGGTTCGATTTCGCTAGGGTTGGATGGTAAACTGTAGGCTATGGCTGGCAAAAACAAACAATCTAAGGGGGCGCCTGAAGTCGAACTGGCTTTGCTAGCGGAAGCGCGTTCTGAGGTTGCGCACGCCGACGGCAAGGCCTCCTTTGTACTTGCGGGCCTCAGCATCGGATTTTCCGCTCTATTGGCTGGGGTACTCGCCGGAGATTGGCATCCATCGAACCTGAGCCAACTCGGCGAACTTGCCTGGTGGCTCGGATCTGCGCTCGCTTTGACGTCTCTTGGTGTGTCTGCCTCCGCAATCTGGCCTCGTCTTGGTCACCTTGATCTCAACCTCCCTATCTTCTACTGGGGGCAAATTGCGAAGTTGGCGAGCCGCTCGGAACTCGACGCCCGCCTTGACAAGAAACCACCGAACGAGACAGAGCGCACCAGAGATCAACTGTGGACTTTGTCGAATCTCGTGTTTCGGAAGTATTGGCTTATTCGAATCGCACTACTTGCAGGTGCATCTGCAGTCCTATTGTTTCTTGTTGCGGCACTGACCGAGCTGTAGATGAGCGTTCTCCACGACGATATTGAGGCTCAGATCTCCAAGATCCTTCGAACAAAGTGGGAAGAACGAGATGGTCAGAAGGTCCCGACAGCGGAAGAAGTTCAGCTTGGAAACCATGCAGTCAAGCTCGATGGAACCGTGTTGTATGCGGACTTGTCCGACTCAACAGCCATGGTCAATGACTACAAGAACTGGTTTGCCGCCGAGATATACAAGAGCTTCCTGTATTCCGCAGCCAGGCTCATCAGAGCGAGGGGTGGGGTCATCACAGCCTATGACGGCGACAGGGTTATGGGCGTATTTATTGGCGATTCCAAGAACACAAGTGCTGTGAAGTGCGGTCTTCAGATCAACTACGTGGTCACAAAGATGCTGCAACCGGCAATTGCCGGGCGGTATCCGAAAAGCCCATATGAACCTCTGCATGTCGTAGGCATAGACACATCTAGCTTGTATGTCGCTAGGACCGGCGTCCGCGGTGACAACGACCTCGTTTGGGTAGGACGAGCTGCGAACTATGCAGCGAAAATGGCTGCTCTCGACAACACCAGTGCCACATATATCTCGGCGAGTGTGTACAACAACATGAACGAGTCGTCAAAGCTTGGCGGCGACCCAAAGAAAAACATGTGGAAGGCTCAAGCCAAGAGCAAGCTTGGGCTCGGTATCGATTACTACGGCTCAACCTGGCACTGGAAGCCATGAGCGACTTCGCGCAACTGAACGCAAGTAGGAGCGTTTGAGTTGACTCAACGAAACAATTTCGACCACTACGTCACGAAGCATTATCTAAACAACTTTCGCAACGACGCAGGCACGCTCTTCATCGGCGATGTGAACTCTCTCGATGTTGAAGAGGCCGAAGATTTGTCCAGGGTTTTCGGTGACCGGAACTGGAGTCTCAGTCAAGATCTCGAAGATTACTTCACGGCGATCGAAACCCCAGTTGCTGATGCCTTCAAAAGAGTGAAATCAGACCCGACAGCGGTGAAGGGCCTTGCGACGAAAACAAGGGAGCAAATTGGCACATTTATGGCGATTCATAGCGCTCGTTCCCCCGCACTACACGAAGCGGCTACGCAGTCCTACACCAAGACCGAAGCGGCTGTAAAGCAAGGCGCACCATCGCAACGAGCGGCGGACGCCTTCAGTCTTGGCGTCCCGGATCGAGCGACAACTATGTCCCTCGGACTAGATGCAGCGCGCAAGATGGAGTCGGTACTCAGGATGAAGTCATGCATTGGCGTACTCGCGCCTCGTGGCAGGTCATTCCTGACCAGCGACTGTCCAGTCGCAACGTTGAGTTCTCAGCAGAGCTTCTATATGCGAGGCGCCTTGTTTGCTCCGGAGACGTACTTCTGGTTTCCGCTCAATTCGCAGCTAGGTCTATTTTTGGGCGACCGGGATGGCCCAAAGTTCCCAGCCGGAAAACTCAGGCTTCAAGAGGCCACTGACCGTGCGTGCAAAGAGTTGAACAAGTCGCAGGTGTGGAGTGCCCATGCTCATATTGCCGGTCAGTACCGCGGAGTGGTGCGGCTTGGGGCTCGACACCAGAACGTTGGCCAAGATCGAGCTGAGGTGGAGCAGATCGGGCCTTACGTTATGAATTCGAACAACGCAGTATTTCGTGTTGAAGCATCGAAGCTGGGCAACCTGGTCTGAATCGCAGAGGGTGTGCATCGACTGACACGGTCGAACATTGGAGTGGCTCCATGCCTATCCCCGGCTCTAGTGACTAATCGCTGGCGGATGTTGGTTCAACGTCGAATTTGAGCTTTAGGTTCTTCATTGCCAGGCTTCCAATTTATTGATATCTTCACAGGTATGCATATATGCACCTCAGCAGTAGAGAATATGGGCGTCGAAGACGGCGAGAGCACGCTGCAAGTCGACGTTGTGTCTGCAGCTTTGCCTAATACTGACGAGGCGGCGGACCTTGCCGAGATGTTCCGTCTCTTGGGTGATCCGACTCGGGTGCGGATCTTGTTTGCGTTGTTGGAGGCAGGCGAACTGTGCGTCTGTGATGTCGCTGCTGTCGTAGACACGACCGAAACGAAAGTGTCTCAGGCGATGCGGCTGCTACGTAGCGCTGGGGTGGTTCGGAATCGTCGAGAGGGGCGCAAGATCTTCTACCGGCTTGATGACGCTCACGTGAGATTGTTGCTCGACTTGTCCCGCGAGCATCTTGCACATTCAAAGGATCGCTCGTGAGCTTCGGTCGCGTTGGCCACCATCCGATGTCAGCCACGGCTGCTTCGCACTTCGAAACTCTTCTCGCCGAAGCAACTCGTCTAAAGCACAGTGATGATGTGGAAGCTGCGTGGGGTTGCTTGGAAGATGCCCATGTCCTTTCACAGCCTTGGATTCGTCCTCATTTGCGAGTGCATGTTGCGATGCTCTCGCTGGCTTGGTCGCAGAACAACCGGCCTGAGATTGTCGGCCAAGTCGGCCGCTTGATCGTTGCGGGTCCTGGAAGCGCCTTGGGCCGTTATCCAGTCGGCAACACAGGTCGCTCATCGGTGTCGGCCTTTGAACCGATGCCGATTCGCGAAGATCTAGCGCTACTCCTTAGCCCTAATAAGCCAAACGCGAACGCTGAGCCAACAGTGTCGATGGCCCCCGGAGATGGCGATCGTTTCGCTCTCTACAAGTTCACAGGTTGGCTTGGCGGGATTGTGTTGAAGAAATACGCGAAGCGCCGCAAGCAAGGAGCTGATCCGGTCGGGCTGCAAGAGAGGCAGCTGTTGAGCCTCGTTGACAAGGCGAAAGATACGAGATTCGGGATAGACCACAACTTCGCAGCGATTAGGAGCGTCACTGATTACCAACGCCAGGTGCCGATCCGGAACTTTGATGGATTCTGGAATGACTATTGGTCCAAGCCATTCCCGCTCCTTAACGACGTCACATGGCCAGGACGAATACGGTACTTTGCTCGGTCATCAGGCACGACAACCGGTGAAAGCAAACACATTCCGTGCAGCGACGAGATGATTGAGTCGAACACCCGGGGCGGCGTCGAAGTACTTCTTGCTCATCTACGCAACAATCCACGGAGCAAGGTCAGCGCCGGACGCACCTTTCTGTTTGGTGGATCCCCGACGCTTGACGAACTTGCTCCGGGCGTCTTCGCAGGCGAGCTGACAGGTATCAGCGCTAGTGAAACCCCGTCTTGGGCAGGTGCTGATCGCTACTACCCGCCGCCCGAACTCGCAAAGATCACCGACTGGCACCAGAAAGTGGAAACCTTCGCAGCAGATTGCATTGGCAAAAACATCAGATCGATAAGTGGTGTACCCACTTGGCTGCAAGTGCTCTTCGATCGAGCCTTCGAAAACTCAGATAGCGACGATCGGCGACTCGTGTCACTGTTTCCCGATCTTGAACTGATCACCCATGGTGGAGTTAATTTTGAGCCCTATCAGGACGCCTTCGTCGAGATGCTTGCTGGTAGCAATGCCGAACTTCGTGAGGTCTACGCAGCTAGCGAAGGCTTCGTCGCTGTCGCCGACCGAGACCCTGGTGAGGGCCTCAAACTCTTGCTCGACAACGGTCTGTTCTACGAGTTCATTGAGGCAGACGAGCTTGACGAACCAAACCCGACACGACACTGGATCAGCGACGTGCAACTCGATACGAACTACGCCTTGATCGTGACTAGCTGTGCCGGACTGTGGTCCTATGCCATAGGCGACCTCATCCGCTTCGTCGACATCAAGACACCGAGGATCCTCGTCGCTGGCCGGGTCGCTCACACATTGTCCGTCTTCGGCGAGCACGTCACCGGCGAGCAGCTCGAAATCGCTGTCGCAACGGCAGCGCGCACACTAGGGCTCCACGTCAACGACTTCGCAGTCGCGTCAGTCTTGAGCACACCGCAAACGGAGGCTCGACATCGCTACCTAATCGAAACCGCAGAATCCGCACATCTCGATCTTGCTGCAGAGATCGACAAGTCCCTCGCAGAGCAAAACGCCGACTACCGAACGAAACGCAAGAACAACATCGTTATCGCAGCGCCAGAGGTCCATACCGTGCCATCCGGAACCTTTGCCACATGGATGACCGCCAACGGCAAAGCCGGAGGACAGCGCAAAGTACCGCGAGTCACCACCCCTCAACGACTCGACGAAATAGCCCAAGGAGCAAGTAGTCACGACTCAGATCTTTGAACCTCGCTATGCGGCACTAACGACTTTTCAGGTTCATGCGGAGCGTCGTTTGTCCGATCCCGAGTGACTCGGCGATACTTCGAATCGATTCGCCGCTTGTTCGTCGCTTGCGAGCCCATTGCACCTGTTTGTCGGTTAGCCGCCTAGGTCCACCTAGTCTCCGACTGATGCCATGATTCTCTAAGTGTTTCGCAGCAGTGTCACGATGCACGCCGAAAGTCATTTCAAGGTCGCGCAGGCTCGCTCCTTTTTTGTACATAGCGCAAAGTTCTTGGACCTCTTCGCAATCAAGCCGGACTTGACGTTGCCTCGGATGACAGGGCTTGGCCGATTTGCTGCCATCTGACCGTTGGCTCTCACACTCGGGGAGGTTCGAAAGCTGCGCGATTTGGCCCACCAAGCGATTGTCTTTCAAACCCCCGACCATCACCAGGTCGGGGGTTTTCCTGTTTTCAACTTCTGCCTTCAACGGACTGATCACTTGAGGCCACATGCGGTCAAGGTCATCAACATTGTCTGACTCGACGCCTGCGTGCTTCTTGGCGCTCTTGGCAAGCTCGGGGGCATTCCAATCGAGGCCCAGGCCTCTCTCATCGCGCAACCCGCCTAGGGCGGGCCAACTCGGGGCGGACCCTTGATTCAGGCTTCGTGCAGGTGCAGTATCACTGCTGACTCGGGGTTCAGGATAGGCATCTGTAGGCCGGCGGCGAGCTGGCTGCCCGTGAGCTGCAAGGGTGAGCCGATCCACTCGGGTTGCCGAAAGGCCTTGCCCCACACTGGGTCCGGTTCGATGTCGAGAAAATCCACGTTGTACACCCGGTCGGCGTCGAGCCCGGTCACTCGAAGTGCGCCTGTCGCAAACGTGTCCGACGTGGCGGTTTGGGCAAACGAAACAAGCGCTTCGCTCTGGTCGTGAGCAATCACTGCGTGTGTAATGACCGCAGGATCTGCATGGTCGTACCTGACGACCCGGCCGGAGTGCAGCAGATCGCGGTGCTGCTTGTGCAGCTCGATGATGTGCGCCAGCCGCTTCCTATCGTCGAGCGACGCCGCCAGCACGTTCCACTCGATGCCCAGTTGCCCAAAGAACGCAGTGGCAGCTCGAAATCCGAGCGTGTGCGTGCGCCCGGTCGTGTGTGCCGTGGGCGGGCCGATATGGGCCCCCATGAGCTCAGGTGGCACCAGGTAGGAGAAGCCTCGTTGAATTCGCTGGCGGTCGAGTGCGTCGTTGCAGTCCGAGGTCCACACCCGAGTTGTGCGTTCGAGAATGGCCAGATCGGCACGACCTCCGCCCGACGCGCACGACTCGATCTCGACGTCGGGATTGGCTGCACCCACGGCATCGATCAGTCGGTAGACGGCCTGCGTCTGATGGTGCACGGATGCTCGGCCCTGATGGGTTGCCGCCACCAGGTTGCGGTTCATATCCCACTTGACGTAACCAATATCGTGGGCGCCCAGAATCGAGTTGATGCGCTCGAGCAGATAGTCGAACACCTGGGGATTGCTCAGGTTGAGCACCAGTTGGTTGCGAGCTTGGATCGGTACCTGATTGATCGGCACCAGCGCCCAATCGGGGTGAGCCCGATAGAGATCGGAGTCGGGGTTGACCATCTCGGGCTCGAACCACAAACCGAAGTCCATGCCCAGCAACCGCACATGATCGATGATGGGATCCAACCCATCGGGCCAGACCGTCTCATCGAAGTACCAGTCACCGAGACCAGCGGTGTCGCCGCGACGATGGCGGAACCAGCCGTCGTCGAGCACGAAGCGTTCTGCACCGACCTCGGCGGCACCATCGGCCAGTGCCTTGAGCCGATCCAGATCGTGGTCGAAGTACACCGCTTCCCAAGTGTTCAACAACACCGGTCGAGCGGTGGTCGGGTGATTGTCGCGATTACGGACATAGGGATGGAAGCAATCGCTGATGCCATTCAGTCCGCTGGCAGACCACGCCAGATACAGGGTGGGTGACGTGTACGTCTCCCCCGAAGCCAACAGGATCTCGCCTGGCAACAGGGCATCGCCAGCCTGCAATACGCGGCGTCCATCGCTGAACGTCTCGACCCGTAGACGAGAGTTGCCGCTCCACGCCAGATGAGCAGCAAGCACTTCGCCCGCCTCCTCGGAGAAACCTGGCTCACCGACAAATAGTGCCGGATAGCGATCGTGCGATGTACGCCCGGCTCTGTTCTCGACCTCGAGCGCACCGGAGGCGACCGAGCGTCGTTCCGGGCGGAACTCGCTGCTCCATCGGCCACCCAGTTGCATGGCTTCGCGCCCCGAGGTGGGCACCGGGACGCAGAGTGTCAGCCCAGCCAGCTGGTAGTCGGTGGCGCCAGTGTTGGTCACCGACGCGAAGACCTTGATCACACCTGCGGGATCGAGTTCGACGTTCACTTGTTGTGACAAGCCAGCATCGGCGTCGGACGAACGCATGGTCACCAACGTGCCGGTTATGACGACATCGTCGGCGGTCATGCGTGGCGCCCAACCGCTCCCGTCGACGCGGCTACCTTCGATACCGGGGCGACCGGGGAAGCCCAACGAGGCTTCGGGCAGCAGGCTGGCCGACGCAAGCGCATTGGGTCCGCCCTCGGGTACCGCCGGGCCGAGCGCACGCATCATGGCAACGAGATCACCCGTGACCGGTGGCCCGATACGTGTGAGTTCAGGGGCACCGTGACGCAGGTCGATGGTCACCGACACGCGGTCGTTTTCAAGGGTGACGAAGGGGTCAGTCATCGCTCTCTGCGTCATCGATGTTTGGCAGCGGGGCACACGACTGCACGACACAACCGTGCGAGATAACCGTGCGCAGATCCAGCGACAGATCCAACGACAAGTCCATCACGCTGAACTGGGCGAGGTGTTGCGCATCAGATGACAATTTCTGGTCGTCGGCAGAGGAAATTCCGGGAATCGGTTCACGGAACCAAGAGCCTAGAACTCCAACTTGACAATGGCACGCGACTCGGTGCACAGATTTGGTGTACCGCCGTGTGGCCCACGCACGTACCGAATCTTCACCGCTGCGGCCGAGGCCAGCACGCCCTGCTGAGCCGTATCCACTCGGGCTGTCGTGCAGTGGATGACGCCCGATAACGAGGTGCCTGCGTCCGGACTCAAGACCCGCTGGACGCAATAGACTTTGCCGCAAGAGGAGCGACCGCTCACTCGGACCGGAGCCAATTTTGGTTGCCTTGACCCTTCGCGATGCCAGCAAGCACAGCCGATTCCTTGGGCTGGCCTGGGACCAACCGCTCGAGTCGTGGCCTGACAAGGATTTCGTCCGGTTGCCGGCCGGAACCCACCGCCACGTGGTTCGGTTTCTCCGCCATGACGATGAGTACTACGCCCTGAAAGAGCTTCCGACTCGGCTCGCCAGGCGCGAGTACGTGAACCTCGACCGGCTTCGCAGCCTCGGTCTGCCTGCCGTGACGCTCGTCGGCATCGCCACGGACCGCCACACCACGAGCGGCGACCCGCTAGGAGCGGTGCTCATCACGCGCCATCTCCAATACTCTCTCGCATACCGCACGGTCTTCACCGACCTCAGCAACGCCAACCAGCGCTCTCAAATGATCGACGCCTTGGCCGTTCTCCTCGTGCGACTACACATCGGCGGATTCTTCTGGGGCGACTGTTCATTGAACAACGTGTTGTTCCGCCGCGATGCGGGGGCGGTGCGAGCCTACGTCGTCGACACCGAAACCTCGGAGTTTCACGATGAGCTGAGCGAAGGCCAGCGGCTGCACGACTTGGACATCGGCGTCGAGAACATATTGGGCGGACTGTACGATCTCCAAGCGGCCGGGCGCCTTTCACCTGACCACGATCCGCTCGACATCGTCGAGGATCTCGAGCGTCGCTACCAAGCGCTCTATGACGATCTGACAGGAGCCGAAGAGCTCCCGGTCAGTGAGCTTGGCCGCATTCAAGAGCGCCTCGAGAGACTCAACCAACTGGGCTTCGACACCGAGGAGTACGAGCTTCGCGAGAAGAGCGGCATCGTCCGATTTCGTCCGACCGTCGTCGAGGACGGACATCACAAGCGATCGCTTCAGCGTCTGACCGGAATCACCGCGCATGAGAATCAGGCTCGCCGTCTGCTCAATGCCATCCGCAGCTATGGGGCATGGCTGGCGCAGACCGAGGGCCACAAACTGGCCGAGGCCGTCATGGCATACCGATGGCTCACCGAACGCTGGCACCCGACATTCGCCAAAATCCCCGCACAGCTACGCGGCAAGATCGAAGACGCCGAGGTCTACCACGAGATCCTCGAGCACAACTGGTTCCTGTCAGAACAGCAGGGGGCAGAAGTGCCGCTACACATCGCGACACAGAGCTACATCGACCTCGTTCTCGATCCAAAGGACGATGAACGTCACGTGCTACCCGACGAGAGTGAAGACGCCACCCTGAAGGGTGATTGAGCGGGTCGGCGCCAGTGCGTCAACCAGGGCCGGTTCGATTTTGAGTGCCGTTCATCTGCACGCGGTTAGCCGCCAACACTATTTCCCGTTTCCGGATCGAAGAAGTGCATCGCCGTCACGTCGATCGCAGCCTCGACGGTTTCGCCGACCTTCACCTCGGATCGGGGATTGAAGCGACCAAGAAATCCGGTGCTGAGGTCGTCGTCGTCTTCGGTCAGACCCTCGAGATCGGGGTCACCGGACTCGACTCGGGCGACGCCGATGTCCATGTGCACCACCACTTCGGAGCCGAGCGCTTCGAGGAGCACGATCTCGCCGCGAAGGCGTCCGCCGTGCTCAGGATGGAATGCAGGGTCGTAGACGTCATCGGGACGAATCCCGCACACCAGGCGCTGGCCATCGAACTTTCGCAGCGAGGGGCGATCGTCGAGGTAGGACAGGGAGATATCGAGCGTCTGATCGCCGACCACCAGCTGAAGCACGTCGTCGCCGACATGGAGCGAGGCCTCGAACAGGTTCATGGCCGGGGATCCAATGAAGCCGGCGACGAACAGGTTGGCGGGATTGTTGTAAAGAACCGAAGGCTTATCGGCCTGCTGCAGAATGCCGTCCTTCAGCACGACGACACGATCGCCCATGGTCATTGCCTCAACCTGATCGTGAGTGACGTAGATCGTGGTAGCGCCGATTTCCTGTTGGATCCTGGCGATCTCGGATCGCATGTAGACCCGCAGCTTGGCATCGAGGTTCGACAGCGGCTCATCCATCAGAAAGACGGCTGGTTCGCGCACGATGGCACGACCCATCGCCACCCGCTGTCGCTGGCCACCTGACAGTGCTCCCGGCTTGCGGTCGAGGTATTCGCCCAACTGCAGCACCTCGGCCACCCGCTCAACCCGACGTTCGGCCTCGGCTTTGTCGACCTTGGCGATCTTGAGCGGGTACGCAATGTTCTTGCGCACCGTCATGTGGGGGTAGAGCGCGTAGTTTTGAAACACCATCGCTATGTCGCGTTCACGCGGATGCACATCGGTCATATTGCGGTCACCGATCATCAGCGTTCCCCCCGAGATGTCCTCGAGCCCAGCTACCATTCGCAAGGCGGTCGACTTGCCACAGCCCGATGGCCCCACGAAAACGATGAACTCGCCGTCTTCGATCTCAAGGCTCATTGCATCAACTGCCTTGACCCCGCCTGGATAGATTTTCGTTAGTTTGTCCAAAGTGACCGTTGCCATGGTTCTTCTTTCCCTTTATTTGTTCGTTCTGGTGGATAGTGCTCGGAATCATTGGGTGACTTCTTGGGGGACACCACGCAACCACGGTGGCAGTGGGAGCACCCATGGTGCGTCGAACAACTCGCCGTACCGCGCCCGGTTGGCGGCGATCGCAGTGAAGATGAGCCAGTTGAGTATGAGAAGCAGTAATCCGATCGCTCCCACCGGGAGGAGAATGCTGAGCGAGCTGTATCGGGCTCCCACACTGAGAAGTAGATACACCACCACCGCGGCCACGCCGACGGTGAAGGTGAAGTCGATCGCGTTGGCCCGGTGCTGGCGGCCCGCGTACCGTGATCCGGCAAGCGCTTTGCCCAGCACGAACGGGCCGAACAGCAGAAATGGGCCGATCAGCAAGTGGGGTCGGCCGACGACGGGAATCGCAATCAGCAGTGGCATGATCGAGGCAAGGTGGATCGCGGCATCGAACGATCGCTCGGTCGCCGTGCCCGGAAGCACCCGGTTGTCGCCAGCGCGTCGGGCGCTCATGGTGCGAGAGTGCCGGAGTCGCGACGCAGTTCGACCGCCGAGCCAGGCTCGACGTGAGCGGCTCGCGAGACCCAGCCGTCGGGCCAGCGAACCTCGACCTCGAACGGTCCAGGTGCATGTCCTACACCAAAGAAGGCAGTGGGCGGGCCGCCCGAGAGATACCCGCGGCTGACGTCGATCGAACGACTGAGGCGCGTACCGTCGGCCGTGATCAGGGTGACCTTGGACCCGATGGCGTCGATGTTGGCGGTGGCGGTCCACTCCAGCGAGACTTCGACCGCGTCGCCGACGTCGCAGAGCTGGTTTTCGTGTATCCGGGCCGGGTCGTTCACGTTGTTCACCACGATGTCGAGGTCGCCGTCGCGGTCGAAGTCGGCCATGGCCATGCCCCGACCGCCCGCGGTGTCCGCCAGTCCCCATTCCGGTGCCGGGACCATCTGTGAACCTTCGACGTTGCGGAACGCTTGGTTCGGTTCCACCAGCGTGTTGTTGGGGAGGTGGGAGAACAAGACGTCGGCAACCATGCCGTTGGCAACGTAGATGTCCTGCCAGCCGTCGTTGTCCAGATCGCCGAACAGGCCGCTCCAACTCCAACCCGTGGCGTGGACACCCAGTTCGGTGGCCGTTTCGATGTAACCGTCGCCGCCGGCGACCTGGAGCACATTCTGTGGTTGTTGGACATCGTCGACCCGGGGCGCCGCCGCCATGTCGCGCTCCACCTCGATGTAGGAGTCGCGAGTGGCGGCGTCGTTACTCATTGGATGCATGTCGGTTGCGAATACATCCATGTCGCCGTCGTTGTCGACGTCGCCCACATCGACACTCATCGTCGAGAAAGTCGTCGTGGAGAAGGGTGCGACCTCGGTCCATCCGGCATCGAGGCCGTGCCAGATGCGGTCGGGTGTGGCCAAATCGTTGCCAACGTAAATGTCGGCCCTGCCGTCGTCGTTGAGATCGGTGAGCAACACCACCAACGATTGGCCGTCTTCGGCGAGACGTTCGATCTGATAACCGTCCTCAGTGTTCTCGAAAACGATTGTTCCATCCTTGTCGCCAAGGTTCAGGCGACGCAACGAGGTCAGCTCGGCGTTGTAGGAAGCGCCCACAGCATCGATGTCACCGTCGCCGCCAATATCGCCCCACGCCAAAGAGTACGCGAGCATGTCAAAGCCTGCCAGCTCGATTCGGTCGAAGCCGTCGACGGTAGACAAGCCGTCCCCGATGAATACGACGGGGCGACCAACGCCGGTTGTGAGCACGATATCGCGGTGGGTATCGCCGTCGATATCGACGATAGAGACCTGGCGGAAGCGACCTTTGATCAGGGCTTCGCGCCGAAATACTAGATCTCCTTCGTTCCACAGCACCGACGTCTCGCCAAGCAGGCTGGGCAGCACGATGTCATCGAGCCCGTCTCGGTCAAGGTCAGCCACCGCAACGCCGCTACCGGTCCCGTCGAACATGGTCTGGCCGGCGCCGGGCCCCCGGGTTTCATGCTCCAAATCGTGCGGCACGAAGTTGCCGCTGCACCCGAGTGCCGCGACGAGCTGTTCCGTTTTGGCCGACACCGTGCCAACGTATGCGCTTTCGCTGCCACACGCAGCGCACAATACGGCTAGCAGAACAAACACCGACAGTGAACGATGAGGGATCGAACGGCGCGAGGTCACCCGTTGTAGGGGACAACGCTGGTTACTTGACGCGGTTCGAGTCCATCTCATCGTTCACTCTTCGGATTCGGAAATCAGCTTCCGAGTAGTGCGTCGACCTCTTGGTCGATCTGTGCGAGCCGCTCGGCCGCAGTGGCCTGGCCCCGCAGAATCTCTTGCATTGCCGGGCCGACGATGGCTTCGATCTGGCCAGCGCTATCGGTGATAGCGAACAGGAAGGTCGTGCCATCCTCAACGTGGGTCGTGAACGCACTCACGTCGACCCCTGCAGCTTCGCGTGCAGCAATGGCAGCATCTGCGGCAGATGGGATTGCGGGGAACACGACTGCGGCTGCGCCCATGACATCCTGGCAGTCCGAAGATCCAAGGTACTTGACCCATTGCCAGGCTTCTTCTTGGTGCTCGCTTGCCGCGTTGATTGAATCAGCGAGACCGTTGAACATCGACGCCCGCTGGCCACTGGGGCCAACTGGCACCGGTGCGAATTCTACGGGGAATGGATTTTCCGGTCCGATGTAGGTTCCGATCTTCCACGAGCCGTCCATCATCATCGCAGCGGAGCCGTTCTGGAAGATGGTCGTGCCGCCGAGGGACTCAACGTCTTCGATGGCGACGATATAGCCAGCGTCGATCCAGTCGGCGTACCACTGGATCGTGGCGGCCAGGTTCGGGTCGTCATAGTTGGCCGAGTCGCCGAAAGGGTTGACGTCGAGCATCTCGAAACCGGTTGACGCGGCGAGCGATGAGAAGGTCGTTTGGCCGAACGCACCAAAGGCACCTTCGAGGCCCAGTCCGTGCACTGCGACGTTCTCGGGATCGAATCCGTCTTCGTTGCCGCGCACGCCATTCTCGTCGATCGTTAGCTGGATGATCATCTCACCGAAGCTCCCGCCGTCGGTCGGGTTCCAGTCGAGGTTGCTCAGATCGTCGACCGACATACCTGCTTCGGTCAACATGTCGGAGTTGGTGACCAATGCAATGGTGTCGAAGTCCTTGGGCAGTCCGTATCGGTTGCCTTCGGCGTCGACCCAGAGCTCAGCGAGGCCGGGGAAGTACTGTGTCGTGTCGACATTATCTCGCTCTACCAGGTCGTTGAGCGGGGTGAGGACGCCCGACGCAACGAACTCGGGGTATCGGGCCAGGTGGTCAGTGAACACGTCTGGGCCCGAACCAGATGCGAAACCTGTCGTGACACCGTCCCAGTAATCGGCCCAGCCGAACTGAGTGATATTGATGTCGATGTTCGGATTGGCGGCCGTGAAGTCGTCAGCGCACTCTTGGTACACCGGTTGTTGGTTCCCGTCCCACAGCCAGTACTCGATGGTTACGGCGTCGGCCGATGCTTCGGACCCTGCGTCGTCGCCGCTGTCATCGGCGGGTTCTGACGATTCGGATCCTGTCTCGGCCGCGGTGGAGCTGCTCTCGTCGCTGTCGCTGCCACAGGCTGCTGCGAGCAGCACCAACGCAAGCAACAGCGTTAACGCTTTCATGGTTTGGTGTTTCATTGTTCCCCTCCATAGAGAATTTCTTATTGTTGTTGTCATTGGCATCACTTGATGCCGGAAAAACCGATCGAGTCGACCACCTTGCGGCCGAACACGAAGAAGATGAGCAGAATGGGAAGTGCTGCCAGCAGGGTCGCCGACATGAGCCCGGACCAGTCCGGCGAGGTACCCGGTTGTTGGGCGGTGAAGTTGCCGAGGGCAACGGTCAGGGGTTGGCGATCAGGATCGCGGCCGACCGTGAGCGGCCATAAGTACTCGTTCCATGCAGTCACGAAAGTGAGAATGCTGATCGTGGCGATCGGTGCCGCACTCATCGGCACGATAATGCCGAAGAAGGTCCGGAAGTTGCCAGCCCCATCGAGAAGCGCAGCTTCTTCGACCTCCTTGCTTATGCCGAGGAAGAACTGGCGCAGGAAAAAGACTGCGAACGGCGTCATGAAGAAGAATGGAGCGATCAGACCTTGGTAACTATTGAACCAGTCGAGCTCTCTCATGAGGATGAGATTCGGAATGAGAATGAAGATCGGTGGGATCATGAGCCCGCTCAGGAACAGGAAGAACAGCTTGTCTCGTCCCTTGAATGTGAGTCGAGCGAACGCGTAGGCCGCCATGGCGCTGAACAGGACCTGACCAGCGGTGATGACCGTTGCGACGATGAGGCTGACCTTGAGCGACTGCAAAAAGTCGAAGGATCCCGAGTTCGGCCGCCCGGTCGCTTCGAAGATCTCGGCCTCGGTGGCCTGGCCGAGTACGCGTTCGAAGTTGAGGGTGGTGAATTCTGCAGGACCCAGGCTTTGGTCGCCGGCGAACAACGCGCCGTTGTTGGACAATCCGGTTCGCAGTGCCCACCACAGCGGGAACAGCGTGATGATCAACATGATGGCCAGCACGATCCACGCCATTGCGCGCCCGACGGACAGTTTGCGGTTCTTCTCAAGACGCCCGGAGACTTCGGAGAATGACTCGGCTTCGATCTGATCGGCAGTGGTAACAGTCATGCGAGATCGCTCTCTCCTGCACGTAGAAGTCGTAGCTGTAGGAATGTGACGAGAAGCAAAATAGCGACCAGCAGTATGGAGATCGCTGCGGCGTAGCCAAGATCATTGAACAAGATCGCGTTCTCATAGATATAGAGGTAGATCACCCGGCTGGCGTTGACCGGACCGCCAGGTCGGTTTCCGAAGCCGCCGGTGGCCACCTGGACCGTGTCGAAGACCTGCAGCGAACCAACGACCGTGATCACCAGCACCAATGCAAGGATCGGTCGCAGCAGCGGCAAGGTGATATTGCGAAACATCTGTCCCTCGGTGGCGCCATCTAGCGCACCCGCCTCGTACAGGCCCTTGGGGATGGTCTGCAAACCAGCGAAGATCAGCAACGCGGTGTAGCCCATGTGACGCCACGTGTTGATCCCGGCGATTGTGGGGATGACCTTGCCGGTGTCGGTGAAGAATCGAACTGGCTCGATTCCGAACCAACCAATGAACTCGTTGACCACCCCGAGGTTTGCATCCAGCATCCAGACCCACAGCAGCGCCACGATCACGTTGGGGATGAGCCAAGGCACGAGGAGGACACCGCGCACGAACACCGACTTGGTCAGCCGATCCATCATCACCGCCAACATGATGGCGAAGAAGGTCTGGCTGACGATGTTGATCATGGTGTATTTGAAGGTGACCCACAACGAGTGCTTGACGTTGTTCCAATCGCTGCCGAACAATCTCTCGTAGTTGTCGGTGCCGACCCACTCACCTTCGTTCGCTATGAGATTCCAGTCGGTGAAACTCAGATAGACACCCCGCAAAGCCGGGTAGAGGATGAACAGCCCGAACCCGAGCATCGCTGGCAGCAAAAACCAGATCGCGGCCGACCAGCCACCGCGAAGCTCTTTCTTGCGCCTGACAGGGACGTCGGGCGCCCTGGCCTCAGGTATCTCCAAAATTGCATTGGTCATTCGAATGTCCCCCTATGAACCGTCGACTATGCGACTGGATCCCGCAGTGATTCTGGAACCATGTCGCCATGGGCGTCAAGTAAGTCGTCAACCAGGCTGTGAATTTGCTCAAGATCGAGCTCAGCAGCAGTGTGCGGATCGAGCATTGCTGCGTGATAGACGTGTGAGCGGTTGCCGGTTCTGAGTGCCTCGACCGTGAGGCGCTGCGGGCCGAGATTGGTCTGGATTAGCGCTGCGAGCTGGGGCGGTAGCGCGCCGACGGACTGGGGTGTCAATCCTGAGCCATCAACGAGCGTCGGCACCTCGACAATGCAGTCCGGAGGGAGATTGTCGATGAGGCCGGCATTTGGCACGTTGGTGTACACCGTGCGTGGGGTATCGGTTTCGATGCTGTGGATGATCTGTGGCGCGAACTCGTCACTTGGGGCCATGGCGAGATCTTCGTTGGGATCCTCGAGTCGCTCACGCAGTTCCTCCCACTCGGCGTTCTGGAACTCGCATCGTCGGATGTACTCGCGAAGTGGAATTTGGAATTTGTCGATCAAGTCGGGTCGATCGCGTTTGATGAACCAAGAGACATACTCGGCGAAATGTTCGCTGGACTCTGCAACGAAGAAGCCGAGGCGGCGCATGACTTCGTAGCGGACTGCGTCGGGAAGCTCCCATTCGCCTCTACGGGGCGCCTCGCCAGGATCGCGGTGAAGCGACTTCAGCTGGGGGTACTGATCGACGCCGGCGTGTTCGAGCTTGAGGTAGAACGCCATGTGGTTGATGCCGGCCGCGACATAGTCGAGTTCTTCGTAGGGCAGGTCGAGATCGTGTGCGAGGTCCCTGGCGGTGAGTGGCACGCTGTGGCAGAGTCCGTAGCCGGGGTGCGCCCCGATCGCGGAGAGCCCCCACATGTTGATGGCCATTGGGTTGGCGTAATTCAGCAACACTGCATCGGGTGCAACCTCGGCGATGGCTGCTGCGACGTCGACAAGGACCGGAACGGTGCGCAGCCCTCGCATGATGCCCCCAATGCCCAGGGTGTCGGCAATGGTCTGCTGCAGTCCATATTTCTCGGGAATCTCGAAGTCGAGCACGGTCGAGGGTTTGTAGCCCCCGACCTGGAACATCGTCACGACATAGTCGGCACCTTCTAGTGCTTGGCGCAGGTCAACTGTCGCGTCGACGGTCATCGAAAGGTTCTGGCTCTCGGCAATGCGATTGGCCACGATCTCAGAGGTCCGCAACCGTCGCTCGTCGATGTCATGCAGTGAGAAACTCAAATTGTTGCGCAGGTCTGGATATGCGGTGAGATCACCGATGAGGTTGCGAGCAAAAACAGTGCTTCCAGCGCCCACGAATGCGATTCTCGTCACGATCTTGGCCCCCCTTTGATGCGAATTCGCAAATTGTTAGCGCTAACATTTGACGCTGGGAATTAACATAGAAGCAACGCGTCGGCGTTGTCAACCCGATGAAAAGGTATTCGCTTTGGAAAACCTGGGCAAAAGCCGATCACACCGGGGGGAAAGCCGGGTGACACTGGATCATGTCGCAGCCAGGGTCGGCGTGTCGCGCCAAACAGTCTCGCGAGTGGTCAACGGCAAGGCTGAGGTCAAAGAAGCCACCCGCATCGACATCATGCAAGCTATCGACGAGCTCGGTTACCGACCGAACTACTTCGCACGCGGCCTGGTCACCCAACGCAGCCACGCAATCGGGCTCGTCGTTGGCGATATCACCAACCCCTACTTCCCCGATGTCGCAAGAGGCGTGCAGGACGTGGCCGAAGAGAACGGCTACAGCGTATTCATCTGCAACTTCGGCGGCCCCGACGACGACGAACTCTCGGCCTTACACGCGCTCGCGAGCCAAGGCGCCGACGGTTGCATCTTCTTCAGCGCAGGCACTCGCCCCGATGAGGTGCGAGCGTTCGCCGAGACCTACGCTCCGCTCGTCGCCATCAATACCGACCTCGACTATCCCAGCATCAGCGCGGTCCGCTCCGATCTCCATATGGGCGCTGAGCAGGTAGCCGAACACCTCATCTCGATCGGGCGTCACAAGCTGGCATTGATCGGCGCCGACCACGATCCGAGCCGGCAGCTGAGGATCGCTGGGTTCAAAAATCGTGCCGCGGCACTCGGTCACGCATTGAGCGACGCGGCACAGGTTTACACGGCGCCGACCGAAGAGGGTGGCGCGGCTGCGATCGGTGTCCTGGTCGAGCGGGGCATCGACTTCGACGGTCTGTTCACCTTCAACGACATCGTTGCGGTCGGTTCGCTCCGAGCCCTGAAAGCCCATGGCATCAGCGTGCCCCGAGCCTGCGCTGTGGTTGGATGCGATGACCTCAGCCTCACAACTGCCACGTCGCCCACCCTCAGCAGTATCCACGTGGACCGCTATTCGATCGGAAGCACCGCAATGCAGGTGTTGCTCGACCAGATGCAGAACCCAGCCGCACCGAAGTCCTCGATCGTCCTACCCGCGACGCTGGCAATTCGTGAGTCGAGCCAGTGGGGCAATCAGAAAGATGCACCGAGTGCGCAATAGGTGTGACCAGCACGCTCGGGGCGTCATCGAGGGTTCCACGCCGCGAACCAGACGGTTGGCATGTCGATAGAAGCAATCTCGGAAACGTCGCCGGTCAGGACGTCTCGTTGAATGATGTCCCATCGGCCGACCGTTTCAGATGGCGCCATCGCCAACAACGTCTGTTCGTCGGACCAGTCGAAATGGGAGTCGACAACAGGATCGAGAACATCGAGCAGTGCTCCGGTCCTGGTGTCATAGATCTCAATCGCGCTGTAGCTGACGATGTCGGGTCGTTGAGAGAGAGCCACAAAGGAGCCGTCGGGAGACACCGATGACCTCTCGATGGTGCGCCCTTGCCCAAGCGGCGCAACGGTCACCGTCGAACTTGCAATGTCGTACGTCGCGAGCGATTCGCCATCGCTGAATATTGCTCTTTCGTCTCCCAGCCCGAGAAGTTCAAAATCTTGGTCGATTGGAATAGGTTCGAGTGCCATGCCGGGCCGCCACAGAGCCAGGCCATCGATGTTGGCTTCCACTGCTGGCCGAACGATCAGACCTTCACTGAAGGCCACGAGCGGGAATCCAAGTTGGTCAGCGGCATAGGAGTCACCAACGTCGCCGGTGCCGATGTCGACCTGGGTTATGGACCGACCGCCGGCTCCAACAACCCACACGCTCTCTCTATCTGCGGCCTCGAACAGCGCCACACCTTGCGTGATCGCCGCAGCCGCGGTGGTGAACCGCAGGTCCTGCACCCAGATGGCGCTGTCACTCAGATAGAGCAGATGATCCGCCGCTTGAAGGAATGGACCCGGAGAGTCACCAGGCCATTCGTACATTGGCTCTGCCGCGTACACTTCACCGCTCAACCGCAACAGCTGATACCCCTCGTCGCCAACAACATGTACGACGGGTTGACCCGGCCCGAAGCCGGTTCTGAGAGTCACGACAACGAGATCCGTGCTGGTCTCCAATGAGCCGGGCAATGGCTCCAGCGTGACGGAGAGCTGCCGAGATTGCGGAGTCGGCGGCACAGCTGTGGCCACCGTTGGCACCGGACTCTCGAGTGGGGCTGGCCTCGCGATGGCGCGCTCGGGCGTTCGCTCTTCGGCAAACAGCAGCCACCCGACGATGCTCAATAAAAGAAACAGGCCGGTGAGGGCCAATTGCGGCCAACCGTGTGGCGGTTTCGTTGTCGATGGCTGACGCGGTACGGAGAGATCGCCGTCGATGCGTTGGATCTCCGAGTCGCTCATTGGTGAAGCCTTCGCCAGATACCAAGAGCCCGGTAGGCCCTGCTCTTCGCTGGGGTCGCTCACTTTATCGCAGGAGCTTCGACCGAGCCGATGGTGGCGGTCCGACGACACTGTCCAAGGTGCGGACGGTTGTCACTCAGGCAGATACTCGAGCATTTTTGCCCAAGCTTGCCCGCCCACTGCTGCACCCATGATCCGCCCGGCTACGTCGTCGGCTTCTACATGAATGCCGCCGTAGATGCGCGATAGACCGGCTTCGTCGGCGGCATCGAAGTACGTGGCCCACTGCAATTGGATTGGTTGGGCTGGCCCTTCGTCGAAGTCCAGGCTGTTGATCTCGCTGGTGTAGGTCCCGAGCCCATCGGGGAAATACTCGCCTCCGGTCATGGCGGTAAGCACTTCGGCGGCGGCGCGACTGAAGGTGCTGTGTCCAGATACGTATCCGGGGAACGCTGGCGTGACAAAGGTAGCCCGCTGATACGGCAGCCAATCGACAGCTCTCACCCATCGCACCGTGTCGTATTGGTCAGCAAACCAAATCGGCTTGCGGGCCCAAGACCTGATGGCCGTTTCCCCAACGAAGTCTGCAAGCTCTTCGTGGCGTTCGCCAAGGGCGGCCGATTCCGCAGTGATTATCTCTATGAGCCCGGCTTCGAGCGGCAACTGATTTAGTTGACCCAGGTAGCGGATCATTGAGATGGGACGCGAGTAGTCATACTTGGCCTTGGCTCCCCAGGCCGCAATAGCCGCATCGTGGAGGGCCCCATTGAGTCCGAGGTAGAGCGACACATCCCACCTGAGCCGATCGACTTCGGGACCGTTGCCGCCAATACGGAGTGCGGAAAGTTGATCACTCACTTCGTTGGCGATCGCATTCCAGTGACCGGGTGGGGTTTCTGAATCTGGGCCGTCGGCCCAGTGCTCGGCGATGACTCGGTAATAGTCGGCGGCAAGCACGATGTTGGGCTCGTATGGTTCCCCGGTTACCGGGTTTATTTGATGGCCTTGGCCGTCGTTGGTGCCGAGCGGGTTGTTGCCTCGATCGGCGGGCCCGATGTCGATGATTGCTCCATCGGTGGGGTCGAGTTGGCTGCTGGCCCGGATCACCGACGTTGCCGCGGCCACAAACGCCTCTTCTGACGGTGTTCCAAACATGGGTGGCGGGCCGGGGTCGAGTGTTGTCAAAGCCCCGTTGGGGGTGATGGCAAACGGCGTGACCGCACCCCAGTGGGGCCCGACATAGTCCTGCAGGTTGCTCTCGAGCAGCTGGCCGTTTTGAGTTTGGGCGACAACGAACTCGAGTGGTTGCCATCTGTTGGGGTCAGCCATCTCGGTACCCGGTTCGCTCAGGACCAACGGCGGGTTCGATGGCTCGTAGGGAGCGACATAGCGGGCAGCTTCGAGAGAACCATCGTCACGAGATAGGTCAAGTGTTGCCTGCCCAATGGTTGCCCCGAATGGATCCGGCTCGTCGAGAGCGAGGCAAAGCGATGCAGCGAGGGCTTCGAATTGTGCCATCGAGGCTTGAGCGCCGATTGCGTCTTGGTACCGGTCGCTGAGCACTGTGTATGCGGCGACGGCGATGGCTTCGTCGCGGTCTGTGCCTGGTGGAGGGGCAATATTTGACATGTGCCCGACAGCATCGTCGTCGAACGCTGCCCAGGTATCCCACATCGCTACCGACAGATGGAACAGGTTTCTTGCATGCACGGTAGGAGCCGGGAAGTCTCGCCGGACGGCGTCGAGCGCCGCTTCGTTCCACAATCGAGCAATCGACTGGCTCCCCGAGTTACACAATCGCTCACCCGGCGCACATGCAACCAGGCCAGAGATCAGGAGCACGATAACGAGTGCCGAATGGGTGAACGGGGTAGTCATGACGCTCTTGTTTCTACCGGATCCGAGCGCCGACCGACATTAGATCTGAAGGTTTATTCGCGTCAGCGCTCGGGTTGACCCTGGTCGGGGTTCACTGTGGTCGGGGTTCGATGGCTACGGTCGTGGTCCCGGCTGTTCACGTGAACAGGCCTTGCCTCAAGGGGAGGCTCAGATACATGACTTACAACGGAGGACGAGCATGAAGGCTCGCAAGCAGTTCGCCAGTTGGCGGATCCTGGTAACGGTACTCACGGCGTTGAGCCTGTTCGCTGCCGCGTGTGGCAGCGACTCGGCCACGTCGGCCAACGGCGCTGGCGACAGCGACGGCGAGAGTGCTGCAGTATTACGCATCGGGGCGATTCCCGACCAGGAGCCCGAACGGCTCCAACGCACGTATGGCCTGCTGGCCGACTACCTGGGCCAGGAGCTCGACGTAGACGTCGAGTACGTGCCCGTCACCGAATACCAAGGTGCTGTCACCGCATTCGAGATCGGTGACCTCGACGCCGTCTGGTTCGGCGGTCTCACCGGCGTGCAGGCCCGGCTCGAAGTCGACGGATCGAGCGCCATTGTGCAGCGCGACATCGACGAACAGTTCACGTCGGTCTTCATCGCCAACCCCGACTCCGGCATCGCTCCCATCGACTCTGTCGACGGCCTGGCCGAACTTGCCGGCCACTCGTTCACCTTCGGCTCCGAATCGTCGACCTCGGGTCGGCTCATGCCGCAGTCGTTCCTGGAGTCCGCCGGAATCGACATCGAATCGGACTTCACCGGAGCCCCCGGATTCAGCGGCTCACACGACGCCACCATCGAGGTCGTCGCCGCCGGATCATTCGAGACGGGCGCGTTGAACTCACAGGTCTGGGACGCCCGCGTGGCCGAAGGCACCGTCGACCAGAGCCAGGTCATCGAGATCTTCCGCACCCCTACGTACTACGACTATCACTGGGTGGCCCAGCCCTCGCTCGATGATCGCTTCGGCGATGGCTTCGGCGACGAACTCGTTGCCGCATTGACCTCACTCGATGCCACCGACGAAGATCAGCAGGCAATCCTGGAGCTGTTCGGTGCGGGTTCCTTCATCGTGACCTCGAACGAGAACTACGACGCCATCGAAGCAGTTGCACGAGATGTCGGGCTGATCCGAGAGTGACGTGAGCAACGCATCGGCACCCGCCGATGCTGCCCACGGATCCTCGCCGCCTGCAGCGTCGCTGGCTTCAGCCACGCTCCGGTACGAAACGATCACGGCACTAGACGAGATCTCTCTGACCATTGCTACCGGTGAAAAGGTCGCGCTCGTCGGGCCCAGCGGCGCAGGGAAGTCGTCACTTCTCCACGTGCTGGGCGGCCGAACGCATCTGACCCAGGGTCGAGCAACGATCTTGGGTCACGAACTCGATGCGTTGAACGGTCGCTCCCTGCGCAACGTGCGCCGGCGCATCGCCATGATCGCCCAAGGTCTCGATCTGGCGCCGACGCTGCGCGTCGTTCACAATGTGAACGCAGCCCGGCTCGGGCAGTGGGGCACGCTGGGATCGATCGCCTCGCTGATCCGCCCACGTGACGCGGATCGGGTCAGCGATGTGCTGCGCCAAGTCGGTCTCGAGGACCGGCTACTGGCCCGCACCGACGAACTCTCCGGAGGCGAAAGGCAGCGCATCGCCATCGCCCGAGTGTTGCTCCAAGATGCCGACATCGTGTTGGCCGACGAACCCACTGCGTCGGTGGACCCCAAACTGGCTGACGAGATGATGGCACTGCTGTGCGCGGGAGATCACACGCTGATCGTGTCGGCGCACGACCCACAACTCGCACGGCGTCACGTCGACCGCATGATCGGTATGCGTAACGCCCAGGTGATCTTCGACCAACTGGCTCACGATATTACCGACCACGAGCTCGTGGACTTCTACGACCGATGACCACGGCCGTCCAGGTGCCGCGTCTGGGGTGGACCCCCCGCCGTCGAGTTGCAGCCGGGGGTGCCATCGCCGTGGTGTGGGCGGCGCTGCGGGCGGGCCTACATCGCGACATCGTCAATGGCGGCGGCTGGTCGAGCTTCGCGCGCTTCTGGACTGCGGTCACCTCGCCCGAAGTCGGCGGTGAGTTCCTGCGTCTCACCTGGGATGCCGCCACCATCACCCTGTCCTACGCCGTGCTGGGTTCGCTGCTGTCATTTCTGCTCGGCGGAATCGCTGCACTGGCCCTGTCCGAGCTGATCGTGGGTCGCGGTACACGGTGGCGGCTCATGCGGGCGACGCTCATCGTCCCTCGCGCAGTCCACGAAGTCCTGTGGGCGCTGCTACTCGTGCAGGTGTTCGGCTTTGGTCCCCTGTCGGCGGTTCTCGCCATCGCCATTCCTTTCGCCGCAGTGTCGGCCAAAGTAATTGCCGAAACCTTCGACGTGGCCGACCGCCAGCCCTTTGACCTGCTGCGAGCCACCGGAGCCACCCGACTACAAGCACTGATCTACGGCGTGCTTCCCACCGTGCGCGGCGAATTGGTGTCCTATGGCTTCTACCGCTTCGAGTGCGCCATCCGCACGGCTGCAGTGTTGGGTGTGATCGGCGTCGGGGGTCTGGGGTTTCAGCTCGACCTCAGCTTCGAGACGCTGCGCTATCACGAGATCTGGACGTTGATCGTGACCCTCATGCTCCTGAGCAGCGGAGCCGAAGCGTTGTCGACCGCGGTGCGACGCGCTCGAAAGCCCGCCATCCCCCGCGTGGCGGTTGCGCTCATCGTTGTGCTAATTCCCCTGTCGATCCGCTGGACCGGGCTGGATGTGTCTCGGTTGTGGGCCGCACGCACGGCAGAACTGGCGACGAAGCTGATCGACCGACTGTTCCCGTCGCGCCTCGGCCCCGGAGGATGGAGCGAACTCGTGGCGGCATCGGTCGACACCATCGCCATGTCACTGCTTGCAATCGCCCTGTCTGCCGGCGCCGGCCTGTTGCTGGCCGCGATACTGCAGACGTCGCCGCATCGGCCGCTCCACGGGCTGGCCCGCGCAACGATCCGGACCCTTCTGCTCTTGGGACGCGCCGTACCCTCGCCCATCTGGGCCTTCCTGTTCCTGCTCGTGCTGTTCCCCGGCATGTGGCCCGGCGCCGTAGGACTGGCCGCGTACAACACAGGTGTTCTCGGCCGCCTGTTCGCCGAAGCACTCGAAGAAGCCGACCCGGCTCCCGGTGCAGCCTTGGCGGCGCTGGGGGCCTCGGCGACCTCATGCTTCTTCTACGGTCTGCTCCCGACCTCTGCCCCGAGGCTCATGGCGCTGACGATGTACCGCTGGGAAGTCATCACCCGGGAAACCATCGTGGTGGGCGTGGTTGGTGCCGGAGGCCTCGGCCGGCTCATCACCGAGCATCTCGCCGCCCGAGACTTCGCCGCCGTGACCGGCGCAATCGGCGCCATGATCGTGATCGCCGTGATCATCGACAGTGTCAGCGCAGCCACGCGCCGAGCGTTGGGATAGAACCGGCGGACTCTCGCCCGACCAGGACGATCTACTAACGTTGGCCACGCCGTCGCCGCGCGCTGGGAGGTGCCAATGAGCAATACCACCATCGATCGTGACGAATGGCTGGCGCGCAAACCCGTACGCAGTCCCGAGATGGAACAAGCCATCTTCGGCGCTGACATAAGCCACGCCGCCGACCTGGCAATCGAGGACATCAACCCGATGAATCCTCATTTGTTCCGAGAGCATCGTTGGCAAGACCACTTCGCTCGGCTTCGCCGCGAAGACCCGGTGCACTTCAACGAACTCGGATCGGCCGGGCGCTACTGGTCGGTCACCAAGTACGACGACGTGCGAGCGGTCGATGGCGACTGGCGCACGTATTCGTCGGCCAAGGGCATCACGATCGGCCCTCCGGTGCATGCACCGCTGCCGGCAACGGTCGGTAATTCCAGCTCGTTCATTTCCATGGATCCGCCCGACCAGACTGCCGAGCGCAAGACGGTGCGCGGCATCTCCGCCCCGAGCAGTCTGCGCAACCTCGAAGACTTGATCCGACAGCGCACCATCAACGTGCTCGACAGCTTGCCCGAGGGCGACACGTTCGACTGGGTCGACACCGTGTCCATCGAGCTCACCACGCTGTTGCTGGCCACCCTGTTCGACTTTCCGTTACAAGACCGGCACAAATTGACCCGTTGGTCCGACGTGGCAACGTCGATCCCCCAGCCCGACGGGTTGGTCGAATCCGGCGCGCAGCAGCGCCAGGAGATCGGCGAGTGCCTCGAGTATTTCGAGCACCTGTGGGCAGAGCGCAAAGCAAACCCCGGGTTCGACCTCGTGTCCATGCTGGTGCACGGCGAGGACACCAAAGACAGACCTGCCGCAGATCACCTCGGCAACCTGTTCTTGTTGATCGTGGGTGGTAACGACACCACGCGCAACTCGATGTCGGGCAGCGTCTATGGCCTGAACCGCTTTCCCGAACAGTACGACAAACTCATCGCCAACCCATCGCTCGTGACCAATCTGGTTCCCGAGATCATCCGCTGGCAGACGCCGCTGTCGTACATGCGCCGCACTGCAACCTGCGACACCGAACTCGGCGGCAAGCAGATCCGCAAAGACGATCAAGTGCTGATGTGGTACCTGTCGGCCAACCGCGACGAAGACGTGTTCGGCGAGGCCGCCGACGCCATCGACATTCAGCGGCCGAACGCCGACCGCCATCTGTCCTTTGGCTATGGCATCCACTTCTGTATGGGTAGTCGCCTCGCCGAACTGCAGCTGCGCATTCTCTGGGAAGAGGTGCTGCAGCGATTCGAGCGCATCGAAACCGTGGGCGAACCCGAACGCACCCTTTCCGCATTCGTCAACGGCTACACCACATTGCCGGTCAGGGTCACCCGCAAGCGTTGAGTTCGACCCCAATGGTGGGGGCTACGTCGGGAGATGGGATACTCGACCATGGCAGAAGCTGAAAGCGGCTCGATGAACGCCGTGGTCGGGCTGCTACGAGATGCCTTCGCCTCGCCGTCAAATGCCGTCGTCGTCGTGGAGAACTCGGCCAGGATCACCTTTGCGTCCGCCGCGGCTGCGGTATTGCTCGGCTCTTCCGAGTCCTCCTTGATCGGGCGGAACTTGCGCGGTTTCCTGCACGAAAGCCATGCCCAGCTGCTGGACCGACTGCCATTGACACGAGCCACCTATGAAGATATTCAGATAGTCGACGACTCGGGCGTGCTTGTCACGGCCGACATCACCGTGGTCGCCATTTCGGATCTCGGGGTCGATGCACACGTTCTGACCATCCAGGCGAGCGGTGCCGAAGACGAGCAGCAGTTACGCGACGAACTCGTCGTCGAGCAATATTGCCACAGCCTCAATCTCGACCTGATCACGAGCACGAGCAGCGAACAGCTGACGACGCGAGTGGCGCGAGCCTGCAAAGAAGTCGGCGAGCTGACGAACTCCCATACGGTCACTCTGACGCTGGATTGGCGTGAGCGCGAGGAGATGGAGGCCATTGGGCGTTGGGTCCACCCCGACTGTAGCGACACCGCAATTCTTCCCCCGCTGCGGCGCAGTGCGTGGCCCAGATGGCGAGAAGCCGTGCTTTCACGATCCTTTGTCGTGGACGACATCCATCAACCGCCCTTTGACCAGAGAACAGCGCTTCACTTGGTCCCGGCCCTCGGTGCTTTCATCACCGTGCCACTCAAGGTCGGCGAAATCCGTGGAGTGTTCATATTGACGCGCCGGAGCGGGCCGCACCGTTGGCGGAGTTTCGACAGGCGTTTGGCGCAAGCCACCAGCACCATCCTGGGTGCAGCACTGCGTCGCTCACACATCGAGCAGCTCTGGAAGATGGCCTGTGAGCTGGGTCCGATCGGGTTGTCGGTCCGCACCACCGCCGGGCAGCTCGTCGAGTGCAACCCGCAGTATCTCGCGCTCTACGGCCTCTCACCCGATGAGTTGGCAGCCGCTGACCTGTTGGATCGAATTCACCCAGATGATCGCGACGGAGTGAGCGTTGCGCTGGAGGTGGCCCAGGGTGACGAGCCGGTCCCCATGACCTACCACCTTCGAGCACTGCAACCCGACGGCGAGTTCAGATACCTGCAGACCACCACCATTGTCGTCCCGGTGGCGGGCCGGGTCGAGCCGCTGAGACTGACCGCCACCCACGAGATCCCAACACCTGCGCCCCCCTCCTAGTCCTTGGCGTCGGCGACAGCAACGATGAACGTGTCCACTCGATCGCCGCCCGAATCACTGGAGAAAGCTACGAACTGCCCCGATGGGCTCACCGACAGGAATGGCCGAGACCAATAGCCATGCATGTCTGCGCTGTTGTGGGGGATCGAGAGGTCGACCGGCGACACCAGGGTGCTGTTCACATCTACCACCGTGATACGCCCTTCGAGTTCGCCGTCGTCGGCGCCGGGAATCGACACCGCCACCACTCCGCCTCCAGCCGACATCGCCGTTCCCCCGGGCGGATAGGGATCGCCCCGGTCCGGACCGATGATCACGACAGGATCGCCTACTCCATCGAGCGGTAACAACACGACGGTGCCAACAGCGGGCCCACTGAACTGTGTTGTCGCCGCCCACTCGCGTCCCTCGTCGTCGGCTATCAACACGAACAGGTTGTCGTCCAGGTCGAGCGTCACCCCGGTTTCGGCCAGAGATGCGTCGAGGACCGATGCCGAACCATCGTTGTTCCAACGCACGAGACTCTGTCCCGACGGGCTCGCAATGGCAGCGGTGTCTCCGGTCGTCGGCGCACTCAGCGATAGACCCGAGTCGAGGTCATGGACCAGCAGGGTCGTCTCATCCCCGGCATGGCAGAGCAAGCTGAATGTGCCGCCGCTCGTCGGAGGAACCGGCCGCGCGCCTGAGTCGACACGGTCGCACGGGTCGAACGAGACCACGACTTGCGACTGCTCGGTCGCAATGTCATAGGCCATGATGTCGGCCCCGCTCGTATAGAGCAGCACATGGGCGTCGAGTGGGTGCCAATACACCTGCTCGATGTCGGCGGGTGTGAACGGCAGCGGCATGACGCCAATGGTCTGACCCGTGCTGCTGTCGGCCACGAAGTGACCCGAACCAGCGCTGCCGGTTCGATACATCAGCAACCGTGATTCGTCGGGGCTCCATGCCGTGCCTGCCGGCAATGGCAGCAGGAACTCGCCTGCCTCAGCGGCGGTGAATTGACCGGTCCGCACCGTCGATCTGCCCGTGTCGAGCTGGCTGTCGGACTCGCTGTCGGTTTCGGACTCATCTCGGGACTCGCCCTCTGGCATCACGTCGCTGCTCGGCGGGTCCTCGTTGACCGGATCGGCCGGTTCTGGCTGGGTCGCGACAGAGACGTCTCCCAGGTCGTCGCCCGAGCGCGTCGCAAAAGACGCCAGCGCAAAACCGACCCCGAGCACCAGGATCAGTGCCAGCATTGCGGGAGCGGTCGAACGCTTGGGTGCGAAAGGCGGCGCTTCCATGGTCTCGACATCATCACGCAGGTCGGCCACCGCCTGTGACAATCGATCATCGAGTGGCATCATGAGAACTCTCCACGGTGTGAGTCGAGTTGGCGGGCGAGCGACGTTCGGGCCCGCTTCAGATGGGTCTTGGCCGTCTCTGGTGACAGCCCGAGGATGTCGGCGATCTGGGCAACCGGCAGATCCTCCCAGTAGAACAAGGCAATCACCTGCGCTTGGCGGGCCGGAAGTTGGCGCACTGCCGCCCACACTTCGAGGGATCGCTCGTTCGGCGCGATGGCTTCGCTTCGGCGGTTGCCGATACGAACCAAGCCTTTGGCCTCGGTACGTAGCCGACGCAGGCGGCTGGTGCTCTTGTTGATCATGACTCGTCGCACCCACCCACCGGGATCGTCGTAGGCACCGATGGTTGACCATTTGCGGTTCGCTTCGGTCAGGGCTTCTTGGGCCAGATCCTCTGCGGCCCAGTGCGAACCGGTCAAGACATAGGCCAGTCCCACAAGCTTGCGGTAGTCCCGTCGGTAATACGTCTCGAAGGGTTCGGTCAACGTAACCACACGAGCTCGGACGCGGCTGGTCGAGGCGCGAGCGGCGACGGTACGTCGAACAGAACTCTGCGCCGCGATGGGTCCCACAGGAGTAACACGTTTCACGACCCCCTTCGGGGGGACATCACATCAGAATTTCTCGAGATTTGGTGATCACCGCGAGCCGGCCGCGTGGTGTAGCGCGGCCACGAAACGATCGACCTGAGCCATGTCGGTCGCCCACGATGTGACCAGACGCACAACCGAACGGTCCTCTCCGTCGGGTTCCCAGATGTAGAACGCAAAATCGGGCTGCAGTTGTTCGATCACATCGTTCGGCAGTGAAGCGAACACCTGATTGCTCTCGGTACTCGCCGCCAATCCGAAACCAGCAGCCACCACGCCGTCGGAAAGGGTGCGAGCAGCTACGTTCGCCGAGCCTGAAGACTGCATGAACAGGTCGGCTGAGAACAGGGCCCGGAACTGAACACCCAACGATCGTCCCTTTGCCAGAAGCGCACCGCGTTGCTTGATGTGAAAGGCAAAGTCGACGGCCAGACCGTCGTTCGGAATCACGATCGCTTCACCGAACAACGTGCCGGCTTTGGTGCCGCCGATCCAGAAGACATCGGCCAAGCCGGAAAGGGTTTCGAGCGTCAGGCCCAGGGCACCGTCGGCGGCCAGCGCCACGCCGAGTCGAGCGCCATCGACCAGCAGCAACAGGTCGTGGGCATCGCACGAAGCCCGTATCGCAGTGAGTTCGGCCAACGAGTACACGGTTCCGAACTCGGTGGCGTTCGACACGTACACCATGCGTGGCTTGGCCATGTGCGGCGCCTGCGCATTTGCGGCAACAGCTTGCTCGATGTCCGCCGGCGTGAGTTTGCCGTCGGCCGAGGCCATGGTGATGATCTTGTGGCCCACCGCTTCGATGGCGCCTGTCTCGCGCAACGCAATGTGACCGCTCGATGCCGAGATCACCGCCTCGTGGGGGCGAAGCATGGCGGCACAGATGATCAGGTTGGCGAGCGTGCCGCCACTGACCAGATAGATCGCAATGTCTGGTCGGCCGCATGCTGCGGCGATCAAACGCCGGGCGTCCACCGTGTACTCGTCGTTGCCATACGCAGTCTGCTGGACCATGTTCGTTGCCGTGAGCGCCTCGATGATTGCAGGATGGCAACCTTCGCTGTAATCGTCGAGAAAGCTGTAGCCAGTCATGGCCCGCCAAGATACGACGTCTGCGCTCGGCGCGCACCCGGCCGCTGCGCTCGGTGACCGCTACGTTGTCGAGATGCCGCTCCCCCGAGTCGTCGCCCGGTTGAACAAGAGGTATACGAATCGGTTCATCGAGCCTGTGGTTGCCAGGTTGCCCGGATACGTCAGGGTGGTGCACACCGGCCGACGGAGCGGCAGGATCTACCGCACACCGTTGCTCGGGTTTCCCGCGAACGACAAGCTGCTGATTGCATTGACCTACGGCCCTGGGGCCGACTGGGTGCAGAACGTGATGGCGGGTGGTGCCATGGTCGAGCTGAGCACCGGCACCCATCGGGTCGATTCCGCCGCGCTGGTGGACCAACAGGTTGCCTGGACACACCTGCCGGTGATTGTCCGCTTTGCACTACGGCTTCTCCGCGTCACCGACTTCTTGTTGTTGTCCGTGGCCGGCAATCCCGAGCGCTAGGTTCTGAACCGATGTCGCCCGCCCGCAAGATCGCGTTCATAGGTTCGCACTCGGTACGCAAAACCAACGCCGTTCACTCTTTTGCGGGTGCTGTGGGCCGCAGTGGGCGCAGCGTCGAAGTCGGGCGCGAAGTAGTTCGCTTCAGCCCGCTCGGCCGCAACGAAGGCGCCACTGCCGAGGCTCAGCTGTGGGCGGTCATGGCGCAGATCCAGCAAGAGCTGGAGCTGCGAAACCAGGCGGAAGTACTGGTTCTCGACCGGGCTGTGGTCGACAACTTCGCCTATTTCCTTCGTGTCACCAACGGTGATGACCCCTTCGATGTCACACCCCTGGTTCGCCGTTGGGCCACGACCTATGACCTGTTCGTGCGACTTCGTCCTGATGTGGAACTCAAAGCCGACGGTGTTCGCAGCACGAACGAGAAGTTCAGAAACGAGATCGAGAAGATCCTGGACCTGATCATCCCCAACTACATCGAGCCCGAGAAGCTCGTCGAGTTGCGGGCGTCGGACATCACCGAGGGTTTCGACTGGGCGCCGCTGCTCGAGCAGCTGTGTGGCCCGCTCGGCGAGAGCACACCCGCTCCAAGCCGGTGATCGTGGCGCCCACTCTGTGGGACTAGCTTCGGGCCATCGGGTTCAGAGGAACGGGATGGCCAGGGGATACGTGTACGACTCGCCCTTGTTGGCAGCGACCGCACCCAGGATCGAGAAGATCAGGTGGAGCAGCACCAGTACGAACAGCATCAAAATTCCGACGAAGACCAGGATCAGCACGAACGACACGATCGAATAGATGATCAGGCTGATGTTCCAGTTCATCAGCTTGCGGCCATGATCATCGATGAAAGGACTCTCATCCTTCTTGATGAGCCACATGATCAACGGCACCAAGAAGCCGACGAAGAGCGAGCCGAGATGCATGAAGAGCGCGTACGTGCGCTGATCTGCGGTGCCGCTCAGGGTTATGCCACCAGAAAAGTGGGCGGCTGCAACCGCTGCGGGAAGCGGGGCTACGTGGTTCGTCCACTCGAAGCCATCCCAGTAACGCTGGCTTTGGCCGTCGACCGGATACCAGCCGGGCGCGGCTGCCCCTGCATCGTTGGGCGGCGAGCCGGGGTACTGATTGGGATCGAACGAAGACACAGGCGACACCCTAGCGACGGCCCCTGCGCTTTTGCCGCACCCTGCTAGAGAGCGATACCGGCGGCATCCACCGCCGCTTCGCGTTTGTCTCGGCGCCGCAGCGTGGTCTCACGATGTTTCACGCGCCAGCCGTCGTTGGTCTTCACCACTTGGTCGTAATAGGAGGCCGTGCCCGTCTTGCCCTGACCCAACAAGGCGACGATACGAAAGCGCAATTCGACTGCCTCGGGTCCTTGGTTGACGTAGATGTTCGTCATCATGTGGGTGCGAGGGTGTGCGGCCTCTTGCTCCATGAAGGTCACGATCTCGTCGATGCCGACCAGTACACGAGAGCCGACTCCGGTCAGATCGAACACCGCATCCTCGGTGAAGATCGTGCGCAGCTGATCCCAGTTGCGATCGTCGATCGAATCGCCGTATCGCCCCGGCAGCTCGCACAGATCCAGGCGATCTTCAACGGTGAGTTCCATGACCGCGACCTTACGCGCCCCGTACCCGTGTGACCTAAGCCACAGCAATAGCTCCCGGTCCAAGTGAGCGAACCGTCTTGCGCGAGACTGGGCCCATGCAAACCGATCCCACCCGCACCGCAGGCGCCACCGAACTCCTACAGACGATGATCCGCAACGAGTGCGTGAACGACGGCACCATCGAATCCGGCGACGAGATCAGAAACAGCGACCTGCTCGAGAACTACCTCGAAGGCACCGGACTGGACTGTCAGCACTATGACTCGGCGCCGGGGCGGCGTTCGATCGTGTCTCGTATCGAAGGAAGCGACCCCAATGCGCCGTCGTTGTGTCTGATGGGCCATACCGATGTGGTGCCGGTCACACCCTCGGGTTGGAGTCGCGACCCGTTCGCCGGCGAACTGATCGACGGCGAAGTCTGGGGTCGAGGTGCAATCGACATGCTCGGCCAGACCGCAGGCATGGCCGTGGCGTTCAAACATCTGGCCACCAGCGGCTTCCGCCCCAAGGGTGACCTGATCTTCTTCGGCGTCGCCGACGAAGAGGCCGGAGGCAACATGGGTGCTCGGTGGATGATCGACAACAACCTCGACGCGGTCAAGGCCGACTACGTCATCACCGAATGGGGTGGCGTACCCAGCGAGACACCGACCGGCACGGCGCTCACGTTGAACGTGGCCGAGAAAGGTGTGGCCTGGCAACGGCTCAAGCTCAGGGGAACGCCGAGCCATGGCTCGATGCCATGGGGTGCCGACAACGCACTCATCAAGGCCGCCGAGGTCGTCCGTCGGCTGGCCGAGTATCGCCCGACGCCCGACATCCACAATCTCTGGCGCAAGCTCGTCAACAATCTGCACTTCGACGCCGACACCAAAGACGCCATGTTGGATCCCGATCGCCTCGATGATGCGCTCGCGGGTCTCGATGATCAGATGCATGCTCGTACCTTGCATGCGTGCTCGCACACCACGTTCAGCCCCAATGTCGTGCACGGAGGCTCCAAGACCAACACGGTCCCCGACGAGGTCGTCGTCGAGGTCGATATTCGCACGCTGCCGGGCGAAACTCCCGAAGACATCCAGCAACACCTGCGACTGGCACTGGGCGAAGCGCTCTACCACGAGGTCGAGATCGAGCCGATCCATCTCGATATGGCCACCGCGTCACCCATCGACACACCGCTCTGGGACGTGTTGAGCGGCATCATGAAGTCGGCGCACCCCGGCGCCGAGATCCAGCCATCGCTGATAACGGGCGGCACCGACGCCCGCTTCTACCGAGCCGCGGGATCGGTGGCCTACGGAGCCGCGCTGTTCTCGCCCGGAATGCAGGCCGAGGTCTTCGCCGACCGCTTCCACGGCAACGACGAACGCATCGACGTCGAGTCCATTGGCCTGACCACCGAACTCTTCGTCGAAACCGCCGTTCAAATGCTCTCGTGACCGTCAGAGCATGACGGGCAGGAAGCGGCAGCGGTAGGTGCCGCCCAGACGGTCCAGCGACATCGGGCCAGGCCCGGACGCCAGTTTGATGTCGGGGAAACGCTCGAGCAGCGACAGCGACACCGCCACGGCAATGTCTCGGGTCAGGGCATAACGAGATCTTGGTTCATCTCGCGGCACTGCCGGGCGACCCGATGGCTTGCCGTGGCCGAACGTGATCGCAGCAGGTAGACCGTCGGCTCGATACTGACCGCGCGGTTCGCGTCGACACAGGTCGTTGCGGGTCACGTCGAAACGATCGGGCGTGTCGAACTGCCGCGGGTCGCGGTTGGCAGCCGCGGCCGACAGATGCACCAGCGCGCCTTCGGGCAGGAGTCGCCCGAAGCGCTCGACCTCGTGGCGGGCGAATCGATCTGCGGTGGCGATAGGTGGTGCCACGCGCAGCGCTTCGAGATACGCGAACTTCATCAGACGCGGCTCGGATCTGACCGCAGCAAACTGTTCGGGATGGGTGAGCAGCAGGCACCACAGGTTGGCCAGACTCGCCGGCAGCGTGGCCAGGTCCATCTCGACAAGTGTGCAAGCCACATCGTCGGCATCCGCTCCGAGACCGGCGGATATTGCCAGCACGTCATCGGCTGATCGGCCATCGCCGGCGGCCAGCTGGTCCTCGAGCAGCGCCCGCAGTTCGCCATGAGCTTGCAGCCCGTCGAGGCGCAGGCGCTCGTCCCATCCGGTGCCGGCCTTCACCCGGTTCACCAGTTGCAGCAGGAGTGATGTCGCCGAACCGGTACCGAGCGCGACTTCGAGCAGCTTCACCATCAACATATCTGCCACGTCGACTGCCAGATCGGGAGTCGCTTGCAGCCCGTCGAGCACCGAGGTGATCACCTGCTCCAGCAACGAATCGTGTCGATCCACCCAGCCTCGGTGCAGCTCGGGGTGCCCACCCAGGTCTTGGCCATCCAGTCCGGTCCCGTAGGCAGACCGGATCGGACGGGATTCGAAGTTGGCATCATCGACGAACACCGACGTGACGTCGTCGTACCTGCTCAGCCAAAAACGGTTGCCGATCCAATCGCGAAAGCACGGATAGTTCTCGCGAAGGACCCCGGGCACCGTGAAGGGGTCGGTCAGGTAGGTGTCGGAGATCAGGTCACGCGGGTTGACCAGATTGGTTGTCTGTCCAACTCGCTCACGTTGGTAGACCTCGTAGCTGCGGTAAGCCGACGATCCGGTCGGCTCGTCGGCCTCGGTCTCGCCGGGTGCATACGCCCCTGTCATATGGTCACCTTCATGTGGCCGCTGTCATCTGGCATCAGCCGGAGCATCGAAGTCGAGCCAGAGTTTGCGAATTGCGCCGAGCCCGATCGGGGCCAGGTCGCTCGTTTCGCCGCGATCGGCCCCGAGCCGGTCCTTGGGCATGCGATCGATGTTGATGCGCACATTCGGCAGCGCATCGACGAGGACACGAGAGCCCAGCACGGCTTCTTGGTGTGAAATCCAGGCGCCCGGACACAGGTGCGGCCCCACGCCGAAGGCCATATGGCTGTATTGGTCGTCTTTGTCGTGCCCCGACCGAAGAATCTTGCCGGTGTACAGGTCCGGCCGGTGAATGTCGAACTGCTCGGGATCGGCGAAGATCCGGTCGTCGTGGTTGGCGGAAACGTCGACCATGTGCATCAGGGAACCGGCGGGGACATGGACGCCGTGCATCTCCACGTCATAGGTGTTGTGGCGAGGCTGCCCACCAACCGAGGTGGAGTGGCGCAGCATTTCATGGAACGCCGCCTGCCACAACTCGGGGTCGGCCTGCACCGATTGCCGCTGCTCGTCGTGTTGCAACAGCAGGTACCACAGGTTCATGATGGCGCCGCGAGTGGTCTCTCCCCCGCCACCGACCACCAAGGCAATATTCGACGTGACTTCCTCGGTAGACATGACGTCGCCATCGATGGTTGCGTGGCACAGCTCGGAGATGATGTCCATGGCCACGACATCACCGGCATCGTCGTAGAGATAGGTCGGTTCCGACCGTCGTTGGGCCACCAGATCCTCGACATAGTCTTCGAGGTCTTGTCGGGCCACCAGACCCTGGTGATGGGTTGCCGATCCGCCCAATCCCGACATCATGGCGTCGTACCACCAGGTGAACTGGGCCCGAGCGTCCTGGGGAATGCCGAGCACATCGGCCACGACGCTGATCGGAAATTCGTTGGCGAACGCCGCACCGAGCTCGATCGTGGCGGTTTCACCATCGACCTCGGCCTGTTTGTCGCTGCCGGGAGTCCACCACTCGGCAATCAGATCCTTGGCGATCCGCTCGATCGACGGCAGGCGTTTGGTGAGTGCGCCACCGACCAGGTGACGGCCGTAGATGTTGCGCCGACGACGATGCTCGATACCACTGAGCTCGAGCTGGGTGTTACCCAGCACGCCGCTCGATGATCCCTTGGGGATCGTATTGAAGCCGATCTCGTCGAAATAGCAATTCGTGATGTCGGCGTAGCGAGTCACGTAGTAACAGTTGTGCAAGCGGTCGTGGAATACCGGATAGTGATCGCGCATGATCCGGTAGTAGGGATACGGATTGCGGCGGAACTCGGCCGAGTCGAAGATCCGGGGATCGATCAGCGGCGTGCCATCGGGGCCATGGCCCATGTCTGCAGCCGTGCCCAGCGGCATGAACGGGAAGGTTTCGGCCGACAGGGTGGCGGTCATATCGCTTCACCAACGGTCGCGGCCGGCAACACCGTGGGGTGGCCCGCCCACAGTCCGATGTTGTCGCCGGTGCGGCCAGTGGGCCCTTCGGCGATGAGATCGAGTACCACCTGCGCGATCCCTGCGGGTGTCATCCACGTCGCCAGGTAGTCGGGGTCGGGTTCCTTGCCGATCCAGGCTCGCAGCATCTCGGTGTCGGTTGCGCCCATACACAGGTTGTTCACGCGGATGTTCTGCGTTCGCAGGGCCTTGGCCCAGTCGAAGGTGAGACCGTTGAGTGCCCACTTGGACGCGTTGTACAGGTCCATCGCGCCGTGGCCGTGGTGCCATCCGGTTTGCGGGTCCGGCGCTATGTGGTCGCTCGAGACGTTGATGATGTTTCCTCCACCGTTGGCCGCCATGATCGGCGCGACGGCGCGCCCGAAGAGAAACGCACCTCGCAGGTTCGATCCAATGAGACGGTCGTAGTCCTGGAGTGCTTGTTCCCACGGGTCGAGCGGGCCGGTCGGCCACACCTCGCCCGCATTGTTCACGAGCACATGTACCGATCCAACCGCGGCTACGACATCTCGCACGAAGTCGGCGTCGGCGACGTCGCCGACGAAAACGCGGGCGCCGATGCCCTCGCCCACCGAGTCGACACTGGCCTGGCGATCCACGAGCGTCAGCGCGGCGCCCTGGGCCGCGAAAGATCTTGCCATCCCCGCTCCGATCCCCTGGGCGGCGCCGGTGATGATGACGCTTTGGCCTTCGAGAAGCTGGTCGGCGGTGTCCTGGTTCATGCTTGCAGCTTCGCGCATTGCGGCCGCACTCGTCGAAAACGACAAATGGCCCGCCTCCACAAGAGGCGGGCCATTTGATCGATCAGAGATCGTTCGTCGTGCTCGGTGTCTCTACTGCCGGAAGCGGCGGGCCTCACGGACAGCAAGCACGCCCGCACCGAGAACCGCAGTGCCAACGACCGCCAACAGACCGGTCTCGACGCCGGTATCGGCCAGTGCTTCCTCGGCCTCAGCGGTCTCTTCTTCAGCTGCCTCGGGCTCTTCAGCTGCCTCTTCTTCTTCGGCTGCCTCTTCTTCTTCGGCTGCCTCTTCTTCCTCGGCTGCCTCGGTCTCTTCGGCTGCCTCTTCTTCTTCGGCTGCCTCGGTCTCTTCGGCTTCAGCAGCATCGTCGCCATCTTCGGCAGCTGCAGCGTCACCGTCGACGATGGCGATCCAGGTGGCGCCGGCCTGTGATCCATCGAGCGCACCGGCGCTGAGGAAGAAGTTGTCGCCGACTTCGGCGGTCAGTTCGGCGGTCCAGCCGCCCTCGCCGTCGACCTCGACGTTTTGCGCGTTGGCGATATCACAGTCAGCAAGGGCGTTGATTGCCTGAGCTGCTTCGGTGATCTCGGCCAGGTCCGACGTGCCGGGCACCAGTGTGTCTGCGGGCGAGATGCATGCGACAAGCAACACCGAGCTGTCGGGGATGAAATCTGACCCGGTGGCAGTCATGGTGTACTCACCTGCGGTGGGAACCGTGGCGGGGTCCGCCTCGACGGTGCCGATGACGGCATCTTGTGCTTGTGCAGTTCCGGCCAGGCTCAAGGTGGCCAACACAAGTGCAACCATGGTGGCAAGTGCTTTGCGCATCTGGATTCTCCTCAGAAAGTGACGAGTGGCACCCTACTACCGATCCAGTCGTCTGAGTGGCAAATCTCAAGTGTTCTTTATGGCCTTCAACAATTCACCCAATAGCGCAGGTGTGGCCGCGGCGACCGGTGTCCGCCGATCTCGATGGACCCGGGTCACCAGGTCGCGATCGGCAATGTCAACGATCGACCCACCAGCTTCTCGACAAACGAGTAACGCACCCAGGTAGTCCCACGACCCATGCGCGTCGACAGAGAGGTCGGCAAAGGCATCGAAAGTCCCGTCGGCGACACTGCAGATATCGAGAGCGGCCGCCCCGTAGCATCGAAATTGGCGCCATCCGAAGTGACGCTCGGGCAACCCCGACACCGCCACAAATGCCTCGCTGAGCCGTTCGACCGGCGATGGCGAGATCGGCTTGTTGTTGCGGAACGCACCGTGGTCACGAATGGCATGCCACGACGTGCCGGTGGCCTGGTTCACCACGAGCGAGGCCAACGGACCGTCGACATCGAGTGCACACAGGCTGGTGCCGTACCAAGGAAGACCCGCAGACGCATTCGTGGAGCCATCGATGGGGTCCACCACGATGGTGATCGGCCGGTCGCCCCGTGTGCTCCCGGACTCTTCGCTGAGCACGCCGAAACCCGCGTCGACCAGCATGCGCACGGCAATCTCATCGGCAGAGACATCGATGTTGTACTGACCGTCTCGATTTCCCGACAATCCCCAGTCGTCTACCTGATGGATTTCGGTGTGGATGGCAGCGGCCACCTCTCGAAACAACTCAACAATGTGCAGCGCTTCCACCGCAGAGACCGTATCGGCTTGCTAGTTTGCCTGTAGTGACTAACACCAGGAAGCCCGCGTGGCAGTTGTCGATATAGCAACGTTCGTGGCCGATCTCAAAGATCTGGCCGCAGACCATGGATTTCACGTCCACGACGAGCGCCATTTTGTCGAGACATACAGCATGCGACAGGCCTGGGAGGTCGACTTGCACCCCGCCCATGCCTGCGGCGGGCCGCTCGATATGCACCTGGCGCTCGAAGTGGAACCGCGCACGATGCTGTCCTTCGAAGACGTCATCGTGTCCATGCCCGAGGGCCAGGAGCCGCCCGACGACCACCTGTTGCCGTTGACCGTGACCTGGTCCATGCCCCCGTTGCAGGCCAGCCCAGACCTGCTGGTGTTGGCCACCGAGCTCGCCGGCGTAGGCGGCCCCGAGCTTTCGCTCGAGGTTTCCGCCGCCGACAGTTATCTCGGAGTCATCGACGCCGCCCAGCGCAGCGTGAACATCGTGTCGCGTAACTCCACGTCGCTGGCCCGACTGTTCATGGGCCAAGAGGACCTCAGCGACCTGTTTCGCCGGTTGGCGGCGGTTTCGGAGTTCTTGATCGACCGAGCGCCCGCCTGGCTCGGCGAAATCTAGCGACAGCCCACGTCACGTTGTTGGTACCACGGGTGCCATAAGGACTGCTCCGGTCGAATCATGGTGGCGGTTTTGGTGCTCGTGGGCTAGTTTGAGTAGATGGCGCGAACCTCTGCACCTAGCCCCACCGGGGCTGAGAATATGGCGAACAGCTCGGCATTTCGAGCCGCGCTCGTCGGCTACTCACGCAAAATGGGCGTCCGTGGTTGGTCTGGATTCGGTTGGCAGATCCTGCTTCTGTTGCCGCCCAGCCTGTTGTATTTCTTGGTTCGGGACCTGAGCGCAGGTCAAGAACGAGATGCCTTCGCCAACGCGGCTTCGATCGTGAACCTGCAGAAATCACTTGGTCTCGACTGGGAATCGACGCTGCAGCAGCGAATTCTCGATTCCGACTGGATCGTTGCTGCGGCGAACTGGATCTACATTTACGGCCACTTTCCCGTGATCCTTGGTTCGCTGGTATTGCTGTTCGGTCTGAGCCGGCCGAACTTCATCACCCTGCGCAATGCGCTCGTCGTCAGTGGTGCGATCGGCTTGGTGTGTTTTGCGCTGTATCCAGTGGCTCCACCACGCCTGTTCGATCCCAATACCTTCTTCGACAGCTTGGCCGAACTCAGCAGCAGCTATCACGTGCTGCAGAATCCCAAGGTCACCAACCAGTTCGCGGCCGTACCGAGCTTCCATGTCGGCTGGAACGTGCTGGTCGCCGTGGCCGTGTACCGGGCCACCAACTTCCGTCTTGTGCGCTTGATCGCCATGACATTTCCCCTACTCATGATGGCCGCCGTCGTTCTCACCGCAAACCACTGGCTGCTCGACATCGTGGCTGGACTCTCGGTCGCCATGGCGGGCATCCTGGGCGCATCGGTGCTCCAACGCCTGACGAGTCGCATTGCACCCGTGGCTCCGCCGGAAAGGCCCGCCGTGGCCAGTCCAGCCCGCTACGGCGACGATGTGCGTCGGGCCCGGCTCGTGCAACCCATCAGCCGCTAGCAAGGGTGCAGACACCTCGATTTGGTGGGGCCGGTGGGGCTCGAACCCACGACCGAGCGATTATGAGTCGCGCGCTCTAACCAACTGAGCTACGGCCCCGAAGCGCACCACGCTAGCAAGACACCGACACCGCTACGGCGTATAAAACTGAAAGAACCTTGGACTCCATTGGAGGCCAAGGTTTCCTTCACAGCTCCGGGGGTGGGGCTCGAACCCACGACCTGCGGATTAACAGTCCGATGCTCTGCCAGCTGAGCTACCCCGGAAGGAAGGCCACACCCTAGCGGCTGTGCCTCAACTTGCGTCTAGATAATCGCGGAGCTTTTCGCTGCGTTGGGGGTGACGAAGTTTGGCCAGAGTCTTGGATTCGATCTGGCGAATACGCTCTCGCGTGACCCCGAAAGCACGGCCGACTTCTTCGAGGGTGCGGGCCCGGCCATCGATCAGGCCAAAACGCATGCGCACAACCTCTTTTTCACGCTCGTTCAGTTCATCGAGGGCTTCGAGCACATCGTTGCTGAGCATGGCTCGGGCCGCAACGTCGACGGGTCGATCCGCGTTCTCGTCGGCCAGGAAATCACCGAGTTGTGAGTCATCTTCGCCGACCGGGGCTTCGAGCGATACCGGATCGAGCGAGATGCGCAGGATCTCGCGCACCCGTTCGGGGGTGAGGTCGACTTCGGTCGCCAGTTCCTCGATGGTGGGCTCGCGCTCGAGCTTTTGCAGCATGTCTCGCTGCGTGCGACGCACGCGGTTGATCGTTTCGACCATATGCACCGGGATGCGGATGGTGCGTGCCTGATCGGCAATGGCGCGTGAGATTGCTTGGCGGATCCACCACGTGGCGTAGGTGGAGAACTTGAAACCCTTGCTGTGATCGAACTTCTGCACCGCTCGCATGAGCCCGAGGTTGCCCTCTTGCACCAGATCGAGCAGTTGCATGCCGCGACCCACGTAGCGCTTGGCAATCGAGACGACCAGCCGCAGATTGGCCTGGATGAGCTGTTGACGCGCCCGGTCGCCGTCGCGGACACGGCGCTGAAGTGCACGGCGGGTGGCGAAGTCGAGTGTCTCGAGTTTGCCTTCGGCGTTCAGGACGGCGAGTTCGTCGACTGCAACGAGACCGGCTTCCATCCGTTTGGCCAGGCGAACTTCGTCGGGGCCGGTCAACAACGGGACCCGGCCGATCTCTTTCAGATACACCCGGACCGAATCGGCTGAGCCGCTGCCGTCGAGGCTGGTCGCCCAACCAACGGCTTCGAGTCGAGACCTGCGGGCAAGCCGGCGTTCCTCGCCGGTCACCGGGTCCTCGGCCAGCTCGGCCATGAGCTCACCCACGAGTTCCTTGGTGATCTCGACATCGGTGGGGGCAACGTCGGCATCGGGGTCGCCGGTCAGAACCACACCACGCTGACCGAAGTATTGGCGAATCTGATTGATGATCTCGGGCGTGAGTTCGACATGGCTGAACACCTCGAGCACATCGTCGAGTGCGAGCTCGCCGGTGATCTCGCCTGCGGTGACCAACTTCTTCAGCGACGCGTCGGGTACAGCACTCCAGGCGGTTGCTGCTGATGTGGATTCGCTCACGTTGTTCCCCACGTCCCGAGCAATGGTACCAACCCAGCCGCAACCGTGAGGTCAAAACTGGAAGCCCTTACTCTTGGAATGAGCAATCGTATGTCAGAAATCACCGGCATGAGAGATGTGTCACCCGTTCGTTCGGCCAACGACTGCAATTCGGCGACCCGACGCACTGCGGCATCATGCAGGAAATGGCCGACAATTCGCTCGGGTTCTGCACTGGGTGCATCCATGACCGCAAGTTGCCCGAGCGCCTCGGCGGTGGTGGGCGACAATGAGTCGATCAGCCCAGCCAGGTCATCGGTCGAATTGTCGAGAAGTTCGACGAAAACCGACCGCAACGACGGATCGGCGAACATTTCGGGGGTGATGTAGGCCGGCACACTGTCTGGCTCGTGCAGACACAACAGCAGCATTCGGCTGTCGGTGTTGTCGACGATACGCACGATCTGCGGTGGCGCTTCGTACTCGGCGGGTTGATTCGGTAACCACCGCGTTTCTTCGACGATCGGGGCCGGTTTCGCAAGCATGTCGCGCAACCGATCGACCGAGACCTGACAGGCATCGGCCACTTGCATGAGGTATTGGTCGCGAACCAGGTCACTTGGATGTTCTCGCACAACGCTCACGGCCCGCTCAGCTGTGCGGGCTCGACCCTCGGGCGTGCGCATATCACCGGCGGCGAGCGCTCGACCCAATCGAAAGCCCAGGAACGGCACGGCGTCTTCGATCGCAGCTCGCAGCGCGTCGGGATCCTGGGCCGCCAGATCGGCGGGATCGACGCCATCGGGAAGTTTGGCCACCGCCACGTCGACTTCGAGGGCCCGTTCCCACTCGTAGATTCTCTCGGCCGCCGCCTGGCCGGCAGCGTCGGCGTCGAACGCCAACACGATGCGGCGTCCGAAGCGCTTGAGCATGCGGATGTGATCCTCGGTCAACGAGGTACCGCACGTGGCCACAGAACGCTCGATACCGACATCGGCGAATCCAACGACATCGGTGTATCCCTCGCAGACAATCGACTCGTCCATGCGCACGATTTCGTCCTTGGCCAGATGGAGTCCGTAGAGCAGACGGCTCTTGTTGTAAATGGTGGAATCGAACGAGTTCTTGTATTTGGGGCCATCGCCGTTCGGCATGACGCGGCCACCGAAACCAACTGCAGCGCCGTTCACATCGTGGATGGGAAAGAGCACCCGGGCGCGGAAGTGATCCTGCACCCGGTTGGCCTTGTTCACGAAACCCAAACCGCTGCTGACAAACGTCTCCTGTTTGACCTTGAGCGCTCGAAACAACAGATCCCAGTCGTCTGGCGCCCAGCCGATCTTGTACTTACGAACCTGTTCGCCTGTCAGCCCGCGGGCCCGCAGATAACCCCGCGCCTGGGCGGCATCGGGTGACGACAACAGCCGTTGGTGATACCACTCGACGGCCTTCTCGACTGCGTCGGTGAGCTCACTGCGCTTCTTGCGATTGACGCCCTCGTTTTCGTTGGTGTAGCGCAGCTGGATACCCGCCTTGTTGGCCAGCATCTCGACCGCGCCCACGAAGTCGAGATGCTCGATCTCACGCACGAACGTGATCGCATCGCCGCTCTTGCCACAACCAAAACACTTGTAGAAGCCCAACTCGGTGTTGACGTTGAACGACGGTGTCTTTTCATTGTGGAATGGACACAACCCGACGCTTCGACGGCCGACGCGCTTGAGTTGCAGGTGAGAACCGACCAGATCGGCCAGGTCGGTTGCTTCGCGAACCCGGACGATGTCTTCGTCTTCGATGCCCATTCGTGCTCTGCTCAGCGGCCTTTCTGCTTGCCGCTCAGTCGCCAGCTCCAATGGCTTGGGCTAGTGCTAAGCGCGCTACAGGGACACGGTAGGGGCTGCATGAGACATAGTCGACTCCGGCGCCCACGAAGAACTCGATCGAGCTGGGGTCACCACCGTGCTCTCCGCACACGCCGATCTCGAGATCAGGGTTGGCCCGGCGCCCACTCTGGATCGCGCTTGCGACCAGGGCGCCCACGCCGACTCGGTCGAGACGTTCGAACGGGTTGGCGTCGAGCAGGCCGAGTTCTTGATAGCGGCCGATCACCCGGGCCTCGACGTCGTCGCGGCTGAAGCCCCAGGTGAGTTGTGTCAGGTCATTTGTACCGAAGGAGAAGAACTCGGCACTCGGTGAGATCTGCGCCGCGGTAAGTGCTGCTCGTGGCGTTTCGATCATGGTGCCGATCGAGATCTCGCCTCGCGTGTCGTGGTCTACCGCAGCGAGTTCTTCGGCGATCCAGGCCTTGACCATGTCGAGTTCGGCGACATCGGAGACCAGCGGGATCATGATGCCCACGATGGGCGTCCCACCGGCTTCTTTGCGTTCGGCAATGGCGAGCAACAGCGACTTCACCTGCATGCGGTACAGCCCATCTCGCACGATAGCGAGCCTCACGCCTCGGGTGCCGAGCATGGGGTTCTGCTCGGTCCACTGATGCACCGCGGCCGCCATGATGGCGCCGTCGGCGTCGAGCGTGCCCATGGCTTCGGCCACCGCCAACTCCGTGGCGTCGGGCAGGAACTCGTGCAGCGGAGGATCGAGCAATCGGATGGTGACCGGCAGCCCGTCCATGGCGTCGAGTAGTTCGACGAAATCGCGGCGCTGCATCTCGCCGAGCGCTTCGAGGGCGCTGGCGGCGGCGCCGTCGTTGGCGGCCAAGATGAAGTTCTGCACGAGGGGCAGTCGGTCGCCCAGGAACATGTGCTCGGTGCGGCACAGGCCAATACCCTCGGCGCCGAGCGAGCGGGCTTGGGCGGCGTCGGCGCCGCTGTCGGCATTGGCTCGGATACCGACCTTGTTGTTGCGCATGGCGTCGGCCCAGCCCAACAGCCTGTCGAGGGCGTCGCTGCCTCCGCCGCCGCCAGCACCCAGGTCACCCAGGAAGATCTCGCCGGTGGCGCCATCGATCGAAATGGTGTCGCCAGCTGAGATCGTGACATCACCGACGCTCACTGTTCCGTCGCCGAACACGAGCATGTCGGCGCCACACACGGCCGGGATACCCCAGCCTCGGGCTACCACGGCGGCATGGCTGGCGGTGCCGCCCTTGGCGGTGATGATCCCCTCGGCCAATCGCATGGCGATCTCATCGGCCGGCGACGTCTCGTCGGCAGCCAAAATGACCGATTCGCCGCGGTCAGCGCCGTCGAGGCAACCATCGACATCGAAGTAGACCTGGCCAACAGCGGCGCCGGGTGACGCGCCGATGCCGGTGGCGATAGCCGTGCCGCCGCCGTCGAACTGGGCGTGCAGCGCGGCCTCGACCTCGGTGGGCGAGACCGCCATGACCGCCGCATGCTGGGTCAGTGTCCCCGCAGCCACGGCAGCGACGGCTTCTTCGATGTTCATGTTTCCCCCGAAACAGCTACCTCAGGCGGGTAGCCGATCAGAGAGTAGATCGACCAAGCCGCTAATCGGAACTCGAACCTGTTCCATGGTGTCGCGATCACGCACGGTAACCGCGTGATCTTCGAGTGTCTCGAAGTCGACGGTGATGCACAACGGCGTGCCGATTTCATCTTGGCGGCGATACCGCTTGCCGATCGCCTGGGTGATGTCGTAGTCGACCATGTAGTGCGGTTGGAGCATCGACAAGATCCTTTCGCACGGCGCGATGAGTTCGTCCTTCTTCGACAGCGGCAGCACGGCGACCTGGTAGGGGGCCAAGCGATGGTCGAGTTTGAGCACCGTGCGCACGTCGTCGTTCACGGTCTCCTCGTGATAGGCCGCCACCAGGAATGCCAGCCAGGCGCGGGTGGCGCCAGCGGCCGGTTCGATCACATGAGGCACGTAGCGCTCGTTGTTGGCTTGATCGAAGTACTCGATGCGAGCACCGCTGTGCTCGGCGTGCTGTTTCAGGTCGAAGTCACCGCGGTTGGCAATGCCTTCGAGCTCACCCCAGCCCCACGGGAACTTGAACTCGACATCGGCGGTGCCGCTCGAATAGTGAGAGAGCTCCTCTTCGTCGTGATCACGCATCATCAGCAGCGACTCGGGGATGCCCAGATCGACGTACCACTGGTAGCGCTCGTTGCGCCAGTACTCATACCACTGCTGGGCGTCGGCGGGCGGGACGAAGAACTCCATCTCCATCTGCTCGAACTCGCGGGTGCGGAATACAAAGTTGCGGGGCGTGATCTCATTGCGGAAGCTCTTGCCGATCTGGGCGATACCGAACGGCGGCTTCTTGCGGGTGGTGGTCTGCACGTTCATGAAGTTGGTGAACATGCCCTGGGCTGTTTCGGGGCGCAAGAAGACCTCGCTGCCGGAGCCCTCGACCGGGCCGGCATAGGTCTTGAACATCAGGTTGAATTCTTTGGCTTCGGTGAACGAGTCTTCACTCTTACAGCTCGGGCATGCACTGGGGTCTTCGAGCTGATCGATGCGAAAACGCTCGTTGCACTCGCGACACTCGACCAGCGGATCGCTGAAGTTCGCCAGATGACCCGATGCCTCGAACACGGCGGGCGGGCCGATGATTGCGGCGTCGATACCAACCACGTCGTGGCGCAGTTGCACCATGGTGCGCCACCAGTGGTCCTTGATGTTGCGCAGCAACTGAACACCAATGGGGCCGTAGTCGTAGGTGGAGCGGCTTCCGCCGTAGATGTCAGCCGACTGAAAGGCGAAGCCGCGGCGCTTCGAGAGGTTGACGATCTTCTCCATCAAGTCGCCTTCGACCAGCGACGTTACGTTCTCAGACATGGTGAGAGAGCGTACTCACCACGCTCGATGATGCACGGCAGGTTTCGCGGCCTAGGTCAGTCGAAGAGTCGCTGGACCCGCCGGCAGCTACTTAGCCGTCACTAAGACGAGTCAATGATGCGACCGGTTGGCTCGCATGTTGAGCTACCGACACAAGCCGCTGAATCGTCGTTCGGGTCCGCCCTGCGCCACCACGAGCGTCGCCAGCAGTCCGGGCGACGCTGTCCATGTGGACACGGACCACACCATTGCCTGATGCAACCAGCTTCTCGCCTGGCACAGAGCTGGCGCTTATGAAGTCTTCTGGCGCAACGCACAGCCAGCGCACCAAGGCGAGCACGCCGTCGGCCTCAGCATCTTCGGCGCCGGCAAAGCGACGAATCGTCGATGCCGACACCCCGACTTCACGAGCGAGCGCGGCCCAGCTAATCGTCAACTCCGTCCTTTGGGAATCGACCGCCTCGAAGAGGCGGCGCAGGTCAAACGCGCCGTCCTCCATCCCCACCGAAGCTAGTTCCGGCGACCTCACCTCGCCACCCGATCTTCGCCATTGGCCTCGCAAGGAGTCGCTGGACCTGGCGAGGAGTTACTAGTTGGCTAGCTCAGGATCGCCAAAGCCGTCCCTGGCTTGTGCCCATTCTTCAGGACCTATCCATCGCTCGGCCTAAGCTTCCTTCAGCCGATGCCTGAGCGTTGGGAACCTCGAATGACGAAAGCTGATTGGGTCAAGGGCATAACGATCGTCGACAAACCCTGGGGGCACGAGGAACACTTCGCTCTGGTCGATGGCAAGTACTGCGGCAAAGCTCTCCACATCACCGCTGGCCACGCCTTGTCGTTGCAATATCACGAGAAGAAGGATGAGACGGTCTCGGTCCAGCATGGCTGTCTTCGTTTCGAGATTGGGCTTCATGAGGACTCACTTGAAGTATTCGATCTTCTGCCGGGCGAGTCGATCCACCTATTACCAGGCACGCGTCACCGAATGACAGCCGTCGTTGATTCTGTTGTGCTCGAGGCCAGCACGACAGAACTCGACGACGTGGTCAGGCTCGGCGATCGATACGGACGGACCTGACGCCCGTTCTGTAGGCGCATGATCAAACCCCTTCATGGCAAGCAAGAAGTATCTCTTGCAACGGCCATCCCGGCCCGCCTGCAGCGTTAAAGGGTGCTGAGGTTTTTAAGGCGGCGTTCGGTTTGGTGTTCGAACATGGTCGTGGCCAGGCGGTTCACGTCGGCCAGCACCAGGCTCTCGGGAAGCTGCAGTGAGTGCCTACAGGAAGTTCGCGATGGGGCGGTCGCTCCATACTTGGACTTCGATGTACATCTCGAAGGGTTGGGCGACGTAGTGCTCGTGGCCTCCGGCACCGGAGCGGCCGGTAAGCCGAATTCTCTGATCACCGACTCGAGTTCGCTCAAACGGAAGACTCGCTCGTGGCAAGGTCGTTGCTCATACGGGAGCCCGTACTCAGGCGCCAACCCCATCGCAGTAAAGCTGTCTGGATAGGTGAAGCTGACTTGATCATCAGGCAAGGCGTCGAGTGTCAGCTCCACAAACTCCATGTCCCGCGATAGGCCCTCGAACCATTTCGACTCACCCAAAACGAAGTAGTGGGGCGCGGAACGTTCTGGCCGCCCGCCTGCTTCGACAAAGAGCGCCCGCATCTTTTCTTCAGTGCGACGTCGAAGTTCCATATATCGGCGCCCGAACTGTCGGTGGTTCTCACCCGCACGTCGTTCCTCCAGAAGCTGAGCCCGGACCGATTCAAGATCAGTCGCTGGAAGATCCGACATGTTCAAAAAGGGTCGCCGCACGCTGCGGTAGTAGTGGCGCACCGCTGTAGGAACTTCGTCCACTCCAGCAGTCTCCCACAATCCTCTCCCGAGCTGTAGCAACCAGACCGCCTTCTATCCGGCCCTATCGAGGGCTTGCGGACGCGTGCTTGAGAGTGAATTTTTTGGATTTCTTTGGTGTGCGGGCCTGTTCTCTCTCGAGCTTGTCACACCCCTCGCGTAGGCTTAGTCGAGCGAAGCTCGACCGGCACACTTCGTCTTACCACTCGCGGAATGAGCCAAAGCGTGTGAGCCAGAAATCAACGTGTCGGCTTGACCAAAGCGCCTGCGATAGCGGCCCGGTCCCCTACAGCTGGTTTCAACGAATCGGCATCCAGTCAAAGGTGGCTTTCATGGCCCCACTAGTCTCCTCACCCGATTCGGTTGTCGCAGGCACGCGTCCCCGAGCGTCCGCATCACTAACAGATCAGCTCGAGGCGGTCGTTGAGACCTGGGCGCAGTCGCATTGTGACCTGGTTGCGCTTGCAGCCGAGTTTGCCGACTCACCCGAGTGGATTCTGACCGGCTCACCCACCGCGGCTCATTGGCTGGCGATCATTGCCGACGTGGAACCATGCACAGCCCGCGAGTGGATACGCATCGGCCGCAGGCTGGCCGAGTTGCCAGCGATTGCGTACGCGTTCAGAACCCATGCAATCTCCTACAGCAAGGTCCGAACACTGACGCGGCTCGCCACTCCAGACAACGAGCACGAACTACTCGATATCGCCACCACCACGACTGCAGCAGATCTCGGAAAGGCACTGGCTGCGTGGTTTCATCGCAGCAGCACCGAAGAAGACATCGCCGATTATCACGACCAACAACGATCAGTTAAGTGGCGAACCGAGCCTGATGGCATGGTCACATTTTCGCTACGACTGCAACCGTTCCTGGCCGGCATGTTGATCGCCTTCTTGACCACGTCGATCATGCGCACCCGCCCCCAAAGAAACGCCGCTGGTAAATGGCCCACCGTTACTCAACAACTTGCCGACGCCCTGCACGCCCTTGTGACCGAAGGCGCCGGCTCGATCGAAACCGAAGTAGTCGTTCATGTCAGAGGCGACGGCAACACCCTCGACGATGGCACCCCAATCCCCGACAGCGTGGTGGCCGGTTTGATCCCCACGGCCTTCATCAGCGCACTCGTCCATGATTCAAATGGGGATCCCATCGATGCCACCAATCGACGACGCCACCCCAACCGCCGCCAGAAGCGTCTCGTCAAGGAACGCGACAAGACCTGCAACGACTGCGGACGCAACGAACTACTCGAATACGACCACGTACCTGCCTACGAAGAAACCGGCCACACGATCACCAAAGAGCTGCACCTGCGTTGCGCACCCTGTCACCACCACCGCCACGGACAACACGGCTGAACGATAATTTCGACGCACTGGCGAGCATGGCCGACATATTCTGAGGTGATGACATCGACTCGAACCGTGCCTCGTCTGCAATGGTTCGAGGTTGATGCCGACGTGAGGCAGCAATTCGAGTCACAGCTCGGTGCCGGTGTCATTGAGTGGAGCAGTCAAGAAGAAGGCTTCTCGCCTGGTGTGGCTGCGCGCTGCAAGATGAGCGACGGCCGGAAACTCTTCATCAAGGCCGTGAGCGGATCCATGAACACCCATTCGCTCGAGCTTGCACGACAAGAGGTCAGCCTCAACCGGGCATTGCCTGCTCAAGCCAGCGCACCCGCGATGATCGCCTCTCTGGTAAGCGACGACTGGGTGGCCGCAGCCTGGGTAGACATAGCAGGACGACAACCCGGCCAACCCTGGAGCGAAACCGATCTACAGCTCGTCCTTCAAGCCGTTGATGCGATGCATCTGCCTGCTGTCGAGGTGTGTCCGACATTGCAAGACGACTACGAAAGCATGTTCAACGGCTGGAGACGACTTGTCGATGAACGAGCAGCCGACATTGCGCCATGGATCGATCAATCGATGCTCGAGCGGCTCGCCGAGATAGAAGCCACCGGCGCAGCCCACTACCCACCCGAAGCGCTGATCCACGGTGACCTGCGCGCCGACAACCTGCTGATCGACGAGAATGACACCGTCTGGCTCGTCGACTGGGCGAGCGGAACTGTCGGCCCTCGCTGCTTCGACCTGATCTCCATGATCCCGTCGATCGCCATGTCGGACTCGATCTCATTGCATCTTGCAGAACTCTGGGAACGTTCCGAACTGTCACGCACCACGGACTCTGCGAGCGTCGATGCGCTCGTCGTTGCCATCGCCGGCTACTTCGTGGCCTCGGCCCGCCAGCCGCCGATTCCCGAGATACCAATGCTGCGCGACTTCCAACAGGCCCAGGCCGTTCCGGCACTTGCTTGGGTCTACCAGCGACTCGGGCTGACGTGAATACGCAACGGTGCCTGGCACCGCTGCATATCTAAAGGGTGCTCAGGCTCTTGAGGCGGCGTTCGGTTTGGTGTTCGAACATGGTGGTGGCCAGGCGGTTGACATCGGCCAGCACCGGGCTCTCGGGCAGCTGCAGTGCCGCGGCCAGGCCCCCGGTCAGGATGAGTCGGCAGATACGAATGCCTTCGTCGCTCAGCGGGATTCCGCTGCGGCACGAGCTGCAGCGTGTTCCGCAATTGACGGGGTCAAAGGACACGAGTCCCTCGGTCTCGCCGCAGCTCACACAGCGGTCGAGCACCGGCTCGAGCCCCTCGAGCGCCAGCAGCTTCAGGAAGAATCCGGCCGAAGTCAGGGTGTGGTTGTCGCCGTCGACGGTGCGCAATGCGCCCACGAGCATCCGGTAGAGACGGTCATGAGGCTCACGATCGGGCGTGACATGGTCGACCGCTTCGACGAATGAAGCGGCCCGGGTGAAGCGATCGAGATCGCTGCGGATCGTCATGAACGTGTCGACCGCCTGCACCTGGGTGACGGTGTCGAGATCACCCTTGCCGCGATAAAGCTGCACATCGACGTGGGCCAGCGAATCCAGCAATGCCGCCGTGCGTTTGGACTTGCGGGCACCTTTGGCGACAGCTCTGACCTTGCCCTCGGCCTCGGTCATGAGCACCACGATGCGATCGGCTTCGCCCGACTTGTAGGTACGGATGACGACCGCGTTGGTGCGATACGTGCGCTCGAGCCGACTGGTCACAGGCGCCGAGTCACAGTACGCCGGGTCACAGAGCGCCGGGTCACAGAGCGCCGAAGCGGCGATTGCGGCGCTGGTATTCGACAATGGCGCCGTACACGTGGTCGCGAGTGAAGTCGGGCCAGAGTACGTCGCTGAAGATCATCTCGGTGTAGGCCAGCTGCCACATCAGAAAGTTCGATGTCCGACTCTCGCCCGATGTCCGGATCATCAACTCGGGATCCGGCATGGACGGATCATAGAGATGCTTGGCGATCATGGCTTCGGTGACCTTGTCTGCCTGAACTCCGCTGTCGATGATTGCACTCACCGCGTCGACGATCTCGGCTCGCCCGCCGTAGTTGAAGGCAATGTTCAGGGTGAGCGTGCGGTTGTGTTCGGTCAGCCGCTCCGCATCTTCCATCTCTCGCAGCACCCCACGGGGCACTCGCCAGTTGCGACGACCAATGAACCGAATACGCACGCCACGATCGTTCAGCTCATCGCGACGTCGGCGAAGCAGGTCGCGGTTGAAGTTCAACAAGAACTTGACCTCGGCTTTGGGACGACGCCAGTTCTCGGTCGAGAACGCGTAGACGGTCAGCCAGTTGACCCCCACTGCCAAACAGCCTTCGACAGCTTCGAACAGGGCGTCTTCGCCCGCTTCGTGCCCTTTGGTACGGGGCAGATTGCGAGCCGTGGCCCACCGCCCGTTGCCGTCCATGATCGCGGCGATATGTGACGGAACGTCGTTGGGGTCAACGCTGGACAGCGCCGCGGTCTCTTGCACCACTCTTGTCTACACCGCCACGACGCCCGAGCGACGGAGCCCGGCCACGAAGTCGCCAGGAACCCTCCCTACCGCCCTGCCGTACACCCGGTAACGTCACGGGCTATGCCCTTGGCTGATGCTGCTGTCGAAGCACTCCATCATGTGACAGCAGCGCTGCCGTCGGGCGGCGAGAACCGCCAGGGCCAGATCGACATGTTGCACGCCGTCGCCGACGCCATCGACAACGAGCGACACCTGATTGCCCAGGCCGGAACCGGCACCGGCAAGTCACTGGCGTATCTGATCCCGGTCATCCTGAGCGGGAAACGCACCGTGATCGCCACCGCCACCAAGGCGCTGCAAGATCAGATTGCATCGACCGAGCTTCCGCACCTGCGCAGTCAACTCGAGCAGCCGTTCACCTGGGCGGTGCTCAAAGGGCGCAACAACTACATCTGTCGCCAACGCGTGAACGAATTCTCCAACGACGCTCAACTCTCGCTTGCCGGCACGAGCGCGCACGACGAAGACGAGGTCGATCGACTCGTCGAGTTCAGCGACACCTCGTCGACCGGCGACCGCGCCGAACTCGACTTCGAACCCAGCGATGCCAGCTGGAGCGCAGTGAGTGTCACGAGCAAAGAGTGCCCCGGGCGCAACAAGTGCCCCAGCGGCGGGAACTGCTTCGCCGAGATGGCGCGCGACCGTGCCAACGAGTCCGATGTCATCGTGGTCAACACCCATCTGCTCGCCACCGACATGCGAGCCGAACAGGGCATCTTGCCCGAGCACCACATCGTGGTCGTCGACGAGGCCCACCAGCTCGACGACATCGCCACGAACAGCTTCGGCTCCAGTATCAACGGGTCTCGGATGCGGGCATTCGCTCGTGCCGCCGACCGTATTCTCGTGGATCCGGAGATGATCGACAAGATCCGGGATGTGGGCGACGACATCTCCGATGCGCTCGAGCCCTACGTGGGCGAACGGCTGCCAGCCAACGGCGTCGAGGGCATCGCCATCGCGCTTGATCGCGCTCGCGACCGAGTGAACAGCGCCGTCGAGAAACTACGAGCCGTGCCCAAGGGCAAGGACAGCGACGCCGATGCCCGACGGCTACGAGCCGAGCGGGCTGGCCTGTCGCTGTTGGGTGAGTTGACCGAAGCCTCGATCAACGACGATTCCCATGTGGCGTGGGTCGAGCTCTCGGGTGGCCAACCGACCCTGCAGGTCGCTCCGCTCGACGTTGCCGCCATGCTCGGTCCGGTGCTGGTGCAGGGCCGGACCGTGGTGCTCACCAGTGCAACTTTGCCCCTGGCGACCGCGGTCAACGTGGGCCTGGTAGAAGGCGAACACGATCGCCTCGATGTCGAGAGCCCGTTCGATTACCCGAACAACGCATTGCTCTACTGTGCAACCCATCTGCCCGAGCCTCGGTCGCCCGACTACGAGAAGGCGATGCTGACCCACCTGGTCGAACTCATTGGTGCCGCCAAAGGGCGCACGCTCGGCTTGTTCACCAGCTATCGCATGATGGACGCCGCCGCCGACTTCCTCGAAACCTACGTAAAGACCCCGATCCTGACCCAGCGTGACTATCCGAAACCGGTGTTGATCGAGAAGTTCAAGGCGGACCCCGAGACCTCGCTGCTCGCCACCATGGGATTCTGGCAGGGCATCGACATACCCGGCCCCTCGCTGTCGTTGGTCACGATCGACCGGCTTCCGTTCCCCCGGCCCGACGATCCTCTGTTGTCTGCCCGGCGAGATCTTGCGGGCCGTCACGCCTTCCGGCTCATCGATCTGCCTCGAGCCTCGACGCTGCTCGCCCAGGGCGCCGGCCGTTTGATCCGGTCCAAGAGCGATCGAGGCGTGGTGGCGGTGCTCGACTCACGGTTGGCCACCAAGAAGTCCTACCGGTGGGACCTGATCAAGGCGCTACCGGACTTCGAACGCACCAGCGACCCCGAGGTCGCGCTCGACCGACTGCGCAAGATCGTTGCGGGAGACTAGCTCTCGCCGTAGCCGAGTTGTTCTATGCGGTCGATCTTGCGTTGCCAGTCCTTGTCGACGGTGACATGCAGCTCGATGAACGTGCCTTCGGGAAGTTGTTCGCGCACCGCGATGCCCACCCGTTTGAGCAAGCTGCCTCCCTTGCCGATGACCATGCCTTTTTGGCTGTCTCGCTCGACCAGGATCTCACAGCGGATGCGCGGCCACTCCCACTCGGTCACCCGGGTAGCGATCGAGTACGGGAGTTCCTGGCGGGTATGGATGAAGAGCTGCTCTCGCACCAACTCGGCCACCTGGGTGGGCTCGGGCACGTCGCTCAGCATGTCATCGGGGTAGTACGGCGGGCCCTCGGGCATGCGGCTCACCAGGTACTCGACCAGTGTTTCCACGCCCTCGCCGGTCTTGGCGCTGACCGGGAAATACTGCTCGAAGTCCAGGTCGGCGGTGGCCGTGAGCTGTGTCAGCACTTGTTCGCGGTTGGCACGATCGACCTTGTTCACGATCACAATCGAGTTCTTGGGCATCTTGTCGGCAATGAACTGATCACCTTTGCCGAACGGGGCGAGTCCGTCGATCACCAGGCACGACACGTCGACATCACCAATCGTGGCAGTGGCGCTGTCGTTCAGGCGGGTGCCGAGCGGCGACACGGCCTTGTGAATGCCAGGGGTGTCGACAAACACCACCTGGATACCCGGACGATGCAACACGCCACGCACCTGGGTGCGAGTCGTCTGCGGCTTGTTGGAGACAATGGCGACCTTGGACCCGAGGATCTTGTTGAGCAGCGTCGACTTGCCCGCATTGGGACGGCCGACAAACGACACGAAGCCGCTGCGAAACGGTTGCCCGTCGGGCCCGATATGAGACGGCTCCGCTGTCGCCATGACATCAGCATCGACCGGTTCGGCAAAGGGGTCGGAAGCGTCTGCGGCAGATGCGGTCATGAAGCGGTTTCTTCGGTGAGATCGTTGGGCATGAGGATGGCGAAGGGAGCGGATCGACGCAGGTGCAGATCGGCGATTCGGCGGCCATGCATGCGCATGACCTCGAACTCGAGATCGAGTTCGTCGAACCCGAGCACGTCGCCCACCACCGGTACCCTACCCAGTCCGCTGAACACACAGCCCGCAACGGTGCGGTAGTCGCCGGGCGGCATGGTGACACCCAGCGCTTCTTCGACGCGCACGATTTCCGCCCGACCGTCGGCTCGAACGGTTCGATCGTCGATGAGCTCGACGAGCGGTTCGGGGCGATCGAATTCGTCTTCGATCTCGCCAACGATTTCTTCGAGAATGTCTTCGAGCGTGACCACACCCGCAACGCCACCGTGTTCATCGACGACGATCGCCATGTGAAGATCACCGGTCTGCAGGGCTCCCAAGAGGTTGGCAATACGCTGCGTCTCGGGAACAACCGGCGCCTCTCGAAGCCAGATGTCGATGTCGTGCGCAGTCTTGCCGTCGAGATGTGCCCCGATCAGGTCCTTGACATGGACGGCACCGATGATGTGGTCGATGTCGGAGTCGGTCCCGGTGACGGGTATGCGGCTCAAACCATGCAGGGTGGCCACTTCGAGCGCATCGCCCACCGCGAAGCCGGAACGCAACGTGACCAGATCGGTACGAGGCGTCATGATGTCGACGACCAGCGTGTCGTCGAACGCAACGACGCGCTTGATGAGTTCTTCTTCTTCGTGGTCGATGCCCGTTGTCTGGCCAACGATTGCCAGCACTTGCTGCTCGTCGACGTCGGGGTCGGTGGCCGGTGCCGACGATGACGAGCGGTTCGCCAGGCGTGCCAGCGGCGCGGTCAGTGCGCCGAGAGGTGCCACTGCCTTGAGAATGGGAACCAGGCGAACTGCAGTCGCGTCGGGCGCGACCAGGGCACGGCTGCGGCTGAGTCCCACTGCGGTGAACAGCACGACGAGCACGATTGCGACGGCGATATACCCACCCGTGCGTCCGGCTATCTCTCGGCCAACAGCAAAGGCCAGCGCAGCTGCGCCCAACTGACAGGACACCTGCACGAATGTCAGTGAGCTCAACATCGTCATCGGGCGTCGCGAGAAACCGTGCAACGCTTCGACACGTTCGTCGTTCTCGTCGTCGTCGCCGGGATGGTCTTCGGCATCGGCTGCCACCAGTGCATCAGCTCTACTGCGGTTCACCCGAGTGAACGCCGTCTCGGCGGCGGCAATGACTGCGGCCAGGCACACGAGCAGCAGGGCTGCTATGACGAGCAGTACGACAACAGTGTTGCTCATGGCTGGTGGAACTGTTTGAGCATGTCGATCTCGAGCGCCTTCATGACCGCCGTTTCATCTGGCTCGCGATGGTCATGGCCAACGAGGTGTAACGCACCGTGTACGACCAGTAGCGCGAGTTCGTCACCCAACGGTTGGGGTGCCCGCTCGGCCACGGCGGGACAGACAACGATGTCGCCGAACATGACCGGCTGGCCATCGGGTATGGGGGCGGCGTCGAGGCCATCGATGGGGAACGCGAGCACATCGGTGGGACCAGATCCGCCCATGTGTTGGGAGTTGAGTTGCGACATCTCGTCGACATCGATGAACGCCAGACCGACTTCGGCGGGCGCCGGGTCCTGTGTGGCACGGCGTTGCGCCCCGATAGTGGCCGCGAGCAACGCCGTGAGATGGTCGATGTTCACTTCGTGCGCCTGCTGGCGATTGTCGACATCGACGAGGACTCGACCAGCGCCAGCAGGCGAACTACTCCCACTCATGATTGGGGCTCGGCGCACCTACGTGGCATTTTTCCGACGTTCCTTGGCGGCCTCGGCATCCTTGCGCTTCTTCTCGTCGTTCTCGCTGTACGCATCGATGATGGCACCAACGATGCTGTGGCGCACGACATCGCGGCTACCGAGCAGCACGAATTCGAGTCCTTCGATACTTCGAAGCATGGGTTCGAGACGGTTCAGACCGCTTCGGCCATCGGGAACGTCGATCTGGGTGGCGTCGCCGGTGACCACGACCTTGCTGCCGAATCCGATCCGAGTGAGAAACATCTTCATCTGCTCGGGGGTCGTGTTCTGCGCTTCGTCGAGGATGATGAAACTGTTGTTCAGGGTCCGGCCGCGCATGAACGCGAGCGGCGCAACCTCGATGACTCCTCGTTCTTGCAGCCGTTGCGCACCTTCGAGATCGACCATGTCGTAGAGCGCGTCGTAGAGCGGGCGAAGATACGGGTCGATCTTGGCCATGAGGTCACCCGGCAGGAAACCCAGACGTTCACCGGCTTCGACAGCAGGTCGAGTCAGGATGATGCGCTCGACCTCTTTGTTCTGCAGCGCTTGGACCGCCATGGCGACAGCCAACCAGCTCTTGCCGGTTCCCGCTGGGCCGATACCGAACGTGATGGTGTTTTGCTTGATTGCATCGACGTAGCGTTTCTGGCCCGCGGTCTTTGGTCGGATGCGGCCGCCGCGACTCGATTTCAAGATGTCGGCCGTGAGCACGTCGCTGGGATTCTCGTCGGCGGCGACCATGTCGATCGACTGTCCCAGGTTGGCAGCATCGATGGGCAGCCCACGCTGCAGCAGCATGATCATCTCTTCGAAAAGACGCCCGACCGTGTCGGCTTGTTGGCCACTGACCACGATTTCGTTGCCGCGCACCAAGATGTCGGTCTCGGGAAACCGCATTTCGATTTGATCGAGCCACTCGTCGCCTTGACCGAGCAGTCCAGGCATCAGGTGGTTTCCGGGAACGGTGAGTCGAACAGGCGCGATCGTCATGAGGTCATCCATCGGCCGGCGAGAACTACAGACTGGGTAGGAATGGAAGTCAGCCCTTGTTACTTACGTCGCCGTCACGTGATTGGTCGCCGTCAGCCTCTGCTGGGTTCGGCTCGGGGTACAAGTGGCTAAGTGTGCCAGGTTCGACCCGGCAGGCATCGATGAATTCCACGACGTCGGTCGTTTTGAGCCGAAAGACGCGACCGAAGCGATACGACGGCAACCGTCCCTGATCCATGAACCGGTACAACGTTCGCGTTGTGATGCCCAGTCGCTTTGCCGCTTCGTCTGTGTTCAACCACTCGATTTCGTCCACTGCCTGCCATAGTAGCCAGACCAGTCACTTCGCGTCATTCGGCGATGCCAGCTGCACCCCGACCACTCGACCGCGATCGATCAGACTTGCCCGCCCCGGCACGGTGCCACGCCCGGCGAGGGGTCCGAGCCGTACTCGGAAGATGTCGCCGTCGGCAACCGTTCCACCGATCACGATGCCGGTGCCGCTCGATCTCATCGGTGACATCCACGACCGAAGGCTGCGGGCGGAATCGGGCCGGGCGGAGGCCACTATTCGCACCCTAGGATTATTCGTGTTCATCAGGGCTTCGAGAGCTTGTGCCGCCGCTGGAGCAATGGCGTCGGCATCGTCGACCAGCACGGCGGTGATGACCGTGCTCGTCGTTAGCTGCTGAATCTCATCGACAGAGGGGCGCTCGGGGCTCACCCGCACGACTGCGACCGGTTCGCTACATCGCTCGAGCTGTCGAGCGATGGTTTCGATGGCGCAGGATCGACCCATTCCGGGGGTACCTACCACGAGCACATGTTCGCCTGGCCGCAGCATCAACAACGCCGGTCCGAGATCCACGGCATCGACCCCGATGGGAACGACAACCAGTCCCCTGCTGTCGGTAGATGCCGGGTCGAGCGTGTCGACATGCTGGTGCGACGGAAACGCCTTGACGGGAGGAGCCACCCGATCAGTCGACACGTCTGCCGCCAGCAGACTCGTGAGATCGGGCGGTTCGACCAGTTGGATGACATGACGCGTGCGGGCATCGATTGCTCGCATGGGTGGCAGCTCACCAACGTCTCGCAGGCGCAGCCCGAGCGCCAGGAAACCGTTGGGATCGGCCAGATCCATGACCAAGCGATTCGGAATCTGCTGAGCAAGCCGATGGGTGATGTCTCGCGGAGTTCTGGCGGCAATCGCGAGATGAATTCCCAGGGTCGCCCCGTCACGAGCCAGCGCTGCCAACCGGTCGTTGAGTACCGATGCCTCGACCTCGTCGTGGGCGGCGAGCACAGCTGCCAGGTTGTCGATCAACAGCACCATGCATGCGTCGCCGTTGGCTGGCGAGGCTTGGCGTTCGACGAGTTTCGCCTCGAACATCCTGATGACTCGGTCGACCCGATCGGTCTCCTGGGAGCGGACGTAGGCCCCGGTATGGCGCAAGGATTCGAGCACGCAGGTTGCCCCGGCATGACCGTCGATGACATAGATGTGGAGCGCATCGGGTGTGGTGGCCAACGCCATTGCTGCACCTATCGAAACCAAGGCCTTGCCCGCGTCGGAGCCCGAAGCCCCGAAGATGCCGAGCGCACCGAGGCCGGGATCCCACCGCCACGGAATCTGGGCCTGCTGGTCGGGAATGTCGGCCAGGCCAAGGGCGAAGCCTGCTGCAGACGTGGTTCCGGCCAACTCACGTGATCCGAGATCGATCCAGTCGAGGTGCGACGGCAGCGGAGGGGCCCACAGTGGACGAACACTCGATTCTCGCTGCGCCGACGCTTCGAGCACGGTGCGGACAAGACTCTGCAGCTCAGTCTCGTACTCGGTCTCGGTGTCGTCGAGATGCTCGTTGGTCTGGCTGCTCGGTTCGGTTTGTTCGGACTCATAGAAGAGTCGGTGGGGGCGAATCGAGAACCGTTGGTGTTGCGTATCGCGCCCACCACTGAATGCCATCTGCACAGCAACAGGGCGATCACCACCGACCCGCACGATGGCTCGGCCCTGCGCTCTGCGATCGATCCTGGCCGCGTCGGCGGTGCCAACCACATCTTGTGAGTCGAATTCGTCTTGCACCCGCAGCGCGATTCGAATGTTGGTGTTCGCTCGGATTTTCTGATCCACCACGCCACTCGGCCTCTGCGTGGCCAGCACGAGATGCATGCCGAGACTACGACCCCGCGCCGCCAGGTCGATGATGCCGCTCATCAGCTCGCCATAGTCGGTGGCCAATGCGGCGAACTCGTCGATGATGATCACCAACCGGGCCAAGGCAGTCGTGCCCCCAGCTACTGCCTGCTCGAAGGTGGACACGCCCAGTTCGCGAAACAGTCGTTCGCGCCGTTCGAGCTCGGCCCGCAGACTCAGGAGCGCTCGCGAAACGAGTGTTTCGTCGAGGTCGGTGATCAGTCCAACGACGTGAGGTAGGTCACGTACGACGTCGAAGGCTCCCCCACCCTTGAAGTCGACCAACACCAGATTCAGCTGCTCGGGGCTGCATTCTGCGGCCAGTCCGGCGACGAGGGTGCGCAGAAGTTCACTCTTGCCGCTGCCCGTCGTGCCCGCTATCAGTGCATGCGGGCCGTCGGCGGTGAGATCGAGCTCGAAAGTACCAGACGAACCCTGGCCCAACGCCACAGTCGGCGCAGCGTCGGCGCGTCGCTCGGCCCAATGGTGCGCCAATTCATCAGTCGAGCGGTAGCCGACCAGTTCGAGAAAGCTGAACGTGCTGGGTTGGCTTCCAGCTGTGCCATCTGCCGACTCAGGATCGCAGAATTTGGCCAGGCTGCGTGCCCATGACTCTGCGGTTGGCAGCGACACTCCTGTCGGTGTCGATAGTGACGGTGTGGCCGACGCCACCGACGACTCGGTTGCTTCGACCGACAGGCCGTTACCGGTCACTCGATACACGGTCGAGCAGACTGCCGGCAAGAGCGTGGGTTCCGACGCCAGTGCGATGCAACGGACCTCGACGTCAGCCTCGTGCGCCGCTCGCACCACCGCGGCCACATCGGCACCGGGAGCATCGACGATGACGAGTCGAACCGGCCCCGGGTTGGGCTGGCCCGGCGACCGATGGCGTGCGGCCGGCTGCGCCGGCGCCAGGATGGCGGTAATGGCTCCGACGTCATGGGTAACCCACTGATCATCGATGTGCGGTAGCCACTTGAGCCAGTCCCACGCTCGGGCGTTCTGAGGTGAACAGATCACGCCGATCCGCACGTCGGCCGGACCGTGTGCAGTCGCAAACTGGGCAACAAGGGACCGGGCAACGGCCATGGCGTGCGCACGACTGCCAACGATCCCGACCGCAGCGTCGATCAACAGATCCACGACCAGCGGCACCGGGCGCAACAACAACGGCGCATCGAGTAGGTCGGACAGCTCGACGGGAATGGCCTTGTCGATCTTCACCACAGAAGCAGTCGCTGCACCCACGGCGACCGTTGCCTGCATGAACCCGGGATCTCCCGGTCGGCGTTGCCACAGGCGCACCGATCCCGATGCGGCTCGACGCCACAGGGCCCCTACGTGCGGATGGTTGGCCCAACGCCGGCACGCTTCGGTCTCTGCCTGCTCGCCCAGCCGATCGGCGAGCTCTGAGCGCATCTGGGTGATGCGCTGCTCGCGCCCGACCGTGTCACGACGGAATCGACGGCGAGACTCCCACCAGCGACCCACCGCCATCACCGGTCCCATCAGGGCAAACAGGGCAAAAATCGGCCGAAAGAAGAACGCCATCATCAACGCGATAGGCAATGGAGCGAGCAATGTGGCCCACGACAACGGCGATGGCTCGCGAACCGCCTCGGGAGCGTCCTGGAACATGATCGGCCGAGGTGCCGGAGCACTGCTAGGGCGAGGTGGACGGTTCACCGTGACGGTGCCGTCGTTGGTCGAGCGTTGCCCCGCTTCGGGATCGACAGGACCCCCGACCGCCAGAACCGATCCCGAAGCACCGATCAGCGTTTCGATGCTGCGGTCCTGCTCGTGCCATGGCTTGGGGCGCCCGAACACGATCTGACGGTCGTCGACCTGGAGAACCCAACCGTGGCGGACGGGATTCTGGCCCGCAGTCTCGGCCAGCCCGCCGATCGTGGTCACGTGGAACAACCCCGAGCCGAGGCGAGCGACCGCTCCTGCATCCAGCCCGGCAACCACCGCTATTTCGACGAACCCCGAGTCCGAAGCGCTACTGCCTTGCGCCGCGGAGACACGCAGCTCGGAACCGCGATGGAGTACCAGATGAGCAGGGGTCGACGCCGGTGAGGCCATGACCGCGCCGTCGACCAGCGTGCCCGGAGGCAGCGCCAATGCGTCCAGGACCTCGCCGATCGAGACATCGACAGCCATGTCGACGACAACATCGGGTTCCGACCCGGAACGGGGTGCATGAACTTCGACCGCAGTCATGATCGTTGCACGTCGGCCCAATCCCCGGGCGAATCTGGTCGGATGGGCCGCGGTGGGGGTTCGCCCGGATATGGGACAGCGCCGGTTTCGTCGAGCAGCCACACCAAATGGGCACCGCTTTGCTGGATGTAGTCGACGTACTCGCGATCGTATGTGTCGAGCTCCGATTCGTGCGCCGCTATCGCATCGGCCCGAAACTGGCACGTGTCAGCGGCACGGAGCACCTCGTGCCGGCACAGCAACGCCGAATCCGCCGCCGACGCGACCCGCTCGGCCACCCGGCGCCCGAGTAACCCGCCGCGCAACACCTGACTGGTGTCGGTGCTGCGTGCATCGGCACTCAGATTCTCAAGCATTTCGGCCGCGTTGGTGAAGCGCACGGCAGCATCCTCGAACTCGTCTCGCGTAGGCATGGTGTGGTGCCCAGTCCGCTCAGCCGAACGAGAGGCCGGTGTTCATCGCCGTCTCGAGGTTCATCTGTTGTTGGGTCACCGCTCGCTGCATGCTGTCGGTCGACACGTGGGCTTGTTGCATGCTCGACGTGACCTGCACCTGGAAGGCCGTGATCGTCTCGCCCATGGCGCGCATCTGGGCATCGAATTGGGTGTAGGTGTCTCCAACGGCGGACTCGAAGGAGAGCATGGCACCGTTGAAGTCTCCGTAACCCGCCTGGAAGGACGCGGCGTTGGCTCCTGTCCACGTGGTATCGGCGAGTTGGGTATGCGCGGCGTCGACGGTGCCTCGCAGGTGTTGCATCGACTGCTCGATGCCCTGGAGCGCCTGGCGAAACGACGCCTCCATCTCGGCGACCACCGTGTCGGCGGTCGCCTGCGTTTGTGCCTGCACCTGGTCGATCTCTGCGCCGGTGCGGGTGAGCTGTGCAGCCAGGGTTTCGAGCTGACCGGTCTCAGCGCCGAGCATGTTCATAGCCATCTTTGGATACCTCATCGTAGTGGATTGTGACGTCACTTTAATGCATTTTCATGCTATGTCAATACTCAAGGGTGATGCGACCAGAGAATTGGCCCCACACCTGCAAAGATCGTGCGGTGCCCTCCACCGTTCTCACGCGATCCACCACCTGGGTCGCCGTATTCACCGCAGCAGCGCTCATCGTTGCCAGCTGCTCAATCACGACCGACAACCTCGACAACATGGCGATCAACGACGACAGAGCAGTCGCAGCGACGTCGCCACCCACCATCGACGATGTCGACACCGACGATCCTGCCTCCGGCGATGAGCCCAGCCCAGATGACGCCAGGCCGGCTGAGCCCAGCGCGGATGCGGGCAGCGCTGGTGAACCCACCCCAGATGCCGACGAACTCGAGTCCGCTGCTGATGCGGCAACGATCGGCGCCGATGGTGCGGGCGATAGCTACTACCCCACCTATGGCAACGGGGGTTACGACGTCCTCAACTACGACATCACCTTCGACTGGGACGACGGCGAACGCTCGATAGACGCCGAGACCACGCTGTCACTGGTTGCCACCCAAAGCCTGACCCAGTTCAACATCGACCTGATCGGGTTCGACATCAGCGCCATCTCGATCAACGGCGAGGCCGCCGACTTCTCTCGCCAGGAGCGCGAACTCATCATCCGTCCGGCCACACCACTTACCGAGGGTGAAGCCGCCGATGTGGTGATCGCCTACGCCGGGCGCCCCTCGCCCATCACCGGCATCGGGTTTCCCTTCGCCGGGGGCTGGACCGACTTCGGCGACACGGTCGTGGTGGCCGGCGAACCCGAAGGAGCGGCTGGTTGGTACCCCGTGAATGCTCATCCGATCGACAAGGCCACCTACCGGATCGAGGTAACGGCGGCAACGGACCTGGTGGTGGCTGCCAACGGCACGCAGACCAGCGTGACCGACAACGGCGACACCCGGACCTGGGTGTACGAGAGTGTGAACCCCCAGGCGCACTACCTGACCACGGTGGCGATCGGCGATTTCATTCTGCACGAGGGTGAGCCCAGTGCCAGCGGTGTTCCCATCCGCCATTTCTTTCACGAGTCGGCATTCGACGAGAGCGTGGCCACGATGGAGCGCACCGGCCAGATGATCGATGCGTTCGAAGAACTGTACGGCCCCTATCCGTTCGAGAATTACGGAGCAGTGGTCGTCGACGCCGACCTGGGATTTGCTCTGGAAACCCAGACGCTCTCGGTCTTCGGTCGCGACCTGGTCGATTCGTTTGCGAGCCGCGAAGACATCGTGGCTCACGAGGTCGCACACCAATGGTTCGGCAACGACGTCAGCCTTACGCAGTGGTCCGACATCTGGCTCAACGAAGGCTTCGCCAGCTACAGCGAATACCTGTGGCGGGCAGCCAGCGAGCCCGGTTACGACATCGACCTAGCCGTGCGTAGCGACTACGAGTCCTTGGTCTTCCTGCTCAACACTCCGCCCGCCGCACCTCCGCCAGACGACCTGTTCAACGGGTCGGTCTATCTCCGCGGCGGGTTCACGCTGCACGCGCTTCGTATCACCATCGGCGACGACGCCTTCTTCCAGCTGCTCAGGACCTACGTCGACGAGTTCGGTGGCGGAAACGCGTTGACTCGCGACTTCACCGCCCTGGCCGAGGACATCAGCGGACAAGACCTGGGCGATTTCTTTCAGGCATGGCTGTACGAGGAACAGGTACCCCTGATGCCCCGATAGCACTAGCGTGACAGCTCGTGGCTGTCGCACTTGCGCTCATCACCTCCGTCCTCTGGGGTTCCAGCGATTTCGTCGGCGGCCTGGCCACTCGTCGGGAACCGGTTGCTCGAGTGATGCTCTGGGCCCATGGTCTGGGTCTGATCGCCATTGGGGCCTTGGCGCCGTTTCTGGCAGACGTCGTGACCTGGCGAGATCTGCTTCTGGGCGCAGCCGCTGGTGTCGTTGGTCTCGTCGGTCTCTTGTTGCTGTACACCGGACTCTCTCGTGGCCCCATGGCGGTCGTCGCCCCACTCTCGGCGTTGACCGCTGCGCTGGTGCCCGTGCTGTGGGGGCTCGGCTCCAACGATCCACTGTCGGGCACGACCACGATCGGCCTGCTCGTGGGGCTGGCAGCAGTCGTCGCCATCAGCTGGGAAGGCAACCTGGACCCCAACGGCCCCGCCATCACCGGGCGCGTCATCGGCGAAGCCGTTATCGCCGGCGCTTGCTTTGGCTCGATCGTCTTGCTCTACGACGCCGCCGCTGAAGGGTCCGCACCGTGGCCCATCGTGTCGGGGCGTGTGATGACCACGTCGTTACTGCTTGTCTTCGCGCTCGCAATGCGCAGACCCGTGACGCCCGGCTCCTCACTGCGATTGGCTGCGCTCGCCGGTATCGGCGACACGTTCGCCAACGTCACGTTGTTGTTGGCCACCTCGGCGGCGGTTGGCAGCAGCGAGCTGAGCGTGGTCGCCGTCGTGACGGCCTTCTTCCCGGCCGCCACGGTGCTGTGGGCTCGAGTGCTCCTGCACGAGCGACTCGGTCGCGTGCGCATCGGCGGCCTCGGCCTGGGCCTCGCAGCCATTGCCTTCATGACCCTGGGCTGAGAACGCAGCGTGCGAGGTCAGCTGCTGGCAGCGCCGGCGAAGTTGTCGAACAAGGCCGCCAGTCCCTCGGTGCCGATGTTGCCACCGGCACGGTCGACCACCACACCCGATGCATCGATGGCCACAAACGCAGGGAAGCCCCCGAACCCCATTCCATTGAGCAACGTGGCGCGTTCGTCGTCGACGATGACCGGCGAGTTGAAACCCACCTCGTTGAACCAGGCACTCGGTGGATAGTTGCCGTTTCCCTCATCGACCGCCGTGGATACGGCAATGAACTCGGTATTGGGTGGCAGTGCGGTGTTCGCCAACCAGTCGGTTATCTCGGGCAGCTCGGCTTGACAGTGAGGACACCAGTGGGCGAAGAAGCCAATGACGCGAGCTCGGCCCGGTCCCAAGGTGATCGGGCTTCCTGTGGCCAGGCTGGTAGCTGTTATCTCGGGCGCCAGCGTGCCGATCGCCGGGTCGTCTCCGCTGTTCGACACCGGCGGCAATACATCACCGGCGAGCGAAACGGTGTCGACCTCGGGAATATTCACGCCGCCGAACTCAACCGGGGTAAGCGCAGCGCCCTTTGCCGGCACCGTGGCCGCGGTTGCATCCCCGTCGGCCGCGGTGGCGGTGTCGTCGGCCGCAGTGGCGGTGACTGCGGAGGCGGTGTCGTCGGCCGCAGTGGCGGTGTCGTCGCCCCCGGTCACGCCGAGAACCACGAGCGCCAGCGCGCCCAGAAAAAGAATGAGACCGGCGACAAGCACCAGTGGTGATCGATACCACTCGCCACCAGCAGAGTGGTCGTCGAGGGCGGCGTCGAGTCGGGACTGTTCCTTCATGGTTCTAGTCTGGCCGACGTTCGAGCGCTTCGGGTGGCACCTGCTCAACTATGCCGAAGTGTTCGAACAACACGTCGTTCCACTCATGTGGGTCCACCGGTCGGTCCTCGACCTGGCCATGGCGAGTGGTTTTCAGCCCATCTCGGGTCAGCGTGAGCCGGCTGCCCCGATCGTCTATGAGACGAGTCGCAAACGGTGACGTGCTCCAGTGCAGCGCGGGATCTTCCTGAAGCCGAATCGAGGCGGGTTCGAAGTCGATCGGGTCATGGTTCACACGTTTGAATCGATACCGGGCCTCGGGAACGCCGTCGACGATCTGAGCCAGGGTTGTGCCCTGAGGACTGTTGAGGAACTCGAAGGTGCCACACCGCGTTTCGATCGGGCCTGCTGCCTGCAGAGGTAGCGGAACAATGGGTGCATTGTCGCCAAAGCCGACCTCGACGAGGTAGGGCTGGTCGAGCACGACTTCGAGCACGAGATGATCCACGATCTTGTTGGGGCCGCCCAGCAACACCGCAGCCGCCAGCCGTTGCACGGTGAAGCCCAGCGCTTCGAGTAACTGGGCGAACGCGCCATTCAGCTCGAAGCACCAACCGCCCCGCGCCTGGTCGACCACCTTGGAGAAGGTCCAGCGATTGTCGGTGGTCACCGATCGCCCTGCGAATATGGCCAGGTTCTCGAACGGCACCGCTTGCAGATGCGCCAGCTGCAGCCGAGTGAGCGCGTCTATTCCCACCCCTGCGGGCGCGTCGATGCCAATGCGATGCAGATATGCCTGAACATCTTGCGACGACAGCATGTGAGTCATGCGCCGACGGTATACATCAGCCGACCTCGTGCGCCTCTCGCAGTCAATTGCGCAGCGTGGTCACGCCTCGGCTGCCAGCTCGATCGGCAGCTCGATCGGCTGGCCGTGCGGGGTTGCTTCGGCCGCGCGCTGCCAAGCCACCTTGCGGTCCTCGAGCTCCGTTGATGACGTGAGATCCCGCGCCAGTACCAGGGACTCGAGCGTGGCCAGCCAGTGTTCGTAGTAGTCGGCGGTGTCATGTGTCCCCGCGGCTTCGATCTGACGTGAAAGTTCAGCGGCCCACTCCGGCCAGGTGAAATGGTCTTGTTCGTGCAATCGCACCGCCATGGCGAAGGCTTGGGCCTGCCAGGGCTCGGCAAAAACGGGCCCGTCGTCGTCGCGTGGCAGCAATGGCAGGACCTGTGCTCCGGGGTCGCTCATGCGAGCTCCAGGTAGTCGTCCCACAGGTCGACGTAGACGGCTCCGCCCTGGTTGGCGTTGCCCCACAACTCGCTGGCTTCGAATCGCACGGCGTACACATGCTGGGGGGTCTTCTCGCCGCCGTGAGCGTGGGAGTCGGGAAAGATGAAGACGCCGTGGTCTCGATCGATCACTCCGGTGCGGCCACGGACATAGCGCGGGCAACGCGTGTGAGTCGGCGGCGCATCGACGCTGGCCCGCACCTGTTGGCCCGCACCGAATCGGGGCGCAATCTCGGTGTCTATGCGGGCCGATCCGCCGGCCCGCATGGCCGGTGCGACCTTGTCGGGCCCAAACGTCGGGGACTGCACGGGTGCGAACCGTTCCCCTTGGCGAGCGGCTTCGAGCTCGTTGCGGGTGACCATGCCGGACTCGATGATCAGCTTCTCGAGGCCGTAGGTCCACATCTCGTAGTAGCTACGAGCCAGGTAGTCGGCGGGCGGCGCGTTCTCGCGAGCGAAGCGACTCATGTCGAGGTTCCAGCGGCCCCCGCCCGACGCCAACGTGAGCGCAAACGCCCTCTCTTCCCAGTCGGCGTGAAAGTTCGGTTCGTTGTCTTCCTGGATCACCGGGCCGAAGCCGTGGGCACCACCCATGTCGTGGGCACCGTTCATGGTGCCGCCACGATCTCGGTGCCGATCATGGAGTTGCGAGTCACGATCTCGGCCAGTTGATCCTGGGTCCAGTCTTCGGTTCCTGCGGGCCGCTGGGGCAGAACCAGGTAGCGCAATTCAGCCGTGCTGTCCCAGACCCGCACCTCGACGTCGTCGGCGAGTTCGGTGCCGAATTCGCCCAACACGCTACGGGGCTCGCTGACAGCACGGGATCGATACGGTCCCGACTTGTACCAGACCGGCGGCAGGCCCAGCACCGGCCACGGGTAACAGGAGCACAGGGTGCACACGACCATGTTGTGCACCTGATCGGTGTTTTCGAGCACCACCATGTCTTCGCCCTGGCGGCCTTCGAAACCAACACTGGCGATCGCCGCCGACGCCTCGTTGCTGAGCAGCCAGGCCTTGTACTCGGGGTCGGTCCACGCTTTGGCCACGACCTGGGCACCGTTACGAGGCCCGATTTTCTCTTCGTGATACTGCACCAGCGCGTCGAGCGTCGCCGGGTCGACGAAACCCTTTTCGGTCAGCAGCGATTCGAGCGCTCGCACCCGAAGCTCGATATCGCTGAGTTCGCTGAACTCACCGTGGTCATGGTCATGTCCGTGTTCATGTGGCGCCACCCGGCGAGCTTAGACCGTGAGCACGGTGGGTGTCAGTGGGCTTCGGCGGCGGCGTGGGCTTCGTCGCCGTGCGTCTTGCTCTTGATTGCCGACACGGCGAAAACGATGACTGCGCCGACGATGAAGCCGAGAATCGCCGAGGCAATCGTGTTTCCGAGCCATCCGAAGAGACCCCCCAGGAATGGCGATCCTTCGAGCCATCCTTCGAAGTCGTGAACGGGGCCGTAGAGCCCGTCCCAGTTGATCGGCGACTCGTGGGTTCCCGCCAGCAGGATGTGGCCGCCAACCCAGAGCATGGCGGCGGTGCCGATGATCGTGAGCCACTTGAGCAGCACCGGCATTGCGGCCACGAGCGCAGTTCCGGTCTTCTTCGATGCATCGTCGTCGCGGCGGGACATGGCCAGGCCGATGTCGTCCATCTTCACGATCAGGGCAACCGCCCCGTAGACGACGACGGTGATCAGAATGGCGATGGCGGCGAGGGTGAAGCCTTGTTGAACGAGCCCACTATCGCCGAGATCCTGATCGAGCAGAGCCTTCGACGAGATGACCATGATCTCGGCCGACAGAATGAAGTCGGTCCGCACGGCCCCGGCGATGGTCTTTGCCTCGGCCTCGGCTCCCTGTAGCACTGCGGGTGCGCCGTGGTCCTTGTCGTCGTGTCCTTGGAGCCAGTGGATGATCTTGTGTGCGCCTTCGTAACACAGGAATCCGCCGCCGAACATCAAGATGATGTTGATTGCATCTGGTGCGAACTCGCTCAGGATCAACACGACCGGAAGAATGAACAGCAGCTTGTTCTTGATGGATCCGGTCGCGATCTTCTTGATGATCGGCAGCTCGCGATTGGCGGCAAGACCCTGCACGTAGGCGGGGGTGACTGCGGCGTCATCGATGATGACTCCCGCAGATTTCGCGCTTGCCTTCACTGCGGCGACGCCAACGTCGTCTACCGAAGCAGCAGCGAGCTTCGCCAGTGCAGCGACATCATCGAGTAAGCCGACCAGGCCACCAGCCATGTTTGATCCTCAAGTGCAGAAGCGGGACGCTTGACAGACTAATTCGCCGTGGCGACGATCACGGCGACCTGTGCCCGTGGCGACACATCATGGGCCGATCGGCCTACCGGCTGAGGGGCGGTCCAACGAGCCGTCGCGGTAGTTCGATGCATCGATGTTCATCGGCGCTGCTTCGGTTGTCTGCGAGCCGTGGTGCACGCAGACGCGATGAATGATCCGCCACTCGTCGTGGCGCTTCTCGTAACGGTCGAGATAGCGCCCGAACCAGGTGTCGATGGCGCCGGTATCGGCTTGGCCGAGATGCGTCACGTTATAGATCTCGCCGGTGGCGGTGTCGCCGTTGGTGTCGAGCGAGATCGAATGGTTGTAGATGGAGTGCATGGTCCAGGACCATTTCAGATGAGCGGTCATGCAGTGTTCGGAGAACTCGTGGGCGTTGCCGACGAAGTTGCCGTGTTCGTCGATGGCCTCAGGCCAATAGGCCGACTTCATCAGGTCGACGTCGAGTCGGTCAACGCCACGGCAATAGCGCAGCGCCACGTCTCGCAGCGCCTCGCGGTCCGACAGCTGCTGGAGGGTGAAGCTCACACGGCGCCCGTCATGAGGGGTCCATCCAGTGACTCAGCCAATCGTGGTAGTGCTGAATACGGGCTTCTTCGTCGCAGAGCAGCGCAGCATCGAAGCCCTGAGAATGCATGCCCGCCTGCACGTCTCGGATGTAGTGCACGTCTTGGTCGATGGTGCTGCCCATGGTCTTGCGACCCTCGATGATGTCTTCTTGGGTGAACTCGTCATGCACCGGCCGTGGTACCGGCGCCACCGCCGTTGGATCATGCGGTTCAAACGGCACCCCATGGCGTTGCGCAACCGCTTCGCAAGGCTGGCGGACGAACGTGAATTTGTCCCAGTAGCACCAGTTGGGATCTGTTGGGTGCGGGCGCGCCCGTGCGATCAGTGCGTCGTCGGGTTGCACCGTGATCATGGTGTTGGGGAACGCGTTGTACTGCTCGATATCGGTGAGCCGCTCGTCGGTGAACGGGTCGTAATCCCAGCCCAAGCCGGGGCCTGCTTGGCGTCGGAGGGCAGGCATGTCGGCGCGGATATCGAGAACGCGCCCGTGGTAGTCGGCAGGGTCGGCTCCGAACATCTGCAGCGACCGGACCTGGTAGTAGTTGGGCTCATCAGGAATCGCCATGCGCGAGTTGAGCGTGTGACCAGCGATCGTGATGCCGGTGTGGCCATGTTCGAATAGATCGGTCGATGCCGTGGGGCAATCGAAGAGCTCTTGGTGTTGCGGGTGGATGTGCTCGACGTGATAGAGCTCTTGGAAGTTGTCGAAGATGGCTTTCCAGTTGCAATTCAGCACCACGGTCTGGTCGCCGACCAAGGTCATGTCACCAATGTTGTACGGCTCGATGCGATCGATCAGTGGACCCAGGTAGTCGTACAGTGCCACCGTTTCGGGATCGCTGCAGACCCACACCATGCCCAGCACACTTGCGACTCGTAGCGGCTTCAGCGAGTGCTTCGAACGGTCGACTCCTCCACCAGGGAAACGCTGATTGTCGGGCACCACGACCAGTCGACCATCGGGACGATAGCTCCAGCCGTGATAGGGGCAGGTGAAGTGCTTCTCGCAGCCGCGATCGTCGGTCAGGACTCGAGCACCTCGGTGTTGGCACACGTTGAAGTGCGCAGCCAGATTGCCCTCGCTGGTGCGCGACACGATGATGGACTCACGCCCGATGTTGAGCACCACGTACTCACCAGCGGCGATCACGTCGCTTTCCATGCAGGCGAACTGCCAGACCTTGGGCCACAGCTCGGTGTGCTCGCGGCGCAACCAGTCTTCGGAGATGTATCGGTCGGCGGTCACGGGCTGCGATGGTGTCGGCGGGGCTGCATGAACCGTGATCATTTTCTCACACTAAACCAATGGGCTCGCGACACTGCCAAGTAGCCCGATCTGCGATCGCGATTATGTCCGTTATTGGCAGCGCGCTGCGATCGCGTATCGTTGGACCATGAGCGACGCGACAGTTGAGACGATTCCGACAAGCGAACTGCGAACGCCGGAGCAAGAGCAGGCCGAAAACGGTGCTGCTGTTCCCGATGCCTCGGAGATGGCGCTTCACGAGATCAATCCGTTGAATGCCCACCTGTTCGCAGAGAATCGCTGGCACAGCCACTTCGCCCGCCTTCGAGCCGAGGATCCGGTGCATCTCAACGAGCTGCAGACCGCGGGGCGTTACTGGAACATCACCAAGTATGACGATGTGCGAGCAGTCGACGGCGATTGGAAAAACTTTTCGTCGGCCGACGGTATTGCTCTGGGGCTCAAGAAGGGCGGTCCCCAGCCCGAGGGGCGTGGCGATTCGATCTCGTTCATCTCGATGGACCCACCCACCCACACCGAGCAGCGAAAGACCGTGCGCGGTGTGTCGGCGCCGTCGAACCTGCGCAATCTGGAGCCGCTCATGCGCGAGCGCACGATCGAAGTGCTCGAGTCGCTACCCGAAGGTGAGACCTTCGACTGGGTCGACACCGTGTCGATCGAGCTGACCACCCTGATGCTGGCCACGCTGTTCGACTTTCCGCTCGAAGATCGCCGCAAGCTGACCCGCTGGTCCGACATCGTGTTCGCCATTCCCGAGCCCGGCGGCATCGTGGAATCCCATGAGCAACGTGTCGCCGAACTGATGGAGTGTGTTGCCTACTTCGAGCGTCTCTGGGAAGAGCGTCGCGAGAACCCTGGCGACGACTTGGTGACCATGTTGGTGCACGGCCAGGCGACCAAGGACATTCCCACCGCGCGCCACTTGGGCAACCTGCTGTTGCTGATCGTGGGCGGCAACGACACGACTCGCAACACCATGTCGGGCAGCGTCTACGGCCTGAACAAGTACCCCGAGCAATACGACAAGCTCAAGGCCGATCCGTCGCTGGTCCCCCAGTTCGTTCAGGAGATCATCCGCTGGCAGACCCCGCTGCCCTACATGCGACGTACCGCAACCGCCGACGTCGAAGTCAATGGCAAGCTGATCAAGAAGGACGACCAGGTGCTCATGTGGTACCTGTCCGCGAACCGCGACGAAGAGATGTTCGGCGACAATGCCGACGACATCGACATCGAACGCGAGAACGCCGACCGTCATCTCTCGTTCGGCTATGGCATCCATTTCTGCATGGGCAGCCGCCTGGCCGAACTCCAGCTGCGAGTGCTGTGGGAGGAACTCTTGGAGCGCTTCGAGCACGTCGAGATCCAGGACGAACCCGAGCGCACGCTGTCGTCGTTCATCAAGGGCTACAACTACCTACCGGTCAAGGTCACCCGCAAGCAGAGCTAAGCGAACCGGGCCTAAGCCTGTGACGCCAACCGGCTGAGCAGCGCACGGGTTCGCTCGCGCTCGTCGGGCGACGGCGTGAACTCCGACGCTGCATAGTCTGTCGTGCCCGCTTCGGCCAGTGCCGCCAACTTGTCCTCGACCTCGGCTTCGGATCCCACGATGCCGAGCTCGCCGGGTTCGCTCACGCCCTCTCGGGCGAACATTGCCTGATACGAAGGTAGCTGCACGTACATGGCGGCGCCGGCGGTGATGCGGCTGCGGATGGCCTCGGGCTCGTCGGTCACGCAGATGGGCAGCGTGGCCAGCACTCGCGGCGTGGTTCGCTCTGCTGCAGCGGCTGCCTCGTTGATCGTGGGCACGATGTGATCTCGGATCGTGTTCGGGCCGACCCATGCCAGGCTCGTGCCACCGGTTCGACCGCCGGCCAGGCGCAGCGTTTGCGAGCCCAGGGCAGCGACCAGAATCTGGGGAGGACGTTCGGCTGGCCGAAAGACCGACGCTTTGGCTGCCAGCGCCTCGCCCTGATGGTCCACCACGCCGTCTTCGATGAGTGGCACAAGAATGGAGAGGTAGTCACGCAGGTGTCGGATCGGTTTGTCGTCGCCCAGCCCGAGGTCATGCATCATCACCTGGTGCGACAAACCAATCCCGAGCGTGAGCGGCGCTTCCATGGCCGATTGTGCAGTGAGCGCTTGACCGGCGAGGACCATGGGGTGGCGCGGGTAGGTCGGAATGACAGCGGTACCGAGTTCCATCTTCTTCACCGACTGCCCGACCACTGTCAGCACGGTGAGTGCATCGAGACCGCCACTCGGATGCTCGGCCACCCAGTAGCTGTCGAAACCATCGGCCTCGGCGGCTCGGGCATGTTCCACGAACGCCTGGACCGACGCCTTGGCCACCAAACCCGTTGCATTCACACCAATACGCATGCAGCCGAGGCTACTCGTCGCGCTCTCGAGGCGATGTTGTCTGCGCTGGCGTGGTCTTCGTCGGCGTGGTCTGTGTCGGCGTGGTCTGGCCAATGCCGCCGAACTCGAACCGATACAAGCGCTTCCCGGCGCTTGCGAAGGTTGTTCGGTTTGGTTTGGTTTTGGTTTGGTGGGCGATATTGGACTTGAACCAACGACCCCTGCCGTGTGAAGGCAGTGCTCTAGCCAACTGAGCTAATCGCCCCTGAGAACATGATGGTAGGCCATAGCGATTCGAGTGCAACCTCAAATCGGGGCCTAGCCTGACAGTCTCTGTTCGTGCGCAGCTGCGCTGGTAGCGTCGTGCCCGATTTGCCCCTATGACCAACCTCGACGCCATCATCGAAAACGCCAGCTTGGAGATCCCCGAGCGGGCAGTTCCGAACCTGCCGCAACGTGCGGGCTTATGGCGCGTCATTTCGCTGATTGCCGTCGCCGCTGCGCTGATCGTCAGCATCATCGCCATTCTGCAATCACGAGACGCCAGCAATGTTGCTGTGCCCGATCGAAATCCTGTCGAGCTCGAAAGCACCACGGTAACCGTTGCCGATCTGGCCAATCCTGGCAGCGCGAGTGTGTCGGTGCTCGGTCTCGACGAGTCCGACACTCGGCGAGACTTCGTGACCTCCGGAACGCAGGTCGACATTCCCGTGGGAATCACTGCGCTGGTCGCTCTCAACGATGCGAACAGTGACCTGATCGGGCTGGCGTTCGTGCCGGATGGCCCAGATCGCGGCTCCACGCAGATCTCGGCCAACTCGACGGCGCTTGCGCTGGTGATGACGGCACCAGGGATCCTGGGTCCGAACCTGACCGACTCGATGGCCAATGCCGATGTGATCCAGAGCGACCCGGCGTTCGCTGCTCTGGTCGATGCCATCCGGTCGAACTCGAACCTGTCGGTCGACAACGAGGCGGTCGAGCAAGCCTTTGCCGCTATCGCCGATCGGCTTCCGGCAACCCGGCCTCCCGCCGACCAGGGGTGCGACAGTGTGCTCGACCTGTCGGCCTATGGCAGCGCTGGCACCTGTGCCCAACCCGAGCCGAACGGTATTCTCATCGCCAACGAGCAGGACCGTTGGGCAATCATCTACGACGGCGGCGAAACCTTCCCTGCTGCGTGCGCGGCGATCAGCCCGAGCACGACCGAGAGCGCCCAGGTTCTGATTCCTTCGGATCAATGCACCGGCGATGCGCTGATAGTGGCACCGGGGCCGATCCCCAACCAGGGTGCCAACCAGGCGTTGATCGAAGAGCGGGTTCGTGTCGCCGCTGCAGTCATGCAGCTGCACGACTACGCCGGGCCTTTCGCCGAACTGGCTGGCGCGAGCGCCGGCTACGGAGACGAGAGCGTCTTGCATATTCGACGCAACGCCGGCGAGATCGTCGATGCACTCACGTTCGTGATCGAAAGCGAACCAGAGTTTTCCACTGCGATGGACGCCAACCGCGTGGCCACCACCGCGCTCGACCGCCACAACGCCGCAGTGGTCGCCGCCCGGTACATCATCGAAGCAGCAGACACCACAGCCCTGATCCCCAACCGCATCCCGGGCAACGATGGCTACGTCGACCTGCTCGACTTCTTCCTCCGTACCGGCGAACGAATGGTTGCGCCTCGCACCGATTGGCGCTGGGACGCCGACGCCGCGGGCATGCTTGTCTTCGGAGACGACGCATGAGCACCCCAATGCTGGCACCACCCGAGGTCGAACCAACGATCGGCCACCAGGCCTCCCCCGCCACCGAGTCACTGGCCCGTCCGTTCCGACTCGGTCTGGTTGGTCTTGGTGCTGCCATTGGCCTGGTCATGCGCATGCTGGCAGCGAACAACCTCTTCGGCCTCGATGTCCAAAGCCAGACGCTCATGCTTGGCGCCGCCATCACCAGCGCGGTCACGGGCGCGGGCTTGCTGCTCATGGCCGCAGAACGTGATCGCTTCGGGCCACCCCTTGCGTGGATTTCGGTTATCACCGCTTTGGCGTGGGGAGCCCTCAACTGGATCAGCCCGCCATTCGCCGAATCGGTCACGGTGTGGAGTAGAACCGACCAGTCGGTGCTGGCGGTCGTGGGCGTGGGCAACGGTCTGCTACTGGCTGGCATCGCTGCGCTGGCGTTCGTGCGGCGCCATCCCACGTTCACCGTGGCCACCACCCTGATCAGCGCCGTGCTCGTGCTGGCCGCCAATACGGTCATGCTGCGCAACGAGTGGGCCGCCATTGTCTTGATCGGAATCGCTTTTGCGCTGATCCTGATCGCCTGGGACAGATCACCACGCCGAGAACTTGCGTTCAACCGCCCAGCAGACTCGCCGCGCGTTTCACGAGCAGTGCTCAGCTTCGTCTCTGTTGCGCTGGCCGGTACCGCCATTCAACTCTGGAGCAGCCGCACCGATATCCCTCGCTCGATTCCTGCAGTGGTGGTCTGCGGCGCGCTCATCATCGGCGCATTCGCATCGCTGGTGCGAGTACGTCGAGAGATCGAACACCGCGAGACCACACTCAGCGAGTGGACATCGTGGGTTCGAGAAGTGCGCACCAATGACTTTCGCTCCGAGATGCAGAACTTCGAGCCCGATGACCCAACACCGGTCAGCTTCGACGGGCCACCGGTGGTTGGCGCCGACGGCGAAGCTCCGCGAACGCTCTCGTTCCCAGGACTCGAGTTCGCTGATCCGGATTCGCTCGGCGCAGCTATCGAACCAGTGTCGCTCGACACGCCCACCGCGATCCCACCCCTGGTGCTCGCCACGCCCGACACCTCGCCGGTCGCCGAGATATTCTTACCGCCCGAGCCACAGGTCATCTTGCCGAGCACCGACCCGGTGGCAGACACCCAGCCGCCATCCGAACCCGAGCCGGTGGCGACAGCTGCTCCCGCTGCCCAAGCGGGTGGCGCATTCTCCGCCCTGCTCGAACCCGAACCGGTGGTTGCCGCCGCAGTCGTCCCGGGCTCGCAGGTCGCCGATCTCAGCGCATTGGCAATCTGGCTCAATTGGCCAACTGCTGCTTCTCGAGAAAAACCGCTGCTCGTCGCCATAGAAGCAATGTCGCTCGACGAGTTCGAGTCGTTGCCTCCCGCAGATGCCGCAATGGCCACCGGCGAAATCGGTAGCTTTCTGGCCGACACCATGCCCGATGCCGACCTGGTGTCGTGGATTGACGGCCCGTACTTCATCGTCGCCCACACGTCGAAGTCCGACGCCGATCTCTCCCAGCTCAACAGGGATGTGCTGAAGAGCCTCAAGGCCACCGACGGCACACTTGCACTGGTTCGACCCAGCGCCGACGCCGATCTCGACGATGTGGTCAACGAGTGCGTCATGGGACTACTCCACGCCCGCAGAGCCAAAGACCACGCTGCCGGCCGCTGATGGCGATCGATATCTCCTGCCCGGCGTGCGGCGAGGCCGACGAACTGCGGGGGGAACGACGCGACCAGCTGATTGCACTCGTCTGTGAAGTGTGTGATGCCGAGTGGGTGCGAGATCCCGGCGCTCACCCGACCTGTGAACGCTGCGGCGGCGACGACATGCGAGAAGCCGTGCAAGCACTGGTCGAGAAGAGTCGCGGGACCCAGCTGTCGATTCAGAGTTTCCGCCAGGTTTGGCTGTGTCCGTCGTGCGATTCCGAGCGCTACGACAAGTACAAGATCAGCAACCGGCCGCTTGCGCCCGACGAACTACCGACCGAGAGCGAGTTCTGACAAGCCTGGCTGCTAACCCAGTAGGCGCGCCGCCAGCTCCTCCAGCCCCGCTACCCGACTCCCTTTGATCAACACCGCATCGAAGCTCGTCAACTCACCAAGAGCCTCGATCACTTCGTCGAAATCCTGCAGAGGCTCCACGCCGTAGGACGGCTCTTGATACGCGATCAGGCGAATGTGCAACTGCTGGCAGAGTGCAGCCATTGCTTGATGATCTCGGTCATGGCGTTCACCCAACTCCGCCATGGTTCCCAGCACCGCAACCGGTCGGGCCGAAGCAAGTGCAGCCAGTGAATCAAGCGCCGCGCCGGTCGAGATCGCGTTGGCGTTGTAGGCGTCGTTTATCACCACTGCGCCCCCGGGCGTGTGGCCGAGTTCCATGCGCCACGGCGACAACGCTGCCTGGGCGAGACCGGCGATGGCTTCGCTCGTGCCAACCCCGACCGCCTCGGCCGCAGCCAGCGCGGCCAGCGCGTTGGAGACCTGATGCAAACCGCGCACTGGCAGCGTGACGGGATACGTACGTCCGTGGGTCTCGACCCGAAACGAAGGATGAAGCTCTTCGTCGAGAGTCACATCGACCGCAGCCAGGTCGGCGCCGACACCGTAGGTCAGGACCGGCGCCGGGCTCGTTGCCTTCATGGCCAGAACGGGTTGGCAATCGGCATTCAGGATGGCTCGGCCCGACTCGGGCAGGGCCGCAATGAGCTCACCTTTGGCCTGCGCCACCGCTTCGACGGTGCCGAATTCGCTGGTGTGCACGGCGCCCACAAACGTGACGATGCCGATATCGGGCGTCGCGATATCACAGAGCTGGGCGATATGGCCGATACCTCGAGCACCCATTTCCACGATGAGCACCTCGTTGTCGTCGGGCGCGTTCAGCAGTGTCAGCGGCACACCGAGTTCGTTGTTGAACGATCCCTCGCTGGCGTGGGTCTTTCGCGTACCGCCAATGGCGGCGAACGCCAGATCCTTGACCGACGTCTTGCCCACCGATCCGGTGATACCTATGACCGGGCCCACATGACGCCGCCGGGCCTCTTTACCGAGTGCTGTCAGCGCCCGGGCGGTGTCGTCGACAACGATGGCCGTGCCGCCGCTGGGCTCGCGCATCGTGAGATAGGCGCCGCATCCGGCGGCAATGGCGACCGGTATGAAGTCGTGACCATCACGCGCATCGATGATCGGAACGAACAACTCGCCAACAACAATGGTACGAGTGTCGATGGATGCGCCGTCACAGGTGGTGTCGGGCCCGTGAAGGACACCGCCGGTGAGCTCGGCGATCTCGCTGGCCGTCATCTGCATACCGTCGAGTTTCGCACCTGAACCGCCGATGCACGCGGCACCACGAGCAATCAGGGAGGGGTCCCTACATGCGCCAGTCGCCACCACATCGCCAACTAGCCTCGGCGACATGACACAGCAGTATCGGTTGGTAGTGCTCTTTGGTGGCGAGTCCGCAGAGCACGACGTCTCGTGCGTGACGGCGCGTCATGTCGTCGCCGCCGTCGATCCAGAGCGATTCGCCATCGACGCCATTGGCATCAGCCGTCAGGGAGAGTGGCACCGCACCACGACCGGCGATGAGATCATGGCGGGCAACCTGGCAGCGCTGCCCGCCTCGTTGCCGACGGCCGGTGCCGCCGTCGAGCCACTGGCTGCGGTCGAACGCACCGACCTCCCCGTAGTGGTATTGCCGCTGCTGCACGGCCCCATGGGCGAAGACGGCACCGTGCAAGGCTTGCTCGATCTCGCTGGCGTGCCCTATGTCGGCTCGGGTGTTCTCGGCTCGGCTGCCTGTATGGACAAGGCAATGGCCAAGCAGGTGGCAGCAAGCTTTGGCATCGACCAGGCCCGGTGGCGGACCGTGCATGTCGACGACATCACCGCTTCCACGCCGGCATCGTTGATCGAAGAACTGGGAGTCGTCACTTTCGTGAAACCAGCAAACATGGGCTCGTCGGTCGGCGTGAGCCGGGCCGGCACCGCAGCCGAGATGGCCGACGCTCTACAGATCGCAGCCAACTACGACGAGTGGATCGTCGTAGAAGAAGCCGTCGAGGGGCGCGAGATCGAAGTCGGCGTGCTGGGCAACCGAATGCTGCAAGCATCGTTGCCAGGCGAGATCGTGCCCGGTGACGACTTCTACAGCTACGACGACAAGTACCACGACGGCGTGGCTCAGACCCTGATCCCTGCACCGCTCGGCGCCGACGCCACCGCCGAGGTCCGGGCACTCGCCTGTCGAGTCGGTCAATCCCTTCGGGTACAGGGCTTGGCTCGTATCGACTTCTTCTATGAAGAAAGCGGACGCGGGTTTCTGCTCAACGAAGTGAACACCATGCCGGGCTTCACCCCGATTTCGATGTTCCCGAAGCTCTGGGAGGCAACCGGGGTGGCTTATCCCGAGCTCATCACCCGGTTGGTCGACCTGGCGATAGAACGCCACGACAAGCGGCTGTCTCATCGCAGCGTCAAACACTGACGCCGGATTGAACTGCGCGCCGTGCCCGCCACGCACTAGAGCCGGGGACCTGACGCTGACTAGGGTCGCGGTATGGGTGAATTCTGTACCACCGAGCAAGATGGCCACCTGCTGATCGTCACGATCACCAGGCCCGAGCGAATGAATGCGCTTCATCCGCCGGGTAATGCCGAGATGGCGGCCGTGTTCGACGACTTCCAAGCCAACCCCGATCTATGGGTAGCGATCATCACCGGCGAAGGCGACCGCGCCTTCTGCGCCGGCAACGATCTGCGCTATCAGGCCGAGGGCGGGGACCGATCTGCGGCTCCGGCGACCGGCTTTGGTGGCATCACGTCGCGCTGGGATCTCAACAAGCCCCTGATTGCCGCAGTGAACGGTGTGGCGATGGGTGGTGGCTTCGAGATCGCGCTCGCCTGTGACCTGATCATCGCGTCGGACAATGCGCGGTTCGCACTGCCCGAACCCAAGGTCGGACTTGCGGCCCTGGCGGGCGGCGTGCACCGCCTGCCCCGACAGATCGGCCTGAAGCGAGCGATGAGCATGATGCTCACCGCCCGCCACGTGCCGGCCGGCGAAGGACTCGAGCTCGGTTTCGTCAACGAGGTCGTTCCCCAAGATGAGCTGATGCCCCGAGCACGCGCCTGGGCGGCCATGATCCTCGAGAACTCTCCCATGTCGATCCGTGCGACCAAACAAGCCGCCATGCAGGGCTTCGAAGAGGGTGGGATTCGTGCCGCCTACGAAGGCAAATACGACGCCGTCAATGCGCTGTTCAAGAGCGAAGACTTCATCGAGGGTCCCTTGGCCTTCTCCGAGAAGCGGGCCCCCATCTGGACCGGGCGCTGATCATGCCCATCAGCAGTGGACCAATGGAAGACCGGTTGGCGATTCGCGAACTGATCGAGTCCTACAACGACGCCGTCATGCGCTTCGATCGAGATGCATGGGCCGAGAACTGGACCGACGACGCTATCTGGCATCTGCCCGGGGCCGGCGACATGGTCGGCAAAGACGTGTTCGTGCCGATCTGGGAGCAGTCCATGTCGAACTTCGAGTTCGTTGGCTTCTTCGCCTCGGCTGGACCGATCCACGTCGACGGCGACGCTGCAACCGGCACGTGGTATCAGCAAGAGTTCTTGCACCAGAAAGACGGTGTCAAGCGAACAATCACCGGAAAGTACTCCGATAGCTACGTCAAGACCGGCGGCCGTTGGTTCTTTGCCAAGCGGGTGTACGAGGTGCTCGAAGCGCACTAGTCGCGAGTCTTTCACCACGCCAATCAACGTTCGATCGTCGCCCTGATTGGGCCATCAGGCCCAATGGGCTGGCGCTGGGGTATGCCAACGCGTATGGTGAGAAAACATTCTCAACCGCCGAGCGCTTCACCGACGCAGCGCAACGCAACGTTGGCTGATATCCCGACCCTCCCCGGGAACAGCTACGCAACGACAAAGAGTTCGGCACCGTTCAATTGGGCTCGGTGACCGAACTCTTTGTTCGTTTTCAGCCAGCTTGCGGCGAGGCGGCTAGTTGTAGTTCGCCTGCGACTCTTTCCACGTGCCCTTGTCTGCCCGAGGCTCTTTGGGCAGACCCAACACGCGCTCACCCACGATGTTGCGCTGGACCTGAGACGTGCCGGCATAGATCGTTCCCGGGCGAGCAATCATGAAGCTGGCTATCCAGTTCGGCACCGTGTTCTTGGTACCGATCGCTGCAGGCCCGAGCCCGCGAGGGTCTTCTTCGCCGAAGCCAATGGTGGCTTCCATGCCGGCAATGTTCATTGCGGCTTCGGTGACCTTGAGGTGGTACTCGCTCCAGAAGAGCTTGCCGATCGACGACTCGGGTCCCGGAGCCTGGCCTTTGAGGAACCGGGTCAGCGCCTGCAAACCTCGGTAGCGCATGATCTCGACACATGTGTGGAAGTACGCGATGTCCTGGCGCACCAGCGGGTCATCGAGCTTGCCCTTGTCGCGAGCCAACTCGATGAAGTTGTCGAGCTCGGCGCGGAAACCGAGCGACTGCACGGTGGCACCCACGCCACGTTCGAAGCCGAGCAGAGTGTTGCCCACGGCCCAGCCGTTGTTCACGCCACCGAGCACATTGTCCTTGGGGCAGCGAGCGTCGGTGAAGAAGACCTCGTTGAAGTGATCCTGGCGAACGATGTTGGTGATTGCCCGAATCTCGACGCCGGGCTGGTCCATCGACATCAACAAGAACGAGATACCGGCGTGCTTTGTGACGTTCGGGTCGGTACGCGCCAGCACGAAGATCATGTTGGCGGTGTGACCCGAACTCGTCCAGATCTTCTGGCCATTGACCACGTATTCGTCGCCATCGAGCTCAGCCCTGCACCCCAGGTTGGCCAGGTCACTGCCGCTGTCGGGCTCGGAGTAGCCCTGGCACCAGATATCGGTGCCGTCGAGGATGCGAGGAATGTAGTGCGACTTTTGCTCGTCGGTCCCCCAGTGCAAGATCGTGTTGCCGACCATAGAGATGCTGAAACCGTCGTTGGGGCCACTGGTCGGCACGCCACGCTTGGCGAACTCTTCGTACATGACGACCATCTCGAGATGGCTCAGACCGCCGCCGCCGTATTCGGCCGGCCAGTTCGCCGCCAACAAGCTGTTTGCTTTGAGCGTGCGCCGCCAGTCCATCTGGAAGTCGTATCGATCGCTGGCGGGCACACCGCCAATACCGGTCCAGTTGTCGGGCAGGTTGCCATCGAGAAAAGTGTTGATCTTCGCACGGAAGGTGTCCGTCTCGGACGGGTAAGTCAGATCCATGCATGCACAGTAGATCGCCGACTGCGATTCAACCCAGCCTGGCCCTCGAAAGCCGTTAGAGAACCGTGCACAGAAAGTGATTGCTTCTCACCGAGAGTGGTCGGAGGTGATCCAGTCAGCCCCCATGTGGGTGATAGGTAAGTCTGCTCACAGACAGAGCCGTCCAAGAGGCTCATGATGGACGCATGGCCCATGATGGGCCGTTCGACCCGAAAGGTCATGTGCGGATGACACGTTTCACCAAACTCACGGCTCTGGCACTCGCCAGCGCTCTCATGGCAGCAACAGTTCTGGCGCCCGCCAGCACCACCGCGGCGGCCACTCCGATCGACCATCTGGTCGACTGCTCCGACAGTTTCTGGGCCATCGCCTGCTTCGGCGAGCCTGTGACCCTACCGAAGCGTGTCGAGCGCACCCAGATCGATGATGCTGATCTCCTCCCCGAGCAAGCTCCCGATGGCCTCATCCAGATCGACAGCAACTCGATTTGTGTAGAAATTGCCGACGACGCCATGATGTGCCACACCTGAGCCAATCGACTCTCCACTGCCGAGCGAGTCCCTAGCGAAGTGCAGCTTCGAGGAACTTGAGCAGTTCTCGTCTACGGCGTACCGCTTCTCTGAGAGTCGGTTCGATGCCGACGGCGCGTAGTACCTCTACCTCGGTGGCCACACCCATCACGGTCGAGTACGCGGAGACCAGTAGCAGGTTGGGATCCGTCTGACGCATACGGCCACGACGCATCTCCAGCGACAAGAACAGTCGTGCTCGAGCGATGATTGGCTCCATGGCCTCGGTGGCTCGGGCCGACCAGTCGCCGCCCAGACGCATGACTTCTCGCAAGATGCCCAAGCGCTCGGGCTGGCGCACGGCGATACGGAATACCGCATGCACCACTGCTTCGACCGCCGGCCAGCCGGTGCGGCCCGTTCCGGCTGCGATCAGTGACTCGCCGAGATCACCAATCGCAGAGTCGATGGTGGCTTCGAAGAGTTCTGCCTTGGAGCCGAAGTGATACAGGATCGTCTGCTTGCGCACCCCGAGTACCTCGGCCAGGTCATCGAGTGACACTGCGTCGTAGCCGCGACTGCCGAACGCATCTATGGCCTCGGCCAGGATGCGACTTCTCGTGTCGGGGGTGTCCACGGTGACGGCCACGCGAAAGATTCTAGGCCGAAACACCCTCGTCCTTACCAACTGGTACACCTCGCCTACCAGTTGGTAAGCTGCTCGAATGGCTGGAGCTGACACGAGTGTTGCGGGCACGGGCGACCTGAGCGCGATCGGCGTGGCGGCATCGCTGCAAGGCAAACGTATTGCCATCACCGGAACGACCGGCTTTCTCGGTACCTGCTTGGTGGAGCGATTACTGCGTGCCACTCCCGGCACCCGGCTGGTGCTGTTGATCCGCCCGGGTCGGCGAGGCGTGAAGAATCGCCTGCAGCGCGAAATTCTGCGCAACGACGCCTTCGACCGGTTGCGCGACGAGATGGGCAAGGACGAATTCGAGGCCATGGCCGCCGAGCGCATCTTGGCGGTTGCGGCCGACATCACCCAGGAAGGGCTCGGTCTCGACGACGAAGGCCGTGCCGCGCTGGCCGACTGTGATGTCGTGATCCACTCGGCAGCTTCGGTGTCGTTCGACAATCCACTCGACGTGGCCATCGACACCAATCTGTGCGGGCCGATCAATCTGATCGAGACCCTGCACGCACTCGATGCCACACCCCACCTGGTCGCCGTGTCGACGGCTTATGTGGCGGGCACCCGCAAAGGCGACGCCCACGAGATCCTGCTGCAAGACAGCGCTCACTCGATCTCGGTCGATTGGCGCGACGAAATCACCACCGCCCGCCGTGCCCGCGTGCGCAGCGAAGACGAAAGCCGCACGACTGCAGCGCTCAAGCGATTCGGCAAACAGGCCAAGGACGAACTCGGCGCTGCCGGGGGCAACGCGCTGGCCAACAAGACCGAACAACTCCGCCAGCGCTGGGTCAACAAGGAACAGATAGACCTCGGTCTCGCCCGTTCGCATTCGCTCGACTTCAGCGATGCCTACGCCATGACCAAGGCCATGGCCGAAACCGCCATGTCCGAACTGCGCGGCGACATTCCGCTCAGCATCGTGCGCCCGACGATCATCGAATCGAGCTGGGCCCAACCATTCCCCGGGTGGATCCGTGGCTTCCGCATGGCCGAGCCGGTGATCATTGGTTTCGGCCGAGGCCTGCTGACCGACTTCCCCGGCACGCCCGAGGGCATCCTGGACACCATCCCCGTCGATCTGGTTGTCGCTGCCATCATCGTGACCGCCGCAGCCGGACCCACCAAAGACGACAGTGTGCGAGTGTTGCACTCGGCCAGCGGCGAACTGAACCCCTTCCGCATGGGTCAATTCCACCGGGTGACCACCGAGTTCTTCCGCAAAAATCCGATCTACGACGACTATGACCAGCCCATTGCTCCCCCACGCTGGACCTTCCCTGACAAGGACAAGATCACCACGCAGATGTACCGGGCCCGCACGGGTCTCGAACGCGCCAGCGCCGTCATGCGAGTGCTACCGGTGCGGGGTAAGCGAGCCGCGCTGGCGGCCCAGCTGGATGAGCGAAAAGAAAATCTCGAACAGGCCATTGGGTACGTCGATCTGTACGGCAAATACGTGGTGTGCGAAGCGCTCTATACCTGCGACAACCTGCTCGCCATGCAGGCATCGATGAACGAGACCGACCAACAGCTGTTCAACCTGGACCCTCGAGTCATCGACTGGGACCATTATTCCTTGGAAGTGCATCTGCCGTCGGTGCTCGAGCAGGGCCGGGTGAAAACCGCGCCGTCGGGCAAGAAGGGTGCTGCATTCGGACGCAACGACCGCCTGCGCGAACAGGTACTCGACCCAAGCCGTCAGCTGGCCGCATTCGATCTCGAGAACACGCTGATCCAGTCCAACGTCGTGGGGTCGTGGGGCTGGCTTGCCACTCGTAATCTGAACCGAGCCCAACGCGCCCGCCTGATACTCAAAGCCCTGGGCGAAGCTGCCAGTCTGCAACGGCTCGACCGCCGCGATCGCGTCGAGTTCCTGCGCCATTTCTACCGCCGCTACGACAATGCGCCCGTCGAGCAGCTCGAACAAGACGCCGCGGAGCTGTTCAGCGACCTGCTGGTCAAGAACGCCTTTCCCGATGCCATCCGCCGGGTGCGCATGCACCGCGCCGCAGGTCACCGCACGGTGCTCATCACCGGGGCCCTCGACTTCATCGTGAAGAACCTGGATCCGCTCTTCGACGACATCATCTGTCCATCGCTCGAACAAGAAAACGGCCGCTACACCGGTCGCATGCTGCATGCACCACCGATCGGCGAGATGCGAGCCGAAGCACTGCGCCAGTACGCCGCCGAGCACAACATCGATCTGCAAGAGTCCGTGGCCTATGCCGACTCGACCAGTGACCTGCCGCTTCTCGAAGCAGTGGCGTTTCCTGTCGCCGTCAACCCCGACACCAAACTGGCCATGCTGGCCCGCCGCCGTGGTTGGCTGGTCGAGAACTTCTCCCCCGCCCCCGGCGGCGAACACAAGATCCTGCCCGTAGCCCCCTATCTACCCCGCGCTCGCCGCAGCGCCTGACTGAATTGTCCATGCGCCTGGCGCATGGACAATTGCCCCTCTCTCTTATGGCTTTACAAGACCGCACACCTCGACCGGGACTCGTCCTCGAAGTCGACAAGTCCACGCCCCCTATCCTGTTTCATCGGGGCGAAGGGTTCAGCCTGGAGTCGCTGCCTGCGGGTCGCACGCGAGTGATCTATCCGGCCGAACCACTCAACCCCATCGCCGACCCCGATGGTGCGATTCGCGACGCGCTGCTGAACCCGATCGACGACGACCCGCTTCCTTCCAAACTCTTTGCCGGCATGAAGCTGACCATCGTGTTCGACGACATCTCGCTGCCACTTCCCCAGATGAAGCGGCCCGACATCCGCCAGCGCATCATCGAGCAGGTGCTCGACATGGCGGCCGAGGCCAACGTCGACGACGTGCACCTCATCGCCGCCCTGGCGCTGCATCGCCGCATGACCGAAGACGAACTGCGCCACGCCGTAGGCGACCGGGTATACGACGCCTTTGCTCCGTCGGGGCTGCTGTACAACATGGATGCCGAAGACCCCGACGAGATGGTCATGTTGGGCGAGACCAGCGACGGCGAAGAGGTGCAAATGGTGCGTCGGGCTGCCGAGAGTGACCTGGTCGTCTATGTCAACATCAACATGTCGTCGATGAACGGCGGCTGGAAGAGCACCGCAACCGGCCTGTCCGGCTACAGCGGCATCCGCCATCACCACAACGTCGACACGCTGTTGAAGTCCGATCTGATGGACCACAAAAACAGCGAGTTCCACAACAAAAACTGGCGCCAAGGCGACGTCATCACCGCCGCGGGCGTCAAGGTCTTCCAGATCGAGACCACGATCAACAACAATGTGTTCGGCATGGACGGCCCCATGTCGGTGCTGCAAAAACGCGAGTGGGAATGGTCAGCACGCGACCGCGCCTCGTTCGTGGCCATGCAAAAGGGCCTGCAGATCATGCCCCGCAAGGCACGACGCAAGGTGTTCAACGATCATCTTTCGCCCTACGGCATGACGTCGGTGCAAGCCGGCGAGGTCGAAGCGGTTCACGAGATCGCAATCGAGAACATGATGAAGCAGCAACTCGTGCAGATCGAGGGCCAGGCCGACATCTTGACCATGGGCGTGCCTTACCTGAGCCCCTACAACGTGAACTCGATCCTGAACCCGATCCTGGTCATGGTCTTGGGTCTGGGCTATTTCTTCAACATGTACCGCAACAAGCCGCTGGTGAAGAAGGACGGCGTCATCATCATGTCGCACCCCACTCCCATCGAGTTTCACCCGGTACATCATCCGAGCTACATCGACTTTTTCGAACAGGTGCTGCCCGACACCACCGACCCGCACAAGATTGCGCACAAGTACGAAAAGCAGTTCGCCGAAGACGAGTGGTACCGCCACCTGTACCGCACCAGCTACGCCTACCACGGCGTGCATCCGTTGTACATGTGGTACTGGGGCAGCAACGCCATGAACCATGCGGCCCGCATCATCATTGTCGGCGGCGATGTCACGGCGGTCCGCCGCATGGGTTTCACGCCCGCATCAACCATGAACGACGCCCTCGAGATCGCCAGCGATGTCGTTGGGCCCCAGCCCTCCATCACCCATCTCCACAACCCGCCGGTTCTCGTGGCCGACGTCATCTAGACCGCGCGATACGAAAAGACTGTGCGATACGAGAAGAGAGTGCCGTGCCACAACCATTGATCGGGCGCCGCCAGGCCGCCATCTTGGCCAAGGGTGTGGTGGGTCGTGCCCGCCGAGGGCTCAGGCCACCAAAGCTCGGCTTCCCCTATGCCGCGCCACCGGTGCCTGCGGGCGTGGAGCTACCCGAAGACACCAGCAACATCGGCGCCAACTACGACACCGAGTGGGCCCGACGGCCCTCGGCTCGAGTGGCGCGCACAGCCATCGTCGAAGCGGTCTTGCGCCCATGGATCAGCATGGTGGCCAAACCCGACCGGCAGGGCTACGACCGGCTGCTGGGTCTCGACCAGGATCAGAACGCGATCTTCGTTGCGAACCACCACAGCCATCTCGACACCTCACTGCTGCAGACCTCGATCCCCCTTCCGTGGCGCCACAAGCTGGTCGTTGGCGCAGCATCGGAACTGTTCTTTGCCAACCGAACCAAGGCCACGATGTCGGCTCTCACCATCGGCGCGTTCCCGATCGACCGTTCCACCACCGGCCGGGCGTCGGCGGATCAGGCAGCCGAACTCGTCGACGCCGGCAACAGCTTGTTGATCTATCCAGAAGGCGGTCGAAGCCCCGATGGATGGGGCCAACCCTTCAAGGGAGGCGCCGCCTATCTGGCCATTCGGTGCAATGTGCCGATCGTGCCGATCTATCTGGCCGGCACCGGTCGCATCTGGCGTAAAGGCCAACGTTGGCCCAGGCCGTCGACCACCAGTGTCATATTCGGTGACCCGATCTGGCCGACCGAAGACGACAACACCCGCCGACTCAATGCTCGCACCGAGTCTGCGGTGGCAACATTGGGCGACGAACTGGCAACCGACTGGTGGCAAGCCCGCCAGCGGTTCCATCGACAAGGTGCTCCCTCCATGAGCGGACCCCAAGGCGCCTCGTGGCGTCGAGCGTGGGCCCTGGGCGATCGCAGTCGTCGCACTCGCCGCAAACCTGTCTGGCCCAAGTAGGAGTTCGGACGCTCACAACTCGGCCCGGACGGCCCCCGGGTGGCTCAAATGTCGGTCAGAGCGACGTAGATGTGGGCGTCGATCTCGCGTCCGTCGTCGAGCACGATGGGCAGTATCCGTCGCTCATAGCCCGGCCCCTCGAAGTCATCGATCTCTCGCCATTTCCGATCAAGCTCAGGCGACAGCAGAACCGAGAGTTCGACTCGACCCCCACCGAGGTCGGGAAGAAATCCCTGGTACCCGTCGGCGGGCCCCCACGTGAGATCGAACACGTAGCCGTACACCGTGCCGCCTACCCATTCTCCTGCAATGCGTGACACCACCCAATGGTTCGGTTCGCCTGGTGCCAGCGAGCCGTAGACCGCCAACGCGGTCGTGGAATCGCGAACATTCATCGGCGACAAAGATAGAGGGCGGAGGTCTGAGCAGCACCCTCAGCTCGGCAGCGGAGCAGGCGATCAGCCGAGATGGCGCACCGAACCGGCTGTCACTGAACCAGACGCAGGCCAGCGGGTTCGCCGATGGGGCCGCTGAGCGTGACTTCGAACTCGGTGCGGTGCGCCGGGTACAGATGCTCGCTGACCAATGCGTTGCCGCCGGCGATGTCGGTGGTGACTCGCCTGACCCGCAGCAGCGGTGCGCCCTCGTCTATGCGCAACGCCGCTGCGGCGTTGGCGTCGGCGGCGACCGCCGAGATGACCTGGTTGGCATGACCAAGTCGCTCGCTCAGCAAGTCGACAAACGTCGAATCTTCGACATCGCTGCGAGAAAGATCAGCGCCGAGCGAGGCCTTGCACCAGACCGTGATGTGCGCGAACGGCTGGTCGTCGGCCAGGTTCAGGCGAACGACTTCGAGCACCTCATCATCGAGAAGTTCCGCCACCTCCTCTGGAGCGTCGACGAAACCGAATCGCAAGACGAGGCGTTCGCTGGAACGCCCGGCTTCGGCCAGTTGATCCTCGATCGTTGCGAGACTGTCGAGCGACTGGCGGATCGGTTCTCGACCGACGAACCAGCCAAATCCCTGGCGACTGTCGACCAGGCCTTCGACCCGGAGCTGCTCCAGCGCCTTGCGGATGGTGACGCGGCTGACCTCGTGCTGAGCGGATAGCTCGGACTCGCTGGGCAGCAGCGTTCCGGCTACGAGTGCACCCGAGGTGACGTCGGCGCGAATCGCCTCGGCGATCTCTTGGTAACGGAATGAACGGGCCATAATGTGGAAGTGGCCCACCAACGGGCCGCTGGGAAAGATTTGCGCCGTCGATGCCAGATGATCGTTGACCGCTTGTATCCAACTTGTACCATACAAGTTATCGCACCCAGAAACCCCGCTACCAGAGGAACGCACCATGGCCGTTTTTGCTGAAACTCCCGTCGAACTCGTCAACGAGGTGTACAGCACCTTGGACGAACGCATTGCCTGGGGACGAGAGCATCTTGGTCGTCCCCTGACCCTGGCCGAGAAGATCCTGATCAATCATCTCGACAATCCCGAGACCGCAGGGACCGAGCGCGGCGTGTCGTACACCGATCTGCGGCCCGACCGCATCGCCATGCAGGATGCCACTGCGCAAATGGCGTGGCTGCAGTTCATGACCGCCGGACTGACAGAGACCGAGGTGCCCACGACCACTCACTGCGATCACCTGATCCAGGCCCGGGTCGACGGCAAAACCGACCTCATGGTTGCCGTCGACAACAACAAAGAGGTCTACGACTTCCTCGAGAAGGTGTCTGCCAAATACGGCGCAGGTTTCTGGGCGCCGGGCTCGGGCATCATCCACCAGGTCGTGCTCGAAAACTACGCCTTTCCCGGCGGCATGATGCTCGGCACCGACAGCCACACGCCCAACGCCGGAGGTATGGGCATGATCGCGGTTGGTGTTGGTGGCGCAGACGCCGTCGATGTCATGACCGGCTTCCCCTGGAACGTGCGGTGGCCCAAGGCCATCGGCGTCAAGCTCACCGGCACGCTCAAAGGCTGGGCCGCACCCAAGGACGTCATTCTCAAGGTGGCCGAGATTCTCACCGTCAAGGGCGGTACAGGTGCAATTGTGGAGTACTTCGGCCCCGGGGCCGAAAGCCTGTCTGCGACCGGCAAGGCCACGATCTGCAATATGGGCGCCGAGATCGGCGCTACTACCTCGATCTTTGCCTACGACGACGCCACCAGCCGTTACCTCAAGTCCACGGGCCGCGAAGCCATCGACGATGCTGCTCGAGCGGTGGCGCACCATCTGCGTGCCGACGACGAAGTCCTTGCCAATCCCGGCGACTACTTCGACCAGGTCATCGAGATCGATCTCAACACGCTGGAACCGCTGATCAACGGCCCCCACACTCCCGACCTGGCCCGTCCGTTGTCTGCACTCGGCGCCGAGGCCGAGGAGAAGGGCTGGCCCGTCGACATCTCGGCTGCGCTCGTCGGCTCCTGTACCAACTCGAGCTACGAAGACATCAGTCGGGCGGCTTCGATCGCCCGAGATGCTGCGGCCAAGGGGCTGAAGGCCAAGGTGCCATTCATGATCACGCCGGGGTCCGAAGCAACCATGCGCACCATCCAACGCGATGGCATGCTCGAACCTCTCGAAGCAATCGGTGGCGTCGTACTCGCCAATGCCTGTGGACCCTGCATTGGTCAGTGGAAGCGCGACGATCGCGAGGGCAAAGAAGGCACCAGCAACGTCATCGTGACCAGCTACAACCGGAACTTCCCGAAACGAAACGACGGCGATGCCGCCACCCTGGCGTTCGTGACCTCACCCGAAACCGTCGTCGCGCTGGCGCTGGCAGGTCGAGTCGACTTCGATCCCAAGACCGACACGCTCACCAACGATGCCGGCGAACAAGTGAGCCTGCTGGTCGGCGAGGCGATCGAGTTGCCACCCGGCGGGTTCGAAGATGGCGACTCCATGTTCATCGCCCCGCCCGAAGATGGCAGCGATATCGAGGTGACCGTCAACCCGAACAGCGACCGCATTCAGTTGCTGACGCCATTCCCGGCATGGGACGGCCAGGACTACCTCGAACTCCCCGTACTTGGCAAAGGTATGGGCAAGGTCACCACCGACCACATCTCCATGGCTGGCCCATGGCTCAAGTATCGCGGCCACCTCGAGAACATCTCGGGCAACCTCTACCTGGGTGTCGTCAACGCCTTCACCGGCGAAACCGAACTGGCACTGGATCCATCCGACGGTACGACCAGGACCTACCCCGAGATCGCCAAGCACCTGCACGAGCAGGGCATCAACTGGGTCTTCATCGGCGAAGAAAACGTGGGCGAAGGCTCCAGTCGCGAACATGCTGCCATGGAGCCACGCTTCCGCGGCGGCCTGGCCGTATTCGCCAAATCCTTCGCTCGTATCCACGAAACCAACCTGAAGAAGCAGGGTGTGCTCGCCCTGACCTTTGCCGACCCGGACTTCTGGGGCGCCATCGGCGAGGGTGACACGATCTCCATCACTGGATTGTCAGAACTCGCCGACGGCAAGCCCGTCGACTGTGTGCTGCACAAGACTGACGGCGAGAGCATCGAGTTTCAGGCGAACCACACCTTGAACAACGACCAAATCGCCTGGTTCCACGCCGGATCGGCACTCAATATGATTCGAGCCAACGTCGCGGCTAGTTCGTGATTCGGCGCTGGCACTCGCTGCCGTTGCTTTGCAGCCACCACCGGTGCGGACGCGCACCGCGTCGCCACCTGCGGTAGCAACCGAGTCGCACGGCGTTAACGTTGCGGGTCTGTTGGCACGATCTGTGTCGACAGACCCACCACGCCCATGTCTGAGTTTCCTCGCACGCAAAAGATCGCCGCCCTGGCGCTCATAACCTCGGTCGTGATCATCACCTTGATCGTGGTGGCGGCGCGGGGCGGCGGCAACAGCTCCGGGGCCGCCGATGGCACGCCAGCCGATCCCAACGCCGAGCCGACGGCCGTGCCGGTGCTGCAACGACCCCGCGACAACTGGCAGCGAATCACGGGTTCGGTCCGCGGCGCAGCCGGCACCTCGTCGCCTGCAAATTGTCCTTTTGTCGACGAACGCTCCCGCGAAGAAAACAACTTCCTGTCGCTGACACCAGCGCTGACGTTCATCTGCGACGAACCAGGCCAATCTGCATTGTCGATTGCGCCCGGGCGAGTCGTCATGCGCGTCAGTCAGGCGCCGGTCAACAGCTTCAAAGCCGACCTCATCGCCGATGGAAATGACGGGCCATGGCTGCGAGCCGGGGCCTACGGACCCTTCGTGGTCATCGACCATGGGCCCCTCAACGGCGTCAGCAACGTCACATCGGTCTACGCCGGGTTGAACGCCGTGAGCCCTGATGTGGCGGTCGGTCAGTTGGTCGACACCGGCACGCCGCTCGGTTCTCTCGGCGCTCGCATGATCAACGACGAGCTCGTCAATGGTGTGCTGACATTCGAACTCATCACCGACGACACCCGATTCGGAAGTGACCCGCTGCGCCAGTCCCCGCCACCCGCCAGCGAGAGCCCGCGGCTCGCAGCACTGGTACAGGACAAAATGTCTCTGCCGGTCACCAGCTGTACCTTGCCCTTCGGCAACCCCAACCTGTTGGTCGGTGCGCTCCGCGAATATCGGTCAGGTATCCACAACGGCCTCGATTTCAATTGCCAAACCACCGACCATGTCGTTCGTGCCGCAGCTTCTGGCCAAGTGATTTTCGTGGTGAACGACTACGTCGATGCCCCGACCGAAGACCGCAATGCAGTGCTTGCGCAGACCGTCCCGGCGTTCGACACGCCGTTCTGGACCCTGGCCAGCTTGTACGGCAACTTCGTGGTGGTGGACCACGCCCTCGATGGAGGCGAACGCGCCGTGACCATCTATGCCCACTTGTCCGAAGTCGACTCGCAGATTCTGCCGGGCGCGCTCGTCGATGGCGGCACGCCAATCGGTTTTGTGGGCAATGCCGGCACCTCGGCCGCTTCGACCGGAATCACGAACAACGACGGTTCGGTCCATCTCCACTGGGAACTACACATCAACGACAGGCCAATCGGCTACCTCGAAAATCCCTTCGAAACCGAACCGCTCTACGTGCAGATTCTGTGCACACCCGACAACCCCACCACCGCTACCAGCTGCTGAGAAGAGGTGCAGCGGATTCGCGGCGCCTCCGGGCTCGGGCTCAGCGGCGCCGGCGCTTGTCCGAGTTCAAGAACTTCTCCATCTGGCGTCGGTCGCGCTTGGTCGGGCGACCCGATCCCGAACTCCGTTCCGCCCACGCAGCGTCGATTCGTTCATCGATCGAGCGGCGCTTGGGCTTGTCTTCTTCGGGCGTCTCATCGACATAACACTCGACCGCAATCGGAGCGCCAACCCGTTTCTCGATCACTCGAACGACCTGGTAGGTGCTCGAAAAGCCCTTGCGTCGTGACACGATCGTGTCGCCGACCTTGACCCGATGTGCCGGCTTGGCCGGAGAGCCGTTGATCCGCACTCGACCGCTCGAACAGGCTTCGTTGGCCGAGGCCCGCGTCTTGTACAGACGCACGGCCCACAGCCATTTGTCGAGCCGCACCTGTTCCGCCATAGACCTAGAGACGTTCCCAGAAGCGGAACTCGAACCAGCCAGAGTCTCTGGTACCGAACGCCTCGGAGCCGCCAACAAGTTCGGTGAGCGAATCGGTGAACCCAATGAATGCGTCGCGAACGGGCGGTAGGAAGAGAATGGCGACAAAGATCACGATCATGCCGTACTGGCGCAACGGCTGGATGGACCGCAGCGTCTCTCGGGAAAGGTGCGGTTCGATGATGCCGAAGCCATCGAGGCCCGGAATAGGAAGCAGATTGAGGACCATGGCGATGATCTGGATCCAGCCGAGAAACGCCATGCCCACCAGCAGACCGGGCGAGTCGATCAGACCCAACCGGATCGGAAGCAGGCACGCAAGTGCACACAGGCCGGACATAGCCGGGCCAGCAGCGCTCATGAGACTGCGCATGACCGACGAGCGAATGGCGCCGACATTGATCCAGACTGCGCCGCCCGGCAGTCCGATACCGCCGATGATCAAGATGCCTATGGGAAACAGCAGCGACGTCTTCAGGTTGCCGTATTTGCGAACGTCGAGTGTGAGATACCCCTTGGCGACCACCGATCTATCGCCCCCGATATAGGCCACGATGGCGTGCCCGAACTCATGTAGCGCCAACGAGACCGCCCAGCCCATCACCACGAATAGGAACATCGTGACGCCGTCGTATCGGTAGCCCCGAGCCAACGCGACACCAAAGCCGATGGTGAGGATCACCATCGCGTAGAAGATCGGACTCGGCGTCACCAGATTCGGGCGCGACGTGGTAGCGGTCGCCATCAGCCGATGCGTTTCTGGATACGGGCCCACTCGTCGCGTAGTCCCACGGTGCGGTGAAAGAGCATCGGGCGATCCAGATCATGCGCGAAGTAGCCAATACGTTCGAACTGCACCACCTGGCCTGCCGGGGTGTCGAGTACTGCCGGTTCGAGCTTGGCGTTGGTGATAACCGTCATCGAGTCGGGATTGACGTCGTCGAGCGGATCGGCGCCACCAGCAGAAGGCTGCGGGGACAGAAACAGCCGGTCATAAAGCCGGACTTCGCCTTCGACCGCGGTGGCTGCGGTGACCCAATGCATGGTCGACTTGACCTTGCGACCATCGGGCGCCTGTCCGCCGGCGGTCTCGGGGTCATAGGTGACATGCACTTCGCTCACGGTGCCGTCGGCATCGACGACAGCATCGGTGCAGGTCACGAAGTATCCGGCCCGCAGTCGTACTTCGCGGCCCGGCGACAGACGGAAGAACTTCTTCGGCGGGTCGATCATGAAGTCATCGCGTTCGATCCAGAGTTCGCCGCTGAAGGGAACCTGGCGGGTGCCGGCGCGCTCGTCTTCGGGATTGTTGATGACATCGCGCATCTCGACGATGGGGTTGCCGTCGTCATCGTTGGGCCAGTTGGTGATCACCAACTTGAGCGGATCGAGCACGGCCATACGTCGCAACGCAGTCTGGTTCAGCTCGGTACGCACGAACGACTCGAGCAACTCGATCTCGGTCGTGCCGTTGGTTCGACCCACGCTGATGTGATCGCAGAACTCTCGGATCGCCGAGGCTGGATAGCCGCGTCGTCGCATACCGCTGAGAGTGGACATCTGCGCATCGTCCCAGCCCTCGACCTTGCCGGATTCGACCAGCGCCGCCAGCTTGCGCTTCGACGTGATGATGTGGGTCAAGCCGAGGCGCCCGAACTCGGTCTGGCGGGGTCGGTCGTGGGGCAGTTCGAGATGGTCCAGGAACCAGTCGTAGAGCTCGCGGTTGTTCTCGAACTCCAAGGTGCAGAAGGAATGGGTGACGCCTTCGATCGCATCGCTCTGGCCATGCGCCCAGTCGTAGTTCGGATAAATGCACCAGTCGTCGCCGGTGCGGTGATGCGTGACGTGGCGGATGCGGTACATGAGTGGATCCCGCATCGACATATTCGGGCTGCTCATGTCGATCTTGGCGCGCAGCACTCGTTCGCCGTCGCCGAATTCGCCGGCACGCATGCGAGCGAACAGATCCAGGTTCTCCTCGACCGAACGATCACGGAACGGGCTATTGGTTCCCGGTGTCGTGAAATCGCCGCGAGTATCCGAGATCTCCTCGGCACTTTGATCATCGACGTATGCGAGACCTTTTTCGATCAGGTCGCGAGCCCACTCATAGAGCTGTTCGAAGTAGTCGCTGGCGAACAAGGTGCCCTGATCGCTCTCGTAACCCAGCCAGTTCAGATCACGTTCGATCGCCGCGACGAAGTCCTCGTTCTCTTTCTCGGGATTGGTGTCGTCGAACCGCAGATTCGTCGAACCACCGAACTCGTCGGCAACACCGAAGTTCAGACAGATCGACTTGGCGTGGCCGATATGGAGATAACCGTTGGGTTCGGGCGGAAAACGTGTTTGGACGCGCCCGCCGAACGTCCCCTGTGCGTTGTCGTCGCGAATCAGTTCTCGGATGAAATCGGAGGCATGTTCGGTCTCTTCGGAGGTTTCAGACACCTGGCAACTCTATTGCTGACAACCGCCGTGGCGGTCGCGATTTACGCTGGATACCGTTCTGCGCCATGAGTTCCACTCCCCCTTCCGGCACCGGCTACTTCGTGAGCACACCTGAAGCGCCTGGTCCAGGAATCTTGCTGCTGTCATCGCCGTGGGGATTGTCCAGTGAGGTCAAGGCCAAAGCCGACCAGCTCGCCGATGCCGGTTTCACGGTCCTGGTACCCGATCTCTATGACGGCGCTGTCGCCACCACGAGCGAAGAAGCCCACACCACGCTCATGGAGGCCGACATGAACATTGCAGCATCGCTGGTGCAGTCATCCTTGCGAATTCTCCAAGCGGCGTCCCCTGATCCCGAGGCGCCGGTTGGCGTTCTCGGCTACGCAGCCGGGGCCTCTTGGGGATTGTGGCTGTCCATACGAAGCGCCGACCGGGTCGCTGCGGTGGCAACGTTCTACGGCACCCAGTCCATCGAATTCGAAGGTGCGCAAGCGTCCTATCTGCTGCACTTCGCCGAGCACGACGACGATGTCACCAACGACGAGCGGGCCATCATGGGTTTGAACCTGCAACTCGCTGGTCGCGAGTCTCGCGTCGAGCAACACCAAAGTGTGTCGGGAGGCTTTGCCGAGCGCGACCATCCGAACTTCGATGCCACCGCCGAAGCGGTTGCCTGGCGTCAGACGCTCGAGTTCTTTGCGTCTGCGCTCAAGAGCTGAGGGCTTCGAGCGCCGCCGCTCTGGCGACCCTGCCACTATCCTGGCTCGGAGAACACAACCTGGGGGATCAGCACTCGTGATGAACATCGGCCAATTTCTTACCAAGCGTGCCTATCGAGAGCCATCGGGCGAGGCGCTCTTCGATGTCGCCACCGACCGCCGATTCACCTACGCAGAACTCAACGCCCGCAGCAACAAGGCCGCACATGCGCTGACAGCGAGTGGCGTTTCCGCCGGCGACCGCGTTGGTCTGCTGTTGATGAACAGCGTCGAATTCGTCGAGACGTTTTTCGCGGCTGCCAAAATCGGTGCCGTCAATGTTCCGCTGAACTTCCGGTTGGTCGCCGACGAACTCGAGTTCATTCTGAAGGACTCGGGAACGAGTGTGCTCGTGTTCAGCAGCGAGTTCGCCGAGTTGGCTACCGAGCTTGCGGCGCGCGGCGACAAGACCGATGTCACCACATGGGTGCAGGTGGGCGGAACTGCAGGCGACGGTGTCATCGACTACGACGACTGGGTGGGCGCCGCCGCCGACACCGAGATCGAGTCGACAGCCAGCGGCGAAGACTACGTGTTCATCATGTACACCTCGGGCACAACCGGCCTGCCCAAGGGCGTGATTCACAGCCACGACACCGTCATGTGGTCGATCGTGACCGGTACTGCCACGCTGGACTTTCGTATCGGCGACCGCTTCTTGAACTCCCTTCCGCTCTTCCATGTGGGCGCACTCAATCCAGTGCTGTCCAACGTGTACGCCGGTGGTTCAACGGTGTTGATGCGCAGCTTCGACCCGGCCGAATCGTGGCGCCTGATCACCGAAGAGAAGGTCAACTCGACGCTCATGGTTCCGGCCATGTTGCAGTTCATGCAGATGACCTACGACGCCGAGACGCACGATCTGTCAGCGCTGCGTTGGGTACTCAGTGGTGCCGCACCCGTGCCTGTGAGCCTGATCGAGGCCTATGCCGATCTCGGGGTCGAGATCCACCAGGTGTATGGCTTGACCGAGTCGGCCGGCCCGGGCTGCGTGATCATCGGCGACGAGGCCAAGACCAAGGTCGGCTCCACGGGCCGAGCATTCTACCACGGCAAGGTGCGAGTCATCCGCGAAGACGGCACCGACTGCGATCCCGGCGAATCCGGCGAAGTTCTGCTTGCAGGCCCGAACATCATGGTGGGCTATTGGAACCGCCCCGAGGCCACCGAAGAGACCATCATCGATGGCTGGCTGCACACCGGTGACGCCGGAATCCTCGACGAAGACGGTTTCTTGACCATCGTGGACCGCATCAAGGACATGTTGATTTCCGGCGGCGAGAACGTGTACCCGGCCGAGATCGAAAATGTGCTTCTGGGTCATGATTCCATCGCCGATGCGGGTGTCATCGGGGTGCCATCGAAGAAGTGGGGTGAATCTCCGCTGGCGGTGATCGTCAAGTCCGACGATGTTTCGGCCGAAGACGTCATGTCATTCTGCAACGGCAAGCTCGCCCCATACAAAGCAATCAAGGTCGTGGAGTTCGTCGACGTGATACCACGCAATCCGAGCGGCAAGATCCTCAAGCGTGTTCTGCGAGATCAGTACGCCGAGATCGAACTCGACTAATCCTGGGTTGGTTGGTCGATGCGCCGTTGGCGCGTCGGCCACCGACGACAGCGCTACCGCGTGCAGACCAGATCGTCGAAGCCGGCGGCTTCACAAACGGTGCCGCCAGGTCATAGGGGGCTGTGGTTGCTGGCCAAAGACTCGGGCGCTCGATCCGGCAATGATCATGCGGTCGAGATCGAAGATCGCCGCCCAACGCTGACATCTGATGACGATGCGGCCTCCACTCGGGCCAGTGGACGGCAGGAAAAAGAAAGAAGGAGCTGGCAGAAAGCCAACTCCTTCACGACCGAGATGATTGGGGGGAATCATCTTGTGGCCTACAAATCATTCGTGCTGGGGGGTTGCACGTGGTTTGCGTTATTGACATTGTGAGCCTCGCACTGCTCTTTGTCCAACAGCTGGACACGATACAAGTTATCTGTTCTAGTGATACTGTAACAATCGCAACTTCTCCGCAAGCGAACGTTCTGGGATTATCGTCCCATAAACAGGCATTTTGTAAGGAATATTAGATGGATCTACGGCAACTGAATTCGTTTCTGGCTGTCATCGATCACGGCTCCTTTTCGGCCGCTGCCCAGGCACTTTTCACGGTGCAATCCAACGTTTCGACCCATGTCGCCAAGCTCGAGGACGAGCTCGGCGCCACGTTGCTGGATCGTCGCACACGCAAGTTGACGCCGGCCGGTAGCAGCGTCGAGCTTCGTAGCCGCGAAATTGTGCGACAGCTCAATGCCATCGGCGACGACCTGGCTGCGCTCGAAGATCGCATCATCGGCGAAGTCGTGTGTGGCACTACGCCATCGATCGGGCTGGCGGTGGTTCCTCCGATGCTCGCTCGAGCCACGCGCGACCTCCCCGAGGTGTCGGTCAGCGTGGTCGAAGCTCATTCGGGCTCGCTGATGCAACAACTGATCGCAGGCGAGATCGACCTCGCCATCACCACCGGTGCGAGCCACCCCGATCTGCGCACCACACCGCTGTTCACCGAGGACATCGTGGCCGTGCTCTCGAGCGACCATCCTCTTGCGGCCAAACACTCCCTGACGTCGCATGATCTGGCCCAGTCAAAGCTTCTTCTGCCATTGCGTGACAACCCGCTCTACGAGCACATCTCCCGAGCCTTCAGTCAGGCCGACGTGTCGCTGCATCCTGGCCTCGAAGTCGGCAGTAGCGCATTGGTGCAGGCCATGGCAGCTGCGCACGTCGGGATCGCTCTCATCCCCGCCACCGCAGCCGCCAGCCACCCCGAGCAGGATTCGGTCGTGAGACAAATCGACGACATGCCGCCACGCGATGTCGCGCTGACGATTCGCACCGGAACCCAGTCGCCTCGCGCCCTCGATGCGGTTGCGTCGATCATTGCCGAGATCGCACGTACTGCGGCCCGGTCGCTCCCTGGCTGCCACACGAACGACATGTCATCTTCGCGTTGACCGTTGCTTCTCGGCTCTCGCGTGCTATCAATCCACTGATGAGTAGCACAACATGAGCATCGACGTTCCCGGCCCCGAGGCCGGTAGTCCTCGCCTCGCCGAGGAGAGTCCTCGCCTGGTGGAACTGCGAGCAGGCATCGACGGTTCGGTTCGTGCCGGCGTGCGCTCCATCAACGGTCATCAGGTCGTCAGCTTCACTGTTGGGGGCGATCTGCGGTCGATGAGTCAGGTCGACGGCATGACGATCAGCGCCGCCTGCGAACTGGCTCGGGCGAAGGGGCATCCGGTGGTCGGGTTCGTGCAGTCGACCGGCGCCGATGTGCGTGAGGGCATCTCTGCCGCCCATGGCTGGGGCAGCGCAGCTCGCGCCATGATCAAGTGCTCCGGCATCGTGCCGACCGTGTTGGTCGCAACCGGGCCTCTGGTTTCTGGCCCCGCTCTCATGTTGGGTATCGCCGACGCCACGATCATGGTCGATGACTCCTACGCGTTTGTCTCCGGCCCAGCGATGGTCGAGCAGTTCACCGGACTTCCCATCGACCACGACGACCTCGGTGGCCCGGCGATTCAGGCCACCAAGAACGGCGTGGCCACCGCCGTGGTCGCCGGTCTCGACGCCGCCGCCGACATGGTCGCCGAGATACTCTCCTACCTGCCCGACTCAAACTCCGAACTCGCACCGTTCCGACCGACCGGCGATCCCGTCGATCGCGCCTGCCCCGAACTCCGAGAGATCGTGCCCGCCAACGCCAGCGGTAGTTACGACGTGCGCCATGTCATCGAAGCGGTAGCCGACGATCAGGTCATCACCGAGCTCCGTTCGCAATGGGCGTCGAATCTGATCACCGCATTCGCCAATATCGGCGGATATGCCGTGGGCATCGTTGCCAACCAGCCTCAGGTCTTGGCGGGCACGCTCGACATCGCGGCCAGCCAGAAGGGGGCACGATTCGTCACGCTGTGTGATGCCTTCAACATCCCCTTGATCACGTTCGTGGACACGCCGGGTTTCCAGCCCGGAAAGGACTTGGAATGGCGCGGCATGATTCGCCATGGAGCGCAACTGGCATTCGCCTATGCCCGGGCCACGGTTCCTCGGATCTCGGTGACATTGCGCAAGAGCTACGGCGGGGCCTACATCGTGATGGACTCCAAGACCATGGGAAATGACCTGGCCATGGCTTGGCCGTCGGCTGAGATAGCGGTCATGGGCGCCAAGGGTGCCGTCGAGATCTTGCACCGCCGCGCCTCGGCCGAAGAACGAGTCGACATCGAAGCCGACTACGAAAACCGACTGCTCAATCCCTATGTCGCTGCCGAGCGAGGTTCGGTCGACATGGTGATCGACCCGGCCGACACCCGCCGCCAGATCGCCGAAGCCCTCGATCTGCTCGCCACCAAACGCGAGCGCCTGCCGCGCCGGCGCCACGACAACTCGCCGCTCTGACCCGAGTGCTGTTCGCACCACCTTCGATTCCATCGAAACAGGCGCGCTGGGGTATCCTGCGTCTGTTGCGGGGGAAGCCAATGTGTAGTGCATCGAGCGACCGCCTGCCCGGTAATTTTTACAACCTACACGACCTCGTATAAGGAAGTTCTGTGTCCGATTCCATCACGATCACCGACAATCGCACGGGTGAGTCGTTTGAAATCCCCATCCAAGACGGCGGAGTCGACAGCGGCCCGTGGAAACAGAACCTGCCGGGTCTGTGGTTCAACGATCCGGGTTTCACCACCACATCGTCGTGCATCAGTTCGATCACCGACATCAAGGGCGACGAAGGCATTCTGCGTTATCGGGGTTATCCGATCGAGCAGCTGGCCAAGGAATCAACCTACCTCGAAGTCGCCTACCTGCTTCTAAATGGGGAACTCCCCACCGAAGACGAGTACGCCCAGTGGAAGCACGACATCACCCACCACACCTACACCCATGAGACCTTCCGTCGTAGCTTCAACGACAGCTTCCACTTCAACGCGCACCCGATGGGCATGCTCATGTCCGGCCTGGCAGCGTTGGGCACGTTCTACCCCGAAGCCAAGGACATCGAAGACCCCGAAAATCGCAAGATGCAGATCACTCGTCTGATCGCCAAGGTCCCCACCCTGGCTGCCGCGAGCTATCGCTCATCGATCGGCATGCCCTACGTCTACCCCGACAACGATCTCGACTTCGCCACCAACTTCTTGTCGATGATGTTCAAGGTCGCTGAAGACAAGTACGAGACCGATCCAGCTATCACCGAAGCGCTCGACATCTTGTTCATCCTGCACGCCGACCACGAACAGAACTGCTCGACCACCACCGCTCGGACCGTCGGCAGCGCACATGCTGATCCGTATTCCGCCATCGCCGCTGCCGCCGGTGCGCTCTACGGACCCCGCCATGGTGGTGCCAACGAGGCCGTGTTGAACATGCTCGACGAGATCGGCAGCTATGACCAGGTCGATGACTTCATCGAAGGCGTCAAGGGGGGCGACCGCCGCCTGATGGGCTTCGGCCACCGGGTCTACAAAAACTTTGACCCCCGGGCGACGATCATCAAGGAGGCCGCCGACAAGGTGTTCGCCGTGACCGGCGCCAACCCCATGCTCGACATCGCGCTCAAGCTCGAAGAGGTTGCGCTCAACGATGACTACTTCAAGTCACGCAAGCTCTATCCCAACGTCGACTTCTACTCCGGTCTCATCTACCAGGCGCTGGGCTTCCCGCCAGAGATGTTCACCGTGTTGTTCACGATCCCTCGTGTCACCGGCTGGTTGGCGCACTGGAACGAGATGCTCGAACAAGACTCTCGTATCACCCGCCCTCGCCAGCTCTACGTCGGCGAAGGCGAACGTGCCTATGTGCCCATGGCCTCTCGCTGAGCGACCTGGGCGAATGCCGATCGATCAGACGCGGTAGGCCAGGCCGAGTTCTTCGAGTTGGCCGACCGCAGCATCACTGGCGACGTTGAGCATGCAGGCCAAGGCCCGCAGGTCATCGGATCGCACGGTCAGAACCTTGCCGTTGAAGTCCTGGCGTTGCACCTGAATACCTCGCAGGTATCGATTCACCAGCTCTGCTTCGGCTCCCTGGAGGTCGCGCAGTCGCCCGAGATCGATCGTCATCGCAGTTCGTGCCCCGAACGGCAATCCCAGGGACCTGTCGTCACCATCGGCGCTTTCGTCGACCGCCGGAAGCAGCTGCGCAACCGGCACTGCATACATGCCAGCCAGGCGTTGCAGCCGAGGCACCGAGATCGCTCGTTCGCCACGCTCGTAGGCGCCGAGCACCGATGCTTTGAATTCTTTGCCCGAGGCGGCCTCGACATCAAGCAGCGACATGCGCTTCTGGCGCCTGATGCTGCGCAGACGTTCGCCGACTTGCGCGATGTACTCGTTGTCGAGTTCCGCCGTTTCTTCGTTCATGGACGCCAATGTAGACGCCACCCGTGGCCGCCCAAACCACATCGGGTGGTTGCGGGAGTATTTACCTACGCGGGCGAGGCGCGAGACGTAACCAAGAATGAGGACGCCACCACGGCCGCCGTCTCCGCCCGTAGCACTGTTGGTCCTAGATCGACCACTTCGGGGACTGCGCTGCGCTCGCGTTCGGACCACCCACCCTCGGGCCCGACCAGCACGAAACGATGTGACGAATCCGTTGCTACTCCGCCGAAGTCAGCCCGAGCCATGCCCGCAAGGGGTAGCAGCGAAACCAGATCGGGTAGCACGCGAACCGTCGGTATGGTGACGCGTCGACTCTGCATTGCAGCCTCACGGGCGACTTTTTGCAGTCGTGCTTCGTTCCTCAGGCGCTTTTTCTGGTCCCAGCGAGCGACCGAGCGTTCGGATTCGAACACCACGACGTCGTCGATGCCGATCTCGGTGGCCTTCTGTACGGCAATTTCTGGCTTGGCGGCCTTGGTCAGAGCAACGCCGAGACCCAGACGATAGGGAGCGACCCGAGGCGTGTACAGCTCACTGGTGGGCTCGATGGTGTCACCGAAGCGGGCCGCCCGCCAGCGGCCCTGGGCATCGGACAGCGTGAACGCATCGCCATCTCGTAGGCGCAATGCACGAGCCAGATGATGGCGATCGTCGTCGGCCAGGACCGGCGCTTCGAGGTCATCGACGAACGCATGTGGCCCGGCTTGTAGGCGAAGGTCAGGCGGCGTCATCGGTGCCCCGGGAACCATGGGCGGCGATCAGCTCAGCGCTGATCGAATGCGCCCCAGCAGCGAGCGACTCTCGGACAACTCATCACCCCGTAGCGATGCGAATTCACGCATCAGCGCTTCTTCGCGTTCGCTCAGCTTCTCGGGCGTCATCACCACTGCTATCGCCCGGATGTCGCCACGCCGCCCGCCTTGCAGGCTGGGCACGCCGTGACCTCGGAGCCGGAAGGTTTTGCCCGTCTGGGTACCCGCTTCGACGGTGATGGTCTCGGCGTCTTCGAGTGTTTCGAACTCGAGATCCCCGCCGAGCGCCGCCACGGTCATCGGTACGGCCAGCTCGGTCACCAGATCGTTGCCGTCGCGCTGGAACCGTTCGTGTGGCAGCACGCGAACCCGCACGTAGAGATCACCAAAGCCCGCGCCGCGATGGCCAGCAGCACCACGGCCGCTCAAGCGCAGCGTGGCACCGGTGTCGACGCCTGCGGGAATATCGACGGTGTAGGTGCGATTCTCGACCACTCGCCCTGCGCCCGTGCACGATGAGCACGGTGCCTGGATGATCTCGCCGGTTCCGTCACAGGTCGGGCAGGTCCCGGTGGACACCATCTGGCCCAGGATCGAGCGACGAACCTGGCGGACTTGACCAACACCACCGCAGGTATCGCAGGATTCGACCGTGGACTCGGCCACGGCGCCCGTGGCCTCGCACGGTTCACAAGGGACATGAGTGCGGATCTCGACCGGTTGCGCGGACCCCAGCACGGCGTCTTCGAACGCCACGTCTACCACGACTTCGAGATCGTCGCCCCGAGCGGGTCCTTGCGGTGCCTGTTGGCCGCCGAAGCCGCCTCCGCCAAACGGGCTCTGTCCGCCGAAGAATGCGTCGAAGATGTCACCGAAGCCAGCTGCATCACCAAAGCCGGATCCGCCGCCGGGGCCGGACTCACCGAAGCGGTCGTAGTGGGCCCGGCGTTCGCCGTCGCTCAACGTCTCGTACGCCTTGGCGACGTCTTTGAATCGAGCCTCGGCCGCAGGATCGTCGGGATTGCGGTCGGGGTGCAGCTCGCGTGCGAGCGTGCGATAGGCCTTTTTGATCTCGTCGGGCGAGGCAGAGCGATCGACGCCGAGCAATTCGTAGTAATCAGACATGGTTACCCACGTGTCAGGTGTTCGCCGAGTTGATGGGAAATCACTGCGACCGCCGCAAGTGCTTGGGGATAGTTCATGTGGGTTGGACCGATCACGCCGATCGAGCCGGCATCGGAACCCTGGACCTGGTAGGGAGCGACAACCAACGAGCATTCGTTCAGGTTCTGCACGCCGGTCTCGGAACCGATAGCCACGCTGAGACCACGATCGAGCACATCTCTGATGAGCGTGACGACGAGCAGTTGGCGTTCGAACAGCTGCAGCACCTGCGCGACTTTCTCGGTCTGATCGAACCCGGCAGCGACCGACGAGCGCCCGCCCACGTGGACCCGCCCGTCGAGGCCGTCGGATGTCTCGAGTGAGCCCACGGCATCGGCGAGCAAATGGTCGACGTCGCTATCGCCCGACGGAGCAATGGCGTCTTCGGTGCCGTCGACCATTGCCGGAGCGAGCAGAGCTTGGGCTGAGGCCACCTGCTGTTCGGTCATGTCGGCGTCCAACTCGAATGTACGCCGTTCTATTCCACCGTTGGAAAGCACCACGACCAGCAGCACCACGCGAGGCTCGAGCGAAACGAGTTGCACGGCCCGCACATTCGCAGCGTCGGGCTTGGGCGCCACCACCACGGCGGCGTAATCGGTCACGCCTGCGAGGAGTCGACTGGTGTCTCGCAAGATGCGTTCGAGCTCACCATGCGAGCGGGCGAAGAAGTCACTGATGCGCTCGTTCTGGGCCGAATCGAGGCTCGACGGGCCCATGAGCGCATCGATGAAGTACCGGTAACCCTTGTCGGTGGGCACCCGCCCTGCACTGGTGTGCGGCTGGTGCAGGAAGCCCTCTTCTTCGAGTGCGCCGAGTTCCTTGCGCACGGTCGCCGAAGACACCTTGAGTTCGGTCTGCTCGGTTACCAGTCCAGATCCGACCGGTCGAGCCGTGGCCATGTATTCCTCGACGACAGCTTGCAAGATCGATTCCTTGCGCTCGGTCAATCGATCATCTGCCATGGTCCCTAGAGAATAGCGGGAGTGTTACGCAAACATAGAGCGAGGCACGAGCGTCTGAGCGGAGCGAAGCGGAACGCTCCCCAAATCAGCCACTTGCTGCGTGCCCACCCCGTTTGCGCCGCGAAGCCAGCAAACAAAGCCAAGTCAGTCGTCGAGCTTCAATGCGGAGACGAAGGCTTCTTGAGGGATGTCGACGCGGCCGATGGACTTCATGCGCTTCTTTCCCTCTTTCTGCTTCTGCAGCAGCTTGTTCTTTCGGGTCACGTCACCGCCGTAGAGCTTGGCGGTCACGTCCTTGCGGAAGGCCTTGACGGTCTGGCGCGAGATGATGTTGCCGCCGATGGCTGCTTGGATCGGCACGTCGAACTGCTGGCGCGGGATCAGCTCCTTGAGCTTCTCGCACATGCGGCGCCCGTATTCCTGCGATTTGTCACGATGCACAATTGAGCTGAACGCGTCGACCGGCTCGCCTTGAAGGAGCACGTCGACCTTGACGAGATCGCCCTTGGTGTACCCATCGGGTTCGTAGTCCAGGCTGGCGTACCCCTGGGTGCGGCTCTTCATCTGATCGAAGAAGTCGACAACTACTTCGGCCAACGGCATGCGATACACCATCTCGATACGTTCCGGGGAGAGGTAGTCCATGCGTTCCATGACGCCGCGTCGGGTCTGGCACAGATCCATCAGCGTGCCGGTGTACTCCGATGGCGAGATGATGGTGGCCTTCAGAAACGGTTCGCGGATGCCGGTGATCTCGGCAGCGGACGGCATCTCGCTGGGGTTGTCGATCATGACCTCTTCGCCGTTCATCTTGTCGACGATGTACTCGACCGACGGGGCGGTGGCGATCAGGCTCAGGTCGAACTCTCGCTCGAGGCGCTCGCGCACGATCTCCATGTGGAGCAGACCGAGATAACCGCAGCGGAACCCGAAGCCGAGTGCGCCCGACGTCTCGGGCGCATAGGTGAAGCTCGAGTCGTTCAGCTGCAGCTTCTCGAGTGACTCGCGAAGGGTCGAGTAGTCGTCGCCTTCGATCGGGTACAAGCCACAGAAGACCATTGGTTGCGGCTCGCGGTAGCCGTCGAGAACCTCGTCGGCAGGTTTGCGGGCATCGGTCACCGTTTCACCAGAGCGAGCTTCGCCGACGTCTTTGATGCCGGCGATCAGATAGCCGACCTCGCCGGCTTCGAGAACTTTGACCGGCTTGTTGTCTGGGGAACGCACGCCGATCTCATCGACGGGGTGCACGCTGCCAGCCTGCATGAAACGCACCGACTGATCCGCTTCGATCCGCCCGTTCACGACGCGCAGCGAGCTGACAACACCGCGATACTGGTCGAAGTGTGAATCGAAGATCAGCGCCTGCAACGGCGCCTCGGGATCACCAACAGGTGGGGGGATGTGCTCGATGATGGCATCGAGAATCTCTTCGACACCTTCGCCGGTCTTTGCGCTGCACAGCAACAGGTCTTCGGCTGCCAGACCGAGTACCTGCTCGATTTCGCCGGCATACTTCTCGGGCTCGGCAGCAGGAAGATCGATCTTGTTGAGCACCCCCACGATCTCGAGATCGTTCTCGACAGCCAGGTACGCGGTGGCCAGCGTTTGTGCTTCGATGCCCTGGGCGGCGTCGACCAGCAGGATGACCCCTTCGCAGGCAGCCAGTGACCGCGAGACCTCGTAACCGAAGTCGACGTGGCCGGGCGTGTCGATCAGGTTGATGACATGGCCTTTCCACTCGAGTCGCACGCTCTGCAGTTTGATGGTGATGCCACGCTCGCGCTCGATGTCCATGGTGTCGAGATACTGGGCCCGCATGTCGCGTTTTTCGACGGTGCCGCAGATTTCGAGCAGGCGATCAGCCAACGTCGACTTGCCGTGGTCGATATGCGCAATGATCGCAATATTGCGGATCTTGTCCAGACTCATGAGGTTGTGAGCCTATTGGCGAAATCCGGCAGCCCGTCTTCCCTGCTCATGTCACCTGTCATGTCGGCTGGTGTGACGAAGAAACCACAAAAGCGTGGGGCACTGGGAGCAATGGGGCGTTTGCGGCGTTAGAGTCCCCAGGTCCGAAACGGCAACTAGGTGCAACGTAATGGCCAACATCAAGTCAGCAATCAAGCGCAATCGTCAGAACGAGAAGCGCGCAATTGCAAACAAGACCGTCCGCTCGCAGATGCGCACGTATACCAAGAAGGCACTCGAAGCTGCCGGTACCGACGAGAGCGATGAAAGCTTGCGTCTGGCGTGCAAGCACATCGACAAAGCCGCCCGCAAGGGCATCATCCACAAGAACACTGCTGCTCGCAAGAAGTCTCGCCTGGTCAAAGCCATGAGGGCCGAAGCCGCCAGCTGAACAACTGACAACTGATCTCACAGCACAAATGCCCGGTCCTGGCGGATCGGGCATTTGTCGTTTTGGCGCGGTGCTCTCAGAGCTTGGACAAGCGGGCGATCAGCACTTCGAGAACTTGTTCGGGGTCAGCTGCGGTGCCGCCCCGCAGGTCGAGGTCGGCGTCGGCAAGCAAGCCCCACGCACGTTTCACACTGGCAGGGCCCATGCGACGGGCCTGTTGCATGGCTTTCTTGACCGGGTAGGTGCTGCCTTTGACACCGAGCAGCGCGGCGGCGTCGCGTTCGCCCGATACTCGGGCGCCATCGAGTGATGCCATGCGGGCATAGTGATTCGTCAAACTGGCCAGGATCGCCAGCGGGTGCCGCTCGCCACCGTGCACCATGCGGCGACAGGTACTGAGCGATGCCTGAGTGTCGCCGCTGGCGATGGCATCGGTCAGGTCCCAAGGCGGCACATCCCCTGCACTGCCCAGATACGGGGCGATCTCGTCGACGCCGAGACGACTACCATCTCCATGGGTGGCCAGCAGACTTCGGGTGATACCCACCAGCCGGTTGACGTCGTCGCCGAGATGCTCGCCCAGCAGGCGACGGGCCTGATTGTCGAGCGACAGGCCCAGCTCGGCGAGTTGCTGATCGATCCAGGCGCCAGACTCCTTCTGATTCACATCGGTTTTGGTCACCGATACGCCCAGTGTCTTGAGCACCTCGTTCAGTTTCTTGGGCAGCCCGGAGGTGCGTCTGTTCAATGCCGGACCACGGCTCCACACCAGGATCAGGCGGGTGGTTTCGAGCGGATTCGACAGATACGCCGCCAACGGTTCGACCGTGTCACCGGTCGAGAATCGGGCTAGATGCTGCCCGACGACCACGCGTCGGTCGGTCAGCATCGGCGGGGTCTGGGCCGCATCGACGAGCGGCGAGATGCTGTAGCCGTCGTCGACCTCGTAGTCCTTCTCTGTGAGTTCGGCCAACGCGAAATCTGCTGACTCGTCGCCCAGTGCTTCTTTCACCGCATCACGAACAGCCTTGTCGAGCAGCACCGTGTCGGTGCCACTGAAGACCTGCACTACCGCCATCAGGCCACTCCCCTGGCTTCGCGTCGTTCGAGCAGCTCACTCACGATGTCGATCGTACGCCGTTCGTGGCCGACCGGGTGACCCCACCCGTCGTACCGACGCGAAAGGCGTTGCGTATGCTGAGTAGGTGTCTACCGAATCGACGCCGGAGCCCGGACCGATTCTGGCCGAGTGCGCGGCGCTGCTCGCACAGCTGCGCAACCAGTATGTCGGAGACCCCGATGGCGAGTATGAACGCCTGGCCCGGTTGGCACTCGAGCGCGAACAGCTCGTGTCGTATGCCTATCGAGACGACATCCTCGGTCGCCGCCTCGATGGTTTGATCGCCCCACTCGAGGTGGTCGAGGTGATGCGTCATGCCTTCACGCAGGTGTGGCGCGATGAAGAAGCACACACCGTATTGATTCGGGGCACCATGCTGGGCGCAGCCACCACGGCGTCGAGCCTTGCGCTGACCACGATCGAGCAGACTGCTGGCTGGCTGGCGGGCTGGTCGTCGTCGCTCAAGCACCATGTCCCTCGCTCCTCGGCACCGTTGCGATCGGTACTTGTCGACGGACTTGCCCAGGCCGCACGTTTGGTCGGCAAACTCTCTCCTGACCTGCGAGATGAACTCAGCCACAAGTCGTTCCGAGACTTCTGCATCTACAACATCGACGCGGAAGAAACTGCGGAGATGTGTTGGAACCGCATCGTCGATCTCGAGGTCGAACTCGGTGGCGCCAACGTGGCCGAGTTCTCGCGGATACGACGAGAGGAACGCGAGCATCTCGAGGTCTTTGCCGCGGTGGCCGACGTGCTCGATCAGCATGATTGGCTGACGCCCGGCACAACCGCGGCTTCGCTCGCCAACACGCTCGGCAAGATCGGCAGCCGTTTCGTGTTGCCGTCATATCGTGAGCAGCCGGCGGCGACCTTCGGCAGCGCAACCGACGTCCATGTCTTCGAAGCGGCCACGCACTCGCGCTCACAGGCTGCTCGCGCCGCCCTCGATCTGGTCGGCGACCCGGAGGCTCCCGATGATTTCACGGGGTGCCGGGTCGCCATCAAGACCTCGTGGATGATGGGCTACTCGGTGAATGATCCATCATCGGTGGTCGACGTCGAGCTGCTCCAGCTACTCGTCGATGATCTGCAGCGTCGAGGAGCCGACGTGGTGGTGTTGGAAGGCCCCAACCTATATTCAGACCTGTTCACGAACCGTTCCGTGCATCAGGTCGCCCAGCACTTCGACATCTCGCCAGGCTGCCCAGTGGTGGACGCCACCGAAGCCGTGATGGCGTTCAGCGACGAACCCATGCTCGGGCCCGGGTCGGTGAGCCAACTGTGGGTCGAGGTCGACATTCGTATCTCGCTCGTTCGACTTCGCAGCCATCCACGAGAACACCTGCACGGCAGCACCGCCAACCTCGAGGGGCTGGTGCCGGGTGCGTCGGAAAGCATCTTCTGGCAGCGGCGCTTCGATCATTCGGTTGCCGCGTTGTCGGTAGCCGTCGATGCCCCGCCACACCTGGCCATCGTTGATGCGTGGACCGATTGCCCCGACGGCCTGTTCGGCCTGATGGCGGGCCATCGAACCGTGGATCCCAACCGCATGTATGTGAGCACCGACGCGCTGGCGTGTGATCTGATCGCATTGCGTCACACGGGGTCTGCTCGATCAGTTCACAGCCCCACCCTGCGGCGAGCAATCGAGTGGTTCGGTGACCCGAGATCCCACATCGTGGTGCATGGCAATGACACACCGATCCAAGGATGGCGAAACCCCTACGACACCATCGTCACCGGCTTCTTCGCCGATCTGAGCTATCCCGTCTTCGCCTATCTCAGTGGCTCCGGGGCTCTCTTTGCTCCACCTATGGACGACGTCTTCGTCGAGCGACGGCCGCTATCTCTGCCACTGCGTGGGCTGCGCCGCATCGCCCGAGTCGTGCTGGGCTTGCGGCCGCCGAAACCTCGATGACCCATGTCGTGGTGATTGGTGGCGGGGTCGGCGGCATGCTGGCTGCGCTGCGATCCCGCCGACTCGGCGCCCAAGTCACTCTGGTAGAGGCCCGGCCACAGCTCGGCGGGCTGGCCTCGCCGTTGACCATTGGCGACACGGTCTTCGACGGCGGGCCCTACATTCTGCTGGACCGAGTTCGCCTGGCATGGGCGTTGGCACAGGTCGGTATCGACATAGACGCAATCGACATGGTCGAGCTCGATCCGGCCTACCGCATGCGGCGATCCGGTGGGGTCGACGTGCGCATCCAGTCCGATCTGGACCAGACCATTCGCTCGATCGAAGCAGCACAGCCAGGGTCTGGCCAGAGCTATCGACGCTTCGCCGACCGCGCCGCCAAGGCACTTGAGCAGTTGGCGCCCATGCTGGTGCGCCCTCATCATCTGAGAGAGCCGTTCGCAACGGGTGCGTGGCGGGCAGGCATGTGGGCCGCGCTCTCGCTGAACCAGGTGCTGCGACGACATGGCATCGACGGGGCGGCCGCCGATGCGATCCGCATCTGGACTTACATCGCCGGCGGTGACCCTGCTCGTGCACCGGGCCCGTTGGCATTGGTGCCGGCTCTGATCCATCGCGACGGAGCAGCGCGACCTGCGGGCGGAATTCATCAGGTGATCAGCTTGATCGCCGGGTGCTTGGAACCTGCGGGTGTACGCGTGATCACATCGACGCCGGTCACCGCCATCAGCCACGACCGTGCCGGAGTCAAGGGTGTGGTCACCAACGATGGCACGGCAATCGATGCCGACATCGTGATCAGCGACATCGGTGGGGCGGCGGCGCTACTCGACCTGGTCGATGTCGAGCCGCCATGGAGATTGCGCATGCGACTGGCAGGGCCGTTGCAGTCTCCGGGCATCAGTGCTTATCTCAAGGTGCGGGGCAGCCCATCGAGTGAGATCAACTTCGAGGTGTCGGGTTCGCCCAAACAGGCAACGGCCTTCATTGCCGGCCCCCCAACGACAAGCGAGTCGTCGTGGCGAGCCAGCCGGATCATCGCACCGCTGTCGCACGAACGGGCTCGAGCCTTGGGTGCCGACGGGCAGCAACGCCTGCTCGACCAGATGATCGACGCCACATGGTGGCAGGACGAGGTGACCAATGTCGAAGTCGTCGGCACTCGCTTGGTTGGCGATTGGGGCCGAGAGTTTCGGCTACGAGACGACGCCATGAACCTGATCATGGCTCGCCGCCAGCTGCTGCGGGGGCGACTCCCCCATTGCATCAAGCACATCCCTGGCCTCTTCCTCGCAGGAAGCTGGACCCACCCGGGCCAGTGGATCAGCTTCTGCTCTGTCTCCGGGGTATTGGCTGCGGACCAGGCTTTGGCCGGTCGACAGCCATGACTCTGCTCAACACGCGAATGATCGAGACGGAATTCGGAGCCGTTCGTGTCGCCGATGTCGCAGGCCGCAGCGATGATCCAGCCTTGGTGTTCGTCCACGGGTATCCCGACAACCTGCAGATCTGGTCTCGACTCATCGGTGAACTCGACATCGACCGTCGGCTGGTGGCGTTCGATTGGCCCGGACTCGGGCACTCAGAATCCTTCACGGGTGGTGCCACGCCGTTTCACCTCGGCCGCCACTTCCTGGCGGTGATCGATTCCCTCGAACTGGAACAGGTGGTTCCGGTCGGCTTCGACATGGGAGCTCACGCCGTCGTTGCTGCGACCGCTCGACAACCCGAACGCGTGCATCGGCTCGTGCTCACGAACTTCCTGGCCAACGGCAGCGCGCGAACATCTTGGGACATTGCGGTCATGCGTCGTCTGGGATTGAACCGGCTGGTGCTCCGCTACGGCGCCCGGGTGGTGTTCGAACGAGCGCAGCGCACGTTTCTCGAAAGCACGGGTTCGCTCACCGCCGAGGTGCGCAACGACATGTGGCGGGCGTTTCGGCGGCCCGAGGTCCGCACCCATCTTCGACGGATGTGTGTCGGCTACCAGGCGGCGCTGCCTCGAGTGAGCGGGCTCTACCCCGACATCGAAGCCAAGACCCTGGTCCTGTGGGCCGACAGCGATCCGCACTTTCCGCTCGCCCAGGGCGAGGCGTTAGCGAACGGGCTACCGAACGTCGAACTTCAGGTTCTCCGCGGTGCATCTCACTGGATGATGTTCGCACGCGCCCCCGAACTCGCCCGCGCCATCGAGTCATTCCTGAGCTGACGGCTCATCACCGATCGCAGCGCTCACATGGAGACGTTCGTCGTCGACGCCGATGGTCAGCACGACACCGTCGACGAGTAGTCGGGTGTTGTTGTCCGGAACCGTTTCGCCCACGCCCATGGTGACGGTTGGCGCCCACACCGAGGTGACTCGGTGATGGCTGCGGATCCAGTTCGCCAGCGACGCGTTCGCAAACGATGATCGCTCGAAGATCACCAGGTCGATGTTCCCCACGTTTGCCTTCCGCAGCGTCGACAGTACGTCTTCGGGCTGGGAACGCCCCCCGACCTGCAACACGGTGGTCTCGTCATCTTGCCAGATCGTGGAGCTCGCGTCGATCACCCGAGTCTCGGCCGGCATCGTCGCCAACACAACCGCCGGGTGCATCAACACGACGAACAGACCAACGACGGTCGCACCTCGTCCCAGTCGGGCGATTCGACGTAGCCCCCACGCCCCCAGTACGAACAGCAGCACGATGTGCACTGCTCCCAATCGCCCCAATGGCAGAAGCGGCACCTGCGACGCCACCGAGTCGATCCACCACAGCGCCAACCGAGTCGGTATGTGCAACCACGCTGCCAGCCACTCCGGCACCAGACCCGCCATCAACCCGCCGGTCAGACCCCACATCATGACCGGCCCGGCCGCAGGACCGGCCAGCAGGTTCGCCGGCAACGACGCCACCGGCAAACCATCGAATCGCCACACCAACAACGGCGCCACCGCCAGCTGGGCACACGCCGTGACCGCCAGTGCCTCGACCAGCGGGCGTGGACCCGGCACTGCCCGAGCGACCCGGCCCGACCACAACAAGATGCCCGCCGACGCCGCCACCGACAACTGGAACGCAACGCTGTGAACAATCAACGGATCGATCACCACCAACGCCGAAACCGCAACCGCCAATACCCGACCGCTCGACACCTCGGTCCCCACCAGCACTGCGACCGATGCCACCGCCGTCATCACCGATGCTCGTACGACCGAGGGCTCGAACCGGGTCACCGTCGCAAACAGCACCAACACCGCCAGCACGAACACGAACCTTTGCCGATGCCCCAATCGTCGCAACACCGGCCCGGTGATCGCCAACACGAAAGCGACATTTTGGCCAGACACGGCCAGAAGATGCGTCAGGCCCGCGGCATCGAAGTTGTCTGCGGTCAGTGGGCTCTGGGCTCGGTCGTCGCCGTAGACCAGACCGGCGAACAAGGCCTGTTCATCGCGACTCATCGACGATGCTCCCGACTCGATCGTGCGCCGAATGCTGTTCGCCAGCCGGGTGTGCGGCGAGCCAACGTCGAAACCGTCGACCGAGGTGACGGTGCCTCGACCCGACAGACCCTGGGCCAACAGCCATGTCGGGGCATCGTTCAGCGGGCGCAGCGTTGCTTCGACCATCACCTGCTCGCCCATGAGCCTGTTCCGCAAGCCACCTGCAGGGGAACCCCAGGCTCGCAAGTCGTAGCGCTCGCCATCGATCGATGCCGTGACCCGAACGCCACCGCTGGTGGGTTCCGGATCCGCGGCCAGCACGACCGGACCTTCGAAGCGTCGCTCTTGGGCTGGCTCGACACCCGCCCACGCTCGGCCCGACAGTGCCGAGGCCAGCAGCACCATGACCAGCAAGAATCGGCGAGGCCAGCGTTGTCGCAGGGAAATCGCAGCCAAGACGACGAGGGCGATGAGCAGCGCGAATGGCACCCGCGTCGGAACGAGCGCGCCGCACCAGACCATCACAGCCAACAGCGCCACCTGGCGATCGGTCACTGTGCCCTAGCGGCGTATGCCAACGGTTCTGTTGTCATCACCCGACCCGCACGTGGGCCTCGATCTGGGCCAGCTTGGCCTCGCCGATGCCGGGGACATCGAGCAATTCTTCGACCAGTAGGAATGGCCCACGATTGGTGCGGGTCTGCACGATCGCCTGGGCGATGGAGGGTCCGATACCCGGCAGCGCTTCGAGTGACTCGGCGGTCGCCACATTGATGTCGAGCATGAGTTCGGGCGTGCCAGGGCTGTCGATGTCGTTGGTGGTGAGCGTTGCGCCAGCACGACTGGGCGCAACAACTGTTGGCGGCTCGTCTTCGCCGTGAGCAGGAACGTGGATTCGCTCACCATCGATGACGACGGCAGCCAGGTTCACGCGGTCGAGATCAGCCTGGGCGCCGGGACCTCCTGCCCTGTCGATTGCGTCGACGACTCGCGCACCGGGATCGAGCGTGACCACACCGGGACGCACCACTGCACCAGCTACATGTACGACGACGTCGTGGGGCTCTGTGGCGTCGAGTTGGACCTGGTCGACCGGGTCCTCGGGCACTGCGGTCGCGAGGGCATCGGCCCTGGCAACGGGCACCGGCTCGGCCGCGTCACCTGGCGCATCGACGTCGGCTTCTACCGAGCTGACCAGAAGAGGAAGTCGATCGTCGATCGGCACGCTGACCCGACCAGACCATGCCTGCCAGCCCCAAACGGCACCGAGCCCGAGCAACGCAAACGCGGCACCGAAAAGCAGACCGGGCACCATCGAGGCCCGGGGGTCGTCTGACGTCGGCGACGTCGAACGAGCAGAACGAGCGGAACGAGCAATCTGTAGTCGTTCGATCGTTCGTTCGCGCCACGCACGCAACTGCTGGCGACGGCTGACGACATGTTGTGGTCGAGGAGGAACACTCACCGACCGAAACTGTCATGGCGGCGTCTCAGTTCGTTCCCAACAGCTTCGAATCAGCGATGGGAACCGCCTGAGAACACCGTGGGAACGCCACGGAGCGAGATTCGAGTCGGCTAGCGAGACGTGGAGTCGTTGACGTCTCGGCGAGCCATCGCCGCCTGAACGGCCTTGAGGTCCGTTGGTGGCCTCGGCCGGTTCGGACCACCGCCGAAAGCCACCGGCCGGGCACTCGCGGCCAACCGGGTGCGTTGGCGGTTCAGTCGGTCACGCAACGCCGCCGCGTTGCTGATCGATGATGCTGGCACGACCACGTCGGATTGCTCGCTGCCCGGCTCGAGGTCACCCACAGGATGTACACGAGACACCCACGAAGCCTCGACCTCGAGCGGAATGCGCCGGTATGCCGCCATGTGTCCATAACCGCCGAGCCGGAGCCGCAGGTAGGAACCGACATAACGAGCCAGAAATCGAATCGGCCCCAGCTCGCCGAACTGGCGCACATGCACCAACTCGTGCGCCAGCAGACCCTGATGTTGCGACGATCGTTTGCGAACCAAGATGGTCTTGCCCAGCGTTATTGCTTCGGCCTGCGGTGGCACCGGGCCACCAACGACGACTCGATAGCCGTTGCGCTTCTCCACTCGCATGGATCGACGCTAGCTCAGAACAGCCTCATTGACAGCTGCTTGCGGTAATCGGCCGTACGAGGGTCCGCAGGACCCATGACCTCGAGCAGGTCCACGAACTCTTGGCGAGCATCTTCGTCGGTCTTGACTCGATCGAGCAGTTCGGTCAGCTTGGCGTCGAGTTCGTCGGCGGCGGCGGGTGCTTCGCCTCCGATTCGGGCGCTGGCTGCGATCTGGCGTACCTCGGCGGTCTCGGGGACCCGTTGCAGCAACTCGAGTGCCATCTCGTTCTCGCCTCGGGCGATCAGGATCTCGGCGACCGCCGGGACGGCGACATGGTGATCGGGTACTCGTTCGAGCACTTGTAGCAACGACTGCTCGTCGCCTGCAGCCAAGAGCTGTTCGATCTCGAGCTCGACGTCAGATGGCAACAAGCGTTCGATGAATTCACGCACGGCAGGCTCGCCCTGCGCACCGGTGAAGCCATCGAGAACCTTGCCATCTTTGAGCGCGTACACCGCAGGAATCGACTGGACCTGGAAGGCCTGAGAGGTGGCAGGATTGGCGTCGACATCGACCTTGGCCAATACGACCTTGCCGTCGGTCTCGGCGATCACCGACTCGAGAATCGGCCCCAGGCTCTTACACGGGCCGCACCATTCCGCCCACAGATCGACGACCACAACATGGTCGTGCGAGGCCTCGATTACATCGGCTTCGAATGTGGCGTCGGTGACATCGATCATGCGTGTAGCTCCAGCGGTACAGTTCGCGATTCCAGTGCATTGCGAGCTACAGGGTACCGTGTCGAACCGACAGCGACCGGCTGGCCACGATGGACTCGAATGGGACAGAGATGGTGACCGAGTTGGGGGCGACATGACAACCAGGGGAATCAATCCGGCATCTGTTGCGCCCGTCGGTGCACTGGCCCACCACGCTCTCGACGGGGCGGGAGAGGTCGCCTGATGCGCTTCGACGATCTCTACCACCAGGTGGGTCCCAGCGTCGAGGGGCCGATGCCGTTGCTGATCGTGATGGACGGCTGGCTCGAAGCCTGTGACACGCTCGCCCTGGTCCGCAGCACGATCGTGCAACAAGGCGACCTCACGACCGTTGCCCAGTTCGACACCGACCAGCTTCTCGACCAGCGAGCCCGACGCCCGATCCTGACCGTGGTCGACGGTGTCACCCAGAGCGTCGAATGGCCCGAACTCGAACTGGCCATCGGCTCCGATCAGAACGATCAACCGTTCCTGCTGCTGCATGGCCCCGAACCCGATTTCGCATGGCGCCAGTTCGGTAAGGCGGTCGCCAACATCGTCAGCGCTATCGGCGTCACCACCACCTTCTCGATGGGTGCCTATCCGGCCCCGATGCCACATACGCGACCCGTGCGTATTTCGTCGACCGCGTCCGAAGCAGAGATGCTCGTAGGCCGCGAGCACACCACCGGGCTCATCAATGTTCCGGTCGGTGTCCAGGTTTCGATCACCGAGGAACTCGAACGGTTCGGCGTGCCGAGTCATGGCCTGTATGCCCAGGTGCCCTATTACCTGGCGGCCCACGATTGGCCACAAGCTGCGATCGCCATGCTGAGCAACTTCGAAGAACTGGCCAGCCTGTCGTTCGACGATGCCGCCATGGCCGCGCAGGTGCCCGAAGCCGAAGCAGCAGTTGGCACCATGCTCGACGAATCACCGGGGCTCCACGAAGTCGTCACCCGTCTCGAGCAACGTCACGACGAACTCAAGAAACTCGACGACGAAATTTTGCCGTCCGGTGATGAACTCGAAGAAGAACTGCAGCAATATCTACGCAAGATCGACGGCGATTGAGTCCCACCGATCCGAACCCTCACTTTTGCGGTCCAAACCCCGCGCACCGATAACCCCAAGGAACCAAGGAACAACCAGATGAAGATCGATGGTGGTATCAACTTTGTGCTCGACAAAGCTGCCGACAGCGCCCGAGAGGCCGAGCAGGCCGGCTATTCCGGCGCGTTCACGGCCGAGACCTCGCACGATCCATTCCTGCCGCTGGCCGTTGCAGCCGAACACACCGACAAGCTCGAACTGGGCACTTCGATCGCCGTGGCGTTTGCCCGCAGCCCCATGACCGTGGCCAACACCGCTTGGGACCTGCAAGCGTTCAGCAAGGGCCGATTCATTCTCGGCCTGGGGTCGCAGATCAAGCCCCACATCGAGAAGCGGTTCTCCATGGAGTGGGGCAATCCCGGGTCGCGCATGCGCGAGTACGTGCAAGCCCTGCATGCGATCTGGGACTACTGGCAGGCCGCTGACTTCAGCAGTCGATTGTCATTTGACGGCGACTTCTACAAACACACGCTCATGACACCCATGTTCAGCCCCGAACCGCTCGAGACCGCAAAGCCCAAGGTGTTCCTGGCCGCCGTAGGGCCCTATATGACCGGCGTGGCCGGCGAAGTGTGCGACGGCTGGATAAGCCATGGCTTCACCACTGCGGCCTACCTCGAAGATGTCAGCATTCCGGCCCTGCACGCCGGGGTAACCAAAGCCGGTCGCGACACCAGCGAAGTCGAGATCTCGCTGCCGGCGTTCATCGTGACCGGTGAGACCGAAGAAGAAATGACCGCAGCCAGCTTCGCCACTCGCAAGCAGATTGCGTTCTATGGCTCGACGCCTGCCTACAAGGCCGTGCTCGATCATCACGGATGGGGTGACGCTCAGATCGAGTTGAATCGCATGTCCAAGGCGGGCGAATGGGATGCCATGGCCGACGTCATCGACACCGAGATGCTCGACGCATTTGCGGTGGTTGCCGAACCCCAGGGCATCGCAGAAAGCCTGCTCGGCCGTTACGGCAACCTGGTAGATCGCATCAGCTTCTACGCCCCCTACGCCGGAAACCCCGAGCTGTGGAGCGGCGTCATCAGCGACCTGAAAGCTGGCTGAACAGCCGCTTGGTTCACGAGAGTTTGTAGTCGTCCGTTGCCGGCCTAGAGTGCTAGCAGCGGATAGGCACTGCGAGTTGGGGCAGACGACAGTGGGCAGATCATTTGTTCTGTTCACGATGTGATTCCCCGCTCCGAACCCTGTTCGTCGGACCCACCAGACCGGCTGCACCTGCGTGCTCCCGGCTTGCGCACGGCCGAGCCAAGGCTTGGTCCCTGCCAAGGAGAGCAACAACTACATGACTTCTACCGCAACGATCGATCGAGCTGAACTCGACCAGATCGTGCTCGACTATCTCGACGGGCGTTGTTCCGACGAGATGGCTGATTTCCTCGAAGACAATCACCGGCTTTGGATCGACAGCCTGTGGCGACTGCTCGAAAGGGCCGACATCGCCCTCGAGCAAGCTCGACAAAGTGTCAAAGGCCCCGAGCGGGCTTCGGTGCTGAACGACCTCGAAGACGAATGTAACCGCATCGACGCGTTGCTCAGCGATCTCGCAGGTCCGGTCGTGGTCAGTGGTCCTGATCCCGATGCAGTCGTGGTTGGTAAGGCGCAACTGCAGCTGTCGTGGAGTGAAGGTCAGATCATTGCGTGGGGCGGTGGCCACGAAGCCGAGCCAGCCGACCTGGAAACACTCAATGCCATGCTCGCCGACCACGACGGCAGCGCAATCACCTGGCTCGAGAACGACCCAGTGGACATCGTTGGTCGAGCCGAGGCCGTGTCCTTGGCGTCACCACTGACCATGGCTCTCGGCTGGATTCTCGGCTTTGGCAATGTCTCACTCGACGACGACACGCTGGGCACGAGTGCTCGCTGGTTCGGCCTCGCCGCCGCCTTTGCGGTCGAGTTGGTCGCCCAGGGACGCATGGTCCCGCAGCTCGAACAATTCCGTGGCGGCCGCCGGGGCAAGGGTTCGCTGGGCACCTATCACGTGCGCTGGGCGGCCTCGGTCATGGACCGCGAACGACTCGATGCCCTGGCCGACGCAGCGCCGGGTGCAGCCATGGCGGTGTCGGACCGCAAGGACCGCAAGGAGTTCGCCGGTGCCGTGGTCGCCGACCTGACCGACGCCATCACCCGCATCGCTGCGCTGCAAATCGAGGTTCCCGCCCCACCCGAACGACCCAGCACCAAGAACGATGTCGGCGAGACCATTCTGTCTCGTCTCGACGGCTCCGCCTTTCAGGCGCCGCCCGGAATCGGCAACGACATCGTGCAGCGGATGGGGCGCTGGGCACAGTCGGTGACCGGCACCGCCAACATGCGGCTGCTCGTCAAACTGAACCCGCCCGACGAAGACGACGCCTGGCTCGCCGAAGTGCTGGCGCCCGGGGGACGCAGTGGCCTCGAGCCGGTCGAGGTGGCCATGGCCACGGCCAGCCAAACCAAGTCAAAGACGATCAACCGCCAGATCCAGCGGCTCGAACGGCTCTTTCCTGCACTGTTGCGTCCGGGCGGGCGCCGTCGTGGAGAGGTCATCCTGAGTCAGGACGAAGCCTGGCAACTCATGTCCGACATGGGTGACTCGCTGGTCACTGCCGGCTTCGACGTGGCGGTTCCGGCACTGTCCAAGAAGAAGACTGCCCCCACACTGCGTCTGACCACCGAGTCGACCGAGACCGTCGTTGGTGCGCAGCAGCTCGCCGATGTTCGATGGTCCGCCGTGTTCGGCGACGTCGAACTCACCGCCGCCGAGATTGCGCAGCTGGCGTCGGAAGCTCGCCCCATGGTCAAGTCCCAGGGTGAATGGATCGAGCTCGACAAGGTTGATCTGGCAGCTGCGGCCGAAGCCCTCGCGGATCGGGCCGACAAGACCAAGATGAGCGGCGCCGAGATGTTGCGCCATGCTCTTGGGCTCGAGGGCAACCCGTTCGGCGGCCAGATGTCCATCGCCGGCCAGGGCTGGGCGGCTGACCTGTTGCGAAGCCTGAACACTCTGCCCGAAGAACCCGATGCATCGCCCGAAGGATTCGAGGGCGAGCTTCGTTCCTACCAAGCAGATGCCTATGCGTGGCTGATCTTCCTGGTCGAGGCCGGTCTGGGTGGTGTCCTGGCCCTCGACATGGGGCTCGGAAAGACCCCAACAACACTCGCATCACTGGGACCATCGCGGGTGCATGGCCCGGGCCTCGTCATTGCTCCCCCGGCCGTGGTCGGCAACTGGGCTACAGAGACCAAGAAGTTCATGCCAGAGCTGAAAGTACTGGTGCACCACGGTCAGAATCGCCGCAAGGGCAAGGACTTCCTGCAGGCCACCGAAGACACCGACATCGTGATCACCACCTACGGCACCGCGGTCCGCGACATGGACCTGCTCGAACAGGTGCGTTTCGGCAAGGCGGTCATCGACGAAGCTCAAGCCATCAAGAACCCGGCGGCCGAGACCAGCCGACAGCTGCGCCGCATCGACGCCCACACCCGCTTGGCACTGACCGGCACGCCCATCGAGAACGGCCTTGGTGACCTGTGGTCGATCCTCGACTGGGCAAACCCGGGGTTGCTCGGGCCACGCACACAATTCATTGCCCAGCTCAGTCCGGCTAAGAAGACCAAAGAGGCAAACGAAGGCGCGCTGCAGGCCCTGAACGGCATTCTGGTGTATCGCCGCACCAAGTCCGAACCGGAGATCGCAGCCGAGCTACCAGACCGCATCGACGAGCTCGATCACTGCGCCATGACGCCCGAACAGATCGGTCTGTACCAGGCGGTCATCAACAACCTCAGCGCCGAAACCGCCGCCGCCGACGTGGGTTCACCGAGCCGCAAGGGAGCGGTACTCGCTGCTATCACTGCGCTCAAGCAGATCTGCAACCACCCGCTGAACTACAACAGCGACGACGAAAATATGGAGATACACGGCCGATCAGGCAAGCTGGCTCGACTCAACGAGATCATCGAAACCGTGTTTGCAGCCGACGAACGCATGCTCGTGTTCACCCACTTCGCATCGTGGGGCGAACGCCTGGCCGGGTATCTGACCGAGCGCACCGGGACCGAAGTGAACTGCTATCACGGCGGCTTGTCCCGAGGCGCACGCGACCGCATGGTCGAAGAATTCCAGTCTCGTGAGGGACCTGGGATCTTGGTGTTGTCTCTCAAAGCAGGTGGCACCGGTCTGAACCTGACCGCAGCCAGCCATGTCGTGCTCTTCGACCGGTGGTGGAACCCCGCAGTCGAAGACCAAGCACGTGACCGGGTATGGCGAATCGGCCAGACCAAAACGGTCATCGCCCACCGTCTCATCTGCCCTGGCACCATCGACGAGCGAGTCGAAGAAGTTGTTGCCGGCAAACGCGAAATTGCCAACATTGTGTTGCCCAAGTCCAGTTCGGTGGGCGATCTCGACAGTGCGCAGCTCCAAGTCGCACTCGGCCTGGATCCTGACCTGTTGCTCGATTACGAGGAGTCGCCCGATGAACTCGACTCCGACGAAACGGACGACGAAACCGAGGCCGAATTGACAGGAGCCCAAACATGAGTCGAGGAAACAACAACCGCGGCAACCAGGGTGGGGGCAACCACGGCGGTGGCAACCAGAACGGCACGAACAACCGCAAACGCAAGAAGAGCCGCAAGAAGCCCCGTCTCGATCCGGTCAAGTACTGGGGCGATGCCACCGCACTACCCGTGCGAGACGACTACACGTTGAAATCAACCGATCCCACTGCGGTGATACGTTCGCTGGGCAAGGCGCCTATCCCCGGCAAGAATTCCGCGCCAGAGCTCTATTTCGAAGTCCTCTACAACCGTGCTGCCGGCCTGGCGCAGGCGTTGGCTTTCGCCGGTGGTCTGAACGAAGAACCGCCGTCCGACGAGATTGCCCAGTAGCAGACAACACCGTCGGCTCGGAGTTCACATATATTCACCCCGAAGGCGCCACCATCGTGGCCCCTCGACACCGCCAGCCGATCGGTCAATTTCGCCGGCGCAGCGGTGGTGGTCTCGCTACTCGGCCTCTTGCTGATCGGCCTGTCGTTCACCACCGGACTCGGCATCGGTGCCGCACTGATTGCGTCGTTCGTGGTGACCTCGTCGCTCGCCCTGCTTCCCGCAGTGCTCGACATGGTTCAGGAGCGAGTGAATATCACTCGCCGCGCCGGCATGGCAGGCGCAGTCCTGATGGCACTCGGCCTGCTGGCTCTCGGTCTCGGTCAGGGCCCGGTGTTCCTTGGCGTTGGCGCGGCGCTGGCTATTGTGATCTTGCTAGCGGCGTATCTGCCGTTCGTCTGCCCGCCATCACCGCTGCCGCTCGTCTCGACGCCAAGGTGGCCAGAGCCACTGCAGCCAACATCGACTTCACCAGCTTCCTGGGCGGCCGAACCCTGCTGTGCTTCGGTGTGGTTTTGCTACTGAGCTTCTTGTTACTCTGATATTTCGGGTTGCTCCCGCGCCCAGCAGCGCTACGCTTTGCCGTTCCAATGAGGGGCTATAGCTCAGTTGGTAGAGCGCTTGTATGGCATACAAGAGGTCGGGAGTTCAATTCTCCCTAGCTCCACTCATTCGAATGCGGCACTGCAATCAGCAGTGCCGCATTTACGTTTTGAGCACAGGCCGCAAAAAGGCGATCGGCGCAGGTGCAACAGCACCTGCGCCGATCGGCAGAAGGATCAGTTGGCCGCAGCTGGCTACTGGATGATGTCGACGATGGTGCCCACTGGCACGGTGTCGGCGATGAAACTCACGACCTCGTTCGGGATACGGACACAGCCAGAGGACACGTATTGGCCCATCAGTTCAGGCTGATTCGTGCCGTGCAGTGCCAGTTTCGGCATGCCTCCGCCAAACGTGCCAAGTGCTTCGCTGAATGCGGCGATGCTCAACACCCAGTCGCCGTACGCCGGGCTCAGATCCGCGCCGGGAATCATCTCGTCGATGTAGGAGCGAACAACTGGCGTTTCGCGGCCGTCGCGACCACTTACGGCAAGCTGGTTCAACAGCTCGACCTCGCCCTTGTAGACGGCGACCTTGTTATCGGACAGGTCGATCGTGATGTGATAGTCGTGCGTTTTCTCCGTGAAGAATGCGGTCTGGACCCAGGCGGTCGTGTTGTTGGGACGCACCGGCAGGAACACCTTCGCCCAGTTGCCGGTGCTGTCGTATTCGTCGACGACCAACGCCAAGCGATTGCCGAACACGGTCTCGGCCAAGAGCGGATATTCGAGTTCAATGTTTTCGATCGGGTTGATGTCGTAGATGGTGGTCTGGTTGCCATTGGGAGCATCGAACGTCGGAATCAGCACCACATCGTCGTTGACGTGCAGAACGGTGGTCAGCCACTCGTTCTCCGCAGAGACCGGCTCAATCGACGATTCATCGTCGGTGGTCTCGATCGCATCGTCAGCGGCGTCGTCGGTGACGAGCGGGATCGGTGCCGTGGTGGCAATCGGCGCGGGGTCGACGCCGGCATCCTCACCGTCGAAGGAGAGTCCCGGTTGGGATGTGTCGCCTAGCCCGGCGGTGTCGTCGCTTCCACCACCGCAGGCCACGGCAAGAAGTGCCATGAAGACTGCAATGGCCGTCACCTGGAGAATTCGCTGCTTTTTAGTCATTGGACCTACCCGAATCGGGGTACATGGGGGGCATGTACCGGGGAGAAGTATCAACCGCCTGACCGAAGACTGACATAAAGACGGGGAGCTTTTCCGAAACCGTAAGCAAACAGCAACATGGTGTCGGCGGCCACCAATGCGCGGGTGAGAGTGGTTGCATGCACCGTAACCAGTGCATGTTGCTGGCTAACTCGGCATTGGATCGACGACATCGGCCGAATTCACCGACCAGACGACCAGTACGTCGATATAGGGAGCTGGATCCGAAACCGCCTGCGGCCACGGCAATTCGTCGAGCTGGGCCCGGGAACGGCGACCCATCGAGATGCGGGCGTACTCGAACAAGCTCATGTCGAGGGTGCCAATGGCCGGCTCATTGCCCATGACAAAGTTGCGACCTGCCAGGCTCAGCTCTAGTCCCGGCAGGTCACCGGGAATACGGCGTTGCATGTTGGCGAAGAATTCATCGAGGAAATACTCGTAGGTACTCATGTCAGGGGTGGCAGCTGCGACGTCGCCGATAGCGGCCCGAATGTCCCAGCCATGTGTCCACTGATCGACAAACAGCTGAAATGGAAACAACTCGCCAGCTTCATCCATGATCTCGGACACACCGGACCCAGCGGTTCCCCATTCGTCGAGGACCTGCGCGAGCGAATGCTCAAGGCGTGCTGCGACATGGCCATCGGCCCATGCTTCGGTTGCGGCGCCTTCGGTATTGCCGACCAAGATGTCTGATGAAATACCTGCCAGGTGCGCATAGACGTCCTTGATCGACCACGCCGGACACGCGCTCGTTTTCACACCGGCCTGATCTTCGCCGAGTGTGCTTGCCAGGGCGAGCAGCTCTTCTCGCTCAGCTCGGTAGGTGTCGGCAAGGGCGTGCTTGGCCACGACCGAAACCTAGGCTTTTGCCGGCCGCGGTTCTTTGGGAAGACCCAGGACCATCTCGCCAACGATATTGCGCTGGACCTGCGAGGTACCGGCATAGATCGTGCCGGCACGTGCGTTGTAGAAGCTGCCAATCCATGACGCCGAGCTGTTCGGAGCGCCCGGAAGGTCGGTGTTGAACGACGTCATCGGCGGCGCACCCTCGACCCACATGGCGTCGGCGCCCAGGATGTCGATTGCCAGCTCGGTGACCTGCTTGTGATACTCGGACCAGTACAGCTTGAACAGCGATTCACTGGGACCAGGCTGGGCGCCGGCGATGAATCGGGTCAAGGTGCCGAGCCCCATGAAGCGCATGATCTCGACCTTGCTGTACGCCCATGCCAGACGCTGGCGGATCAACGGGTCGTCGTTTACGCCGCGCTCCTTTGCCAACTCGAGCAGTCGGTCGAGTTCGCTGCGGTAGGCAATTGGGGTGGTCGCAGCAGACTCGCCTCGCTCGTACCCGAGCAACGTCATGGCAACAGCCCAGCCGCCATTGATCTGGCCGACCACGTTTTCCTTGGCGGTGCGGGCATCGGTGAAAAAGGTCTCGTTGAATTCGCTCTCGCCGCTCATCATGGCGATCGGGCGAACCTCGACGCCGTCTTGATCCATGGGGCACAACATGAAGCTGATCCCCTTGTGCTTGCTGGCGTCGGGATCGGTGCGAGTGAGCACGAAGATCCAGTTGGCGCTCATTCCCGCCGAGGTCCAGATCTTTTGGCCGTTGATCACCCATTCGTCACCGTCGAGCACAGCCTTGCAGCCCAGGTTGGCCAGGTCGCTGCCGGCGTCGGGCTCGCTGTAGCCCTGACAGAAGACATATTCGCCGGAAATGATCTTGGGTAGGAACTCGGCTTTGAGTTCGTCGGTACCCCAGTTCAAGATGGTGTTGCCGACCATCTGAATACTGAAGACGTCGTTGCCGCTGCCGGTAGGGACACCTGCCTTCAGGAACTCCTCGGCCATGATGACCTTTTCGAGGGCAGTCAAGCCACCACCGCCGTACTCGGCGGGCCACGACGGCGCGAGCAAACTATTGGCGGAGAGAATCGATCGCCATTCGGCGGTGAAGGTTTCGAGCTGGTCGGGCGTCAGTGCGCCCATGCCTTGCCAATCAGCGGGAAGGTGCTCACCGAGAAAGGCCACCATCTTCTCTCGATAGGCTTCGGCTTCTTCGCTGTATTTCGGATCCATCTGCAACTCCTCCTGAGCCGACGCTATCGCCTTGCGCCACTCGGTCTGGCGTCAAGTAAGACGGAATTCTGCGAGTTATTTCATGGAAGCCTGCTCGTTCTCAGACATCGAAACCATCTTCGATAAAACGGTCGCGCTTGCCGCACGATCCCAGGGAATCGATCCGATCTGTTCGACATCGCATTGGCTGGTTCCTGTCGCACAGGCTTTTTCGCCCCAGGCGGCCCGGCGGGTGTTCACCGGCGCCAGCGGCCACATCGCGCTGATCGAACACGAGACCCCCAACGGGCCGGTGCTGTCGAGCTTCGACGCAGTTTGGGGATTCGCCACGCCGTTCGTCGGGATCGACCCCACCGAGCTGGTTCTCGATGTGGCTGATCTTCTTGTGAGCTTGGACTTCTATGCGCTCACCGTCTCGGGACTCGATCCAGCAAGCCCACTCTTAGACGAAGTCCAACAACTCGGCCCGGCGGGGTTCACCGACACCGCCGATCGCTGCATCGCCGATCTGGGCGAAGGCTTCGGTCCGTGGATCGACCGTCGCTCGGCCAGGTTCCGACGATCGCTGCGAGCCGCAGCCAACCGGGGCGATGGCGCTGGCATCACCATCGAGCGACACTCGCCGACATCAATTCAGGTACCAGCGGTGTTCCAGCGTTTGTTGGCGATCGAGAAGACGAGCTGGAAGACCGACGTCGGCTCCGGATTGGTCGACACCGACCTCGGAAATTTCACGCGGGCCATGGCGGAACGTTTCGCCGCTGTTGGTGCGCTCCGGGTGCAGTTCGCCCGACTCGACGGCTTGGACATCGGCTACGTCATCGGTGCTCGACTCGGCGACCGTTACCGGGGCTTCCAACACAGCTTCAACCAGAACTATCCCGAGCTGTCCATCGGCAAACTCCTGCAATTCCACACCATTGCCGAGCTCGCAAGCGAGGGGGTGACCACCTACGACATGGGCATGCACATGTCGTACAAGGAGAGCTACGCCGATCGCATCGAGTCGACCGTCACCGCCATCATCCCCAAGCGTCGTTGACAGGCTGACTCTCTATCCTGTTGCGGTGAGCAAGGGCGAGCAGACCATCACCATGGATGCGTTCACTGCGCTGCACCAGCGGCTCAACTCGGTGTCTCGCACCGACCAGAAGCGCCTGGGGCGTCGGGTCAAGGGCGCCCGCAAGATCAAGCAGGCCGACAAACGCGCCAAGGTTCTCCACGAACTCGACACCAAGATCGACAAGGCCGAGAAGCAGCTGGCGCGCCGAGTCGCTGCGATTCCGGCGCGCACGTACCCGCCGGATCTACCGATATCGCAGCGTCGGGACGAACTGGTGAAGACGATCCGCGACAATCAGGTCGTGGTCATCGCCGGCGAGACCGGCTCGGGCAAGAGCACGCAGCTGCCCAAGATGTGCGCCGATGCCGGGCTCGGTCGACGCGGGCTTATCGGTCACACCCAGCCGCGTCGTATCGCTGCCCGATCCGTTGGCGCTCGCATCGCCGACGAACTGGGCCAGCAGATCGGTGGTGCGGTTGGTTACTCGGTGCGTTTCGACAATCGCACGAACGACAAGACCACGATCAAGGTCATGACCGACGGCATCTTGTTGGCCGAACTGGCGCACGATCCCGACCTGCTGGCCTACGACGTCATCATCGTCGACGAGGCCCACGAGCGCAGTTTGAACATCGACTTCTTGCTGGGCTATCTGCACCGGCTGCTCCCCCGGCGACCCGACCTGCATGTTGTCGTCACGTCGGCCACGATCGACACCGCCAAGATCGCCGCCCATTTCGACGACGCACCGATCGTCGAGGTCTCGGGCCGCAACTTCCCCGTCGACATTCGCTACCGCCCCCTCGACGCCGATGGCGAAAAACTCGAACCACCCGCAGCCGTGCGGCGCGCCATCTCCGAGCTGATGCGCGAAGGACCGGGCGACATCCTGGTGTTCAGCAGTGGCGAGCGCGAGATCAATGAGATCTGCGAGGCCGTGCGTCGCCATGAACCCGATCTCGAAGTTCTTCCCCTGTACGCACGGTTGTCGTCGAAAGAACAACAGAGGGTTTTCGGCGAATCCAAGCGTCGACGTATCGTCGTGTCGACCAACGTGGCCGAAACGTCCTTGACGGTTCCCGGCGTGCGATATGTCATCGACGTCGGCGAAGCGCGCATCTCGCGATTCAGCCAACGCACCAAGGTGCAGCGATTGCCGATCGAGCCCGTGTCCCAGGCATCAGCCAACCAGCGCAGCGGACGCTGCGGGCGCCTCGGGCCCGGTGTGGCGATCCGGCTCTACGAGGAAGACGACTTCGACGCCCGTCCCGAGTTCACCGAACCCGAGATCCAACGCACCAATCTGGCTTCGGTCATCTTGACCATGGCCAACCAACGGCTGGGTTCGCCGCTCGAGTTTCCGTTCATCGACCCGCCCGATCCGCGCGCCGTGGCCGATGGCGTTCGCCTGCTTCACGAGTTACGAGCAGTCGAGAGTCCCACGCTCCCCGAGACAGGTAACGCCGGCCGATGGTTGACCACCACCGGAAAGGCGCTCGCCCGTTTTCCGATGGACCCTCGCCTGGGGCGGATCGTCTTGGCCGGCGACGAACAGGGCTGTCTGTTCGAAGCCATCATCATCGCTGCTTCGTTGGCGGTGCAGGACCCACGCGAGCGTCCCCGAGACAAACAAAAAGCGGCCGACGACGCCCATGGCTTCTTCATAGACGACCGCAGCGACATACTCACGCTGTTGCACTTGTGGCACGCGGCCAGCAAGCAACGTCGGGACCTGAACCGGCGCCAGTTCTCCAGATGGTGTCGCGAGCGCTTCTTGCACGCCCAACGCATGAGTGAGTGGTTCGACACCATCGAACAACTACGAACTGCAGCCGAAGAAATGGGTCTACCCAACAGCTACAGCAGTGACTTCGATGTGTCGCTCGGGCCCGGATCGAACGACCCCGAGAACTGGGGCGACGATATTCATCGGGCCGTGCTCACCGCGATGTTGTCCCAGGTGGGCATGCGCATCGAGCGTTCGCACGAGTACCTCGGGCCCCGCAACGCGCGGTTTGCGATCCAACCGGGGTCGACCACCTTCGAAACCAGACCCGACTGGATCATGGCTGCCACCTTGGTCGAGACCAGCCGCCTGTGGGCTCGAACGGTGGCCCCGATCGACCCGGAATGGCTCGAAGAGCCGGCGGATCACCTGACATCGATCGAAGTGGCCGACGCCGTATGGGACCCCCAGAGCGGGCGAGCGATGACGACCGAGACGGTCCGCCTTCACGGCCTGCCGATAATCGCCGACCGGTTGGTGCCTGCAGATCGTCACGATCCGGTCACCGCTCGCGAGATGTTCATCCATCACGCACTCATCCAAGGCGATTGGGAACACCAACGTCACGGCTTCGAAGCCACCAATGCATCGGTGCGACACGAAGCACGAAACCTGGCCGTGCGAGCCACCCAGCGCAGCTTCGACGACGAATACGATCGAGTCTGGTCGTTCTACGACGCGGCCCTACCGGCTCATGTGACAAGCGGGCCCCACTTCGCATCATGGTTCGGTCCGGCCGCAATAGAGGATCCCCATCTGTTGGAGATGTCGGTCAGCGACCTGATCTCCGCAGAGGAAGCCACGGTCGACGAGGCCAGGTTCCCCGACGAAATCAGCCACGGAAGCGTACGGCTGGCACTCGACTACCAAGACGCCGCCACCTCGGTTGCGGTCGACATTCCCGTCACGGCGGCGAGTGGTATCGAGGCCATGACCTTTCTCGGTGTTGTCCCCGGACACCGCAGGGAGGCCATCATCGCGCTGGTGCGGGCACTGCCCAAGCCGCTGCGGAAACGCTTGGTACCGGTTCCGGAGACGGTCGATGCCATTCTGGCCGAGCTTCCCGATCCAGCCGGCAGCACGGACCCGGACACCGCCGAGTTCGCCCTGGGCCTACGCCAAGCTCTCGAACGGCGCATCGGCGAACCGCTGGCGTTCGATGCACTCGACCCTCGATCCCTGCCGCAACCATTGCGGCCGCACTACCGAATAGTGAACGACGATGGCGAGGTGCTCGCCGAAGGCGCCGACCTCGACGTGCTGCGAGGGCAGCTCCAAGCCGACATCGCCCAAGCGCTTCACGACGGATCCGAAGGAGTCACGCACCCGGGCGCAGTCACCTGGGAGTTCGGCTCGATTCCCAAGACCGTGTCGGTAGGCGCACGCCAAGGGGCCACTACGGCCTACCCGGCGCTGGTCGACCGCCACGACAGCGTAGGTGTCGACCTGTTGCCCTCGCCGGCTGCGCAATCTGCTGCCATGTGGAGCGGCGCACGTCGACTGCTTCGGCTGACCGTCAAGGCCCCGCTGCGCGAAATGAACCAGGTTTTGACCAATGCTCGGCTGTTGTCACTGACGCTGACTGCCCATGGTGAGCGCAAAGAGTGGTTCGAAGACCTTACGCTCGCTTGTCTGGGCACGATCATCGACGACGCCGGCGTTCCCTGGACCGGCGACGACTTCGCACAACTACAGCAGCAAGCACGGCGCGACCTGCCGCGTCTGGCCGCAGAATGGGCCCCGGTCGCCGCCGAGATGATCGATGAGACCGCGGCCATCCGCATGGCGATCGTCGCTGGCGAGAATCTGCCACAAGACTGCGTGGCCGATGCTCGCAACCACCTCGACCGCCTGGTGTTTCCCGGCCACCTCAACGCCATTGGACTCGGCAAGTTCCACGACATGGTGCGCTATCTACGCGGGATTCGGGAACGACTCGACAAGCTGCCCACCCGGGTCCTCGCCGACCGCAACTCGATGCACGAGATCCTGGGCGTCGAAGACTTCTACGACACGGTCGCTCGCCATATGAGTTGGTCCAAGGAAATCGAAGCGGTTGCATGGTCGCTCGAAGAACTCCGAATCAGCGCCTTTGCCCAACAGCTCGGCGCCCGCGAAAAGGTGAGTGTGAAGCGCATCCGCAAACGCTTGGACAAGATCGCCGCCGCATGAACAAGAAATCCGGACCTCTCGACGCAGCCGAGACCGCTGATGCCGCCATCACCGCTGCGCTCGTCGTAGCACTACTCGCAGCCGGCCGCGTGCTGGCATCGGGAAGCCTGTTTCAGGTCTTTGCCGCATTCGTGGTCGCAGTACTCGCGGCGCGCCGCCGAACACGCGCCGTGGTCATCGCCACCGGCGCTGCCGCGTCGATCGCACTGATTCTCGGCGGACTGGGCCCAGTGAGCCAGGCTGCACTCGCCGGCGTGTTCGGCTGGTGCGGCGGCGTGTCTCTTCGTCGAGATTGGGGCCGCCTGCGCACCGTGGGCTTCTCGCTGCTGATTGCGTGGCCAGCAATGGCATTCAGCGTGCTGTTCTTCTACCCAGCAATTGCGATAAACGGCAAGCTGCGCAAACTCGTCTTCGAGAACGTCGAGAATCAGGCCAAAGGCATCGGGAACGTGCTGGGTGGCGTCGCGTGGCTCGTCGATGCGCCGATCGGGTTCGTGGGGGGCTTGTTCGGTCTGAATGACTTCACGTTCTTCCGTGACGTGGCCGACGTGGTTGCCGATGCCCTGATCGGCATCGGCGATTTCCTCATCGACAATTGGCTGCTACTCATACCCGCCACCGAGTTCGTGTACACCGTGATCTACGCCCTGGCGGTGCGCGGAGTCGGCGGCGCCATCTTGCGCCGCCTGGACAAGGCGTTGGTCGAGTCGGTTGGCCTGTCGCTGCAGTCCGGCGAACACGCCGATCCCGTGCCGGTCAAGATCGCGGGCGCGGCGCTCAAACGCAATGGCACCACGGTGACCGTGCCGCTCGACATCGAGATCGACCCGGGCGAACATGTCGTCGTCGAAGGGCCGAACGGGGCCGGAAAGTCCACGCTTCTCGATGCATTGGCGGGCATGGACAACCACGACGCGGTGCTTCGCGCCGGCAATGTCGGCCTCGGCAGTCTCCGCGGGACCGCTCGAGTGGGTCAGCGTCCCGAGGCCCAAGTGGTGGGCACGACGGTCGACGAGGATCTGCGTTGGGGTCTCGACACCCCGGTTGCCATCACCGCCACCCTCGCCGATGTGGGCCTGCATCTGCCCCTCGATCGCCCCACCAGCGAACTCTCCGGTGGCGAACTTCAGCGGCTTGCTCTGGCGTCGGCGCTGCGGCGAGAACCCAAGTTGCTGCTCGCCGACGAAGTCACCTCGATGCTCGACCCCGAAGAACAGATTCGCATCACCAACCGTCTCAACGGATTGACCAACACCACCGTCGTCCGCACGACTCACCGCAACGATGCCGCGCCCACCGATCGGCGCATACTGTTGCCTTCGGCGAATCCCGTGTCCACTGTTGTGCCCGCCGAGGCCAACGAGCTTCGTACGATCTCTTCGTCGGTGACCGAATCACGCCTGTTGCGGCTGCGCGATGTGGGCTTCACCCACAATCCGACGCAGCCCTGGGCTCACGAAGTGCTCAAAGGCGTCGACCTTTCGATCCACCGCTACGAGATGCTCATGATCGAAGGCCGCAACGGCAGCGGCAAAACCACGCTGGCTCGCATCCTTGCTGGTCTGGCTCAGCAGACCAGCGGCGAAGTCGACGAAGCCAAGGGCCTCAAGCGGGCGCTTGCCCATCAGCACGTTCGATTGCAGCTTCTTCGCCCCACGGTGCATACCGAATTGCACTCGCTCGCCGGCGTGCGGGAGGACGGCAGCGATCCCCCGACCGATATCGAACGCCACACCATGAGGGCCCAGAACCTGGGCACCACGATCGACTTGTTTGCGCTCGAGCACCTGTTGCACCGACGCATCGACGAACTCAGCGGTGGCGAGCAACGCCGAGTGCTACTCGCTGGTCTGGTGGCCCGGGGCGTATCGCTGCTGGTACTCGATGAGCCGCTTGCCGGTCTCGATGCCAGCGGCCGAAGCGAATTGGCGGTCACGCTCGATCGGGTTCGACTCGCAGGCACGTCGATCATCGTCGTGAGCCATGACATCGACTGGGCCCCGCCCCACGTCGACCAACGCCTCAGGCTGAGCAACGGCCGGCTCGAAGGGGTACGGGTATGAGCCGATCACAAGCGTTCTTCCGTCCGGTTCCGGTCGATTCACCCATTCACCGGTTGGCGCCCGAGACCAAGGTCGTCGCCGGCATCGTGATCTCCATCGGGCTGGTGTTCAACCCGCTGTGGAGCCATGTGCTCTTTGCGGCCGCGCTTGTCGTTGGCGTGTTCATGCTGGCAAAGCTGCCGACGTCGGTTCTGCCCCGCATCCCGCTCGTCGTTCGCTTCGCACTGTTTGGAGGCGCTATCGGCGCGGCTGGTTCGGGCGAGGAACCGTTCGTTGCCGGCATCGGCGTTGGTGGATTACTCGACTACGGCCGGCTCATCATGGTGGGGGTCGTGATGATCCTGTGGGCGGGCATTCTGAGCTGGACAACCGGCTTGACCGCGGTCGGCTTCGCCATACGACGGTTACTGCGCCCTCTTCGACGCGTCGGCGTGCCGGTCGATGAAATCGGATCGGTGGTGGCGCTTGCCGTGCGATCGCTGCCGCTCGTGGCCGACGAGATCGACATCGTGAACGAGTCGGTCACCAGTCGGCCTCCACCAGCCAACCTGGCCGAAAAGCCTGTCCGCGAAGCATTCTCGTTCATCGGCGACATCACCACTGCGGTCGTCATCGGCAGCCATCGCCGAGCACGCGATCTGGCCACTGCGATGGTCAGTAGAGGCTCCACGTCTGCTCCGGAGCCCAAAAGGCCAGATTTTCGAAAAATTGATATCGCCGTCCTGATCGCAGCATTTGCACTGTGTATCGGCGCTTTTTTGATCCCCGGGTGGCCCGAAATCGTCGACTGACGCCCACGCGACGCACTTCGGGTGTCCCGGCCACCTAAGCTGTTCGAGTTATGCGCATAGGTACTTCGCGGGCAGACCGCCTCGGTTTCGTAGTCTTCGCTGTTCTGGCCAGCTTGCTGGCAGTTCTGGTGGTCACCAACTTGAATGGTGAGTCAACGGAATCGGCCCAGTCCGTCCAGACATTCGCCAACACGGCACCGCCAGCAGCGGTCCCCCAGACCGATCCGCTGTCGCTCCCCGAGCCAACCGCCACGGCCGCTCCGATTGCCCTGCCGGCAGCAGCGGCTCCCGATGTCGAAGCGAACGCTTCGGCAGCCGACGAAGACGCCGAAGCTGTCGAACCGGCAGAAGACGCCGAAGAGTCCGACGATGCGGTCGAAGCTCCTGTGGCCCAGGAAACCGACCAGACGTCTTCGACCGAGCCGTCCGCACCGACCACCACGGTCAGCTCCGCAGAAGTCGAACCCACCGCTACTCCCATCCCCAACCCGCAGCTGCCCGACGAGGAAACACCAAACCCACAGCTGCCCGAAGGCGCCACACCGAACCCACAGCTGCCCGACGACACACCGAACCCACAACCAGGGACCACCAACGTCGCCGCAGCTCCGGTCAACATTCCTGCCGATGCTCCTGCGGGCGGAACCTTCACCCACACGCTGACGGCAACGGTTGCTCGCCCGACCCTGCACACCACCCCCGGCGGGCCGGTATTCACGCCGACCTTCAATGGCACCGCTTTGCCTGCCGTGAATCCAACGGTCTTCGGCAACGCACTGGTTTATCGAGTCGTCGCCGGCCAGCCCGGCGACGCCTGGGCCAAGGTCTTCGTACCTGCTCGACCCAACGGCACCACGGCATGGGTGCAGACCAGCCAGTTCAACTGGGGTTCATCGAACCGCATGCTGCAGATCAACATCTCCAACAACACCGTGACGGTGTTCGAAGGAAGCAACGTGTTGGTTACCACCTCGGCGGTCATGGGCAAGAGCTCATCTCGTACACCCCTCGCGAATGGCTGGGTCGAAGAGATCATGGCTGGACCAAGCAGCGCCTACGGGCCCCGATTGATCAGCCTCGGCATCTTTTCCCAAGATCTGAACTCCTTCGGTGGCAGCATCCCCAAAATTGCGCTGCACGGCACGAATAACCCGGGCCTCATGGGCCAGTACGCATCCAACGGCTGCATCCGGGTCGAGAATGCGATCATCAATCAGATCGCCGGCATGATGCCACTCGGCTCCAAGGTCGTGATCGTCGGCTAGACCAAACGCGAAGCAAGGAGCGCGGGCTGCGACTACCGCAGGCGGCGCTCCTTCTTTACTTTTTGGCGTTCTCGACTCTCGGCTTGATCTACCTTCTGGCCACCACGACAACATGGCTCGGGTGGGCCGATACCACATCGGCCTGCGAGAACCATTGGCGCAGGCGAGTGTGTAGGTGGAGATGTCGCTGGGCAACCACATACGCCACGCCATTCGGGCGGAGCACGCGGGCGGCGTCGGCGAGCAACCGGTCGGTCAACTCGCCATCGGCCGCGTGTCCTTGATGAAACGGCGGATTGGTGATGACGACGTCGACGGTGGCAGTACGGGTCGCTGCGAAGCCGTCGACCGCATGGGCGGTCATCCTGTCGCCGAGGTCATTGGCCTGCCAGGTGCGAGTAGCGGCGGCCACCGCCAGGTCTGACACATCGAGCAGTTCGAAGTTGGCGTGTGTCCAGCTCCGGGCGATTCCGGCCGACAGGATGCCGTTTCCGCATCCCAGATCAGCCACCACGGAGCCGGCACCGGGGGGGACGGCCTGCTCTGTCAGCACCTGCAGCAGCAGGGCCGACCCGACGTCGACATGTCCGGAGCTGAACGTGCCCGGCATCTCGACCACATTCAGGCCGTCGGCGGTCACGAAGGAGCTCTCCCTGGGCGCGGGAGCATCACCGCCGGCGCCCTCGGGTGTGCTGTGGATCAGGCGGGCCTTGCGGGTCGCCCTCGATGTCGTTGTGGCTCCGATGAGATCGTCGAATGCCTTTACCGTCGACGTGTGAATGTGGCGCGCCATGGCCGCGCCGATCACTTTCGTGCTTGGCCCGGCGATCGCAGCGATGGCGGTTAGTTGGTAGCGCAGCAGGGCTGATGTTTTCGGTAGGCGTACCACGATCGTGTCGAACTCTGCGTTGGGCTGTTCATGGCCGCGAACGAGCCGGTCGGCGGTGATCGGCCCCAGTCCGTTCACTACCAGGTTGTGATCGATGGCGGCCCGACTGCTGGCCGAGTCACTCCAGATGGTGGGGTCGACCGAGGCAAAGGCACAGCTCAGCGCGCCGAACTCGTCGTTCACGATGAGCATGCGACCCGGCTGGCCAAGCGGCGCCGCAGCCGTGATCTCGTCGATCGCCAGCACGTCGGCCGCCGACCACGCTCGCAGGGGCGAAGATTTGGCCGTGTGGGGTCGCTCGATGACGAGGTCGCCGCGTGTCGTGTGCATTGATGTCTCGGCCACCGGTTCACCGTAGGAGCCGTGCGCCTAGACTCGGTGGTCATGTCGACAGATACTCAAGTAGCACCTCCGGACGCCAAACTCGACGAAGGCGACCACGATCGATTTGCGCACTACGTGATCGGTGGTGGCGAGGCGCTCATGAAGTCGGCGGTCACCGGCGAACCCGTGATTGCGCTGTGCGGCAAGGTGTGGGTGCCGAGCCGAGATCCAAAGAAGTATCCCGTCTGTCCCGAGTGCGACGAGATCCAGAAGCAGCGCAACCCGAACACCATCGACGGATGAGCCCGACCAACCTGCCAGCGGCATTCGACAATCGGGTCAGCCGAGATCTGGGTGTGCCGATTCCCATCGTGCAGGCGCCTATGGGCTGGATCGCCCGCAGCCAACTGGCGTCGGCAGTCAGCGCCGCCGGGGCCTGCGGCATCATCGAAACGTCGTCGGGCGAACTCGATGCGGTGAAAGGCGAGATCAGGGCCATGCGGGAAGGGTCCGATCGTCCCTTTGGTGTGAACATTGCTCAAGCGTTCGTGCGTGACCCCAAGATCGCCGAGTTCGTGATCGAGCAAGGTGTGCGATTTGTGACCACGTCGGCGGGTTCGCCGACCAAGTACACCAGCGTGCTCAAAGAAGCCGGACTCACCGTCTATCACGTGGTACCCACACTGAGTGCTGCGCTGAAGGCCGTCGACGCCGGGGTAGATGGTCTCGTGGTCGAAGGAGGCGAGGGAGGCGGGTTCAAGAGCCCCACACCGGTGTCGACCATGGTGTTGCTGCCCCTGATCCGATCACGGGTCAACGTGCCGATCATCGCCGCAGGCGGTATCTGCGACGGAGCCACCATGGCGGCGGCGTTCGCTCTCGGAGCCGAAGGCGTGCAGATGGGTACCCGCATGGTGTCCGCCGCCGAGAGTCCGGTTCACGAAAATTGGAAGAACGCCATCGTGGCTGCGGCCGAAACCGACACGCTGTTTCTGAACAGCCGCCACTCACCCGCACTGCGAGCGCTTCGAACCTCCAGAACCGAGGGTCTCGTGACGGCCGAACACAATGTGTTCGGCGACTTCGGCGATGCTCAAGCCCTGTACTTCGGCGGCGATATGGAAGCTGCCATTCCGCTCACCGGCGAAGTGGCTGGCCGCATCGACAGCGTTCGCCCTGTCGCCGACATCATCGCCGACACGGTCACCGAGTTCGCCGCCGCAGTCGAGCGTCTCACCTAGCTCAGCTAGCGCAGCAATGCTTGGACATCGTCGACCACGTTGGCGAGTCGTTCGCCGGCCTGAGCTCGGGCATCGTCGACAGCACCGGCTATCACCGGCTGAATGACCTCGATATAGGCTTTGATCTTCGGTTCGGTGCCGCTCGGGCGGACGATCACCTGCGTGTCGTCGTCGGTGAGCAGATGTAGCCCAGGTGTTGGTGGCAGCGAGCCCAAGCCAATGGGGCCCGACTGGGTCACGGTGGCACCACCGAGCCGTTCCGGCGGCGCGTCGGCCACCTGTTGCATGAGTTCGTCGACCCGACCGGGGTCGTTGTCGAATCGCACGCTGATCGGGTGGTTGGCGTAGACCCCGTGCTGTGTCGCCAGTGCGTCGAGACGCTGCCAAACCGACACGCCGGCCGTCTTGAGTGTGGCCAGCATTTCGGCTGCCACCAGGGCGGCCGTGATGCCGTCCTTGTCGCGAACTCGGTCTCCTATGCAGTAGCCAATGGCTTCCTCGTATCCGAAGACATAGGGACGCGTCGCCATGGTCACGATCGGGCGAGCGACCCATTTGAAGCCGGTGAGGGTCACTTCGGTGCTGACTCCCTGGGCTTGCGCCATGGCGTCGAGCTGGCGGCTCGACACGATCGACCGGGCAACGATGCGATCGTCTCCCGTGGTGTGGCCCAGCACATGATCACCCAGCAGCACCCCGAGTTCGTTGCCGCTCAGCGCCACGAAGCCGTCTCCGGACCTGCTCGGTACGGCCATGGCCAAGCGGTCGGCATCGGGGTCGTTGGCCAGGGCACCATCGACGCCGTGCTCGATCGCCACCTCGATGACGCGATCGAATGCGCCGGGTTCCTCGGGGTTCGGGAAGGGAACTGTTGGAAAGTCGCCATCGGGCTGGTGTTGTTCGACCACCACCACGGGTTCGGTGAACCCGGCGGCGGCGAACGCCTGCATGATCGGCTCGCCGCCCACACCGTGCATGGCGGTATAGGCCACGGTCACGTCGCGATTCTTGGTGAACATGGCTTGCAACGCACTTGAGCGGTGCCTCTCGATCCAGGCAAGCGTGGACGACGTGTCGGCGTCGTCGATCTCGGCGAAGGCGTCGTCGATGTCGGGGCCATGGTGGTGCCATGAAGCGGCGAGTTCATCGATCGTGGCTGCGATCTCGGTGTCGGCCGGGCTGACCAGTTGCAGTCCGTCACCGAGAAAAAGCTTGTAGCCGTTGTCGGCCGGCGGATTGTGGCTGGCGGTGACCACGATCGCGGCATCGGCCTGTTCGCCGAGAAGTGCATGGGCATAGGTGGGTGTGGGTGCCCAGGTGTCGCTGCGCAGTGCCACTCCTCCCCCGGCAATGATCGCAGCTGCTGCATGAGAAGCGAATCGTTGCGAGTCATGGCGCGCGTCGAAACCCACCACGATGCGAGGGGCGGCGATACCTTCGGCCTGCAGCCATGAAACCACCCCTGCTGTGGTCTGGCGGACAACCAGGGCGTTCATATGGTTGGGGCCCGGACCAACCTGGGCTCGAAGGCCGGCGGTACCGAAACCGATACGTCCGGTGAACATGCGAATCAGCGCCGGGTCACCAGCGTCGACGAGGGAGTCGATGCCGCCTCGTGTCACCGGATCGGGGTCGTAGATCGCCCAACGCTGCGCGTCTTCGATTGCCGCCACCAGTTCATCACCGAATCGCGTAGACACGGCGCTGTTATTGGAAGGTGTCGCAGGCCTCGGTGTCGCCGGTATCGAAGCCCTGCTCGAACCAGAACATGCGCTCTTCGGCTGACCCGTGGGTCCATGTGTGCGGGTTGATCGCCTGGCCCTGTGACTGTTGAATGCGGTCGTCGCCCACCGCTTCGGCCGCAGCCAGGGCTTCGGCGATATCGCCTCGTTCGAGCAGCCCACGCTCTTGTGCCGAGAATGCCCAGACGCCAGCCAGACAGTCGGCTTGCAGTTCGAGTAGGACCGACAGCTGGTTCTGGTTTCGTGGATTGGCCTGCTGTTGCTGGCGGGTCCAGGCCGAGATTCCGAGCTCGCCCTGGACATGATGGCCGAACTCGTGGGCTACCACGTAGGCCTGGGCGAAGTCGCCGGTTGCCCCGAAGCGTCGGGCCAGGATCTCTTCGAAGAAGCCGGTCTCGAGATAGATGCCCTTGTCGAGCGGACAATAGTGGGGGCCAATGGCAGCTTGTGCGGTGCCGCAACCGGTTCGAATGGGCGTGTCGAACAGCGTGAGGGTCGCTTCTTCGTAGCGAATGTCGTTGACGCGGAACTGGTCGACCCAGAAGTCCTGCACATCGGTCAAGAGAAAGTTGAACCACTGGGCATCGGTGTCCTGCACCGAGCTCGGAGGCGCACTCTCGGTCGCCGTGGTGCCGAATGAGTCGAGCGCCGAGCCCGACGCGGTGCCACCGGCTCCACCGAACATGTTTCCGCCGAAGAGCAGTGCCAGGATCAGGCCGAGAATGCCCACGCCCCCGGCGCCCATGGCTGCTCCACCACGGCTGCCGCTGCTTCGGGTCGAGCCACCTGTGCGCGCATCGCGAAAGTTTCGATCGGCCTTTTCGGAGCGAGTCCACTTCATGAGTGAGTCCTTTGCTTGTTGCTCACCGGGTGTCGACGAAACCGTCGACAATCCGACGTAACGCATCGTAGGCGTCGAGCATTTCCTGGGCGAGCTTTATGTTTGCCTGACCACGCAGCAAATGACCATTCTGGCCCTGCACCATGAGCTGTGGCCATTCCCGCAGATGATCGTGCAGATAGCGAAGGCCGAGCTCGAAGCTCAGCCGAGGGCCGGCAATGGCGTAACCGATGATCTCGACGTCGCTCAGAGTTTCGCCCGCCGCCTCGACGAAAGCGCCGACAACCGCATCGAACAACTCGACGGAGAAGACCGGCGCTTGCGAATCTTCGGCATACCAGCATGCACTCCGCGTGAGATCACCAACGTCGTGCCACGACGGACCCATCATGGCCAGGTCCAGGTCCAGTACTGCCCGGGCACGTCCCTGATCGCGGTCGAACAGTACGTTCGAGAGCTTGGTGTCGTTGTGCACCACCCGTTCCGGTGACCAGCGCACGCCATCGCGGGAGCATCGTTGATCCAAGTCATGCTTGAGTTGTTGCAAATCCGCCAGCATCGGCACGATCTCGTCGCGCCGATCGTCGGCCGTCTCGAGCTCGGCCAGCAGGGCGTCGTAGACACGGTCGACGTCGTGAAAGCTCGGTACCGTCTCGATCAGTGGGGGTCCCCCGAGGTCGGCGGTCTCGGCGGTGAACCTGCCGTACAGCGCGCCCGCGCTCGCCAATGTCGCCAACGGCTGTGACGATCGCAGGATCTGGCCCTGGCGATACATGAACGCTCGCCAGATGTCTCCTTCGGCGGTCATGATGAACGGTTTGCCTGCGCTGGTCGCAACCAGATGGGGGTACCACGTCTGTTGTTCGTCGGTGAAAGCTCGCCGCCAATCCAGATGCGATGTGACCCGCACCAGGTTCTCCATGATGCCCAGCAGATCGCCGTGGGCCGAACCGAGCATCTGCTGCAGCACCAGGTCTCGCCCGGCGCGAACCCGCATCGTGCGGTTGGTGCGTCCACCGGTCAACGACTCGATGTGCGCATCATCGAGCCCGAAGGCGTCCAGTACCGATTCCGGCACCGAAAATGCGGCTTCCACGACTACAGGTTGCTCTTCCCGAGGCCACTTTCCAACATTATGAGTCAGTAGTGACGTCGCCGCGACCGCCGTATACACCCATGCAAACGTTGCCGGTTGCGGCACTACCCTGCCCTGGTGGAACAGTTTGACCTCATCATCATTGGCGCCGGCTCCGGAAATTCGGTCTTGACCGAAGATTTCGACGGGTGGAAGGTTGCCGTGGTCGAGCGAGAGGTCTTTGGCGGCACGTGCTTGAACCGAGGCTGTATCCCCTCGAAGATGTTCATCTATCCGGCATCGATAGTCGAGACGATTCGTACCGCGGGGCCGCTCGGTGTGGACGCCCATGTCGACAGTGTTCGCTGGTCAGAAATCGTCGACCGGGTGTTCGGGCGGATCGATCCAATAGCGGCCGGGGGCGAGGACTACCGCCGCTCACTCGACAACGTCACCGTGTTCTCCGAAGATGCCCGGTTCGTGGGCCACAAGCAGGTGCAGGTGGGCGACCAGGTCATCACCGCCGACACCATCGTGTTGGCCGCTGGTGCCCGACCCCGAATCCCCGACGTCCCCGGACTGAACGAAGTGCCATTCCACACGTCGGCCACGATCATGCGGATTCCTGCGCCGCCCCGAAGGCTTGCGATCCTGGGTGGCGGGTTCATCGCTGTCGAGATGGGCCATGTCTTCCAAGCCGTAGGGTCCGAGGTCACGATCATCAACCGCAGCAAGCTCTTGCTGCGAGCCCATGATCAGGAGATCGCCGAGCGGTTCACCGACGTGTTCGGCCAGCGTTTCACGTTGCGATGTGGCGAGACTCCATCGCAGGTCCGCAACGACGGCGACGAGATAGTCATCGATTTCGCCGACGGTGAGTCTGTGGTCGCCGACGCACTGCTGGTCGCTACCGGGCGCATCCCCAACGGAGAACAGCTGGGTGTGAAAGAGACCGGCGTGGAACTGGATGCGTCGGGTTATGTGGTGGTCGACGAGCATCAGCGAACCGGTGTCGACGGCATCTGGGCGCTGGGTGACATCTCGAATCCCATGCAGCTGAAGCACACGGCCAATGCCGAGACCCGGGCGGTGGCCCACAACATCCACCACCCCGACGACCTTCAGGTGGTGAACTACAGCGGGGCGCCGTCGGCGGTGTTCACTCACCCCCAGATCGCCACGGTCGGCAAGACCGAACGTGAGCTCGAGGCCGAAGGAGTCGCCTACATCGCGCACACCCAGCCCTACGGGGCGACCGCCTACGGCTGGGCCATGGAGGACGAGCACGGCTTCTGCAAGGTCATCGCCGACCCCGAAACCCGCTTGTTGCTCGGCGCCCACATAATCGGCCACGAGGCATCGCTGCTCATCCAACAGCTCGTCCTCGGCTACCGATTTGGTCTCACGGTCGACGAGATGGCGCGCGGCCCGCTGTATGTCCACCCCGCACTCAGCGAAGTAGTCGAACAGGCACTCCTCGAGCTCTGAGTGCCATGTCCGGCGAACGCCGGCCCGAGCGGAGCGGTGAAACAAACCCAAGAGCGAGGGACGAGCGAAAAGCGAGCGACGCAGGAGCCGCTGGACACAACGTCACGGCATATCCGGCGAACGCCGGCCCGAGCGGAGCGGTGAAACACGAGTATCCTGCCTCCCGTGACCAGCACTTTTGGACGCGTCTTTCGCGTCACTACATTCGGTGAGAGCCACGGTGGCGGCGTCGGCTGCATCGTCGACGGCTGCCCGCCTCGGCTTGGGCTGACCGAATCCGACATTCAACCCGATCTCGACCGCAGGCGTCCTGGTCAGAGTCGCCTGGTGACACAGCGCCAGGAAGCCGACCGGGTCGAGATCTTGTCCGGCACCTTCGAAGGCATCACGTTGGGTTCGCCGATTGCGATGCTGGTGCGCAACAAGGACGCCCGCCCCGGTGCCTATGACAACATGAAGGACTTGTTTCGCCCGTCGCATGCCGACTTCACGACCGAAGCGAAATACGGCCTGCGTAACTGGCAGGGCGGCGGCCGGTCGAGCGCACGTGAGACCATCGGCCGAGTCGCGGCTGCGGGTATTGCTCGCAAACTCTTGGCTCAGATGGCTGGCATCGAGGTACTGGGCTGGGTCAGCAGCGTGCACGACATCGAAGCCGACGTCGACCCAGAACGTGTCACCCTCGATCAGGTAGAAGCCGATCCCACCCGCAGCCCTGATCCGATTGCAGCCGCAGCCATGACCGAAGCCATCGAGCAAGCTCGCCGCGACGGCAATTCGCTCGGCGGCGTCGTCACCTGCGTGGCCCGCAATGTTCCTGCGGGTCTCGGAGCTCCGGTTTTCGCCAAAATCGATGCTGATCTCGCCGGTGCACTGATTTCTTTGCCCGCCGCAAAGGGTTTCGAACTGGGATCGGGTTTTGCCGGCACGCTCATGACCGGTCGCGACCACAACGATGCGTTCGTGCCCGGGCGAGATCCTTCTGCGCCGCTGACCGCAACCAACCACTCAGGTGGGGTGCAAGGTGGTATCACCAACGGCGCCACCATCTTGACTCGCACCGCCTTCAAACCAACCGCCACCATCTCGTCGGTGCAGCAGACTGTGGATCGCGACGGCAACGCAGTCGAACTCGAGGCCAAGGGCCGCCACGACCCGTGTGTGCTGCCCAGAGCCGTTCCCATGGTCGAAGCAATGACGTTGCTGGTTCTCATCGATCATCTGCTCGAGCAGCGCGCCGTCGACGTGCTCTGAGACACTGCTCAGACGCCGAGTGGACTGCGCGTAGAAGAGCCGCCGGACTTGCCCCGGTTGCCAGCACCGTCGGCAATTACCGGTTCGGGTGGTGGCGACCAGAGGTTCCCCCGAAGAGCGACTACCTTTGTCGCCATGAGATCCCCCACTCGCCGCGCCGCAACTGCGGCATTTGCGCTCGCGCTGGCGGCCACCTCGTGTGCCGGCGCCAGTAGCGCGGACACCACAAGCACCGCCACCATTGGTTCGGCCGAAACCGAGGTCGCCGCTCCGGCCACCACCGCACCGGTGAACGAGACGGTGCCTGCCCCCGACGACAGCGCTTCGACTGCACCTTCCACACCCGAAACAACCACCGAGCCCGAAACAGCCACCGAGCCCGAAACAACCACCGAGCCCGAAACAGCTACTACTGCGGCGATTTTGCAGCTACCCAGTGTCGATGTCGTTTCGTTGGCAACCGGTGAAATGGCCGACCTCAATTCGTTCAGTCGCCCCGGTGCCACTCTGGTGTGGTTCTGGGCGCCTCATTGACCGAGCTGCAGAGCCGAAGCACCGGCCGTTGCGCAGTTGGCGCAAGACAACCCCGATCTACACGTTCTCGGCCTCGGTGCCCAGGACACCCTGGAATTCGCCAATGAGTTCGTAGCCAGCGGTGATCTGGCCAACAGCGCCATCACCATGGTGTGGGACCCGAATTTCGCCTCTTGGCGCGACTACGGCATTCGGTCCCAGCCGTATTGGATTCTCTACGACGACCAAGGCACCGAGATCACGTCTCGCCCCGGTGCCATCGACCTTGGCGCCGTTCAAGCCGTGCTCGATGCCTGAGCGAACCGCCCAGAGGGTTACGAACCGCTATTGAGCGATACGCCCGGGATGGGTGGCCACAGCAGCCATATCCATTTCGGGGTAGAGCTCGACGATACGAGCGTTGACTTCGCTCTGCACGCCGGCAAGTGGCAAGACGTTGAGCACGCCTTGGCCGTGGCGCAGCAGATCGATGATCTGCTCGCCGCTCTGGATCATGACGGCGTCGCCCTGAATCACCAGGTTGACCTCGGTGGGATCCTGATCGAGTTGATCGCGCAGATAGCCGAACACGTTACGAACCGATTCGAGCTTGATGCCCGCATCGAGCAGATGCTTCACGGCCTTGAGTTCGAGCAGATTCTTGTAGGAGTACGTGCGTCGGCTACCGCTGCCGGCCGCCGGAGATGTCGGCTTCACCAGGTCGGTACGAGCCCAATAGTCGAGTTGGCGGTAGCTGATACCGACGATCTCGGCCGTTCGTTTCGCCGAGAAACCGTCGGCGACACCGACGATCGAATCGATGGACAATTGTTCGGAAGCCATGTGCAGAGGATCCTGAGGGTGTGGTGGTAAGGGTGTTCGACTGTGGTGGGTCGCACCGCAAGACTGCCATGGTAGGAAACCACACCAGCGAAATTACGGCGTTGAGGTTTACGACAGTAGGCCGTTCAGACCACCCAGTCAACGATGGTCACCCAACAACATCCACAGGAGCCACATTTACCACACCGAGATGTGGGCGGGTTTCAGCCGCCGAAGTCTTCGGGATTGATGTTGTCGATGAATTCGCGGAACTCGTCGAGGACTTCCTCGACCGTCTCACCATCGTCGTCGACATCTTCGTCGTCGGGTTCGGGAATGAAGCCAGCAGCGTCGACGACACTGGCCTCGGCGAAGATCTCGGAGCCCGTGCGGACCGCAATGGCCAACGCATCGGAGGGCCGACTCGACACCACATGGGTGTCTTCGCCCACCGCCAGGTGCAGTTCGGCATAGAAGGTCTTGTCTCGCAGATCGGTGATCACGACCTTGACGAGCGTGGCGCCGAGCACGACCAGAAGATCACGAACCAAATCGTGGGTCATGGGGCGGGGCGTATCGACGTCCTCGAGCGCAAGCGCTATCGCAGTGGCTTCGGCCTGGCCGATGAAGATCGGCAACATTCGTGTGTCACCAGTGGTTTCCTGTAACAACACGATCGGTGTGTTGCTCGGCATCTCGACTCGGACCCCAGCCAGTTTCATTGCAATCACGAGGACACACTACCCCTTCGGTGGTGGGTTAGTCCGAGCTGTAGCCGAGTCGTTCTCGTAGCAGCTTCACGATGATGGTCTCGCGAATCACATTGCCCATATCGACCAGGTCGTCGGCCACCTGACGGGCTCGCGTTTCGGACTCGGGCGAACCTTTGCGCGTGACGGGCACAACAATCTGTTCCAACATGCCCGCCTCTCGTTCGGCAGCGACTCGCCATGCCTTGAGGTGCCGGGGCTCGATGCCGTGCTGCAGAAAACCGGCTGCGGCCTTGGCTACCTTGAGCTCGTCGCGGGTGAATCGAGGCCCGTGGCCTTCGTCGTGAGGATCGAGCAGCCCGAACTTGATGAGCTGGTCGAGTTGCTGGGCACTCAGACCGGCGAGGCGAGCCAGGTCCGCTGGTCCGAGCTCGTCGCCCGCCAGACTCGGATCGCGAAATCGAGACGTGCGAGGTCGGGGAACCTCGACCGCAACCGGCGCGCTGGCTTCGGGATCGGCGGACAGCTCGGTTTCATGGTCGACACTCTGGTCGAGTCCCAGATCGAGGCGCTCCTTGATGACCCGCAGTGGCAGAAAATGGTCTCGTTGCATGGACAGAATCCAGCGCAAACGATCCACATCGGACGACGCGAACTTGCGGTAGCCCGATGGTGCTCGGTGTGGTTCGACCAGGCCTCGGGTCTCGAGAAACCGGATCTTGGAAATCGAAACGTCGGGGAAATCGTGCTGCAACAGCGTCAGGACTTCGCCGATCGACTTGTGGACGGCCGATGCACTGTCGCCGATGTCGTCTGTGGGGTGGGTGGACTCGCTCATGAGTCGTCCGTCAGAAACACCAGCTTGAACTTGCCGACCTGCACCTCGTCGCCCGAGCGCAAGCTACCGGACTCGATTCGGGTGCGGTTCAGATAGGTCCCGTTCAACGAACCGGCGTCGTTGAGCAGCACCGCCTCGCCGTCGCGATGGATCTCGGCATGACGGCGACTGACCGTGACATCGTCGAGAAAGATATCGCTTTCGGGATGACGCCCGATCGAGGTGAATGCCTTGGTCACGTGGTAGCGAGTTCCGCTGGTACCACCGCGCTTGACGACGAATACGGCGTTGCCGGTGATCTCGAGCGCGCTCGCATCGGCGCCATCCTGGCCCGTTTGGCCAGCGTCGCTGTCTGTATCGGCGCTGGTGGCGCCTGCCAAGTTGCTCTCGGCTTCGCTTGCTGTAGCCGCCGGGCCGTCGTTGCTCTCATCGATGGTGACGACCACGTGCTCGGTCGTTGGCTCTTGGTCCGAGCGATGCAAGTCGAAACCGCACGACGAGCAATAGTTCGACGCCTCGCTGTTCGGGTGCCCACAGCGTGAGCAAATGACCTCAGCCATCGCGGTAGCCGATCAGTTCGCGATATGCCGTGGCGTCGAGCAGGTCTTGCAGATCGGCAACCGCCCGTGGCCGAACGGTGCACAGCCAGCCGTCGCCATACGGATCGGTGTTCACCGCCGTTGGAGCCTGACGCAATGCGTCGTTGGTCTCGACGACCTGGGCTGCCACGGGCATGTACAGGTCGGTCATGGCCTTGAACGCTTCGATCTCACCCATCTCTGCGCCGGCGTCGGCAGCCGCGGATGAGTTGATTCGAACCATCGTCACCTCGCCCAGTGCTTCCTGAGCGAATTCGGTGATACCAACGCGCCATACGTCGCCCTCGACCCGAACCCATTGATGGTCCTGGGAGTAACGCAAATCGTCGGGCACGAGCATGGCGGGAACCGTAGCCCATCGAAGCTCAGAGCAAAACCTTGACTTCAGGTCGAGGGTTTACGGAGTAGGGGGAGGTACCCGACCGCCGACGCCCAGCTGAGCGCCAATGACGGTATGCCCATAATCCACGCCAGAGCCCGGTAGATCTCTTCTCCGGCCGGCTCAGCTGCTGCTGCGAGGAACAGAGGCAATGCGAACAGGAGCCCAAAGGTGGCAGTCTTGCCCCACCAGCTGACCTTGACGGTTCGCACACCTCGTGCCCCCAGATAGAGCGCCGCCACCGCCACCAGCGCCTCCCGAAGGAACACCGCGATCAAGAACCATGCCGGCGCTGCATCGATCACCAACATCGAGATCAGGGCCACCAAGAACAGCAGTCGATCCACCGTGGGATCGAATACTCGGCCGAACTTGGATTGTTGGCGCAGCAGCCGGGCCAAATAGCCGTCGACCCAATCGGTAGCTCCGAGCACCGCCAACAACACTGCGGCTGCGTAGGGCCGATCTTGCGAGTGCACGAGCCAGAGGAAGACGGGAATGCAGAACAGCCGGGCGAGCGTGAACAGATTCGGCACCGTGAGGATCGCGTCGGAGCCCTCGACCGTGCCATCACGATCGAAGATCGGTGTTCTGCGCGGTTGGTGAGCTCCGTCGTGGCCCTTTGTCACTGCGTTCCCCCGGTCCTTCCTGGTGACGTCGGCGGCCAGCATACGATGTCTGTATGCCAACGGTCTTCAGTCTCATCATCAACGGCGATCTGCCCGGACATTTCCTGTGGAGCGACGACGTGTGTGTCAGCTTCTTGTCGATCAACCCGATCACCGACGGTCATGCGTTGGTCGTGCCCCGGGTCGAGGTCGACGAATGGACCGACGTCGACTCCCGCGATGCGGCCCACATGATGACGGTGTCGCATCATGTGGGAAATGCCATCAAATCGGTGTTCTCGCCAGAACGAATCGGTCTGATGATCGCCGGCTTCGAGGTCCCCCACACCCATATTCACGTTCTGCAGCTGAACGACATGCGCGACATGAGCTTCGCCAACGCAGCCGCAACGGTCGACCACGGTCAACTGGCCGGTTTTGCTGGGGTGATCCGCCAAGAACTCGAAGCTGCAGGCCACCAAGGCACTGCCGAGGCCCCCTGAGCACCACGGCCTGAAGGCACCACGGCCCGAAGGCACGGCGGTCAGTTGTCGTTCTCGCCGGTTGAGCCGCCGACGTCGCCTTCTTCGAGCTGATCGAGGCCGAGTACGGCACCAGGCTCTTCGGAAGCCAACGGGACGGCGTCGACGATCCCGGTGAATTGGTAGATCTCGACCGGGCTGGCTCCGGGGTCGCCCAACAGCTCCCAGCCATCGCGAGCCAGACGCACCTGAAGCGTGTCGATATCCGCCTCGATGTTCTCGACGTTGCGATCGAGAATCAACCAGTCGACGTCACGCGTGATCTCGGCGATGACGGCGTCGATCCGTGCACCCAAGGGCACCGGCGTGTCTGGGTCTTCCCCATCGAACTCACCGACCGAGAAGTCGAGCGCATAGACACCCAGCTGCTCGGCCAGCAGTGGCAATACCGAGCCAGATGCGCGGACCGGTTCGCCGGGCGGCACGGACTCTGCGGCGGCGACGCGGGCCAGGTCGGTTTCGTCTCGGCCGCCCCAACTCCATGGTTCGGTGTACGGCGTGGTCGATGAATCTCGCACGAAGAACACGATGGCCGTGAGCAGCAACGCCAAGATGACGCGCCGCTCGACCCGTACCTGTTTCACCAGGATGCGCCCCGTACGTTTCAGGGCGAAGACCGTAGCCACGAAGATGAACACGGTCATGGGTACCGTCTGGGCGGCCTCGCGAAGGCGTCCCTCGGGAACATCGGCACCCATATAGAGCACATAGAGCGGGATGGCGGGCATGAGATAGCGGGGCGCCGTGAGCGGCAAGAACAGCACCGGCGCCAACAAGACGACCAGGATCTGAAAATTCGCCTGGGTTCCGATGAGCTGGGCGAACCGCACCGGGTGCGCCACGATCCCGCCCAGCACGCTCAATGGCGTATCACCGAATTCTGCATAGGGCGCAAGAAAGGGGAAGCCGCCGTTGCTCAGGCCCCCCTGAAGTCCGTACATCGCAACGAGAAACCACACGAAACCCACGCCGAGCGCGATCAATCCGACTCGGCGACGACGCTCGATGAGCAGCAGCACACCGAAACCGGCGATCGCGAGCCCGAGATCGGCTCGACAGAGCAGCGCGAAGATGATGGCCGCGGTCATGGTGCGCTTGGCCCACGGCCGTACCTGGTGGTCGTAGTTCGCTCCGGGCCCACTGTCGGGCTTGGCGTCGAAGCCGGCCAACACGGCCCACATCAGTGCGGGAACAGCCAGCACGGCCGGTGCGAAGTCAGCCACGTTCATGTTGTGCACATACGTGTACAGGCTGTACGCCACGATGATGGTCGACGTGGCGCCGATGCCGAGTTGACCGTGTCGTCGAGCGAGCCGCCAGAGCGGAATCACCGTGATGCTCAGGGCAATGGATTTGATGATCAGCAGCGTCTCGATCCGAGGAAGTACCGATGTCACCAACCCGAGCGGGTACATGATCAATGACCCCTGCTCGGCAATGATGTTGCCACCCGCCAGCGTGGTGATGGGCTTGAGATCTTCACCGATCTGCCATGCGGCCTGGGCGTACTTCGCCGTTTCGAGACCTTGGTCGAGCTGATGGAATCGAGCCAGCACCAACATGATCAGAATGGTTGCGTTGAGAACGGCGAACCCATAGGGCAGCCAGCGGTCATAGGTGGGCGTGTCGACTCGGCCTTGGAGCCGCAGCACAGCCCGGTCAAAGCGCTCCCAGATGCGTTCGGCGGCGCTACGCACCCGTTCAAACGCAGGCAGGGTCGTGGAGATCGCGCTCATAACAGGCGGCCTTCGCCGGCTTCGGCGGCCAGACTCTCGGTGGTCATCGGGGCGACCGGCTCCAGCAGTTGGACACCGCTGCTTCGAGAATTGTTGACGGCGGTGCTCACCGCATAGATGTCGAAGAGCTCAGCGGGCGGAGCGGTGATGGCCGCCAGCAGCGCAGCGGCATCGGTGTCGGTTGGATCGAGCCACGCATCCCACATGTCGGGCGGCACCATGATGGGCATGCGGTCATGGATGGGTTCCATTGCCGCGTTCGCAGGCCCGGTCAGTATGGCGCAGCTCTGCAAACGGCTTCCGTCGCCGTCGGGGTCGCGCCACGACTCGAACATGGCAGCAAACGCAAACGGTGCGCCATCGTTGCGTTGGATGCACCACGGTTGTTTCCGAGGCTTCTTGGCGTTCGGGTCGGTGACCGCGGTCCATTCGTAGAACGCATCCGCGGGAATGATGCAGCGGTGCTTCTTGATGGCGTTACGGAAGGCGCTCTTCTCGGTGACGGTTTCGACCCGAGCATTGATCATCTTGTTGCCGATCGAGACCGACTTGGCCCAGAACGGCACGAGGCCCCATCGCATCAGGTCGAGCCTGCGACCATCTTCGCTCTGGGCCACCACCGGCACCGGCACCGACGGAGCCACGTTGTAGTTCGGTTCGGTCATGGTCTCGCCGACCATGGCCGCGCCGAAATAGTCAGCGATCTCTCCCGGCGAAGAGGCAGAGACGAATCGGCCACACATCGACCGCGAGAGTACTACTCAGGCCGCACATCAGTGCGCCAGAAGCCACGGAATGGGGTTTTGTCGGTGTTGGTGGGGTGGCCACGTTCGTGACCACCACCCAGATCGGCTAGCCGGTGAACGCGGGCGTGGGTGCCAATTGCGTGGTCGTCAGCCCGCCAGGGCCACATGCTGCAATCGCCTCGTCGATGGCAGCGGAGCGCTGCGCGTCGAGTTCGCTGTCGCCGCTGGCCTGCCACTGCACTGCGGGAAGACCATCGGTGTTGTCCTCGGTCGTAACCAGATTGCAGATGGCCGTCAACGTTGCACTGTCGGCGTCGGTGAAGTCAGCGGTTCCATCGACGAACATGATCGCGTCACCACCAACGGCGGCGTTGAGTGTTGCGACACCAAGCGTGGTGAGCAGCGATGGCGGCACGAGGACCGAGTCAACGCCGTGCACAACACACTCGTCGGCGGCCAGGTCGGCCACCGTGAGTCGTGATGCGTTGACCATTGGCTCTGCACCATCGGTGCGAATCGCCAGGCTCGAACCGTTGAAGGTCTGCACGCTCCCGGCTTCGAGATCGCCAGACATGACGGCGCCGGCTACTGCGTGATACTGCAGCACCTGAGTCAGCAAGTCGGTGTCGGCCAGCAACGTTGTCGTGATATCAGCCGGAACGGCGGCAAAGGCATCGTCGGTGGGTGCAAACACGGTCAGAGGACCCGAATCGGACAGCGCGTCGACCGCACCAGCGGCGGTGACTGCGGTCACGAGTGTGGTGAAGCCGTTGTCTTGCAACGTCGAAGCAAGCGACGCACATGCTGGCATCGGCTCTGGCTCGGGCGTTGCTGTCGGCTCGGGTTCTGGCTCGGGTTCTGGTGTCGCCGTTGGATCCGGAGCAGGTTCAGGGGTGGGCTCCGGTTCCGGGGTTGGTTCAGGGGTGGGCTCCGGGGTTGGTTCCGGTGTCGGCTCGGGTTCCGCAGTGGGCTCGACGGTCGCGGCTACGACCGGATCGGCATCGGTGGCGACCCCATCTCCGTCGCTTCCGCCACAGAGCGCCAAGAGCAGCCCGAATAGCAAGGCCAATAGCAGCAGCGGGAGCAGCCATTTGAGCCAACCGAAGCGAGCGCCTCCGCCGGCGGCTGCAGCCACCCCACGATCGTCGTCGTTGCCACCACGACCACCGCCGGAGAGTGCGGTGGCACCTGCGGCTGCGCCGCCGACGCCAGCAGCGACCTTGCCCGTAGCGCCGCGACCTGCGTTCTTGCCTTTGTCGGCCATGGCTGATGCCCCGGCGAGCCCAGCAGCACCGGCCACACCAGCAGCCGCAGCTGCCTTGCCGATCCCGCCCGACTTTTCGTTGTCGATGGTGTCGCGCACCTCGGGGGTCTCGGTGCGGACCGTTTCGCGAGGATCGCCATCGGCCACGGCCGCACTTGCAGCGTCGATGGTGTCATCGTCGTCATCGCGCCCCAGGAACGCAGCCGCGCCCACAGCTGCGGCGCCCGCTACTCCTGCCGCCGCCACGCCCGCGCCGCTGATGCCGCCGTCGCCATCGGGCAAGCGTACGGTGTCATCGAAGTCGGCACGAGTGATCGTTTCATCGTCGGCGCCACCGATGGTCTCATCGAGATCGGCCCCACTGATCGTGTCGCCGTCTCCACCACCGATGGCGTCATCGAGATCGGCACTGGTGGTCGTTTCATCGTCGTCGCCCGCCAGGGCAGCTGCTGCGACCGCTGCTCCACCAACGCCGGCTGCTGCGAGACCCAGACCACCAAGTCCGAGACCACCAAGCCCCATGCTCGACAGATCGTCGGCGGTACAGGGGTTTTCGCTGCCACCCGGCTCATAATCGGCAGAGCTGCTGCCTTCGGGATGCGAGCCAGCCAAACCGAAGCCTGCGGCTTCGGCCACCGACGGCGACACGAACCAGACCTCGGCCTTGGTCTGTTCATAACCTTGGCTATCGGGTCGGTGATACTTCTTCGAGTCGGCGTTGCCCTTGATTGGATGGCACACCGGCATCTCGTGAACATCGGCGAGCGGCACGTGTGAGCCCGGCCCATACGGCTGGTCGTCGGCGCTGAATCCAGACGTCGGTGCTGCTGCGGCCGGCATACGTGCGGTCTCGTCGATGCTGCCTGACCCAGCAGCAACTGCGGCACCGCCAGCAACCGCAGCGCCACCGACCGCACCGGCACCGACCGCACCGGCAGCTCCACCGGAAGCACCAGTGCCTGTGCCCGGCGGCAAGCCGAGGCCTGCCACCTGATCTGCGGTGCAGGGATGACCGCTGGCCCCCGGCTCATAGTCTGCTGAACTGCTGCCCTCGGGATGCGATCCTGCCAATGTGAAGCCTGCGGCTTCGGCCACCGACGGCGACACGAACCAGACCTCGGCCTTGGTTTTGGGGTATCCCTGGCTGTCGGGCCGGTGATACTTCATCGAGTCGGCGTTGCCCTTGATCGGGTGACAGTCCGGCATCTCGTGAACATCGGCGAGCGGAGCGTGTGAACCGTTGCCGAACGGGTGGAGGTCGTCGGGCCCGGGTGCATCGAGCGTGGCTCGTACATCGGCGACCTGTGCCGCGCCCATCGTCGCGTCATCGTCGCCAGCCAGGCCGGCAACGCCCGCCACTGCGGCGACTCCGGCGCCGCCTGCTGCCATCGACGTCGTCGCTGCGACACCTTCGCCCGAGTCGGACAGAAGCGCTCCATACTCAGCAGCCGTACAGGGATGGCCGCTGCCGTCGAGTTCGAAGTCGGCTGAGCTACTGCCCTGCGGGTGCGTCGAGGACAGGGTGAAGCCGGCAGCCGCGGCCGTCGACGGCGACACGAACCAGACCTCGGCGACCGTTGCGCCATAGTTCTCGCTGTCGGGCCGGTGATACAACATCGAGTCGACGTTGCCCTTTATCGGGTAACAGGGCGGCATTTGGTTTGGATCGTCGAGTGGGGCGTGTGATCCGGAACCGAACGGGTGCATCTCAGACATGGGACTCCTCGGGAGTGAGCAAAGTGGCGCTCAGATGAGCGTCTGTGGGCCTGACGGTCCACGTTGAGTGGAAACTACTTCAGATATGTCGTCGGTGCATCAGCTGCTCGAAGGCCCGCGCGCCTCGCATGGTGCCCGCCTGCCGGGAAACGCACAACCGTTCCCGACGACATACATCGGGTACGCATGACTATACGCCTCCGAGCAGATTTCGTGCTTTTGAGACAAATTTTCCACTACTTCTGGGTCCCCCGAGCCAGTAGGTTTGCGTCATGCCTCGCCCTCCCAGCTGGTTCTCCGGTGCCATCGCCAACAAGCCAACGGAACACTCCGTCGACATCGACGGTTGTGCCATCAACTATCTGACCTGGGGTGACCCGTCGCTGCCATGTCTGCTGTTCCTTCACGGAGGCGCCGCCCATGCCCACTGGTGGTCCTTCATCGCACCACAGTTCACGCAGCGTTACTTCGTGATAGCCCCCGACTTGTCGGGCCATGGTGACAGCGGGCGGCGCGACAGCTATTCCATGGAGCAATGGGCCGACGAGGTCATGGCGGTGGCCGCCGCCTCCGGCGCACCGGACCGACCCATCGTGGTGGGTCACTCCATGGGCGGTCATGTCGCCATCGCCATTGCCGCTCGCTTCGGCCACGACGTCGCTGGCGCGATCATCGTCGATGCACCGGTCCGCGCCCCGGATCCCGAATCAGAGGAAGGTGAGCGGGGTCGCATGTTCAAGAACCCCAAGACCTATCCCGATCTCGATACCGCTCTCGACCACTTCCACCTCATGCCGCCCCAGCCGTGCGAGAACGATTTCATCATCGAGCACATCGGCCGTCATTCACTGAAGGAGACCCCCGAGGGATGGACATGGAAGTTCGATCCTCGGGTGTTCGCCCGAGAGCGCTACCAGACCAACAACTATCTCCAACGAGCCACCTGTCGACTGGCACTGATGCACGGTCAACTCAGCGATTTGGTCACCCCCGAGGTGCAAGAGCACATGGAAGAACTCACCGGGCGTAACGCGCCCATGGTCGAAATCCCGCAGGCCTACCATCACATACCGCTCGATCAGCCGCTCGCGCTGATCGCGGCGATCCGAGCCATCTTGGCCGACTGGGACCATTCGATCGACAAGAAGCGACTCCGGGACCTCACCACCTAGCCAACAGATCCGGACCTCCTCGAGCGGTTCGGCTGGCCCAGCGCCGGGTGCAGGCTGGAAGTAGCGTGAAGCCATGAGCCGAGCCGCAGCACTCGCACGAAGCCAGCACTACTTCACCAGCGGTGAGTTTCTTCACGAGTTGAGTTCGCGGGTTCGTGTCCGGACCGAGAGCCCCGACCCGCAGCGCCAACCGGACCTATACGAGTACCTTCACGATGTCCTCACTCCCGCCCTGAGCGCCATGGGTTTTTCGTGTCAGGTGTTCGACAATGCACATCCGGCTGGGTGTCCGTTCCTGGTGGCGCGCCGGCACGAGTCCGACGACGTGCCCACGGTCATGTCCTATGGCCATGGCGACGTGGTACTCGGCTTCGACGATCAATGGCGAGATGGTCTGAGCCCGTGGGACATCGTTGTCGAGGGAGATCGCTGGTACGGCCGAGGCACCGCCGACAACAAGGGCCAGCACACCATAAATCTAGCGGCAATGCGCCATGTGCTCGACGAAAGGGGATCACTCGGTTTCAATGCAGTGCTGCTGTTCGAGACGGGTGAGGAGTGCGGGTCACCCGGGCTCGGCGATTTCTGTGCGGCCCATCGTGACCTGTTCGCCGCCGACGTGTTCATTGCATCGGATGGGCCTCGGATGCAGCCCGACGCACCAACCATCTTCATGGGATCTCGAGGCGCATTCAATTTCACCATGCGGCTGAACCTGCGCGATGGCGGTCATCATTCGGGTAATTGGGGCGGACTGCTTTCGAATCCGGGCGTGATCATGGCGCACGCCCTGTCCACCATGGTGTCGAGCTCAGGTGAGATTCTCGTCGACCAATGGAAGGCGCCACCCATGTCGGCAAGCGTGCAACAAGCCATTTCGCGCCTGACGGTCGGCGACGGCGACTCCCCCACGATCGATCCACTGTGGGGTGAACCCGGGCACACGCCCGAAGAGCGCGTGTTCGGCACCAACACATTCGAGATCCTGGCGTTCGAGACCGGGAACCCCCGGAACCCGGTGAACGCCATCCCGCCCCGAGCCGTTGCTCATTGCCACATCAGATTCGTGACCGGCACCGAAGCCAGCGAGCTGCTTCCGGCGTTGCGTCGGCACCTCGACTCGCATGGGTTTCAGGCGATCGAACTCGAACCTGCTGGTGTCGCCATGAACGCCACCCGCTTGGATCCAGCTCACCCGTGGGCGCAATGGGCCATCGAGTCGGTTGGACGAACCAGCGGCAAAGAGGTGGCGGTATTACCCAACCTGGGTGGCAGTTTGCCCAACGATGTGTTCGCCGATGTGCTCGGCTTGGCGACCATCTGGGTGCCGCACTCCTATGCCGGCTGTTCCCAACATGCGCCGAACGAGCATGTACTCGGATCGCTCAGTGCCGAGGCGCTGCAGATCATGACCGGCCTGTGGTGGGATCTGGGCGCAGGCTCGACACCTCGCTGAGCGCAAGTCGACATGGCGGGCCTGGGGCCCGCCATGTCGTCAATACTCTTGTTCCTGCGCGACGTGCGTTATCGGTGGTCTTCGGAACGTCGACGGCCGCCGACGAACATCACGCCACCGATACCCGTCAGTGCCGCTGACATCAAGATCAACCAACGGCTGTAGGCGCCACCGGTGACGGCGAGCGGTGGAACAGGATCTGCAACGACCGGATTCGGTGGGCTCGCTGGCGACGGAGGTGGGTTGTTGATGACCACGACCGGTAACGGATTGTTGGGCGGTGGTGAGGCCGGCGGTGAGGCCGGCGGGACGATCGTGGTGGTCTCGGTGTCCTCGTTGTTCGCAGGATCAGGATCCGGCGTGTCGCTGGTAACCGACGCGGTGTTGGTCAGATCGTCACCAGCTGAAGCTGCAGCCAGCACGATCACTCCGTAGGACAGGGTGACCGAAGCGCCCGGTTCGAGCGGAGTTGCTTTCTCACATGTCAGGACCTGACCTGCTGAGGTACAGGACCAGCCGTCGACTTCGGGCAGCTTGAAGAACAACAAGGCGTCGGGCAAGGTGTCGACAACGACGACACCCACGGCGGCGTCGGGTCCGTTGTTCGTGATCGTCAGGTCGTAGGTGAGATTGTCGCCCACGGCACTTTGCTGTTGTCCGTTGTTGGTTTTCACCAGCGCCAGGTCGGCTTCGAGCACCTCGACTTCGGCCGGATCGGTCGGCACGATCGGAGGCACATCAGGGAACGGCTCGCCGGTTTCGGGATCGATCGGGGTACCGGACGCCGAGGCGGTGTTCATCAGGTCCGCAGTGGCCGATGCGACATGAGTGACAACGACAACGTCGCCAGGGGCCAGGTCGATCTGGTCGCCGGGCACGGGAATCGTCACGCCGAGCGTGAGGTCTTCGACCTGTTCGACGCGCATGGTCACCCCACCGGTGTTGGTGATGGTGAAGCAGTACGTGACCTGCGAACCGATGTTCACGGTCGCCAGCTCGCCGGCTGCTGCACAATCGGCATCTGCTCCGGCAATGACGGTCTTTGCCAGATCCAGCGCAGCTTCGTTGATGGCGGCCTCGTTCTCGTCTGACACGGGACCGACGCCGGGCAACGGGGTGCCGTCGTCGTCAGCTGGCTGGCCAACGACCGAAGCGACATTGTCGACGCCGCCGGCCACGATCACGCCGGGTTCGGCGAACGAAATCGATGCGCCGACCGCAAGGACAGGGCTCGCGGCACCGTCCAGCAAGTCGAGATCGGTGATCCCAGCTGGGGTGTCGGTGAACAACACGTTGGTCAGTGCAACATCGCCGGTGTTCGTGACCACGAAACACCAGGTGATGGGATCACCGGTGACGCCGAGCACGAACTCATCGGTGCCTTCGACGGCAGTGGAGCAATCGGCATCGGCGCCGGCCAAGACAGTCTTCGACAGTGCGATGGCGGGTGTGAGATCTGGCGGTTCGGGCAACTCGATGTTGGCCGGGTCACTTGCTGGCGGCAGCTGGCCACCGTTTGGATCGTCGCCGGTCACACTGGCGACGTTTCGGGGCGGGGTCGATTCATCGACGACCAGATCGAATTGCAGCGGCGTTTCGGTTCCGGCAGCCAGGATGCCGATCTCACCGTCGAAATCCGCGGGCGCCTGCGGGTCGCTGATCACGACATTGTTCACGTCGACAGCACCGGGGTTGCGCACCGAAATGCAGTAGGTCACGAAATCGCCGAGCTCGACCTCGAGTGCCGCTCCCTCGCCTGCCACGCCACCAGCGAAATCGGGGCAGGTAGCAGCGGGGCCAGCCAGCACTGTTTTGACGATTTCCAACGTCGGGTCGGCGTCGACGGGTGGACAGTCGAACACCACGACCGTTGGGTCGTCGTTCTCGTTGCCGCCGTTGTTCACGCCAGGATCCGGGTCTGCGCCTTCGTCGGAGAGATCTTCGACGTCTACACCATCGGCGACTCCCGTGACGCGAGCCTGGTTGAGCAGCTGATAGCCGGTTACGCAAGTCGGGCCCACTGGGCCTGCGGGGTCGGGCGTGTACTGGACGGTGAGAACGAACTCTTCTTCGGTCTCGGCTGGAATGGTCTCGCCCGCGGCCAACAGATTGATCTCGTCGTCACCGTTGAAGTCCGAATTCAGGGCGACGTTGCCCGAAGTGTTGACGACCGCGATCGCCTCGATTGTGGAGAATGCGGGGTCGGTAAGCAGCTCTTCGAGCACGACGTTCTGCAGTTCGATGCCGGCTGGCTCGCCGGTAAGGGTCCCCGACGCCGCAGCTGCAAGTGCAGCCGCGATGTCGGCGGCGATCGTCGCGCCAGACGGCAGATTGTTTCGTACCCGGATGGTGTAGACGACGTCGAACGACGTGCCGTTCCATGTTGGCGCCGAGGTGACTTCCTTGGCCACACCGAGCGGCTCGCAACCGCCACCGATGGCGAAACCTGACTGCCCGCTGCCGGTGTCGCGCAGCAGCGAGATGCCATTGGCAGCGCCGAGCAGGTCGACCTGTACACGACCTTCGATCGCTTCGGAATCCTGGCCAACCGTGTCGGTATCGTTGAAGGTGGCTGTTGTCTGGCTGGTGCCGGTGAATTCGAAGTTGGCGTCGCCACCGAATACGGCGATCTGTCCGGGCTCGGCGCCGGCCCAGTCGGGAGTGACGAAGAAACCTTCGTTCTCACGATCCACGTCGGTGAAGACCCATTGGGTGTAAAACAGCGGTTCTGACAGGCTGACGATTGCGGCATCGCCCGATGCCATCTCGACGCCCTTTGGCTGGTCACCGTCGCCGCCGTCACCGTCGAACGGGAAGAAGCCCGGATACTGCCCGCCGGGGTCACCCTCGGCGGTGAGCTCATAGGCCAGGGTGACCCCGTTGGTGGTGACCGAGGCGTTGGGTGTCCCATCTACATCGATACGACCAATCGGGTTCACGTTCTCGTCGAACGGATCGAAGTACGTGGGGTTCTCGCAATACGGGAACGGGTTTGGCGCCGGGCCGAAGAAGGCCGGACCAGTGGCTTGGGTCTCAGGCCCGCTGTAAGGCGGACCGGCTGCCTCGGCGGTGGGCAGCGCAAGGCCTGCCACCACCATGGACGCAACGGTGATCGCGATGATTGCGACACGCGAATTCGTAAAACGTGAACTCTTCACTGGGGACTCCTCCCACTCGTAACGTGCGGACAATCACGCCCCGAGCCAAGCCGGAACAGTAGCCGATCGCCTTGCGTCTGACACCCCTCGGACTAGGGGTTGTCAATGCAAGCGGTTTGTGCGTTCACGACAGCCCGTTGAGGCGATTGAAATTGGCGAATTGGTGGGGGTCGAGGTCACGGTCCGCAAACGCTGCGTGGTCGGGCCGATAGCGGTGCGCCCGGTAGATGCCAACGGCGATCTTGCCGTCGCTGCGGTGATTCACGAACGGGTTGATCCACTCCCAGACGACTTCGCCGGCACGAGTCACTTCGAACAAGCGGCCACTGGAGCCCTCACATACCAGCACGGACCCAGACCACAGGCGCTCGGCACCTGACATGTAGTTGCTGAAGAACGAGTGCACAGGGTCGCCTTCGTAGGTCCAAGTGACTTCGCCGGTCTCGACCTGGATCTCGAGCACTCGGCTGCGAGTTCGTCCGTTGTCGAAGACCTGGATGTGGTCATCGTCGACCCAGGTCACATGGTGTTGGCCCACGGTGTCGCTGAACTTGAGGGCGAGTTCTCCGGACTGTCCGTCGATCACACACACTCGGTCGTTGGTGCGGGCCGAGAACGCTATGTCACCCGCCTGATTGATATCGAGCGCGTTGACATGGGTCCATTCCCATCGCCTCTTTGTTGCGTTGATGGGATCCTTGATTGGATCGAACAATTTCCAGGTATGGATGCGGCGTACCTCGTTGCCCGCGGGATCGAACTCGACCAGGTCATCACCCAGCAGCGGTGGCAGGCGTTCGCGAGGCTCCTTGTAACCACCCTTGACTCGCTTGTGCAGATCCTGGGGAAGTTCCACCCACTCTGGCACCATGGTGTTTCCATTCGGCAACCGTGCGAAGTCGTGATGCTGAGCCCGGTTCTCGAACTGCCACACCACGTTGCCGTCTCAGTCGACCTCTTGCAGCGTCGTCTTGTAGCCGCCGAGCCGGGTGATGTGACGCTCGAAAGGCGGGGGTTCCTTGGTCGGCTCATCTTCTGGCGGATCGGGCAACGCGGGGTCCGAACCGCTCATCAACAGATTGCCGTTGTCGAGCAGTCGGCCATAGCCGGGATCGATCGAGTGAAAGACCCAGCGGTGCACTATTCGACCGTCGATGTCCAGCAGGTAGGCGGCATTGTCCTGGCCCGGGGTGATCAGGGTGTAGCCCTTGGTCGACCGACCCGTCCGATGAAATGTCAGTCCTGTCGACCTGTTCACTGACCAACCCACATGGCCTCCTTCTTCGAAGCGACCCTACTTCGGGTTCAGGAGGGTCGACTCAGGTCAAACAGATCTCGGGTGGTGGCGTAGTAGTTGCCAGCCATACGCCCCAGTGCGTCGAGCTTCTCGAAATCGACGCGAGTGCCGTCGAGCACCTTGTCGTCGACATGGATACGAATGACCTCGCCGAAGACCACGGCATGGGTCAGTGGCGCGTTGCCGAGCTCGATGACCTGTTGCACGGTGCATTCGAAGCTGGCCTTGGCTTCGGCGACACGTGGCGCAGCGATCGACGCGGAGTCGAGCGGCGTGAGTCCGGCAAAGTCAAACTCGCTTTCGCCTCGATCGAGTTGCGCCGCCGACTGGTTCATTGCTTCGGCGGTCGCCATGTCGACCAGGTTGCACGTGAACTCACCCGTGGTACGGGCGTTCAGCAAGCTGTCCTTCTCGTGGCCGTTGCTGACACCAGCCGAGAAGATCACGACCGGCGGGTTGGTGGCAACACATTGAAAGAACGAGTACGGCGCCAGATTGGGGCGCCCCTGGTCATCGGCCGTGCCGATCCAGCCGATCGGGCGCGGAACCACGAGCCCGGTCATCAGTTTGTAGGCGTTGGTTGGGCCGATTTCGGACGGGACGAAGGTTGCCATGGCCTGCACGCTAGCCCTGACCCGCACACGCATTGCAGCCCAGTCATGAGCACAGTACTCACCCGGTATCGCCACGGTTTCTCGTCAGACTTCTCGTCGCCTTCGCCACCATCATGACCGCGTGTTCGGCGGCACAACTGCTCGGCGTGGTCAGCACGTCGTCGGAATCGTTCCGCGTGGTGGACTGTTTCGAGGTCGGCGGCATCGACCCCGACGACCATGTCGATTAGATGCGGACTTCGTTCTCGATTGCTTGGTGAACGGCCAGGTTCGATTTCTTCTTGACGCCCAGCTCTTTACGCAACGCAACCAACTCTTTCAAGCTGTCACCTTCGAACGACAGGGTACGAAGGACCTCGCCCGTCTCGTGAACCGAGATATCGGTGACCTCGGCGCGCACATCACCAATGCGGTAGCGCTTGCGGTCCTTGGTCACGAAAACGGCGCGTACTCCCGAATCAGCGTCGAGCTTTTTGACCGCTTTGGCCAGGTCGTAGGATTTGCCGCGTTGGGGCCGATCGAGACGCAGTTCGTCGAAGAGATCATCGAACGGCGATGGAGCGGTTTTCGATGAACGGTGCTTTTCGCGCGACCATTGCTCGAAGCCTTTGTCTTCGTCGATGAGTTGCTTGACCTTGAGCGTGTTGTCCCGCACCTTGGCGTTCCACGACGGGTCGTCGACGATGAGGTAACAATCTTCGACACGTTCGGCGGTGACGTCGGTCGACATCTTGGCCAGCATCCGTCGCGCATCTCGGTGCTTTCCCCATACCCGGAACTCATAGCGCGCTCGACGAGGTTCGGCGTCGACTTGTTGCTTTTTGGCCATAGTTCCCTCACGGCCACTGCCGCGCTGAAGGTCTAGGTTAGTGCCTGTTGCGTTCCGCTCTGCGGCTTTTTCTTTATCTTTAGCCCCATGCGCCCCACCAACCCCAGTAGCCCGAACAGCAATTGCCACAACGCTGTCAGGTCAGGACACGCCCTTCGGACTGTGCCACATCTTTGTCGGACCGCTTCCTGGTCAGTGAGCGCAGACGATCGAACCTCGTCACCAGGTAGTCGTTGTCCGCTAGTAGCACCGGATACAGCGCCATGTTCTCCCAGAACAATATGTCCATGGCCAACCATGTCAACAGGTGCAGTCCAACCATATTCAGCACCCAGAACTGGCGGAACCGCTTGTGCACGATGCACAGCGGCGCCAACACCTCCACGACGGTGCCGATCGGGAACGAGATCGCCAGGAGATCGAGCACGATCGGACGATCGAGCAGTGATTCCGAGATTGCTGTTTTCTCGAACCAGTTGGTGCCGTAAGAGGTTCGAGCGATGAAATGGGCGAACGTGTCGCTGGACCAGAGAGACATGTCGTTGTGCGTCAGGCGATACAGCCCGACGAAGCAGTACGGGATCAGGAGTGCAGCCATCAACAGCAGCATCATCATTCGACCGGTCGCAATGTCGCGTTCTGAGCGGCGTCTTGCGACGCGCGGCGCAAACAGGGAGAAGCTGGTGGCGGGAAACACCGCGAGCACGTAGGTGGCGTACAGCGCGCCGAGTTCTTTGTGGTTGACGTACCCAAAGAGCCCTCGCGGAACGCCCTGATGCAGCGTGAGCAACAGCACGGTCGGAATCGCAATGGCGCGCCACGGGCGAACGCCCAGCGCGCAGGCGACCACGCCCGCCAGCACCACCCATTTGAGCAGGTTCAGGCCGGCCGTCGTCAACAGTGCGTCGTAGAACCAGTTCGGCAAGAGCTTGAGCAAACCCGGCGGCTCGAACTCGAGATCAGGAATCCGGGCATAACCCGTGGCGTCGTTGCTGAACACGTAAACGGCCCATAACGAGAAGACCCAAGCTCGCACGAAGCCAAGGCCGCGACTGCTGATCTCCTGATGGATCATGACGGCTCGATCTCGATCGTCAACAGCAGTGTCCGCTCACCCGAGTCGATGCTCACTCGTTCTTGGGTCACGTCGTAGGCGACACGGCTGATCTCGATATGGGCTGGCTCCGATCCGGGCGACCTCTCGTTGTACAGGTCGACGTAGGCCAGGATCGTTTCTTCCAGCCTTGCCTCGGCGTCGGCGAGCTGATCCAGGTCCGAGCCGATCGACGATGCGTACACCACGCTCGACAATTGGCGCAGGTACACCAGGCCCATCTTCACGGGGAGCGTGCGATTGAATGCGTTCGGGGTGAAGGTCACCGGCGTGCCATCGGCGGTGACGGCATCGAAGCGATAGACAATGGCCTCTTCGCCTGGATCGTGGGAGTACATGGTCCAGGTCACTGCGGGATAGGTCTGGGCGCTGACTCCCCAGAATTGTCCGATCAAGAAGAACGCCAGCACGATCTTGGCGCCCCACTTCGCAGGAGTGGGCGCCGAGGCGATCAGATCGGCGAACCCGGGGTGCCGAGTGACCGCCCGCAAGATCACGACCAGAATTGCGATCATCAAGAGATGATCGGTCAGCATTGCACGACCGCCAGGCCACGCTGCGGCGAGTACCACGAGCCCGACAACGAGGGCCGTGTAGGGCACACGACGTCCGCTCACCGCCGTCTCGCACGCGTCCGCGGTCGTGGCGGTCATGATCGACCGGAGGCAAGTGGATTGGTGGGCACTTCGGTCCATCGGCCGCCGACAACCGAAATTGAGCGAGTGATGATCAGTTGGTCGCTTGGGTCACCGACACGAAAAGGCCCAGTTCTCGTCCAGCGGTGTTCACCGTTCGCCAGAGTTTCAGGGCAAGACCCGTGTCCCGAAGCGCTTGGGCATCGTCGATAGGAAAGCCGATCACCAAACGAGGTGCGAACTCGTGGACACGGGTTCCCAGCCGCCCGAGAAAGTCTGGCGACGTGAACGCCGTGCCTCTCCTCCATGTGGGTTCGGCTCGCTCATAGGGCGGATTCACGATCACCAGGTCGAACGTCTCGCCCTCGACCGGATCGAACATGTCGCCACGGCGCACGTCGACATCGAGGCCACGACAATTCATCGTCGCACTGGCTACCGCTGCCTCGCTGATGTCGGTGGCGACGACGTTCATCCCCAGCCGGGCCAGCGTCGCAGCCAGCAACCCCGATCCGGTCCCCAGATCCAATGCGGTCCGCCCGCCCGGCGCAATCTCGGCGACGAGGTCGGCCAGTTGTTCGGCGAAGGCGACGCCGGACAAGTGCCGGACCGGATCGAACACTCCCCGCCCAACCACAAAACGGTGTTGCCCGAAGACGAAGCTGCGATCGAACACGCCAGGAGTTTCGCACAACTATCTGCGGGCAAGCAGGCGCTACCAGCTCACACCTGTGCGCCTGGAGAAATCGATTGATCTGTCGGGCTGAAAGGACGGCTGTCGAACTATGCGCTCTCGCCGAGACTACTGCGACGGCAGGCTGGCGCATATGGGCGACAACGACAGCGGTCTGCTCCGAGCGTCCGAGTCGGCGGCTCAATCAATGCGAGCTGCTTCAGATCGCCTTAACGACCTCGCTACTGCAACTCGACAGGGCGATGCTGCAAGTGCGACCCAGCTTGAGCACCTAGCGCGAGAACTTCAGCTCGCAGAGCAACTGTTAGTGCTCACTGCCGTAGACGCCGACCCACCGCGCTCCCGAACCGGCCATCGTATTGCCAAGGGATGCGTCGGGGCCGCCTTTACAGCTATCGTGACATTCAGTGGGACTGCAGCCGGAATGGCCGCGTGCAACGCACTCGTCGAAGCCGACGGGCAGCTCGATCGATGCGAAAGAAGCGCCGAAGAAGCTGGCGCTCCCAGTCCCGGGTGGACGACGCCTACACAGGAGGTCGCTCAGCGCAGTCTTTCACGGCTGAAGCATTCTCTGGAACAGGTCAAGGAGTGGTCGCGCTTCGCTGATCCGGAAAGGCGCTCCGTCTACGAGGAGATCTCATGGACAATCGAGGACGTCGTCGATCACGCAGAGTTCATCGTTCGTGCTATCGGCGAAATCGAGTTTGAGCGTGCCAGAAACGCTGGATCGCAGCCTTCGTGAGTGGACGTCAAACACGGGCACATCCCGTGAGCGTTCAGACCTCTCTGCGGGGCCGTATGTTCGGTTCGAGATGACCAGTATCAGCGGAACCCTGGTTATTTGAGTCATATTGACGGCCGCTGCCCTAGTCGTCGGGCCATGAAACGGTGTAACAATCGCCTTCATGCTGGACTAAGTGGTCTCGAAGACAACTCACGGGTGTGTTCGTTGACCATCGAAGCATTCTTGAACTTGTGACCATCAGCGGTTGAGTCGAATTGGACGTCGATGGCCCTCACGATCTTCGGGGCTACCGCGTCGAGGATGGGGCCGGTTCGGGTACCGATCCGTTTGCGACGCCGCCGGCGCGCAACTTGCGGGCCTTCGCTACGCCAGAGCCGATGCACCCGTTTGGTGTTGATGTGGTGGCCCTCAGCAATTAGGACAGCCCACGCTCGCGGCTAGCCCTTCTTGGCATTCCGGTCGGTGTTCGCCCACGCGTTGAGCCAGTCACGCAACCACCGGTCAGGGTCATCTGGTTGTTCGCTTCTTGGCGTGCGTTGTTGAGTGCTTCGGGCTTAACCCGTGACCCGACAAGCCCGCGCTCGTTTAACCCCTAACGTTCTTGGAGCATGAGCACAGCGCGCCTTTGGCTCGGCGGGCCTACCAATCTCCGTTCGCGATCTCCTTCAACGCCAGGTTCTCCAACTCTTTGTCAGCAGCCAGGGGTTTCAGCTTGTCGTTCTCATCACGAAGCTTGCGCAGTTCTTTCGCTTCGTTCAGACTCACTGTCCCGTAGCGGGGCGATCAGGACTCCAAACCCACCCGGCACCACAACTCGGGGGCATTCCATGGCCCCGTCCGGGAGCCTTAGATCTCGGATGGCTCCGTTTGGGGCCTGCCCAAGCCGGGACCGCTTGCTAGCCGTAGGTGCAATGCACGTGTCCCGGACCATGGTCGCCGCGCAGCGTGCCGATGGGTCAGTCATGCCAGTCTTGTTTCGGTTCGTTGAACCATGATCTACGGGTGAACAATCTACAAAGTATGAGTCCCGTGGAGTGGTGGGGTTTCGGGTAGCGGGGGATCCACCTTTGGGTGAGCCACCGGCGTGATGCTCGGTGTGTACGACCAAGTGCACACCATAAGGAGAACCCGCCGATGGCTCTTGAAGAGTCTGCCGTAAATGAACTACTTGACGCGCTCCGCGTTGGGGATGGAACCGATCTTGTCCGTGAGCTTGCCCAGTGGGCGTTGCAGCA